>SCPO01000001.1_pt1:1080000-1592500 | contig 3790106 bp, 3115 predicted proteins | sample 6106821 | NCBI WGS metagenome assembly SCPO01 (sample SAMN10720448, study PRJNA508395) | human gut metagenome | isolation source: Participant 2 stool, 0 month | host: Homo sapiens | collected 2017 | reverse complement strand
ACTCGATAGGCGGTGAAGCCCTCTTGTCCTATCGGTCGCTCTACCTCTCACGGTGACCATCCGACGCGGCACCTAAATGCCTTTCGGGGAGTACGAGCTATCTCCAAGTTTGATTGGCCTTTCACTCCTACACTCGGCTCATCCAGAAGCTTTTCAACGCTTATTGGTGCGGACCTCCATCCCGTGTTACCGGGACTTCATCCTGGCCAAGTGTAGATCACTTGGTTTCGCGTCTACCCCCACTGACTGTGCGCCCTGTTCAGGCTCGCTTTCACTGCGGCTACGTGTCTCATGACACTCAACCTCGCCAGTGACGGTAACTCGTAGGATCATTATGCAAAAGGCACGCCGTCACATCGTAAGATGCTCCGACCGCTTGTAGGCGTATGGTTTCAGGAACTATTTCACTCCCCTACTCGGGGTTCTTTTCACCTTTCCTTCACAGTACTCGTTCGCTATCGGTCTCACGGGAGTATTTAGCCTTACCGGATGGTCCCGGCAGATTCGCGCAGGATTCCTCGTGTCCCGCGTTACTCAGGATACCGCTATGCTGCATTTCGCTTCACATACTGGACTATCACCGTCTATGGTCACATTTTCCAAAGTGTTCTGTTCACGATTTGCATACAATGTTGCGGTCCTACAACCCCAGCCACGCCTTGCGACGCCACTGGTTTGGGCTGTTCCCCGTTCGCTCGCCACTACTGGGGGAATCATTCATTTATTTTCTCTTCCTGCAGGTACTAAGATGTTTCAGTTCCCTGCGTTAGCTCTAACACTTAAGTGCTAGTAACCGTCCTTCAGACGGCTAGGTTGTCCCATTCGGAAATCTCCGGATCAAGGGTTATTTGCACCTACCCGAAGCTTATCGCAGCTTATCACGTCCTTCATCGCCTCCGTGAGCCTAGGCATCCGCCATACGCCCTTTCTTACTTTCTTTACGACTGTATTCTTGTTACTCGTTTCCGAATAACGAATAAGTAGCTCATACTTTCAGCTGTATTCTAACAAAGTGAAATCTCATCTTGCGATTTGATTTACTTTAGTCTGAACTAAAGTTCATTACTTACAGTTTTGCTTGTGTCAATATGTCAAAGATCTTCTTGCCTTAAAAGGCATAGTGCAGATTGTGGAGTTGAACCATTTTACTTGAGCCATCCCTATATATTATATAATGTATAAGAAATCCCAGTCTCCTTTATTTAATAAAACAGATGGTGCGTACAAGAAGAGAAGCGAACTTTTAAGTCATGTTCCTAAATCTTCATAGGAAATTCGTCTCTCCAGAAAGGAGGTGTTCCAGCCGCACCTTCCGGTACGGCTACCTTGTTACGACTTAGCCCCAATTACCAGTTTCGCCCTAGGCCGCTCCTTACGGTCACGGACTTTAGGCGCCCCCGGCTTTCATGGCTTGACGGGCGGTGTGTACAAGGCCGGAACGTATTCACCGCGCCATGGCTGATGCGCGATTACTAGCGAATCCAGCTTCGTGGGGTCGGGTTGCAGACCCCAGTCCGAACTGAGACAGGCTTTAAGGATTTGATCCGTTTTGCAAGGGACCGTCTCTCTGTACCTGCCATTGTAACACGTGTAGCCCCGGACGTAAGGGCCGTGCTGATTTGACGTCATCCCCACCTTCCTCACACCTTACGGTGGCAGTGTCCCCAGAGTGCCCAGCTTAACCTGATGGCAACTAAGGAGAGGGGTTGCGCTCGTTATGGCACTTAAGCCGACACCTCACGGCACGAGCTGACGACAACCATGCAGCACCTTCACAGAGACCCCGAAGGGCGTCATTGTCTCCAAATCCTTCCTCTGCAATTCAAGCCCGGGTAAGGTTCCTCGCGTATCATCGAATTAAACCACATGTTCCTCCGCTTGTGCGGGCCCCCGTCAATTCCTTTGAGTTTCACCGTTGCCGGCGTACTCCCCAGGTGGGATGCTTAATGCTTTCGCTTGGCCGCTGACCTATTCAGACCAACAGCGGGCATCCATCGTTTACCGTGCGGACTACCAGGGTATCTAATCCTGTTCGATACCCGCACTTTCGAGCTTCAGCGTCAGTTGCGCTCCAGTGAGCTGCCTTCGCAATCGGAGTTCTTCGTGATATCTAAGCATTTCACCGCTACACCACGAATTCCGCCCACTTTGTGCGTACTCAAGGAAACCAGTTCGCGCTGCAGTGCAGACGTTGAGCGTCTACATTTCACAACACGCTTAATCTCCGGCCTACGCTCCCTTTAAACCCAATAAATCCGGATAACGCCCGGACCTTCCGTATTACCGCGGCTGCTGGCACGGAATTAGCCGGTCCTTATTCATAAGGTACATGCAAAAAGTCTCACGAGACTCACTTTATTCCCTTATAAAAGCAGTTTACAACCCATAGGGCCGTCATCCTGCACGCTACTTGGCTGGTTCAGACTCTCGTCCATTGACCAATATTCCTCACTGCTGCCTCCCGTAGGAGTTTGGACCGTGTCTCAGTTCCAATGTGGGGGACCTTCCTCTCAGAACCCCTACTGATCGTCGCCTTGGTGGGCCGTTACCCCGCCAACAAGCTAATCAGACGCATCCCCATCCATCACCGATAAATCTTTAATCTCTTTCAGATGTCTTCTAGAGACGTCATTGGGTATTAGTCTTACTTTCGCAAGGTTATCCCCAAGTGGTGGGCAGGTTGGATACGCGTTACTCACCCGTGCGCCGGTCGACGCCTATCGGAAGCAAGCTTCCAATATCGTTTCCCCTCGACTTGCATGTGTTAAGCCTGTAGCTAGCGTTCATCCTGAGCCAGGATCAAACTCTCCATTGTAAAATATCATTTTTACCTAGCCTTGCGGCTTGGTTTGTTTGTTGTCTGTACTTAGGACGAATATCCTTTTTGTTTATTGAAGCTTAGTAAACCTGACTTGTCAATTGCTTGACGGTTCGTTTCTTTTACCCAGTCAACTTTCTTATTTCTAAGAAGTTAACCGCTTCTTGTACTACTTGTCTGTTTATGTAAAATCTTTCAAAGAACTCTTTCTTCGCAAGTTAGGCTACGCCTCAACAATTGAAACAAGTTTCATTGTATTCGACTTGCACTAACTTTCTTTAATCGCTAAGAGAAACCGTATTTCTCAAAAGCGAGTGCAAAAGTACTAACTATTTTTCATTCCACCAAATCTTTTCGCAAAAAAGTTGCTTTTTCAGTTAGTTTTTAACATCTATAAAGACTTTATACAAGAGATTTTAGCTGCTTACATTATTATATATGCGCTTGCCTATGCACACACTTAGGCGTATACGCAAGCGTAACTATAATAATTGTTAATGATTGAACATTCGCAAGTTTGCACCACACGCTCTGAAAGGGCGTGTGGGACGAAACTTGAAGAAAAATTGCTAATGATTTCACATTAATTCACGTTTAGAAGTTTACGCTTATCCATAGCCATTAACTTTATTTTGCTGATAATATTTTAACGGATTATACATCAGGGATACCGATTAGACTGGGATTCTAGGAGTTTCTGCAGAAAGAAATCATAAAAAAAAAGAGGACTCTCTAAAAAAGATACCCATTTCGGAATCAAAAGCAAACGCTTAAAATATGTAAAAATGGAGAGGATTCTTAAAATATGTTTATAAAAAAGCAAGAAACACCCTTCACCACCCTTCACCCGTAACTATTTGACACATAAAACGTTAAATAAAAAGGTGAAGGGTGAAGGTTTGAAAACTCTTTTTTATATATACGCGCGGCAAGGGAAAAATGAAAGGGTACCCTAGGGTCAAAAATCGGAAAAACCCTAAAAAAAGAATATAATATAAGATTTAAAATATACCCTTCACCCTTCACCTCGTTGCCACAACCCAGTTTCAATATCTTCGTCATCGGAGTACCTACATTTGTCTTCTGGGTTTATCCTTCGGAGATATTCTGCTATCTTTCGGAGATAATTTCTTATCCTTCGGAGATATTCTGCTATCTTTCGGAGATATTATCTTATCCTTCGGAGATATTTTTCTGAATGATTCCATGATATTTTTCGCACTTTATTTCCCGAATCCACGCAAATCGCACAAATCGCATAGGTAGAAAACGGAAAAGACGTATCTTTGCATTCGAAATAAAACGAATAGCGTATGAGACTGGTAGAAGAAAGAGAAGATAAGAGATTAAGATGGCAATGGCAGATCAGTTTCAACCGCAAGGAGGCTGACATGAAGTCAGACATCACCATCATTCCCAGCGGCAACTATCATATCCTGATAAAGGGTCTGAAACAGAACGACATCATCAGAATATACGGAGCCTCAGGTGTCCTGGCACTTCAGAAACAGGCAAAATCTGATACAGAACTGCTTCGCTCACCAGTAAATGGAACTGTAGCCGTAGAGGTAACACGAGGCAGAAAACAGATAGCCGTAAAGAAGACAGCCCTTAAATAAAGGAATGAATGACGTAAAATTACGGAATAAATGTTAATAAAGCGCAGAGATTATCGTTCGTTTCAATAATTGGCATTATCTTTGCGCTTATTATATTATTCAATAGACCATAAATAACAAAAGAAAATAGAATTATGACAGAAAAGGAAATGTACAATCTGATAAATAATCAGAACAACCAGCAGAGCAATGGCTTTGCTGTTAATGAGAAAGAGCGAGGTATAAGCGGTGTTTTCTCTGCTTTGATGCGCAAAGTGTATACATGGATGACCTTAGCTCTCCTGATTACGGGCGTTACTGCCTATGGTGTAGCTAGCAGTCCTACCCTGCTGATGACCTTGATGACAAGCCGCGGCTTGCTCTTTGGCTTGATTATCGCAGAGCTCGCTCTGGTATTTATCATTACCGGTGCCCTACAGAGACTTTCCCTGACTACGGCCACCCTACTCTTCATCGTCTACTCGGTTTTGAATGGTGCCATGCTTTCATCCGTATTCGTAGTATATACGATGACCAGTATTGCCAAGGTATTTTTTATTACAGCCGGCACATTTGGAGCAATGGCTTTCTATGGTTACACAACCAAGAAGGATTTGACCTCTTTAGGAAAAATACTCTTCATGGCGCTGATTGGTCTGATTATCGCTACCATAGTAAACATGTTCTTGAAGAGTTCGGGATTTGATTACATTTTGAGTTACGCCGGCGTAGCCATCTTCATTGGCTTGACCGCTTGGGACAGTCAGAAAATCAAGCAGATGCTCCAGACACAATACGACATGAGCGAGGGCGCACAGAAACTGGCACTCATCGGAGCCTTGACCCTGTATCTCGATTTTATCAATCTCTTCCTCTACTTGCTCCGCATCTTCGGAGGCAGCAACAAGGAATAATGAAAACGAGAACCGGGAATAAAGTAAAAAAACAAAGAATAACATACATAACGAGAAAGGTTGGCTTGCCCTCAACGGGTTGGCCAACCTTTATTTTTTTAATTCCTAGAAAAGGTAAATGCTAGAGTTATATTCTCTTCAAAAAGTTCTATGGTGCAAAGATAGAAAAAAAAACGAGAACCATGGTTTCAAAATAGCAAAAATAAGTTTCAAATAGACAAAAAGTGTCTTTTGACATTTTTCAGTGTGCCGCTGTTTTTTATAAACTACCTATACACCAACAACTTATGCATTTACTCTATATTTATTAGGAGAGCAACCAAAAGAGGCAAAAAAAATATTCTTCTAAACGTAGAAATAGAATTGAATCCCGATTTGATGGCGATTTCCGGCAAAGGATAGTTCGTTGACTTCAACAATTTCTCTGCATATTATATACGATAAGTATTCACATAATCATAAAACGTCTACCCATTCTGCCGGTTAAAATAGCGACTCAGATAAGTACGGTTCGTACCAGCAGCCAGCGCCACATCAGACAATTTCAGTTTCGGATTGAGATAGATTTAATCTTCCTCGAACAACCGCTGCACCTCAGCAGCCATCCCCGAAACATCAACTTCGTTCTGCTCTAACGGTACAATTTCAATATCGCTCAACTCTTCTATCACTGACTCATGCCTATAAACAAAATAATCTATCAGCATCCAGAGTATCAGAGAGCTTACCATATAGATATTGTCGTAATCCACTTTAATAACGAAACAGCTCAGCATCCATAAATGGCTCCCCAGACAGAAAGCACATAAAACCAGATGATATTATGGGTAAAAATATAGAACACCGGCAACAAGAGGAAAGGCAATTCCAGCATTAAAGCTTTCAGCCATCTGAACCAGCCCGGCTTCACCAGTTCCATCAACACAAAGCTGCAGAACGGAATAATCATCATATCCAACGAAGACGTAAGATACCACGCATGCTCGTTGTCAAAACCATAAATCAGAAAGAAAACCATGTCCTTTACCAACTGCAGGTCGACCACAATCATGAGCCACATAATCATCCGAAAGAGCATCTCCTTTCCTTTTCTCCAAAACAGGAAAGCCATCATGGAGAAGAACATCATGCTCATACCATAAATAAAGCTCGTTACCGAATCCATGTCTACTTTCTATATAAATAAACAAAAAGGCACACCTATGGAAAGATATTCTAACATTCCAAAGGTGTGCCATGATATAAATTAATGCCTTATATAATAAGGTGTAGTATTAAATGAAATAACCTAATTAGTCGATTTCCTCATCGGCCTCGTAACCACCCATCTCACGGATAGCATTCTTCAGCATCGTGTACTGCTGGTAGAGATGGTTCACAGGCTCTTCACCCTTAGTATAATCGTGCATAGGTGCCTTGAGGAAGAAACTCAAGAAACGCTGGATTCCGAAACGGCCTGCACGAGCTGCAAGATCGCTCAACAATGTAAGGTCGAGCAGCAATGGAGCAGCAAGGATAGAGTCACGGCAGAGGAAGTTAATCTTAATCTGCATTGGGTAACCCATCCAGCCGAAGATATCGATATTATCCCAACCCTCCTTGTTATCGTTACGAGGTGGATAATAGTTGATACGTACCTTGTGATAGTACTGAGTATCTTCATCGTTACCATGACCATAGAGATCTGGCTGAGCTTCCGGTTTCAGGATTGTCTCAAGAGTAGAGAGTTTACTAACCTCCTTGGTATGGAAATTAGCTGGTTCATCGAGAACGAGACCATCACGATTGCCGAGAATATTGGTAGAGAACCAGCCATTCAAGCCGAGACAACGGGTACCGATTATAGGAGCGAAGCCACTCTTGACAAGAGTCTGGCCTGTCTTGAAGTCCTTACCGGCGATAGGCATTTTGGTCTTCTCTGCGAGTTCCCACATAGCAGGAATATCAACAGTTGTATTAGGAGCACCCATGATGAAAGGAGCACCCTCTGTCAAAGCAGCATAAGCGTAGCACATGGATGGAGCTACATGCTGGCGGTCGTCAGCCTTCATTGCAGCCTCAAGTGCTGCCAATGTACCATGAATCTCCATATCTACAGGAACGTAGATTTCGGTAGATGCTGCCCAGATAACAACGATACGGGCACAACCGTTCTTCTCCTTGAAGTCGCGGATATCCTGACGAAGAGCCTCTACCATCTCCCAGCGGGTCTTGCAATCCTTCACATTATCGCCATCAAGACGCTTTGCATAGTTCTTGTCGAAAGCAGCCTTCATTGGTACTACCTTCTCCAACTCCTCGCGTACAGGATTGATATCTTTCTCCTTCAATACCTCAGCATACATAGCTGCCTGATAAGCATTCTGCGGATAAACATCCCAAGTACCGAATACGATATCATTAAGGTCTGCAAGAGGAACGATGTCCTTGTAGTGCAAATATTTCTTGTCTGCACCCTTGCCAACACGAATCTTGTCGTACTGAGTCATTGAACCTACTGGCTTAGCAAGTCCCTTACGAGTCATGAAAACACCGGTCATGAAGGTAGTAGCTACTGCGCCACAACCAACAACCAAGATTCCCAGCTTACCTTCTGCTGGTTTAACATTCATTTTTTCCATCTTCTAGAGGTTTATTTTATATTAAGTTGATTATAATCTAAGAATTGTGTCTGCAAAGATAACAAAAACTAATTGAACCGATGTGGTTTTCGTAGACTTTTTTTCAATAATTTACAATAACCTAATTTCCGCAACACTATAATTTAATATTTTTTATAAGCACCTGAGCAACAAAAAGTTGCTCAGGATTTTGCCATGTCAGAAATTTCACTTATCTTAGTGTTGTAAAATAAAAACAAACAAAATTCTGAATGACATGGCAAAAGTACAAATAAAATCTGAGAAACTCACTCCTTTTGGGGGAATTTTTTCGATTATGGAGCAATTTGATGCTCTTTTAGCTCAAACCATAGATTCCACCTTGGGATTGAGATGCACTATGTTTGGTTATCAATATAGCGAGATTCTACGCTCTCTGATGTGCGTATATCTTTGTGGTGGCTCATGTATTGAGGATGTTACAACTCACCTGATGAAACATTTGTCTCTTCATCCAACTCTTCGCACTTGCAGCGCAGACACCATATTACGTGCTATCGAAGAACTGACTTTTAAGAGCATCACCTATAAGTCTGCTTCTGGCAAATCCTATGATTTCAATACTGCAGACAAGATGAACTGCTTACTGGTCAATGCCCTGCTTGCTACTGGTCAATTGAAATCCGGTCAAGAGTATGATTTTGACTTTGACCATCAGTTCATTGAAACAGAGAAGTATGATGCAAAACCAACCTACAAGAAGTTCTTGGGCTATAGTCCAGGTGTAGCTGTCATTAACGACATGATTGTTGGTATTGAAAATAGAGACGGCAACACAAACGTGCGCTTCAACCAAAAGAAACTTTGGAAAGAATCTTCAAGCGATTGGAGGCTTCGGAAATATATATTTCTCGTGCCCGCATGGATTGCGGCTCATGTTCGGAGGAAATCGTAGATATGGTAGAGGCTGCAGGCATTTTTATATTCGTGCCAACAGATGCTCTTCTTTCTACGATTCCATGTTTGCCTTAACTGGATGGAAAACTGTTGAAATCAACGGTATTGAGTTTGAGTTGAATTCTATCCTTGTTGAGAAATGGAAAGGAAAACCGTATCGTCTTGTCATACAGAGACAAAGGCGAATAGAGGGAGACCTTGACATTTGGGAAGGCGAATATACCTACAGATGTATACTGACTAACGATTACAAGTCGAGTGCAAGAGACATCGTGGAATTCTACAATCTTCGTGGTGGCAAGGAACGCATCTTCGATGACATGAACAATGGCTTTGGCTGGAATCGATTGCCAAAATCGTTCATGGCACAGAATACTGTATTCCTGCTTATGACAGCTCTCATCAGAAACTTCTACAAAGCTATTATGCAGAGATTGAAAACCCATGAATTTGGATTGTGTGCCACCAGCAGAATCAAGACCTTTGTTTTCAAGTTCATATCTGTTCCTGCGAAATGGATTAAGACATCACGTAGGCATGTATTGAACATTTACTCAGACAACAATGCTTATGCCAACCTGTTCAAGACAGACTTTGGTTAAAGACCATGCTTTTCTGGTTAAACCAGCGTATTACCTCAAGTCGCTTTATGGGGTAAGGGGATTTTGTGTCTGCGACATTTCTGTTGTGCAAGAAATATGTACAATAAAATGAATTTCGTCGTTTTGCAAGCAAAATCCCACTAAACCCTATAGGTTGCGGATTTGAGGAATAATTAGCTTAAAATGGATAAAAAGGCTATTCTGCATCAAAAGCCAAGTGTAAAATATTTGTATGAAAGAAGGTAATACATGCATATTTATTCCATGTTTATGCATAACAAAAGACAAAATAATGTTATTTTATGCATTTTTCTTTCATTTTATTTGGTTATTTACAAAATATATTGTAATTTTGCAGCCGTTAAACGAATAAAAATACAGCATATGAAGGCAAAGAATAGCAGATTGGAAACTTTGAAGATGCTTATATCAAGTCAGGAGTTGAGTTCGCAAGACCAACTTTTGGAGGCTCTTCACAAAGAAGGCTTTAAGATTACGCAAGCTACATTGAGCCGTGACTTAAAACTGCTCAAGGTAGCAAAGGCAGCATCTTCGAGTGGAAAATATGCGTATGTCCTGCCCAATGATACATTATATAAGAGAGTATCAAACCATATTCCAGTGAGCAAGATGATGGTGAATACCGGATTCCAATCAATCAACTTCTCCGGGAACATGGTCGTGATCAAAACACGTCCGGGATATGCAAGCAGCATTGCCTATAACATAGACAATAGTGATATTTCTCAAATTCTTGGAACCATCGCCGGTGACGACACGATCTTCCTGGTTAAAAAGAAAGGTACCACAGAAGAGGAAATCATCAATGCACTAGCAGAGGTAATTCCAGACGTTCACCATAAATATGTATAAGGTGGTTGAATTTTTATGCAAAACATACACCTTATTATATATAAAGAAAGAATATTAAAACAAAAACATTTTAAGATAGAAGAGAAAAAATGGAAGAAGCAGAAGTTAAAGTAATGGTGGCTGACGAAAGTCACATCAAGTACATCGACACCATTCTGACTACAATTGCAGAAGCTGCAAAGAAGCGTGGTTCTGGTATCGCCAAGCGGTCACCAGAGTATGTTGCCACCAAGATGCGCGAAGCCAAGGCGGTCATCGCACTCCAGGGCGAAAAGTTCGCAGGTTTCAGCTACATCGAAACATGGGGCAACAAGCACTATGTTACCACATCAGGTTTGATCGTTCACCCAGACTTCCGTGGTTTGGGATTGGCTAAGCGTATCAAGAACCTGACCTTTACGCTTGCCCGACAGCGATGGCCTCATGCCAAGATTTTCTCTTTGACATCCGGTTCGGCAGTTATGAAGATGAACACCCAGCTGGGTTATCTTCCTGTTACTTTCGCCGACCTGACCGATGATGAGTCATTCTGGCGTGGTTGCGAGGGTTGCATCAACGTGGATGTCCTCCATCGTACCAACCGCAAATACTGCATCTGCACCGCCATGCTCTTCGACCCAGAGGAGCATCTGCCTATCAAGCTTCCTCAGGAAGTGATTGAGAGAATCCGCAAGATTGACGGTCCTTCTGCAGAAATCTAAATCCTTATATATAATAAGGTGTTGGCAAGAATGCCATCTAAATATTATTCATCCATATTAAACATAAAATAAAATGGCAAATAAAAAAGTTGTAGTCGCTTTTAGCGGCGGTCTCGATACATCATACACAGTAATGAAGTTGACCCAGGATGGCTGGGATGTTTATGCAGCATGCGCTAACACAGGTGGTTTCTCTGCCGAGCAGTTAAAGACCAACGAGGAGAACGCATATAAGTTGGGCGCCAAGGCATACGTCACTCTCGATGTTACCCACGAATATTACGAGAAATCATTGAAATACATGATTTTCGGTAATGTGCTCCGCAACAACTGCTACCCTATCTCTGTATCTTCAGAGCGTATCTTCCAGGCTATCGCCATCGCTCGTTACGCCAAGGAGATTGGTGCTGACGCCATCGCTCACGGAAGTACAGGTGCCGAACGGCAACGACCAGATTCGTTTCGACATGACCTTCCTGGTTATGGCTCCTGGTGTAGAGATCATCACATTGACTCGTGACAAGGCGCTTTCTCGTAAGGAGGAGGTTGATTATCTGAACGAGCACGGCTTCTTTGCAGACTTCACCAAGTTGAAGTATTCTTATAACGTAGGTATCTGGGGAACCAGTATCTGCGGCGGTGAGATTCTCGACCCAACCCAGGGTCTTCCTGAGGAGGCTTACCTGAAGCACGTTACTGCCAAGGAAGAAGAGGCTGAACTGAAGATTACCTTCGAGAAGGGTGAGATTGTGGCTGTCAACGGCGAGAAGTTTGATGATAAGATTGCTGCCATCCAGAAGATTGAGGAGATTGGTGCTTCTTACGCCATCGGTCGCGACTGCAACGTGGGTGACACCATCATCGGTATCAAGGGTCGTGTAGCTTTCGAGGCTGCGGCTCCTAAGCTCATCATCGAGGCTCACCGCCTGTTGGAGAAAAGCACATTGAGCAAGTGGCAGCAGTATTGGAAGGATCAGGTAGGCAACTGGTACGGAATGTTCCTCCACGAGAGTCAGTACCTGGAGCCAGTAATGCCGGATATCGAAGCGATGCTGACTTCTTCTCAGCGCAACGTAAACGGTACAGCTATCCTGAAACTCCGTCCATACAGTTTCCAGACTGTTGGTGTCGATTCACCAGACGATTTGACCAAGTCTAAGCTCGGTGAGTATGGTGAGATGCAGCACGGTTGGACAGCCGAGGATGCAAAGGGCTTCATCAAGGTAAGCTCTACCCCACTCCGTGTTTATTATGGTATGCACCCTAATGAGGAAAGATAATATGGTAAAAGTAGGTATTTTAGGAGCAGCTGGTTATACAGGAGGTGAGTTGATTCGCCTCCTTATCAACCATCCAGAGGCAGAGATTGTATTCGCCAACAGCGAGAGTAACGCCGGCAACCTGGTGGCTGAGGTTCACGAGGGATTGTATGGCGAGACCGACTTGAAGTTTACCGCCGAGATGCCTTTCGACCAGGTAGATGTTATCTTCTTCTGCTTCGGTCATGGCAAGAGCGAGGCGTTCCTGAAGGAGCACAATGTTCCGGAGAACGTGAAGATTATCGACTTGGCACAGGACTTCCGTCTGGCCCCAGAGACTGTGGTTGCCACCCAGCAGCCAACCCCAGCCGCTCACGATTTTGTATATGGTCTTCCAGAAATAAATGAATCAAAAATAGCCGTAGCTCAGCACGTGGCAAACCCAGGTTGTTTTGCAACCTGCATTCAACTTGGTTTGTTGCCTGCTGCTAAGATGGGCCTCATCAACAGCGATGTATCTGTCAACGCCATTACAGGCAGCACCGGCGCAGGTCAGAAGCCAGGCGCCACTACCCATTTCTCATGGCGCAACAACAACATGAGCATCTACAAGGCATTCAACCATCAGCACGTACCAGAGATTCGTGAGAGTCTGAAGCAGACACAGGGTTATCTCGATGCAGCCATCGACTTCATCCCTTACCGTGGCGACTTCGCCCGTGGCATCTTCGCTACAGAAGTGGTGAAGACCGACAAGCCAATCGAGGAAATCGTAGCAGGTTACAAGGAGTTCTACAAGGATGCCAAGTTCACCCACTATGTGGATAAGGCAATCGATCTGAAGCAGGTGGTGAATACCAACAAGTGCCTGGTTCATGTGGATAAGTATGGCGATAAGCTCCTGATTACTTCCTGCATCGACAATCTTCTGAAGGGTGCCGTAGGTCAGGCTGTTCAGAACATGAACATCATGTTTGGTCTCGACCAGACAGCAGGTTTGAAACTCAAGCCATCAGCATTTTAGATAAAAGAATTCGGAAGAACGGATGAAAAATCATTCGTTCTTCTATCATAAAAAATAGTTTGTAATAAGATAACTCTATGAGTTGTCTTTCTTAAAACATAGATTTAACATGAAACTTTACGACGTATATCCTCTTTTCGATATTAATATTGTAAAAGGTAAGGGCTGCAAGGTATGGGACGACAAGGGTCAAGAATACCTCGACCTCTATGGCGGTCATGCCGTTATCAGCATCGGTCATTGCCATCCTCATTATGTGGAGATGCTCACCAACCAGTTGAACAATCTGGGTTTCTATTCCAACTCTGTCATCAACAAGTTGCAGGTGAAACTCGCTGAGCGTCTGGGCAAGATTAGCGGTTATGAAGATTATCAGTTCTTCCTCATCAACTCTGGTGCCGAGGCAAACGAGAATGCCTTGAAACTGGCTTCATTCACCAACGGAAGAACCCGCGTGCTTTCTATAGAGAAGGCTTTCCACGGCAGAACATCCCTTGCCGTAGAGGTAACAAATAATCCAAAGATCATCGCTCCTATCAATGATAATGGTCACGTAACCTATCTTCCTATCAACGATTTGGAGGCTTGGGAGAAGGAACTTGCCAAGGGCGATGTATGTGCTTGTATCATCGAAGCTATTCAGGGCGTAGGTGGTTGCAACATGGTAACTCCTGAGTTTGCTCAGGGATTACAGGCAGCCTGCAAGAAATACGGCACCTTCCTGATTTGCGATGAAATCCAGTGTGGTTATGGCAGAAGCGGTAAGTTCTTTGCACACCAGTGGTTGGGCATCAAGCCAGATCTCATCACCGTAGCCAAGGGTATCGGTAATGGTTTCCCTATGGGTGGCGTATTGATTTCTCCAGAGTTTACTCCTGTATATGGTCAGTTGGGTACAACCTTTGGTGGCAACCACCTGGCATGTACTGCCGCTCTCGCCGTTCTCGATGTATTCGAGAAGGAGAACCTGGTACAGAATGCGCATGAGGTTGGCGAATATCTCGTTGCCCAGCTGAAGGAGTTGCAGAAGCGCAACAGTCACATCACAGAGGTTCGTGGCCGTGGTTTAATGGTAGGCGCCGTACTCGACATTCCTCACAAGGAAGTTCGCAGCAAGCTCATCCACGAGCAGCACTGCTTCACCGGTTGCGCCGGCACCAACATCCTCCGTATCCTCCCTCCATTGGTATTGACCAAGGAAAATGTGGATGACTTCATCGGAAGATTGGAAACCGTATTGAAGGAAGTATAAACCCATTGAGATAAGAATATAAAGAAAACTCAACCCATAAAAGAAATAGGAAACACTCCTATCGTGAGCAGCAAGCCCTTTGCGGTTTGCTGCTTTTTTGTTCCCCTTATAGGAAATCATCTTAAATGTCTCTACTTTCGAATAAAAGTAATAAAAGATATTTATAGTCGATTCAGCTCTGCATTACCGACACCAGTTCCTTTGTACTTGCTACGTGTGGTATTGAACTTATAGCGAAGGGTGAGTTGCAGGTCTCTCGTACCTCGCTTAGATACTTGCAAAAGTTCCATCTTTTGGTTATAGAGCAAGTCGGCATCCCAACATTTATAAAGCAGGTCGTTGCCTTTTATTTCCAAGGTAAGGGCATCCTTTAGGAATGACTTACTGATGCTGACATCCAGTACATGCTGCTCTTTGGCAAGATATACGTTCATCGTGTTACCCTTGCCGACCACCTCATATCCATCTTTCTTCTTCACGATGCTCGGCACATGCTTCAATACATCTTCTGCCGTACCCATCTTGCCAAGCACGGTTCCTGCCACATTGGTCAGCTACGATGCGACACCATCTCCTTAATATATTCATGGTATTATTGTATTCTTGCAGCAAAAGACTGAAAAACATTGAAATAGCAAAATCTATCACATTTTTATGAGGGACTTTTCGAGTTATCCATACACTTTTATGAGGGACTTCCTACTTTTTCGTCTTTTGCTGTATCTTTTTGTATTTCAATTGGCTCTATTTCCAACTGATCAAAAATTATTTTATCTGAATTGCAAATTTCATTTTTAAATTTAGAGATATTTTTATTAGAAGCATTATTCAAATATACGACAATTCTATTTTGAATAGGTCTGATACTAACAGCAACCCACCCAATTTCGTCTCGCAATGCGGCTTTCTTGGCAAAAGATACTTGCAATTTAGCGTTTAATTCTTTTAATTCTTGAAGAGAATAAGTACAAGATACAAATGTCACATTTAAATCTGTGCCTAGTCTTTTCTTTATATCTTCTATTCCTTTTGGACTTCCATTTTTGACCATGACAATAAGTTTATTTGCCTTGACATATGAGCCTCCAAAATATTCTGGTGTTATTATGTCATCAGATGTTGTGTTGTTTTCCCTTACTGCAACATTTGCATAAGAATCATATAACTTTTCATTAAGTTGTTCTATGTTGCTTGCATAAGAAGGACTACACTTATTACTATTCTCTGCACAAGAAGAGATAAATCCTAAAAGGATTAAAGAGAAGATTGTAAAGTATAAATTCTTACTATTCATAGTTGATAAAATTTAATAATACTACAGCATGGGTTAGTTCCACCCATCGAGTCGGACTCATCGTAAAAGCATTCGAGCCCGCTTCTTTCAGGGGGGGGCGAATTCGACCCCTTTAAAATTAGGGTTGTTCAACTGCTCTCAAAGTCCTAAGTACTCCAAGGTGTTTTTGGAACGCAACCAATTCTTTACCACATCTTTGGGCTCAACGGGATTCTTCTGCCTTGCTATATCGGTAATGCAGATGTAATCAACACCATCTTTGGTTAGTGTTTTTTTCGTTTGGTTTCTTACAATAATCTTTGCCATAAGATATTTGTTTTTGCATTCATTTTTAGTTTTTTGCGTTGTCGGTTTCCCGATTGCGAATGCGAATATACGAAAAAAATCGCTAAAATGGGAAGAAATGAATAAAAAACGGATGAAATTCTGACATAAAACTTGTTTTTCTCTTATTTTATGGGTTAAATACGTACTTTTACAAAACAAAGCCATAGGTTCACAAAAAACACGATACCTCCAGCCATACTTTTTTAATATTTTGCTTACCTTTGCACCAAACTTATCAGTATGGAAGAATATCTCATCATATCAAATGCCAACTTCTTGCTCAGAGTGGCTTCCGAACAGATAGCATACGTCTGTTCGGAAGGAAGCTATTGCAATCTCCGACTCACCAACGGCGATGAATACACCTTCTCGTTCAACCTTGTGGTCTTTGAGAAGAAAATAGTAGAGCAACTTGCCCAAACGGCGCACTTCTTCGCTCGTGTTGGCAGAAACTACATTATTAATAGTCAGCACATTTTCAGCATCAACCTCAACACTTCAGAACTAATTTTGTACAACGAACGGTTTTGCGAGAAATTCACTCTGCACGTCAGCAAGGAACCACTCAAACAATTAAAAGCACTTTTAGACAACTCCATAAAATCGTAAAAGGTATGAAAGAAAAAAACTATCAGGAAGAAACTTATTTCCTGGGCAAAGCACAGGAAACAAGATACACAAAATCTCATATATATAAAAAGGTATTTGGGATAGCCGCTTGCGTGATAGCAATAATAGGTATAACCATCGTCCTTATGTTCAAACCGCAAAGCGTATCACAACCTCATGTGTTAAAGACGATAGCTGTTTTACCGGAAGGTGGTCAGATGCCAATTTTCAACGGCAATGGCGACATCAACGATTTCCTAAGATGGGTGATGACAAACATCCAATATCCTAAAGGATTGGAAGACAAGCCTGCGCGAGTCGTCATCAACTTCACCGTTCAAAAGGATGGAACATTGGGATTGTTTAAAGTTCTCGAAGCTCCCAAAGAAAAAGCCTATGAGCAGACTGTGATTGAACTTCTCAAGAGAAGCCCTCATTGGAAGCCTGCCCGACTCTCCGATGGCGAGGAAGTCAACATGGAGTTTACCTTGCCTGTCGTTTTCACTCCCGAAGTAAGAAAGAAATAATCAGCAAAAACGATGAAACAGTTTAGATTGATCCTTATATTATGGCTATGTATGGCAATGAATGCCAAGGCCAACGAGACCACAGCTAATCTACTCCAACAAGGAGATAGCTGTTTGAGTAGATATGATGTGTTTCATGCAACCCAATACTACCAAAACTATTTGGAAGCAAATCCATCTCACCTGGGAGCACGCAGGAAACTGGCTTCCTGCTATCGGAAAGTAGGCAACTACACCGCCTGCATTTCTTGCCTAGACAAGATTCCATCAGATAGCATCAACCACGAAGACATGCGAATGTACTATTATGCGTATCTCAATCAGAACAACAATGACAAGGTTTCTCTTTGGGGCGAGCGCATCGCATTCTTATTCCCATACGACAGTGAAATTATCGCTTCGCTTGCCGTACATTACAATGGGGTGAACAAACCAGACAGAGCAGAAAAAGTGACGAAGAATTACATTTCTCAATGTGATTCCACTAACTTATATGTCAACAAAGAATATGCCTATTCCCTATTCATGCAATTCAAATACGATGAGGCTATACCCTTGTATGAGAAACTGATAGCGCAAGGATTTGATAATTTCGAATCCAATTTCATCCTTGGTCTCTGTTATGAGGACCTGCCGGACAATGAAAAGGCGCTGAAACATTACCAGAAAGCTGTTCAGTTCAAAAACGACAATGCCACTTGCCTTTTCCACTTGGCTTTGATAGAGAAATCCTTCTGCATGGATTCATTGTCTATGGCTCATTTCAACCAGTCGTTAGAGGTTTCCTTGCCAAAAGACAGAGCTTTGCGAACCTATAAATGGCTAGCCGACTTACATTTTCAACACAGCCGATATGCAGACGCAGCACGTGACTTTGAGTTAAGCATCCTTTACGATGAAGAAGACCCGCTCAACTATTACAATGCCGCCCAAATGTTCATCGCTTCCAAAAACAAGCTGAAAGCGAAACTGTATCTCCAGTTATTCTTAGCAAATGCAAACAGACTGGAAGATAAAAAAGAGGCAGCACAACTCATATCCAAAGCCAAAGAGCAACTCAAGCAATAGCCATCAAACAAACATAAACACATGAAAATAAATTTTATCTTAGGTTCAGCATTATTGCTGAGCCAGCCCCTTTGCGCTCAAAACGAAGAGGCAAAAGACACGCTTACCGCCCAGATGATGATGCAAAACCTGCCAGAGGTTTTCGTCAAGGCGACACGTCCTATCGTCAAGGCAGAAAGAGGACAGTTGGTTTACAATATGCCACTGCTCATAGAGAAAATGCCGGCAGACAACGCTTATGATGCCCTTACCCGAATACCAGGAGTAAACGAACTAAACGGCAACATCAATTATGCAGGAAAGGAACTGACTCTCATCATCAACGGCAAACCAACCATGCTCAATTACGCACAACTGGCAGAGCGATTAAAAGCAATGCCCGCATCACAATTAGACAAAGCCGAAGTGATGCTGGCAGCGCCAGCACACTTACATGTTCGTGGAATGGTCATCAACCTGATTACCAAAGACTATGTAGGAAAGAACCTGCTTTCAGGACAAATACAAAGCATCTGGAGCCAAAGCAAATACGGAGAAGGGAAAGGCAAAGGCAACCTGCTGTTCCAAAAAGGAAAATTCGGTCTGGATGCCATGTATTCATTTACAGATGGAACATCATACGGTGAGACTACTACCTATGCCAATCATCCGCTTCAAGGAAAGCGAGTAGCGTATCATGACAAGACCTCACAGAAAACCCCAGAATTGACTCACAACTATCGCTTGGGACTGAGTTATGCATTTGCTGATAACCACCAACTATCCCTGGCATATACAGGAAAATGGGACAGCAGCCATCCTCATCATGAAACGAAGGGAACAGGCACATCCCAGCAACAGGGCAATGAGCATACCTACCTGCACAATGTAGATGCCAGCTACAACCTGCCCTTTGGACTACAAATAGGCATATCCTATCTCAACTACCAAAACCCCAGCCAGCAATATCTAGCAGGAACGATGCTTGACGAAGAACGTATTCTATACACAAACAGCAAGCAGGTAATAGACAAATGGCTTTTCACAGCAGACCAATCCCACTCATTGAAGAAGGGTTGGGAGCTGTCGTATGGTATGAAATTCCAAAGCAGCAACAACAGAAGCTACCAAGCCACGACCAACAAGGAAGGAGGAGACATTCCAGATGCAACCAGCCAGGTGAATATCGAAGAAAGAATCTTGAGTTTCTATGGCGGCATAAGCAAACAGATAAACGAGCGAATCAGCTTGGAAGCCTCTGTCGAAGCGGAGCTGTACCATTCTCCACAATGGAACAAATGGCATATTTATCCCACTCTTAATGCATCGTGGAAAGCCAATCCTGGCAACATACTCAACTTATCCTTCAGTTCCAGCTCACAGTTTCCTAGCTATTGGTCAACTATGAGCAGCATTTACTATGCCTCTACCTATATGGAGATATGGGGAAATCCTCATCTCAAGCCTTACTCTACATACGAGACCAACCTGATGTGGACAATCAAAAGTCGCCATACATTGATGGCATTTGCAGAGTTCCAACCCAACTATTCTGTGCAGTTGCCTTATCAGACTACCGACCACCTGGCAGTCATTATGAAGGAGACCAATTTCGACTATAATCATACTATAGGCATTAGAGCATCGACAACTTTCGGTATAGGCAATTGGATGAACGGAAGTGTTTCGGCAACAGGAATCTACAGACATGACAAGAGTAACGATTTCTTTGACTTGCCCTTCAATCGCAAACATATCTCTGCCGTTCTTGCCGGAAATCTATCCGTCCAGCTTAGCCGAAGCCATCACATCCATTTCATACTTAACCCATTCTATCAGTCGAAAGCCATTCAAGGACTCTATGACATCAAATCAGTCTTTCTCTTGATTGCTATGTTGAGATGGGCTTCCGATAATGATAAATGGAGCATTGTGGTTAAAGGCAGCAACATCTTCAACGAGGGATTCTCTACAAAATCAGTACAAGGCAATCAAGACTACCACATGAACATCAAGCAAGATTGGGCATCAGCCTCCATCTCCATCATCTATAAGATAGGCAAGTACAAGGAAAAGAGAACCAAGAACGTAGATACTTCCAGAATGGGAGTAAACTAGCGAATTTCTTAAAAAATCGTCTACAAACTGCTCTTTTTTCTGATAAAAGTAGTATCTTTGCACCATAATTGCATTTTAACTATAAGACGACAATGAAAATAACAATTATCGGAGCAGGTGCTATGGGCGGTGCCATGGCTGAAGGACTCTTGCAGAGCGAGAAGTTCACTCCATCAGATATTACGGTATCTGACCATAACCAACCAGTATTGGATCACTTCGCAAGCGAAGGAGCCAGCGTAACTCTCGACAACCAGTTGGCTTGCCATGGTGCAGACATCGTATGCGTGGTAGTAAAGCCATGGTGCGTGGAGAAGACATTAAAGGGAATCAAGGATGCACTCAACTACAAGAATCAGAAACTCGTAGTGGTAGCAGCCGGTGTGCCATCAGCCAACATCAAGGAGTGGCTGGACAAGGATGGCATCACCCCAACCTTCTTCCTCGTGATGCCAAACATCGCCATCGCCTACAAGCAGTCGATGACCTTCATCACTCCTGTAGATGCATCTGCTACAGAAATCCAGCAGATTACAGAAATCTTCGATGAATTGGGAGAAAGCCTCATCATGGAAGAACGTCTCTTCCCAGCAGCTACCGCTATGTCGTGTGCCATCGCTTACGCCATGCGCTATGTAAGAGCCAATGTGGAAGGCGGCGTAGAGATGGGCTTCAAGGCAAAGGATGCCCAGAAGATTGTCTTGCAGACCATCAAGGGTGCCGTAGAACTGCTTCAGGAAACTGGCGAACACCCAGAGGCTGCCATTGATAAGGTTACTACTCCTGGTGGCTGTACCATCAAGGGCCTCAACACCATGGAACAGGGCGGCTTTACTAGCGCAGTCATCAATGGTTTGCTGGCAGGAAAGAAATAAAATCTATCTGTAGATGATAGAAGACATATAGCAAACAACCCATAAAAAAAGCAAATGCAGCAGGAGTTTTATGCTCTTGCTGCATTTTTTATGTTTTATAAGATAGCTAACTACATTTATTGCACATAATCCTTGGATAAATGGAAAAATAAATGTATCTTTGCCAAAGAATAAAAGAACAGAAAGACTATGGCAGAGATGATCACAAGGAAATTGCCAGCAGGCATACAATTCTTTAGCATTATCCGCAAGGAAGGCTACTTATATGTTGACAAGACCAACTTGGTATGGCAACTTACTCACTCAGGTGATTTATACAATTATCTGAGCCGTCCTCGTCGTTTCGGTAAATCTCTGCTTATAGATACCTTGCAATGCTACTTCGAAGGCAAGAAAGAACTCTTTGAGGGGCTGAAGATTATGGAACTGGAAGAAGAATGGACTGAGTATCCCATCATCAGACTTGACATGAGCGGTGCAGGTGCCACTGCTGCCGAAATCAAAGACTATCTCAATCTTGAGTTTTCGAAATATGAAGCTTTATACAGTATCAAGCCTAAAGAGACATCTCGCGAATCCGTACGTTTCCAAGTTATCCTTGACACAGCCTATCAAAAGACAGGTAAGCAAGTAGTGGTACTGATTGACGAATACGATTCCCCTTTGCAGCATTCATGGAAGACACCAGAGCATGAAGGTTGCACTGAAGTTTATCGTTCTGTATTCTCCGTACTCAAACTCAAAGGAAATGTACTTCGCTTTGTCTTCATCACAGGCATCACGAAGTTTACCCAGATATCCCTATTCTCTGTACTTAACCATCTGACAAACATCAGCTTTCTCCCACAATTTGCCCCTCTTTGTGGCATCACCGAGGAAGAAATGACAGTCAACTTCGCCCCAGAGTTGGAAGCCTTGGCAGATAAGATGGAATGCAGCATTGAAGAAGCACACGACAAGTTGAAGACCTATTATGACGGTTATCATTTCAGCGATGAGAACATGACCGACATCTACAATCCGTTCAGCTTGCTCAACGCCCTCTCCCAATTGCGTCTGCGCAACTATTGGATTTCATCCGGCGCCACTTCCATGCTGAATAAATTCGTGAACAACATGGAGTTACGCCTTCATGGCTTCGAAGATTGCTACATCGACAAAGACACTCTGGAGACATCAGATGTCATAGAAGGCGGTGCCGAACTATTCCTCTATCAGACAGGTTATCTCACTATCAAGGGTTTTGATGAAGATGGATATTCTTTAGGCTTTCCGAATGAGGAAGTAAGAAAGGCTCTCTACAAAGCAGTACTGCCAGCATTGACCCAAAAGGACATTACGGATATTGTCTCCATACAAAGTAGGTTGATGCACAGCATGAACAATGGCAATTTGGAAGAAGCCAAGCTGAGTATGAAATCTCTTATCTCAAATGTCCCATACAGCAATAAAAAAATGGCAAGTATGGACATGGAGGAGCGTTATCGCCTCATCATCAGCACCATACTGAATGCCATAGGCTGCCAAGTAGAAGTAGAACACATGTTATCAACTGGCAGGATAGACATCGTAGCCTCAACCTCCCGCTTCATCTATGTAGTGGAACTGAAGTTAACCAACAATGGAGGATTGAATGCTGCTGAAAAACAAATTATAGACAATGGCTATCTCAAACCATTCTTGGCAGATGGTCGAAAGGTTATCGGATTAGCAGTAGAATTAGATGACATGGGCAAAGGACTCATTGATTGGAAAGAAGTAAAATAAAGAAAGATTAGAATATGGCAAACAACAAGATACGTGAGGAGGAAGTAAAGAACAGAATTCGCCAAGAATTCTTCCAAGATTATGATGCAACACCAATATTGGGCGACATAGACTTTGCTGTAACAACTAAGAAATCAAGCGAAGGCGAGCTATTCGACCAAGAGTACTTTTTATGGGCTGAGGCAAAAGCAGGAAACACGGAAGACATTTATGCTTCTTTCGTGCAACTCATCATCACCATAGGAAAAGCTCACACTCATGAATCATACTTGCCACCTCGTTATCTTGGAGCATTCGATGAAGAAAAGATTGCCTTTATCGAATACCATCACATTGTAAGTGTATTCTATCAAAATGACTTCAACTGGAACGTCACCCCTTCCAATCATAGCACTAAGGAGTTCCACATGCTCTATGACTTACTGCATGAGCAACTCAAAAAGGAAATCAGCCTTTTCGACCTACGTAAGGATGAGAAGGAGCTAAGAAAGTTTATTCGCTCTAATTTCAAGCTGGGGAAGCAACGTACCAATGGTATCAACATCACAAAGAACAACTTCATTTTTGTTTTCCAACGTTGGGTGGAAGAAGTAAAGCCTTCTATTGCCGTAAATTGGGACGATGTACCCAAGACCAGCGTTGTCGATTTCTTTTATGCTGACCTTATATCTCGCAATGATTATACACTGCGAGAAGAACTTGCCGTAGTACTTCGTGGTGACAAATACCGCATTCTACAAGATATTCTCAAAGGGGCAACTCAATTGTTTAGCGAAGCGACATTTAACGATGGGAAAACGGCATACAATCAGTTTTGGAATAAGTATGTACGTCCACCAAGAAAAGAGTATCTAGACTTGATACTCAAGCGGCGAGACTTGCTTATTCCACAAGACCTTCGTCGCTATCAAGGTGCTTTCTTCACCCCTCCACAGTGGGTACAAAAGTCACAAGAATACTTGGCTATGGAATTGGGTGAAGATTGGCAAAAAGAATATTACGTGTGGGATTGTTGCGCAGGTACAGGTAACCTACTCTTCGGTCTCACAGAGAAGTATCGTGTCTATGCCTCTACACTTGACAATGCAGATGTACAAGTAATGCATGAGCGAATCAAGGAAAAAAGTCTCGACTTGCTCGACAGCCATGTATTCCAGTTTGACTTCCTCAATGACTCTTTCGACAAACTTCCCCAGTCTTTACAAGATATTATCAACGACCCAGAAAAGCGTCGTAAGCTTGTCGTGTACATTAATCCTCCATACGCAGAGGCTGGAGAAACCAGACAACTTAGCGGAACATCAAAGAACAAGACTAATGTAGCTGTTACAAATAAGACTTATAAAAAGTATTTACCCGTCATTGGCATTGCAGGACGCGAGCTGTTCGCTCAATTCTTCATGAGAGTGTATGATGAAATCTCTACATCGGTGCTTGCAGAGTTTTCGACTTTGAAAACTCTGCAAGCACCGAACTTCCGTGATTTCCGTCAGGTTTTCCGAGCGAAGCTCGGTCGAAATTTTTTAGTTCCAGCCAATAGCTTCGATAACGTCAAGGGGCAGTTTCCTATAGGTTTCTTCATTTGGCACACAGATGAGGAAGAGACTTTTGAGCATACAATAAGCGATGTCTATGGGAGAAATGGAGAGTTCTTGGAATTAAAAGGCATATACTCATACGACAATTCCAATGGCAATATTGGCAAATGGGTCAATTCTTTTCGAGATGATATAAACAAAGATAAGATTGGATTCATGAGTAATGGAAGAAATGACTTTCAAAACCAGAAATTAGTGTACTTGATAAACAAGAAAGAACAGATGCCAACCCCTAGAGGTTGGTGGGTTACACCACACAATTTCATTGTCATAAGTATATTTCTTGCTGTCAGACATAGCATAGAAGCTACATGGCTCAATGACCGTGATCAATTTTTATATCCAAACGAGGGATGGAAGAGCGACATAGGGTTTCAAAATGATTGTCTTACCTTCACGCTATTTAGCAACAGCAACAACATCCAGAGTCAGCATGGAACAAACCATTGGATACCATTCTGTGAAGAAGAGGTAGGCGCACAAGACAATTTCGAGAGCCATTTCATGCATGATTTCATTATGGGCAAGGTTAAAGAGGAAAAGCCTCAGCAAAAAGAAACTATGCAAGACCTATTCGCAGAACAAGAGCCTCAAACAACAGATGGCTGTTCATTCACTCCTACCGAACCCTTGGAGTTTTCTCAAGAAGCTCAAGCAGTATTGGATGCAGGTAGAGAATTATGGCGTTACTATCACAAACAAGCAGGAGCCAACCCTAATGCTTCTTACTATGACATCAAGATGCATTTCCAAGGTACAAAGACCACAAAGAGCGGAAAGGTTCAGATGAACTCCACCAGTGAGGATGCCACCTATAACTCCTTGCTCGCCAACCTTAGACAGGCAATGAAAGGTCTTGCCGCTCATATTGAGCCTAAAGTATATGAATATGGTTTCTTAAAGAAATAAAGAGTCATAAAGCGAAAGGACGCCACTATTTTTCTAGTGCCCTTTCGCTTTTTATCGTGGTTCTAACAACAGGAAGTAAGCTTCTTCGAGTTTTTACTAACTGCCAAAATCATTTAGGTTTCTAAACCACAAAAAATCACAAGCTTTTATACAATTTATTATCATTTTATTTGCATATATCGACAAAAAGTCGTAATTTTGCCAACAAATGCGAAGGATTATTACTTTCCTGAGCACAAACAACAAAAAAAAAGAACTATGGACGAAGCAATCAAGCAAATCGGTGAAAGACTGAAAGGTCTCCGTGAGGTTCTCAACATTCCAGCTGAGGAAGTGGCAGAACTTTGCGAAATCAGTCTTGACCACTATCTCAAGATTGAGTCGGGAGAAGCCGACCCATCCGTGTATCGACTTTCAAAGATTTCAAAGCGATACGGCATCGACCTCGACGTATTGCTCTTCGGCGAGGAACCTCGCATGAAGGGATACTACGTTACCCGCAAGGGACAGGGACCGGAGATTGACCGCAACAACCAGTATAAATACCAGAGCCTTGCCGTAGGATTCAAGGATAGAAAGGTGAATCCGTTCATGGTACAGGTGGATCCGTTGCCAGGCGACAAGAAACCGAACAAGAACGGACACGACGGACAAGAATATGATTATGTGATAGAGGGACAGCTCGAAGTAACCATCGAAGAGAAGGTGATGGTGCTGAATCCGGGCGACAGCATCTACTTCGACAGTAGAAAGTCGCATTGTTTCCGCTCACTCAACAATGAGCCAGCCAAGTTCCTTTGTATAATTATCTAGAAGAGTAACTATGATCGAGAGATTTCTAAAACAGACAAAATTTACTTCAGAGCAAGACTTCAAGGAGCATCTGGAGTTTATCATACCAGAAGATTTCAACTTTGCCTACGACGTGATGGACGAATGGGCAAAGATCAAACCAGACCACGTGGCGCTGCTTTGGGCAAGTGAACGTGGCGAAGAAATCCGTTTTACATACAAGGACCTGAAGGAGCAGAGCGACAAGGCTGCTGCTTACTTCCAGAGTCTCGGCATCGGTCACGATGATAAGGTGATGCTCATTCTGAAGCGTCACTATCAGTGGTGGCTCGCCATGCTCGGTCTCCACAAGTTGGGTGCCGTAGCCATCCCTGCCACCCACATGCTTACCAAGCACGACATCGTTTACCGCAACAATGCAGCAAGCGTGAAGGCGATTATCTGCTGCGGCGATGATTACGTGGTAGAGCAGGTTAATCAGGCAATGCCAGAGAGTCCGACTGTCAAGACTTTGATCAGTATCGGTCCGGATATCCCGGAAGGTTTCCACGACTGGATGAAGGAATGGAACGAATGTGCTCCTTTTGTTCGCCCAGAACATGTAAACTCTAATGAGGATACCCTGCTGATGTACTTCACATCGGGAACCACTGGCGAGCCAAAGATGGTGGCACACGATCACCTCTATGCCCTCGGTCATCTGACCACGGGTGTATATTGGCACAATCTCCACGAGAACTCCATCCATCTTACCGTAGCCGATACCGGTTGGGGTAAGGCTGTATGGGGCAAGCTCTACGGACAATGGTTTGCCGGAGCCACCGTCTTCGTCTTCGATCACGAGAAGTTTACGGCTGATAAGATCATGCGCCAGATTGAGAAGTATCATATCACCTCTTTCTGTGCCCCTCCTACCATCTACCGCTTCATGATTCAGGAAGATTTCTCCAAGTATGACCTCAGCAGTCTTGAATACTGCACCACAGCGGGTGAGGCAATGAACCCATCCGTGGCAGAGACCTTCCAGAAACTTACTGGTGTTCAGATTTACGAGGGCTTCGGACAGACTGAGACCACGATGACACTCGGAACCTTCCCTTGGATCAAGCCAAAGCCAGGAAGCATGGGCAAGCCAAACCCACAATATGATGTTCACATCCTTCGCCCAGACATGACGGAATGCGAGGATGGTGAAAAGGGCGAGATTTGCATCCGCATCGGCGACGACAAGCCTATCGGCCTCTTCAAATATTACTATCGTGATGAAAAGCAGACCAAATCGGTTTGGCATGATGGTTACTATCACACGGGCGATATGGCTTGGCGTGATGAGGAAGGCTACTTCTGGTTTGAGGGCAGAATCGACGATGTGATCAAGAGTTCGGGTTACCGCATCGGTCCTTTCGAGGTAGAGAATGCCCTGATGACTCACCCAGCCGTAGTAGAGTGCGCCATCACCGGTGTGCCAGACCCAATCCGCGGTATGGTAGTCAAGGCAACCGTCGTACTGAAGGATGAATACAAGAGTATGGCGGGCCCTGACCTCATCAAGAAGTTGCAGGATCATGTGAAGCATGAGACTGCTCCTTATAAATATCCTCGCATCATCGAATTCGTAGATGAACTGCCAAAGACCATCTCGGGCAAGATTCGAAGAGTAGAGATTCGAGAAAAAGACAATAAAAAATAAAAAAGAATGCGCTGGGAGGGCAGGTTTTGTTTCCTGCCCTCACCCAGTATGTCAACATAAAAGAATTTATGAGACGAATAGTAGTAAAGGTGGGCAGCAACGTACTGACCCGAGAGGATGGACATTTGAACGTAACAAGAATGTCGGCTTTGGTAGACCAACTGGCTTGGTTGAGAAGGCACGACTACGAGGTGATCCTCGTATCTTCTGGTGCCGTAATGGCAGGAAGAGGCGAGCTTCAGGTAGACCACCAGCTGGACAGTGTAGAACAGCGACAGTTGTTCTCTTCGGTAGGTCAAGGCAAGCTGATTAGATTGTATTACGACTTGTTCAGAGAATACAACATCAAGGTGGGACAAGTATTGACCATGAAGGAAAATTTCCTCGCCAAGGAACAATACCAGAACCAAAAGGCTTGTATGGAACTGATGTTGGAGAACGGCGTGCTCCCTATCGTGAATGAGAACGATACCGTGTGCCTCACCGAATTGATGTTCACCGATAATGACGAGTTGTCAGGCTTGATAGCCAGGATGCTGAATGCCGATGCCTTAGTTTTACTTTCCAATGTGGATGGCATCTACAATGGCGACCCTTCCCTACCGACCTCCCGCATCATCCCTTCAGTATATTACGACCGAGACGTGAGCGAGTATGTGAGCGACGAGAAGAGTAGCCATGGTAGAGGCGGCATGATTTCCAAGTTAAAGACCGCCCAGGATGTAGCCAATGTCGGCATCAAGGTAATCATCGCCAACGGCAATACGCCAAACATCCTCATCAATCTGAAGGAGCATCCGATGGAAACCCTTCATACTGAGTTTGTGGCAAGACCGCTAAACAAGTAAAATCATTAGGGATAAGAAATACAGAAACCTAAAAAAGCAGCAAGCCTATTTATAGACTTTGCTGCTTTTCGTTTTTATTATGAATAGTTGATACGTTATTCTAATACCAATACATGACTCGTTCCATCTGTCTGGCTGAATACATTCAAGCCGACCTTCATCAGATAGTCACCGCTGTACTGCTTGCCATTGCACTCCAAATCAGATTCCTTGCCAGGCATCAGATTGGTCTCCTTTACGGTATAAACCTTATCGGCATCCAATCCCTGCATCTTCACATTCATCACAGGCTCCTTGTAGCGTGGATGCAAGTCGTAAGCAAAGAGAACGGCACGCTGCTTGTCCTTACTTACATAGTTAATGGCACAGTGGTTGCCTTCGTATGGAGAAACCAGGCGATACTGGTCGCCCTCGAGAATCATAGGCTTCATGCTATCATAGTTCTTGACAGCATTCTGCACAAACTTGTATTCATCACCAGAAAGCGACTTGAGGTCGATATCAAAGCCCAACTTACATGAACTGCAAACATCGGTGCGGAACTTCACACTGGTATTCTTGTTCCAGTTAGTTACATGCGAACCCATGGTCTTGGCTGGGAAGAACTTTGACAGGCTCCACTGGATGTAGAGGCGCTCGTATGGATCAGTATCGTCTGAACACCAGAACTCAGTGAAATACTTCAGCATCTCGTAATCCATTCTGCCGCCACCACCAGAGCAAAGCATCATCGGCAACTTAGGATACTTGTTATGAATACGGGTAAGCACCTTGTAGATACCACGGACATGATCGATATAGAAATTACCCTGATTCTCCTTATGATATGGAGAATAGATGTTGGTAATCACACTGTTGCAGTCCCACTTGAAGTAAGCCACATCCGGATTCTCCGTCATGATACGATCCACGATGCCGAACACATAATCCTGTACCTTAGGATTACTGATATCAAGTACCAGCTGGTTGCGATAATAATAGGTATCACGCTTTGGCTGCATGATCACCCAGTCGGGATGCTTCTCAAAGAGTTCACTCTTAGGATTCACCATCTCTGGCTCAATCCAAATACCAAACTTTACACCAGCCTTTTTGGCATCTCTTACCAATCCAGGTATGCCATCAGGCAGCTTACTCTTGGTAGCCTCCCAGTCGCCGAGACCTGCATGGTCGTCCTTACGAGGATACTTGTTGGCAAACCAACCATCATCAAGCAAGAACATATCTACACCCAGGTCCTTGGCATCCTTCATCAACTCAGCAAGACTCTGCTGGTTGAAATCGAAGCCTGTATTCTCCCAGTTGTTCAAGAGCGTAAGGCGATCTTCCATACCCATGTTTACCTGATACTGACGAGCCCAATTGTGCAAATTACGGGAAGCCTCACCGATACCATTATCGCTCATGGCAAAGATAAACTCAGGGGTAGTGAACGTCTCACCTGCCTTCAGCTTATAGTTAGAGGCGTATGGATTGATAGCGGGGATAACACGAAGGGCTCCCACGTTATCTACCTCGAAGGTAAAGCGGAAGTTGCCAGGCCATCCGATGGTTCCAAGCATCACCTTGCCCTCATTCTCCTTGGCAGGCTCATCAAATCCCAGTTCAAAGAAAGGCTCCTCCTGCATGGCTGCACGAGTACCCAACTTGGTATCAACAATTTTCTTACCAGCAGTCAACTGGCAAGTTTCAGGCTGTCCTTCCTTAGCCCAGTCGCTATGATAATTGGTAACGAAATACTTGTTTGCCTTGAAATAAAGCATTGCTGAGCTATATCTCCAAAGCGTAACCGGAGCTTTCTCCTTATGAGAGATTTCGCTCCACGCCTTGATGACGTTCTCCTTAGGATAAGCTGCATAGTGGAGCTTCACGGTCAGCGGATACACCTTGTCCTTAAGCGTGATGATGGTCTCAACACCTCCACTGATAGCCTTTTCTTCAGAAGACTGATAATACAAATAGGTAGTCATATTACCATCTGCATGGGTCACTGCCACTGCCGGCTCGAAGAAATCTTCAGCACCAGAGGTTGCATAAACCTCATGACCTCGCTGGCAGACGGAACCATCAGAAGCCGCATATACATCCCACTTCAGATGATTGTAATCTGAAGGATTCTTCAACTTGTCACCCAGATACACTTGGTAGAGGCGACCCTTAGGAGAAACCTGCATCACGAGGTCGGTCTTGTCGGTTGACACTCGGATGGTCTTTTGAGCAGATGCCATGATAGATGTCATGCACATCGCTGCGATAATCATAAATACCTTTTTCATCGTTCTTTGGTTTTTATGTGATTGCTTTGTTATAATTAAACGCTATAATACTTTCGTTATTATCTTAGAATTTGATTCCTGCAGAGAATTCCACCGTGAACGGACGGAGATAGCTACCACTCATGTACTTGCCGTCATATTTGCCAGCTTCCTGCTTGGTAATCAGCTCAGAGCCGCTAATGGTACCCTTGGCACCCTTCTCGTTAAAGATATTGATGACACTCACGCCAAGGCTCAACTTCTTGTTCACATTCCAGTTGATTCCGCCGAAAGTCTCCCAGTGACCATTGAAGTAGAGTGCCTCCTGAAGGTTGGCATAGGTCTTACCAAAGTAACGGAAGCTCAACCAGGCATTCAGATTCTTGGTGATATCATACTTAGGGTCCAACTCGATAAGAACCTGAGGAATCTCCTTGACAATCATGTTATTGGCATTCACACCCATAGACTGACCGTCACTGAACGTTACGCTCGCATTATAGTTCTTATACACCGGCTTCTGATAAGTGAAGAGTGCATGCATGTGGAAGTTCTTGAACGGATTGATTTCTGCCGAGGTTGTCCAACCCAAAGTCTGGATGTTATAGATGAGCAACACGGTCTTGCCCTCTGTAGTGCCAGGCTTGGTAAGATTCTGCTGGTCGATATTGTTCGACTTTGATATGTAGGTCACCATTGAAGAAAGGTCAATCCAATCGTTCTTGTAGAAAATACCACCACGAATCAATGGAATGGTTACTCGCTTATACTGCTCCTCGGTAGGTCCTGTTCCTGCATACTCGCTGATGCGTGGGAAACGGGTGGCGATGGTAGCATCGGCTGTCAGACCAAACTGGCGGGTAAGGTTATACGTCAACTGCAAGGTGGCTGCATAATTCAATTTATCCTTGGTTACGTTCTTTGCTTCGATGCTGTGCTCAGTAGCAACAACAGAACCATCAGCAGCTGTGGCGTATGTATTATAGTTACCCATGTGGAATCCTGAGAAACGTGGGGCAGAAATCTGCTCGGCAGACATGCGGTAGTACTCCAATCTACCACCATAGAACACCTTGAACTTAGGACTTACCTTCCATTCGTCGGTAAAGTAGAGTGCCAACTTGTTCTCTGAACCCTTGGTGTATTCTGGACTCAACTCATTATAACCGAAAGTCTCAGAACGACGGGCTGTCTGTGTAGGATCAAGCGGATTGACATACATCTGGCTCAATGTGCGTGGATAAGCTTCTACGGTGCCTGCCCACTGGAACGAAGACGAATAGTAATTGAGATGGTAATACCACTCGTTCAATCCTATCATTAACTTATGGTTGTTCAACTGCTTAGAGATTTCGGTAGTCAAAAGCGCATTGCTCACCTTACCAACATGCAACCAGGTGCGACGGCCTTCAATGTAACCACTGTAGGCAGACCCATCAGAAAGCTGATAGCCATCAGCCTCGCTCACCTGAGAGATGGTACTTCCTCCGTAATCCACATAATTGGCACGTGGAGCATTCATATACTTGGCGTTGAATTTCCACAACCATCCATTATCAAACTGATACTGGCTGATGAGGGCAATTTCGTTGGCATGATTCTCACTGCCATCGCTCATATTCCATGTCTCCATCTTTCCTGACTTTGTATTCAAGTATTGGAAAGAACCTTGACACTGCACGTATGAGTCCATACCAGGGTCAAAGCCATCAATCTTCTTGATACTGCCGTCGCCTGAATAGATAAATGGGGCTGCATTGGCAAAATTGCCAGGGTTCTTGCTGTTGGAATACTTATATAATAAGGAGACACGTCCCTTTCCATCATTCAAGATGCGAGTGATACCGAAATGATAAAGTTGGGTACGGTCGGCATAATCAGTAAAGCGAAGCTTGAAACTACCTGGATCGAAATTCTGATACATACTGGCTGTATAAAGCCAATTGGCACCGATTCCACCAGACAGGTTGAGGTCTACATTCTGCATACCAAAATGGTTTGCCTTATAGTTGAGCTTACCTTTGAACTCTTTCTGTCCCAACTCGCTGAAAGAAGAAACTGCGTATGCAATATTACCTGTAGCAATGGCAGACTCAGATGGAGTCATCAAGTCGGTACCTTTCAGTGAGGCATCGCTACGCCAATGTGCAGACAGTTTGTGTACGGAAGAAGAGTAAACGGCTGGAAGACCGTTTTCATATACGGTTACATCCTCGCTTGGCAATCCAATCTGGATTTCACGAGGCTTGTTGGCATCAGATGCATTGAGCATCACATTACGCTCTTCCTTTTTCTCCTTGTTTTCAGAATCGTCAGAAGGAAGTGCATACACTTGGCTTGCAGCTGACATCGCTATCAAAGCCATAGAAAATGTACGGATTCTTAAGTTCATAATTTTACAGTTGTTTATTCTTAGTTTTACATGATTTCACTTGCCACCGAATGCGATTCGATTGCGGTTGCAAAGTTAAGGAGATTTTTCAGACATTGGCATCATGTGTAGGTCATGAGTAGACAAATATTAGGTTTGTCAAATCTATAACCTTCTAATAATCAAGCTATCAAAGATATTAATACTTTTTAATAGAGTAGATGGTAAAAAGAGAAATAAATGTAGTATCTTTGCAGAAAAATACAATTATAAGGCACTCTAATAGCCTATCAGATAGTAACAAAAACAATTAAAAAAATAGTTATGAAAGTAGTATTGTGGTTCTTAATGATGTTTATGCCATTAATGGCAAATGCTTCTTCCGTAAACGAGGAACAGCTGTTCCATCGTTTAGACAGTTACATCGCTCAGCGAAGCAAGTTTACCCAAAGAAAAGAAGCGAAACTGCTAAGACTCAAAAAGCAACTATACATGACTTCCGACAAGCGCAGCCAGCTTAGTCTCTATAACCAAATCTACAGGGAGTATTATACCTACCGTTACGACTCTGCCATGACATACGCCAAGAAGGGCTACCAGCTGGCAGCACAGCTTCAGGATGATTATTTCATCAACCTGAATAAAATCAATCGTGCGGCAGTGCTGTCAACAGGCGGTTTCTACAGCCAGGCAGAAGACTTAATGCTCGCAATGGATGTGGAGAAAATGTCACCTAAGTTATTGCAATACTATTATTATACCTTGACTTGGGTATATAACTACTGGGAAACTTTCTGCAACAAGTCGGAGTTTCAAGAAGGATTAGAAGCCAAGAAACGTTTTTATTTAGGCAAGACTCTTGAGCATATCGGCAACAAGGAATCCGCTCTTTATTACTATCTTTCAGGAGAGTTTGAATTTCTAAAGCAGCGTACAAGCAAAAAAACACTTCAGTTCTACATGAAGGCGCTTTCTGCCAGTCCCCTGAACAGCCGTGTGCATGCCTCATCGGCTTATTGCATAGCCCGCTATTATTATGATACCGACCAAAAGGATTTATATGAAAAGTATATTGTAGAAGCAGCCATCTCAGACCAGATATGTCCCCTGAAGGAGAATCTTGCCCTTCAGGAGTTTTCCACCTATCTATATAATAAGGATGCCTCCTATGCAAAGAGGGTTGCCAAATACATCTATTGCTCCATGGAGGATGCCCAATTCTACAACAACCGTCTCCGCATGGTAGAGATTTCACGCATACTTCCCCTTATCACAGAAACGAATCATCAGGCAGAAGTACGCAAGAACCGCATCGTAACAGCCTCTCTCGTCATCGTGAGTATCCTGTCGCTAGGATTCCTTGCCATGGCTTTCTTTGCATTCAAGATGAACAAGCGTCTAACCAAGAGCCGTAGGGAGATAAAAAGCCAAAATACACTCTTGGACGAACTGAACCAGAAACTGCTCAACACCAATAAGCGAAGAGAGACCTATATGCATTTATTCATGGACATCAGTGCCGTATATATCAAGAAACTGGATGATTATCGCAAATTGGTAAGCCGCAAAATCAAGGCAAAGCAAACTGCCGATCTTCTGACTGCCATCAACAGCTACAAGCTGGCAGAAGAAGAGGCAGCCAACTTCTATATTCGCTTCGACAAGGCATTCATTGACTTGTATCCGAATTTCGTGGAAGAGTTCAACCAACTGCTGTTGCCAGAAAAACAGATAGTTCTCCCTGCCCCTAACAGTCTCACCAAGGAACTGCGTATCTACGCACTGATGCGACTGGGAATTACGGATGGTCAGGAACTGGCCACCCTCCTGTTCTATTCTACGCAAACCATCTATAATTACAAGGCAGCCATCAGAAAGCGAGCCAAAGACCTCACCACTTTTGATGCAGCCATCAACCGACTATGCAATGTGATAGGCTAATAAACGGCAGAAAATTGAGAATGTTCCTCAATTTTCTGCCATTTTCTTTTGCCCATTCAAGAAATAGTTGTATCTTTGCCATTACATAAAAGTTGTAACACTAAAGATGTAATGGCGTATGAAACTAAGAAACAAGAAATTAGCAAATCCTTTCATCTATCAAGGTTATGAAAGTCCTGAGTATTTCTGCGATAGAGAAGCAGAAACAAAGACCCTGATGTCGCACCTGAAGAATGGAAGGAACGTTACCCTCATTTCTCCTCGAAGACTAGGAAAAACAGGGCTTATCAAGAACACTTTCTATCATTTGGAAAAAGATGAGAAGGATTCCGCATGCCTATACCTCGACATATTCGCTACCAAGAACTTGCACGACTTTGTGGAACAATTTGGAGTAATGGTTATCAATGACATTGTTCGCAAGAACTCTTCATTCATAGAGAAAACCATCGCCTTCTTCAGTGCCTTGCGCCCTGTACTCAGCATGGATCCATTGACTGGTGAGCCTAGTGTATCTATCACAATTGAGCCATCCCAAGAAGACATCACCATCCGCAGCATCTTCAACTATCTCAACGAGAGTGGGAAAGAGGTATATATCGCCATCGATGAATTTCAGCAGATTGCAGAATATCCAGAGAAAGGCACAGAGGCATTGCTACGTTCTTATATCCAGTTTGCCCAACATGTGCATTTCATCTTCTCCGGCAGCAAGCATCATCTGATGGCTGAGATATTTGGCTCGCCGAAACATCCATTTTACCAAAGCACTGAAATGATGGGACTGAAGCCATTGGATTGCAGCATTTATTATGACTTCTGTCAAAACTTCTTTAAGCAGAAAGGCGGTAACTTATCAAAAGATACCTTCGACTACATCTATCAACAATTCGAGGGTCACACATGGTACATCCAGTGTATCATGAATCGCCTCTATGAAACCGAAATACAAGTTGATAGTATCCAGCAAGTAAATGCAGCAATTCTTTCAGTACTCGAAGGAAGAGAACCACAGTTTGAGAATATGGTACAGTTCTTCACAGAGAACCAGTTCTCGCTTCTGAAGGCTATAGCCAAGGATAGCATTGTTGCCCAGCCTACCTCTGGCAAGTTCATCAAGGAGCACAAGCTGAGTGGAGCCAGCAGCGTAAAGGCTGCCCTCAAAATCTTGGAAGACAAGGAATTAGTATATAGGACAAATAAAGGCTATATCATCTACGACAGATTCATGGATTTGTGGTTAAAGAGAATATAAACAAAAAAATGTGCTTTAAACGTGCGGAATGTGTCTAAAAAAGACAGATTCCGCACGTTTAAAGCACATTTCTCTCCTAGAAAGCCCTACATCTTACAATGATTACGACCATGGGATTATCCGACAATCCTTATGCCTGGGATGTTCAGTCGGCAGTAACAATGGATGACTTGTTTGTTCTCTAAACGTCCTAACTATATTAAGCTGGAGGAGATGGCAACAGAATCTGTTCTGAAAGCATTCTGTAAGGCATTAAAGATAAAGCTCGTAAAAGAGCGCCTCCCTTTACGTGATTTGAACGATGCTTGGGAATATCTTCACAACTACACTATGGATATGTAGATTCCCTAACTGCTTTAACAAGCCAGAGAATGTGGTTGCTTAAGTAAGAGAATATGGTTGCTTAAGCTTACGGACACTGAATCTCGGGTTAACGGAGATAGTTTCTTGAGTTAGCGGAGACAGTTTCTGGGGTAAGAGGATACTGCTTCTCGGAGTTTGCCACTAGGCTCAGCAGCTCTGCTGAGCCTAGTCAGCAGGTCTGCCGACTGCAGTCAGCACATCTGCTGACTATAGTGACAACACCTTATAGTTGTACAACTTTACACCCTATAGTCGTACAACCTTACACCTTGTAGTTGTACAACAACAAAATCTTAGTAGAACAACTATGGCAGCAAACGCCTCAAATACAGTAGCCATAGTCGTAGAATTCCAAATTAGAAGAATTCTACTTATAAATTCTGTGAAGTCCATCAGCTGATTGTAATTCCATAATCACATCATCAACAATATACAAATCACTCATTAGATAGAGCAAAGAACGTTCATCATGGAGTAGTTCGTTGGTCTTACTCATTTGAAAAATATCAAACGCTCTTTCAGGAGAAATATCCAACCGCTTTGCCAACAAAGTACATATTCTACCTATCTTCATCCAAAGCTGTGAATCTCTTAACATGACTTTACCTCCTTTCTTGCTAAATCATTTAACGGCTCCGCAGATATAATCGGCCAGTCCACTATTCGAGTTGCACCATGAAAAACCGTACGCATTGTTATTAATTATTTGCTGTTTCCAGACGATGAAGGGCAGTTTGCAAAGCTGCTACAACAGAATCTTTACTCTGTGTATGAAGGGCATCAAGTCTTGTGGTAAGACCATGTATCAGTCCAACCTTTTTCATCCGCAAGTACATTTCTTGCCTACTGCATCCTTCTGCCTTTGCTGTAAGATCGACGCACATCGTTGCAAAAGCCAATGCCTGTTGAGTTTCTGCTGTACCCATAATATTTATGTTTTATATTAAACGATGATGCAAAGATACTACTTTCTTTTGGAAATACAATTATTATCTGCAACTTTTTAAACGAAAAAACGAACTTTCTTTGATATTCTGATTTAACAGAAGTTAGACTGGCCTTCTTTGTTTCAAGAGATAGAAAAGCATTGCCTCCTAAGCACAGCCGTCAGTTTACTCGACCAACAATCAATATACTTAGTTCATAAAGTCCATACATTGGCATCATCACCATAAAACATGTGAATAAATCAGGAGGAGTTATCACTGCTGCAACAATACCTATCAACACAAATGCATGACGGCGATATTGCTTCATAAAACCTGCCTCCAATATCCCCATCTTAGCTAAGAAGAAAGACAAGACAGGCAGTTGGAATACCAACCCCATCATCAATGTTAAGGTAACAAATGTGGAAATATAAGAATCCAGATTGATTTGATTCACCACACTCGTCGCCACCTGATACGTTCCCAAAAAGCGCAAAGCAAATGGAAACAAAACGAAATAACTCATTAATACCCCTAAAATAAACAATAAGTATATAGCTATTGTCACCGACACAGAATATCGGCGTTCGTTCTCATACAATGCAGGTGCAATGTAGCGATACAACTCTATCAGAATATAAGGAGAAACAAGAAGCAATGCCAAATAGACGGAAGTAGAGACGTGTGTCATAAACTGACTTGCCAACTCCGTGTTTATCAATTGTATCGAATAGGGTTCGAAACGAAAGTTCCATCCGACACAAGCAGCCAATTGTTCTATCACCCGATAAGTCACAAAATGAGAGTCTCCCGGTGCCAACAACAGTTGGAAGGTCGTATCTTTTGCACAAAAGATGACAATAGCCAAGCACAACGTGATGCCTATGATGCGAAAGAGCATCTTGCGGAATACCTCAAGATGCTCTCCGAATGTCATCAGTGGGTTCTGATTATTCTCCTTTTCCATCATTCTCGTCTATAGAAGGATCTACCTGATGGGCATCCTTTGGCTGTTTTTTTGCATCATCATGCTTGCCAGCAGATGAAGTTGTTTGCTTTGCAGCATTATCGTCCTCAGGTTCTGTAACTTCTCTCATTCCGTCCTTGAAGCTGCGCACACCTTGTCCCAAGCCCTTCATCATCTCTGGCAATTTCTTTCCACCAAAGAGCAGAAGTACCAAGGCTGCGATAAGCAACAGTTCGGATGTTCCTATCATTAACAAATGGTTTGCCATCATACGCTTCCTCCCACTAAATAGATTTCACATGTCTCGAAGTTGATTTCCCAGTTGCCACCTTCAATGCTCTCCCATTGGTATTTCTCGCCCATGCGATCCCACCAGCTTTGGAATTTTGTACCTGTTTCCCCCATATCCTTGACCAGCTTCTCATAGAGCTCATGGTTGTCTGCCGTCAAGATTTTTGCCAGTTCATTCAAACCATTTCGGCGCTCAAAGAGTTGCTGAATCTCGTTTCTTTCTTCTATGGTCACTTGACCTACTACTTTTCTTATTGCCATATACAGTTATATCTTTAATAGTTATTGATTGTTCCACTCATTCCTCATATCATAAGGATCAAGATAAGAAATTTCCTTGATTTCTTCCTTGTCGGGAAGAAACTCGCCATACCTGCGCAAAGTCTGCATCAAGTTACGACTCTCATTCCGCTCCAAATGCGCCACTACACACTGCTCATGGCTCGGGGTGTTCACCTCCAACGTCAATTTGCGGTTCAACCAGATGCAACGCTTGCACTGGTAAGCATCACAATGGCGACAGATGGGTGCATGATCAAGCCTATAGAGCTGCGGATTCCTCACATCCAGTCCATTGTGCAGACTTCCCACCGAATATCCGTCTTCCGAAAGATAGAAGGCGGGACACACATAGAAGTTGCCGTCTGGAGCCAAGGTGAGGCATGTATCCCCTGCCCCACAGTTGTTCATCCCATCAAGCATCATACGGTCAGTGAGCAAATTGAGTTGCGGTGATTTACCATCCACATAAAGACTCGCAACAGACTTATTGATATCCTGAAGCCATAATTTGTAAGCGTCAAAGTCTGCATTAGAAAAACGTTCTAAGTCCGTTATAACAATATTCAAACGAGCCACCTTATTTAATATAGTCACAATAAGGGAAGACTGGGCGAACAAAGAATCTTTGTCTATTCTCAATACATAAGAAGTGGCATACTTCGCGCCTTTTCTTACGAGTAGTTCAGCCTCTTCCATACCATCCAACACCACAACATCAGCACCATCAGATACGACCAAGGGCTTTATCTTTACATGGTCAATGCACTCTATCGCCGCCTCATATTCCGCAGGGAGGGGATAATCGGGATAGACGAACTGCACATTGAGGTTTTCTTTCATCGCATAGAGAATGCTAGCCTTCAAGGTATCCAAAGGCATCAGCCTACGCTCCTGTTCCTTGTTCGGATAAAGGCAGAATGACACCGAGGTATCATCCAATAATATCACAATGTATTGTTTCATGCTTTCTCTATTTTACGATAAAGTTTGTTCCAATAATAGTTGTTGGCGTGTACCCTTGCCTTGTGCATCTTGCAGATGGCTGTGGCACGCTGGTAGATGGTCGGTGTATCGGCGGCATCATAGTTCTCTCCCTGACACCAGGCACAGCCTTCAGCCACTTCACAATCGATGCACTCTTGTGTGGACTGCGTACAACGGTCTAAGGTCAAGAACGGTCGGAGTTTATTCTGGTCAATGCCATCATGAATATTACCGATAATCCATGCTTTCTTGCTACGTAGAGAATACTGGGCAAATCGGGTGCAGGGATAAAAGTTACCCTCCGCATCCACTGCGAGCATCTTACCAGCTCCACACCAGTTCTGATTTTGTAAGTGGCAGTCCATCGGCTTGCCCATGTGCTCAGTAAAGAACGAGCAGGCATAGTCTTCGTAATAGCCACCATCGATTATCGCATCCGCCAACAGCATGAGTTGTTCCTCGAAGAGTTTGTCATCCCCTTCTTCCCATACATTCTCAAATACGCAGTTGATATTCACCTCATGAATACCAAACGAATAGAGATGCAACACACTATCCTTGATATAAGGAATGTCGGCACTGCTGATAGTCACCTTGGTACTCGCATTAGGAAACTGTTCTAGCCACAAAGGGATATTCTTTACCACATCCTCATAAGACCCTCTTTCTTCCTCAGGCTTGGGCATGATGCCTTTCTCCATATCCCGAGTCTTCCAAATACGATTGAGATCATGTTTCTGCTTGGTACCATCGATAGTGATTCCGATGGAGAGATGTTGTCGGTTCTTTTGGATAAATCGCTGTACTTTCTCTGTTCCGTAATTGATGCCATTTGTGGAGAAAGAGAAGCGATAGGAGTTGAACCAATGATGGTTTCTGCGGAACATCTCCACCTTGAGATAGTCGCATATCTTGTCGATAAGGTCTATCTCCAGAAAGGGTTCTCCGCCTATAAAGTCCCATATCACGCTCTCCTCCTTCATCTCGTCCTCATGGTCAAGCACATAGTCAATGGCTTGCTTAGCAACCTCCCAGGACATTCTCTCTTTCGTGTTCTTTCCCACGAGGTAGCAGTATTTACAAGCCAATTGACAATCCTTGGTGACGATGAAGGTGATATTCTTGGCGATGCCTGATTGCCATTCACTGCGACTTGTTCTGATCTTTTCCATTTACTATTAATAACTAACAAATACTACACCGCCAGAACAACCATTAGAGCATCCTAATCCACAGCTTCCACGGCAAGTTCCTGTACAGTCACCACGGCAATTACCGCTACAACCACGGCCGCAACCTCCTGTACAAGTTGATAAGCAGTTATTGCCACAATTATATATACATTCGTTGCTGCAACTCTGTTGACAAGTCTGTGAACACATAATTCCACAATCTGACTGACATGTACTTGCGCATCCCTGTCCGCAACCACTTCCACAAGAGGTTGTGCATGTCGTCTGGCAGCCACCTTGACACCCTTTACAGCCAGACTTACAACCATTTGTACAAGATGTAGTACATAATCCATAACATGAGCCATTACAAGTCTGTGGTGTCTCTTCACTCAACATTTTGTTTGCCAACACATTCCCAGGCACAATCAAACAACCTAAGAACGGCAATAAACCTTTAGCAGTATTCTTAAAGAATTCACGCCTTGAAATTATATATTTTTTCTCCATGCCCTACCAATTTAAAGGATTAGTCCAAAAATGGACAGCAAAACCTTGGTTAAACTCGTTATTATCGACATCATGATAAAAAACATTGTAATAATGTGGGTAATCCTTATACGGCAATATTTTTACAGTTACCTCTTGCCTTCTTTTTACACAAGGCGTTTGACCTTTGGAAACGTCATGTAACCAAGGTGTCACCGCCAAATAACCAAATGCCTTTAGCTGTGACAAAGATGTAGGGTATGCATCAGATACATAATACTCTAAAGTCCCACTATATTCCCATTCTTCTTTCTTTTTATAATGCTCTTTTATCTGCTTTGAGTCTGGTCGTACGAAATCATGCAAAGTCAACTTCCAGCTATACTCAGAAGGATGACGATTGTCTCCAATATGATAAACTTCCGAAAAACGTCCATAATAATAATCTGTATATTTTTGACTCCATGCGCCCCATATACCATTAATGTACGCAGAATAGGTGACTTCACATAGAACCTGTGCCTTGGCTAAACCACAACAAAGCAGCAACATATATAACAACACTATTTTTCTCATAACTAATGATTATTTATGTAATCAAAAACGTATTCTTTCAACATCGCGTTGGCATTTTCTACTGCGATTTCACTCACCTGACAATTCCCATAACGATTAAGATGCTTTATCTCTGACCAAACTTGCCTGTTGGTACGTTCTCCCTTAAACTCATTTGTTTCAGCATGGCGCATACAAACTAACTCGTCTGTCAAAATTGCTACAAAAGCATCTTTCCACTGTTCACTGTCGACGGCACATAATTGAGTTTTACCATCATTTGATAGATAAAAACAACATCCATGCTCTTTCAAAAATGCATTCTTATCTGTATCCATCATACTTTTTGTTTCATTATAACAAAAATGCTTCTAATACACAAAGATATCTACACGGTATCTCATACCACGACATACCTTATCACCTTCTGTCTTTATATACACAGAACATCTCTGTATTCCACCTGGTGATAGACTCTCAATTCCCTCAGAATCAGAATCATGGCGTTCTACATAATTACACTTACCAATGACGTGAAAGTTACATTCATTTGCATACTGTCCTTCCTTAAATTCTGCACTCTTAAGAGAAAAACTATTTAAATGAAGTTTCTTGCTTCCTCGATAATAATCAAAGAGTTCCATTTCACTTAGCAACTGGAGCAAATCTTTCTTTAATATATCTTCATCTACTTTCATATACTACTTATTATTTAATTCACTATCATTTATTATTTGTTTCAAAAGGCCAAAAACGCACCTGCTTGCCAAATTGCAAATACTAGCGAATCAGCCTCGATTTTGATTCATATTTAACCTTTTCTACTACATTGCATGTACGTCGGAATTATGATAGAACACTATTCATAGCTGAATCCATTGTATGGCATGCTTAAACTACCCTCCTCACGTGGCTCCTCGTGCTTAAAAAAGTTTAACCACCCATACACAAAAAAAGAAACGTGGAGCCAGTCTGTCACTCGTTCCACTGTGTGAGGCTTCTCGCATTGCCCGATAAGTCGAAACGAGCAACGCTGAAAGCCCCACGTAAATGTATATATAATCATCCAACGAGATACAATCCATCCATAGAAATGGATACTGCATCTTGAAAGGAATGCATACAATACACCCAAGGGGCGTTCCCGTTGCTTTGTTCTTGACTTATCGTTGAACTTTGCGAGAATTCCACACAGTCAAAACCAAAGCGTACAGTTACGCCTTTTATGTATATGTGTCTCCCTAAGCATCCCACCCACGAGGGCTTTCAGCAAGGGTTTGACGATGCAAAGATAGCAAAAGTTTTGGTTTCCGCAAACTTTTTAACCATATTTTTGTGCTTTACCAATAAAAAAGCGTATCTTTGCACTCATCATACATAAAACAAGGCATAATTATGAAGCAGATGGAGCACTCATATAAAGGAGAAGAGAAGTTTCTCGTAAATGATTTGAAGACAATAGTCAGCAAAGCAAGGAGCAAAGCTTTCGCTGCCGTCAATTATTCTCTGGTGGAAAGAAACTGGAGAATAGGGAAACGTATTGTGGAAGAGGAGCAGAACGGAGCCTCACGTGCAGAATACGGAAAGCATATTATTGAGGTGGCATCCGCTGCACTTACAGAGGAATTTGGGAAAGGCTTCTCTGTAACTACCCTAAGGGTTTTCAGACGTTTTTACCTAAAGTTCAGCAACTTACAAATTCAACGGACAGTGTCCGTCGAATTCAATGCCTCAATTCAACAGACACCGTCTGAAGAATTGAGCAATAACCTCCAGCATGTACAAAAAGCAGGTATCCACCTACTACCTTGGTCGCATTACGAACTGCTTATTCGCATAGAAGACAAGCAGGCAAGGGATTGGTATGCAAAAGAAGCTTTCGAGCAAGGTTGGAGTTACCGTACGTTGAACCGTAACATCAATACCTTGTACTATGAGCGCCTCCTTATGTCAAAAGACAAAGCACCTGTGGAGAAAGAGATGAAAGAGAAAACAAATGAATTCCAGCAAGATAAACTGGAATACATCAAATCTCCTGTCGTCATGGAGTTTTTGGGATTACCTTCCGACTCTTCTCTCAAAGAATCGAAATTGGAATCTGCCATCATAGATAATTTAGAGAAGTTCTTGATGGAAATGGGAAAGGGATATGCACTCGTGGCTCGTCAGCAACATATCCGAACCGAGGAAAACGACTACTACATCGATCTGGTATTTTACAATTACCTCATCAAATCATTTATTTTGGTCGATTTGAAGGTAAATCGCATCACTTACCAGGATGTAGGACAGATGGATATGTATCTTCAGATGTACGACAAGATGAAAAAAGGACCAGACGACAACCCTACAATCGGCATCATCCTTTGTACCGAAACAGATTCGGATGTGGCACGATACTCTACCCTCGCCAAAAACGACCAGATGTTCGCAGCAAAATACAAGCTTTACCTACCAGACAAGGAAGACTTGAGAAGAGAAATCGAACGACAGAAGGAACTGTATCTAATGGCTCATCCTGAAGAAAACGATAAAGAGTAATTCTTCTGGATGTATCAGAATAATTAGAAGGAACCATTACAAAAAGGTCAGGCGCTGCCTGACCTTTTTAAATCTCATTTTCCGTATAACTATCCATTTATCTATTAAACTATCACTTTTTCTTGCATAAAGTTTGCAATTCCCGATATTTATGCTTACCTTTGCCGTTGTTAAGAGGGAACTCGTAACACATTACAAAATATCTTATCATAAAAATAAGAAAGGAAATAGCAAATGGAACTGAAAGAGACTTTCCAAAAAGTGAAGGCAGCTAGCAAAACACTTGGTTTGCTAACTGATGAACAACGTAATGAAATCCTGCAGGCGGTGGCTGACGCTATCATCGCAGAAACTCCTGCGCTCCTTGCAGCGAACGCAGAAGACTTGGCGAAGATGGACAAGGCGAACCCGCTCTACGACCGATTGCAACTCACAGAGCAGCGACTCCAGGATATTGCTTCGGATATGAGACACGTCAGTACACTGCCCTCACCGCTCGGAAGAGTTCTCAAAGACAAAACACTCGAAAATGGTTTGCATCTGCAGCGAGTAGCCGTTCCATTCGGAGTTATCGGCATGATTTACGAGGCTCGTCCTAATGTGACTTATGATGTTTTCTCACTCTGTTTCAAGAGTGGAAATGCGTGCGTACTGAAAGGAGGAAAGGACGCAAACGCCTCAAACTCAGCGGGTGTCGAACTTATCCACAGGGTGTTGATAACTTTTGGTATTGATCCGAATGTTGTTACACTGCTCCCTGCTACCCATGAAGCTACCGGCGAAATGCTGAATGCCGTGGGCTATATTGACCTCTGCATTCCTCGTGGAGGAAAGAAGCTCATCAACTTCGTCCGTGATACTGCCAAAGTGCCGGTTATCGAAACCGGAGCCGGCGTGGTACATTGTTACTTCGACAAGGATGGCGACCTGGAGATGGGCAAGCGCATCATCACCAATGCCAAGTGCCGAAGAGTGAGCGTATGCAATGCACTCGACTGTCTGCTGATTCACGAAAGCAGATTAAGCGACCTCCCTGCCCTCTGTGAAGGACTCGCCGAGAAGCAAACCAAGATTCATGCAGATGCCAAGGCTTACGAAGCTTTAAAGGGTCACTATCCTGACACCTTATTATATAAGGCAGAGGAAAGCGAAGCGAAGATGAAAGAGGCTGATGCCAACGTAAAGAGTATCTGGAACACAGAATGGCTCAGCATGCAGATGGGCATCAAAACCGTAACTTCGGAAGATGAGGCGCTTGACCATATCGCTACCTACGGAAGCGGACATAGCGAGAGCATTGTTTCCAACAATGAAACTGCCCAGAAAAAGTTCCAGGCGATGGTAGATGCAGCCTGCGTTTATGTGAATGCTCCAACCAGTTTCACCGATGGCGCACAGTTCGGATTGGGCGCAGAAATTGGCATCAGTACCCAAAAGCTTGGAGCACGCGGACCAATGGCGCTAGAAGAAATTACCACCTACAAGTGGCTGATTACAGGAAATGGACAAACAAGGAAGTGAAGAGTGAAGAATTCAATAGCTTTATATTAGAAATAACAAATAAAAAACGAAATAACAATGAAGACATTCTTTAATGTTGAAGACCTTGGCGACCTGAAAGCAGCGCTCGCCGAGGCACAGGAAGTGAAAGCAAACCGTTTCGGTTATCAGGAGTTAGGCAAGAACAAAACCTTGCTGATGATATTCTTCAATAACAGTCTCCGTACCCGACTGAGTACACAGAAGGCTGCGATGAACCTGGGCATGAATGTTATCGTACTCGACGTGAACGCAGGTGCATGGAAACTGGAGACAGAGCGTGGCGTTATCATGGATGGCGACAAGAGCGAGCACCTGCTGGAGGCTATCCCTGTGATGGGTAGCTTCTGCGACCTTATCGGTGTTCGTAGCTTTGCCGGTTTGAAAGACCGAGAGTATGATTATGCCGAAACCATTGTAAACCAGTTTGTAAAGTACAGCGGCCGCCCTGTCTTCGCTATGGAGACTGCTACCGTTCACCCACTCCAGGCATTCGCCGACCTCATCACCATTGAGGAGCATAAGAAGGTGGCTCGTCCTAAGGTAGTCCTGACCTGGGCTCCTCATTGCCGTGCCTTGCCTCAAGCTGTACCAAACTCATTCGCCCAGTGGATGAATGCAGCCGATGTTGATTTCGTGGTTACTCACCCTGAGGGCTACGAACTCGACCCTAAGTTCGTAGGCAATGCCAAAGTGGAATACGACCAGAAGAAGGCGCTGGAAGGTGCAGACTTCGTTTATGCCAAGAACTGGAGCTGTCCGGGCGTGAAAGACCCAGCACAGTATGGCGAAATCCTGAGCAAGGATATGAGCTGGACCATCGACGAGGAGCACATGAGCAGGACCAACGATGGTTGCTTCATGCACTGTCTGCCAGTTCGCCGTGGCTTGATTGTAACAGATGATGTCATTGAAAGCAAGAACAGCCTGGTGATTCCAGAGGCAGCCAACCGTGAGATTTCAGCCGAGGTTGTCATCAAGCGCATGCTCGAATCACTCTAAAGCAGGAAATAAGAAAAAGATAGGGGGAAGTAAAGGAAAACAAGCCTTTATTTCCCTCGTTTCCGTTCTATCCAGCCTGTTCCTATCCCCATATCTCGGTATTTTTATCTTTTCATCCTGTCTATATTCTTATATCTCAGATATTATCCGTACCTTTGCTGCCGAAAAAAAAGAAAAACAAGATGGACAAATACATAATACTTTCACCAGAAGCTAAGGGTTTATTCAATGATCGCCTTAACTTTCTGTATCTAAAACTAGGTAACTTTCTCGATACAGAGAAACTGGAAAACCGTACCTTGCAATATTGTAAGGTATTCCTCAGCGACGCCCAGAACCAGATAAAAGAGTTAGAAGAATCTCTCCTTTATCAGGAGTTTCTGAAAGGCGCAAACCTCACTATCGTGGAACAGACTCCACTGAATGGCAGCAAGGTGAGTCTGCTGATCAAGACAACGGACTCCCAGACTCCCATTTTCTTCCACAGTCTTCGCCTTACAGAGGAGGAGGCTAAGGGAAAGGATTCGTACGAACAGACCCGTCTTCTCTTCAATAAATACCTGAAGACTATCGAAGGTACGGATATGACAATGGAACGCAACCTGATTCGCACCTGGATATACGTCACCAACATCGATGTAAACTATCAAGGCGTAGTAGAAGCCCGTAATGACATCTTCGATAAAGAGGGATTGACAGCCGACACCCACTACATCGCCAGCACAGGTATCGGTGGCGCCACTCCGGTACGCCATGCAGCTGTAGCCATCGACTTCCTCACCATCCCCCATATCAAGGAAGAGGACAAGAAGTATCTTCAGGCACTCGAACATCTGAATCCTGCCCATGAATATGGAGTAGCCTTCGAACGAGGAACCCGGCTTACGCTACCTACCCATACTCTCCATCCAGAAGGAAGCCAGCAGTTCAAGCAACAATACTTCATCTCCGGTACAGCCAGTATCGACAAGCATGGAGATGTGGTCTATGAAGGAGACATCGTGCGCCAGACCGGCAGACTGCTTGAGAACATCGGCGCCCTGCTGAAAGATGGAGATGCCACGATGAATGATATCCAATACTTCATCATCTATCTGCGCGACATCTCCGACTATCATACGGTTGACAGACTGATGCAGCAGTTTTATCCACAAATCCCCCGCATCATCGTGGAGGCAAAAGTATGCCGCCCCGGCTGGTTGATAGAAATGGAATGCATTGCAGAGAAGGAATTATGTTCTACAGAATAAGGAATTATAAAGATTCCGTTATCTAACCTTTGTCGGAATCCTCTTATCACTCATGATTTCATTTCCTGCCGCACGGGCATCCAGCTCTACTGGCTTGGATGTGAAATCAGGGGTATTATAGGAATCCAGCAACTCATCGTAATACTTCTTCGGATTGCGCTGTGGCAAGAGGAACGGCTTGCTTACATTGCCCTTGTCATCAATGCAGGCAAGATAAAGACGGGTATAGAGACCGTCACCGCGACGGGATGTAAAGACAAACCAATGGGAATCCTTGCTCCAGTTGTGCCAGCTATCTGTATTCCTGCTATTGGCAGCCGTCATTGGTCGCGCCTGTTCCGTCTTCAAATCCAGCAACCAGTTATCCGCTTCCTTATGCCAGATAGGGAAACAGCCATAATCACTCATCGTAAACATGATGTACCTGCCATCATACGAAGGACGGGGATGGGTAGCACTCTTGCCCAATTCGCGGGCATTGAAGATGGTATCCACCTGGTTGCCAAACTTACCCGTAGCCGCATCGAAACCAATCTTGCAGATATTATACTTGATATTCTTATACCCGCTTGGGATAGGCTCTGCTGTAGAAGAGCAGAAATAGAGCGTCTTGCCATCTGGTGAGAATACCGGATAAGTCTCGTAATGGTCTTTCGTCATCAGGAGCGAATCCAATATCAACTCATGGGGTGATGGCTGATAAACGAAGACATCTGATGCCTGGTCGAAAACTTCAATTCGCTCATCCTTCACGGCATGGAAACTCTGATGGGTGGTATTGGTACTGTAGGCGCAATACTTGCCCGACGGATGCCAGTAAGGATAAACCATCGAACCCTTCAGGGAATCATTCTTCGCCTTCAGCCACTCCCGCTTACCGTTCTGAGAAACCAAGGTAGCACCATGGTCACCACGCACATGGAAGGTAAACTGGTCAGGATTGGTTCTGTTTGCCGTATGACAATTGAGACAGGCACCCGGTGCTGCGGTATTCTCTAGAATTGCCGTTTCCTCAAAGTTACTCAAGTTGCGCTGATAGATGCCCAATTTGCCATACACCTCATAACCAGGAGCGATGCGACGATAAGTCACCCCCCAGTCATCAAGAGCGTATGGACTGACATGGATATCGAAGTCCTTATACTGCGTCCAGTTACCCTTCTTTTCCACATAAACAGTAACTTTCAAATCTCCACCCCTATTTTGAGCAAGCAGATGATGCCATTCATCGATATCGAAATTTGCGTAGTCGCCTTCACTTTGAAGTTCACCTATCTTTGATCCTTCTACCACTACATTAACAGATTCCGCATCTATATCCTCCACATTGAAGTTGAGAGGAGCAATCGTTGCGGGCACAGTAACTCCAATATAATCAGGATAAATCTTTGGAAGTTGATTTGCTTGGATGGGATTGGTGGGCACAAGAATTCCCGGTTTGGACATACAAGAGCCAAGTCCCAACATGCCCCCCATGAGCAATAATCCCATAAAATATTGTCTGATATTCATCATTAATCTATATTATAATCATGCCAAATGTCCAATCAGCAAGAATGCCAACTTAACATTTAACACTTAACATTTAACATTATCAATTAACCTCTTTCATTCCCTCCTTCTTTCCGGCAGCCTCATCAGCTCCTTGCACCATCACATAGTGCCAGGCATTGGATACATACGGCTGCTGACCAAGTTGAGGATCCTTCGGATTCTGCATATAGAGCTGGATGAAGTTGAGCGTATTGTTCACGTTCTGTGCATCCACACTATACGGAATTGTACGCGGATCGCTATGCGTCTTCATCCAGTTGCCGATGAGAATCTCCTGGAAGGTACGTGGAATATGGTCGTAACCCACGAATCTGCCCAGCGGATAATACTGCATGAACTTCTCCATATCGCGCTGCAGGAGTTCGTAGCACATCAGATATTCGTATGCCATCTTGTTATGGTTATCATTCAGGAAGAGCAAACCCAGCATCTGGTCCATCTCCCGGTCGCTGAAGAGGAAGTCCTGCTTTTTCTCACGATACTTGCGCAGCTTGCCATAGATAGGATGTCGGTTGATAGCCTTCTCATTACCTAGCAGCGCCATCGTCTGATTCGCCCAGTTACTATAGAAGAGCGTTTTCTGCAGTCGGCGGAGCAGCTTGGCTGCTACCTTATAATTACCGTTGATGATATCGCACTCTATAATCCTGCGGGTCAATCGGGCACTCTTGCGATAATTAGGTATCGCTTCCTGCGCCTCGAACATATATCTTTCGGCATCATTCACCATACCCAGGCGGAAAAAGATTTCTGCAGTAGATACTGGCGAAATCATATCGCGGGTAAAGGTAGGGAACAAGCCCTCGCCTCCATTCTGATAGAACTCGAAAAGGCGGTCGGCAAGCATACCCTTCTGGCTCAAGGCAAGATTCACACACGAAACACTGAGCGGTGTGGTTGCCGGTTTCTTCTCTGCCTTCTCTATAATCTTATCCCACTGTTCGGTGCGAACCAGAAAATCATAATCTATCAGTTCGTAGGTCATTTCATCAAAAGATGCCTTGATACCAAACCATGAAGCCACAATCACCAATACATAGCTCAACACTATGACCACTTTGGATTGCTGCAACTTCTGCAAGGATTTCTGGCGGCACGGAATCATCCCCAGGAAAGGAATCACTACTGCCCATACCATCACAACAAAAGGCAACGGAGATATGGCACCCGGATAGCGATAATAATTAAGTCCGGCAAAGATGCGATACAAAGGATATTGCAAAGTCTGCGTGGTCAGCAGGATCCAGGCTATGGTAAGCACAAGGATGCAGACTGAATAGCCTATTCCGGAAAAAACATTTCCCTTCTGCTTGGCATTCTTCAGCGTATCACCTATCATCAGGACTGCATAAAGGAATACCACCGGTCCCAGAAGCCAATAAACCAATGCCGTGCTAACCAGTTCGAACACCACCTTTACCAACCGGTTGTGGAATCGGTTATGAATCCATCCTATTACTAAGGCTCCGAAAAGTGCAACGACAAAAGAGAGCAACACATTCTGGTCGCCCATGGCACACCATAAGGCGATACTTGGAAGGAAACTCAGGAGATAACCCGGGAAATCATGCCTTGCTCCATATTGTTTCATCAGTCCCCATACGGCAGCCTGTATGCCCATCAAGAGCAAAGCAATGATGGCACCGCCCAATACAGGCATATAATAGAACTGTACCAGAAACTCACTGATATAGTCAGCCAATCCTCCCGGCAGTACAATGCGCTCCAGGAAATAGCCGGTATCAAAGAGAAACATCTGATACTGTTCCTGAAAGCAGAGTCCGCCTACGAATGGCACTGCCCAAAATATCACGACCGCCACACCGAAGAGCAGCGACAGCAGCGGTTTCCAAGTTTTTATCATCAAATTCTTCATTAGATTATATTTTAAATTCATGTTCTTTCCACAACGTCCGTGGACGATTTAGGACATTCCTTATACCCGTACAAAGTTACAATAAAATATTGTAACTTCCAAACAAAAACATACAATTCAACAAGATAGTACAGAAGAAAAGCAAGAAAAGTCAAATCCTGCTAACATAATGCTACGAAAAGCCCCGACTGCTGGACGGCAGTCGGGGCTTAGCCTTATCGATATGATAATTATTGCGATTACCAAACTTACTCATTTACTAAAGACTTTCAAACCATCTTTGACCAGCTTTCGTCTTAGACCAAATAACTAACCCTGCGCCAATAGCACTAGCCAAGGCAAATATAATTGTCAACATTTCCATATCTATATTATTTAAGTTTCACCTTAAGAATTTCGTTACCAAAATAAGCAAATAGTACCGTTGCCGTGAAACCAAAACTAATGCACAGATAATTAAAAATCCCCATCTCATCTCCCGTAAACAATGGAGACAAGCCGCCAACAACAACACCGCTGCACATCAACTTGGATAAATCAAAGAAATAACCAGCTAACATTTCTCTTCTGATTACGCTCTGAAATCTTATTTTTAGATAAATTTTCATCCATTCCCTATATTCTAAAATTTGCTGCAAATGTACGATAAATAATTGTAACCTCCAAATATTTTTGCAATTATTTCGCTTGATACAACACAGAAGTATCAACTATGAAACGGCAGTCAGGACTTAGCCTTATTCCGCCAAAAGCTCTTCACTCTTTACCCACTCTTCACCTCTCGGAATGCCGATAAACACAGGAGATTCCGAGAGGTGAAGAGTGGGTGAAGAGTGAAGAGTATTTCTTCGTAAACCTTGTATAAAAACGAAACAAAGGCATTTGGGATAGCTGTTCTAGGCAAACAACCCACTAGCAGCTAAAGCGCCAGTAGACTGTCTGCGGTTTGCCAGTTAACTGTCTGTATTAAACAGCCTTCTTTTTACCAATTCACAGCAGGTTTAAACAAACAAATAAGAGTAGCATTCAGCAAATCAAAAAAAGAAAAGCCCCGACTGTATCACTACAGCCGAGGCCTAACCTTATTTATATTATAATCACAACGATTATTTCACATACCTATTTTGCTTTTTTCTTGAAGACATAGAACCATGCAGTACCATTCTCAGGTAATTCTGCAGCAGTCAATACCAACTTATCATCGCTGGCTACTAATACATAATACTTCTGGAATACAGCATTGCCACCATTCACGTTTACACCCATAGGGATAACGAAGTTGTCATTGGTTGCAGTTGGGAATGAGATAGTACCCTTATCCCAGGTTGGGTCCTTGTGCTCCAATACACTTACAGAGATAGGAAGCTTGACGCCATCAGAACCGATTGCCTGCTTGTTAGTGATGTCGATAGTGAACCATGCACCGCTACCGTTACGGGCTACGCCACCAACCTTCTGACCAGCCTGACCATCAATATCAGCACCATAGTTTACAGCCCACCACTGAGGCTTGTTGCCACTACCGAAAGGACCATTGCCCCATACAGCACCGGCAGCTTCGTTCCATTCCCAGGTAGTAGTTCCATCACCATCTTCGCCACCAGCGAGATACTCAAGAAGTTCTGGCTTGGTAGTTAAAGCCTCAACAGCGAAAGAACCAGCATTGTAAGTCTCCTGAGTGCCATCAGCCTTGGTATAAGTCAAGGTAATATTAAACTTACCTTCCTCTACAACCATCAGCTGATCACCATTCAGAGAAGCTGTACCAGCAGCCTCATCGGCACCTTCCTTAGTAATAGCCCAGTCAGAAAGCACGCCGTTACCATTCTCAACAGTGAAGACATTACCCTTTTTGCCTTCCTTGACCTCCTGAATAACCTTTACCTTGCCTGCATCAAAAGCAGTACCGAATTGTACAGGCTGGCCATCGAACTCACCTACAGTAGAAGTATAATTACCCTCAGAACCAGTTACGCAGAGACGCTTCTGAAGTTCTGCAGAGAGATAAGTAATCTCATCCACGTTCACCGTGAAGTCCTTGGTAAAGTCAACAGCCACATTCTTGCAGTGCACAGTAATGGTGTTGGCACCTAACTTGGTAACATAGATGGTATCGTATGCCTTGGAAGAGGTTACCTTACCTTCTGCCAACTGGTCTACCGACCACTGGCTTGTGATAGGAGAATGATTCTCGATGATGATACGGTTGCTATTCTTACCATTCACCTGAACAGGTGTTACCTTCGCATCAACGCTCTCTGCTGTTACATTCTCAGAGAAACCTGTGCTACCAGAATCGGTAGAAGGATCACAAGAAGTATAAAGCAATGTCAGCATAGACAAAGCAAAAAATATCTTTTTCATATACTTATTCATTTAAAAGATTAAAGAATTGATTACTTCCAGCCCTGATATTCAGAATCAGCACCAGTCCACCCTTCATTCTGCTTTACGGTACCCAAAGCTACCTGAGTCTCAGGCATCTTCTGGAAACCGGCTGTAGCATTGTAACGGGCAGTATAACCTCCATTGTGTGGAGTATTCGTATCAGGCTGTCCGCAATAATAGATAGCAACGCCATTCTGCTTCTCAAGAGCAGCAGCGGCAATATGCCAACGACGAAGGTCGTTCCAGCGGGTACCCTCGCAAGCCAACTCCCAACGGCGCTCGTTTCTCAAAGCTTCCTCTGAATAAGCACCAATCGGGTTCAAACCTGCACGCTTACGCACCTCATTGATACCAGCCACATCCTTCTTCAACTCACTCTGCATCAACAAGACATCTGCGAAACGGATGAGTACCAGATCGTGGATATTATTCAACTGCATATTCTCCTTTCCCGAAGTATCCCAGTTGCCTGGGTACATCACATTCTCGAAAGTACAAGAATAGCCATCCTCCAACTGATCATTCTTACAGGTAACAGGAGCCCACTTCTTGGCATAAAAATCAGTTTCCTGAACAAAGTCTGCCCAACCACCTTTCTTATATGTCTCTACTTTAGACCAGTCCTGGATAGAAGCATCACGGCGTACATCATTAGGCTCGGCAGCAGCCCAATCCTTTACCAAATTTGGAGCTACAGGACCAGCACCCCAACCCTGACCGAATGGGAAGGTGTTGCCATAAGCCTGACCGCCACGAACACCAAAGTGAAGTGCATAGCCATTGGCATAACCAATTGTTGTACTCCAGGAAGCGAACTTATTGAACTTGATAGAGAACAAAGTCTCTGGGTTCTGAGAAGCATCATCCTCAACCCACTTGAAGCCCTGCCCCTTGGTATAATCATAATCCTCTACAGTACATCTGTTAGTATAAGCCCAGAGATTCTGATACTTATCCACCAACTTGCGACCAGAGTTAGCCACACAGTCATCGATGGCTGTAATGACATCCTCCTTAGACAAAGTAGTTCCATCAGGAAGTTCCACAGAAGTCAGAGGATTGTAAGTAGTGCTGGTCAGATCAGCCAATGTAGAACCATTGCCAAAGAAACCAGAATAGAACAACCAGGCACGACCCAGCATAGCCTCAGCAGCATACTTATCTATATGGCCATCAGTGCTCTTAGCAGCAGGCAAGAGAGCGACAGCATCACGAAGATCCATCAGAATCTGCTTCCAAGGGTCTTCAATATTACCTTGGGTGACAGCCTCAGAACCTGGTTTCAGACGCATAGGTACATTTCCGTACATAGAAGCCAACTCATAATAATAGAAGGCACGCAGGAACTTAGTCTGTCCCATCAATGAGTTTTTGGTATCCTCATTCATAGAGGTATTAGGAAGAGCCTCTATCAGGGTATTGGCACGGTTGATACCCTTGTAACGAGCCTCATAGAACACGTTGGTCATATCGGCATTGTAGTTACAGAGCAAATCATCTGCCTGCATCAACTTATCGTTGACACCACCACCACCGAGCATATCATCACTAGCCAACTGGGCATAGTAAAGGAAACTCATCTGAGGGTCTGCACAAACCTGGTTCAAATTCTGGTAAACACCAGCCAATACAGCCTCACCATCCTCCTTGGAAACAGGGAAGGTACTGGTAGATAACTCGCCAACATTCTGCACATCATTGATGTCGCAGGACGCCAAGCTAAGTACCGCCATGGCTGAAGCCAATAATATATTTAACTTTTTCATTGTGAATTCAATTTTAGATTAGAACTTTACATTTACACCAACCATATAGGTACGAGGCTGAGGATAGTTACCTACATCAACACCTGTTACCCATGAGTCTGAGCCGATAGCTGTACCATTCTCTGGATCCATACCCTTATAACCGGTAATGGTAAAGAGATTCTGGGCTGCGAAATAGAGACGGAGCTGCTGGAATGGGCTGCTCTTCCAAATCTTAGTGAAATCGTAACCCACGGTCAGATTCTGAAGACGGAAGTAGCTGGCATTCTCAATGTAAATATCAGAAATGGTCTGCCAGTTTGGACCTGCATTCATGTGGGCGAGCAATGGATACTTGTTGGAAGTTCCCTCACCATGCCAGTAGTCATACACCTCTGTAGTGAAGTTCTCGAACTCACCATCGGTGAACTTACGGAATGAACGAGCCACCTGCTGACCGAATGCTCCAAAACCTGTAACAGAAAGGTCGAAGCCTTTGTAAGATGCACCGAGAGTGATACCCATGGTTACATCTGGATGTGGATCGCCAAGCTCTGTCTTATCGTCATCATTGATAACACCATCGCCATTTACATCCACAAACTTCAAGTCACCTGGTTTGATACTGGTACCCTGCTTAGAGTTTGCGGCATTGCCCTTGCAGTTCTTGTCAAGGTAAGCCTGAACGTCTGCCTCATTCTGCATCACACCTTCTGTCTTGTAGCCCCAGAAGTAACCGATAGGATGACCTTCCTCGAAACGAGCCATATAACCGGTATTCTGAGCCAAGAGGTCCTTACCGCCATTGTTGTATGTCTGGTTAGACTTCACCTCTGTAACCTCATTGTGATTGTAAGCCATGTTCCAACCTACGTTGTACTGGAAGTCCTTGCCAATCTTGTCATTCCAAGTGAGAGAAAGCTCAATACCCTTGTTCTCTACAGTACCGGCATTCTTCATCTGGGTAGAGAAACCGGTTGTTGGATCTACAGGAACTGCAACCAGCAAGTCCTTGGTCTTCTTGTTATACCAATCCAAGGTGAAGCCCAGACGTCCACTCAGGAAGCGAGCATCCAAACCGATGTTCAACTGCTCAGAAGTCTCCCAAGTCAAATCCTCATTAGGCAGACGGGAAGGAGCTGCACCTGAAATATACTGGTCAGGATTACCATTGAAGGTATAATAGCTACTTGTATCGTATGCGAAAGCACCCTGCCACTGGAAGTTGTTAATGGTCTGTGCATTACCATTCTGTCCCCAACCAGCACGAAGCTTCAGGAAGTCGAGCCATGAAACAGTCTTTGCCATGAACTTCTCGTTAGAGATAACCCAACCAGCAGATACAGATGGGAAATAACCCCAACGCTCACCTGGAGCGAATTTAGAGTTACCATCGGCACGCATGATGGCAGAAAGCATATACTTCTCATCAAAGTTGTAATTAACACGACCGAAGTAAGACATACTGCGAGAATCATCACAAGGAGTACCAGTAACGGCAGCAGCATTATTATTCTTCATATAGGTCATGTAAGCATGAGTCATATCGCCAAACACAGAATTAGAAGATGTAGCATTCAAGGAGAAACCGAAGTCAGGACGGCTCTCACCATACTCTGTACCTACCAGAATGTCGAAGTTGTGCTTCTTCTGCAAGTCAAACTTATAACTCAAGGTATTGGTTGTACTCCATCCCCAACTTGTACCAATCTGATTTGTAGCCTTATCCTCTGTTCGGAAATTGTCCGCATTGGTTCTGTTGGCATCGAATACAGGGAGGAAGGTACGCCAGGTATAAGTATTCTGGTTGTAGTTCAACTGACCACGATATACAAGATTCTTGATTGGCTGAATCTCCAAGTAACCAGTAGCATGCAAGTTATGATTAATACTCTTGTTGTGACCAGACTGCTGATTCAACATCTTATAGATAGGGTTAACAGAATAAGAGTTGTATTTATCCACCCAGCCTTTCAAATCTTCGGCTGTGGTATAATTGCCATCGGCATTATACATAGGGATAGCAGGGTTAGCACGGAGCATATTGGAAAGCTCATTGCTATACTGGTTACCAATCTGGATACCCTGATTCTGCTTGTGCTGATAGTAGATATTCTCACCAATCTTCACAACATCCATGCCCTTGTCATTGCGATAGATGACATGCTCTGAATTGATGCGGAAGGTGAAACGGCGGTAGTCTGACTTAACAACATTGCCAAACACACCATCCTGATACTGATAACCGGCACCCATAGAGAAAGTTGAACGGTCGGAACCACCTGTTACATTCAAAGCATGACTTGTTGTAACAGCATTCTTGTTGCGGATAGCCTCTACCCAGTTGGTTCCTTCGTTAGAACCATCCATATAAGAGTTGTAGAGGTCTTCGCCCATAATGCTCTTCCAATCATAGCCACTTTCACCACTGTTGAAACGCACCTGATCCATTACCTCCATATACTGTTTGGCAGTAAGCATCTTAGGCATTCGATATACGTTAGCCCAACCTACGTTACCATCGTAAGATACCTGAATCTTACCCTGCTTACCCTGCTTGGTAGTTACAAGGATAACACCATTGGCTGCGGCAGAACCATAGATGGCACAAGATGCGGCATCCTTCAAGACGTCGATACGCTCGATGTCGGCAGGGTTCAAGTTATTGATATCACCTGCTACCCCATCAATAATATAAAGAGGAGCTGTGTTGCCGTTGGTACCGGCACCACGGATAGATATCTTAAAGCCATCACCAGGCTGACCGGAAGCTGCCTGAATGTTGACACCAGGAGTCTGGCTCTGCAAGGCGCCGAGCACCTGTGTGGTATTCATCTTCTGAATATCATCACCCTTTACCTCAATGGTAGAACCGGTAACGAGCTTTTTCTTCTGGACACCATAACCTACAACAACGACTTCATCAAGAGTCTTGTCGTCAGTCTTCATTGTGATTTTGAGACTAGACTGGTTACCCACAGCAATTTCCTGTTTCTGGTAACCGATATAGGTAACTACAATAGTAGAACCAGGCTTTACGTTCAAGGTAAAGTTACCATCAAGATCTGTAACGGTACCATTACCAGGGTTGCCCTTTTCTACTACACTTGCACCGATAATAGGACCTTCTGCATCGCTCACATTACCGGTTACTTTCTTTGCCTGCTGTACAGCATTTACGCTCTGACTAGGAGATGCCGCCCATGCTTCAGTCGTATAACTCAAGCCTAACGATGCTAACGCTCCCACAAGCAGCATTGATTTTTTTAAGTTCAAATTCATACTTTAGTACTTTCTAGGTTGAATAGAATTAAACGTTTGTTGACTCTGACTATCAAAAATAGTCATTTTTCTAGTTCCCGACATATCTTTCAGATACGAAGGAAACAAACAGGTTAAGTTGAATTCATCTTCATAATGGTTATTGTTTATGTTTATATTGTTTATTGTTGTTTCATTTCATCATCAATCTGAAGTCATTTTTAGTATTACTATAAATGGCAAACAGATTTTCGATTGCAAAGTTACATTTCTTTTACGAAAAAAGCTGATACTATTTTGCTGATTTTAAGTATTATTTTGATTTTAGTTATTTTTTTTAATAAACCCCGACAAATACTAAAGATTTATTAGCCTTCTGTGTTTTTCTTACACTTATTATATATGTATGTTTCGTTAACTCTGAGCAAAAAAGTATTACCTTGCCGCTATTGAGCAGCAAGGTAATTACGTACAGGATTGGCATACATCTCGAGAATTCTCTCTCTCAAGTAAGCTTCATCCTTATTTGGAAGGTCAATTTTCGCAAGCTGACCAGCCATATATTTTTCAAATTTTGCCTTATCTTCGGCAGTATATTCTGCCTGATGAGCAGTTGAGTTTTCAAGCAAATCAAGAGCCACATAGTTGCCCGGATAGAGGCGGTAGTTCTTGAATATCTGCTCATCCATGTAGGCGGCTACCTTATTATATATATCCTGCTTAGGCATATCAGGATCAAGACTGTCCAGATAATCATCAAGACATGGAGCTGCATGATAATGCACATGACCCTTATAACCGAAGATACCGGTCTGCATGCTTACCAGGTCATCCATAGGTCCCTTCTTCCAATCGGCATTATCGCGCTTCTGCTGGAACTCCTTTGCCTTCAGGAAATCGCATGGATCATATTCGTAACTGATAGAGAGCGGTACGAGATGAAGCTGTTTCAGGCGGTCGATAATGCTGCCCTCGCCACCCATCGACATCATCTGCAAAATACTCTTCTGGGTGCGGTCATTACTGTCCTTGGCCCTACCCTCGCGCTGGGCTATCCAGATGTTCTCGTTCTTCTCCTTGATGGCAAAATGCATATAGTCGGAAAGGCGCTTGCTCGACATCAGCATCTGGCGCATGCTCAGGGCACGCTCTACGATAAACGCCTTGTTGACACGTACCAGGTCCTTGACCCAAGGAAGAGAAAGGAGATTATCACCGATGGCAATCTCACAGGTGGTCTTAAAACCGTTATCGATAAGAAGGACATCGAGGATGGCTGAATCGAGCACGATATCACGGTGATTACTGATGAAAGTATAATTACGGGTATTATCGAGCGATGTACAATCCATCTCGCAGCCTGTTGCTGCCTTCTTCAGAATGCCATGAACAAAATCGTAAGCAAAAGCCAACTGGAAATCCAGATTGGTCTTACATGCCTTCAACTTCTGGGCAATCATCTCGAAAGGTACTTGTGGATAGAGATAGGCAAGCACTTGTTTAAACTGATCGTTTGAAAGCAAACGGTCGAATACCTCTGGGAGATCTTCAGGCTCCCAAGGACGGATGGTATCAAATTCTTGAGGGATATTCATAATATATACCTATTAATATATATATGGCTCTGCGAAAAAATCGAAGAACCATATATGAGTTTGTTATTCTAGAACTGATTCTCAACAATTTCGCTGAGCACATCCTTGATATCAAGACCTGCTGCACGAACCTGCTGAGGAATGAAACTGGTAACGGTCATACCTGGAGTGGTATTGATCTCCAGCATGTTCACCTTGTCTTTACCATCCTTATCCTTAGAGATGATATAGTCGATACGGATGATACCGTTGGCATGAAGAATGTCGTAGATGCGTGATGTGGTCTTGGCAACCTCTTCTGCAGTCTCTGGAGAGAGACGGGCTGGAGTGATTTCCTGTACCTGACCGTTATACTTGGCATCGTAATCGAAGAACTCGTTGGTGGTCACCACCTCTGTAGCCGGCAGTACAACAGTCTTCTCGGCTGTCTTGTAGATACCCTGTGAAATCTCTGTACCATCAAGGAAGCCCTCGATCATTACCTCATTGCTCTCCATGAAAGCCACACGGAGGGCTGGAGCCAGCTGGTCAGCATTCTTCACCTTGCTCACACCAAAGCTACTGCCGTCAGCAGCAGGCTTTACGAAACAAGGCATACCGATACGCTTGGCAATCTCTTCTTCATCATAAGCTTCACCGCGACGGAGCAAGATACTGTCTGCTACGTTTATACCGAAACCGCGCAGATAATTATTGAGCACATACTTATCAAAAGTCATTGCCTCTACCAGAACACCGCTTGTAGAGTATGGCAGATGGATGAGGTCGAAGTAGCCCTGCATCACACCATTCTCACCAGGCTGTCCGTGGATGGTGATATAAGCATAATCGAAATAGACATGCTTGCCGTTCATAACGAAAGAAAAATCGTTCTTGTCAATCTCGATAGTCTCACCATTATCCAAAGCGACATGCCAGTCGGTGCCCTTCACATCGACGAGATAAATATTGTAGCGCTCTTTATCAAAGAAAGAGTACAAACCCTGTCCTGAGCGCAATGATACGTCGTGCTCAGAAGAATCACCACCACATACGATGGCTATCGTTCTCTTGCTATTTTCCATAATTACTAAATATTTTTGAATGTATCTTGTGTGGTGCCAGCGATGAAACCGCGCCACTTTTCTATTAATTGTCTAAAATCTTCCGGCCACTCACTGTCAAAATCCATCTGCTGCTTGGTTGTAGGATGCACGAAGCCGAGTGTCTTGGCATGGAGAGCCTGACGCGGACAGAGTTTGAAGCAGTTCTGGATAAATGCCTTGTAGCTGCTACTGCGCTGACCTCTCAGAATCTCTGTTCCGCCATACGTTTCGTCCATAAAGAGCGGATGACCGATATGCTTCATGTGAGCACGAATCTGATGGGTACGGCCTGTTTCAAGCACACACTGCACCAAGGTAGTATAACCGAAACGCTCCAACACCTTGTAATGCGTAACTGCCGTCTTGCCTATTCCGCTGTCCGGATCGAAGACCTTCATACGGAGGCGGTTCTTCGGATCACGGCCGATATTGCCTTCTATGCGACCTTCATCTTCTACAATGTTGCCCCAAACGAGCGCATTGTAACTGCGATGGGTAGTCTTGTTGAAGAACTGCTTACCCAGTGCGGTCTTTGCCGTAGGAGTTTTTGCCACAACGAGCAGTCCGCTGGTATCTTTATCGATACGATGCACCAAGCCCACTTCCGGATCATTGGCATCAAACTCAGGCATATCTCTTAAATGCCAGGCTACCGCCTGAATCAAGGTTCCATGAAAGTTGCCCGCACCCGGATGCACCACCATACCTGCTTCCTTATTGACCACCATCAGCTGATCGTCTTCATAAACCACATTGATAGCGATTTCTTCAGGTTTGATACTCGTTTCATGACGAGGACGGTCGAGCATCAGAGTAACCAGATCATTAGGGCGCACCTTATAGTTGCTCTTTACCGGTTTACCATTGACATGGATGAATCCGGCATCAGCAGCCTGCTGAATGCGGTTACGGCTCTGATAGGCCATCTTATCAGCCAGGTACTTATCGATACGCACCGGATCCTGGTTGGCATCCACCTGAACCTTCCAGTGCTCATAGAGTTCATCTCCTCCTTCACCAGAAGCAGCGGTTTCTTCCTCCATTTGAAGTTCATCATCCAGTTCGTCCATATCTCCTGCATCATCAAACCCGAAGTCATCCTCTACAGGAGCATATACCTTATTATATATATAATCTAAAAATATCATTCGTATTACTATTGAATTCTTCACTTTTCATTTCTCCTACTCCACCACTTCCTTCTGGTGGTGTTCATGCGAAGGAGCAGGCTCTGTGGCTTCCGTACCAGGAACCACCTCGAAGTTGTCTTCATGAGTTTCTCCGCTCATGTCACCTTCGCCTTCCATCACATCTTCTTCGCCGTGATAAACCGGATCTACCACATCGATAGAATCATCAACGCTCCGTTTACCATTACCAACCTGTATGACAAGCACATTATCGATAGAAACCTTATCACCAGCTACAACATGCTTACCCTTAACGAGGATACCATAAACCCAATCCTCTTCGCCAGGAATATATTCAGGTGTACCCAGTTTGAATCCCATAGCAGTAAGTTTAGCCATTGCCTCTCGCAACGAACTGTTGTCAATGACATCAGGAATGGTGATACGTGGAGAATGATCAGAATTGATGGTAACATAGATAACATGTCCCGACTTTACCACTTCTCCGAAAACCGGAGTCTGCTCCAGAATGACATCAGGCGGCAAAGAGCGGACATATCCCGTATCCGTTACAACAATTTCCAATCCCGCATCGTCGAGGATATGTGTAGCATCATCGATATTCTTATATCGAATATCCGGCACACGGATGGCCTCACCATGATGGGTATAGATATCAATGCCGTACTTGACACCGGCACAGAGCAACACCAGCACCAGAATCATGGCACCGATATTCCCCCAAAGGTACTTACTCTTAAACTTATTTATAAACTCTGATGAAGTCATATATTATTTTTTGGTGCAAAGATACAAGTATTTGGGGGAAGAACAAAATAAAAAGGAAAGTTTTTGCACTCTCACCACCTAATTTTATGATATAAAAACAAAACATCTTTGTTCCCAAAAGAGCAATCTCAGAAAAGGAAGGGGCGTTATAAACAACAAAAAGCAGCAAAGAATACATCCTTGCTGCTTTTAATGTCATCGTCAACAGACGAATCTTTCCTCGGAATTACTTTCCGTGGTGCTCGTCAGATACAGTTAACTTCTTACGGCCATGAGCACGGCGAGAAGCCAATACGCGACGACCATTCTTAGTTGCCATACGCTCACGGAAACCATGCTTGTTTACGCGACGACGATTGTGAGGCTGAAATGTTCTTTTCATTTTTCTTATTTATTTTTTAATTAATATTCTTCACAAAAGTGCAAAACACGCCCTTTTTGGGCTGCAAAATTACGCATATTTTCTGAAATAACCAAGAAAACTACCAAATTTAGCTTAAATATTTATGTTTTTTTCGATATTTCCTTTGATTTTTCATGTTTTTGCCGTAACTTTGCACTCGATTTTGAGATTATTATAATAACATTCAAGATAAACAAGAAATGATTAATTCACAGGAAATTAAGATTGGTACTTGCATCCGCATGGATGGCAAAGTATGGGTTTGCATCGACTTTCAGCACAGAAAGCCAGGTAAAGGTAACACCGTAATGAACACAAAATTGAAGAATGTTGCCGACGGTCGTGTATTGGAACGTACATTCCAGGTAGGTTTCAAATTGGAGGATGTTCGCGTTGAGCGCCGCCCTTACCAGTACCTCTACGAGGACGCTACTGGTTGCATCTTCATGAACCAGGAGACTTTCGAGCAGGTGCCTATCGCTAAGGAGAACGTTACTGGTGGCCAGTACATGAAGGAGGGTGACGTTGTTGAGGTGGTTACTGATACAACTGATGGTACTATCCTCTTGGCTGAAATGCCAGTGAAGACTACTTTGAAGATTACTCACTCTGAGCCAGGTGTAAAGGGTAATACTGCTACCAACGCTACAAAGCCTGCTACATTGGAGACTGGTGCTGAGGTTCGTGTTCCTTTGTTCGTCAACGAAGGCGAGACTATCCAGATCGACACCCGTGACGGTAGCTACCTCGGTCGTGTAAGCGAGTAATACATCCTCCAACAGAAAGATTGTGCTCTTATTGAGTAAAACTAACCCTTAATAGTAAGAAGAATGAAATATTCCATCATAGTACCTGTATTTAATCGTCCTGACGAAGTGGACGAACTTTTAGAGAGTCTGACTCATCAATCAGAGAAAGACTTCGAAGTTGTCATCGTTGAGGATGGCTCACAGACTCCCTGCGAGGAGGTGTGCAAACGATATGAACACATGATGGATATACATTATTACTATAAGGAGAACTCTGGTCCGGGCCAGAGTCGCAACTATGGTGCCGAGCGCGCCAAGGGTGAGTATCTTCTGATACTCGACAGCGACGTGGTCTTGCCAGAAGGTTATCTGAAGGCTGTAAGTGATGAGTTGAGCCGTGAGCCAGCCGATGCTTTCGGCGGTCCCGACAAGGCGCACTCATCATTTACAGATACTCAGAAAGCCATTTCTTATTCCATGACTTCTTTCTTTACCACCGGTGGCATCCGTGGCGGAAAGAAGAAGATGGATAAGTTTTATCCCCGTTCATTCAACATGGGCATCCGCAGGGATGTTTATCTCAGGTTGAATGGCTTTTCCAATATGCGTTTCGGTGAGGACATTGATTTCTCTATCCGTATCTTCAAGGCAGGCTGCCGTTGCCGTCTGTTCCCTGAAGCATGGGTATGGCATAAGCGCCGCACCGACTTCCGCAAGTTCTGGCGACAGGTCTACAACAGTGGCATCGCCCGCATCAACCTCTACAAGAAATATCCAGAGAGTCTCAAACTCGTGCATCTCCTTCCTATGGTCTTCACCGTGGGTGTAATAGGCACGCTGCTTCTGCTCTTCTTCGGCTTCCTGCCATACATGCTTGGCACCGTTCACGTATTCCCAACCTTGGGCAATGCGATGGCAGCATTGGGCTGCATCGGTCTCGCCGGCATCATTCTCTATACCATCGCACTGTTTATCGACAGCAGCAGAGAGAATCACAGCGTGAAGATAGGCTTGCTGAGCATTCGCGCTGCCTTCACACAGCTGATGGGTTACGGATGCGGATTCCTTTCTGCATGGTGGAAGAGATGCGTACTGGGACAGAGCGAATTCAGCGCATACAACAAGACTTTCTACAAATAAGACTTCCCCGCAAAAAGAGAAGCCAATAATAATCTACTAATCAGTTATTATTATGGCAGAGAAACTAACCATTGCCAATTGGGCAGAAGAAGACAAGCCCCGCGAGAAACTGGAGCGCTTGGGAGCCTCAGCTTTATCCAATGCCGAGCTCTTAGGTATTCTGATTGGTTCGGGATCTACTGACGAAAGTGCCGTAGACCTGATGAAACGCATTCTGAAGGATTGCGACAACAACCTGAACCAGCTAGGAAAGAAGACCATCAGAGAACTGACGCAATATAAAGGAATGGGCCCCGCAAAAGCCATCACCATTCTTGCAGCCTGCGAACTGGGCAAGCGCCGTGCTCTCGATAAGATTGGCACACGTCCCGACTTAGGCTCATCCCTTTCCATCTACAACTATATGCTTCCGAAGATGCAGGATTTAGACACAGAGGAAGCATGGCTCCTGATGATGAACCAGAACTTCAAGCTCATCAAAGCGAGCTGCATCTCAAAAGGCGGCATTACAGAAACGGCAACCGACATCCGGCTCATCATAAAAGAAGCGGTGCTCAACAACGCTACTATTATCGCCTTCTGCCACAATCATCCCAGTAACAATCCTCAGCCAAGCAAAGCCGATGATGTACTTACCCAGAAGATTGCCAAAGCCTGCGAAATCATGCGCCTCTTCTTTATGGACCATGTCATCATAACCGACGGTGCCTTTTATTCATATCACGATAAAGGTAAATTGTAGTCTATTTGGGGTATATTAGACCTTCGGCAAGAAAAAAACAGCTTTTCTTTTTGTTTTGTCTGCAATAATTATTATCTTTGTAGGCAAAAACAAAGATTATTATGACACAAGAAGAAAAGACAAAGATAGAAGAAAAGATCGTAGATGTACTTAAGACCGTTTACGACCCTGAGATTCCTGTCAACATCTGGGACCTCGGTATGATTTATAAAATAGATGTGAAGGACGATGCCACCGTAGATCTCGACATGACCTTCACAGCCCCTTCATGCCCTGCTGCCGACTTCATCCTGGAGGATGTAAGAAGCAAGGTAGACAGCGTGGAAGGCGTAAAATCTGCCAATGTGAACCTTGTATTCGAACCGGCTTGGGATCAGAGTATGATGAGCGAGGAAGCTCGCGTAGAACTCGGCTTTGAATAAAGACGAAGCTGTTGAACTCTTCACTCCTCATTCTTCACTCTTCATTTAAAAAGAATCGCTTATGAAAAATGTATATTTCCTCTCAGATGCGCACCTTGGCTCATTAGCCATTCCGCATGCCCGCATGCAAGAACGCCGCCTGGTCCGTTTCCTGGACAGCATCAAGACGAAGGCTGCGGCAGTTTATCTCCTGGGTGACATGTTTGACTTCTGGAACGAATATAAATATGTCGTACCAAAAGGCTATACACGCTTCTTAGGTAAGCTCTCGGAGTTGACCGATATGGGAGTGGAAGTACATTTCTTTACGGGTAACCACGATCTCTGGACCTATGGCTACCTGGAGGAAGAGTGTGGCATTACCGTACATTACAAGCCTCAAACCATAGAGATATACGATAAAGTATTCTATCTGGCACATGGAGACGGACTGGGTGACCCAGACAAGAAATTCAAGTTTCTGAAAAGAGTGTTCCAGAATCATACTTGCCAACGCCTCCTTAATGCGATTCATCCTCGCTGGGGAATGGCTTTGGGCTTGAACTGGGCTAAGCATAGCCGACTGAAACGTGCTGACGGAAAGGAAGAGCCTTATATGGGCGAAAAGAAGGAGTTTCTGGTGCGCTTTGCCAAACAGTATATGCAAAGTCACAAGGATATAGATTACTTCATGTTCGGCCATCGCCACATCGAACTGGATCTGATGTTGAGCAAAAAGACCCGACTGATGATTCTGGGCGACTGGATATGGCAGTTCACCTATGCCGTGTTTGATGGTGAACACATGTTTATGGAAGAATATGTGGAAGGCGAAAGCCAACCATAACAATAAAGGGCAGCTTTATGAGCTGCCCTTTATTGTTATCGCTGTATGCGACCTCCTGAAGAAGTCATGTTATTGATGATTTCTTCTTCTGTAACCAGATTCTGATCACCCGGAACCGTATTCTTTATCGCGCTTGCTGACAGTGAGAAATCCAGGCAATACTGGTTCTTGTCGCCCCACTTCTGATGGGCATGAATATAGGCAGCAATAAAGGCATCACCTACACCCATCGGATCAACAATCGGCTCAATATCATAGATTCTTGTAGTATAGAGCTGATCTTCTACAGCATCATAGAGCAAGCCGCTCAAGGTATGATGACTGCTGGCAATCTGATTTCTTACCGCCATCAGCATCTTCTTACACTTAGGGAAGAGCTGATGCATCTTGCGGAAATACTCCAGATAAGCCTCCTTGGCTATCTCATAGTCTGCATCCAAAGCCTCGAAAGGAATATGAGGCACACCGCTGGCTATCTCCCACTCATTCTGGTCACCAAAGATGATGTCGCTATACTGCATCATCTGGAATAGCACATCATGAGGCTCCAGACCATATCCCCAGAGATTCTTACGGTAATTAATGTCGCAGGCAATGGTCAACCCGTCAGAAACAGCAAGTTTGATGGCATCCATAGTTGATTCCATCGCATCGCGGCTGATAGCACAGGTAATGCCGGAGCAATGGAATACAGCTGCATCAGCCAGCACCTTATCCCATTTCACCATTCCGCGCTTCAGCGTATAGAAAGAAGAATTCTTGCGGTCGTAAACCACACGGGAATTGCGCATAGCTACAGCTTCCTCGAAATAATAAGTTCCGAGACGTTCACCGCCACGCACAACATGAGAAACATTCAGACCGTACTCTCTGAGATGCATCAACGCGGCCTCACCCATCTCACCGTATGGCACACGGGTTACATACTCTACATTATCGCCTAAATAAGCCAAAGAGATGGCTGCATTAGCCTCACTGCCACCATAATTGCCAAACATATGATGTCCCTGAAATAAACGTTGATAACCAGGCTTAGAAATCCTAAGCAATATTTCTCCGAAAGTTACAATCTTTGTTTTCATAATTCTAAAAATTTAAAAAGGTGAAGACTATTCACTTATGTTTCTAGTCTTCACCTTATTATATATAGCGTATGATTACTTGTTAGCAACCAACTCCATTGTATCGCGAGCGATAACAATCTCCTCGTCGGTAGGAACTACTACTACCTTCACCTTACTGTCGTCAGTAGAGATGATAGCTTCCTCACCACGAACCTTGTCATTTACTTCCTTGTTAATCTTGATGCCAAGATACTCCAGGTTCTTGCAAGCTTCCTCGCGCAGGCCGGTCTGGTTCTCACCTACACCAGCTGTGAATACGATAGCGTCAACGCCACCCATAGCTGCTGTGTAAGCACCAATGTACTTCTTGATGCGATACTCATACATACGGAGAGCCAGCTGAGCCTTCTCGTTACCCTCGTTGGCAGCGTTCTCGATGTCGCGCATATCAGAAGAAATACCTGTAATACCGAGCACACCACTCTTCTTGTTCAGGAAGTCAGCCATCTCCTGTGGCTTCATGTTCAACTTCTCCATCAAGTAGGTAACGGCAGAAGCATCGATGTCACCACAACGTGAACCCATCATCAAACCAGCCAATGGGGTCAAGCCCATTGAAGTATCCAATACCTTACCATTCAATACAGCAGCTACAGAGCCACCGTTACCGATGTGGCAAGTGATGATCTTAGAGTTGTTCTGGTCGAGACCGAGAATCTCGCAAACACGCTTAGAAACATAGCGGTGAGATGTTCCATGGAAACCATAACGGCGTACGTGATACTTCTCGTACAACTCGTAAGGAATTGCATAGAGGTAAGCGTAGTCAGGCATTGTGCTGTGGAATGCGTTGTCGAATACGCAAACCTGAGGAGTGCCAGGCATCAAAGAGTCAACGGCACGGATACCCTTCAGGTGACCTGCGTTGTGAACAGGAGCGAGGTCGCAAAGTTCCTCGATACCATCCTCTACGCTCTTGTCAACGATAACGCTCTCCTTGAACTTGTCACCACCCTGTACGACACGGTGTCCTACAGCGTCGATTTCTTTCAAATCCTTGATAGCGCCGATTTCCGGGTCGAGCAAGCACTTGAACACGAAGTTCACACCTTCCTTGTGGTCAGGCATGTCGTGCATGATCTGCTTCTTCTCGCCGTTAGGCAATTTCACCTTGATGAAAGCGTTATCAAGACCGATACGCTCTACACCACCCTGTGCCAATACAGACTCATCGTCCATATTATATAATTTGTACTTGATAGATGAACTACCGCAGTTCAGAACCAATACTTTCATTTTGCTTTCAATTTAAAATTTATAGTTTACAGTCTATAGCATAAACCACCCATCTTACGGCAGCTTAGCCCTATAAACTGTTAACTGTTAACTATTAACTATATACTTACGCCTTCTTAGCATCCTGTGCCTGGCAAGCTGTGATGGCTACCATGTAGTAGATGTCATCAACAGAGCAACCACGAGAAAGATCGTTAACAGGACGGGCAATACCCTGGAGGATAGGACCGATAGCGATGGCACCACCCAAGCGCTGAACGAGCTTGTAGCCGATGTTACCAACCTCGAGGTTTGGAACTACCAATACGTTAGCCTTACCAGCAACGTCAGAACCTGGAGCCTTCTTGGCAGCTACCTCAGGAACGAGGGCTGCATCAGCCTGAAGTTCACCATCGAGATGAAGCTCTGGGAACTTCTCCTTAGCAATAGCTACGGCATCCTTTACCTTGTCAATGATATAAACGCTCTTGCCAGTCTCCTTGTTGATAGCATCCTTTGCGCTATCCTTTGTAGAGAAGCTCAACATGGCAATCTGTGGATCAGTAATACCTGCCACTGACTGAGCTGTATGAGCTGTAGTATAGGCAATCTGAGCAAGCTGGTCTGCTGTAGGGTTTGGAGTTACAGCAACGTCACCCATTACTACAACGCCATCCTGACCATACTGCTTCTGGTCTGAGATGAGCAACATAGCACCACTTACGCAAGTGATACCTGGACTGCACTTGATGATCTGAAGAGCTGGACGGAGAGTATCGCCAGTAGTGCTCAATGCACCAGAAATCTGACCGTCAGCGCCCTCAGTCTTGATAATCATACAACCGAGGTAGAGGTTGTTCTTAGTTACGAGTTCACGAGCCTGCTCTACAGTCATGCCCTTCTTCTTGCGAAGTTCAGCGAGCTTCTCAGCATACTCCTCAGTCTTAGGGTTGTTTTGTGGATCAACGATAGTAGCCTTGTCGATGTTGTTAAGACCCCACTGAGCAGCGAGATTCTTAATATTGGCAGGGTTACCGATGAGGATGATGTCTGCGAGATCATCAGCCAAAACTTTATCGGCTGCTTTCAATGTACGCTCCTCTTCTGCTTCAGGGAGCACGATGCGCTGCTTGTCAGCTTTAGCGCGAGCTACGATTTGCTGTAATAAATCCATTTTACTTTTTAATATTTTATATATTTTGTTGTTTCCTAAGTAGATCTGTCAAAGTGTTAGGTGATGTTATCTTGTTTTTCACCTTTTTGCCACATCGACTTTGCAAAAGTACACATTTTCTTTGAAATAGCAGCGATTAAAATGTGTAAAAAAAGCTAAATCGGGAGATTATTCATATCGTAAAGGTTTACGTAGCAGGAAAAGTGATGAATTCTTCACTCTTCGTTCTTCACTCTTCACTTAACTTATATCATTTCCAGAGTAAGGATGCTTTCCAGTTCCTCGGCAGAGAGTCGGAGTTTGAACTCGCCCTTGATGGCCACGCTGATTCGTCCGGTCTCCTCGGATACAATGACGGCGATGGCATCACTGCTCTGTGATATTCCGAGAGCGGCACGATGGCGGAGTCCCAGTTCCTTCGGAATATCGAGGTTATGACTCACAGGCAGAATACATCCGGCTGCCATGATGCGCTTATTGCTCACCACCATGGCTCCATCATGAAGCGGCGAATTCTTGAAGAAAATATTCTCTATCAGCCGCTGGTTAATCTTGGCGTCTATCTCCTCACCCGTATCCATGATGTCCTTCAGTGGAACGCCTCGCTCTATAACGATAAGAGCACCTACGTATTTCTTTGCCATACTCATACACGCCATCACAATCGGCATGATGGTCTCCTTGTTAGCCTCCTTCTGGCTCTCCTTGCTGGAGTGGAAGAAGCGAACCAGCCGGCGCATACCTTTCTGCGAACCGATTTCATAGAGGAATCTACGGATATCCTCCTGGAAGATGACGATGAGGGCGATGACTCCCACGCTCACCAGTTTATCCAGGATAGAACCCAGCAGGCGCATTTCCAGTATCTGACTCACAAAGAGCCAGATTAGCACGAAGAGCATGATGCCCACGAAGATGTTCAGTGAGCGCGATTCCTTCATCAAACGATAAACATAGAACAGCAGCGAGGCTACCAGGAGAATATCGAGAAAATCTTTGATGCCAAATTCTATCATGTACGTCCCTCCTTCATTGCTTCTATTATCTTCACAGCCTCAGCAGCTTCTTTCACATCGTGCACTCTGAGGATGCTGGCGCCCTTCATCAGAGCGATGGTGTCGAGCACGGAAGTTCCATTGAGCGATGTCGTAGCATCTCCACCCAGCAGCTTGTATATCATACTCTTGCGGGAGATGCCTACCAGAACCGGAAGTTCCATCACGTTCAACTTCTCCATCTCATTATAAATCTGATAATTCTGGATGAGATTCTTGCCGAAGCCGAAGCCCGGGTCGAGGATGATGTCCTTGGCTCCCAGGTCGCGCAACTGCTGCACCTCTTTTGCAAAGCCCTTCATCATCGTTTCGAGTGTAGGCTGCACCGACATTAATATATAAGGTACCTTCAGTTCGCCCACCACACGGAACATTTCAGGATATTCCTCCTGTCTCTGCTCCAGCGGCACATTGGCGATGCCTGTGATTCCACCTTCTGATACATCGTTGATGATGTCAGCTCCCCACTCCTCGATACACTTACGTGCCAAGGTTGGGCGATAGGTATCTACGGAGACGGCAGCATCCGGTTGCTCCCTGCGAACGATGTCAAGAGCGAACTTCAGGCGTCTTCCCTCCTCCTCTTCCGATACTTCATCGGCACCGGGACGGGTGGAGAAAGCGCCCACATCAATGATGCTTCCACCTTCTTCTACAATCTGATTAGCTCTCTGAGCTATCTCCATTTCTGTCTGTTTTCTACTGCCAGAGTAGGAACTGTCGGGCGTAACGTTCAGGATGCCCATCACCTGAGGGGTACTCAAATCCATCAAGCGCCCCTTGATATTGATTGTATATTCCATCGGATTATAACTCCTTAAGCCACTTTTTACCTGGCTTTGTGTAAGTCCAGGCAATAAAACTTAGGCTAAAAATTGAGCAAACTAAAAAGAACAATGCCAAATAGCTCATAACACTACAATTCCTTAAGCCATTTTTTACCGGGCTTAGTATAAGTCCAGGCAAGAAAGCTTCCACCTATGATTGTTCCAACCACAAAGAAAAACAATAGTCCATTGTAAACTTCCATAACTTAATATTTTAAAATTCGATTAGCAATGCCCGCAAAAATGAAGGTCATTACTATACCAAATATAATTACTACATAATTTTTAACTCCAAACTCTCCTTGCAGAATTGGAGCAATACCACCAACCCCAGTTCCAGTAAACGTTAACTGAGATAAATTAAAGAAATAGCCTGCCAGCTTTTCCTTCCTTACTTTCGTTTTATCTTTTTCATCTCTACTACCCATAAAGAGCCTCACTTTCTAAAGATTCATCGAATATTTCTGCAAAAATAGAAAGAATATTCGAGATTACCATCATTTTTTGGGAAAATTGTTTGTTATGTCCATAATTTAGATTACTTTTGCACCCAAAATAACAGTTATAGACTATGGATATTTCAGAACTCTATCAGATTTACCAAGCGCACCCAGTGATTACCACTGACAGCCGCGACTGCCCAGAGGGCAGCATCTTCCTGGCTTTGAAGGGCGCATCGTTTGATGGCAACAAGTTTGCCGACATGGCTTTGGAGAAAGGCTGTGCCTATGTGATTGTTGATGAAAAAGAGTATGCCAAGGAAGGCGACGAGCGCTACATCCTCGTAGAGGACTGCCTCACCACCTTCAAGGAACTCGCCCGTGAGCATCGCTGCCACTTCGATATTCCTGTAGTAGGAATCACCGGAACCAACGGCAAGACCACCACCAAGGAACTCGTCTCTGCTGTTCTCGGCGAGAAGTTCAACGTGATGTTCACCCAGGGTAACTTCAATAATGACGTAGGCGTACCAAAGACGCTCTTCCGTCTCTCTCCGGAAAACGAGATTGCCGTTGTAGAGATGGGTGCTTCCCATCCTAGTGACATCCGAAAACTCGTGGAATACGTGGAGCCAACCTGCGGTATGATTACCAACGTAGGCCGTGCCCACCTGCAGGGATTTGGCAGCTTCGAAGGCGTGAAGAAGACCAAGGGAGAGCTCTATGATTACCTCGCAGCCAACGATGCCCTCGTCTTCATCAATGCAGACAACGAGCATCTGATACAGATGGCTGAGCAGCGCAACATCAACCGCCTCATCACCTACGGCAAGGATGAAAACTGCGATGTATGGGGAGAAGTCATTTCCTGCGCTCCTTTCCTGAAGTTCCGCTGGCGCACCGAGAGTTTCGACTGGCATGAGGTTCAAACCCATCTCATCGGCTCTTACAATATCGACAACATGCTTGCCGCCATCACCATCGGTCTTCATTTCGATGTGAAGCCTCAGCAGATAGATCATGCCCTGGAGAACTACATCCCAAGCAACAACCGTTCGCAGTTGGAAGAGACGGCGCACAATAAGCTGGTGGTAGATGCCTACAATGCCAACCCATCTAGCATGGCAGCCGCCATCGAGAACTTCCGCGTGATGGATGTGCCTCATAAGATGGCAATTCTCGGACAGATGGGCGAGCTCGGCGAAGTGAGCCACGAGGAGCACCAGAAGGTAGTAGACCAGTTGCAGGCAGCCGGTCTTGAGAATGTATGGCTGGTGGGCGATGAGTTCAAGGATATTCCATGCAGCTACCGCAAGTTCCAGAATGTAGAGGAAGTGAAGGAAGCGCTCAAGGCGAACCAGCCTCACGACCATTACATCCTCATCAAAGGCAGCAACAGTGTGAAGCTCTTCCAGCTTCCGGAGTTGTTATAAACGGTTATTATCGTACAACTAAAAGGTGTGTGGTTGTACGACTATAGGGTGTTGCCACTAGGCTCGGCAGATGTGCTGACTGCAGTCGGCAGACCTGCTGACTAGGCTCAGCAGAGCTGCTGAGCCTAGTGGGAATCTCTTAGAAACAGCCTCCTTGAACCTGATATTCCGACTTCTTGAACCTGAGCAAACGTATTCTTTCACTTGTTCAGTCATATCCTTGTGCTTGTTCAGTCATATCTGTAGGCTTATTCGGATGGCTCATTGAGTTCACTCAAGCACATTGTTACGCTCACTCAACAGGCCCACAGCCCCATCTACATGAATTCTGCAACAGCTTTTTAAATACAAAAGAATTTAACTGTACCATAAGCATTTACATCATTATGAGTTTTACGTAACGAAGATTTCATAATGCAAAGATACGATGAATATTTGCAAACGGCAAACATTTATCGGAAAAAAGTATCAGACATTCAATAAAAAAGTATCTTAGGATACTTGCTCATGTATCTTAAGATACTTGGCAATGTATCCTAAGATACTTTGCAATATAGCTTCATGTGCCCATGAAGCCTGTTCATCGGTCAACGAAGTAAGTTTCAACATAGGATGAAGCCTACTTGCTGCACATCCCCAGAAAATACTTATGAATCTCCAGACTTTCGTTCAGTTCAGGATGAAAGGCAGTAACCAGCTGGTTACCCTGGCGGGCAGCCACAATCTTGCCATCTACTTCAGCCAGAACCTCAGCATCTCCCCACACCTCTTTAATATAAGGAGCACGGATGAAAGTCATAGGGACATTTCCCTCGATGCCCTTCATCGGAGCCTCGATGTAGAAACTGCCCAACTGGCGACCGTAGGCATTTCTCAAAGCCGTGATGTCCATCGAAGCAATGCGCTGGCTAGGCTCGCCCTCAATCTTCTTGGCAAGAAGAATCAAGCCGGCACAAGTACCATAAACAGGCAAGCCGGCAGCAATCGCCTCCTTCACAGGCTCCATCAATCCCAGTTCATTCAAGAGTTTCGCCTGGGTGGTACTCTCACCGCCCGGAATAATCAAGCCATCCTTAGGCTGGTCCCAATCCTTCAACTGGCGAACCTCGAAACTATCCACGCCCAGCTGAGCCAACTTCTGTCTGTGCTCAGCAAAAGCGCCTTGTAAAGCTAATACTGCTATTCTCATAACATACTTATCTAATATAAAAGCCCCTTCTTGTGCAGGAGGGGCTCTTATCCGTTATCTCATTTATTACTTACCTCTTTCAGCCATGAGCAAAGCAATCTCCTGCTCATTGATACCTACCATTGCCTCGCCGAGATCCTCGCTCAACTCAGCCAGCATCTTAGGATCGTTGTAGTTGGTAACAGCCTTCACGATAGCCTGTGCACGCTTAGCTGGGTTACCGCTCTTGAAGATACCAGAACCTACGAATACACCCTCGGCACCGAGCTGCATCATCAGGGCAGCATCAGCTGGAGTAGCCACACCACCGGCAGCGAAGTTAACCACTGGCAACTTGCCGTTCTCGTGAACATACTTCACCAAGTCGTAAGGAGCCTGCAACTGCTTGGCAGCCTCGTAAAGTTCATCCTCGCTCATAGAAACCAGTCGGCGGATTTCGCTCTGCATCATACGCATGTGGGTAACAGCCTGAACCACATCACCTGTTCCTGGCTCACCTTTGGTACGGATCATCGTAGCACCCTCAGCAATACGGCGGAGCGCCTCGCCCAGGTTCTTGGCACCACAAACGAATGGCACGTCGAACTGAGTCTTGTCGATGTGATAAACATTATCAGCTGGAGAGAGCACCTCGCTCTCGTCGATATAGTCGATTTCGATAGCCTGAAGAATCTGAGCCTCAGCGAAGTGACCGATGCGGCACTTAGCCATTACAGGGATAGAAACAGCCTCCTGAATACCCTTGATCATCTTAGGGTCGCTCATACGTGAAACACCACCTGCTGCACGGATATCAGCTGGAATACGTTCCAGCGCCATTACTGCGCATGCACCTGCTGCCTCTGCGATTTTTGCCTGTTCTGGAGTTGTTACGTCCATAATCACACCACCCTTGAGCATCTGAGCCAAGTTGCGATTCAATTCTTGTCTATTTTCTGCCATAATTCTTATATTTTTATTCAATTACGGCTGCAAAGGAAACATTTTTCAGCGAAATAGCAGAAAAATGTTCCATTTTCTGCAAACATTGAGTCATTTTGTATAAAAAGAGATTCGCAAATATATAAGAGATATTCCTGAATATATAAAGCAGTACACAGATTGTACTGCTAAGAGAAACCGAGAGGAGTTCACCTTCTGAACTTCTACATTTTTTGTATCTTAGCGAAAAATTTCGTAACGAAAAATTTCGATTATGGAATATAGAAGACCCATTCTTCAGGAAATGGATACTCAAGAACATGATTGAGTAAGATTATATACAGAGAAATCGCCAGCAAAGCTGTAAAAAAGCTTCGCTGGCGATTCTGCAAGAGAGAGGTTTATCTATGTGTTAATAATCCTAACTCGCTCTAAATTGGACTTTGATTGAAAATCAAGAAGTTGGGCGTTTGCCTATATTATATAGGTAACAATATGGAAACGAGCGGACTTCTGCTCGTTTCTGTATTTTGCAATATGCAAAGAACGCCTCAATTCGGGGACAAAGATACGATATTTTTCTAAATATCCAATGATTTACAAGAGGAATTTTATGGAAATTAGAACTTTTGCGTAAAATCTGATGCTTACCAACACAATATGCATCCAAAAACAAACAGCAGGTATTCGGATATAGTTTATCCGAATACCTGTTGCCATAACGTTTTATTGCTGACGATGATTCTGACATCGGCTTTCATGTACTGTTGCTATATTGGGGTGTTTTGTCCCTGTGTGCTCACAGTGGCTGTAGCCATAAAATAGTTGCCATCTTCCCTATGTATGAGTTTGGCATTATGGCTTATGATGTTGCAGTTATAAGATGCATTGTCGTTGCCCTCGAAAGAAACATGAGCTGTCCTTGGCTCATCGAAAAGATGCAAATACTAAAAAAAATCTTAAAACATTCTTTATCCCCGATTAAATATCGTACCTTTGCAACCGAAAGAGTTCTTTGAATGGTTATGCAAATCACAGCAGGATGCTACATTCTGTATATTTCTAATTCGTAACCTCTTCTTTTTATGAGATAAAAACTTATCTCATTCTCAATTACTTATAAAAAATAAGTACTTTCGATGAAAAAACTCTTCAATATTTAGACTTACTGACATAGGGCTGTCATAGAAGACGCTATCTTTGTATCAAAAAGTATTATACTTAATATTATAGAATATGAACTATAATAATAAAAATGAATACGGTTAACGAAATTTAGCATGAATATGCATTTTCGTAGGCACATAGAGTATCTTTAGGACTGATATCTCAGCCCCTAGCCGACAAGGCGTTCCTTCAGGCGGAGAGATGGTTTTATGGCTTTACAGACTTATATCCATCTATATATATTTTCTCCTGTGTAACAACAGCGAAGGCTTGTCTGATGAGTTTGTTGGCAACAGCGACAATAGCCACTTTTCCTGGCTTCCCATTTGACCGCAAGCGTTCAAAGCATGCTTTGCATTCGGTGTTGCACCGCAATGATGCCATAGCTCCAATATAAAGCTGACTACGCAGATAAGCATCTCCGTTACGATTAATGTGCCCTTTGACATTGACTGACGTACCAGACTGTTGGTAAGTAGGTGACAGCCCTAAATATCGGGTAAGTTGCTTAGCATTATCAAAGTAGGTGAATCCGCCTGTGGCAATGATGAGTGCAGCTGCAAGGGTTGCTCCTATTCCTTTTATGGAAGTGAGTAAATCCATCTGCTTCTTGTATTCAATCTCTGCTAAGGAAGTTAGCTCTTCCTCCATTTCTTCGATTTGTTTCTCTAGAAACTTGATAGTCTTCTCCAAGACTTTCTTGCACTTGGAATCAATGAATGGCAGGATTTTAAGTGAACCTTCAAGGTTTCTGTTAGCGGTAAGCTGCTTCTTCAGTTGGCGTAATACAGTGCGCTTTTGCTTGAGTAACAAAAGGGAATCACTACGGAGCTTAAATGGTGCTGGTTGCATTCTCTCACCATACAAGGCAATGAGGCGGGCATCTATCTCGTCTGTCTTGACAACAGAGAGCATGACACGTGCAAAGTTCTTTATCTTCAGAGGATTCTCCAGGCTGACAGTAAAGCCTGCCTTGGAGAGCAAATAGACAAGCAGCATACTGTAGTTGCCTGTTGCTTCCAACACACAATGGTTCTCTTCAGGAGAGATGGTTCGGATAAACTCTCGGATACCCTTTGTGGTATTCTTGAAAGTTTTGGTTTCACTGCTTTTGGCAGATGAATAAGCAACAACGAAGGTTGCTTTGCTGACGTCAATTCCTACGTAAGTCATAGTCATAATATTTATAATTAAACAAACATCGATACATCATGAGCTATCATTGCGAATACGGGGTCTATGCCCTTTGAACTATCCAGGTTCTGATGTAAGGGTGTGGGGACGGAACATATTCTACGGCTTGCAAAGCTAATGAAAACTCGGTCTTATTCCACACCCTGATGTTGAATTTCTATGCAAAGATAATAAAAAAAAGTAATATACAATGAAAAGATTATTTTTATGCTCATCATTTGCTGATGTTGCTAATCTATTTGTCGATTGTGCCAAAGAAGATTTGCAAGGGAAAATTATAGCTTTTATACCAACTGCAAGCCTTACAGAACCAATACGATTCTATGTAAAAAAGGGGAAAAAGGCTTTAGAAGAAGCAGGAATGATTGTTGAAGAAGTCGAGATTACCCAACTGCCCAAAGAGGAAATATCTTCAATATTACATAAATGCGATTATATCTACATAACAGGTGGAAATACATTTTTCCTTTTGCAAGAGTTAAAAAGAAAAGGTGTTGATAAAATTATATCTAAACAAGTGAAATTGGGTAAACTGTATATTGGGGAATCTGCCGGAGCAATAATAGCCTCTCCCGATGCAGAATATATGAGAAGTGTGAATTTTGATCCAATAGAAAAGGCTCCTGAATTGAAAGACTGTACTTCTTTAGATTTGGTCGATTTTTATACGATTCCCCATTATGGAAATTTTCCATTCAAGAAAAAAGGTGAAAAGATAGTTCAACTATATAATGAGAAGTTGCAGCTTATTCCTATAAGTAATAAACAAGCTGTTATTATTGAAGATTCAAATATTCAAATTAAAGATGCAAAATGAATAGAATAGACCGTATTTCTGCTATATTGATTCAGTTACAATCGCACTCGTTAGTGAAAGCACAGCAAATTTCAGAACGTTTTGTAGCATAGACGAGATGCCAAGAAAGCATATCAAAGCAGAATGCAGCAACAAGAACGGTTGGCAATTCGTTACCTCAAAATCGGACAATCCTCCCAATGTCCTTATTATAAAGGGATAAAGATTATATTCCAAAATTACACTAAATAAATGAGAGGGGAATGTATTAAGTTTATTTCCCTCTCATTTAGTTTAGTTAGTTTCCAGAAACTTTATTTTGAGCTTTTCATAGCACGTTTTATGCGATTTGATTCTTGCAAAAGCTTATTGGCTATACTATCTTTATAAGTAGCCATTTCAACCATTTCATGATGATGGCGAATAGAATCCTCGTAGGCAGCAACACAATTTCTTACATCATCTATAACTTTCTCATCTCGGCAAACTGAAAAATGCTTTTCGATGTAACTAACATTCGGGTCATCGGATGGAAGCACCATCTTCAATGCCCTATACTTCAAATCAGCCTCCTCCCAATCTTGATGCGCTCGCCATTGGTTGAGGTTGCCCCAAATGGAGATAACAAGAGATAGGACCAAGCCTCCGATGAAAAGAAGAACATACTTTGAAGTAGGCTCAAAGCGATGGGTTACAACTTTCTTTTGAGGTGAATTGTTCATCACTTCAAGTTTGTCTTGCAATGCCTTCGAGGAAACATCATTCTCTTGTCTCATCTGCTTGACAGCATCAACCAAGAGCTTGCTTCGCTGCTCATTTTTGCCGAGTTCAGCCTTGATAAGGTCAACAAAAACAACAATGGCATCTCTTAATTTGGATATTTTACCTCTGACTTCCTCTTCCTTGCCAAACATAGCAATGATTGATTTCTCCAACTTGGTTGTGTCATTACTTGCAGGAACGGTTTCCGCTCCTGCGTACTTTGGTGAAGCAGAAAGTTCATCGACTTTCTGCTCCAATCTCTCAACTGTGCCGTAGATGGCTTCCAATAGTTCTTCTTTCATATTTCTTTTGTTGTTTGAATGGTTTGTAACTTGCATCAAAGGCTAAAGCCTCTTCTGCGTTTCTTCTTTTTCTTCTTGGATGATTCATCCTCTGGGAATTGCTCAAAGGTCTGAGCATTGGCTGGAGCAAAAAGTCCAATGGAAGAAATACCGTCCCAAGGGTCCTGGCTGCTCTCCGATATGGATGGCACCTGCTTATTTTTGCGACAGCCCTGCTCATATTGCTGAGCAGAGCTGGCTCTTGCTGATAAAAGGTTCTCCGTTCCCTCAAATCTCGCATTCAGCTTGCCAAAGCTATAGCCTCGGCTAATCTGCGTACCTTTGAAGCTATATCCATCCTTGCTGAAACGGATGCCTTGTACCTTGGTTCTCTCCTTGTCCTTATAGACAAGCTCCAAGCGAACACCTCGTTTTGCAAGTTCATTCTTGAACTTCTGCCAGCTATCTGCAACTTTTAAGGCATCTTTGACTGCATTGTGAATCTCGTATTTTGCACGCTCAGCATTGCGTAACTTGCGAGTATTAGTATTGCTCTTGTCCGTTCCGTAGGTCAGTCCATACTTGGATTTTAGAGCCTTGGTCACCTGCTCATTACGCCTGTAATCATTCCTGTCTGATATGAGCTTGCCATCGTTATTGATGCGGTTGTACACGATATGGCAATGTGGATTGTGCGTATTGTGATGCCTTACGATGATGAATTGGGTATCGGTGATACCCATCATCTGCATGTATTCAAGGGCTATCTTAGCCATGAACTCATCCGTCAAACGTGTCTTGTCCTCTGGTTTGAAACTCAATGCAATGTGTCCCACAGGCTTCTTAATCCTTGGATTTAGTTGCCTCTGTAGCTCGAAACTTTGCGTTATCTCGGCATTCGTGCCGAGTAACACACCATCCGAGGCGATGATTTTCGCCTCGTCCTTGCCTGTCACATAGCGGATGCAACCACCAAAGGATGCACCTTTTTTTAGCTTTCCTATCATGTGGTATCCTCCTTTCTGCCCATACTGCTTGGCTTCGGTTTATAACTTGCTTGGCGATACTCGCCAAGGATTTCTTTCAATCTTCTCAACAAGTCCACCACATATACATGGGTTTCATGGAAACCTTTCTGATGCGACAGCTTGGTAAGTTGGTTGAGATTGTTCGCCATGCCAATGAGATTCTTGGCGATGGCTACCGTCTCAGTGTTGTGTCCACTGACCACCTCACCGTTCAAGGCGGACTCACGAATGTACTCCGCCAACTTGCGGTTGGCTTTTCTCGCCCTCAGTCTCAATGCCTCATAGCTTGGCTTCGAGAACTTCACCGTGACAGACTTCGACAGCTTGCGAACCCTGCCCGTGGGCGGTCTTCCGCCCTTTTTCTTGTATTGTTCATGTATGCTTGTCATTCGATATACTATTTACAGTTGGTACACTCACTTTCTGCGACCGTCGGGAGCAAAGTTCCTCCGCCCTCATGGTGGAGCGAGGCGTTTTGGGGTTCCCAAAACATAACCTCGCTCCCTCTCAGAACACGTTAGTTGGAACTACAGCCTTTCAGCTATCCACGTCCAAGGTCGCAGACCTTAATTCTCACAATTTGCGCCAAGCCTCGAAGTCCTCTTCATAAAGGCTTAGGTGGTGGCGCACGATGTTCTCGATGATGCCCGATACGCTCATGCGCCTTCCTCCGAGGATGCGGACGACACGATCAAGACGGTCTCGTACATCGGAACTGACGAAGACTGGCTTGCGGTCGTCAATCCTTGGAACTTGGAGGAAGGTCTGCTGATACTCCTCTAATGTCGCCTTGCGCTGCTTGCCACTGATGCGCTTCTGCGGATTCGGTGGCGATTGAGCCTCGTTCGTTGATGTTTCCTCTCGATAGGGAGTTGTTGCAGCAACTTTCTCTACAATTGCTCTCAACTCTGGGTTCTCTACATCATCATAGAGAGAATTACAACTACTTGGATTGGCTTTGTTGCCATACGTAGATGGTTTAACAAAATCCAAATACTCTTTTTCCATCAGCTCCTTTTGCCCAGGAGCCAAGACTGCATCTTTTGTTCTTGCCATAGCTTATGCTGTTTTATTTGTTAGTATAGTGGTCACGGTTTGCACCATTGACCGATTGTCGGGTGCAAAGTAAGTGTACTGAGTGCAGCCATGCAACTGATTGGGTGTAACGTGGCAATTTAGTTGTGGCTTGCTTATTTGCATACCGAGATAGTTGTGAGAACTTCAACGTATTTCTCAACTCATCATTGTTCATGTATTCGTTGCAGTCGTGCAAGTTTTTCTTGTTGTTTTTGGCGTTGAAGTCGGCAAACCCCGGCAACATACTGCCACAGAAATTGAAAACGCTTGTTTTTAGATTGCCGTGTCTTATCTTTGCACTCACAAACGTGGAGCACAGCATATGCGTGGAGCTTTGCGACATAAACATAGTATTAACTTAGAAAAAAGAAAAGTATGGGATTCATCGTATTCGAGGAAGAGGCATTCAACTATCTTGATGCCCAGTTGGAGAACTTCGTGAAGCGCATGGACAGAATCCGTGAGCGCAGTGAGGACAAGACCATGAACAGGTGGCTCGACACGCAGGACGTGTGTCAGACGCTCAACATCTGCCCACGGACAGTGCAGACGCTTCGGGACAACGGAACTTTGGCTTATACGCAAATCAGCCACAAGACCTACTACAAGCCGGAGGACGTGATGGCTATCGTAGCAGTAGTGGAGGACAAGAAAAAGGACATGCGCTTTCGCAAGCGCACAGGTTAGGCTGTCAATATACAACAGCCACTTAATCCAAGGCAGCAAGTAAACCGAGTAACGTAAGTATCACAATAAAACGAGACAACTATGAGCAATGAAGTAATGACAAGAAACAGCGAGTGGATGAACCACATCGTGAACCACCTCAACCGAATGGTTGACAATTTTGAACGTGCCGTGATGAACTACCGCCCCATGCTTAACGGTGAGCGCTTCATGACGGACAAGGAGCTTTGTGCCAGACTGCAACTGAGCCGAAGAACCCTGCAGGACTACCGAAACAACGGTGTCATCCCCTATATCCAGCTTGGCGGAAAGATACTCTACCGCGAGTCCGACATTCAGAAGATTCTGATGGCTAACTATCGTGAGGCGTACAGAATGAAGGGCTTGTAGGAGAAATACATGTCCTTGATGAGTGGGGTGAAATGAACAAGGCGACAACGTATAACTTACCGAGCGTGGCTGTTATAGGTTGTCGCCTCGTTTTATTGGCTATACCGAGTTGGTCGTGTTTGCCGGGTATCATTTGTGTTACCTGTATAAATCTAATACCATGCTAAAACACACTGCGGTGGTTCGCCCGAGTGGCTGGAGGCGCAAAGCCTCCAAGGAACGTTGCTTTATGGCAGGTCTATGCCATTGCGTTCTCTGTAAAGATACAGACCAGTTTAGTGCGGCTTGTCTGCTTGCCGATGACGGACTGCATGATGAACTCCCGAAAGGCTCTGCTCTCAATGCTGTCAATACGGAAGGCTACCGCAATGACGAGTTCAAGGCTATACACATCATAGCTGATGCGGTCGTTCTTCCTGACATGACGACGCACACCCTGCTCTTTCAGAATGCCGTCATTGAATATAGCCTTGACAGCCTTGCGCACATAGCAGCCGAATACATTATACATGTCGGCAATCTCCTGCATGGTCATCCATACAGTATCGGTCGGCATGGATACCATTCCGCTCTCGCTGATAGTTATAACTTCTCTGTTCATTTTCCAATAGTTTTTTCGTTCGACAATCTGTTCCTTTCTCGCTTGGCAATAAGCTTATCCATGTCATTTGAAATCTTCTGCTCCGTCACCTGCGCATAGACCTGTGTGCTTGTAATGTCTGCGTGTCCCATCATCTTGGCTATGCTGCCGATGGGAATGTCCTCGTTGAGCATCAAGACTCCGAATGTATGGCGGCTGGCGTGGAATCCCAACTTATTACTTATGCCAAGCACCATTCCAAGGGTATGCACATCAAGATAGATGTCTTTCTTCTCACCCAGTGGAAAAACAGGCTTGCTGTCGTCCGTGGTATTGTAGAGCGAAAGAATCTTCTCGGCTATCGGATGGAGCGGCACGAAGAACTCCACGCCTGTCTTCTCTCTTTCCTTGCGGATGAACTTCCTACCATCGGAGTTCTCACTGATATGGTGAGGGTACAGTTTTTTTACATCTATATAGGATAAGGAGGTGAGCGAGGCAAAAATGAAACATCTGCGTGCAAGCTCCGTTCGCTCGTCAGCCATCGGGGTAGAGAGCATCTTGATGAAGTCTGCCTTGCTGATATGGGTCATCTTCGGGGCTGCCTTCTTCTCATACCCTATCTTGGCTATGGGATTGAAGCGGATAATGCTCCTGTCCACTGCCTTGTACATCAACATGTTCAGCCAGAGAAGGCAATGGTTCACGTAGCTGTCGATGCGTCCCTGGTCTCGTTTCAGGAATAGCTTGTATTCCTCCCCGAAATTCTCGTCTATGTCCTCAAAGGCGATGTCGTCCTTATCCAACGAATGGACAAAGGCTCTCAGGTTTTTCTGCCATGTTCGCTTGTGCAGAAAGGTTTGCCTAGCTCTTGCCGTTCTGTACCATTCCACGATGGTATCGCCAAAACTCAGCAAGTATTTTCCTGTCGTGTCCTTGTCCTTCAACACAGCCTTCAGCATTTCCACGGTGATGATGCCATTGGTGGTAAGAAGTGAGTTGTATTTATCCTTGACCTCAGCAAGGAAACTTGCCAATCGTCCGTTGTCCCTTGCGTTCCGTACCTCTCCCTTCTTGGCGTTCCACTCCTGTGGGGTACAGGATATGCCTGTGGAAATGGCTGCACTTTTGCCGTCAACGGTGATGCGGCAAAGTATGTTGGCTGTTCCGTCTGCCTTCACCTTCTGTCTGTTGATGTAAGGCAAAATTGAAAATGTACTTCTGCTCATAGTCGTTGTCCTTATATAATAATGTGGTTGAACTGTAAAAAGAAAAGTTGAAAGCCTTGTTCATAATGCGAGAAAGAAGTCCTTCTCGGTTGCAGCGATGAACTTGTCCATGTCCTCAAACAGCTTTTTTTGGGTCACTCTCGCATACCGCTGCGTCATCTTCACATCCTTGTGACCGAGCATCTTGCAGATGGTCTCCATCGGCACACCAGCCTCCAGCGTAATGAGGCTGGCGAACGAGTGTCGTCCCGAATGGTAGGAATAGGTCTTGCTCGTTTCCGCCAACTTGCAGATGGTGATGAGATCGATACGAACACGATTCGTGCTCAGCAATGGGAAAAGGGTATCTCTTGCCTCGTCCTCGTATTTCGCCATCAGCTCCAACGCCTCGGGCAGGAGTTTCACCCTGGCAAGTGTTCCGGTCTTCTTGCGGTTATAGATGAGCCATTTGTCGCCATCCTCCAACACCTTGACATTGGCTTTCGTGATGGAAACGGTGTCTATGAAGGCTGTTCCTGCATAGCAGGCGAAAAGAAACAGGTCACGGCTAACGGATAGTCTAGGCTTGTCTTCTGGCAGTTCCACATCACGGATTTTTATGAAATCAGACATGCTGAGAGACTTGGGTGTCGTAACCCTTGGAGTGCCAACCCGATAATGGGCGAACAGCAGGTTCTTGCACAAGCCTCGCTCAAAGGCGATGCGGCACATCTTCTTGAAGAGCGACACATAGATGGTGATGGTTCCTGATGAAAAGCCTTTCTCGTCAAGCAGGTAATGGTGAAAGTCACTGATGAAAGGCTCGGTCAGCTGTCCGAAAGCCAAATCAGTCAACCTATACTTCTCCCCGATGAACTCAGAAAGATTCTTGCGAATCTTTCTGTAAGTCCAGACACTGCTCTTCGACATATCGATGCCCTCATGGGTGCTGAGTTCACTGATATGCTCGTCCACGAAGGAGAGAAGGGTGGTCTGTGTCTTGACGCTGCCCTGCAAAGCCACCTTGACATCCTTAGCCTCGAAGTCCGTTCTCTTTTCCACAAGCACATCGAAAGCCTTTTGGATGGAAAGCAACAACTGCCCGATGTCCTTGTTGGTTTCCACGGCTTCCTTGCTCTTGCCCTCCAATCGGCTGGCACGAGGATTCCAAAGCGATGGAGTGCAAGACAACTTGCAGGAGAACTGCGCCATAGTCCTGTTCACCGTGATGCGTCCCATGATGGGAGCTTTTCCATTCTTGTCCATTCCGCTCTTTTTTAGGTAGAGCAACACCTTGAATTTTTCGATTTTCATAACGCTTACATTTTGAGTGTGCAAATATAATCATTTTGTAAGCGTTCCTTGATACGCAAAACATTGAGAATCAGCGCAATAAAATCCGTTGATGCACAAAGTTGCCTTTCCGCATTGTTACCTGCTTTGCATAGGTAACTGTGGCTCACGATTTAGTAACTGAACTACTTCAATATTCCTCACTCGCTTGCTTTATGGCGATTTGGCAACTTTGTGCAAATCTACTCATTCCCAACTGTTTACGTTCCAACCTCTCTTATTCTCCTTTGGCTGCTTTAGAGCTTTATGTTAAAAATACTAACTCATAGTTTTATGGTTCCTAAGTCTATGAGTTCCGAGGTGGAAAACATAGAGATAAAAAGAAAATCGAGTAGGAAGTAAACACTAATCATAGGTGTTTATCTCCTATTTTCGTGTTTACCGACCTCTCACACCACCGTACGTGCGGTTCCGCATACGGCGGTTCCTATTTTGGGTGCCATTCGAGATATGAACCCATAAGCGTTGGATAACCTGCGTACTGCAATTTCTGTGAGGAGGCTGCCCTCTGCATTATTATAGAGCTACTAACCCTCCAATATCCTTTGACATATCCCAATCTTCTGGCATCATGTTTGTTGATACCACATCGGATTAGATTTTTAATCCGTGTCTTCGGGAGTTTCCAGGCCTTCCATATACACATGCGTATCCGTCGCCGTAACCAACTGTCAGTATCCATAAGGAGTCGTTTCATATTGGCTAGGTGGTAGTAGCCTACCCAACCTCTTATGTACTCTGTAAGCTTCTGCTTTCTCTTGGCATATCCCCATCCATTGCTTCGGGAAGTCAACTCCTTGAGCTTGGCTTTCATCTTGGCTTTGGCTTTTGGTGTACCGCAAGTTGGCATTTGCCCTGGCTTACATAAAGGAGTAGCCTAGGTATTTCACACCGCTTACGTATGACACGACAGTCTTGTCCCTGTTCACCTTCAGATGAAGTTTTCCTTCGATGAATCGGGTTACAGATTCCTTCACGCGTTTGGCTGCACGCTTGGACTTACAAAATATCATCGAGTCATCGGCATAGCGGACAAAAGGGAGACCTCGGCTTGTGAGTTCCTTGTCCAACTCGTTGAGCATGATGTTGCTCAAAAGCGGACTTAACGGTCCTCCTTGGGGAGTGCCTTCCTCACTTGCCTCGAACATACCTTTGTTCATCACACCACTGCGGAGATATTTGTGGATAAGGCTTATCACCCTACCGTCCTTTATCGTGCGGCTGAGGATTTCTATGAGTTTACTATGGCTCACTGTGTCGAAGAAACGCTCCAAGTCGAGGTCAACCACATAAATGTAGCCATCATCGATTATTTTCTGAGCACCTCTTAGGGCATCATGGCAGCCTCTTCTCGGACGGAAGCCGTAGCTTCCTGGAGAGAATTGACGCTCATAGATGGGAGTTAGGGTCTGGTTGATGGCTTGTTGAACCAGACGGTCTATAACCGTGGGGATGCCCAACAGGCGCATCTTGCCATTGTCTTTGGGTATCTCTACCCTTTTTACTGGGTTCGGACGGTATGAACCGTCCTGCAAAGAACGTATCAGAGCATCCTTGTTAGCCAAGACCCATGGAAGCATTTGCTCACATGACATCTTGTCGATACCGCCACAGCCCTTATTACGCAGAACTGCCTTGTAGGCGTTGAGCAGATTTTCGGGACTGAGGATGCGCTCCAACAGGTGTTCCTTGTCGAATGGTACTTCCACGATGTTGTCCTCACATATCCACATGACGGTCTGCGCTCCCACATATCCTTCGGATTCCGTCCTATCTTTCTGTGGGCAGCCCTTGACTTCAGCCAATGTTTTCTGCATTCTTTCCTTCATAAGGTATGTTTCAATTACTATCGTTTAATTTATAGGTTCTGCCCTTCATGGAGCGTTATCGAGAACTCCACTACTATGGCATCTGCTGACTTCTCACGGCAAGCTTTACTCCATGACTTTTGTAAAAGCAACTAATCGACATGTCCGTGAGACCTCACTAGTTAAGCATGTTGTCTTTCCATCTTATACCCACTTGATTTACGGTATGCAGATCCGAGTAGTTATTGGACTTTGACTCTATTTGCAGCCTTATCCCTGCATACTGCCTTATATCAAGTTTCTGTGCGTTGGGTCAGATGTTTGCCGCTGACTTCTTTCAGATTCCGTGTCGCCACGGACACCCTTGTCTCTCTGGCTGGACGATTCCCACTACTAGGGCTCGTTAGGGACTTGCACCCATTAGGCAACACACATGCTAGTCAAACAAATAACACGGACAAATTGAATTTGTCCGGACAAATTGTCCGGTAGCGTATAAGTTACTAATATTTAACCCTTTACAAGCGACCGGACAAAAGAGCCGGACAAATTCAATTTGTCCGTGTTTCTATTTTAACTTAATTACTTTAACTTTTCTTCGTTCATACACTACGCTGATGCAACTTAGTACCGTTACCAGGCAAGAAGTAAAATGAACCTTATTTTAATCTTTCAGTTTCTTTGCCAGCATTTGGTCTGCGAGTCTATATTTGTATTCCATATTTTCAAATATTTGATTACGTGTGCAAAGATACTACTTTTTTTCGGCATTTCCTCAGTTGGCCGTATTTCATTTCCTCAGTTGGCCGTATTTCGTTTCCTCAGTTGGCCGGACTCATTTTAATCAACAGGTTTTGGTTGTCTGAAAGCAGAAGGCGTTACCCCTCTCATCTTCTTGAAGAACTTGGTGAGATGAGCCTGCGAGGAGAAACCGAAGGTATTGGCTATTTCCTGAACCGTATGCGTGGTGGTAGAAAGCTCGCGCTCTATCTCCTTCACGATGTATTCATCGATGATTGCCTTCGGCGTCTTGCCGGAGATGCGGCGGGTAACCTGAGCCAGATAACGGCCACTCACATTCAACTGGTCGGCATAGAAATGAACATCGCTATAAGTGCGGCAGAAGTTATTCACCTGCGAGATAAACTGGTTGTAAAGCTCGGAACTTCTGCCCTGCAGATTGCTCTGGCGCACGAGTTCTACATTGATGAAATCCTGTGCCATCGCCAACGCCTCCTCCATCTTCTTGCCCTGATTCAGATAAACGGCAAGAGCTGAAGAAAAACGGTTGATGAGACCATGCGAATTGGCATTGTCGAGGCGATAGAACCGGAGTCCCTGCTTCTCGGCAAGGCTCAGCAGCTTGGAATTCTGCAGAATGATGTCGCTCTCCTTCTTGCGTGACACGACGACAGAACAGAGCGGCAGCAGACGGTATTTTATCTGGCTCACCACATCTTCCGTCATCAGTGCATCGCCCTGGCTCGACCAGATGGCAGGGGCATAGATGATATGGGCAGGACGGTATTTGGTCAACGCATCGATGACCACATTCAGCGTCTCCACCCTGCGTATCATACCAATCTTCACTATATCAGGCTGCATATCGTTCATGATAGCCTCTATCTGCCCCGAAACAATCTCGGCAGGAATATCGAAGAACTCCTGAATACCGAGCGTATTCTGCACAGTGATGCTGGTTATCGCCGAAACAGCATAACCGCCCAACTCGGAAATCGTCCTGATGTCCGCCTGCACACCAGAGCCTCCGGTGCTGTCTGAACCTGTAATCGTTAATATCATATCCTTAAACTTTGAACCCGATGATAAGTTTGAGGGCAAAGATACAAAAAAAGAGCGAATAATCCGCAGAATTTGCAGATAATTCGCTCTTTTTTTATTCTTCAGTGAGATCTTTACATTCCTTGAGTATCTCGGCAGGTACCTCATCGCAACGCTTGTAGCGGCTGATGTCGGTAACATCGTCCTTGGCAGTCCATATCATGGAACCGGAAGCCAGGAGGCGGGTTACGAGATAACTCTGATTCCAGTCGCCCTTACCATTATCATAGCTTCCGCTGATGATGTAGCCCTGGTATGGATCGTTCTTGATAGCGAACGAACCGGTGATATGGCGACCATACATACTGTCAAACTTCTGATACATCTCGAAAGTCTGGTCCTTGCGATTGAAAACGATGTAGCAGTATGTGCCCTCAGCAAGAGGTTCACCGTTCCACTCAGCCAACTTCCATGTGCCATGAAGATTGGCAGGCGTAACTTCCAGAGAAGGCTCCTCCGGTTCTTCATCATCGCTGCTGCAGGCAGCAAAGCCGCAGGCAAACAAAGCAACCACCAGGAGGGTGAAGAGTTTTTTCAAATATTTCATTGTCTTGGTATTTTTTTCTTTTTTACTTTTTTACCTTTTTACCTTTACAACGACCTGTATCGTTCTGTCAGACGGGCGGGCGTCCAAGCCCTCCAGAATAACAGGGAAGGTGAAGGATTCGGGCATCGTAGCCGGAATCTTATCGGCTATGATGGTGATGACGAGGTCAGCCTCATCACCCGGTTCTATCACCTCAGGCTCTGTCGTAAGACGGGCATAAGGAGGAAGAAGGAGGCTGGATATACGGAGCGGCTTGTCACCGCTGTTTCCGCAGAGGATACGTGCCTCAGGCTCTGTGCCCGGCTTTACCTCTGTGATACTTGCCTTCGCCTGTTTCAGTCTGAGTACGCCCATCTTGTGCGGATAGCGTGCCCACTGGTCAGCACCCGGCAGCACCTTTCCCGTTAAGGCAAGCTTAACGGCAGGCTGTCCCTCTACCTCTTTCAGATAGAGATAAGCACCCGTATTGATGGTGCCCGGATAGCGGTTAGGCGTGAAGGTGATCTGCACCTGACAGGTATCGCCAGGCTTCATCACATCGCCCCTGACATAAGAACTGGTACATCCACAGGTGGTTCTCACCTGTGTGATGTGCAGTATCTTCTTGCTCACATTCTTACCTACGAAGGTGAAGGTGCGAGGCGCATCGTCCTCGGTCATCGTACCTGCATCGATAAGCGGATGCTCAAACTTCAGCAGTTCCTCCTGCGCATTCATCGTAACAGGCAAAGCCAGAAAGAAAAGCGATAGGAAAGCAAATATCTTCATATTACATCCAACCATTGTTACCGGCACTCTTTCTAACGGTCACAACTACGGTCTGGCTGGTACCATCGGCAGCTGTTACGGTGAGCGATGTACTTCCGGCAGCGAGTCCCTTCACGATGAGCGTCTTGCCATCTACCGAAGCAGAAGCTACGCCGTTCTTCGCTACAGAGCAAGAAAATCCCCCTGTCTGACCTGCGAAATATGCAGCGAGGTTGAGAGAAACAGTCTTCTCGATGCCTACATACACGTTAGGCAACTTCATATCAGAACTGAATTCCTTGTTCGTGATGTTATTCAAGAGCTGAGCTGCATCAATCAGACCAGCACCCATCTTGCCGATGTACTTAGAGAGCTGTACAATCTCTGGCGAAGCACCTACGGTAGTATGGTTCATATAGTAGGTCTTAGTTGCACCATTCTGATAATGACTATCCAAATCCTTCACAGATTTCTTCATCAGGGCTACGAAGTCGGCAGCACGATAATGACGGTTCGTCTTGGCAGCATAAGCGAGACCCAAGGCAGCCACACCCGAAACATGAGGACAAGCCATAGAGGTTCCCTCCATGTAGCCGTAAGCAGGCTGACCGTTCTTGATCATCGTAGAGAGCACAGCACCTTTCTGCTCGGTGGTCTCTGCCCAGTATTCCTCTTCCTGCTCGCCAATCTTGCTGTAATATTCCAAGTCGCCACCAGGAGCGCTCAGGGTTACGAGCGAACCGAAATCGGTGTAGCAGGCTGGAGTAAAGTCGGCAGCTAATGAAGATACGCAGACGCACTTAGAGTAAGCACCTGGGAAAGCAGGATTGCCAGCATACTCGTTACCGGCTGCGAAGACTGGAATACCACCGTCGATGACACCATTAGGCGAACCGGCATTGTTGATGAAGTAATCCAGAGCTTCCTTCTCCAGCGGATAGGTCTCAGCCCATTCCTTCTCGGTAGCAGGGCCCGGAGTATAACCGTTGATGATACTAGACTCTGAAGAGTTGTAACCCCAACTGCACTGCAGGATGACAGCACCATTATCGGCAGCATACTTGATGGCTCTCGCCTCGCCTGCCAAGGTTACACTGTTCTGACCGGAGAATACCTGGCATGACATAATCTTCACACCAGAATTAGGAGTACCGTCACCACCAGCTATACCACAAACACCTCTATCATTATTATTTACGGCTGCAATGGTACCAGCTACGTGAGTACCATGACCGGTGTCATTGGCATCAGTCCAGGTAATATCGCCGCTCTCAGTAACGAAGTTGTAGCCATGAAGGTCGCCCTCATAACCGTTTCCGTCGCCGTCAGTCTGGGCACCCTGAACACTTTCGCCCGGGTTGCACCACATGTTGGCTGCCAGATCAGGGTGCGTATACATCACGCCCTCATCAAGAATAGCCACGATGATAGAAGGATCGCCTGTACAGGTCTTCCATGCCTCAAGTGCATTCACATCACATCCTGCCTTAGCGCCTACCTTGTTGTTGTTGAGGTTCTCAAAATCATAGTTGCCCTCGCCCAGGTTACGGTAATGCCACTGGCTGGTAAAGCCCGGATCGTTTGGCTCGCCATTGGCTGCTGAGCGGGTAGACTTCTGCTGAAGTGCCTTATCGCTGAGATAGATGCGCTTGCTGTCGGTATTGTAAGCACGCTTGATGCGGCCGTTGGTCTGAACCTTTGAGATTTCGCCCAACTGCTTCAGGCGCTCGGCAGCCGTCTTCAGGTCGGTTCCCTTATTAAACTTCACCGTATACCAGAGGTGGAGTCCCGCCTCGCGGGTTCTTGCCTCAGTATTTGCATCTACCGGGAACACACGCTCGAAGCTGTAGCTTCCCAAGATGTCGAGCACCTCATCGGTAGAAGGAATACCCGAACGGGTAGCCTTTCCGGCGCGGGTCTTGCTCAGTTGTGCCTGGTCGAGGATATCGCTCATCTCCGGACTGAACTTAATCAGCAGTTCACCCGCCTCAGCATCTGCAGGAATGGTGATTTCTGAATTGCCGTCAGAAGAGCCGATGGTTGACAGGCTGTCAGAACAGCCCGTCAATGCCAATGCGACCATTGCTATATAGAAAAACTTTTTCTTCATTGTTTGCTTCTATATTGTTTTTATGTTTATCTTACTTTTTCTTAGTTCTCCTGTACTTAGCCATCAGCGCAGCTTCATCAATATCGCCTGCTGCCACGTATGTGCGGTAGTAGAGCGGATAAGCTACACCCGGAACCTCCCAGTTGCTGCCTGGGTCGCTGGTTCCGTAATAGTAGTCGTAGCTGTAGCTGTCGTCTGTCATATTAGAGAAACCAACGGCAGCGCCATCGCTATTCTTACCCTTAGGCTGCTGGTTGAACACCATCGTTGGTGCATTCCATTCTACCAGGTGTGGATGGAAGAGAATCCAGTTTGGCACCTTTCCTGTAAAGAAGTTCAGGTTGAGTGACAACTGACGGCAGTTTGGCAATACACGTGGCACCTGAAGAGGACAAACATCCGCACTAACTACAGAACCATCCTTGTGTTTGCAGGTTACAGGATTATCCCCGCCTGAGAGCAACCACTTGCAGGTATCGCCTACCAGCTTGTCGAGATAATCTTCCTTGTTGGTAGAGAAGTCAGACTTGGTGTATCGGGTAGCCTTGCCGGCAGCCTCCAGTGCCTCAGTCATCTCTTCATCGGTAGGAAGTTCACCCTCCAGGAAGCAGTAAGACAACTCCAGTGTATTCAACTTATCCCATGTCAGGAGCTTGAGAAGCGCCTGGCGGTCTGGGGTTCCGGCATTTACCTTACCATACAGTCCGATAGGATAGTTATTATAAACATAGACGCCTGATGCATTCTTTTCGCCCAGCGAAGCGATGTCGAAGAGAACATCCGTACGGCGCTGTGCGTAGAGAATGAGATTACGCAACTTAGGGAAGTTCTTCTCGTTGACGATATCGGTGATATCTGACAACTTGTTGAAGTTGTTACTTACCAGGTTGAGCGATTCAAGACTCTTGCCCAGATTAATAAAGTTAGCAGGCAACTGAGTCAGACCGTAAGCCTGAACGGTAAGATTCTTCAGATACTTCAGCGAGCAGATTTCATCACCGAGGTTCACCTCACGAATCTGGTTGTTCTCGTTGGAAGTAACAGAGAATGACTCCAGGAACTTGAGGTTGCCCACTTCCTTAGGAAGAGTTTCGCCACTCTTGAGGTTGAACATGCTGAACTTGACAGAACGTACACGTCCTAAAGCCTCAGGATGTTTTTCACTAAATCATCAGTAGCTTCCCAGAGTGTTACGCCGCTCCAGTTGCGCATGTTATCGCTGGAATCGAAGGTAGCAATGCTACCCAGTTTCTGGTTGATCATGATGACAGAGAGAGAGTCACCCACGGTTGTCCTCAATCTTTGGTGCTGCCTTCTGACGAACGGTTAGGATAACATCATCTGTAGGATTGCCATCTGCATCTACCAGCTGGTCTTCAGCCTTGATTGGCACGAGATGAACCTTAGCCACACGAACGGCAGGAACCACGTTCATCGCCCAGCGGAACTTGAAGTTCACGGTGCGAGGACGGTACTTTCTGTCCAGCACGATACCCAGGTTAGTACCTGTCAGCTTATCTTCATCCTTACTGTTCAGGAGCCAGCCCTCACGCTCGCTCTCGTTCTCTGCCTTCTCGGCATCGGTCAGATCACCCTCAAAAGAATACTCTATCTTACCAATCTTGCATTCCACGTTGGCAGAAATCAGACTCTCGAAAGCACGGTTATCGTAAGAATCGGAGTTTTCGATTTCTACAACAGAATCCTTCAGGAAGATCTGCTTGCCATAACCGAACTGGGTGATGGTAAGCTTGCGACTCTGTCCGTTGGCACCCTGGAAGCTGAGTTCTGTGCTGCGGAGCGTGTTGGAAAGAGTAGAATCCACCTTGATGGTACCCTCAACAGAACCCACGCCGTTGGCAGGCGAAAGCGTCAGCCAAGGCTCAGAGGTATTAGCTACCCAGTCCTGTGAGGCAGCGATGGCAATCTGCTCTGTTCCACCCTGAGGGCCTATGGCTATCTCCTTTTATCGAGCGCCAGTCCTCCTGGGATATCGACATCATCCTTATCGCTGCAGGCTGTGAAAAGCCCGGCAGTGAGAACGATACCTAATGTCAGTTTATTCATATATTTCATATTACTACTTTCTTATAGGGTTTAATTTTCGAGATCCAAAGCATCGCAACCGCGGATGTCCTGATTCTTGTTGTAGAACAGCATATACATACCTGCCTTGATGTATGCGCAGACGCTCGTTACATCGATAGAGATGTTAGGGTTGTCTGCGATATTCAGGATATAAAGGTGAGAGGTCAGTGTCTCTTCTACCTTACGGATATCGTTGGAACCAATCTGGAACTGGATCAGGCTCGGACAGGTTGTGATTCCTGTAGGCCATGTACGCAGGCAACGCTGGTCGGTCTTCTCATCACGCTGGTGGTTGATGGCAAAGGCACGGAGCACGGCACTGTTCAATGGCTGGGTTGGCACCTCGGTGAAGCAGTTGTAGCTCAAGTCCATATTGGTAATGTATGGCAATGTGGTTGAGCGGAAGTCATCAGAGAGGGATGTCAACTTGTTGAATCGGAAGTCGATAACCTGCAGCAGATAAGCCTTCTTGCCCTTGATGGAACCCTTAGGGATGGTGCGCATCTGGTTGCCGCTCAAATCGATGGTTGTGATTGGCGAACCGGGCAGTAAACAGCTCTGAAGGGAACTTCTCTATCTTATTGTTTGACAGACTGACAGAAGCTGCATTAATACCCTTGTAGGTACCATGACTATTATCTACACCTGTAATCTCGTTGTAAGAGAAGTCTACAGAACCCATCTCGCGAACAGAACTTGCATCGAAGATATTCGGAATCTTCTTCAACTTGTTATGAGCGAAAGTCAGACTTTCCACATCATCTGTAAAGGCACAGAGATTAGCAGGAATCTCTTCAATCTGGTTGTTGTTCAGATAGAGAGAGAGAGCTACCTCAGAACCAAACGGATGTACCTTCTTGATATTATTGTAAGCCAGGTCGAGCAAACGGAGATTTACCATCTTTCTCAATGCAGAAGACTCAGGAACTCCTCCAGGTTATTGTAACTCATATAGAGAATCTGGAGTGTCTTACCTGTCTTCTCCTCAGCTAAGCGAGTCCAATCTTCTCTCAACTGATTAGCAGAGATTCCCTTGCATCGCGCCAGGTTCATCGCCTGCAATTTAGGGAGCTTATAGTAGAAGTCTGGAATGCGACTGATCTTCGGACAGTTGTAAAGTTCGATATCGGTCAGGTTTTCCATCTTGTCCCAATCCTCTTCCTTAAACTCCTGTGCAAACTTACCATAAACAGGATCGTCAGGCTTGTAGAAATTCGCACAAACCGAGTCGGATGTGATAGAAGAGTTACCGATATAGAACTGCTGCAACTTAGTCAGGCGATAGATGGCCTTAGATACACCTGTAATCTTGTTGGTCAATGTACCGATTTGCGCATCCTTCAGGTTGATGCGGCTGTCCTTCTTAATTCTGTTCTTCGGTGCCACCTTAGGATCAGAGTTGTAGCTTTCTACAATCATATCCGACATGTTGGCACGTGGATCATACTTCAGGAACTTGTTCTCATAGTCGTGACGCATGCTGCTCTTCTTTGCTGCAGTCAGACTGTTGGCATCATAATTATTGAAGATGTTGGCACCAATCTTCTCATCGTGAGAACCGAGGTTGAGCACCTGGAGTTCTGTCAGCTGTCCGATGGCATCAGGTACGATTCCCTTTGCACCGAAACCGCGATAACGAGACCGATGACACGGCCGTTGCTGTTGAGCGTTACGCCCGGCTGTTCGCCCCACATATCGAGTTCCTTGTTGAAGTTCCAGTTAGCTCCCTTGAAGGTAGCATCGCCATAGAAGCTCCACTCCTGACCATGGAGAGATTCCCAGATAGCCTTCAAAGCCTCATAGTCCTTGATATACTCCTTTGTCTTGGAAAGGAGGATAGGCACCTGAGCCGTATCATTCAGTTGATTATCCTCTACGATAAACGCCTCACCCTTTACAGGCTGGGTTTCGTACTTGGTCTTCACCGCACCTGTCTTCCCGTAGGTGGTATAAGAGGTAACCTGATAAGTACCGGACAGGCAACCATACGGTAGAATCACAGTAAGCTGTACCTGTATCCATATACTTATCGTTCTCATTGTCAGGATTCTGATGCTCTTCGCTAGACTCCTTATATTTCACCTTCAGTTCAGGAAAGGTATAGGTCTCACGGGTAAAGAGGTTGGTTACGCTGACGTCAACGAGACGGATGTTAGAGAAGAGATACTCAGTACCACCTAAGACGGGTCTTCTCCCACTCCTTCACGAGATTGAACTTCACCTTACCACGCTCCACAGTCTCCACCATAAGGTTCTGTACTTCCAGACCGCCACCTACTACAGTGAATGTTTCGCCAGAAGAAGCCAGCAACTCCTCGTCTACCGCATCATAGAGATAGAAACCGATAACGGTGTAAGTACCCGAAGCGAGTTGCAGTTTTTCACTTCTCAGACCATACTCTGCATTCTCTGAATTATAAGAATTGAGCACCAGTGTCTGAGAGACAGTTGTACCGTTGTGCTCCATGACCACCTTGATTTTCTTGGCATCATCCAGTTTCTCAAGTTTGTCAAGGGCAGCAGCACGGGTAGCTCTTGAAGAAACCTTCTTGCTGAGCTTGAACTGCACATATCCGTATGTGCCGTCCCAGCCTCCAGTTTCATCATCCGAGCAACTTGTTGCTGCAAAGGTCAGAGAGAGACCAAGAGCAACAAGAGTGCCTTTGAAAATATTTTCATTCTGTTCATTACTTTCTAATTTTTCTGATAGAAGTATGTTTCTTACTCATTCCCTCACCAGGAGATTCAACAACAAGAACCTTTACAGGAGTTCCGTTGTCCTTGAATACCATAAACATCGGAGTAGCAGCAGGAACATTTACGAAGAATATCCAGTTATTATTCATATCCATACTAAGCTCTGCATAAACATCATTTCCGTTGTTATCCTTAACTGTAAGATAGCCTGTCTCCATCATAGTGTAAGGGTCCCAATCCTTGATATTAGGATTAACTGTAAGAGAGCTTCCTACTCCTGACTGAGCGACATATATTTCGTCACCATTGTAGCCAAATTTTTCTGATATGATAGAACCATACGTTGATTTATCCTTCTTGCACTCTACTGGCAAGTAGTTCATCTCCAAGATTGTAGGCGCTGCAGACTGATCATCAGCAGAAGAGTTGGCCTCCTTCTGTACAACATCCATCAGGAAGTAGCGGTCGTAATCGCTCTTTACAGTCATGAAGTCTTCCTCCAGCATTCCGTCGGGTCCATTCTCCAGACTCTCGAATACGCTCTGTGGCAATGCATAGACCAGGAACTCACGGCTTCCGCTGCCTAATGGAGCGACTGTGAGCTTCACATCACCCTTCTCACCCTGCAGTTTCACAGCACCAGATGTATCCTCGAACAGACCAGCTTCCTTTTCTCGAAAACTACCAGCTGGTAAGCATCACCCAAGGTCTTGAGGGTGAAAGGAACAAAGTTGTAGAAGGTGAAATCGTTGGTATCACCACCATTCAGGCTAGAACCATTCTGAGTGAACACCTTACCATCGAGAGATACATTCCATACTGCCCACTGTGAAGAGGTTGGATAAGTAACATCCATGGTGCTGGTGGTCATACCATTATAGATAACAGGTATGGTTACAGCAGCCTTGCCATCCTCAGAAGTGAAGGTTATGGTGTAGTTGCGGTCCTTAGCGATGGCATACTTAGCACTTACGCCCTGATTCTCCTTGAAGGAAACTCCGCCTACAGCATCCTTGTTAGGTGTACCTACCAGGAAGCCGCCTTCCAAGTCTACCCAAGCTGGAGTATTGGTAACAGCAAAACGGAAGTTTGACTTTACGGTAAACTTGGTGTATACATTGTAACCTACAGTGATACCTGTCTCGGTGATATTATTGCCAGCCGCATCGAATACCTGCAACTTATGGTCGGCAGCCGAACGCTTAACCTCAGCGATGGCAACCTTCTGACCACCCATATTCAGGAAGAGCTGAGCCACGCTCATATCCTTGCTGGCATCATCATCAGTAATCTTAACCTTGATGGTCTGCTTGCCTGCAGTACCATTGAGTACGAAGGCGTCTGTTTTCTCGCCCTGCACCAGTTTACACCAGATTTTGTCTGAAGAAAGGCTCCAGCTCTCGTTGGCATCGAAGGTGAAGTCCAACTCAGCACCAGCTGCACCGCCGATAGTCTGTACCTGTGGGAACACAGGAGTTACGGCATCGTCATCGCTGGAACAAGCTGTGAACAGAGTCACTGATACCAGCGCCATCAATACGAGCCAATATTTTGAAATCAATGTTTTCATTTTCTTTTATTCTACGATTAATATCCTTGTTCTTTCAATTTCTCTGCCTCTGCATCGCTGATCCATTCATACATGGTGATGAAGGTTCCTACGTTGCCGAATAATGAACCATCTTTGTTGTTTACACTCATAACAACATACTGCAATACATAGTTCTGGCAGGTGTTATAATAAGAGGTATAGAGAGAAGGCTGGCTGATGCGCAACTTGCCGTCTCCATAGATGGTACCGAACGCCTCGCCGGTTTCACCAGCTATCTGGTCGTCCATCTCTACCTTTGGCTCAAGAATGTTCTTGGTATTGAACTTCAACTTCAGGTTGTAGCCCTTATAGTAAACATCCTTCAAGAGAACGGTATTCTCCTCGCCTTCCACTACCTCAGTCTTGATCAGACGGTTGGTTACGTTGTTCAGATACTGACTGTAGAAGGTAGATGTAACCATGCACCAGCCAGAGAAGTTGTGGATATCGAAAGGACAAGACTTCTGCATTACCACGTGGGTATAGTCCTTATAGAGATCTGTCCAGTTATACTTCTCCGGAATCACCAGTTTCAGGGTGAAGCCGAGCGAATCGGTCTTGCCGATGTTATCATAGATACCCTGAACCTTCACATTTCCTACCATCTCGCCCGCCTTGATTGTAACGGTGTTGTTGAGGATGCGGTAATGCTTACCCTCGATGGCATTGCTCTGCTTGTCTACTACCTCTACGCCGAAGGTGCGGTCGTAGTCAGCTTTTCGGTTGCAGATACAGGCACATTGAAAACCTCATTGCTTTCCTGTACAGCATACTGATAGAGCGTATCAGAGAACATGATATGACTTGAACCAGCATAAGTGGTATAATCCTGTGAACAACTCACAAGAGCGATGAGTGCAGCTACGGCTGCCAAACATCCCATCATTATTTTCTTCATGATCTTCTCTTTATTTTATTTGTTACTTTCATTAGGCTGAATCTCAGAACCTGGTGCCTCAAGCTCATGCTGAGGAATTGGCCAGACAAAGAGAGGGTCATCCTTTTCAACCTTCAGACTGCTCTGCACGAAGTTGGCAGCAGGCTGGTCGGCAGCCTTACGCTCAAATCCCTTGTGCCAGCGCTTGAGGTCGTTCAGACGGAAGCCTTCCATATAGAGTTCCTTCACGCGCTCTGCCTCGATTATCTTCATGGCGTTGCTCTCGCTCATCGAGGTGTTACCACCATATGAAGAGTAGCGGGCTGTACGCAAGGTAGAGATGTCCTTACCTGCCTTACCATAGTCCTCCTTCATGGCGTAAGCCTCAGCACGAATCAGATACTGCTCTGAGAGACGGAATACCATTGGCTGGTGAACATGCAGGATATTGTTGTTCAGGAATTCTGCATCGCCGAAATACTTGCTCAGCAAAGGCCACTGCAAACCATGCTCATAACCTGTTACACGGGTTGTGAAGATGGCTGCAGCACGGAGGTCCTTGCTGTCGAATGAGTTGATGACCCATGTCTCAGGCACATAGTCTGGACGATAAGTTACGAAGTTGTAGTTATCGAAGATGGTACCCAGAGCACCGCCATAGCTGTTCACGGTAAAACCTACCTTCCAGATAGCCTCACGCGAATCACCATAGGTCCAGATATACTTATAATCGTTCACCTGGTTTGAATAGGTGTTGGAAGAAGCCTTCTAATGTATAATACTTACTGCCGATTACCTTAGATGCATACTTGATGGCATCATCATACTTGTGCATATATAAGGATACGCGCGCACGCAAGGCATGACAGGTATACTCGTTGAAGTAAATCTCGTTGTAGAGACTTCCTGTGAAGTCTTCGTCTACTTTCAGATATTCAGCAGCCTTGTCAAGATCTCTCAATACGAAATCGTATGATTCCTTCAGAGTGGCTCTCTTCTGTGGCTCATTGCCGTAATAGTGCTCTGTGAGTACAACGCCGAGTTCCTTCGCAGCCTGCTCATCGCTATCGTAAGCCTTGCAGAAACACTTGATCAGTTCTGAGTAAGCCAGGGCACGGGCGAAGTAAGCCTCGCCCTCATACTGCTCCAACTTATCAAGCTGCTTATCATCATTGGTTGCAGCCTTTACCTTTTCAACATTATCGAGCAGGAAATTGCATCGGTTGATCACATCATAAAGGTCGGCATATACCGCCTTGATGTCGGTGTTGGTAGCCTTGATATCTTTCCAACGGTAGATATCGCCATAGGCATTAGAGTAGCCCTTCACGCAGTACACGAAGTCTGCCTGCAGATCTGGCAGGATTGTCAGATTGCCCGAATAGAGGGCGCTGCTCTTGAAACTGTCGTAGATACCGTACACCAGCTTGTCCATGTCGTCCACCGTGTTGATAGCCTGGTCCATGAGGATAGAATCCTCAGGATACTTATCAAGACAGGAAGACATAGAGAGGGCTAGGATTCCCGACAGGATGTATGTCTTTATATTTTTGATATTCATTTTTTTTCCTTTCTTGGTTAGAATTGCAATTCAACACCCAGAGTAAACTGGCGTGATGCCGGATACTGTGCCTGGTAAATATTGGATGAAACCTCAGGATCCAGACCGTTGAAACCGGTTACGGTGAAGAGGTTCTGTGCCTGACCATAGATTCTGACCATAGAGAAGAAGTTGGTCTTGCGCAACAGACTCTGTGGCAATGAATAGGACAGACTGAGATTCTTCAGACGGAGGAACGATGCATTCTCCAAGAAGCGATCGTCGAGCTGGGTTACCTCGCCCCAACGTGGGATATCGGTAATGTCGCCTGGCTGCTTCCAGCGGTCGTACAACAGACGGTTTGACTGGTTGTAAGCAGTACCGAAGGTTATACCGCTCTCCTCGAAGTAACGGTCGTTGTTAATCACGTAGCGTGTACCAATCCAGCTGAACTGGGCAGAAAGCTGCAAGCCCTTCCAACGGAAGCTTGTACCGAAACCGCCCATCCAAGGTGCATCATAGGTCTTGCCTGTCATCACCTTGTCGCTCTCACGGAACTCGTTGGTCACGTTGCCGTTCTTGTCATACCAGAGCTGCTCACCATTCGCTGGGTTCACACCGGCATAACGGTTCAGGAAGAACTCGCTTACTGAGTGACCTACCACATACTTCAAACCGGTGGTTGAGTTTACATACTCGGTTACACTGTTATAGAGTTCCTTCAATCGGTTCTGGTTGTAAGATACGTTGGCACTTACATTCCAGGTGAAGTCGCGTGTGCGGATTACATCACCGTCAGCACTCAGCTCGATACCCTTGTTAGCCATCACACCTACGTTCTTCCAGCGATAGCCCTCGCCGGTTACGGTATAAGACTCAGGAACGCGCATCAGCATATTAGAGGTACGCTTGTAGTAAGCCTCGAAGCTGAAGTTGATTCTGTCGAGGAAGCCCAAACGGAGGGCGAAGTTGTTTGCCCATGTTGACTCCCAACCCAATTCCTCGTTACCACTCTGTGATGGATAGAAACCGGCAGTATTATCGTAGTTGGCACCACCCGATACCAGAGCCAGGTGATAATAGTTAGGAATCTCAGAGTTACCCGATGTACCGGTACTTACGGCAATCTGGGCTGTGCTGAGCCACTTCATATCCTTCAGCCAGTCGGTCGACTTCACGTTGTACATGAAACCGAGCGACCAGAATGTACCCCAGCGATGATCCTTACCGAAACGTGAAGAAGCATCAGTACGCAGAGAGAAATCGGCATAGTAGAGCTCCTTATAGTTATACTCGCCACGCATGAAGAATGACAGGTAAGAATAATCAGAAGATGAATCTGCCCAGCGGCTGGCACGTGTACCTGATGATACGTTGGTCAGGAGATCGCTGGTCTGACCCTTGGAATATACCTGGAAACCATCTGAGTGGAAATTGACAGCCTCCTGACCCAGCATCACGTTGAACGAATGGATATCGTTCAGAGTGAAACGGTAGTTAGCCGTAGTAGTCTCTGTCAGGTTGATGGCATCGCTGCTCTGGCGTGCCGCAGTACCCTGTCCGTGATTTGAAGAGAGACTTGGGAACGACTGGAGGAATGCTGTAGAATGGGTGAAATCGACACCAAACTGAGTACGGATAGTCAGATTCTCTATCGGATAGATTTCAGCATACATGGTAGAGAGCACCTTATATTTCTTGTTCTTGATAGGATTCAAGCCCATGTAAACGATAGGGTTCTCGCTGGTTCCAGCCCAGTTGCCTGCTGAAAGTGAAGCCAGACTGCCATCCTTTGCGTATGGATTCCAGTAAGGCAGCATGAATCGGCATGCTGAGATAGGAGTAACGGTAGTATAGCTACCGTCGTCAGCCTGCTGAGCCTCCTCATAGGCAGCCATGGTGTTGGTACCTACCTTCAACCACTTGCTAGCCTTTACATCTGCATTGGTGCGGATGTTGTAACGGCGGAAGGTTGAATTCTGTGCGATACCGTCCTGATCGTAGAAACCACCAGAAACATAGTAGTTCAAGCGGTCGGTAGCACGGTTGATAGAGAGTTCGTAGCTCTGCAGCGGAGCGCGGTCGTTAAACACCTCGTCCAGCCAGTTTACGTTTACTCTTGAAAGGAGATTGTAATCCTTACCTGTATCCAGACCTACTTCTTTCTCAAACTGGATACGCTCATCGGTATTCATCATTTTCCAGTTGGTCTGTGCCAACTCAGAGAAACCATACTGTGCACGGAGCGTAATCTTCGCCTTGTCCATTGACAAGCCTCGCTTGGAAGTGATGACAACCACACCATTGGCAGCACGTGCACCATAGATAGAGGTAGAAGAGGCATCTTTCAATACAGAGATACTTTCGATGTCGTTAGGACTCAAAGTATTGAAATCAGAACTTGAGATTGGCACGCCGTCGAGGATAAAGAGTGGCGACTTTCCGGAGTTGATAGAGTTGGTACCACGGATTTGGAAGGTAGCCGCCTTGCTAGGTTCACCCGAAGAAGAGATGACCTGCAAACCAGTACTCTGTCCCTGCAAAGCTTGGTCGAAGCTTGCCGCCGGCACATTTTCTATCTTTTCAGACTTTACGGCAGACACGGAACCCGCAATGGTTCCCTTCTTTCTCACGCCATACGCCACCACAACCACTTCATCCATCATCTTGGAATCCGAAGCAAGGGTGATGTTGAGCGTATTTGTCTGCGCTTTCACAACGTGCTTCTGCGTAACGCAACCCACATAAGAGTAGACAAGCATAGCCTTCGAAGCACCCTTAATTTCGATGGTATAGTTACCGTCAATATCGGTCACTACGCCATTTGATGTTCCCTCTTGCATAATGGTCACACCAATCATCGGTTCGTTGTCTTCAGCAGACACGACTGTACCCTTGACGCTGAAACTCTGCGCCAAGACCGATTGGATAGACAACAATACAAGTGAGACAAGTAAAAGAGTTAATTTTCTCATCCTTGTTTGTTTCAAGTTTATTAATCTTAATTCCGCAACACTATAGTTTAATATTATTTATAAGTGCCTGAGCAACAAAAAGCTACCCAGGATTTTGCCATGTCAGAATTTTCACTTACCTTAGTGTTGCGAAAAGAAGACAAGCAAAACTCTAATATGACATGGCAAAGATACAAATAAAATCTGAGAAACTCACTCCTTTTGGGGGAATTTTTTCGATTATGGAGCAATTTGATGCTCTTTTAGCTCAAACCATAGATTCCACCTTGGGATTGAGATGCACTATGTTTGGTTATCAATATAGCGAGATTCTACGCTCTCTGATGTGCGTATATCTTTGTGGTGGCTCATGTATTGAGGATGTTACAACTCACCTGATGAAACATTTGTCTCTTCATCCAACTCTTCGCACTTGCAGCGCAGACACCATATTACGTGCTATCGAAGAACTGACTTTTAAGAGCATCACCTATAAGTCTGTTTCTGGCAAATCCTATGATTTCAATACTGCAGACAAGATGAACTGCTTACTGGTCAATGCCCTGCTTGCTACTGGTCAATTGAAATCCGGTCAAGAGTATGATTTTGACTTTGACCATCAGTTCATTGAAACAGAGAAGTATGATGCAAAACCAACCTACAAGAAGTTCTTGGGCTATAGTCCAGGCGTAGCTGTCATTAACGACATGATTGTTGGTATTGAAAATAGAGACGGCAACACAAACGTACGCTTCAACCAAAAAGAAACTTTGGAAAGAATCTTCAAGCGATTGGAGGCTTCGGAAATATATATTTCTCGTGCCCGCATGGATTGCGGCTCATGTTCGGAGGAAATCGTAGATATGGTAGAGGCTCATTGCAGGCATTTTTATATTCGTGCCAACAGATGCTCTTCTTTCTACGATTCCATGTTTGCCTTAACTGGATGGAAAACTGTTGAAATCAACGGTATTGAGTTTGAGTTGAATTCTATCCTTGTTGAGAAATGGAAAGGAAAACCGTATCGTCTTGTCATACAGAGACAAAGGCGAATAGATGGATACCTTGACATTTGGGAAGGCGAATATACCTACAGATGTATACTGACTAACGATTACAAGTCGAGTGCAAGAGACATCGTGGAATTCTACAATCTTCGTGGTGGCAAGGAACGCATCTTCGATGACATGAACAATGACTTTGGCTGGAATCGATTGCCAAAATCGTTCATGGCACAGAATACTGTATTCCTGCTTATGACAGCTCTCATCAGAAACTTCTACAAAGCTATTATGCAGAGATTGAAAACCCATGAATTTGGATTGCGTGCCACCAGCAGAATCAAGACCTTTGTGTTCAAGTTCATCTCTGTTCCTGCGAAATGGATTAAGACATCACGTAGGCATGTATTGAACATTTACTCAGACAACAATGCTTATACCAACCTGTTCAAGACAGACTTTGGTTAAAGACCATGCTTTTCTGGTTAAACCAGCGTATTACCTCAAGTCGCTTTATGGGGTAAGGGGATTTTGTGTCTGCGACATTTCTGTTGTGCAAGAAATATGTACAATAAAATGAATTTTGTCGCTTTGCAAGCAAAATCCCACTAAACCCTATAGGTTGCGGATTTGAGGATTAATTAATAATTATAATTTTTTTCTCATTTTTTTCTCGTTTGGTAAAAGCCGAAAGCACTCAGGGCGACACTTCGCCCCTCCATTTATACATTCTTTCACTAATATGCACACATGGAAATACCTATTTAACTTAAATCGGTGCAAAATTACGAATATTTTCTTACATTACTGTCCACGAAAATCCGTTAACATTTGCTTAAATACCTTGTAGATAAAGAGGTTTTCATACAAAAAGGCACTCGGAGGTTTTGAAACTGCTATCTTTGCAAGAACTTACAATTCGTAAGCATCTACAAATTCAAGGCAGTTATGAATCAAGGTCGATATGTATTCACGCAACTTGTGGATTTCCTTCCAAGGAAGAACTTTGAGTGGTTGGTAAAAAAGTATGAAGGTAACAAATATGTGAAGAGTTTCACTTGTTGGAATCATCTGATGGTTCTTCTATTTGGTCAGTTGTCCAATCGTGAGGGATTACGAGACCTTATTGTGAGCATCACTCCGTTCAAGTCAGCGTTCCACCATCTTGGTTTTGGAAAGAATGTCAGTAGAAGCAATTTGAGCAAGGCTAATGAAATACGCGAAGTCAAGATATTCCAGGAGTTTGCAGACAAGATGGTTTCCATAGCAAGAGAGACATGTGGAGTCGTCAAGGACTTCTTCATATCCAACAATGTCTATGCGTTTGACTCCTCTACAATATCATTGTGCCTTTCTGTATACTGGTGGACTAAACTGCATCATGGGAAAGGAGGAGTGAAATTGCATGAACTGTATGATGTGAAGACAGACATTCCGACATTTTCTGTCATTACAGACGCTTCGGTTCACGATTCTCAAGTGATGGAGCTAATTCCCTATGAGAAAGAGAGTTTCTACATATTTGACAGGGCGTATATGGCAACTGAGAAACTTTATATCATAGAAGAAGCAGAAGCTTACTTTGTCGTGAGAGAGAAGCATAAAATGTCGTTTGAAGTCATAGAGGATAAAGAATACAACAACCCTTCATCTGGAATTATGGCCGACCAAATTATACGTTTCAAGGGACACAAGACTAAGAAGCAATATCCAAAAGAACTTCGACGAGTGGTATTCTATGACTATGATGGTAATAGGACATTTGTATTTTACACGAATAATTTTGATGTTACAGCGGAACAGGTTGCCCTGCTTTACAAATACAGATGGAGAGTAGAACTGTTCTTCAAATGGCTGAAGCAACATCTGCGCATCAAAGAGTTTTATGGAACCTCGGAGAATGCTGTAAAAATACAAATCTATGCAGCTATTATTGCATATTGTCTTGTCGTTATCGTACAAGAATGTATGGGGCTAAAGCTTCAAACTTATGATGTTCTAAGAATTTTAAGCACGGCATTGTTGACTAAAATGCCGCTGTGTGACTTACTTGTTGAACAGAAAGAGGAAGAGTCTACTGAAGGAAAATATCAGCAGCTCTGCCTCAATTTTGATGGGTAACTATCAATTTGTTACTTTTTGAAATGTTAAAGGAATTTCGTGGACAGTAGTGATTTTCTTATTTGCCCAAGATTATCGCTTAAAATTTAAATGTTTGATATGAAATATTTATGTTTTTTAGCATATTTGCTCATAAATTTAGTTAATTGTCGATTTTTTGTCACATCCGATTACAGTTTGCAAAAACAAGTTCAATACATACTTTTTTTGTTTCTATGCAGCCGTTTTCATAAAGCTGAAATTACGTCCCGACGTAGCTTGTACTACGTCGGGACGTATCTTTTGCTGCGTCGGGACGTAGCAAATGCTACATCGGGACGCATTTTTTACTGCATCGGAACGTATTTTATCAGCTGACGCAGATATCTCGACAAGCCGAAGGATACATTTACCTCTTCACCTTCATATATTCCGTAGGAGTCATGCCATACTCCTTGGAGAAGCATTTGGAGAAATAACTGCTGTTGGAAAAACCAACGGTATACATCACCTCGGAAACACTGAACTTGCCCTGGCTCAGGAGCTCGGCAGCACGGTTCATACGCATCTCACGGATATACTCTACAGGCGTACGGCCTGTTATCGCCTTCGTCTTGCGATACAGCTGTTTGCCACCTATGCCTATCACATCCTGCAACATCGAAACGTTGAAGTCGGAATCAATCATGTGCTTCTCTATCGCCTCATTGATCTCTTCGAGCAGACGCTTGTCTGCCCCATCCAACTCGCAGACATTTACTTCCTTCTTTTCCTCTTCAGAAGACTCAGAGCGTGCAGGAACTGGTTCTGAGGATGATGACTCAGGCTCAGATACAGGCGAAGCGGATAACCCAGTGGCAACAGCTGATGGCTCCTCAGGTTTCTTCACATTCAGGTAGCGGACCATCAGAGCTGTCACCTCATCAAATGAATGATGAGCTACGGCAGCCTTCAAATCTTCCGTCAGACGGTTGAAGAAGTCAATACGCATCTGTACCTGCTCCAACACCTCAGCCTTCTGCTTCTGGGCATCAGCCAGTTCCTTGCGCAGAAAATACCAGCTTACCAGCCATGCCACAAACACGATGAGTGCCGTGATATAGAAGAGCTTGCACCACCATGAGAGATACCAAGGCGGCAGGACGGAGATGTCGAGCGAATAAACCTCGGCAGCTATCTTGCCTTCACCATCCACGGCATGAACCGTAAGATGATAATCGCCATACGACAAACCATTGTAGGTGATATCGATGTTGCTCGAGTTCAGATAATGCCAGTCGTGGTCGCTGCCTTCGAGTTTGTAAGCATAAACGGCTGAAGGATGATCAGCAAAAGGAAGGTCGGTGAGCTGCAAGGTGAAGTTGTTCTCATCACTCTTCAGTTTCAGGATTTCTCCACGCTCCTCACGAGCCTGTCCGTTTACGATGATTCCAGCCAGCATCAGGCGGGTAAACTGCTTAGGCTTCTGTGCTACATCGGAACTGATTGCCACATAGCCGTCATTGCCGCCCATCATTACCTCATGAGTCTGTCTGCTGTAACAGATGTTGAGCGGCGCAACAGAAGGAATCATGAAACGCTGGCTCTCGCCCTGTGGATTGATTACGCAGCATTCATTGCCCGATACCACCCATATCTTGCCTTCCACATCGCACATGGTACTTACCTTACCACCAATCTGCCATGTCTTGGAAGAAAAGCTGTTACCCAGCACAGAACCGGCTGCATAATAACAGGTTACCGAATTGTTATCACCCATCCAGATATTGCCCTTGCTGTCTGCCATCAAATAGTTGACAACATCTGAGTTAGCTACCTGCACCACCTTCATATCGTTCGGATTGATGCAGTCGAGACGGGTATAGGTAGAAACCCAAATCCTACCCTTTCCATCCATCACCATCTGACCTACATGCAGACCAGAGAGCGCATTCTTTCCCTTGTCCGAGTAATGCCAGTCGGCTATGGTCTTGCCGCTCAGAAGAGCCGCCTTATCCATCACGAAAACACCGCCCTGATAAGAACCCATCCATATCCTGCCCTTCTTGTCCTGGAGAATATCGTAAGCCCAGGCAGTAGAATACTTGCCACTCTTATCGTAGACGATGAAATTGCGCATCTGACGGGAACTGCGGTCATAGAAGTTGATGCCATGGTCAGTACAGATCCATACATCGCCGTCATGGTCTTCATAAATCTTGCGTACACGGTTATGACTCAGCGGGAAGGCAGAGCTGTTCTGCTTGTACCATGCCACATTCTGATAACCTTCAGCATTCCGGGTGAAATGAATCAGTCCGTTGGTACCGCCCATCCACCATTCGCCGTTACGAGTCTGGAGCATGGCATGGAGACAGTTGCCCTCACCCGACATCGTAATCTTATCGAGCGATACATAGCGGTAATAGGTATGGGTAGTGAGACGGGAGAGTCCATTGTCAGTACCCACCCATACATTCTGCCATTTATCTACAAAGCAAGCCCAGACAATGTTGTTAGGAATAGAAGCATCATCGCGGGAATCGTGGATATAATGGGTAATGGCATTGGAGAGTGCCATCTGATAGAGTCCGTTATCGGTTCCGATATAGAGATTGCCGGCAGCATCTGTAGAAAGACATTTGATGGAATTGCCGTTCAGAGCTGGAATCTGTGAGAAGTTCCTGAGCTGCAGATCGGCACAATAGAGAGCGCCCTCGGTACCAATCCAGTAGCATCGGCGCTTGGCATCATAGGCGAGCGCATTGACCAGCGGCTGTTCTCCGGCACGGAGCGGAATCAGTCTGCTGCCGAGACGCAGACCAGCAAGCGAACCTACGAGCAAGCCTTGCGGAGTAGAGAGCAAGGCATAGACATCGCCACCGAAGTCAGTCTTACCACCCTTGATATCGAGCACACGGAGTTCCTTCAGCTGCTTGCGCTTCGCCTCATCGGCAAAAGCCTTCATGGCTGGTGTTTCGGCATATTGATAAGATTGCGTATCGAATTTCAGGATGCCGTTGCCGGTAGCCAGATAGAGCATTCTGCCCTCGAAACCGAGCGCATTGACACGCGTATTGCTGAATGCATGTTCCTGGAAATGGCGGTAGCCATGATAACCATCATAGCTGTAAAGACCGTTATCGGTTCCGAGCCATATCATTCCATCACTGTCCTGGGTAATGGCACAAACGGACTGAGCACCTTCAAGGGAGGTGTTAACGAAACGCTGCGCATGGATGGCGAGCGAAACAAAGAGCATAGCAATTGCCATGCTGATGCGGTTTATAGGTTCTTTTGACTTTTTCATGTGTGCAAATTTACACAATATCCATGATAACGCCAAAAAATATCGGAGAAAATTCATAAAAAAAAGAATCCCCTGGGAAAAATAGCCGCTGCTATTCCCAGAGGATCCGATATAAACTATATACTTTATAACCAACTGAAATCGGTCTTTGTCATCTTATATTGCCTGGAGCGTAATCGACTTTTCGATATTTCGCTTGCTGTCTTTTACCTTCAGGATGATGTCACCCTTCTGCTTGCTGCTCTGTACGATGACTACGAGTTTGCCGGAGAAGAGTTTCATCTGAGGCTGGGTGAACGGTTCGAGCGATGTGGCATCGCCATTGCAAGCAGCCTTGAAAGTGCCGGCACCACTCACCTCGAAGGTCAGTTCGTCATCGGCAAGCGGACATTCATTGCCGTCCTTATCCTGCAGACTCACGGTGATGAAGGCAAGATCGTTGCCATCGGCATTCAGCAGCACATTGTGTTCATCGGTACAGCCTTCTACCATGCAGGCAATAGGCTCATGATCAGGTGTTTCTACGCTGAACTTCATCTGTGCAGGCTCGCCGGCGGTACGCTTCACGTCCTCGCCCACCTTATCGCCATACTGGTTGTAGGTAACCACGCGAATCTCACCCGGTTCATACTTCACATTGTTCCAGCGCAGACGGTAGCGGTCGAGGCGGCTTGACTTGTCCTTGCGAACCCTGCCCTGACTCTTGCCGTTGACGAAGAGTTCGCCTTCCACACCATCGGTGTAGCAATATACAGGGGTAACCTGTCCTTCCCTGCCCTTCCAGTTCCAGTGAGGAAGAAGATGGGTGGTATGCTGCTGCTCGTTCCAGCGGGCACGATACATATAATATCTATCCTTTGGAAGTCCGGCAAGGTCGCAGATACCGAAGTAGCTGCTGCGGCTTGGCCAGTAGGTATCGTATGGAGTAGGCTCGCCCAGATAGTCGTAACCGGTCCATACAAACTCACCGATTACCCAACTGTAGTCATCCTGCATCTTCCAGTCATCATCCGGAAGATTACTCCAGGAGCAATACTCCGTATCATAGCTAGAGCACTGACCATCGGCGTATGGATTGTTGTTGCTGGCACGCACCTGAACCGGGAACTTATACACGCCACGGGAGCTGACGGTAGATGCTGTCTCTGAACCCAGGAGGAATCCCTGAGGCAACTGCTCGATATTCTTATAATATTTATGTACGCGATAGTTGAAGCCCGGAACGTCCATCACCTGGGCAAATCCACTCTTCAAGGCATCTTCTGCCTTATCCATACCCTGGGTTACAGGGCGGGATGGGTCGTACTGATGACAGATATCCTGCAGACGCTTAGCAATCTGCACACCCTCCTTGCTCCACTGTTCAGGAATCTCGTTACCGATGCTCCACATCACGATGCTAGGATGGTTGCGGTGGTGCTTTACCAGATTGGTGATATCCTTATCGCTCCACTCCTTGAAAAACTTGGCATAGCCGTTCTTGCATTTAGGATAAATCCACATATCGAAACTCTCTGCCATGACCATCATACCGAGGGAATCGCAGAGTTCCATCTGCATGGTAGAAGGCATGTTGTGGGCAGTACGGATAGCATCGCAACCCATCTGCTTCATCATCTTGATCTGACGGATGAGAGCTGCCTTGTTTTCTGCTGCACCCAACGGACCGAGGTCGTGGTGCAGACAGACACCCTTCAGTTTGCGGGTAACGCCATTGAGCTGGAAACCATAATCCTTGGATACGGCAATGGTACGGATACCGGTCTTCAGGGTCTGGACATCAGCCACCTTTTTTCCTTCATATCGGGTAAGTTTTACCTGATAGAGGTAAGGAGATTCCGGAGACCAGAGCTGAGGATTCGCCACCTTCAGAGTAGTCTTGATTTCAGGATTGGCACCTGTGACAGTCTGCTCGGCAACCTTCTTGCCAGCCTCATCCAACAGGGCTATGACGGTCTTGCCCGACTTACCAGTCTTTCCTTCCAGCAGCGCATTTACTTCTACTTCAGCTTCCTGCTTATCAGCCTTCAGGGTACGGACGAAGGTATCCCAGGTAGAGAAGTTTTCGTTGCCATAGAGTTCTACGGAAACCGGACGGTAAAGGCCGCCTCCCGGATACCATCGGCTGCTCTCCTCTACATTATTAAGATGTACCTCGATGAGATTACTCTTACCAAACTGGATGAAAGGTGTGATGTCGATGCGGAAAGCATTGTAGCCGTAAGCCCACTTGCCTGCCTCCTTGCCATTGACGCTGACAACAGGCTGGCTCATGGCACCGTCGAAGACGAGTACGGCACGCTTATAGCCCTTAGGAGCCGTCCAGTTCATCTTATACATACCCTCACCTATCCAAGGCAGCGCACCAGAACGTCCCGACTTCTCGGTCTTTTCGGTTTCGCCATTCTGCTCGATGGCCACCATCTGCAGGTCCCATTTCTTATCAAAAGGACCCGAGATAGCCCAATCGTGCGGAACAGCTACCTGCTGCCACGCCTTGCCATCACGGGAGAAATCCCACGATGGCAAATTTATTATTTTTCGGCTCTGCGCCTGGCACACGGAAGAGAGCGCCAGGGCAAGAGTCATGAAAGCTATGCTTTTCTTGATCATATATATTATTTTCTATAGTTTGTTCTATATTCTATCTTCAGATTCGCTTCTATCGCTCCCAAAGGAAGCGAAGAAAGCTAACTTACCTGATTACTTGAAGGCATCGAGTGCAGCGGTTGGCTTGCCGCTGTTGTCAAAGGCTCCCTTGTCGTAGCCGTTCCAGCCGCTGTTACACTCAGGCTCCCAGTAGAACACGCCCTCGCAGGTAGAGATTGCCTTGCAGCCATCCACCATCTTCTTGAGGAATGGAGCGGCATTTTCTGAATTCCACACCATACCAATCTCTGAGATGATGACATCGCAGTTGTATTTGCCGGAAAGGGTCTTGATGTTGTCGAGGCAGTCATCAGAAACCTGCTCCCAGGTCTGGTCGGTAATCCAGTCTGGATAGAGCGACATACCGATGACATCCCATTTGGCTCCATTCTGCTTCAGACCATCAAACATCCAGGTATACTGGCCCAGGTTGTTTCCCTTGTCGAGATGCACGATCACCTTTGCCTCCGGATAAACCGCCTTTACGGCATCATAGCCGGCATTGATATAAGCAGCAAAGTTTGCCATGTTCTTAGAGGCACGGCCTGTTACCTTCAGGGCAGCATCGCCCTCCGCATCATTCCAGAGCATGCCGTCGGTGGTTTCGTTACCCACCTGCACCCACTCTACGTTGACGCCTCTTTCCTTCAAGGCATTCAATACATCCTTGGTATGATCGGCAACCGCCTGCTTCATCTGATTGAAGTCATAGTTCTTCCAGGCAGCAGGAACGCCCTGCTTGGAAGGGTCTGCCCAAGTATCAGAGTAGTGGAAGTCAATCATCAGGCGCATACCGAGCTGCTGAGCTCGCCATGCCTTCGCCACCACATCATTCTTTCCGTTCCATCCATCCTCAGGATTTACCCATACACGAAGGCGGATGGAGTTCATGCCGAGGTCGCGGAGAAGCGCCATGCACTCGGTAGCCTTACCATTGGCGTTATAGAATTTCTTTCCGTTCTGCTCCATCTCGGTGAGCCAACTTACATCGGCTCCCTTGGCGAAGCCACTCATATCGTATGTCTTCTCCTTTTCGGGAGTAGCATTATCTTCATTGCTGCAACTTGTGCCCGTGATAGAGAACAAAAGTGCTGAAGCCAGCAATATGGCTTTTCCTAAAATATTCTTCATTGCTATTTTTCTTATTATTTATTCATACTTCCAGGTCATGGCGTTGATGTCGGCAGTAACAGTAACCTCGCCGCCAGTTACATCGTCCTTGAACCAAATGTCCCAACAATCACTAGCTGTAGACAATTTAAAGAGATCGCTTGGATCTGAACCATACCAGGTCTGCTTGTCGTCCTTGTTCTCACCTACGAAGATGAAGCGGAAGTTCTCCCAGGCAGATGGCTTGTACTTGCAGGTATAAACACCATCGCTCACCTTGTTCATCACGGCAAGAAGGTTGTTGCCATCCTTAGAGAACATGCAGAGGGTATTGCTAGCCTCTGGCTCTGGAGCAGTCTGGTTGCCAGACTCGATAGAGTAAGTCAGGTCGCTGTTCTCGCCCACCTTTACGGTGATGGTATAAGTACCCGCCTTAGCGATGTTCACGCTGCCAGCAGTTGCGGCATCAGTCATCTTGCCATCAGCAAGCGTATAGTTCATGGTCTTGACTACGGCTGCTGCATCGTCTGTAGCTGTTGCCTTGCTGTACTCTGCACCCGTAGCAACTATATTAATAGGTGTATTATCAGCTGTGGTTGTAATCACCTTCACCCAAGCATAGTTAGGTGCATCGTAGGTCATTTCCTCACCATTCAGCTGCATAGCCTTGATGTAGGTTGGCTTGAATTCCTTAGCCTTTGTATCTACCACAGTATAATAAATACCTGTCTGACCAGGGAACCAGAAGTTCCATGCAGACTCCGTATTATCCATTTCATACACATGGCCATCCTGTCCTACATTACCCCAAATGGTACCATCATTTTCCTTACCCCAGATATGGAACCAAGAAGAGGCATTCATATAGCCAGAATAAACTCCATCAGAATTAGGAGAATAGAGTTTGGTCAGAACTTGATCCTTTTTCTCATTCAGGATATTGATGTAGCTCATATCAATGAGGTATGGAGTAACCTTTACCTGGCAGACATTGCTGTAAGCGGCATCAAGATTGGCACCCATCTGACTCTTGATACGGAAATAAAGAGGTGAACTCACATCAGGAGACAAGCCGAGATCCTTGGCTGCAGCATTGAGATCAGCACCGGTGAAAGCCTTGGAAAGGTCGGTTACGGTGTATTCCTTTTCTGAAGTAAAGTTCTCTGAGGCGGATGCCTGCAGATAAGTCTTCAACACTCCGCTGCCCGCAGGCTTGGTTTCATCGCTCGAAAACAAGGTAGGATTCTGCCAAGCCAACGAGAGGACAACGTCCTTACTGTTATCTACAGACAGCTTCACATCGGATGCCGATGCCATCAGATCGGATGCCTTGAAGCCATCCAGATATATCTTGTCGCCACTCTCGTCGCAACTCACCAGGGCGGTGAGTGCGCAGAGAAGCATCATCAAGTTTCTAAATATCTTTTTCATTCTTTTATCCTATTAATAGTTGTCGTTATGAAGATTTGGATTTGCGGTAAGCTCGGTGTTAGGAATTGGATAGATGTTGTACTTGCTATCCACTGCCTGTCCATCGTGGACACCACCCTTCCACTGCCAGATGTACTTATTAGTAGTAAACTGACCATAGCGAATCAGGTCAGTACGGCGATAACCTTCATGATAGAGTTCACGGGCACGCTCATCGAGGATGAACTGGAGGAACTCATCATCGTTGGCAAAGTTGCTTGCCCATACATCAGAAGCATGAGAGCGCTCACGAAGCTGGTTGATCCAATAGATAGCACCCTGCTTGCGGGAAGCAATCACGTCAGGATCTGCAGCATCACTACCACCAGCCCAGTTATCCCAGTCATTATGCAGACGAACCACGCACTCGGCATACATCAGATAGACATCAGCCAAACGGAAGAGAGGGAAATCGGTATCCACACCTGCATCTCCTGTATTGGATGCAGTGGTTCCATCATCCTTCAGGTTACTCCATTTCTCAGAAAGATAGCCAGCGGTTTCATCGGTCATGCTGGTTACATCCTTGCTCTGACCATTGGTAAAGAACTTGCAACGCTTGTCACCATTGCCATCAATATCGGTCTGGGTAAACTTATCCACGAACTCAGGACGAAGACGGAATTCACTCCAGCCGGCAGTTACACCATAATCGGCTACATTCTGGTTGGCATTCGACATACTTACCTGTCCACAAACCAGATAGGTAGAAGAACCCCAGCTTACAGTATGCTCAGCACTTACCGGCAAGGCGAAGATAATTTCGTTGGTACGCTTATCATTATCAGCATTGAAGAGCTTGCTGTAATCAGACTCCAAAGAGTAGCCCATATCCATCACCTTCTCACAAGCCTCCTTGCACTCGGCATACTTGGCAACGCCGGTATAAACCTCGCTGTTCAGATAAAGCTTGGCAAGCAAGGTATAGGCAGCACCCTGAGAAGCCTGACCGTAAGGACAGGTGGATGCTGGAAGCATATCACCTACACAATCCTTCAACTCGCTCTCAATATAATCAAATGTCTGCTGAGGAGTATAACGAGGAGGAATGTAGCTGCCCACAGGGTCGTTCTCTGTCACCATCGGAATGTTGCGATAGAAATCGAGGGCATGGTAATAGAACAGAGCGCGCATAAAACGGACTTCAGCCTTATACTCCTTCATCTTCTCAGCATCAGCACCTGAGAAATTGGCATTATTGGCATTGCGGAGGAACTCGTTGCAGAGGGCGATGTTGTAGTAGATACGATAATACATATCTGATACCCAGGCATCGTTAGCATCCCAGGAGAGATAAGTAAGACCCGTAGTCTGCTCACCTGTCAGCCAGGTAGAGGCAAATTCATCGGTACCACACTCCTGCATATTGATAAACATACGCATGTAGTCGAAGCCACTGCCGCCGTTCAATACGGATTCCATATCCTTATTATCGCCGCCCTTGCCCTGACCGCTAGTCACCATGGCAGCGTAAATCTTACCCAGCACAGCCTCATAATTGGCAAGCGAGGTATAAACATCCTTAGAGGTTGTCTCTGTATGAGGATATTGGTCAAGATCGGAAACACAGCTGGTAGTGCCTGTCAGCACCGCTGTTCCCATCATCATACTATATAATATATTCTTAAGTTTCATTGTTATCTGTTTTGATTGTTAGAACTGAAGTCCGAGGCTTACTGAGTAAGTGCGAGGACGTGGATAGAATGAGTTGTCCATTCCGTTTGGCACCTCAGGATCTGTACCTGAGTAACCGGTGATGGTGAATACATTCTGTACCATCGCAGATACGGTGAGCGAAGCCCACTTGTTGATCTTGCCTACATTGTAACTCAAACTCAGGTTGTCGAGTTTCAGGAACGAAGCATTCTCTACGTAGTAATCAGAGAGATACTGACGGGTCTTGAAACCTGTCTTCAGGAAGCTGGTATTGAGGTTGTTGAGTTGTGAGTTGTTGTAGCTTACTGTCTCAAAAGCACCTGTACTCATACCCATGCCGTTGTATACATAGTTGTCGATGTTGGCACGGAAACTCATACCGAGTGTCAGCTGCTTGTATCTCAAAGATGTACTCAAGCCCATGATGTACTTAGGGGCTGGAGAATGATAGCGGTAGAGATCTGACTCATTGATTTCGCCATCATTGTTCAAATCGGCATAAGCACCCTCGATAGGCTTGCCTGTCTTTGAGTCGTAGAGCTGATGATACACATAGAACATGTATGGCTCATATCCCTCAGAGAGTACCTGGAACTGGTAAGCATCGATAGATGGACCTACCTTCACGTTGGTCTGGCTTCCACCCTTTATCAATGAAAGGTTCTTCACCTTCATGTTCTGCCAGGTAAAGTTATAGCTCAGGTTCCACTCCCAGTCCTTGGTCTGGATAGGGGTTGCATTCAGAGAAACCTCAATACCCTTGCTGTCCACATTACCTACGTTGGTAAGGATAGTCTTTGAGAAGTTGGTACCTGCTGCTGTTGGTACTGATGCCAACAGGTCCTTGGTCTTGCGGGTATAGAAATCGATGGCACCACCGATACGGCCATCCAGAAATCCGAAATCGAGACCGAAGTTCCAGGAGGTTGTAGTCTCCCACTTCAAGTCTGATACGTATGCCTCAGGACGGTAAGTATTGATATACTGTCCGTTGATGAATGCTTCGGTACCTGCCACGCTGTAGGTATAAACCGGCAGATAGTTGTAGTTGCCGATACCTTCCTGCTGACCGGTAACACCATAGCTGGCACGGAGTTTCAAGTTAGAAAGTACCTTCTGGTTCTTCAACCAAGGCTCTTCTGTCAAAGTCCAGCCCAAAGCAACAGATGGGAAAGTACCCCAACGGGTATCCTTAGAGAAACGGGAAGATGCGTCTCGACGAACGGTAGCCGTCAGGAGATACTTTCCATCGAATGAATAGTTGATACGTCCGTAATATGACAACATTACATGACGGTAATCTGATGCCTTTACGGTTGACAGGTTTGTGCCTGCCGCACTTTTGGTATAATAAAGAGGTGTAGTACTCTTCCAATACTGGTAGTCGTAACCGGCTGTCAGATCTACATTACTCTTGATATCTTCGAAATACTTTGCATAGTTGGCATAGAGGGTAAGCAAGCGGTTCTCGTTCTTCTGAGGACCATACTTGTAATCGCTACCGCCCAAAGACTCATCCTTGTTGTAGCTCTGTGCTGCGTAGGCAGGAACATAAACGGTTCCGTCGCCCTTGGCATAGTCAGCACCCACGGTAGCATGGAGCTTGAGGTCTGGCAGGAAGTGAACCTTGTAATCTACATCCATAGAACCGATGAAGCGGCTTACCTTACTCTTTGAATCATACAGATCAACCAGACCGCGAGGGTTTCTTACACCGGCATTCACTGGATAGCCATCAGCATCGAGTGCCTCATTATAGCCACCATATTTGTCGTTGCCGGAATAAACCGGGATGGTTGGGTTGAATGTGGCAGCTGCCCATACAGCGCCACCATTATTGAATGAGTTGTTATTAAGCGTTCCCTTGGCGTTGATGGTCAACTTCAGGTGATCCTGGAAGAAGCTAGGAGTCAATACAACGTTACCTGTCCAGCGCTCTACATTGTCCTTGCGAACCAGACCGCTCTGGTTGTAATAGCCTACAGACACTCGGAATGGCAACCACTTGTCGATGCTGCCGCTCACGCTGAGGTTATTATCTGTACCGAAGGCTGTGCGGTAAACCTCATCGTTCCAATCGGTATTGGCTGTACCGAGCAATGACTTTTGGTTATCTGTACCGTACTGGTTGATGACATTCACAAATTCATCACGACTCAGCATATCTACCATCTGCGCACGGGTCTGCAAACTGTTGGTGGTATTGAAGTTCACCTTTACAGCACCCTGCTGTCCCTTCTTGGTGGTAATGATAATGACACCGTTAGATGCACGGGAACCATAGATGGCTGTAGAAGAAGCATCCTTCAATACAGTCATGCTCTCGATATCAGAAGGGTTGATCATGCTGAGGAAGTTGCTGCTGTTACCCGAGATACCACCCTGCTCCAATGGCACACCATCAAGCACGATAAGAGGGTCGTTGCTGGCATTAAGAGATGCACCACCACGCACACGGATGGTACTGCCGGCAGAGGCAGAACCACTGTTGGACATAATCTGTACACCCGAAACCTTACCGTTGATCAACTGTTCTGGAGAAGAAACGAGACCTTTATTAAAGTCCTTCGATTTCACGGTAGCTACGGAACCAGTCAGGTCACTCTTTCTTGCCGTACCATATCCGATGACCACGACATCAGCCAGCGCCTTGCTGTCAGATTCGAGTTTCACCTTCATATTGTCTGAGATAGAAAGTACCTTATCAATATAACCGATATAAGATACCTTGATCTTCTTGGCTGAAGAAGATACCTGAAGACTGAAGTTACCGTCAAAATCAGTAACTGTACCGCCCTTTTCGCCTTCCACCATGACAGTGGCGCCAATCAGAGCCTCACCATTCTGCGCATCTGTCACCTCACCTTTGATGGTTCTTGTCTGCGCCATGAGTTGCAGACATCCGATGACGAACAATGCCACGAGAAGCAAACTTCTCTTTGCTAAATTCTGGATTGCGTTCATTGTTTTACTTTTAGGTTGCGTTTAAAATTGTTTTCGGTTGCAAAAGTAGGGAAAAGAGAAGAAAACAGCAGATAGATTTAAGACAAAAATAAAGAAAAAACGGACAAAAGCAAATCTTTATCTCGCTTTTGTCCGTTTTGTCATTAAAGAGACAGGAATCTTTAAATCAGTTCTATACCTTTACTCTGTTACAGGTACAAGTTTAATACCGAAGAGATTGCATGTATCCTGCTTTGTAATAGTATGAGAACCTGCATCTAATGTTACAGTCATTGTCTTAGCTGTTGAATCAATAACTGCATTTACTTCAGCAGGCTTCTTTCCATCAATTTTGGCGTTCGTCTTGGTATCTGCAGAACTGAAATAAAGGGTCATTGTGACTTTCTTATCAACAGTTACTGAGATATTAGTTGCAGACTCCATCTTTACACAAGTAGAATATGAAGTGCCGTCAATAGTAGCAGTTCCCTTATTTGTAGCATAGTTACCTGAAACTGTTACTATGCTAATTGAAGGCTTAGAACCTGTGAATGTTACCAAAACTGCACCCTCAATAGGAGTTACTGTGCTGCCACCTTCTGTACCACCAGTAGAACCACCAGTGCTGCCACCTCCAGCAGAACCACCTTCGCCAGAAGCATTGCTCTCACCGAATACCTTAACAACACCAGAAGTATAAAAATCAAGAATGCTTGCCAAAGCAGGCAATGGCTGCTGGTGACCGTTTGTTACGACTGTTTCATCAGGAATAACGAAATCAATGTCACCATGATTCAAACGACCTGCACCATAGAAGCCTTCTACAATAGAAGGAACATCTTCTGCCTTATCAGCAACGTATGCATACATGAGGCTTGGGTTCGTATCGAAGTTGTCGTAAGAAGTACCACCAACCAAAGTCTTTACGCTTGCAGGAACCTGCTCACTTGGATCAGAAACCTCGTAGGCATCAAAGCTTGTATTGTTTTCTGCGTATGGGATATAGCTGAAGTTTGCTGGCTTGTTGGCAAATACATTGCCGTATGCCTTAATCAAGCCACCTTTCTCACCAGAGAAAGTACCATCACCCATAGCATCAGTACCCTGCAGAGAGCTCATGATAGGACGCTTAACAGCATCAAAGTAGTTAGACTCCATGAACACACTTGAGCCACTGGTTGCACCAATACCATAAACATCATTGTGCTGATAGTAGTTGTTGTACATGTGAACACTCATGGTACGAACGCGAGCCATACGAGAGTCTGAATGGTCGAACCAGTTGTGATGATAAGTAATCCAGTTTTCACCAGTTTCACTCTTCATACCACACATAGAAGCCTTACCATTATCCCAGAAGCGATTGTAAGCTACAGTAACATACTTAGAATCGCCCTTGATGTCTACCGTACCATCACCCTTAGCCTGGTCGGCAGCACTACCCTTTTTACCATAGAAGAGATCCATGTTGTGAATCCATACATGATAGTTTTTAGTATCAAGAGACATGGCATCATCCAGACAACGCATGATAGCAAAGTTACGGAACTCTACACTCTCAGCCTCTCTAAGCAAGAAGCCGAAGCCATATACGGTAGCATCATCACCGACTCCTTCGAATGTCATATTCATCATAGCTCCCTTAACCTGCAAACCTTCTGCAGAACTTGAAATGTGATCCAAATCAGAAAGATTTACCTTACCGATGATACGGAAGGCGATTGGGGTTTTATCCTTACCTTTTGAATATGCATCAATAATAGACTGCAGACCTGTAATCGTCTCAAGCTTACCAGTATTAACTGTTGTAGAAACGGTCTTAGCTGTCTTGGCTGTAATATAGAGAACCTTAGCACCAGCCTTCAAAGTACCGTCATTATTGTAAGCACCTACACCATCATACTTGAAATGAGCAAAACCCTCACGGTTATAGCTTTTTACTACCAAGTTAGAAGCTGTATTGGCACCAGCAATCTCTTTACCTTCAGCATTTACAGGAACAACCTTTACAGAATAAGTGCCTTCCTTCAAACCGAGAACATCAGCACGATAGTAAGATTTATACTGACGAACCAGTTGAGCATCAATCTTCTTGTCATCTACATATACATTATAAGAAGAAGCGCCCTCGAATGGAGCCCACTTCAGGTAGGCAGACTCCTGCCAGCCCTTTGCCTCAGTAATCTGAATCACCCCTGCAGGATTGTCAATATCACCACTTTCGCCCTGATCTACTTTCTTTGCGAAACTGATTTTCTGAACAGAAGTATTGTACTCATCATTCTCTGCACCTGATTTAGGTGCGATGATTGCCTTATCACCTTCGAACTTCACACTTGTCAAGTCTGCAGTATTATAATACTTCACATCACCCGACTTGGTGGTAACATACATCTGATTGACCTTGCTGTTACGAGCCACGGCATGGGTAATCTTAAATGTCGATGTCTGTGCCACAGCAGCACTCAAGCTCATCAGGAGGAGTGTCAAAGTAAATACGATTTTCTTCATTGTTCAATCCTCCTTATTTTATTTGATGATTACTTTCTTACCATTAATCATATAAACACCCTTAGACAAACCCTGGAGGGAAGAACCTACATACTGGCCCTGAAGGTTATAAACCTTACCTTGCAATGCCTGCTTAATGCCTTCTATCTGGCTGATGCCGGTAGTTTGATAAATGAAAGAAAGGGTTACGAGCGACATGTCTGCCTGACCAGATGTATTATCTGCATACTGAAGAACGACATTGTCGCCATCGAAGGTAATCTCTGAGACAGTCTTTTCTATGACCTGACCATCAATCTTTATCGTCTGTTTGCTGCCGGCAAATACTGCCGTAGACAACATTCCAGCCAACAATAATAAATAAGCTTTTTTCATTTTAACGAATGTTTGTTAGATTAATTTTTTGGTTTGTTTTTGAATTTTACAATGCAAAAGTAGTGAAAAAATAGCTATTATAAAACATCCTGGCGCATTTTTCTTACGCAAACGTTTGCACAAGTATAAAATAAACTTTTTAAAAAGGGCATAAAAAAAGACTGAATCCTGTTACGAAGATTCAGTCTCATAAAGAAGTGGTACCACCAGGAATCGAACCGGGGACACAAGGATTTTCAGTCCTTTGCTCTACCAACTGAGCTATGGCACCAACTTTCACAAATCGCGATTTATCATTTGCGGGTGCAAAGGTAATACTTTTTTCTGGTTTCTGCAAATTTTTCGGGAAATTTCTTTCAAAAAAAGATAAAAAAGTCTATTTTTGTTGGTATTATCCATTATTTAATGTACCTTTGCAGCAGATATCGGGATTTAGCGCAGTTGGTAGCGCACGTCGTTCGGGACGATGAGGTCGCTGGTTCGAGTCCAGTAATCCCGACCAAAAGCCGTCAGATGTGCCGTAAACACTGAGGATTTGCCTTGGTCGTGGTCAAAATGGTCGGTACAATTTCGGTATCATTCCTATACAAATTATTAATAATAGGCTGTATCTGAAAAAAAATTAAGATATGGCTAAAAAAAATTATGCTCCAAATTCGAATGACACAATTCTTAGCAGTGTCATTGGCTGGAAACCTCCAGTTTTGCATCAGAAATCAGAATGTTATATCTCCTTCTTGGCGTTTGATCCAGGAGTCAACCGCATGAGAAAGAAAAAAATTATGCTTGACCATATCAAGGGCAAGCGGAACCAACGTGTCTATGCCGACCAGATTATAAAAAAACTCACCGAGAAACTTATGGCAGGATGGAATCCTTGGATTGAGGAGCTGCAGCCCCTGGAATATACTAAATGGGACGACGTGCTCGACAGGTATAAGTCTTATCTGGCCAAAATGTGCAACGAGGGTAGTATGCGTGAGGAGACTTATGTCGACTATAGCAGTCGTCTCAGAATCCTGGAAAAATGGAAGCAAGAGAAAAGAATAACTCTCAACTACTCCTACCAATGGGACAGAGGTAATGTTAGCAAGTTCTTGGACTACATTTTCATCGACCGCAATAATACAGTCCTGACACGCAACAACTATCTTGCCTGGACAAAGAGCTTCTCAGCTTATCTGTTGGCTCGAGGCTATATACCCAAGAACCCAACAGAAGGTTTGGAACGTATCAAGAACAGGCAGAAGAAAAGCAGAGATGTCATACCGGATTGCACTATGCAGCTCATCAGAGATTTTCTGATGGAGCATAACAGGCACTATCTGCTGGCGTGCGAAATCATTCACTACCTCTTCATCCGCCCTCGAGAGATGTCCTATCTCAGAATCTGCGATATCCATGTAAAGACTCAGACAATCACTCTGCATGGAGAGAACACGAAGAACGGCAATGATGCCGTGATCACCTTGCCGACTCATGTCATCAAGCTGATGATGGAACTCAACATCTTCTCACACCCAGGGCAGGACTACCTCTTCTCTGACGGTTTCTGTCCAGGACCAGAGAGAAAGAACGAGAAAATGTTCAGAGACTACTGGACTCGTGTCTTGAGAAAGGAACTGAAACTCTCACCTCGCTTCAAATTCTATAGCTTGAAGGACACAGGCATCACCAATATGCTGCGGGCCAATGCCGATGTCTTGTCGGTCAGAGACCAGGCGAGACACTCATCTATACTCATCACAGACATCTATACGCCTAAGGATATACAGAAGGCGAATGAGTATATCAAGAACTATCAGGGTATCCTATAATATAATAAGGTGGAGAGCTAACTGCTCCCCACCTTATTATATATATTATGATAGCATATAAAAATATCCCGTGTAAACTGGCTCGATGTCATCGTCCTTGACTTCCATCTCTATCTTCTCGCACACATATTTCTTGTTGCGGATGATGTATATCTTGGATGGATCCGGTATGTCATCTGACTGAAACTTGACCTCCATGCAGTTTTTATTGTCTATTCTGAGAGCATTATCATGTAAGCAGCCCAGAGTAACAACATCATTAGTAGATTTCGTACAAATCGACAGAGAGTAAGGATACTTGTCTTTAAATGTTCCTCCTCCGTTCCCGCCAAATCCTCCTTCGGTACTACCACAATATTCTTTATTTATTCGGTAGTCGGTTTTGAATTTTGGCCACCTAGACTTCGCTCTAACCCAACTAAATTTGTTGTCATCCTGTACTTCTCCTGGAATAATGAAGAATATATTCATGCATTCCTGATCATCTTCGGATTTGTCGAGTGTTGACTCATCATCAATCGCATCCTGCACGGATGTGTAGCTGAATCCGTCATCATCAACATCGCACTCCTTTGAATCCGGCTCCTTATCATTAGGTATTGAAAGAAGGCATCGCTTCTCGTAGTAATTATCTTCCAAGATTGCTGTTTTGAAATTGATATCTTCTACAACTTGTGCTGCAGGAGATATGTTAAGTTCAACATAGTCATCAGAAGAACTGTCCCTGATTAATGGTGACCAAACGCCTGCCAGCTGCCATGTTTTCGAACCCTCATTCTCTACATATATGTAGTAACTACCATTACACTCAATGATGGTCTGTCTTTTTTGTTTTTCAGACCATGACTGTGTTGTCCCTTGGAACTGATTTTGCGGGTCCAAGGTAGCTGTACTATGGACTATTTCAAAATTCTCGAAGACTTTTTTGGAAATAACTTCATAGTTATCTCTGTTTGCAGAATCCCCCAGATTATACTCCAGATTTGCTGTAGATGACGTGGAGAAGGATCCGTCTTCGTCGTAGTCCGTTGTGTATTCGGCCAGAGGCTCAATCGCTACGGAATCTGCGGTTGTCAGCTCTGATTTTTTGATAACAGAACAAGTTTTTTGGATATCATCAAAAACAATGGTGGCATTGAAAAGCTTTCGAAATTCCTCTATAAAAGTATAGCTCGACCAATGAGGAAGTGCCCTTCGCAGCTCACGAGTCTTGTAGGCCGATGCGATATACAGGAGGTTCCACGGCTTGCAGTCGAAGTCGTTGCGCTTGAGCGTGTATCCCTCATATTCTACCACTTTACGGAAGATATACATTAAGTTTGGCTGAACAGCCAGGTTCATGATAAATGGTGCATTGCTTCCTATAAATTGCTTCGTTTTAGCTACTCCGACAAAATTGGCAATCATATCATTTGTTTCGTCCCGTACAGGAACAAAACACCATTTACCCTCTACTCCCAGGAACTCCGATTTATCATCATCCAATCTATAGATGTCATTAATCTTCTGAAAACCTTTCCATCCTTGAGACCAGCCCTTATCAACTGTATAACCGGGCTTGTCAGCTGTGCCAAACGGAATCTCATCGATGTAGTGCTTGGTCATGCGGTCGTTGAACTTGATGCGGGACTTGCCTCCGACTATCTGCAGTTTGATTTCTTTCTCATTCACGGAGAGTATGGTACCGACACCACTCATGATGAGCTGGCTGTTACAGAACAGTTTGCAGTCATCGTATTTGGCGATGTTCTTCTTGACCTCCAGTCGCGAGACATTCTTAAATATGACACGGTTCTCCAGGATATTCATGGGGAAGGTGATGTCATAGGTGTACTCACCATCATCGGTGACATACTGGTTTGCGTATGTCACCTTGATGGATGATGTAGAAATGGGATAGGCCTTATGGCCATTGATGATGCATGTTATCATATTCCACTACTTATTGTTTAAAATGCGCTGATAATCCTGCAGTCTGCGGTGCAGACCTCTACGGCCAGATATCGGAACCTCGACCTCAATGCCATCGTCAAGCGTCTGTGTCAGACGGCTGACGGCTGCATTGACACCATCAAGGGACTGGCGTACCTCGGTGTTATCATTGTTGACATTGACAACAGGAGCAACCACGGTACTGCTACCCTGTCCGAGAGAACGTGTGATGTCTTCAGCGGTCAGCGAGCCAACTGTATTGGAGCGCTGTGCCCTATCGATGAGGTCAAGAGCTGGACGGATGGATGAGTTGTTGACGGCATTGTGATTAGCCACGAACTCGCCTTCATGTACGACACCTGCTTCCTTTCTGTAGCGGTTACCTCCGGTATATCCACCCTCATAGTAACCTGCTGCCTCTGCCTGGTGCTGCTTCTTGATAGCAGCAAGCTGTATCATACCTGCAGCTGTGGCCATACCTGCTGCAATAGGAGCTAATGTCCAACCTATTGTTGGTATAGCTGCAGCAGATGCATAGGCATTGATAGCAGACATTGCTATAGATGCTATCGCCTGCGCAATTTCTATCTTCATGGCTTTTTTGTTAGCCTTTGACTTCGCTGCAGCCAGTTCTTTGTTTCTCTTCTCCTCCAACTTTTTCTTTTTCTTCGAATTGTTGCCAGCTGCAGCAATCTGCTTCTCGTAGTTCTTGGAGATTTTCGCCTGCTCGAGGTCAGAGCATGCCTGAGCATATGACGATGACGCAGATAGAATACCGTTGATACCATTGTAAACTACAGCTGTCTTTTCAATCAGGTCATTGAGGAAATCTGAGGTGATCTTCCCTTTCGCCTGCATGTATGCAGCATGGTTCTGCTTGTCGTTGCCATACAACTCCTTCAGTTTCTCCATGGTGTTTTGATAGTTCTCAACTTGTGAGGAGAAGTATCCACCCAGAGTTGCATTGCCGGTCGACTGGGACTCCCCTGCTGCAGCCCTGGCGCTGTTGACCATCTCTGATGACTTATCATTAATCTTCAGCTGAGCGCTACCAGCACCATGATCATCAGCATCAATCTGCGCTCTCTGTGCAGCAAACTGCTTGGTTATCTCCAACTTCATCTGCTGATATTCCTCTTCCTTGATCAATCCCTGCTTGTAGAGATTGTCAAGGCCATTGAGGTACATGGTCTCCTGAGCCTGCAGGTCTTGCTTACCGAACTGCTGACGCAACTCCTTCAGCTGGTTCTGGTATGACTCCTGCATCTGCAGTTGGTGGTCGAGTGATGCCTGCTCCATCTCAGCCTTCAGATCCAGCCATTCCTCGCTGCCCTCATTGTAGAGTGCCAGGCGCTTTTGCATGGCATCTGCATCATTCTGATAGATGGCTTCATCGAGAGCTATGTCATTCTGATAGATAGCTGAGTTGGCATCATTGTATTGAGCCTTGATGCTAGCCTCCTTCTGTAGGCGCTCACGCTCAATGCTCTGCTCATTCATCTTCAGTATGGCAGCATCATGCTGCTTGACGACAGTGACCTGGTTGTCAAGTAACTGCTTATACTCATTGCTCTCTGCTCCATAGAGTTGCTTCAGCTTAGCAAAGCCCTTAATCTGGATGTTCTGTCGGTCATCGAGGAACTGCTGATAGGTTTTCTTGCCTTCTGCATAGGCTTTGGCGTTGTTAGCCATCAACTCGTTGGTCTCAGCCTTGATGCTATCGGCAGCCTGCTTCTGCTTGCGCTTGGCTTCTGCCTCACGCTTGCGAGCTTCTGCAGCCGCAGTCTTCTCAGCCTTGGCCCTAGCCTTGCGCTCCTTATCTGAAGCTTGATGAGTACCGGTTGTTCTCTGCTGCTTAATGATGGTACCATCATTGCCCTTGCCATTGTAGCCATTGTTTCTCCAAGGCTCCGGATCATTGACTTCGAAGTGCTGAGACTCCAGCTCATTTATCTTGTCGATGAGCTTCTGCTGATACTGCTTTTCTCTTTCGACACTCTGTAGTAGCTGGTCCTTGTGGTCAGCTGCGAAGTTAAGTTTTTGAGTCTTGCCACCTGCAAATGGGTTTAGCCTATCCCAGAAGCGTTTCCAGTAACCTCTATTGTCATTGTTAGCCTCTCCTAACAGGTCTTCATCTTCCGCTTGCTTAGCTATTGACTCTGCCAGCTTCTTCTGTAGGCCGTCGATGACAATCTTCTTCTTCATCATGTCAATGTACGACTGGATCTGCCTTGTTGCTTGACCGGTGCGCACTGCTTCCTCGGTGATGTTGCCGAGGTGTTCACGCATCAGCTTGCCGTTGAGTTCCTCCAGGGCTGCCTTGCGGCCTGACTCAGCTGTGGTGTTGGACTGGATGGCAGAAACGAGGCGCATGATGGATGCCTCCTCTTCTGCTGCCTGCTTGTTGGCATCTGTCACGGCATCATTGTAGTCACGCTGAGCCTGCTCAGCTGTGCTCGTCTCTTTAGACAGTGTGACGATTGCGGCTGTCAGACCGGCAACAACAGCAATCACAGCAGTGATCGGGTTGGCCAACAACACTTTGTTCCACAACATTTGCGCAGCTGTGGTCAGTTTTATTTCTCGTGTCAACGCCATCTGAACGATTGCCATGGTCTTGAGAGCAGATGTCTTAAGACCTACAAGGACGAGATGCGCCTTTTCGCGTAGAATCATGATGTTGAGCCATGCCATTTGCGCCTTCTCTGCGATCAACTTGGCCTTAGATACTGCAGTATAGGTGACGATGGCAGCTGTCAGCACAATTAATATGCGCCAATAATCTTTGACGAAATCAACGAGGGTTGAGAGTGCCCGAACTCCGAGACTGGCAGCAGATATGCAATATCGTGCTGCAGGATAGAGTTTCTGGCCCAGTTCTATGGAGAGATCCAGGAACTTCTTGCTCGCTTTGTCAAGTTGAGCCTGTACACTCTCGTTCTGTGTCTCGAACTCATTGAGGACGGATGTGCCTTCGGAATAGGCTTCGTTTGCCAGGTTCTGGGCAGTCTTGATGTCATCGAGCTTGTCTGCGAGGACGGTGAGGACTCCAGTAGCCCTGGATCCATCCATCTTCATTTCCTCGAACATTGGTGCAAGGTCGGCAAAACCGCCCTTGGCTCTCATGGCTGCCAAAAACTGGAGAAGTGCGCCGTTGGCATCCTCCTTCAAAGCCTTGGCGAAGTCCTTGACATTGAGTCCAGCAATCTTTGCAAACTTTGAGGAGTCCTGGAACATCTTAGCGAGGAGGTTCTGAACTGCGGTTGCAGCAGTCTCGTCTTGCTGCATGTTCTGGTCAAGGACAGAAGCGAGACCCATGATCTGAGCCTGTGTAAAGCCTGCCTGCTTGCCGACACCTGCCACACGGGCAGTGAAGTCAACGAGATAACCGGCAGAGGCAGAAGAATTCTGAGCCAGTTCGTTGACTGCAGAACCTGTCGCCAACATGGCACCTCGCAGACCTTTGGTCTTGTCTTCGCCGAACATCTGGGCGAGTTTACCGATTTGAGAGACTGCTTTATCGCCGAGGTCATCACCGAGTGCAACATTGATTTTATCCGCTCCATCGACAAACTCCTCAACTGCAGCAGTCGATGTGATGCCGAGTCTGCCGGCATCTTCGGCTAGTTGGTTGAGCTTCTGGCGAGGTGTGCGGGTATCCATCTTCTTGAAGTCTTCGTTCATACGCTCGACTTCCTCGGCTGCCTGACCAGTGTACTTGCGGACGTTGGTCATCTCATCGTCCATCTTGGCATACTCCTCCACACACTTCTTGACTGTGAAGGTGATGCCGGAGATGACAGCGACTGCACCTAGAGCTAATCCCTGCATACGGTTGAACCAGTCAGCAGAGCGCTTAATCCAGGACTCCTGGGCTACTCCTTCGGCTCTGACTGCCTGCAGTTCAGCCTTCAGCTGCTTCGCCTTCAGCTCCATCTGCTTGAACTGCTCGGTACCACGCTCCATGCCATGCATCTGCTGGTTCAGTGCCTTGATGGAGTACTCCAGGTCACGGATGGATGAGGTTTTGAGGTTGGCCATGGTGTTGTTGACGAGCTGCATCTGCCTCTTGGTCTCCTTGATATCCACATTTGTGCGGTCAATTTCCTTGTCATACTGCTGCATGAGGGTGACCACCTTCTGCTCGCTCTGTCGGATGCGTTCCAGCTCTGCCTTGACCAGCTTCAGCTGCGAAGCTCGAGAGGCGTACATGGTTGTGTTCGGGTCGAAATCGGCCATCTGCGAGCGAAGTCTGCCTGCAGTAAAGTTGAGATCGTTGAGAGATGCATGTTTCAGATTTGACACCGTTGCGGTCATGCGTCTCGCTTCTTCATCAGCCTTGCGTGTTGCGCCCTTCAGGGCAAGCATCTGCTCCTTAACCTTGGAGAGTTGAGCATCCAATTTTGCAAAGTCTGAAGGGTCAGACGCTGCCTTCATCTGTCCCTTCAGATGTCTTGCTGCCTTCTCCAACTGTCCGAGGCTTGCACTTGACAGGTTGTCGAGTGTCTCCTTGACGCTCATGGTTGAGTTCTTGAATTGCTTCATCTCTCGCTCTGCGGCCTTCAGATCCTTGGCGAGGGATGCGCCTAAACGGGAATCGCCCGCCGAGAAGGCATCTTGTTTTGCCTTCTTCAGACGAGCGACTCTGTCCTCTAACTCTTTGAGTCGGTTCTTCGCCTCCTCTGAGTTGAGCTTGATGACTGTAGTATATACCTCTTGTCTTGCCATTATCGGTTGACTTGTATATAGCTGTTATATAATATGTTGGAATGGGGATTGAAGTTGATGACCTTGACATCATAGCCTTTGGTGCCCCACCGCCACCAGAGGAATCTGTGCTTGTACTGCCTGTAGACGATGGTCTGGAGGCTGTCTCTCGCCTTGTATGTCAAGATGGAGTCCGCCGTATTGAGACGGAAACTGAGCCATCGGTCGCTGTAGGTATAGACCGAGTCGCTGCGGTCAGTCTTGACCGTATCAGCAGTACTCAGACTCGTGCGCTGGTCTGCCAAGACCTGGCCAAGACGAATGTCCAGGTCATGGAGCAGTTGGCGGTCGTAGGCTTGAAGTTTATACTCCTCTTCCTCCATCTGCAGCACCTGCTGCGTGATGACTGTGACAGAGTCTCGGATGGTGTCTCGCTCGGCTGGAGCATACTGAAGTTTCAGCCCATTGAGCTGTTCTCTCAGTTCCTGCTCCGCTCGCTGCTGTCGATGGTCAAAAATCCAGAAGCAGGCGATGATGACCAATATCACCGATATGACCATGATGATTGACTTGAGATGTTTCTGCATAATTCTTGTTTTAAATGTCAGCATACTCAGGAATAGCGTCGAAACAAGGACACTCCTTGATGCGCTCCCATGGATCGACCACTCCATTGTGGTTCTTGTCAGGCGAGATGTCACGATGTCCCATAATCTTGGCTTCAGGGTAGCGGTTTCTCAATTCCTTGAGCAACTCACGCAAACCTAGTTTCTGTGCCTCTGTGCGGTTGTCGATAGCCTTGCCTGTGCGGGATATTCCACCCATGTATGCCACGTTGACTGAATCGAAATTGTGCCCCTTGACTCCGTTGGACGGCAGGTCTTCTGTCATGAGCTGCGTGTACTTGCCATCAGCGGTTACGACCCAGTGGTAGCCTGGATAATGCCAGCCTTTGTTTCTAAATTCCTTGAGCAAGGCATCGACAGACCATGACTGTCGGCTTGCTGTACAATGAACGAAAATTTTCTTAATCTTGCGTGCCATTTTTATTGTTAAAATATTTATTGATAATGTCTTTAACTCTGGTGTCAAAAGTCAGTGCGAAACCAAAGACGGTTGCCACGTAAACCAGACTCTGCCCAAAGTACCACAAGACGTTAGACGTGACGTCGTGGGACATAAAAAAGCTGATGTACACAAGCACAATGCCAGCAAGCAGTACTATGCCAGCAGAGCTGTAGTGTATCCAATCCTTGGTATTTCTCTGCATATCTGTACCTGATTAAATCTGGCACAAAGGTACATATAATATAAGATATATAAAAATACGGCAGGAAGAACTATTGCCCTCCTGCCGTATCTGATAACTATGAGATATCCCGGTCGAGTAACTCTCTGGCCATCTGCTTAGCCTGCTCTCGCCACTCCTGGAATACCTGGTACTCTGTCTCGTGCTCTTTATTTCCATCACCATGGTTGCACAGGATGGCTTCGACATCGCTCTGGCTGTACTTAGTACGAACCAGACCATTCACGAACTCGCGATAGCTTGCCGACTCCGCCTCAATCTTGGTTGAGCCGTCAATCTCTGTCCCCTCATAGCTGTAGGCTGTCACTGTCTTACTATCATCATCAGACTCCGACATGTTGGCGTCTGGGTGATAGTTTTCAACTCTCTGCTCGCTCAGGAACAGGAGAAAATGCTTGCTGTCATATCTCAAGTATGACATGCGGCAAAGATAAAATTTCTTATGCATCTAGATAAACTTATAGAATTTCTTGCCAAATTTATTGGTGAGTTCGGCGGCAACGGTGTAGAAGCCCTTGTCCAGCAGTTCCCACTCCTTGCGTGCCTGATCTACCAGAATATCTGAGCCAGTAAAGAGCCACCACGACTCTGGTTGCCAAACCGGCTCCTCAATCTCATCGCCATGTTCATCGAGTTGTCCTGTCTTCCGGACGTGATCGATGAAACGGAAGCGGATGGCTAGGCGGTCCTTAGGCACCTTCTTGGTGACTATGTGCTTGACGCCCTGGTCGTCAACTTCTTCAACCTGCTCCATCTTGAAGTCGACTCTCGACTTATCTATCTTGTAATCCTCTATGAGGATGAGGAACTTGTCATAGTCCTCAATGTTGTGGCACAGGATATCGCCTGGATGCTTCTTCTGTGCCATGCTCATGCCCTCGAAGGGAACCTCTCCCTTGCGAGCCTTCACAATCTGACCATACTTTTTCATACCGATTTTATTTAATAAGTTTTTTGTATCTGCGTGTTTGGCTAGGCCAAGCCTGGATGCTGCCTTGCGCCGGATCTGTTCATCGTTAAGTCCACGTTTGCGCAATCTTGCCACCTGGGCACAGAGTGCCTGCTTGGTGCGCTTGCGCAAAAGGGCATGGTCGGCAAAGATCTTCTGTCCACAGAAGTCTATGCCGTCACATGTACGATGAATATTCCAACTCTTATTGAGACTCAGCTTCCAGTCTCTAGCCAAGTGCATGACTGCAAGCTCCGCCATGAGGCGTAAGAAGACCTTATCTTCATGCATGATGAAGATATTGTCCATGAATCTATAATAATGTTTGAGCCCTTCGCGGCAAAAATGGTCGAAGCGCTCATTGAGGGATTTTACCCCCACATTTAAAACGATAGCTTGCTGCTCCGAGCGGCATGTGAGGAGCATGTCTGTGACGTACCGAGCCTGCCAGTAGCCATGTTTTTCGGGGTCTTGAAGTATATCAAAACACCGCATGGCGAGATAGTCAAACCTCGCCAGAAACAGTTGCCCCAAAAGTTGTGTAAGCTTGACGCCCAGCACTATGCCGTTGGCATAGCTGTCAACGACCTCGTCGATGAATGCAAGCAGCTTGCGGTCCTTGATATACAACCTGTACTCTCTCTTGAGCAGATTGTGCTCAACATGCTGGAAATAATGATGTATATCCATGGGCAAGCAATAGAATGTCTCTAGCTGTGGCGAGGTATAGATGTCCTGCTTGATAATCTTGTAGAAGAAATGCGTGCCACGCCCCTTGGTACCAGCTGGACTGTTGAAAGGAATCTTGGCTCTCAACTTATCTTCACTGGTGTGCATGGCTGCATGCTGAATGACATGATCGCCAACAGGCAACTTATTGACTATACGATGCTTGGGTTTTTCAACCGGCTTGGCCTCATAGTCTGATGTATGCCATGTCTGATTAACATATGCATTTAGCAGGGCTTGAAGATTTGTTTCAAACTCTGCCTCAAACGCTTGTACTGAGAGACGGGACTTCTTGTGCCTCGAAAAATCAAAAAATGCTTCACGAAAATTTTGCAAAGTCTCAACCGCCTGTGAAATGTTACCTAACCTCTTCACTTGCTTAAAATTTTATTTATAAAAAAAAGGTCGGTGTCTGATAAATGTCGGTGTCTGTGTCTGTTGTCTGCTTTTCTAATGTCCTAACTTTCGACCGGATGACCCATTGCCATCATCTACTTGCTATTCTGCTAAAGTGTATGTTTTGCCATGAGGCAAGGCCTGACTCCCGAAATCTCTGCAGCTAAGCAAACTAACCTGCAGTATCTTGTTAAGTTGAGGGCCGCACCGAAGCCCACAGTGGAATCCGAGACAGCATTGAACACGCTGAGCGTCGAAAGACCGCAGTGACCACCACTGCCAGCGTTGCCACCGCGAAGACACAGGCGAAAACCGGCGCAGGAATCACAGCCTGGTTTGAAAACCGCCTGCAAAGGTACTGAAAAAAATCGGAATGAAAGAATGTCAAAGAGCGAAATTTCAAAAAAATCGACCGCCCAAGGGCGGTAGGGTTTGCTCGCTACGCTCGCAGGGTGCTCAGGATTGCCCTTGGCTCCGCTTGGGAACCTTGGTCAATCCTGCACACTCCTGCTCACGCCAGCACACCTCTGAACACTTTAGGCCGCCTCGTAATACACTGGATCCAATGACCACTCGGATGCTGCTTCGCAGAGGGCCGCACCGCAGTGCACATAGGAATCCGAGACAGCATGGCTCACGTTGAGCGTCGAAAGACCGCAGTGACCACCACTGCCAGCGTAGCCACCGCGAAGACACAGGCGAAAACCGGAAGTAGCGTTTGACGTATTCAAAAAATAACCTGTCGAATAGGTTGACTCTGTAGCACCAATCTGCGTACAGAAGTTCTCTAGATGTTCCATCGACAAGGTCTTGATATATCCTTCACCACCGCCAGGTGACTTGCTCAACGTCTTCATGCCGGTAGCATTGCCGATAGTCCAGGAGCCGTAAATAGACGGAGCGACCAGGTGGGTCATGGTCTTGTCACTATTCACCTGGCAGAACTCATCATCCATCATTCGCCATAGATTGCCAAAGCCGTTCTTATAACCGAAGAAACATGGTATCTTGGCATTATAGACCGTTGCCCCTGCATCATTTTTTACGGCATAGGTCGCTTCTCCACATGAATCACCAAGTTCAATGCCTGCACTCATTGGTGCAACTGGTCGCCAACCATTGTAGGCTTCCCAGTTCGGCATCTGCGTCAAGCCTGCTCCGAGTCCACCTTGGAAGAGGCCGTTGGCATCCTTGTTGGCATTGACTGCATCCTGATCATAATGTGTACCGAAAATGACACTGAACAGAATTGCGACAATGGATGTATGTCGCATGGTTGTGCAAAGCCAACCCTTGCCGTTCTTACGCGCTGCAGCTCTGAACTGCTCTGTAGTCATAGCGGTAGCAGGTCTGCCCAGCAACGTATTGTTCTTGCCATCATAGGTAGCATTGTTGTCGCCACCACGGTAGTTAGCTGCATCGTTGATGTAACTAACCAGGCGTCCGGTACTACGCTCAATAGTAGCGAAGCCAGCTGCAGAAATACTGCCGATTGGTATCTCAAGATTGTATTCACCAGGAATTGGCTTGATGCCAATCTGCTCATAGTGCAATCCGCCAATATCCTTGATGACAACGTAGAATTTTCTGCCCCAGCCCCACTGATAGTGACCTTCTGTACCATCCAGCCTTGCCGGTTCACCAGTAGCATACTTGTGGTGATCCTTGCTGTCGAGCTTTCTGCGGCTGTGGTCATTCTTGACCAAGTATGCGCCAAGTCCGAGGATGTATGGCAACTCCTTCAGCAATTCAAGAGAGCCAATGTATGATGCAGCCTTAGGCGTTGCGTTTGCGGTGTCCCACACTCTTCCGCACCAGGCATGCTGACCAACAGCAAGGTCAGCCTTGAGCGCATCCATACCGATGCTAGTGACATTGCCATTCTGGTCTGTCAGCAGCAGGCTCTGGTTGCTGTTGACGGTTGTGACTTTCGTCACGGAATTGAATTTTTTACCTTCCATATTTATTTATAATATTTTTTTTAGCAAACTGTTCCAATCACTATGATACACATGACCTAATCCGTCACTATAATCAATCGAATCCTTGCCCAAAAACAGATGACTTTCATCATCTGTCCCCTCATTAGAGTATATTCTTAAACCAAATTCTGGATCTATATTCACCCGTTTCCTTCCACCAAATCCAAATAAATCCATTGTCGCAATTCGACTCAGCGTATCACCATCTGACTCAAATTTTACCTTGAATAGGTCTGTCATTTCAGCAATTGAACTTGGTAAATCCCAGTTGTCATCGTTAACTGAAGTTGGTCCACGCATTACAAGGTAACCCTTATCAGCATTCATTTCGATTTCATTCCAGGTTTTTTCATTTCTTGACTTGAAGTTACCTGTTGCCGTAATGTTCTCGAAATTACCACCCTTGCAATCGAGATCACCATCCTTAGCTCTGAAAACGACATTGCCGTCCTTATCCTTCATCTCTATGGTACGAACACCCAGGTTCTCCACCATCTGGTACTGGCTGGTACTGGGCGAGGATGATGTGGGCTATGATGAGTTCGATAGACTGACCCAGTCGCCAATAATGGTTGTTCAGATCAGCTGCAGATCCCGGATAATTATCTGCAGTCTTGACGTGCGTCTTGATGCAGGAATAGGTATTGCCATTATACAATACCGCATCCTTCCACTCTTCACCTTCTCCACCCGCTTCGAATCTGTATCCATTGCTGCAGGTATTCCACAGCTGCGGACCTCGAAGGACGCTGCCCTTCTCACCCTTGACAGCCTTGCGGATAAAATTAATAGTTCTTGTAATTACTGTCATAGACTACTTGACTGATTGAATCGTTAATGCCACGCTGCTGTAACCGGCATGCTCGCAGTCTGCCCTGGTCACAGCAAATGAACTCAGCTGGACAGTAGGCTTGCGTGCCGCTTCGGTGTTGAGGACGACACCGGAACCGGATTTCAGCGTGAAATAGAATTTAGTTTCCACCGCTTCTGACTTGCCTCTGACAATCATGCGAGGTGTATAGGTCACAGTGCCATTACCTGCCTCGTCCTCGCTGATAGACTCATCCGCTGGTGTCGGGTTCGGCTCGATGTCATACGGATCTGACGCATCGATGACAGTCTGGAAGTCGAAACCCAGCATATGATCCTTGCCCATGGCCTTGTCGTTGTACACTTCCACCATGAACTCCCTCGTGCAATCCACATCTGATGCCTTGACGGTGAGTATCTTGGCACTAGCTCCTGCAATCTGTTCCCAACCTGTGATGCTATTGACTGCTTTATACCACTTGTAATATAGTCCTGCTGTCAGAGTCTCGTTGCCCTGCGTGACTTTGGCTTCGAGCTGGCAGCTGTCATCCTTGCTACCCAGAACGAAGTTGTGCGTATCATTAGCCGGAGCCTTAATGGTCACACGATAGGCGACTCCTGTGTAAGGGCCAACGGGGATATCGTAGCTAGCCTGAATTTCATCTGTTGCCTCCTGCTGCCCAGAACGCTCTGTGATGGTACCGACCATCCTGATTGTAATGCCGCTATAATTGGAAACCTTAACCAGGTTGTTGCAGATTTTCAGTCCCCAATATAATTGCGAAGCACTTGGTCTGATAATCTCAAAGAGACCGTCAAACAGTCCTGTAGACTTGCCTGCAGAATTGAATGGAATCTCCGTATCATTGAAGAAGTACTTCATGGAGGTTGGTGTACTGATGCCTTCTGCTGTTCTCGATGAGATGACAACGAAGTACAGCTTCGGCTGCGTCTCCGAGAAATCCGGATAAACGGTCACGGCATCCCCATTTCTCTGGTACTCCTGGTAGATATCTCCGTCAGGCGACTGGATCGACGGAGTAAATGTACCCATCTTGGGTATGAACTTGATAGTTGCTGACTTGCTTGCGCTACTCATTTTCTGCCTCCTCTCTCTGCTCTGTCATGATGAATCTGCTGTCTGTAGCTACAGGCAGCTTGTTGCACACTTTGCCTTCCTGCTCCATGCAGGCGGTCTTGCCATCCATAGCGATAGCGCCTATTCTGGACAGCGTCTCCTCGAACTCGATAGGTTCCCCAAGCTGTAGGATATCCTGACACCAGAGAATGAAATTGCCATCCTGCAGCTCAGTTCTGTCATCGGTCAGCTGAAGCAACTCCACGACCTTGCGATTTGCCTTGATGTATCTTTCCATATATTATATTATAAATGATGATTAGTGAAAAATGAACGGATTGCCATCTGCGTCCACGAAGACCTTGCCGTCGGAATCCATAGCCAGAGCTAAAGGATCGAGGTCTTTAACTTCCAAAGCAAGGATAGCTCCCCTGTTCGGATCCAGCAGATCTGTAGGTACTCTCGGAGACATGCCATGTCCGACAAGGACTGCGTTCTCAAAGTGTATCGAGTTATTCGGTGCCATCCACCAGAGGACCTGCAGTTCTCTGGTCGGGTTCGCAATTTCTCCGACATTGTCAGAGATGGTTGCCGCTGGGTTTACTACCTTCGTGTCGGGCAGAACCTCATCGACCGTGTCGAGGATATCGTAATCGTAGAATGGTATCCTGCGGACGATATTGACAATTCTGTTCGGTGTAGCATCACTCAGATCTACGCTTGCCGGATTGCCATCAGCCGAGAATTTAGCCCTGCATCTGATGCAGATGCGCTTACCCATGAGCGAGCGGTCTAGAGTAACCGATGTACCATCGGCAGAAACTTTGATTTCGAGGTCATCTGCTGTAATGGCAGAGAACTGACCTCTATCACGGAGAATCTCCCAGATAAACACCCTCTTCTCCTTAGCGCACTCCTCTGATCCGAGGCGCAGAGATGCACTGATGACCTGCTTGTCTGTATCACGAAGCGGATTATAGTATCGGTCACCACTCGAAAGCAGCAGCGTCGGCTTGTAGAGGGTCGCATTCTTGCAGTTGATGGAATAGTCCATCATAATTCTGTGAATCTTATTTGTTCGGCTGTCCAGGTACTTCGCCTTGAATCTGAGCAGAATCGGTTTTTGCGGCGCTGCGTTGACATACCAGAGCAGTTTGCCGGCATCATTGCCGGACGAGGTGATGACATGCTTCCTGGGTGTCGAAACCAGCGCATTACCCTCCACACCATTTTCTACTCTGTACCAGGCGATGTCTGTCAGCTCGCTGTTGACACGTCCGCTCGGGAGTATGCCATCTCGGTCAATGATGCTGATGACCGGCTGCAAGGCGCATGGTGTCAACTCGTAATTAGGAGCATACTCATTCTGGTTGACGTCATAAGTCTGTTCGAGCGGAACGCTGCCTGATATTGTCTTGGATGTGTTCACCTGCAGAGGCGTGTACTTGAAGTCTAATCTTTTGTATTTCATCTTATATGTTATTAAACACATTCCAGAGTGATGGAATCATGGGCGACCTCATCGCCCAGACCATCACGAAGTGTAACTGTTGCCGTGAACCTGATTTTGGCCGGAACCCCCTCGCTGTCGACGGAGAGGTCTGACTTGGTCAGGACAATAGCCTTGCCCGCCTTGGAACCGACTTCGAATGCCCAAATGTTGTCGCTGGTTACTCTCTGTTCACCGGCCCTGTTCTCGGTGTATCTGGTCCAGGCTACGTCGCTGTCGAGGATATCCGAGGTAATATCCTGGCCGTAGAGCGTAGCAACGACAGTCAGCGGAGCTCGGAAGTTGTCAAAATCGTAGATAGTCTCGTCTTCCAGAAAGTCAATGGTAAAGGCAGGATTGCCCTCTATCATCGCCCAGTCGGTATTGTTCCATCTTGGTGCGGTATGGGTACCGGTCTTCTGGCATCGCCACTTGCACCCTGTATACCAAACGTCGGAGGTCTCGTATTTACCGGTTTCTGGATTGAGAGCTGAGCAGAAATAGTCTGCCGCCTCTGACCAAGGTCCCCGGTCTACATAATCGACAACCGGTTTGCCTTGATAGTCAATCTGTATGATATCCTGGGTGATGATGCCGGCTGCATAGAGATAATCCCTGCCCTTGACGATAGGAAGGTTGAGCGACTTGACGAACTCAGGCATGTCGCCGAAGGCCATGCCGTAGTTGTAATTTTCAAGTATCGGCTTTGTGACGCCCGTCAGCTTGACGATGCGCCCCTCGGAACTGGAGATGTAGAAGCAGCTCTGCAGCGACTCATCGGTCTGGTTGCCATATCGGGCGATATTCATGAGCTCGCACGGCGGGAAGTTCTTGCCTGCCGGAACATCGGCATCAGGATACAGGGTGACTTCGATGTAATTTTTGACCGCGTTGACGCTGTTGACTCTCATCCATGAGGTGTAGTAATCAGCCGAGGTGCCAGAATTGGCTGCCGAGGCGATGTTGTTGACCACTCCCTTGATGACGTTGCCCACATGCTGAGCTGTGAAGTATCCACTATACTTGGAGCGGAGGTGTAAGCCATAGCAATCATCGCCCAGACTGTCAACGCTCTCGATGGTGTCGCTTTCGGTGAAGAAAGTGTCACCCTCCTGCGCTGACAGGCGGTTGACAATCAGTTCCATGACCCTCATGTATGTGCGGATGGTGATGCTCTCAACCTCGGCATTGCCTCTGGCATCAACCTGCCCTCCCTTGCCGTTGTATAGTCCGGACACGAAGTCACCGAACTGTGCACCCTCCTTGAACTGCGCCATCTGCTCGGAGATGAGTCCACGCAGGAAGGTAATCATGCCCTCGGCTGCATCGTCATGCTTGCGGCTGAGAAAGGCTTCTGATGTTTCGTCAGCACAGAAGTGCAGCAGCGAGAGGAAAGCGTTGCCGATGCGGTTTGCCGTGTTGGCCTGCAGGCGACGCTCGTCTCTGATGCCCTCGAAAAGGGTCTGAAGTGCACTCTTGTCTAATTTGTATGCCATTTTACTTTTTGTTTGCAAAGATAATATGCCGATGCTTTCGGTAAAAATACGCTCCCTAGAGGTTGCGTGCTGCTCCGATGCCCCGGAATATCTCGGTAAGGGCTGATGCCATCAGACCATTGTACCGGTCGCCGTAGAAGGTAGCCTCATGCTCGTTGAGCTTCATGACAGATGAGTAGTACTTCTTTGAGAACCAGTCACGGCAGCCTTTAGGTTCGCCACCGGCGATGCGACCGCCCCAGGCTGGGCCCACTTTCTTCGGTTTCTCGAGATTGTTGTCTCGGCGGTATTCATCGCCCAGGAATTTGAGGTCGCCGTTGTTGATGCGGTGGACTTTCTCGCCTCCCTGTGCCTCGGTCCACTTGTACCACTCATGTGCCGGTCCTACTCCTGCAGCTACATAGATACCGTACTGCAGGAAGTTGTGCTCAATGGTTGTCACAGAGCCCTGCTCCAGGTGCGCCTTGATGGAAGCGTAGAGGCGGCCGGTATCGATGGTACGAAGCCGCTCCATGCGCTCTCTCCAGTAGTCGCCCATGGCGTTAGTCCAGCCTCGCTCATATCTGAGGAGATCGTCTACTGCTGCGTCTGCCATAGGCTCTCGTCATACTGTATATCGATAGGTTCGTCTGATGTGATCATGAAGTAGAGTCCTGTGACGCCATTCATGGACCATCTGCCCAGTTCGCTCGAATAGACCTGCGTGAGGTCCAGGAACTCCATCTGTCCGTCGTATGCCTCACGGCTCTTGTCGTGGAGCATACGGCTGAGGAACTGTCGGAAGATATATCTGCAGATATTCATTTTCGCCTCTCGGTCTGCCATGTCATCGCGCCGGTACCCTGCCAGGATCCAGACGGTATAGACGTTGCGGTCGAAGAAACCCTCTCCAATGGAATGGGTGTTGCTGTCAACGGTGTCTGAGACCATGATGAAGTTGGATGCCTTGCGGAACTGCTGCATGACTCCCTGGATGGAATCAGGTCCGGAGCACTCCGTTGCGACGAAATTATATTCTTTGCAGGTTCTGCACTCGGCAGCCAGCTGCTTGAAATAGGCGATGGAATCGAAGATTTTCTCTGTCATGTGCTGTTATTTTAACTATTTTGCCTGTTGCGCTTCTTGAACTCCTCTGCCTCTCGTGCCTTGTTATCAAGCTCTGTGAGGGCAGCCCAGCAGTCGGTATTATAGACTGCCTGCAGTTTGGTCACATCACCATCGGTAAGTGCCCTGATCTGCGCCTGCATGGCTGGCAGGATGTCCTCACGGCGCAGTTCGCCACCCTCTTTCGCAGGTCTGAAGAAGTGAGGAAAGTTGGCGGCGAAATACTCCTTGACGCTCGAGAACCACATGAAGACTCCGAGGAGCTCATAAGGTTCGAAATTGGCGGTTTCATCGGAAGAACCATCTGCGGTTCTATACATGAGGTTCGCCATTTTCTGCAGGAACTTGTCTTCCTGGTTAAGCATGAACAGCTGGTAGTTCTTCTCGATATTGAGGTAATCGTAGAAGCTGATCTCGTGAAGCAGGCTGTTTACTGCCGTCAGCTGAACGTCACTTGCGACCTGTAGAGGCCGAAAGTCCGTAAATGAGTCGATGAAATCGAAGTTTTTGAGCAGAGAGAGGATTTCTGCAGCGCTGATATACAGGACTCTCTCGCGCATTTTCCCAGTCTTATTATCGCCATTTTCGTCGCTTTCACCGCATTTAACGCTGCATTTCCACCCGGTCCGGGTGTACTTATGTACGGTAAGACCGCAGAACCTTGCGAGAAGGTAGCATTTGATAACTGTATGATCCTGGAACATCGACATGATGCTAAGGACATAGCGCAACTGATCCTCTGAAAGTTCCGCCCACGATGACGGCGCCTCGAAATTGAACTCTTGTGTACCATCTTTATGCGTTGAAAACGAAGGCAGGTTTTGATTTTTCATTGTTGAACTCTTTGAAATGGTTAGCCTTATATGCCGATGAATCCGCATATATTGGGAAGTTATCGAGATGTGCATCGAAGTATCTGAGCAGTCTCGCACGCTCGTTGGAGTATGCCGACAGCATGTCGTTGGCCAACATGATCAGGCTGCGGCTCAGCATGAGGCGCACGCAGCCTTCAAACTCATTGCCCTCTCTCACACCTCTGACCAGACACATGATGTCATCCATCTGTTCGTCTGACACCAGCTTGCGAAGGGTGGCGTCTGCCTCCTGCATGGCTGCCAGCTTGGACATCCAGTCCTTGGAGGTCATGCTGGTCTGTCTCGTGAGATAGCAATAGCCCTCCATGCTCCACACAACCGTCTGTATGCCCTGCTGAGCCTGGAGGGTGCTTCCCCATCCTGACACTACGGTGAGATGAGACATGACTGTGTCTTGAGCCACGATGAGGGCTATGCGGCATTGCTCTATGAGTGCCTCTACTCTGGAGGAACTGGCTGGAGTGACTTCGTTGTTGGCCACAACGCCAAAGCCTGTAGGCGTAAGCACGAGGTCGAGGTGTCTGACTACGCCGAGGAAGGCATCGAGGCACACCGCCTTGATGACTGCTTCACGCAGGTCGTCGCTGGTCTCCAATGCCGCCTCTCCTACCTCGCCCAGTATCTGCTGGCTGAGCCGCAGATAGGACTCCTTAAAATGCGGTTCCACCGACTCGAACACCTCAGAGTGCGAACTGGTGGCTGCAAGGATGCTCTGCTCGAAGTCATCCTTGCTGATTTGAATCTTCATTTTTGCCATTGTTTGAAACTATTGATGTCTGTTGGTCCTTATTTTTGTCTAGTGTCGTGAGTTCTATCATCGGCACATCTACGGTCACTCCTCGGTCGGCATAGCCATTGTAGTGGGAGATGACGTGGTAAGGCTTGCACATGATGTCGTGGCAAGCCTTCTCGAGCGACTGCTTGAGGATGAAGAGCTCTCGCTTGTCTGAGCCGGAATTGTTCATCTGGCTCTTGCCTGGTGTTGCTCCGATGAGGTTTGGATGCACGCCCAGCGAGAAGCAGAGAGCGTTGGATGCCTCGCTCATGTCGTCAGCCCAGTCGCCACCCTCCTTTTTGCTGCCCTCGGAGAGATTGATGATGCGCACCATGCGCTGTTCTCGGCCGTTTGGGTCGAAGTAGTAGCCCGTGATGAGTGCCTTGCCGGCATTCTCCGGTCCGCAGACGAAGTTGATGATGTTGTCCTTCTCCTGCAGGATGCGCTCCTTGCGCTTATCCGGGTCGATGATGTCCTCGTTGTTGCAGAGCTCTTCCCAGTAGTCGCGGTGCACCTCTATCTGGATGCGTGGAGCGGACGTGTTCTTGATCATGTAGCGCTTGCCGATACCGATGAGACGGTAGATGTCGTACCAGGCATCGTCGAAGATGCTGGCATAGTATGGTATCGGATAGTACTGCAGTCCGGGTGTCGGGATGCGTGAGATGATGGCAAACTTGCAGTCCTTGCCCATCTCGGGTGCCTTGCCCGTGATGCCTGTGTATGGGTCGGGTGCCTTGCCCATGCGCGCCATGAGGTCGCCCAGCGGGTCGTAGAGGTCGAGGAGCGGGATGACTTCGGTGTGGACAGGCGACATGACGTTGCAGAAGTCGCCGAAGAAGACATGCTCTATGCGCCCCTTCTCATTTGGTACCTCCAGGCGGCAGTAGGAAACGTCCTTGTGTCGGATGTTGACTATCTTGGAGTGGTCGCGGCTCAGGATGATGACCTCTACCGACCAGAAGAAGAACTTCATGTCTGTTGCCTGCTGCATGAAGACCTCGTGGATGGAGTTCTTCAGGCAGAAGTCGCGTATCTCGCTGTCGGTAGTGTCCTGCTTGGTCTCCCGGTCCATGAAGCGCACGCCCTGGCCGTAGCAGCACTGGACGTTGAAAGCCATAGCTCGCTGCGCCACCATGTTGCGGCGCAGCAACTGCTGCAGGGTGTATGGCATGTCGTTGTCATCGCCATAGTTCACATACTCGAAGAGCTTGCCGTCTGAAGTCTCCAAGATGCCCGTGGTGGCATCGCCCACCTCTCCGGAACCCAGAAAACTGGTATCCTTCCCATACTGCTGCTCGATGGTGGTGGAGTCTGTAACCCTGCTCACTCCCTCTGCTACGAGGGCGTAGCGGCTGTAGGAACCGCTGGTTCCTACTTGCTGAAGCTGATATTTTTTCTGTTTCATGTCATAAATATACTGGTAAGCCCAGGAACTGGTGAATGTAGATGTCCGGAACGGTGCGAACCTCGGCATTTGCCGGATTGACGAGGCGATGGAAACCGCCACGCCAACTGCTGCCCCTGACCAGCCATCCTGTATAGTCGACGGTCTTGCCGTCTGATGTCCACGCCTTCAGGTTAATGGTAGAGCGGTCTCGCTCTGCCTTGGCAAGGAGGCGCAGCACCTCTGTGAGATGGTAAGCCGTGCGTCTCATCAGTTAAAGGTGTTATCGAAGGTGTTGTCGAAGATACGACCGGCACGCTGCAGGTCAAGCACGTTGTGCTGGCGCTGGGCGTAGGTGTAGCTGAAGGTGAATCGTGGCATGCTGTCGCGCAGGTTGTCGCGCTTGGACTTGGAGTCAGAGAGGGTGACACGCTTGCCCACCTTGGCAACGCCGCCAATGAAATTGACCAGATAGACCTCGTCTGAGCGGAAAAGATCATCTGCCCAGTTTGCCATGTCTGTGCCCAGATAGCCCGTATCGGCGTTGAAGGTGCGCTGCTCTGTGATGCGGTAGTTTACCCTGATGCCGCCCATGTAGGCTGCATCGCGGGTGTACTGCGGGTCTACTTCGTGCTTGCCTGTGCAGTAGATGAGCTCCTGGCAGCCGAAGCTGTTGGTGAAGAGCAGAGTAGGCGCCACATCACGCTCCTCGCTGTCTATGATGAAGGTCATGGAGCGTGAGCCTGCCTCTACCACGTAGTAGAGAAGGTCGGTGCCCTCTGCCTCGAATCTTGACGGAGAAACGTCGATGGTAGTGTAGATGTCATTGCCGCCGGTGGCTGGTGCGGTAAACAATTTTGTGGTTTTGTCGGAAAAGTGTGCGGTGACTGTTGCCGTGTCCTTGCCCATGTAGTGGAGATATTCAAGTCGCCCCATGTAGGTGGTCTTGTGTCCCTCCAGCAGGGTGAGGAAGTGGGTTGTAAGGAATGTAGAGCAGTCCACGCCCACGATGTCTACGGTGGAATAATAGACCTGCAGGTTGGCTGTCTGCGTATCGGTGACTGTTGCCGAGTCGGTGTCTCCGGAGTCCGGAACCTGTTGCTCGGCGATGGTGATGGTGGCTGTGACTGCCAGCCTCCGGCGTGCATACGGACGGAAAATGTCGGCAAGGTCGCTCACTCTGATCTCTCCATCGGCAGGATAGAGATACTCATCGTAGATGGTATCATCACCTATATTGATGGTGACGAGCAGGCGGGTCTTGGCCGTAAGAATATCGATGTCGGGGATGTTCTCAAGGAAGAAACTGCCCGACGGAAGTGATGTGATGGTCATATATTATCTTTTTTGATGCAAAGATAATATGGAGAGGATAAAAATAAAAATACGGCTGACTACCCTCACGGGCGGCCAGCCGTATCAAAGCATTTCAAAACTTTGTAAAATTTTTCGTGCTGCAAAGGTACGAAAAATTATGCATAACACATGGTAGTATAATAAAATATATGAGTTTTTAACTTAAACCAATTTGTCTGGCCTGACAACTCTCTCCCATATAGCCCATGCCACGGTACCGTCTGGCTGCGTGGCTACATAGTAGCCATGCGCCTGCAGATACTGGTTGATGGTTTCTATACTGACACCGCCCATGTCATCAAGTTCCGTGGCGATGTCCTGTGTGGTCTTGAAGCTCTTCTTGTAATCAAGACCGGTTTCTTCATCCTTCACAGGGAGGCAGCTGCGGAAGTGGAAGTAAGCGTCGAGCAGGTCCTCCTCAAACTGCTCGCTGATGAAATTATCTGTATTTCTTGGCATAATCGTTAATTTTTAAAGGGTTATACTTAAATTCTGTTATCTGGGTGCTGTCGGTTTAATGCCGTCTCATAGAGGTCTATCCAGTAACCGAGTCTGGAAGCCCAAATGTCGTATTTGATCTGAAGTCTGCAGGTACGTAGTTCCTCTTGCTCCAGTTCTCTGAGGTATCTGCCGGCTATGCGGTGGCAGTCCAGATTGACGCAGTATCGTGACTGAATCTTGGCGTACTCCACCAGTTTGTACAGTTCCTTGCGCTTGGCTTCAAGCTCCCACCAGCGTTTCATGAGCGCATCGCGGATGCGACGGCGGCGGAAATATAGCAAGATAACGTCTATCTTGACTTTCTTCTTATTCTTTTTCATCGCTCACTCCTCCTTTCTTGTCTTTGGTCCAGCCTGGGTGCAGAAGTTCTGCTTCTGCTCCCGTAAGTACCCCCCCGCTTCTCGGTATCTCTCAAAGATGTTATGGCGGTCGCTCTGGATGGTATTGTTGTTGAGTGTCCAAAGATTAGTCTCCTCGACCTTCGCCTTATCTCTGCGAAATCCTGCCTCATTGCGAAGCTTTCTACAATTACGGAGTTCTTCCTGATATTCATTTTTGGCCTTCTCGAAAGCATTACGGGCACAGCGGTAGCTTTCCCCTGCTTCATCCTCCATGCGTTCAATACTGTCCAACGAGCTCTCGTAATTCCGGCTTATAACTTGCAACTCTGCCTGATGGCGCTTGCGCTCGTCTGCGGCTCTCACGATGTTCTCCTCCAGCTGAGCATGAAACAGCTCTGTAGTCATTCTGCTCACCATCATGCTACCTCCCCTCCGAAAATGAAACCACCAATCATGAGCATCGCCATCACAGCTGCGAAACCAACCATGGTGAGCACAACCTCTCCATAGGTCACGGTCTCCCCGCAGATATAGCTGAAGGTCTCGCTCTTGGTCTTGGCGAGCTTCTTGATTTCACACTTGAGGGTATTGATACCCTCCTCAACGCTGATGCCTGCAGGTCTCACCTGCGCATCACTTAATAAAATAGAATTCTGCATATTGCATCGTCTTATTAGCATTAACAGCCGATTGTACAAAAGGGTGGCGGCTGCATTCCCCGTTGCTAATAAGACGATGACTTATCCGGAAGGACTAATCAAATCTTACGGTTCATGCAGCCGCCATGTATTGGGCATATCTGTTTTCCCAGTTGGAAAAAATAATTTTCCCAGTTAGAAAAATAGATTTTCCTAGGCATAAAAAAAGCCTGCGGCTAGAAGCCATAGGCGATAACGGTCGCCCTGCCGGATAGTTTACTATCGTCTTATTAGCGTTGGCAAAGGTAAGAAGAATATTTGGAACCGCCAAAAAAAAAGCGAGAAATTTTAGAAGAATCTGCAGGGAATATGTTTTAGAGCATAAAATCGGGATGATTTGAGGAGGAGAAGGAATGAAAAGGAATGATTTTCCACGTATTTTCCGTGAAAATTCCACAAAATTCCACGAAATTCTCCGTTTTTCTCTGTTTTTCCACGGATATTCAATAAAATTCCACAGATATTCAATAAAATTCCGTATATTTGCAACGGTTTTAGTAAATAATATATATTAAGGTATGGAAAGAAAAGAGTATATGAACTTGGAGAAGCGCGTAACACTTCTCCAAATGACGGTAAATATTCTCATTGCTATCTCTATTATTCATGGAATAGTGTTGATATTGCTGCAATCGCCCCATTTAAGTGTTCTGCTATCCACCCTATTAAAGCAATTAAAATAGAGACGATAACACTAATCTTAGCCCATTTAAAGCTTTGCTTTTGCAATATCAGGTTCTCATCCTCTTTAGATTTCTTCTGACGGTATGGGTATCCTTCAATGCTCTCCAGCATCATTCTGTCGTAAGTCTGCATATACTTCACACCCTTGTCTAGTATATGCCACATGCCCTCAGACTCCTCGATGTAGCCCTCGTTGGCCAATGGTGGAAGGAGGAACCTCAAGTCAACATCATCAAGCTGGTTGTCAACCAGCGAGCCCCAGAGCTGTGCACGTGATTTGTCGCCCTTGATGAGCTCACGGAGAATCAGGCGAGCCTGCCTGCAGGTCTCACTATCTTGTAATAATATCATTTATCAATATCAAATATATGTGAATAATAAGAAGTCCCCGGCACGGCTCTGTGTCGGGGACGATGTGTTAAATAAAGATAGCCTAAATAGCAAGGCTAAGCGAGCCAAATTTCTGAGCCATATCCTGCAAGGCACCTCTGAGAGTAACAAGCTCATCAGGAGTGAACTGCGATGCCTTTCCGTTGACTATGTTTCCGTTCATCTTATGTGCCAGCCAAGAGCGAGATTTGCCAAAGTAAGCCTTTGCGATGTAAGCCATGGAAACCATATTCGTAATCTCACCAAACTTCTCTGCCATGGTCAGTTCCTTGACCTTCTGCTCTGTGGTCTTAGCCATGTAGCCCACTGCCACGGCAAAAGCCTTAGGGTCTGACTCCTTGAGTGCATCCATCTGACGGCGAACCTCCGCCTTATCCTCTGCGGTCTTGGCAGCTCTGTTTTGTGCAGCCAAAGCCTTCACCTTATCAATCATCTCTGTATATTCCATAATCTTATATTTTTTAAGTTTAAAGGAATGAGTGCCCCCGAAGGGGCTTTCTCATTTCTTTTTGTTTTTAATTTTGTTTTCCAACTCTGCGATTTCTTTTTCTGCTACCCTCTTGAAGGTATCGGGGAACTCTTGCCAATACTCTAGGTAGAAAAGCAAATCGTCTTCATTTTCCTTGAGTTCCTTAGATTTTCGTCTTGCCATATACTATCTTTATTAACACGATGCAAAGGTACTAAACTTTTGTTGAATAACCAAATATTTTCGTGATTATTTTCAACATTTGTGTATTATTTAACATTTGGCTACGAAAAAGCCCCCGATGCGTCACGCACGGAGGGCTCAGAGATCTTTACTAAAATTCCTACATATTTATATGAAAACACAGCCTATGTCAGAACACGGCTGCCTGTAAATCATCCTTTAAATGTCCCCGGCACGGCTCTGTGTCGGGGACGGTTGTGTGAATAGATAACCCTATGCTAACTGCAAAGAGCTAATGCGTTGTCCAATCTCCTGGACGGCACGATTGAAAATATCTTTCTGCTCGGAATTGAGCGTGTAAACATGACCGCGAACCTCTGAGCCATTGAGACGCTGAGAGAGCCATGCTGCGCTTTTGCCGAAGTAATTCTGTGCGATGTAACGAAGTGGCAGCAACTTGTAATCTTCCTCTGCAAGCTGCTCACGCAAAGTCAGGACTTCACTCTGAAGCTGCTCCATCTTTTGGTTGATGAAAGCCTTTGCTTCCTCTCTATCACTATCATCAGCATTTAATTTGATGTAGTTTAAAATTTCTGTTTTGCGAGCTTCGCTCTTTTCGTCTTCCTTGCCTGCAAGAGAAGCGTATTCCTTAAGTAAATCCGTATTATTATTCATATCTTTTATTTTTTAAATCCCCTCCCGAAGGAGGGGTAAGTTTTTACTTCTTTTTTCTTTTCTTAATCAGAACTGAAAGCTGGTCTAAAACGCTGTCTGTAAACTTCCAATAAGTTTCATCATCAATGTTGTAAGCCTTTCTCAGCCTGATGTAATCACTTAGCAGTTTCTTCTTAATTCTAATCTGCTTTTCTAGCTCTTCTTCATTCATCTGTTGAATTTTAAATTGTTAAACATCTAGTTATCTATTCACGATGCAAAGATACATAAAATTCTTTTAATAACCAAATAAAACATAAACTTTCTTTTATGATTAACTCATTTTTAACATTTCACCCCCATCAAACACGGTTTTTACCTCTTTTTCTCATCATTCTTGAATGATGTCAAACAATGTTATCACCGCTTTTACCCCGAAATGCAATGTAGGGGTTCGCTCGAAAACGGCTCGTTTCTTGTGGCAATTTCATGGAAATTGGCATAAGTAGCCGTTTTCGAGCGGGCAATCAATGGCAATTGATTGCAAAATTTGGGCATTTTGCACAAATTTTCCACGGTCATTTTTGCCAACTTGCTGAAAATCATGGATTTTTAGAAAGTTGAAGCAAAAAAGGGCGTGCCTTGCTGTAACTATACCCCCCACCGCCCTACGCTCGGAGGCAATTGCCACGGCTGACTGGAGCGGTATATGTAAGGGTTTTTTCTTGTGGCAATTGCCTCGTTCCCCGACTGCCGTGCCGAATTGCCATCGCCCTCGCTTATCTCTATCCCCTTCCCTTTATCCGCGGTTATCAGCAAGTTTGCAAGCAAGAGAAAGGGCAACGTGTTCCTGTCACGTTGCCCATGGTGCCTATAGTCTGCCCTTGTCGTGATAGCTGTAGAATACTCCATCTGTTACTATCACATGGTCCATGAAGAAGATGCGCATGACTTGACAAGCCTTGGCTATCCGCTGGGTCAGCACATCGTCCGCCTTGCTTGGCTGCGTGTTGCCCGATGGGTGATTGTGCACGAATGCCATGATGGTTGCACCGCTCAAGACTGCCTCCCTCATGAGGATACGAATATCCACTGAAGTCTCTGTTATCCCTCCCTCGCTCAGTTTCACGCTCTTGATGAGTCTGAAATTTTGGTTCATCAATATGACGTGTGCCTGCTCTACCTTGAGGTCTGCCATCTGCGGAAGCATGTAGTTGTATATGGCTAGACTGCTGCCCATGTCGGGCTTGCTGCCCAACTTCTCCACTGCCCTGCGCTTGCCTAGTTCCAAAGCTGCGAGTACTGCCAACGCCTTGCAGTCGCCTATTCCCTGCACTACCTGCATTTCGTCCATGGATAACTTTGCAAGGTTACTGAGATTGTTGTCTGCCATGTTCATCAGTTGCCTAGCCTGGCTTAGGCTTTCGGCTGTTCCTGCCCCTCTGTTGATTACCATGGATAACAATTCGGTGTTACTGAGTGCATCGAATCCGTAATTAGCTGCCTTGAACTCTGGGCGCTCGTCTGCTAGTATATCATTGTACTTCTTCATGTTACGCTACTTTATTATAGTTGTTGTTTGATTTCTTATTGATATTAACACCCTGTGGAAAACATCTCTTTGAGTGTGCAACTGCCTCATAAAAGCCTTCTGCCATCTCCTGCAACACGCCTCTGTTGCTTATTGGGTCGTGGTGAATGGTGCGAGCCAAAAAGATTTCTCTCTCCACATAAGCACCTGCCGCCTCCAACTTTCTTCTGAAGTCCTCGATGGTCTTGCCGCTAGTCAGCAGGTCGTCGAAAAGAATTACCTGCTTGCCCTTGAAGTACTCGCCATCTACTGAAACGTGATAAATGTCCTCGTTAACAACATGGCTGCCTCCGTTGTGGGTTGGCTTGCGCTCTCCAAAGATGTGCACGTGCTCATTTGCGGTTGCGATGCCTGCTGCATTGAGGATGGCTGCGAGATAGCCGAATCGCTTGTTATATTTCCATTGTGTGCTGCATGGAGCAAAAACTACAACGAAGTCCTCTAAGATACTGCTATACTGCTTTGTAAGATAGCGAACTAGCCACTCAGCGCAGAGGTGTGCCGCCTTCTTTTCGCCTGCCTTGAAGTCGTAGACGAAGCGGTTGTTTGCCATCTGCTGTGCCTTGTCAACGCAAAGGTTGATGTAAGCATTAGGAACGTACTCAAAGAAATAATTCTGTCTCATATCGAAAAATTTTATAAAGTTTGAAATTGTATTCTGGTAATGTTTGGGAGTCCAGAGATTTTTCCCACTCCTGCTGTGGAGTATTTTTTTTAATTGCATTCCGTTCAAAGCCCGGTGTGCCCTTTCGATTTTTCCTGTGCTTCAAAATGCGCTGGCAGAGGCAAACAGGTTCATACACAGGTTTGAATCGCCAGCAGCTAACTTTGCACAGGAAATTTCGGATGGGAACACATGACGGGCGGCGGAGAATGCAATAAAAAAAGTACGGAACAGCATCAAACTCACCATCGGAGATACCGCTTTCTCACACACCCAGAAAGAAAAAAAGGCAGCCTACTCTCACGAGCAAGCAGCCAAGGAATCATAGCATAAAAAAAACTTAAAGCAATAAATAAAAAAAAGAACGAAATATTCTATCGAGGGTAATAGTTGCTCATGCCACCCGTGTACAGGACGGTCTGAGGGAACTTGTCAACGCCAATGCAGACGGTATCGAAGGCATCGGAGAAGTCGGTACGGTTCTCCAGCCTGTCCTCGTCTGTCTCCACGAGCTTCTCTCCTCGCTTATCCTTGCCGTTGTTGTAACAGCCGGCACTCTCGATGGAGATGATCAGGTCCTCGTTATTGTCCTTATTGATGAGAACCATGTGGCGCGCATGTCCCTTGAACATGCGGTCGATGAGCAACTGCTTCTCAAGATGGTTCATCGGCTTGCCGATGTAGACCTCTGTAACGAGCCAGCCATTCCTACGTAGCACCTTGGTGATAATCTGGTAGAACTTATCGTTGTGGGTTGCATAGGAGTTTCCCACGAAGGTTGCATCGTAGTAGAAGATGACTCGTTTGTTCTTGAGATACTTATAGTAGTCGCAGAAGTCCTGAGCGAGCTCAGGCAACTTTCTGTCATACTTTACATAGAATGAGTTGACGATGCGCAGCTTGGTATCGGAACCCACCTGTCCGACTACGAGACAGTTGATGTTGTCGTTGGCATCGGAACCGATGATCAGCGGTAAACCGTCCTCCAGGTCGCCATCCATGCGGCAGTCCGGCTTGTCGTGCTTAGGGTCGAACTTATACTGCAGGTCATTGAGGAACCTGGTGTTCGGTGCCGTATAGAAGTTGCGATCCTCGTCAAGTCCGGAGTAGAAACCATCCTGTGCGATGCCGACATGCTGGCACATGATGCTCGTGAGGAAGGTCATCTTTGGCAGGTCTCGCTTCATCTGTCTGATGAAGTCCTCGCCCAGAACTGCGAGGTTCTGAATGCTCGAGCACCTGGAATACACCAGGGCATAGGAGCGGAGGGAGTGCAGAACCTTCTCGTATTTCTGCACCTGCGACATGTAGTAATCGTACCGTTCTGGGTGAGCAGCCAGCTTGTTTCGGATGCTATGCAGATGCACCAGTACCGTCTCGAGAGTAGCAATCAGCTCCTTATCCATCTTCTTCTCCCACGACATGAACCAGGAACCTTTCTTTGTTGCTGAAGTATCTGAAGTAATGGTAAGACCATGGTGGAGGCAGCAGTCACCGAACAGCTGCTTGTTTCCACGGTTTGCCGGGAGCGTCTCATTGTTGAGCTGCTCCCAGTCAATAAATTTCGCCTCGTCGATGAAGACATGGTCGAGTGAGAGGGAGTTGGAGGTACCGCTGCGGTCCTGAGAGATGATGTTGAGGTAGCTGCCATTATAAAAGGCTACTGTATTCTCCCAGTTCATGGGCTGGAAGTGCGGTTCCTGCCAGTGCAGCGCCTTCCACGGTTTTTTGCCAACGATGTAGTGGACGTCACGCTTGTAACCCCACTCCTCCAGGTGTACCAGAGCAGAGGGGAGAATGTTGGTCTGGCATCGCTTGACCGATGGCGCCACCATTCCCAGGCATGAGCCAGGCATGTGCTGCACGGCATAGAGGATGCGGCCAGCCTCGACCACACCCTTTCCGGTACCACGGCCCCACTCGCAGACCAGCGTCTTAGACATGAGCTGCAGGACGCGCGACTGCACGTCGTTGAAAAATAACTCCTTAGGTCTTGCTGTCATCATCTGGCGGAAGTTCTTCGAAGTCTGCATCCTCGATGTCCGGCATCGAGTAGCGCTTCTCCATTTTCTTGATTTTCGCACGAAGATTTGGAATCTTCTGCAAACCGATGACTGTCGGATCATCTGTCATGCGGAACTCAACAGGAACAATCTTGTCGAATGCCAGCTCTGGCTCATCAGGAGTACCGGTGCGGTTGTTCTTGATGCGGTTTTTCTGCATCACGGCAAGCGCCCGGAAGTCGCCGGCAGCCTTGGCAGCCTTGCGGTCCTCGTCTATCTCCTGGTTGACCTTCCATCGCCAGAACTCCTTAGAGGCGGCGTTGAGATTGCCGAGCATGACCTGGCAGAGATGAATATCATCGTATGCCTGGGTCTCGCTGACGCCAAACATGGCCTTGTCCTGATCAACCATCTCCCTGACGGTAAAGCGTGGATAGCGCAGCCAGAAGGCGTAGCAGCCACGCAGCCGCTCCACTCTCGCCTTGACGATGGCAGAGATGTGAAGTTCCTGAAGTTCATCCTCGTTGAGAGGCATGTACTTCATGTAGTCATCAATGTTGACTGGTAGACTCATATCTAACTGAGGTTAGCCATAATCTGCGAGAGTTGCGACATGATGGACTGGTAGGCTCCAGGAGAGCCGACCTTGGCGAGCGCTATATTGTTGATGCGTAACTCGTTAGCGGTCTCCGCTAAACCTTTGAGGTAGCGGTGTCGATAGGGTGAGCGCGGCTCCTGCAGCTCCAACTGCATGGCCATGGCCTCGTCGGGAGGCAGTTCCATCATGATGGGCACTTCATCGACCGGTGTCATGGTCTTTGCCAGGTCATAGACCGTCTGTAGGTAAAGTTCACTCTCTTCCAGATAGGGGAATTGTTGTCGTATCATCCAGCAAATTATTTAACATGTTATTGAGATTGAGATAGACATCTCTGTCAGTCGTAATGAACGTGCACTCAGCACGGTCACCATAGGTCTGGTTCTGAGATGTTATCACAGAGACTAACCACTCGCTGTTAGCAACGAGCATGACTTTGGAGTGGTTGAGCGTCAGTTTAACTTCATCAAAAGCCTCTGTCATTAAGCGACTTAGCTTTAAAGTTTTACTTGAAGCTTTAATGTCCGCAACCAAAACTGAGGAGTCAACCAACCCTCGCTTGCGAAGGTTGATGACTCCACAGAGGAAGGCATCGGATGTGGAGAAGGTGGTGACGGCAATGTGCGCTGCACCTGTCTGCTCCAGAATCCACCCCAACAGACCAAGGGTGTGAAGACCTTGGCCAAGGAAGACCTGCGAGCTACTCTGCTGAAGCGGCTTCAGGACTTGCTGTATCTGCTTCGCCCTCATCTGTAACCTCCTCTTCTGCACTCTCTGGCTGCTCCTCGCCATCGGCTGAAGCCTGCTGCTCCATGGTGATGCCAGCCTGCTGAAGCTTGGCGATGGTATCAGCGGTTATCTCTGCCTTGGCAGTAATGAGGAGTTGCACACGCTCATTGACCTTTGCTCGCAAGGCGTCAGCTTTGTCTGTGTTGCCAGCCTCCGTTAAGCCAATAAGCTGGTCAATGTTCTTGGTGATGTAGGATCGAGCATTGCCAATCTGCTTGGAGGTGATGGCTGCTTCTGGCTGCTCCTCCGCTGGCTGCTTCTCGGCATCACCCGGCTGGGCATGGTCGTAGACGTCCATGGCCTGCTTGTATGCATAGTACTCCTCCTTGAGTGTAAGGAGCATGCGCTTGAAGTCTTCGTCGGCAGCATGCAAGCCCTCGTATCTGTCACATGACATGTCGTAAGCTTTGCAAGCCTCAAAGTGTTCCTTGATTTTCTTCCACAGAGCGCAGTTATTTTTCCAAATAGCCTGGATGTTTTCAGGCAACTGGTCATGGTCTGCTCGTTTGCCCTTGGCTACGATGGCTGAAGGCACGATGGAATCGAGGTTTTCAGACTCCACGACCGGAAGATGAGGGGCAAGCTGCTTGGCAATCTTGTCTGCCTCTGATGTCTTGTCAACCGCAGTCTGAAGAACTGGCGTGACTGCCTTGTCATAGTTGCGGACATCATCGATGGTCATGCCTTCGATGCGATAGTTGAGATGCTTCTGCAGCTCATATTTGAGCAACTCGAGTTTGCCCTGTGGGTCGAAGTTGATGAGTTGGTAGAGGTGGCGGTTGTTATTCATCTGAAGGAGGAGAAGCGCTCCCTCCCTGATGTTGGCATCGGTATGCTCGCAGTCAAACCACTTCTTCAACTTTTCTGTGAATTTCGGATCATTCATAATAAATAGAAAATTAAAATGGCGAGGCGAGCTCATGTAAGCATCGCCCCGCCACTGATAGTAGTTATGTAGGAATATCGAATCCCTAGTTAATGGCTGTCTGTACCCTCAGAGACCTCCACTGGCTTGCAATCCTTGCCGCTGATGGTTCCTTCAGCAGTTGTGAGGGTACCGAAATAGAATGGAGGCATGGTCTCGCAGCTGGCAGAGATCTCCAGTGTGGTGTTGGTCTCGTCTGCGATGCCTGCACCAGAAGACTGAGAAGGTGTCACGTCGACATCGAATGTATCGTCACCGATCTGGCGAAGCTTGCCGTTGCGCTCAGGTACCATGAAGATGCAATCATCGTTGAGGAGGATGGAAGCCAGTGCTGAAGCTTCCTCCTCTGTTCCTGGGAGGATGAGAGTAGCCTTGAGGTTCATTGTCTTGCAGCCATGCTCACCCTGCGCCTCTGGCGAGAAGGAACTCTTGTCTGTGACGAAGGCTACCTTAAACCAGACCTTGTCAGCCTGAATGGTGTGGTTATCCTTGATGACGAGATAATCCTTGAGTGAGGTGGCAGCCTCCTTTTGCGGCTCAGCTAACTTGGTGATGTAACGACGTGGAATGAAGAAGCCGTAGGCTCTGGTACCCGGCAGTCGCTTCTCTCCAGGACACTTCAACACATCCTCATAAAGGTCTGTGGTTGAAGCACATGTTTTCTTAGTTGCCATATATCAATATATAATATTATGTATAACCATAGACAGCTATCCCTTACTCAGAAGGGATAGTGTCGTAACCGAAGAGGATGCGTTCCTTGGAGATCGACTCGAACTGAGTACCGAAGTACATAGTTGCCACGAAGTCAACCAGGAAGTGAGAGTCAAGAGAACTCTCTACACCAAAGTTTGCCTTGTCGCCCTCGGTAGCCAAACCGATGAGCATGTTGCTGCCAGGAGTGATGATCTTATAGCCCGCAGGAACGTTGTCAAGACCCACGAGGGTGCAGTTGCTTGCACCATCCATCTTGTTGTGGTTGAACTCGTTGTTCCAATTGACACTTCCGTACTTGTCGCGATAACAGCGGCGGTAGAGCGTGAGTTCATGGCTGTTCATGAACATGCATGTATTGATGCCCTGCAGTTTAGCATCGGCAGCATCATAGAATGCTTCGACAGCATCGACTGCGTTGACACCAGTCATCGCGGTTGTATTGAAGAGGTTGCCCTTTCCGACAGAAATCGCCCCTGCCTTGATGTCTGCATCGGAGATTGTCTTGAAGCCATCAGCGAGGTCTGCGGTACCAGAGCCAGCTGAGTTACGCTTCATGGTGAAGAGGTTCTTGAAGAGTGCTTCACCTATCTTGCCTGCCAGGAACATGCCAATCAGTTTGGTGATAGGCTGGTTTTTGAGCGCATCACCCTGGAAAACATTGGAGCCCCAGATAGACTCACGAACAGCATTTGGTTCAAAAGGCTTGACGCATGAACCAAGGAATGTCTCCAAGGTACGGCCTGTGATGGTAACGCCATTCTCATCCTTGCGAGTAAGAGAGTATGGCCCGAGCTCCATGTCGCCTGCGAGCTCTCCGACAGTCTCCTTGCCACGAACGCCAACGCGTCGGCTCATGAATTTTGCAGCCTCGTCAAGAGCGCGTACCGGCATCTGAATGATGTCCTTGCGGTACTTAGCGAAGCTGGTCTTCAGAGAATCAGGAGTAATCTGAATTGTATTTTCTAAAGCTGCCATTTTAATTGATCTGCTTCAAAGCATTGAATATTACGCCAGGGTCTACATTGTCAACCTCTGGTGTGACGTCATCATGGGTATCAGAACCCGGAGCGCCCTTGAGATCCTTGATCTCCTTATTCTTGGCCTGGATATCCTTGTCCTTCTGCTCAACCTTAGCCTTCAGGTCCTTGATCTCCTGGCTGGCTTTGTCGAGCTCAGCGGACTTGTCATCCAAGTCCTTCTGCTTCTGGGCAAGAGCATCCTCGATTTTCTGCATCTCTGCATTGGTGAGAGTAATCTTCTCATCATTAACCTCAAAATCCTCCTTACGATTGAGGAGGGTCTGAAGATTGAGGAATTTCTTCTTCATGTTAGAAATTTGTGAATTATTCTTGAACATTTCCCTGAGTGAGGCGAATGCCTTCTCGAGAAATGTTTTTGACGGCTCGTCATTAGCGGTCGCTCCAGGCAATGGTGGCAAACCCATGGTGCAGCAGACAGCATTGGTGAAGCGCTTGGAGAGATTGGTCTGACGCTTCTTGTCTTCGTCATCAAGATCTCTGATCTCATCTACGAGGCCCAACTCTAAAGCTTGCTCCGGACGCAACCAATTCTCCTTGTCCATCTGCTCCAGCATCTCTTCGCTGGTTTTGCCTGAGCGCTTGGCATAGACGGAAGCGATCACCTTGTCGATGGTGTCGAGGCCGTCGCGCTGCTTCTGCCACTCCTTGATGATTTCATCAAGTTTCTGCTTGTTAGCTGACTCCCAGACAGCAACTCCCGTGGAGGCATTGTGAATGAGCATGGTGCTGCCGACTGACATGTCAACATGCTTGGCACCCATACACAAGACTGTAGCGATGGAAGCAGTCATGCCCAATATGTGGACGTTAACATGGCCATGGTCCTTGATAAGTTGATAGATGGTTAATCCTTCATCAACATAACCACCCGGCGAGGAGACGGCGATATCCACCTCCTCGTCCGGATGAGCGTCAAGGTAGGCCTTGACATCCTTGGAACGTGTACCATAGGTGCCCGACCACCAGTCGTAGCCGGCTCCGATGGTACCGCATATCATCATTCCGTATTTCATGCGCTTATCTTTTTTGATGCAAAGATAATATGGCAATTGCCAACGGAAAAATACGTAAATCAGGCTAATAAAGGTGCTTTTCGGGTGCTCCCCCACAGAACCGTGTATTCGATCATGGCAGAAGTACCAAGGGAATCAGGGTGGACATCAGACATATTAATAATAGGATATGGACGCTCCCTGTTGCCAATGAGATAGCGTTTGCCCTCGATGGTTGTGACCAGATAGGCATAGTTGTCCTTCATGTCCAGGTCTTCGCGGCATGTACGGAAGGTGAGTTTATGGGTGTAGAAACGCACACCATCCTCTATTTTGTCGGTTATTTCCAGTTTGGCAGGTTTAAGACACTTAACTGTTGGCCAATCATAGCTCTCGGGAATGTCAAAAGTGAGGTTGCCTAGAAGTGTATCGAAAGGCAACTTGCTGACAGGAATGCGCTGCACGCAGCAGATATAACTAAGTCTTTTCATAAGCTGTTCAAATTTCGCGTCTGTTCGCATCTGTTCGCACCTGTTCGGTGTTGAACAAAAACAGGGCTATAGTAGATGAGATTTTTTCATGAAAAATCGTCTTTTTTGCATCTTTTAAGATTAAAAAGATTGATGCCTTTCTCCTGATAGGCCTTGCGCATGCGATACCATTTCATGCGGATGGTCTCTGCATACTCAATATCAATCCCCTGCTGTTCACACCAGGACCTGAATGCAGACATCTTCTTGCACGACATGTCATTGAGGTCGCCGAGGTCACTCCACATGTTTATGCGGAAGAGATCGTTGATGCTTTCGGTGAGTGCCTGCTTGGCATGACCGTTAAGGAAGTTGTATGTTTCTGGGCTTTTAGACTTGGAGTAAGGTATGCTAATTGCAACATCTCTCTCTCCAGGTTGCTCAGGTTGGTTATTGACTGGGCGCTTCGCGAGGAACCGGCGCAGAACAGCATTCTCGTTGCTGCAGGACGGGAATTCCACGGGATCGCCGAAAGAATGGGTGAGCCATTGCTTCAAGTATGGCTCTACCTGTACATAAACTACGAATTTACTCATATTTTGATTTTTAAAAACACCGCAAAATTAGGAAAAATAATCGATATAATCCTACGTTTCTAGGAAAAGTTATCTGCTTTTCGCTAAAAATCCTTGTTTTTAGGGAAAAAGTTGCAATTAAAAATCAAGGAACCCATTTTTGGGCAATTCATTTGTGGCAATTGTGGCAAAAATGTTAAGTGCTTGATTATTAATATTATAAGTCTTTTCTTATTGACACAAATATATAATAGAATTGCCACATTGCCACAACCTTTGCCACACTTCTCTTCTCGTTGCCACAAATTGCCACAATATTGCCACAAGCACACAACTTCTTAACTCTCTGATAATCAGCGATGCACTAATTGCCACAAATGCCACATTGTTTTTAAGTCGCGTGTGAGTTGTCGGAAAAATCACGGAACACCAACAAAAAAGCCCCCAGAGGAATCTCTTCCCCTGGAGGCTACGATATGATCTAAACAAAAAACTTATTTCCACTATAGTGGCGAAGGTTCCAGACCTAGAGCCTTCTGCTCAGCATCTGTCATGACATAGGTATCCTTAGTCTGTTTCTGCTCACCATCTACCTCTGTGTCAAGATCTATGCCATATCTGTTTGACACCATGGTATAGTCAAAACAGAGAGGCCTGTCTTTATAATACAACTTCTGACGGCCAGTGATAGTACCATTGGCATCTGTCTTCTCTACTGTCTCCGGCAAACCACTCGGAGTGAACTTGATAAATCGCTCAGGGTTTTTGGTAGAACCATAGAAGTCAGCACCAATCTGTAGGTAATGCAACAGCGACTCCTTAGGAAGGAGGTTTTCATCCATCTGCCTTCCCAGTTTGCGGTAGACTGCCATGGTGATGTCCTTGCGAATCATGAGGATGCTCTTCGGCATCGCCCAGTTGTCAATCTTGACTTTATTGGTGGTCAATGCGCCAACTGTCTTAATCTTGAAGTCCTGGTCCTTCTTCAGCTCACCCATCTGTACTGCAGCATTGATGATATTCCAAAAGCCAGCGACCTCGTCGGTGGTGTTGCACATGCTGTTCTGCGTCTTGACTCCCTTAACAACTACTCCCAAAAGGTCACTGTAGCTGAAAGGAAAGTCGATGTAATCTCTGATGGCGAGATATGCAGCCAACGGCACCTTCCAGTTCGTCATTATACGGTCTAGGATGCTTTCACCCTCCAACCGCTCCTCCAGGTCATCAGATGCTTGCTTCCAGGCATTACCGAAGCAGCCCTGGAACTGGTCACGATGCTTCAGTAGCTGAAGGGTGATGTGTGTAGCACCAATCTGGCGCATACGCTCCAGTTCCTCGAAGTTCTGTTTCTCCTCACGTGTATGCTCACCCTTGTCAAAAGTGAGATAGATGAGTCGGCTGAAGAGGGCGATATCTGCAGTAGGCATCTCCTGGCCAGTGAGGATGATGCCAGAGTCAACCTTGGCCTGCACGAGCTTTTTATCCTTGTCCATGTTCATCTTTGTGCGACCTATACCGTTCCACAAGTCCTTGAGCCACTCCACCTTATTCTGTGTGATGGAGTTTTTGTACTCGTCGATGTGTACCAGGGCATCGCTAACTCCTCCGACATAGTCAGAGAGTGCTGGCATTGACGCATTTGTGATTGAGAGCGGCTCATATTTGGTTTCGTATTTGTAGAAGAAGTTCATGAGGGTGGCAGCAAATTCTGTCTTACCGCATCCCTTCGGGCCAAAGGCATTGAGGAGCGGGAAGGAACGACTCTTGCCGATGACTATGTCACGGAAGAGAGTCGCGATGTAGAAGCACAGACCCACCTTGGCGTTATCGCCAAAGACCTGTACGACCTTGGCAAAGAAGTCTGCCTGACTTGTCGGATTGTCAACCATCTTCTCATGCCGAAACTTCTTCTCACTGACATATAACTCCCGGCTGTCCTTATTGAGCTTGCTCATGGCCGGAAGATAGTACTTGCCAGCCTGCAATCTGAGTATGCCCATATCATCTATTGGAATCCAGATACCATCTTCGCTCGCTCCGTTACAGAATGCATAGAATCCTTCACGCTGCCAACCTAGCTGCTTGATAGGGTCTGCTGTCTCGGTCACTCTACCGAGATAGCCTAGAAGCTTGATAAGCTGCTCATCTCTGGCCATCCAGATATAATCTCCTATACCAAACAGTCGCTTGCGAAGCGAACTGCTCGATGTGATCTCATCCATATTGAGTTCGATGAGTCTTGATGGTTCCTCTCCGTTATTCTTGATTTCGAAGAGGCGAACCGGGTTGAAATCATCACGAATATGGAAGAGAGGCTTCATTTTGAAGTTGGACCATTGAATTTCGTCTCCTTCCTTGTTGGTACCCCAATAGCTATTATCATGTTCGGTGAATCCGAATTCACGGAGCATCTTGATGTCTCCCTTGCGCTCACGCTCCTGCTTCTCGCTCAGTTCTGCCTCCTTGGCTCTCTTGAGTGTATCCTTCCACTCTCGAGAGTGTTTGTAGGTAGAGATAAGACTAGTCAGATAGCTGCTTCTCAGGTCTTCATCCTTGATTAACATGAGCAGTCCACAGATATCTGCAATTGCTTGCAATCTATCCTCTGTCGTAAACTCATCGATATCTTCTGCTGTTGGCCAGTATCTGCGGCGGCAGTACCAGAAGATGAACTTCTCCTCTCGCATCTGTGAGAAGTGTCCCTTGTCAATAATCCAGGAGTCCGGATCCTCCTTCTTGGGAGCCGGATAATCAGTCGGAATTTCCCGGACATTTACCGTAAATCCGACCTGTAAAGCAGATCGACCATTGGCAAACACATTAGCTGTCCCTGCCGGAAATTCATTACCTGGTTTAAGTTCGTCAGCATCGGGGATGAATGTCACCCTCTTGCTGATGCGGTAGAGCTGCTTCAGCTGGTTTTCGGTCCATGAACCGCCGAGTGATGCCACTGTATTGAGAATGCCGATAGACTGAAGCTTGAGCACATCTGGAGCACCCTCGACGAGATAGAACTTATCACGCAGACGTGCCTCCTTCTGTGCGAAATTGATACCAAAAACCGAAGTGTCCTTGTGATAGACGAGACTGTTCTTCAGGTTGAGGTACTTGCAGATATCCTTATTATCGGACATGGTTCTTGCTGTGAAACCTATGACTCTGCTCATCTTGTCATAGATAGGTATGGTGTAGCGGTCTCGGAGCATGGCGAACTGGCCGCGCTCACCATTACCTATGAGGCCAACTTGCTCCAGGATATCTAAGTCCAAGCCTTTTTGCTTTGCCCAGGCTATGAAGCCTTCTACTGGTGCATAGCCGATGCCGAAGGTGCCGATAGCATCCTTGCCCCATCGTTTGCAAACTGCCTCCCGTGCTTTGTTAGCAGCGGGATTTACCTTCTGCATACATTCTGCGAAGTAGCTCTGCGCATAGTTGAGTGCTATGCGCAGGGCCTCCTGCTCCTTTTGCTTCTCCTCTTCCTCCTTGCTTGGTCGCCACTCGTCCTCTATCTCCTCATTGAGATATTTCTTTGCGAGTTCCTTGCAGGCAATTGGGAATTCGAGACCATTCTTCAGTTTGCGGTAAAAGCTGATGACGTTGCCGCCGGAGCGGCATGAGCCAAAGCACCGCCAGCAGTTTGTGCCTGTATCCACATAGAATGATGCAGTATTCTCATTGTGGAACGGACAGCAAGCCCAATGGCGGTTGCCTTTCTTCGCTGAGAATTTAATGCCTTCATCCTCGGCTACATCCAGAATGGAGACATCACTAATAATGCGATCTACTATCTCTTGTTTAATCATATCTTTATATTTTGTGCTGCAAAATTAACTTAGAACTTCCGAAAAAGAAAGTACTAAGATAACCTGCGCATGAACTTATCAATGTCTTCATTGACAAAGTAGCGAATCTGACGCTTATAGGCGTAGTCTCGCTCCATCATCAACTGCTGGAGGATGCCCTTATATTTGCCCCCCCGCTTGTCGAATGCCGCTCTTATCTCGCGGTCTGTCCAAAACTTAATTCTATTCCTCATAACTTCGGTTTATAAAATGAACATTTTGAGTTGGCCATGAAGAACTCATAGTCATGCTCCGACTCTATCTCGTTGTACAGCTTGCGGTGTGAACACCCCCAGAACTTGCAGGTTCTGCCACTGCTGCGGGCACATGTATTGTGACACTCTACGAATGTCTTGACTTGTTTCTCCTTCTTCTTTTTCATAATTCTATATCAAACCATGGTAATCTGACAGATTTGGATATTGGATCCAATTTTGATACCTGCAGACATTGCCCATTTTCTAACCACCAATACTCCATGACTTCATTAATACACATGTATGCTAAAATGCCATAATCATTCTGCACATAAAAATCTTTATTCTCTAATGTTGCGAATCTAGAGATTAATAATATAATTTTGGCTTTTATATCTTTACTGCTCATAGAATATGCATAAAACAATAAATTTATACTCCACATAAATTCTAAAGCAACTGCACCAGGAGCCATTGATGCAGTTGCGCTTGTAGCGGCATCGATGGCAAATCATAGGTTCAACTGATGAACTACCTTGATGATGTCTCTCGTTGACTGCAGCCCCAGTCGCTTCGTCATTTTACGAAGCTGTGCAGAGACCGTATTCTTGGATTTGCCAAGAATCTCGGCTATCTCTCTAGCAACATAACCCTGTGCAAAATACTTCGCTACCTCAAGCTCTTTAGGGAAGAAAGGAGTCTTCAGCTTTGGGAGGCAGACTATGTTCTCTCTAGGACATATACCCCTGAGAGGGCAATCGACTTTCTCCAGGTGCAGAAGGGTTCCATCGATATCGAAACTAAGTGTATCGTTGGAACCCAGGTTGCAACGGATGAAACGCTCTGTTATGAGAAACTTGAAATAAAGTTTGTTCGGCTTACTCTTGACGTATAAGTCTGCCAGGTACTTATACGCCTCCGGGTAAAGCCGACTTATCAACTCAGCCATGTGGTTGATGAATTCCGGATGCTCTATACTGTAGCTGAGCACCTTGCCATCATGGCCATAAAAACACACTTCTCCTTGTGGAGACACGAAAAATTCTACTTGCTTTTCCATAAGCTTTCTTTTATAACTGTTTGTACTACCAAGAGATCTCTTGGATTGAACTTGGTCCTGCCCGACAACTTTTGTTGTACTGTATTGTAGCAGAAACCATACTTAGTCATGAGAAACTGAATGAGCTGACTCTTCTCTTTTTTGGAAAGAGTCGCGTAATAACCTTCAATAGTTAATGCTCCATTTTTAACTTCATTTTCTTGCATATCTCAATTTTAATTACTAAATTTGTGGGCAAATATAAGAAGAATTATTGAAAAACTCCGTAATTTTGGGAAAGAAATCCTATTTTTGCGGTGTTATTTAACTTTCATTTAGTGATATTAGGTTATGTTTAACGGAGATTTAGTGAATCGACTGCTCAAGGAGCAGAAAAAAACAGTCGGTGAAATGGTGGCTTTTGTCTTCGGTCAGAGTTCACACATATCAACGAGCTACTTCAAGGGTCGAACTTACATTGACTCTCGATACCTTGAAAGGTTATCGGAATATTTTGAGGTTCCAATAGAGGACTTCTTCCTCTCAAATGAAGAGTATGATGATAAAAAGTTAGAGAATACGAATGTGCATCACATCAGCAACTCAACTGTCAACATCAACAGTAGCCCTGATGTATTGATGGGTGTCATTAACAACCAAAAGGCGATGCTCGACCAACAGGCTGAGCAGATCAAATGGCTGCGGGACCAAGTACAACTTCTGACAAAAAACATCGTACAGCAATAAAAAAGACTTTTCCACTCTCTTATTTCTTGTAGCAACTGACTAATATACAGAAATTTGCGCATGGAATAAGGGAGCGAAAAATCGGTATATAATGTCAAAAGCATCAGATATCGCATATTGATTATCAATAAGTTATAGGAAGGGAATGGAGTCAATACTATCCAGTAATCCCGACCAAAAGCCGTCAGATATGCCGTAAACACTGAGGATTTGCCTTGGTCGTGGTCAAAATGGTCGGCGAAATTTCGGTTTCACAAGAGCTTAAAAATCCGTAAGCCTATGAAGTTTTTAAAGGATTTTTTTTATATCAATTACCATGAACGGCGAGCATTACTCATAATCCTGACCCTGCTCGTTGTCAGTACCACAATGATTTTCATTGTAGGTTCTAAAGAAACTATGCCCTCAGAAAAGCAACAAGCCCATAACGATAGTATCATCAGGCATGCCACGCGGCAACATCCAGGCTATTATGAAGACGGACTTCAGTCGAGCGAAGTATTCGCCTTTGACCCCAATACGGCAAGCCAATCTGATTTCCAACGGCTGGGACTGGAATCATGGCAAGCCAGAAGCATCATCAAATATCGAAATAAAGGAGGTATCTTCAGGACACCTAGAGACTTTGCACGGGTTTACGGACTAACCAAGAAGCAATTCGAAAAACTGCTGCCCTTTATCAGAATTGGTAAAGACTACCAGCCGGCTGCCAACTTTTACCCAAGAGAAAGATACAACTACGGCTATCAAGAGACGGCTATAAGAACTAGAGAAGAAAGGAAGAAAGACACTATCCAATACAGTTATCCACGAAAACTGAAAGAAGGTCAGTATATCAACATCAATTCTGCTGATACGACCGAACTGCAGAAAATTCCCGGCATAGGCTCTTACTATGCCAGAAGCATCATCCGTTACAGAGAGCGGTTAGGCGGTTTTGTTTCCATGAGCCAGATACAAGAAGTGGAAGGCGTGCCCGAGACAGCCCTCCACTATATGAATATTGATGCAAAACATATCAGAAAAATGAATGTCAACCAGCTCAGTTTAACCGAATTGCGCAAACATCCTTACCTGAACTTTTACCAGGCAAAGGAAATCGTAAACTACCGCAGAACCCATGGTCCGCTGAAAAGTGCTGAAGAGCTGCGTCTACTCAAAGACTTTCCACCTGCCGAAATAGAAAGAATCAAGCCGTATCTTGCCTACTAGGGGCAAGATAGCCTGTCTGCAAGTTTGCCGGTTTTGCTAAATGACACCAAACTGGTGCAGGAAGATAAGGAAAATACAGATTGGACAGATAAAACGGATGGTGAACAGGAAAACAGGGAAGAGAGTTCCCTTCAAGGTTCCCCAGTTGGTAAACTCATCACGCACAATCTTCTTTGGCACATACCATCCCAGGAACAGACAGGTGATGAACGACCCCAACGGCATGAGCAGCTGGGCAGTAAAGTTGTCACAATTGCTCAAGAAATCCTTGCCGAAGAAGCCCAAATCAGGTACGGCACCCTGAGAGAGCGAACAGAATACAGCTATGATGCAGCAAACGACGGTCTCGAACCAGGCTCCCTTGGCACGGCTTATCTTACCCTCCTCATAAATAAAGGCGGTACCTATCTCGTGCATCGAGATGGTAGAAGTCAGGGCTGCCAATACAAGCAAAGCATAGAACAACACCGAAATCACATAACCGACAACCGGCATGTTACCGAAAGCCTCCTGGAATACGTTTGGCAAGGTAATGAAGATGAGCGAAGGACCGCTGTCTGGCTGCACACCTACCGAGAAAGCTGCAGGGAAGATCATCAAACCTGCCAATACGGCGATTACCGTATCAATGGTCACAATCTGAGTAGCAGACTTCAAGAGATTGGTCTGTCTGTTGAAGTAAGAGGCATAAGTACACAGACAAGCCGTACCCATGCTCAAAGAGAAGAACGCCTGTCCCAGCGCTTCGAGCAACACGTTTTCATCTACCTTAGAGAAATCCGGCTTCAGCAGGAACTCCACTCCCTTCATCGCTCCCGGCAGAGAGCAGGAAGCTATCACAATCACAATCAACAGGAAGAAGAGCATAGGCATCAGTATCTTGGATGCTTTCTCTATACCATTGCGCACACCGCGTACTACCACCATGTGGGTAAGCAGGATAAAACCTACTGCCCATAAGGTAGGACGGATAGGATCGGCTGAAAAGGTCTGGAAATAGGTCTTCACATACTCTGCATCGCCATGAACACCGCCCATGATACTGGCATAGAGATACTGCAGGCACCAGCCAGCCACTACGGCATAGAAACCCAGGATAATCATAGAGGTGATGATACCCATCAAGCCCAAAGCACCCCAAGCCTTATGCTTACCCAGATTGGTATAAGCACGGGCTGCATTGGATGCAGAATGACGGCCGATGATGAATTCGCTCATCATACCAGGCAATCCGAGTAGGATGATACATACCAAATAGATGAGAATGAAGGCGGCACCACCATTCTGACCTGCCATATAAGGGAAACGCCACACATTACCCAAACCGACTGCCGAGCCGGCTGTGGCAAGAATAACGCCCAACTTACTACCAAAATTTCCTCTTGTTTCCATTATCTAAATCTTTAATGTGTAGTGTTTGCTTTTTCCGACGAAACGGCAGATGCTACACCTTATTATATATAGTTATATCTGATTATATTATCTATCCGATTACAAATACTTTATCCGAAGACCCCAAACTGGTTCAGGAATACCAGGAAGATGAGGACAGGACAAACGAACTTAATCAGGAAAAGATAAATACCGAAGAGACGGCCCTTCAAGGTTCCCCAGTTAGTAAACTCATCCTGTACGATCTGCTTAGGTACATACCAACCCAGGAACAGGCAGGTAAGGAATCCTGCCAGAGGAAGGAATATCTGACCCGTAACGAAGTCGAACCAATCGAACAGCGCCTTTCCGAAGAACGAAAGCTTATCTGTTGCACCCAAAGAGAGCGAACAGAAGGCTCCGATGATGGCACAGGAAACCGTAACGATGGTAGCACCCTTCTTGCGGTCTATCTTCAACTCCTCGTAGAAGAAAGAGGTATTCACCTCATGAAGTGACATCAGCGAGGTCAAGGCTGCTACCGACAGCAACACGTAGAAGAGCAGCGAGATAATCCAACCCAGTACAGGTAACGATGCAAACGCCTGATTAAAGACATTCGGCAAAGTGATAAAGATGAGCGAAGGACCACTATCCGGTGATACTCCTACAGAGAAGGCTGCAGGGAATATCATCAGACCAGCCAGTACTGCTACCAGCAAATCGATGATGGAAATCTGCAAAGCACTCTTAAAGAGATTGGTCTGACGGCTGAAGTAAGAGGCATAGGTACAGATACAGCCCATACCGATACTCATAGAATAGAACGACTGACCCAAGGCATTCAGGAACACGTTTCTGTCTACCTTTCCGAAATCAGGCTTCAACAGGAACTCCACGCCCTTACCTGCATCCGGCAACAGACAAGCTGCTACCACAATGATCAAAAGCAGGATGAACAGGAGAGGCATCATCACCTTAGAAGCCCTCTCTATACCGCCGCGCACACCATGAATAATCACGAAATGACAAATCAGGAATATCGCTACCGTCCACATAACCGGACGCACAGGATCAGAAGAAAACTCCTTGAAGTAATTCGCCACAAAGGTTGGGTCACCATGCAGTTCGCCCATGATGCTGGCATAGACATACTGCAGACACCAGCCCGAAACCACCGCATAATAGCCCGTAATCAGGAAACCGGTAAGCACCTCAAGATAGCCTACCCACTTCCAAGCAGTACCATTAGAGAGTTTGGTATAGGCACGTGCGGTATTAGAGGCACCATGACGGCCGATGATAAACTCAGAAATCATACATGGAATGCCCAACAGGAGCACACTTCCGATGTATACCAGAATAAAGGCTGCGCCACCTTCCTGACCAGCCATATAAGGGAAGCGCCATACGTTACCCAAACCTACGGCGCCACCTGCTGTAGCAAGAATCAATCCAATCTTGCTACCAAAACTTCCTCTATTTGAATCAGTCATTTCTATCTTTCTATTACTAATTTCTTATTTTTTAATTTTTCTTCGTGCAAAATTATAAAATAATTCTGAAATATATGAATTATTTGAAAGCAAAAATACAATTTTAGTAATATTTATGCAATTTAATCCGTTTTAGGACGAAGAAATGACCTTTTCGATACATTTTCTAACGATATTCAGCCGGCAAGGTATCACGCCACTTCGAGAAAGGATTGCCCAAGAGATGCGAATTGTAGAATCTCTTGTCGCCTGTTACCTCCATGCCGATGAAATCAGGTTTCTCATAGGCTTCGGTCTCGCTAGCCAACTCCACCTCTGCCATGACCAGACCTTCGTTATCGCCATAGAACTCATCTACCTCGAAGGTATGACTGCCACTTTTCACAAGATAGCGACGCTTATCGATGACGCCACCCTGACAAAGCTGCAGAAGATGCTGCGCCTCGTCCATCGTTATCTCCTTTTCAAACTCATAGCGGGTCATGCCGCCATTTACCGACTTGCCCTTAATAGTAAGGTAAGCCTTCTCATCCCGTGTACGAACCCGCACCGTAGCCCCCTCGGCAGGAATATATCCCTGCTGGATATGACTAGAAGAAAAGGCGGCGCTTTTATAAGCGTCGCCCTTCTTAACGAGGAATTTTCTTTCTATTTCTAATCCACTCATAGTCTTATGCTAATGATGCTGCATAGATGAGAAAAAGAATACCGAGGACTATCAATCCACCGAATATCCACTTGATTACTTTCTCGCCTTTTGCAGCCTGTTTCTTCTGATAAGCCTCATGTTTGGCTCTTCTTAAGTCTTTATTTCCACTCATAGTCGTATGTTTTTTAGATGATTATTGTTGTTCGTCATCATTCGTAGGGAACTCCATCAGGTATGCCTTGATGAAATCATCTATCTTGCCGTCCATCACGCCATCTACATCCGATGTCTGATAGTTGGTACGGTGGTCTTTCACACGACGGTCGTCGAAGACATAACTTCTAATCTGGCTTCCCCACTCTATCTTCTTCTTACCAGCCTCAATCTTAGCCTTAGCCTCCAGACGCTTCTTCATGGCGCGGTCGTAGAGTTGGCTCTTCAAGAGCAACAGGGCTTTGGCACGGTTCTTTGGCTGGTCACGGGTCTCGGTGTTCTCGATGAGGATTTCTTCTTCCTCGCCGGTATCAGGGTCGGTATACCAATAACGCAGACGGACACCGGATTCAACCTTATTCACATTCTGACCACCGGCACCACTCGAACGGAAGGTATCCCAGGAGAGCTTGGCTGGATCAACATATACCTCGATGGTATCATCTACCAGCGGAGTTACGAAGACACTGGCGAAACTGGTCATTCGCTTGCCCTGGGCATTGAAAGGTGAAACACGCACCAGTCGGTGCACACCGTTCTCGCTCTTCAGATAGCCATAAGCGTACTCGCCGCCCTCGATGGTCATGGTCACGCTCTTGATACCAGCCTCATCACCTTCCTGCATATCGGTGATGGTTACCTTGTAGCCATGAGCCTCAGCCCAGCGCATATACATACGCATCAGCATCTGTGCCCAGTCCTGGCTTTCTGTACCACCGGCACCGGAATTAATCTTGAGCACGCAGTCCATCGGGTCTTCCTTCTGGCGAAGCATGTTCTTCAACTCCAGGTCTTCTATGGCTTTTATCGCCTTGGCATAATCGGCATCCACCTCTTCCTCAGTCACCATTTCGTCTTTATAGAAATCGAAGGCAAGCTGCAGTTCATCGGCATAAAGACGTACAGTCTTATAACCGTCGAGCCATTTCTGGATACCTTTTACCTTCTTCATCTGCTCCTGAGCATACTTCGGGTCTTCCCAAAAGTCAGGAGCCTGGGTGCGGAGCTGCTCCTCTTCGAATTCTACTTTCTTCTGGTCTATATTGAGATAGTGATGCAGAGCGTCAGCTCTGTCCATCACATCCTTCAACTGGTCAGCTGTAATCATTAACTCTTAACTTTTAACTTTAAACTTTATGATTACTCCTCATACATCTTGTCAATCTCCGCCTTGTAGTTCTTGTTGATGATAGGGCGGCGAATCTTCAAGGTATTGGTCAACTCACCCGACTCCATAGAGAAGTGGTGAGCCAGGAGGGTAATGCGCTTAATCTGCTCATAATAAGCCAGATGCTGCTGGAGAATCTGGATACGGTCCATCAGCATCTTCTGCACCTTCTCATTAGCACACAAATCTTCACGGCAGGTGAAGGCGATATGATGCTCACGTGCCCAGTCCTCCACGAGACGGAACTCAGGAACAACGAGGGCTGATACGAACTTGCGCTGGTCGGCAATAACAGCCACCTGATCGATAAACTTATCTACCAGGAGCAACGATTCTACCTGCTGCGGAGCGATATACTTACCATTCGATGTCTTGAACAGGTCCTTGATACGCTCGGTGAGATAAAGCTCGCCATCCTTCATGTAGCCGGCATCACCGGTATGGAAGAATCCATCCTTGTCGAATGCCTTCGCATTGGTGGTATCACGATGATAATATCCCGGAGTGATGGTAGGACCCTTGAGGAGCACCTCATTATCCTCACCTATCTTTACCTGAATGCAAGAGATAGGGCGCCCCACAGAACCCAGACTGCGTTTCTTGTCAGAATGATCGCAAGATACGGTGGCAAGACTCTCGGTCAAACCATAACCCACCACCATATTGATACCGATGGCATGTACAAATGCCTCTACTTCCGGACTTACATAAGCACCCGCTGTAGGGAAGATATTAGGTTTTTCCAAGCCCAACTGCTTGCGAACCATGCTCAAAATGGTCTTGTTGATAATCTTATATTCCAACTCCAATGTCAGAGGAGGGCGCTTGCAGTTTGCCAGATATTCTATATTCCGCTTCTTTCCTACTGCCAAGGCATGGTAGAAGAGTTTCTTCTGGATAGGACCTGCATCATCCATCTTTGCCTTTACGGCGATATACACCTTCTCCCAGAAACGTGGCACACTACACATACAGGTAGGATGCATCTCTCTCATACTCTCCTGAATTTCATGAGGATAAGTATTGATAATGAGTTCGGCACCTTCGCTCAAGCAGAGATATGCCCATCCACGCTCAAAGATATGGGTGAATGGAAGGAAATCAATGACACGGTCCTTTTCGGTAACAGGAATGCACTCATTGTTTGCCTTCAAAGCAGCATAATACTGGCTATAGGTCAGCATCACGCCCTTACTGTCTCCAGTTGTTCCACTGGTATAGAGGATATTAGCCAAGTCATCCATACTTGCCTGCTTGTAGAGTTCCTCTACCTCCGTCTGACGAGGAAGATTCTCACCCAACTTCAGGAAGTCCTTGAAATAGAGGGCAGCAGGGTCATGTGTACTGATGCGCACGCTTGAATCGAAGATGATGATACGCTCCAGAGAAGGACAGAGGGCAAAGATACGGTGAGCCTTGTCATACTGCTCCTGTTCGCCAACAAAGAGGAAGCGAATCTGCGCATCATTAATCATATATTGAATCTGCTGCTCGCTGCTGTTGGCATAGAAAGGCACAGAGGTTACTCTGATACCGTACGCACCGAAGTCGGTGTACAGATAATGCACACAGTTCTGCGAGAAGACAGCGATTTTGTCAAGAGGTTTAGCCCCAAGATTCAGGAGGGCATTGCTCACTTGTTTCACTCTTAAGGAAAAGAGGCTGAATGAAACCGATTGCCACTGGTCGCTGCCAAACTTTCTGAAAGTTAAAGCAGTTTTCTCTCCCCATTTCTTGGCGAGATCATGTACCAGTACCGAAAGATGACTATTAATCTGCATAAGCTTATATTTATATTCTGATGCAAAGATAATAGAATTTGTTAAGAACACAAAATAAAAAGATATTTTTTCCACTTTATCTGCTCTTTTTTTCGTATCTTTGCAAAAAAATCAAAGAATAGGGAGATTATGATGACACAAGAAGAATATGTAAGCGATGCCGTGGATTTGCTGAAAAAGCTTATCGCCACCCCATCTGTAAGCAGAAACGAGAAGGATGCTGCCGACATCATGGAGCAGACCATCCGCAAATATGGTTTCGAACCTCATCGTGAGGCGAACAACATCTGGATTATCGACCCTCATTACGATGAGAGCCGACCTACCCTGCTGCTCAACGCTCACATCGATACCGTGAAGCCTGTGGCTTCATGGACACGCAACCCGTTTTCACCGGATATAGAAGAGGGTGTACTTTACGGCTTGGGCAGCAACGATTGCGGCGGTGGACTCTGTTCGCTCCTCCAGATATTCAGAATGCTGACCGCAAAGCCTCAGCAGTATAATCTCATCTATCTGGCATCTGCCGAAGAAGAGGTTTCGGGAAAGGATGGCATTACCCGTGCCCTGCCTTTGCTTCCGCATATCGACCTTGCCATCGTAGGTGAACCTACCGGCATGAACCCGGCTGTTGCCGAAAAGGGACTGATGGTGCTGGATGTGATTGCTCACGGAAAGAGCGGTCATGCTGCCCGCAACGAGGGAGTAAACGCTATCTACGAGGCATTGGATGATATGCGATGGATTCGTGACTATAAGTTTGAGAAGGTAAGCGAGTTCCTGGGACCTACCAAGATGACGCTTACCGTAGTGAATGCCGGAACCCAGCACAATGTGATTCCGGATAAGTGTACGATGCTTGTGGATATCCGCACCAACGAGTTCTATGACAACGAGGAGGTTTACAAGTTTATCTGCCAGCACCTGAAGAGCGAGGTGAAGGCGCACAGTTTCCGTCTGAAGTCATCCCGCATCGACCCGGCGCATCCTCTTATCAGGAAATGTGTAGCCATGGGCATGAAGCCATTCGGCAGTCCTACCCTCAGCGACCAGGCTCTGATGCACTTCCCTTCGTTCAAACTGGGTCCGGGCGAGTCCTCCCGCTCCCATTCAGCCGATGAATTTATCAAAATAAGCGAGATTTCGGATGCTGTAGCTAAATACCGGAAACTCTTGGATGGAGCCAGCATCTGAAAGAGATATTCGTAATCTACATCTCCACTTTCAGCAGCTTGATCTCCTCTGCCGTCAGCCCCGTCATATCCATGATAGACGCTTCATCCATACCCTTTGCCAGCATCTTCCTGGCAATTTCAAGGCTTCGCTGGTTCATGCCTTCTTCTATGCCTTCAGCTCTACCTTTCTCCATGCCTTTCTCCATACCTTTTTCCATACCTTCTTCCATTCCTTTCTGGTATCTGTCATCCAGAAGGGTTCTTTCAACACTTACCGAATCCCAGAATTTATCATAGGCTCTGAGTTCGGCATCAGTAAAACCGGAAACTTCAAGATCTTCTACGGCTTTTCCAATCTCTGGGTCATTGAGCAGGTCGGCAGGAATATCCTTCGTATTGGAATTTATTTCTGTCAGGAAACGGAGCCACAAGACCATCATGCGCTTATCGGCAATGGAATGTGGAGTGAACTTAGGGAGTTCAATGAAGGTAAAATGCAAGCCTTCGATGATCTTATTGCTGTCCTTATCGTGCACGATGCGGTAGTTGTGGATGAAATCTGGAGTATCATGCGCAAAGATATCATTTATCAGGTTGAGAGAATACACTGGTTGCAGTTCGCTGTATTTTCCTCCTTTTTTTGCCTGACTCACATAGAGTTTGGATGCATTGAACAGTACTCGCTGCTGGAAAGCGTCGGACCATTCCATCTGCATTTCCACGCAGAACTTCCTGCCTCTGACATCGGTGCAGAGTACATCCACTATAGTGTTCTTGCCCCCTTCGAGCTGAGGCACAAGTTCTGTAGGCAGATACTTGATTTTGCGTATCTGCTCCTCGTCGCTGAGTGGCAGGAGGGCGTTCAGAAGACTGATCAGTCTTTTAGGATGATTGCCGAATATCTTCTTGAACGTAAGGTCTGCCTTAGGATCTAAGTACTTCATAACCATCTGTTTTAAAATTCTATAGCGCAAAGTTACGGTTTTATTTTCATATCTGCAAGAGTTTTCTAGGATTTTTAAAGGTAAAAAAGTAAAAAGGTAAAAAAGTAAAGATTTTGCTATCCCAATATTATCTGATAACTTTTTCTAAAACTTTTCGACCTGTACGGTTGAAATTACCCACACGCCCTGGGCTAGGAGCTTACTTGCGAAACTTGAATGCATACTTTTGCACGCAAGCGTATGCTGCAGAATATTCAAGTGGCTCAATCAGCTTACTCAAGTGGCTCAATCAGACGACTCAAGTGGCTCAATCAGACTACTCAAGTGGCTCAATCAGCGAGTACAGCCGACTGTGTAACCCAGTTCAGTCGAATCCTTAACCCGATGCAGTAGTCTGCGCAACCCGATGCAGTCGAATCCTTAACCCGACACAGCCATATCCTTAACCCAGTTCAGCCACATCAGTTGGTAAACGGAAGTACATCGTTTGTTTACCTCATTTGAGTGCTCAATGACTACCAGGGAGAATTAGCCTTTCTGAGGGTACCATCAGGGACAATAACAGGTACCATCAGGGACAATCATGAGTTTTATGATATGCCCGAATGACTACCAGGGAGAATCTTAAATATATATATTACTGAATATCAGACAGTTAGGTACAGATTTTTCTTCCCTATACTATACCAAGTATATTATATATATACATTTACATCTTTTACACTATACGTAATACGGGAGGAAAAAGATTTTTTTTTCAACAAATCAGCTTTTAAAATGCATTTTTTCTCTTCAAAAATTTGCATAAGTCTGAAATAAATATTACTTTTGCAACATGAAAGCGCGGAGAATGCGATTCTCCTCCCGATGAAGGACACCGGGAAATGCTTTCGGTTAAGGATTAGAACATAGCTCATTGAGTAGGATTTTCCACCCTGAAAAGTGAGTGATCAAAAGGTAATCCTTACAGGGCATTCTATGCCTGATAAATTTGATGAAAATTTATCGGCATGGATGCGAAGTAAGGTCTTTTGATAGCAAGAGCGATGGTGGAAAACTTTCCTTTGTGATTGTTCATTAATCTTGCGAGGTTATCCTTACTCCAATTCCATGCCGGTTTTCAATAAACAACAACAAGACTTGCCCCAATCGGTAGGCCATTAACAATTTTAAAAGAAACCTACAATGGAACAATTTAATCAACAGCATCCGGGCGGGCAGCAGGCCTTCCCTCAGACAAATCAACAAGAGAAACAACTGATAGCCATCCTTGGCGTACAGGGATTGTCTTACCAGAACTATTCTGTGTTAGAACTCAAAATCGTTCTACAGATTATCAGGCATGCCCAGAAAGTTATTCAAGACTATGTAGTGCCTTATCACACAACTTCACAAACTTTTAATGGCTTCACCGCAGAACAGAGAGCAGCAGGCCACACCGATGTCATCATGAAACTGTCGGAGTTTCCTTATGGTGCTCATCATTATCCGCAATTGCGCGATGCCATCAAGCGTATAGAATCCCAGCCCATCCTGCTGCCGTTTAAGCTGGAAAAACAGACATTATACCGGAAATTTGCATGCCTGTTTAAGAGTGAGATATACCAAGACCGGCACAAGAACTGGATGGTAAAATTCCGCTTCGACAACAACGTGATACGGTTTTTCTACAGTTTCGACAAGGGAGTCAGCCGTATCGACCTCAATGCCATCAACCAATGCCGCAGCGCATCGAGCATCAAGTTATATATCATCATGAATTGCTGGGGTGCAAAGGGATTCACCATCTGCAAAACGGCGCATATCCAGCAACTGATGCATGGCAGGGAAGATTACTACAAGACCTGGTCGGCACTGGACAACAAATGTCTGACTTTTGCCTGCAAAGACCTCAAGCGCCTTTACCAGAACCACATCATCGACCAGTATCTTACCTATAAGCCTTTCTTTCTAGAGGAGGGTAAAAAAGAGAAGCATCACCTGCCCGAACACATCACCTTTACCCTGCACGACCGTCGCACTTCTGGCGAAACTGCGGAGGGTGCAGAAGTGAGCAGCGAACTGAGAGGACAGCGGAGCAAACTGAAACTCCGGCTGCAATACAATTATGATGTGAGCGAGAAGAAGGCTGACCAGCTGAGCGGCTATCTCAGGTTAGATATGATTGGCGACCTGGAGGACTTCTTCATGCGAAAGGATTATTACATAGCCAACTGCAGGCGTTCGAACAAGAAGATGAACATGGGTGGCTATATGACCACAGCGATGATAGGTTTCTTTAAGGATCATGGTGTAGAAGGATTGTAAAAAATATAAAGCTTATGAATTATCCCCAACGTATGTACAGCAAGACCGAGCTGGGTCTGCTCTACTTTCCCGACACAACCGACGGGGCAACAGCGCGCCGTCATATCATGGGATGGATTAAGCGTTGTGAGCCCCTCTGGAACGAGCTGCAGCGCTTAGGCTACCAGGAGCATAGCCAGTATTTCCCTCCCCGCCAGGTATCCACTATCTTCGAATACCTGGGCGAGCCGGGGGCATAAAGAAAAAAGGGTGTGTCATAAGTCCTTATGACACACCCTCTCTGCCCTTTACCTTTCCCTTCGGCCGGTGACCGTTGGTTCAGGGCGTGTGGGGAATTACCTTCCAATCTGATTGCACGGAACATTGTTCACCACATCCACATCCCAATTCTTGGCATTAGTCGTTACCCTGGAATGAATAGGATTAGGTGAAAGTTTCAAATGAAAGTCATACGCTTTTCCTTCTTCAAACATACAATAATTAGTTCCTGGCTTACGAAGAACATCTAGCAGATTTTTCTTTACCGTCACCTTTTGCGAAGATTGTCCCGGCCTTTCTACCGTATAAGTTATCTCTAGATAAAACGGTTCGCGCTTCTCCTGAGGGATTATAAAGATATAAGAATGGGGAGAGTTATTTATTATATCATTTGGATTGGATAACTTATCTCCATCTAACTTTAATTCGGGACCTTTTCCTACATCAGGTCCTTCGCCATCGTTGCCAGTTGGTTTCCAAGAATAATACCATCTAGTACCATTATCGTCGAGAATCCAATCTCCATTTTCAAGATTCAGATAGCCCGCCATAACAAAGACGCCTATATGTTCATTGTTTGAGACGCAATACAGTTTCACCTCTTGAACTGTTATAGATTCACCATCAGTAAGATTATTGGCTGTGATATCAAAGCCAATACGAGCCAATGCATGACTGAAAGTAAATTTAACACGTTCATTAGTCTTTGTCCGCCCCTTAGCATTAGCCCACACCAAATCTACAGGAGACATATTAGAAGGAAAATATATATAAGTTGAATTAGGTTCTTCTATAGCATATTTACCATTGTCTTTAGGACTTACCAGTTTTGGTTCTGTACTATGAGGCGCAAAGGCATAGAAATCCACAGATCCTTCATTTGGCCAATATCGGGTATTTTCATATCCCCAATCCGAATAATCTCCTTTCCAGTTTTTCCAATATACGTGTTCATTATTCATCAGCATCAGAGGTGAGATTGTCTCATCAGTATGCTTGTATCTTGCAAAGACACCAAATCCAGCGTTAAATGTCCCCCCTTGGAGAAAAGTATTATCGGTTACTCCGGAACGGCTTGAAGCATTCCGATTCACATAAGCATCAAAGTTGATTTCAGAAGATGAAGAAGATGAAGTTTCTTCCACAGCTTCGCCGGCACAACCAGATAATACCAGCTGTGCTATCAAAACATAAAAGGCTAAACGAAGAAACTTCATCTTATGATAATTTTAAATTCATTATTTTTATCTGATACGATTAATTCCAGGTAACAGGGATATCGTTGATCGGATTCTTAGCATCTACCCAATCTGTAACAGCAGCATTGAATTCGATTGGAGTCAGACCAATGGTCAAGTTGATTGTATATGCCTTGCCCTTCTCGAAGTTATTTGTAAGTTGCTGAGAAACCTTATATGGCACTGTAGCCTTTACACCACCATTATAGCTTACAGTGTACTCTACGATAACATAAAGTTGATCAGCATTTGCATTTCCTGTAGAGAAATCCTGTGGAATTACAAACAAATATTCATTGTCAGGATTTTTAATTACTTCATTATTACTTAACGTTTTATCACCAGACGTCTTATTATCGAACCATTCAAAATTTTGCTTAGCATCATTAGAAGATGCTGTTGACCAATTACCTGTAGACAAATCTATGGTACCCTTTATGTAGAAAGCATTTTGTGTTGGTTCTGTAGTAGATCCTGCCAATGTGATCTTATTCAATGTAATAGTTGCTACAGATTCATAACTAGCATCCTTTAACTTTACAGAATAACCAAGTCTAGACAAAGCATGAGCAAAATTAAATGTCACTGTACCATTTGTCTTATTCGTAGCATTAGCCCACAACAAATCTTTCTGGTCAGCAACCTTATCTTTTACAGTAAAATCAACAATAGATGTACTTGTAAACTTTGTTCCAGCATCATAAGGAGCATACGCCCAGAAATCAATATGACCTTGTGTTGGCCAAAACTTAACAGGATCATATTTCCACTTATCTGCAGCAGTATCTCCTGTTACTTTCTGATTGTTGAACAAATTAGAAGACTCCCCTCAGTAGGGCTATAGTTACCAAACACACCAAAGCCATCAGCAGATTTATGAAGCTGCGTCTTATCCAGCACGCTACCACGTGAACCATTTACAGCAACTGCACTTCTTCCCAAATAGCCATCAAAGCTGATAGCCTCATTCTTAGAAGAATTGTCTGAAAGACTATTCAAGTCATCGCTTGAACAACTTACCAATGTCAACGCTGCCATTGCAGCAATACCCATAAAAAATTTCTTATCCATATCTGTTTTAATTTTTAAATTATACTAATCTATTATTACTCTTTTACTTTTTTTATCTGATTCTTATCACTTTTACTACAGTTCTATATCAATATCCTCAGGTTTACCCCAATCCTTGATCGTGACGTCAAAACCGCCAGAACTTCCTTCCGAAGGCTTCACATCAGGTAAAGGTTTCGGCAACTCAACATCAACATGGAGAGAAGCAAAATAACCTAACTCCGATGAATTTTCATCTTTCTTAAACTTATCTCCTACCGCAAACTGATAATCTACCTGCGTCTTTTTGTCTATCAACAAAGCTGAAAAAGACAGCTTATTGTTTTCGGCATTAAGATGGGCAGTTTCTGGTAGGCCAAAACATTTAAACGATGTCGTCAACGTTCCTCGAGTCGCGTCATTCTTATCTATCGTTTTCGTCCAGGACTCCAGAAGATAAGTCACCTTACTGTGAAGCGGCTTCCCCTGTCCCAGCAGAAATCCTTCTGAAATACCAGTTAAGGACCCTCTCGCAGAATACAGGTTTCCTATACCTGGAACTTTCACGTTGACCTGGATATGCGAAAGCACATTCCTTGGCGTTAAAGTAGCCTCAGAATAGTCTCCAGAAACATCGAATTCATCGAGTTTATCAGAGGCAAGCCACTCGGGCTCAACCCCTATCTGTTCATCATCTCCACGCGAGTACCAGCGCGATGTTGTATGCAGTACCACAGCTCGCGCCGTCTCGTAAGAGTCCATTCCCTGAAATTCGAGTGTACCAAACTCGGTCGTACTCTGGTTGAATACCAGTACACGATATTTTCCAGGTTCCAAGGAAAAGTCGGCATGAGTTATCTCATTAGTCAAGACAGTATGCGGAGCACCACCTGACCAGGGAAACACCATGACCGTCATACCTGTAGGCACCTCTTTATCAAACAAACGCCAATCCACATTAATCCGCACCAATCTACGGCCATCCGTTGGCGGACAACCGGAATAGTCATCATAAATGCAAGAAGTAAGCGAAATGATAAGGAGCCAACAGTACAAGAATAGTTCTATACATCTTTTACATCTTTTCATGAACGCTTCATATTTTATAAATCTTCTTTTCTAGTTATTATATTCATTTCAAAATTCCTGGTGCAAAAGTACAATATAAAATTGAATTAGGTCTTAAGCAATATTTAATAAAAGTTAAATGATACATAAGATAACATTTTTGTTACATCACAAAAAAATGCCAGTAACCACCTCTTTAGCAAACAATTAAAAACCTCCAATCGAACCAATCGATTGGAGGTTTCATTTCTATCATTTACAGCAACCAGGCAGTAAAAACACTACCGGCTGCAACTATTCATACATTATCTGCTCAGCCAAGCCTCCGGATTGAGTTTGGCAGTCTCCTTGCGAAGCTGGAACTGGAGGATGTTATCAGAGCCAACACTACCCAAAGCCTGACGGGTACTTACCTTCTGACCTTTATGAACGCTGACCGATTTCAGATTACAGTAAACAGAGATGTAGGCACCATGACGGACCAGCACGTTCCACATGCCACCATAACCGAAGACGGCACTCACCTCACCATCGTAGATGCTGCGAGCCACACAACCCGGCTTGCCCTGGATATTGATACCCTTATTGTCGAGCGTTACACCCTTCAAACCTTCTACATGATACTGACCGAAATGACTCACCACACGGTAACTGCCGCTGATAGGCATCGGCAATCGGCCACGGTTAGCCTCGAATCCACCGCTCAGCATGCGGTCTACCGAACTCAAGGTAGAAGCCTCCTGTGCCTCCTTCCTGGCAGCGGCAATCTCACGGGTACTGCGTTCCGCATCCATCTTCGCCTTCAACTCGGCAGCCCGTCTTTCAGCCTCCGCCTTTCTTGCAGCCTGTTCGGCAGCAGCCTCACGGGCAGCCTGTTCTGCGGCGGCACGCTTGGCAGCCTCGGCAGCAGCACGCGCCCTAGCCTGCGCTTTTGCCTTCGCCTTAGCCTCAGCCTGGGCAGCAGCCTCCTCCTGAGCCTTTCTTGCAGCCTCGGCAGCCAGTCTTGCTTCTTCGGCAGCCTTTCTGCGGGCAGCTTTGGCAGCAGCCTCACGCGCCTTGGCTTCGGCTATACGACGGGCATTCTCCCTGGCAGCAGCCTCGGCAGCAGCTTTCTTGCGAGCCAGTTCCTCGGCACGCTTCTTGGCGGCAGCAGCGGCAGCAGCCTTTCGCTTAGCCTCGGCAGCAGCACGGGCTCTCGCCTTGGCAACTTCCCGAGCAATCAGACGGTCAATCTGTGCATTGATTGCCGCATCTTTCTGACGCTGGTCGGCAATCACAGCCTGAATGGTCTTCTGCTGTTTCTGCAGTCCCTGCACCATTTCCTGCTGCTGGGTCTGCTTACCTTCCAATGCCGTCTTCTCCTGCTTACCCTTATATAATAAGGTGTTCTTATGTCCCTTTACATGCTGCAACTGCTGGTGCTTCTCGTTCACCTGCTTCTGCTTAGCCTTTACAGCCTCGCCCTGCACCTTCTGATAGGAAGAATACTGGCGGATGAAGGAAAGGCGGCGATACATCTGTGTCAGATTCTTGGCACTGAAGATGAACATCAGCTTGTCCTGAACCGTATGATGACGGCTCATATAGCGCATGGAACGGATATACTTGTTCTTGCGATCCTGCAACTGTTGCTGAAGCGTTTTCAACTGTGCCTGCAGAATGCCGATATTGCCGTCAATATGATGGATATCCTTCTGGATACCGTCAATCTTCTTCTGACGCTGGTCTATTTCTCCGTTCAGCGCCATCAGGTCTTCAAGACGTTTCTTCACATCCGCCTTATTTCTCTGCAAAGCCTGCTCCTGTTCTCTGATCTTCTTCCGGATAGAAGCGCGTTGTCCCTGCAAACCTCGGATAGAGGCATTACTATAGGTTGACGCAGCTGATTTGGATGTTTTTCTGGACACATGCCTTCTGCTGTTCTTCTTTCTGGCAGGAGTAGCAGCCTTCTTTTTCGCAGTTACGGCAGTCTTCCTCACCGGCTTCTTCTGGGCAGTATGGTTCTGCGCAAAAGGTGCGAGCGAGAAGGTGATTGCCATGATGAATAATAAGATTCGCTTCATTTCTTATATTAAAAACCCATGTTCTATAATTTCAAACTCTTGATGAGTATTTACATACTCAATATCTTGCTGAGCACATCAGTTGGAGAAATCTGCTTGTATTTGCCCGAAATCTCGGTCTGAGTGCTCCATTTGCTGTCGGTCTTCACCTGATTCAATTCCAGATTGATCTTAGCCTCCTGCTTTTTCCTGGTAGCAGTAGTGGTCATCGACAGATTCAGGGAGGCAGGGAACATCTTGACGCCTACACTCTTGAAGTTGCCGTAGTCGACGTGGAGATTGGAGGTGCCGTTCTGCGTACTCTTATAGACAACATCTGCTGCTGTGATACGGCCGGTAGTGCGGTTGGCTGTCCAGGCATAGGTCATATTGCCGTTCCTGTAACTTACCGGCACAGCATCTCCTGCCACATCCAGTCTGGCATCAAACTTCTTCAGGTCTGATTCCTTCACGGTCCTTTCGCCCGGCAGGAGCAGCTGGTTCCAGAAGAGAGCCTGCAGAGAATAGAAGGAGATGCCCTGCTTCTTGAGGAAGTCTACCTGGGTATAATCTGCCTTGATATATTCCTTGTGCAGACGGTCGATGATAAGTACATGGTCGGGAGTAAACTCCAGACGGCCCACCTCTGTACCTAAGATAGGAATAAAGAGCTGGATGCGGATGATTTCATCCTTACGCATGCTCAGTTTGCCCGGCACGGTAATATCCTTATCACCAGCCTGGAGAGTAAACGACATGTTGCCTACAATATTCTTGGTATACACCTGATTGTCTGAAACCTTCTGTACGAAAGCCAACTTCTTGAGCGTCTCACTCTGACGAGAGTCTGAACCCTTGGTGGCATTCTCTTTCTGATGACTGGCTGATGTGGAGCCAGAGCCCTGTACATTCTTGCTGGTTCCGCAAGAACCGAGGAGCAGGATGCTGCAGGCTGCGGCAAGCAGCATCATCTTATTCTTCTTCATTATATATTTCATCTTTCTTGATTTTTCTACTTTCCGTTTATTTCTTCTTACCTTTTCTAACTGACTTCTTCGTAGCGGCAGGGTTCTGCTTTGGCGCATTACGCTTCTTCAGTTCTTCTCCGGTAATATATTGTCTGTTCTTAATCTTCCATGCCAACACCTCAGTCTGGTTCTCGCCGGTATAGGCTTTCTTCCAGAAATCTACGGATTCATCGGCCATACCATTCATATAATAGATATCGCCGGCATGTTCCAGAACCGTACTGTTATCTGCGGTGGAATCGCGGTTTTTGAGTGCCTGGTCTATATAGGTCTTGGCATCAGCATAGCGTTCTTCCATAAAGAGAATCCAGGCATAGGTATCTAGATAAGTACCGTTGTTCGGCTCTGCTTTGATGGTCTTGTAGCTCATCGACTCAGCCTTATGCAGGTCAACGCCCTTCTCGCTCAGATAGTAGGCATAGTTGTTCAGCGCCATCACGTTGTCATCTTTCCATTGCAGGCAGGAGTCGTAAGCCGCAAAGGCTTCCTGCTCTTCACCTTTCTTATGAAGGATATCGCCGGTTACGGCATAGAGGTCAGAAACCAGGTTAGCCGGCGACTGTGCATTCACCTGCGCCAATCCGAGACGGAACTCACGGAGCGCCTCGTCTTCCTTATCTTTCTGATAATACGCCATTCCACCGAAGTAATAGAACACCATTTCTTCGGGATTATACTCCTGAGCCGCCTTACATTGCTGGGAAACCAGGTCATATTTCTTCTCGTTCCAGAGCATCTGTACGAGTTGCATTCTGGCATTCACGTTATCCGGAGCTATGGTAAGCACCTTTTCGAAGGCACGGCAAACAGAGTCGGCCGGCATCTTCTTCAAACTCATATAAGCAGCTCTCATCTCTGCCACTTCGGCTGACGGATGAGCCACGTTGAGCGCCTTGTCAAACAGCGCAATCACCTTGGTAGAATCGCCCCCTTCGCTCTCGTTCTTCTGAATGAAAGAGCGGTACATCATCACCTTGGTCTCCAGATCCGATTTCGGACTCATCAATATCTTATCGAGCATCTGCTCGGCAAGCTGCTCCTGATGGGTGGCATTATAATAGTCGTAAAGCGACATCTGGGCATAGGAATTGTCAGGCTCTTCCTTCAGCACATCGGTAAAGCACTTGTAAGCTTCCTTCTGGCGGTCGTGCTGTACGAGCCAGTTGCCCAGCATTGTCTTGTACTGCATATCCAGCGGATGCTGGTCTACCAGCGACTTCAGTTCCTGATAGGCAGCCTTCTTGTCGTTCATCAGTTCATAAACTCTCATTTTAGAGAGGGTGAACTGTTCGCTTTCACCTTCTTCCACCTCAAGACGCGAAATGGTTTTGAGTACTGATTTATAATCCTTATTCTGGGAATAAAGCTGAACCAGGATGCGGAGGGCATCGGTATTATCGTGGTTTCTGGCATACAGATCCTCATAGGCATTGATGGCAAGATCGTATTTCTGGCTACCTATATAATATCTGCCCAACTGCTCTGCATAGGTCTGGTTTTCCGGATTCAGTTCTATTGCCTTCTGCATATAGGCAAGTGCCAGGGAATCCTGCTTGAGCTGAGAATAGAAAAGCGACTCATAGAAATAGGTTTCAGCCGCCTTCGGGTCAATCTTCCGGGCATGCTCAAAGAGGTCGAAAGCTGCCGAATAATTGCCGGCAGCCTGCTGGCGCGCTCCCTCCAGGAAGAAATAGTTGTAGCGCTGGCGGTCGTTTGGAGAGAGATGATCCTCCTGAACCGCCGGCTTCTGAACCGGCTGCACCTTCTTCTTACGGGCAAGCGACGGCATGGCTACCGAACCCAGCAAGACCAGCCCCATTGCCCAACTGATATTTCTAAGATTCATCTTCACGATTCTAATCCTTTCTATTCTATCTTTAATAATCTGTTATTTTACACCCGTATGACCGTATCCGCCGGCTCCACGTTCGGTTTCATCGAGCTCATTAACCTCGATGAAATCGCATTGTTCGTGCTTGGCCAGCACCATCTGGGCTATACGTTCGCCATCGTTGATAACGAAATCCTCTGTAGAGAAATTGATGAGCAGAACCATGATTTCACCGCGATAATCGGCATCGATGGTTCCCGGCGTATTCAATACGGTAATGCCATGCTTCAAAGCCAGACCGCTGCGAGGACGGATCTGCGCTTCATAACCTGCAGGCAAAGCCATATAAAGACCGGTTGGCACCAGTCGCCGCTCCATAGGATGAAGCACGATTGCCTCATCGATGTTTGCACGCAAATCCATGCCGGCACTCTGAGGTGTGGCAAACGCAGGTAGAGGCTGATGCCCCTTGTTGATAATCTGTACTTTTATCATGACTTTTTCTTTTTTATCTGTGTCTGAGTTTAATAATCTGCAAAAATAAGCAATTTTGATGGAATAAATGAATTTTTGAGGATAAAAACATGTAATTTATCATATTTTATTTTGATTTGTGCTTACTTTAGTGTATTTTTGCGCTACAGAATCAAGTAATACAACAATATGGAATGGAAACAACTGATATCCAACAAGCGTTTCGGACAGGAGCATAAGCATGCCGAGCGCCATGATGATCGCTCTGAATTCAAGCGCGATTACGACCGTCTTATCTTTTCATCGGCATTCCGCCGCCTACAGAACAAGACGCAGGTTTTCCCTTTGCCGGGCAGCATCTTCGTTCACAACCGCCTCACCCACAGTCTGGAGGTGGCGAGTGTGGGCATGTCGATAGGTAACGACATTTCCCGACGTGTGATCCAAAAGCGGCCTAAACTGAAGGATACGCTCGTTGAGGAGATAGGTACCATTGTAAGTGCAGCCTGTCTGGCACATGATTTGGGCAATCCGCCTTTCGGTCATTCCGGCGAGAAAGCCATCCAGACTTTCTTCTCAGAAGGACCGGGTCAGAAGATAAAATCAATGGTTTCATCGGAGTTTTGGGATGATATTACGCATTTCGAAGGCAACGCAAATGCCTTCAGAATCCTGACCCACCGGTTCAAGGGGCGCCGTCAGGGAGGCTTCGTGATGACCTATTCCATGCTTGCTTCCATCGTAAAATACCCGTTTGCAAGCAGTCTTGCCGGCAACCACGGCAAATTCGGTTTCTTTGCTTCCGAAGCGGAGTCTTACAGGAAAATTGCCGATGAATTGGGCATTTTTTGCAAATCTGCACCGGGTGAGCCTCTCAAATATGCCCGCCATCCACTTGTATATATGGTAGAAGCTGCCGACGATATCTGCTACGAAATCATGGACATTGAAGACTCCCATAAGCTCAAGATTCTTTCCTTTGCCGAGACGGAGCACTTACTGCTGAGTTTCTTCGATGAAGATATCCAGCAGAAGATACGCCAGCGCATCATCGACGAAGAAATGACTGACGAAAACGAGAAAGTGGTTTACATGAGAGCCAGCGTCATCGGCAAACTGGAGAACGAATGTGTGGCAGCCTTCCTGGCGCACGAGGAAGAAATCCTTGCCGGAACTTTCGAGGGCAGTCTCATCGACCACATTTCCGAGCGCCAGAAAAAGGCATACAAGGAATGTGAGAAGATCTCCTACTCTAAGATTTACCAAAGCAAGCCGGTGCTCGACATAGAACTGTCGGGTTATCAAATCATGGCAACTCTGATGGAGGTTTTCATAGAGGCAGCCGTCAACCCATCGCGTTTCTACTCCAAGCAGCTCTTGCGCCGGGTAAGCAGCCAGTATGATATAGAGAACGAGAATCTGGAGGAGCGCATCATGGCGGTAATTGATTATATCAGCGGCATGACCGACATCTATGCGCTCGACATCTATCAGAAGATCAACGGAATCAGTCTGCCTATTGTATAAGGGAAAATGTAAGGGATAAAACAGATCTTAAACTAAAAAAATAACACGGACAATTTGATTTGTCCGTGTTATTTTTTTCTTCTTATTTTAAAAACACCCCGTATAACGGCATGTTGGTGATATTAGCCTGCTGACGATAAGGCAACATAGAATAACGGATGGCTGAAATATCCGGATGCTCCAGCAGATAATGATGAAGGGAGGTTGCCTTGACGCTTGTACCCCCTTTTACCTCAATAGGCAATAAGACACCATCACGCTGAATCAGAAAATCCATTTCCATACGAGAAGTATCGGAACTGTAATAATAAATATGCTGCAATCCGGATGCAAGCAACTGCTGCAACACATACTGTTCCGTAAAAGCTCCTTTATATTCAGTAAATACCGCATCACCCAAAAGAACCTCCTTGGCAGGCGTATCAGCCATCGCGCCCATCAAACCGCAATCGCATAAATAGAGCTTAAACGCTGATAAATCTTCATAAAACTTCAGAGGCAACTCCGGCTTCGATACCTTTGTTATCTTATACACCAGTCCAGCATCCACCAGCCACTGGATGGCAAGTTCAAATTCCTTGGCCCTACCGCCCTTCTTCAATACACCATAGACAAACTTTTTGTTCTCCTTCGACAACTGCCCCAGAATGGATTGCCAAACCATATCAATTCGGGGCACTTCCTGTGATGGAGCATGCTTGGAGAAATCACTGGCATAGTTGGAAAGAATCTCGTTCTGCAGGCTGCGCACCTGATTGAGCAACTTATTTTCAGCAAAAGCCTTTACCACTTCGGGCATGCCACCTACATAATAATATTGTCGCAACAAATCCTTCAGTTTTTCGTGAAAAGCATTCATCAGTTCATAATCATGGCTGTGCATCAGCTTCAGCAACTGCTCCTCGCCCATCGCCATGAGGAATTCCTCGAAATCCATCGGAAAGAGACGCAAAGTCTGCACCTTGCCTACAGGAAACGAGACTCCTGCATGCAAAGCGACTCCCAGCAGAGAACCAGCTACTACGATATGATATTCCGGGGCATCTTCACAGAAATATTTCAAAGCCTCTAAAGCCTGCGGGAATGCCTGCACTTCATCCAGAAAAATAAGAGTTTTGCCTGGAATAATATCTACCCCAGTCAAAGCACTTAAACCCTGAATGATTCTGGCAACGTCAAAATCGCCCGAATAGATAGCTTGCAGGTTTACATTCCTATCGCAACTTACGTAAGCCAGACTATCAAATTCCTGCCTACCGAATTCCTTAAGGACATAAGTCTTTCCACATTGTCGTACACCATTAAGAATCAATGGCTTGTGGTGTTCCTGACTCTTCCATTCCAGAAGCTGTTCATATACCTTTCTCTTCATATCTTTACACTTTTAGACACATAAAAATGCCAGAACGATACACTTTTCAACACATGAAACCATGCTATCATTACACTTTCTGACACATAAAACCTGCGCAAAGATACACTTTTCGACACATAAAACCAAAATTCCGCTGCCTTTTCCGAGATTCATTAAGACTATTTAACCCAAGTTGTTTTGCCCCATACGCCCTGGGCTAGGAGCTTCTGCCCTTTCAGGGCGTGTGGGGACATGATGGTGTTCTGATGCCTTGAACATGTGGGGACATGATGGTATTCTGATGCCTGGGGCGTGTGAAGCTTACATGCGAAACTTGAATTAAATACCTTTTTCCTTATAAATCACATTATTGGCTCCGCTCGTAATCTTCAGAGCCTCAGGATGTTCCTTAATAAAACTGTTGATATGGCGAACTCGCTTCTCTTCCAAAATCTCATCGATGGCGATGAGGATACCGGTCTCCTCCACATCACCAAAACCATAGTTGATGGCGGTACCGAAAAGCTTCATCGTAGGACTCAGACTCATGTAGGCATTAACAAGAGGAGGAATATTATAACCCAACTTGCGAACTTCACGGTTCAGGATGCGATAGTCTGCCTTGAAGTCATCTTCTGTAAAGATGGCAGCCAAATCACTCTCTGGAGTATCCAATTTCAGCGGTTTCATCGGGAGTACGAGGTTCTCCTTGTCATCGAAATGCTTCTTGAGGAAATAGAGAATCATGTCGCGGCCACGACGGATGTAAGACGGATACATCGTCATCTTGCCGAAGAAATATTTTACTTCCGGATAGAGAACCGTCAAAGCGCCCAAACCATCCCAGAGATTGTCGAGAGCAAAGATGCTCTTGGTGTTGGTACGCACATTCTGATATTCGAGCGAAACGAAGGAACGGCCCAACTCTACGGTATAAGGCATATACTCCTTGAGGAACTTGTCGGAGAAATAGAACATGTGGCTGGTTGCCAGCTTAGGCTGTCCCTTCTCATCGAGCTGCCAGTCCCTACCCAGGAGATAACGGTAACCGCCGATAATCTCATCGGCTTCAGGATTCCAGACTATCAGCTGCTTGTAACAGTTGTCACCAAAGTCGAACTCATCAAGATCCATAGATTTGCCCGTTCCGCCTCCCGCTTCGCGGAAAGCGATTTCACGAAGTCGACCAATCTCTTTCAGCACATTAGGCGAATCATTTGCCGTAACGATGTAAATCTCGTTATGGCTCTTATTGGTCATTCTCAGTTGCTTGTCGGGTGTAAGCTCGCTCTTCAGGAGCTCACGGTCAATCGGTTGGATGATTTCTTCTTCCATATTACTCTTCTTCTATGCTATGATTCTACGATTTCGTTAATATAAAACAATGTTCCCGGGTTTTGCAAACCATTAAAGTTCATAAACCCTGTCTTCAACATACTGCGCCCACTCGGTAGCCGACTTGCTCTTATCAAAAGTCTGCCAAGGAATCGGTTTGCCGATGGAGATGCGGAAATGCTTGCCCACATTCCTGTACATCTCGTCAACCAGGAACAGCATGGCGAGATTAAACGGCAGATACTTGTCGCTAAATCGGGCGATGCGGTAGAAACGTTCAGAGTTGCGCCCTCCGAAATGGATAGGCACCACATCGCGCTGATATTCTATACTCTTAGAGATAAACGTCTTCTTCCAAGGCAGGTCGTGGATGGTTCCATCCTTGCGCTTGCGGCTGTTCAAGCCTGCCGGAAACATCAGCATGTGGTTGTCACTCTTGAAGCCCGCCTCCACCATCCGTGGGAAATCGCGACTCTGGCGACCCGTCTTGTTGATGCCGATACTTACAGGTTTCAAACCCGGCAAGTTGAGCAGAAGATCATTCACCAGATAGCGGAACTTGCCATCATAGTGCTTGCCGATGATGGAACCGAGACATACACCGTCCTGTCCGCCCAGAGGATGATTGGAAACAAAGGTATAGAGTTTGCCGTCGTTCTTGTCAGGCAGGTTTTCCAAGCCTACGATTTCAACATCCATCTTCAGATAGCGCACACATTCGGTGAGCCATTCAGTACCTGAAAGGCCACGGCTCTCCCACAAGAACCTGTTCACCTCGTCCTCGTGAATAATCTTCTTGAGCCAGGAAACCAGGAAGCGCGGTACGAATTTCACCTTGCTTCCCATCTTGCTCTTAAGAATCTTATCTATGTCTATCGTTTTCTCTATTGATTCACTCATGTTTGCTAAAACTTATATAAGTTAGTGCAAAAGTAACTCAACTTTTTCAAATACGTGCCATTTTTTCCAAAAAAATAGCAAAAAAGCGAAAATTTATTAGTTTTTTTAAACTATCACGACAAATCGAGCCCATTTTGCACGTATTTTTGCAAAAACATCACACTTGATGAGACCAAAAAGGCGATGCCCGAAACTGAAAGGTGAAGTTGACCAAAAACAACTTTTTCATTAAGTTTTATAAATTTTGTGGGAAAATGTAAGGCTATATGGAGATTTTTATGTACCTTTGAACCCAAATTTATACATTAATAAGTACGCACGCAATATTATAACGCGATAAGACAGCAAAAAGATATATGATAAAGACAGCAGAAACATATCACGTACCGGTGCTCCTCAAGGAGAGCGTTGACGGGTTGAACATACAGCCAGGAGGCATCTATGTAGACGTAACCTTCGGTGGTGGCGGACATTCCAGAGAGATTCTGTCGCGCCTGACTGAGGGAGCGCACCTGTACAGTTTCGACCAGGATGCCGATGCAGAGCGCAACGTGGTGGCAAACGAGAACTTCACCTTCGTATGCTCCAACTTCAGATTCCTGAAAAACTGGATGCGCTACTACGGGGTAGACGGACTCGACGGACTGTTAGCCGACCTGGGCGTATCGAGCCACCACTTCGATGACGAGACCCGCGGTTTCTCCTTCCGTTTCGACTCCCCACTCGACATGCGCATGAACAAGCGTGCAGGCAAGACTGCTGCCGACATCGTAAACGAATATGACGAAGGTGCCCTTGCCGACATCTTCTACCTATACGGTGAGCTGAAGAACTCGCGCCGCATCGCCTCGGCACTCGTCAAGGCAAGAACCGAGAAGCCCATCCTTACCACCAAAGACTTCATGGCAGCCGTAGAGCCCCTCTTCAAGCGGGAACGCGAGAAGAAAGACATGGCAAAACTCTTCCAGGCGCTGCGCATAGAAGTGAACCACGAGATGGACGCCCTGAAAGAGATGCTCCGCTCAGCCACGGAACTTCTGAAACCGGGAGGCCGACTCAGCGTCATCACCTATCACTCGCTGGAAGACAGAATCGTAAAGAACATGATGAAAGCGGGCAATGCAGAAGGCAAGATAGAGCAGGACTTCTTCGGAAGAATAGAAACCCCTTTCAAACTCGTGAACAACAAGGTTATCGTTCCCGATGCCGACGAGCAGGAAAGGAATCCTAGGAGCAGAAGCGCCAAACTAAGAATAGCAGAAAAGAAATGATAAACGATAAAGACATAAACATCAGTGAGAAGCCTATAGCCGAAGAAAAGGCACAGGCATCACAGGAACCGCCGAAGCAGGAAACTCCGCAGCAGGAGCCACAGCAGCAGGAGGCTCCACAGGCTTCGCTCAAGGAAGTGATTGCCAAGCAAGCCATTGAGGAAGAGGCTTCAGAATCATCGAGCTTTACGCTGCGAAAGATTCTGGGTGGAGACATTCTTACCGCACAAATCATGCGCCGGCAGATATGGCTCGTTATCCTCATCGTGTTTTTTGTCATTATCTACATATCCAACCGATACAATATCCAGAACGATATCATCGAGTTGGACAAACTGCAGAAAGAACTGCAAGACACCAAATACAAAGCGCTGTCTACAAGCAGCCAGATAACAGAGAAGAGTCGTGAAAGTAATGTGCTCGACATGCTGAAGAACAACAAAGACAGCGTGCTGCACATCGCCACCCAACCTCCATACATCATAAACGTACCCGAAGAATGAGCAGCAAATTTGATCACAAGAAAGTAATGCCCCGCTACAGCGCCATCGCCATCATCATGACGATTTTCGCCATAGCCGTAGTGGGTAAAGCGCTCTACATCATGACCGCCAAGCATGATTACTGGATGAAGGTGGCAGAACGGCAGAAGAAGGATTCCGTGACCGTAAAGCCAAACCGAGGTAACATCTTGAGCTGCACAGGACAGCTGATGGCAAGTTCGCTGCCGGAGTTTAAGGTTTTCATGGACTTCAAGGCGCTGAAAGATGCAGAAAACGACTCGCTGTGGGATGCCAAGCAAGACTCCATCTATCTTTGCCTGCACCAGATATTCCCGAATCTGAGCGAGTCTGATTTCAAGAAGCACCTCACCGAAGGTCGCGCCAAGATGAGCCGCCACTGGCCGGTTTATCCGAAGCGTGTAGACTATAACACCTTCACCGAGATAAAGAACATCCCTGTATTCCGCCTGAAACCCTACCAGAGCGGTTTCCACTGGGAAGAATATAATGCCCGAACCAGAACTTACGGTTCGCTGGCAGGCCGTACCATCGGAGCCATGTATGGCGCCAAGGATACCGCCCGCTTCGGTCTGGAGCTGAGTTACGACTCCATCCTGCGAGGCACCAACGGTATCGTGCATCGCCGCAAGGTTCGCAACAAGTTCCTCGACATTACCGATACCCCTCCTATTGACGGAGCCGATATCGTGACCACCATCGATGTGAGCATACAAGACCTTGCCGAACGCTCACTCATCGACGAGCTGAAGGAAATCAACGCCAATGTGGGTGTAGCCATCGTGATGGATGTACCTACGGGCGACATCAAGGCCATCGTAAACATGGAGAAATGTTTCGACGGCGAATACAGAGAAATCCACAACCATGCCGTGAGCGACCTTCTGGAGCCAGGTTCGGTGTTCAAGCCAGCCTCTATCCTCGTAGCGCTGGACGACGGAGTGGTAGACACGACCTATCACGTAGAAACCGGTGGCGGTATATGGCCGATGTACGGCAGAGAAATGAAAGACCACAACTGGCGAAAAGGCGGATACGGAATGCTGACCCTCGCACAGACTCTGTGGTACAGTTCGAACATCGGTGTGAGCCGCATCATAGACGACCATTACCGCAACAACCCGGAGAAATTCGTAAAGGGTATCTACCGTACCGGTCTGCACGACGACCTGAAGATTCCACTGGCGGGAGCAACACCAGCCAGAATCCGCATGCCGCACAGAAACAAGAACGGACAATATGACAACTGGGCAAAGACCAGTTTGCCATGGATGAGTATCGGATATGAGACCCAGATACCGCCTATCTCTACCCTCACCTTCTACAACACCATCGCCAACAACGGCAAGATGATGCGACCAAGATTCGTGAGCAAGGTAATGAAGAACGGAGAAACCATCATGGAATTTCCTCCTGAAGTGATGCGCCAGCAGATAGCCAAGGAGAGGAGCATCAAGGAGCTGCAAACCATCCTGGAACAGGTGGTAAGCGTGGGACTGGGAAAGAAAGCCGGTTCGCCTAACTTCAAAGTGGCAGGAAAGACCGGTACAGCCCAGATTTCAAAAGGTGCCGGTGGATATAAGAGTGGCGGAACCAGCTATCTCATCAGTTTCGCAGGCTACTTCCCTGCCGATGCGCCACGCTACAGCTGTATCGTCTGCATACAGAAATCCGGTTTGCCTGCTTCGGGCGGTACGATGTGCGGTAAGGTCTTCCATCAGATTTCAGAAGGCATCATGGCGCAGAGTCTGAAAGTTGACGTAAAGGACGCCCGCGACTCAGCATCCGTCTTCGTTCCTGACGTAAAGGCAGGCAATATCCTTGCTGCCAACTATGTGCTCAGCCACCTCGGCATCAAGACCAATGCCAACTGGAGTGGCAGCTATGCCGACGGCAACCCTATCTGGGGCAAGGCAGAGCGCGTGGGTAACCACAGCATCAAGCTCATCAGGGAGAAGCAATACGGCAAGACGATCGTACCCGACATTACCGGAATGGGAGCCCGAGACGCTATCTACAATATGGAGAGCCGGGGCATCAAGACCCAGATTATAGGTAGAGGAAAGGTAGTAAAGCAGAGTCTGGTGCCGGGAACGGTCATCAAGAAAGGTGCCGTATGCAGCATTGTGCTCGAATAAAACTCAGAAACAGTTATCTGAAACCCTATATATAATAAGGTGCAGATAAAGAAATATATAGAATATAAAACAGAAACAGGATATGAAGTTACAAGAATTACTCAAAAACATCGAGCCGGTTCAGATAATCGGCGATGCTGATGTAGAGGTTACGGGAGTAAACATCGACTCTCGCAAGATTAAGGAAGGTCATCTCTTCGTTGCCATGAAGGGAACGCAGGTTGACGGTCACAAGTTTATTCCAAAGGCATTGGAACTGGGCGCAAAGTCGGTTTTGTGCGAAGACATGCCTGAAGAGAAAGTTGAGGGCGTAACTTACATTCAGGTCGCTTCGACCGAGGATGCTGTCGGCAAGGTAGCAACCCTCTTCTACGGCGACCCTTCAAGAAAGCTCAAACTGGTAGGCGTAACAGGTACCAATGGTAAGACCACCATTGCCACCTTATTATATAATATGTTCCGCAAGTTCGGCCATAAGTGTGGCTTGCTCTCTACCGTCTGCAACTACATTGAGGACGAGGCTATCCCTGCCGATCATACCACCCCAGACCCTATCGAGCTGAACATGCTCCTGGGCAAGATGGTAGAGGCTGGCTGCGAGTATGCCTTCATGGAGTGCTCTTCTCACGCCATCGCACAGAAGCGTATCGGAGGCCTACAGTTTGCCGGAGGCTTGTTCACCAACCTGACCCGCGACCACCTCGATTATCACAAGACATTCGAGAACTACCGTAATGCCAAGAAGGCTTTCTTCGACGGACTGCCTAAGACAGCCTTTGCCATTACCAATGCCGACGACAAGAACGGCATGATCATGGTACAGAACACCAAGGCTACCGTGAAAACCTACTCTACCCGCAGCATGGCAGACTTCAGAGCCAGGATTCTGGAGTGTCACTTCGGCGGCATGTATCTGGAGATTGACGGCAGAGAAGTGGGCGTACAGTTCATCGGTAAGTTCAACGTGAGCAACCTGCTCGCCGTATATGGTGCAGCCATTATGCTCGGCAAGAAGCCAGAGGATGTACTCGTAGTGATGAGTACCCTTCACAGCGTAAGCGGAAGACTGGAACCAATCCAGTCACCAGAAGGTTATACCGCCATTGTTGACTATGCCCATACACCAGATGCACTGGAGAACGTATTGAACGCCATCCACGAAGTGCTCGAAGGAAAGGGCGGAGAAGTCATCACCGTTTGCGGTGCCGGTGGCAACCGTGACAAGGGCAAGCGCCCATTGATGGCACAGGAGGCTGTAAAGCAGAGCGATAAGGTAATCATCACCAGCGACAACCCACGTTTCGAAGAGCCACAGGACATCATCAACGACATGCTTGCCGGACTCAATGCCCAGCAAATGAAGAAGGTAATCAGCATCGTAGACCGCAAGGAAGCCATCCGCACAGCCTGCATGCTGGCAAAGAAGGGCGACGTGATTCTCGTAGCCGGTAAGGGACACGAAGATTACCAGGAGATCAAGGGCGTAAAGCACCACTTTGACGATAAGGAGGTGATTCGCGACATCTTCGGAATTTCACAGAAGTAAAAGCAATCAAGAAAAGAAAGAAAAATGTTATACTATCTCTTTAGATTTCTGGAGCAGTGGGGCATCTCAGGTTCTCACATGTGGGGCTACATCTCATTCCGTGCCCTGCTTGCGCTGATTTTATCATTGGTAATCTCTGCCTGGTTCGGCGAGAAATTCATCAAGTATCTCAAGAGCAAGCAAATTACAGAGACACAGCGCGATGCCAGCATCGACCCGTTTGGTGTCAAGAAGATTGGCGTTCCTTCTATGGGTGGTGTCATCATCATCCTGGCTATCCTCGTACCGGTACTGTTACTCGGACGTTTGCGCAACATCTATCTGATTCTGATGATCATCACCACCGTATGGCTCGGCTTTCTCGGTGGAATGGACGACTTCATCAAGATATTCAAGCGCGACAAGGAGGGATTGAAGGGCAAATATAAGATTATAGGACAGATTGGCATCGGCCTGATCGTGGGACTGGTACTCTGGTCTTCACCTGATGTAAAGATGAACGAGAACCTCGCCATTGAGCAACAGGGACAGGAAACGGTGGTAAAGCATCGTACGGAAGCAAGAAAATCGCTGAAGACCACCATCCCATTCGTCAAGGGACACAACCTCGACTATTCCAGCATCACCAGTTTCTGCGGTAAGTACAAGGTAGCAGCAGGCTGGATTCTCTTCGTCATCATGACCATCTTCGTTGTAACAGCCGTATCAAACGGTGCCAACCTCAACGATGGTATGGACGGAATGTGTGCCGGAAACTCCGCCATCATAGGTGTGGCGCTAGGCATACTTGCATATGTGTCGTCGCACATCGAGTTTGCCGCCTACCTCAATATCATGTATATTCCTGGTTCTGAGGAACTGGTAGTATTCTTCTGTGCCTTCATTGGAGCCCTCATCGGTTTCCTCTGGTACAACGCCTACCCTGCCCAGGTATTCATGGGCGATACGGGTTCGCTGACCATCGGCGGTATCATCGCAGTAGGTGCCATCATCATCCACAAGGAGCTGATGCTGCCTATCCTCTGCGGTATTTTCTTCGTAGAAAGCCTCAGCGTGATGATGCAGGTTTACTATTACAAGATAGGAAAGCGGAGAGGTGTGAAGCAGCGTATCTTCAAGCGCACACCTATCCACGACAACTTCCGCACACAGGACAGTCAGCTGGATCCTGACTGCAAGTATCTGTGGAAGAAGCCTCGCAACTGCTTCCATGAATCAAAGATTACCATCCGTTTCTGGATTGTAACCATCATTCTGGCAGCATTGACCATCATCACATTGAAGATCAGATAAAATACAGGCTCTTATCAGCCCGACAAGTATAGAGAATAAAACTATGAGCAAAATTGTAATTTTAGGAGCTGGCGAAAGTGGCGCAGGTGCAGCCGTGCTGGCAAAAAAAGAGGGATTCGAGGTCTTTGTTTCAGACATGTCAAAGATCAAGGATAACTACAAGAAGTTGATGGATGACCACAACATCGAATGGGAAGAAGGTCACCATACAGAAGAAAAGATTTTAGATGCAGATGAAGTCATCAAGAGTCCGGGTATTCCTAAGGAAGCACCTATGATACAGAAACTGATGGCTAAGGGTACACCTATCATCAGCGAAATAGAATTTGCGGGCAGATATACTGATGCCAAGATGATCTGTATCACGGGAAGTAACGGTAAGACAACCACTACCTCGCTGATTTACCACATCATCAAGTCGGCTGGCTATGATGTAGGTCTGGCAGGCAACATCGGAAAGAGTCTGGCCCTTCAGGTGGCTGAAACTCCTCATAAGTACTACGTCATCGAGCTGAGCAGTTTCCAGCTCGACAATATGTATGAGTTCCGTGCCAATGTGGCCATCCTGCTCAACATCACTCCAGACCATCTGGACCGCTATGAGTTTAAGATGCAGAACTATACCGATGCCAAGATGCGCATTACCCAGAACCAGACAGAAGAAGACAGTTTCATCTTCTGGAACGATGATCCTATCGTTACAAAGGAGCTGGCTAAGTACAACCTCAAGTCACATCTCTGCCCATTCTCTGAGTTCAAGGAGGAGGGTTGCGTCGGCTTTATAGAGGATGGCAAGTACAAACTCAACTTCCCTTCAGACTTCGAAATGCCACAGGCAGACATGAGCCTACGCGGCAAGCACAACATCTATAACAGTCTGGCTGCAGGTCTGGCATGCAACATCGTAGGCATCGACCACGAGACCCTGCACAAAGGCTTGAGCGACTTCCCTGGTGTAGAGCACCGTCTGGAGAAAGTGGGCAAGTTCCAGGGCGTTTACTATGTGAACGATTCAAAGGCTACCAACGTAGATGCCTGCTGGTATGCGCTGGAGAGTATGACCACCCCTACCATCCTTATCATCGGCGGTAAGGATAAGGGAAATGACTATAACCAGATCAAGGACCTGGTAAAGGAGAAATGTGCTGGTATCGTATATCTCGGAGCCGACAACCAGAAGTTGCACGACAACTTTGACGCACTCGGCATCCCTGTACACGACACTCACAGCATGAAGGATTGCGTGGCAGCCTGCCAGGAATTGGCAAAGCCGGGCGATACCGTACTCCTCAGCCCATGCTGCGCAAGTTTCGATCTCTTCAAGAACATGGAAGATAGAGGCGAGCAGTTTAAGACGCTGGCAAGAGCTATCGGAGAATAACAGTTTTCAAAAAATAGAACAGATAGAACTATAAAGAAATGAATAACAAGAGCATTGGTAATATTTTCAAGGGAGACAAGGTGATCTGGATGGTCTTCTTCTTTCTCTGTATGATAAGCATCGTGGAGGTATATTCTGCCTCCAGCTCCTTGTCGTACAAGACAGGAAACTACATGGCACCTGTCATCCGCCACATCTTGCTCTTGGGAGGCGGTCTGTTCACCATGATTTGCATGCTCAAGGTGAAATGCAAGTACTTCAAGATTGTTACCCCCGTCGTGATGGGCATCTCATTACTGTTGCTCGTTCTGGTCTTGGCTACCGGTCAATCTACCAACGGAGCCTCCCGATGGTTCTCTCTGATGGGCATACAGTTCCAGCCTTCAGAAATAGCAAAGGGAGCGGTAGTACTGGCTGTAGCTCAGATTCTTAGTGCCATGCAAACAACTCAGGGAGCCAACAGGAAGGCATTCAAGTTCATACTTGTAGCAACTGCTCCATTTGTAATTCTCATCGGACTGGAAAACTTATCCACAGCCATGCTCCTCAATATCACAATCTTAGCCATGATGCTCATCGGACGAGTGCCGATGAACCAGATTGGCAAGCTGGTGGGACTGGGCATGATTGTCATCGTCACAGCCTTTGCAGGTATCATGATAGTAGGACAGGACAAGGGCGAAGAGGGCAATAAACCGGAAAATATGCTGACCGAGAAGGTTGAGCAGGAACAGAACAAGCCTAACATGACAGAAAAGATGTTCCATAGAGCCGACACCTGGAAAGCCCGTATTGACAAGTTTATGAACTCAAAGCCTGTAGCCCCACAGGATGTCGATCTCGACAAAGATGCCCAAGTGGCACATGCCAACATCGCCATCGCCTCTTCCAACATCGTAGGCAAAGGGCCTGGAAACTCAGTAGAAAGAGACTTCCTCTCACAGGCGTTCTCAGACTTCATCTATGCCATCATCATCGAAGAGATGGGTATATGGGGAGCCGCACTGGTTGCATTCCTCTACATCATCCTCCTGTTCAGAGCTGGCAGAATAGCCAACAGGTGTGAGAACAATTTCCCAGCCTTTCTCTGCATGGGACTCGCCATCATGCTGGTTACCCAGGCACTCTTCAACATGGCAGTAGCAGTAGGTTTGGCTCCTGTTACAGGACAGCCACTACCACTCATCAGTAGAGGTGGTACATCTACCATCATCAACTGTCTGTACCTGGGCATCATCCTGAGTATCAGTAGAACAGCCAAGAAGAAAGAGATACTTCAAAATGAGCTCGACGACAGCAAAATGGTGGCTGCCTGACAAGAGTTTTATAAATTAAGGTGAAAAAATGGCAGAAAATGCCGTTAAATCGATATTTTTTTATACCTTTGCGTTATAAACATGAACGGATATGAATAATGAATTAAGAATTATCATAAGCGGAGGCGGCACAGGTGGTCACATCTTCCCTGCCGTATCCATTGCAAACGCCATCAAGGCGAAGCGCCCTGATGCTAAGATTTTGTTTGTAGGTGCACTCGGCAGAATGGAAATGCAGCGGGTACCTGCTGCGGGTTATGAGATCAAGGGCTTGCCTATCTGCGGCTTCGACAGAAAGCATCTACTCAAGAACATCGCCGTACTCTTCAAGATATGGAAGAGCCAGCACATGGCAAAGAGTATCATCAAAAACTTCAAGCCTATGGCGGCTGTGGGCGTAGGTGGCTATGCTAGCGGTCCGACTCTCAATGTTTGTGCCAGCAAAGGAATACCTTGCCTCATCCAGGAGCAGAATTCATACGCTGGTGTAACCAATAAACTCTTGGCCAAGAAGGCTGAAAAAATCTGTGTGGCTTACGAAGGAATGGAGCGTTTCTTTCCTGCAGACAAGATTATCATGACCGGTAATCCTGTTCGCCAGAATGTATTGGATACTACCATCACCCAGGAAGAAGCACGTAAGCTGTTCGGTCTCGACCCTGAAAAGAAGACCATCTTGCTCGTAGGTGGCAGCCTTGGCGCAAAAACCATCAACGAGAGTGTGCTCCAGCACCTCGACCTGGTGAAAGAAAGCGGCGTACAGTTTATCTGGCAAACAGGTAAATACTATAATGCTGCCATCATGGAGCAACTGAAAGGTCAGGAGCTGCCAATGCTCAAGGTTACTGATTTCATCAGCGACATGGGTGCTGCTTACAAGGCAGCCGACCTGGTTATCAGCCGCGCAGGTGCCAGCAGTATCAGCGAGTTCTGCCTCATCGGCAAACCGGTTATCCTGGTTCCAAGCCCTAATGTGGCAGAAGACCACCAGACCAAGAACGCCATGGCATTAGTCAACAAAGATGCTGCCATCTACGTAAAGGATGCCGATGCACCAGAGGTATTGCTCAAGAAAGCAGTTGACACGGTAAAAGACGAGGCTAAGCTTGCTTCGCTCTGTGAGAATATCAAGGAATTAGGATTAAAGAACTCTGCCGACGTCATCGCCGACGAAGTAATCAAATTAGCAACAAAGTAATGGAAATAAAAGATATTAAAGCAGTTTATTTTGTAGGAGCGGGCGGCATCGGAATGAGCGCCATCGCCAGATACTTCCTCAGCAAGAAGTTGGTTGTAGCCGGATATGACAAGACTCCATCCAATCTAACTCATGAGTTGGAGAAAGAGGGAATGCTTATCCACTATGAGGAGAATGTTGACCTCATACCAGAAGCCTGCAAGGACGCCAAGACAACATTGGTAGTCTACACACCGGCAATTCCTGCTGAACACAAGGAACTGGTTTTCTTCCATGAGAATGGATTCACCATCGAGAAGCGAGCTCAGGTTCTGGGTACATTAACCCGCACACATAAGGGACTGTGCGTAGCGGGTACACACGGAAAGACATCAACATCTACCATGTGTGCTCACATCATGCACCAAAGCCATATTGACTGTAATGCCTTCCTGGGAGGTATCTCAAAGAACTATGGCACCAACTATATCCTCTCCGACAAGAGCGACTATGTTGTCATTGAAGCAGATGAGTTTGACCGCAGTTTCCACTGGTTGCGCCCATGGATGAGCGTCATCACGGCTACAGACCCAGACCATCTCGACATCTACGGCACCAAGGAGGCTTATCTGGAAAGTTTCCGTCACTATACAGAACTGATCCAACCGGGCGGTGCACTCATCATCCACAAAGGTCTGGAGATGAAGCAACACGTACAAGACGGTGTCAAGATATACGAATACAGCCAGAACGAGGGCGACTTCCACGCTGAGAACATCAAGATAGAGAATGGAGGTATCACCTTTGATTTCATCTCTCCTATCGAGAACGTAACGGGCGTAGAACTCGGACAGCCTGTGCCTATCAACATCACAAATGGTGTGGCAGCAATGGCAATGGCACAATTGAATGGTTGTACAGCCGATGAACTCCGTAACGGCATGAAGACCTACGGAGGAGTTGACCGCCGTTTCGACTTTAAGATCAAGAATAACAAACTGGTATTTCTGTCTGATTATGCTCATCATCCAAAGGAGATATATCAGAGTGCGAAGAGTATCAGAGAGTTATACAAGGACCGTAAGATAACAGCCATCTTCCAGCCTCACTTGTATACTAGAACCCGCGATTTCTATAAAGATTTCGCCAACAGTTTGAGTCTCTTGGACGAGGTTATCCTCTGCGACATCTATCCAGCTCGCGAGCAGCCTATTCCAGGAGTAACCTCCAAGCTTATCTATGACAATCTGAAACCAGGTGTAGAAAAGAGCATGATTCATAAAGAAGACGTTCTTGACCTGGTAAAGAATCGAGACTTCGATGTTCTAGTTATCTTAGGAGCTGGCGATTTGGACAACTATGTTCCACAAATTACCAAAATACTTGAAGAGAAATAAATGCATATCAATTGGAAGAAAACCATCATCATCGCACTGGATTTAGTACTCGGTACTTATCTGGTATTCGCTTTCACCAGGTTTAACAAACCTGATGAAACGAAGTTGGTATGCACCAAGGTGAACATCAACATTCAAGATGAGATGACGAATGGCTTTCTGAATGCGAAGGAAATCAAGAAACGACTGGAAGCCAGGAAACTCTATCCGCTGGGGGAACCGCTCAAAGAGGTGAACGCCCGCATGATAGAAGAAACCTTGAAGACCAGTCCTTTCGTCAAGACGGCAGAATGTTCAAAGACTCAGGATGGTCTTGTTGACATCTACCTCACCCAACGCATGCCAATCGTCAGAATCAAAAGCATCAGCAACGAGGACTATTATATTGATGACCACAATCAGATCATGCCCAACACGAACTATACATGCGACATTATCATCGCAACGGGCTACATCAACAAGTGGTATGCTAAAAAATACATCTCATTACTAAGCAAAGCGCTGATGACGAATGAACTCTGGCGAAACCAGATAGAACAGATCCATGTCCTGCCTGATAGAGGAATAGAACTGGTACCGCGAGTAGGCAACCACATTATATATATAGGTAACCTGCCAGAGACCAACCTCATCGACAAACGAGAGCAAGCCATCAACGATTTCGTCAACAAGAAGATGAATCGATTAGAGAAATTCTATAAGTATGGACTCTCACAAGCTGGCTGGAACAAGTATTCGTATATCAATATCGAATTCGACAACCAGATCATATGTAAAAAGCATCAAAATAGCTAATTAGAAAATAGAAACAGATTAAGATAACATATAAGAACTATGCCAAAGGAATTTATTGTAGCTATCGAACTTGGCTCATCTAAGATGACAGGTATAGCAGGTCAGAAGAATTTGGACGGCAGCATCACCGTACTTGCCACCGTAGAGGAAGATTCATCTTCTTGCATCAGAAAGGGTGTGATCTATAACATTGACAAAACCTGCCAATGCTTGACCAACATCATCAAGAAGTTGAAGAATATACTGAAACAGGATATTACCCAGGTCTATGTAGGCGTGGGCGGTCGCTCTATACGCAGTATCAAGAACGTCATTGTCAAGGATCTCCCAGGTAACACCATCATCTCACAAGAGATGATCAATGAACTGATGGATATCAACCGCAACATGACCTATCCGGACCAGGAAATCCTGGATGCTGCAACTCAGGAATACAAGATAGACAACCAATACCAGATAGACCCTGTAGGAATACAGTGTAACCATCTGGAAGGCATCTTCCTGAATATACTTTGGCGCAAGAACTTCTATAACAATATCAATACCTGTTTTGAAAATGCCAACATTCCTATTGCAGAAATGTACCTGGCTCCTTTAGCTATGGCTGACAGCGTTTTGACAGACTCAGAAAAGCGTGCAGGCTGTATGCTTGTTGACTTGGGTGCCGATACGACAACCGTTTCTGTATATTATAAAGGTATACTTCGTCATCTCTCTGTCATCCCATTGGGCGGCGGCAACGTGACCAAAGACTTAACTTGTCTTCAGATTGAAGAGCCTGATGCAGAAAAGATGAAACTCAAGTATGCCAAGGCTTATACCGATATCAACAATATCGACCCGACCCTGAACTACCCTATCGACAAGGATAGAGTGGTTGAAAGCAAGAAGTTCATCGAAATCGTAGAAGCACGCGTAGAGGAAATCGTAGAAAACGCATGGTTCCAGATTCCTGTGGAATTCTCAGATAAGCTGTTGGGGGGTATCATCCTTACAGGTGGCGGCAGCAACATGCCTGAAATCGATAAGGTTTTCAAGACACATACCCACATCGACAAAGTACGCATTGCCAAGTTTGTTTCTCAAACAGTCAACTCCAAGGATCCTAAGATTACCAATCACGATGGTACAATGAACACCGTATTGGGACTCCTGGCAAAGGGAGACATGAACTGTGCAGGTGACGAAATCGGCACTGATCTCTTCAGCAATTCTGCAGAAAAGCCAGTAGCAGCCGAGCAGCACAAGGCTCCTAGAAACCCTAACGAGACTGCCGGCAAGGGCGTTGTTCTTACTGCGGCAGAAAAAGCGGCTGCTGACGAGGCTGCCCGCAAGCAAAAAGAACTGGAAGAAGCTGAGGCAAGACTTCTGGCAGAAAAAAAAGCCGAAGAAGAAGAAAAGAGACGCAAAGAAAACAGTCTCATCCATAAAATGATGAGAGGTTTCAAGAAGTTTGTGAAAGATACCATTTCTGAAGAAGAATAAGATGCCAAAGACCAGGCTATCAGAAAACAGATTTCACAACAGGTTAAATAAAAAATCAGATAGATAAACCCTATAAAGATTATACGACTATGCTAGATAATGGAAACGCTCCTCATATTCTTGACTTTGGGGAACCTGAAAAAGAAAATAGCATCATCAAGGTGATTGGTGTTGGTGGTGGCGGTGGAAATGCCGTCAACCACATGTACCGCGAAGGTATACACGATGTAACATTCGTACTCTGCAACACAGACAACCAGGCACTTAACGACTCACCTGTGCCTGTACACCTGCAGCTAGGTAAGGAAGGTCTGGGTGCAGGAAACAAACCTGCCAAGGCACGCCAGGCTGCCGAAGAGACTCTTGAAGATATCAAGAACATGCTCAACGATGGAACAAAAATGGCATTCATCACAGCGGGTATGGGTGGCGGTACCGGTACTGGTGCAGCACCTGTCATCGCCAGAGTAAGTAAGGAGTTAGGTATTCTTACCGTTGGTATCGTAACCATCCCATTCCGTTTTGAAGGTCCTAAGAAGATTGACCAGGCATTGGATGGTGTAGAGGAAATGTCGAAGCATGTAGATGCCTTACTGGTAATCAACAATGAACGTCTCCGCCAGATTTATCCAGACCTTGCCGTTCTCGATGCCTTCGGCAAAGCTGACGACACCTTGAGTGTAGCTGCCAAAAGTATCGCTGAAATCATTACCGTACATGGTCTCATCAACCTTGACTTCAATGATGTGAAGACCGTACTGAAAGATGGCGGTGTGGCTATCATGAGTACAGGTTACGGTGAGGGAGAAGGAAGAGTAAAGAAAGCGATAGAAGATGCCTTGAACTCACCACTCCTTAACGATAATGACGTATTCAACTCTAAGAAGATTCTGCTCAGCATCGCATTTGCAAGCGAGAAGAAAGATAATCCTGGCCTGACCATGGACGAGATGAATGATGTCAACGACTTTATGGAGAAATTCGGTGACGACTTCGAACTGAAATGGGGTCTTGCCATTGACCCTGAATTGGGAAGCCGCGTAAAGGTAACCGTTCTCGCAACAGGTTTCGGACTCGAAGATGTAGAGGGAATGAACCGCCACCTCAAGAAACATACTGAGGAAGAATCTCGCCGTCTCGCTGAAGAAGAGGAGAAACGTGCTGAAAGAGAAGACCGCCGCAAGCGCTATTATGGCAGCGACGGCAATACGACACAGTATAAGCGTCATCCACACATATTCCTGTTCCGCCAGGAAGATTTGGATAACGAGGATGTCATCCTTCAGGTAGAAAACACGCCTACCTATAAGCGTACCCGACAGACTCTGGAAGAAATCCGTAATATAGCTTCCGGTAATACAGAACCGAAAGAAGACAATAACGATGATGCTTCTTCTGTACAGGGCGTCATCAGTTTTGCCTAAACAGAGAATACAGGCTAGGTCTATTTCAGGTTTACGTCAAGTAAGCGAGGAAACCAGAAATGACTAAGCAAAAAGTTCCTGAAGGACTGAAAAGCTCTTCATTTCAGGAAAATCCGGCAAATGAAGTTTATAATACTCCAATATCACCTCTACACACCTGTTCCGTTCGATACGGGACATTGTGTAGAGGTGCATTGTTTTATAGTCTAAACGGAACAAAGACACAAGCCGCATAGAATCTTCCTTATTTAAATAATGTACATGCGAAGGAACATGAGCTGCAAAACATCCATCTACCAAATCAAAATAATCGCCAGACATACCGCTCTCTATATTGGGCATAAAACCCAAATGAAAAGAGAGCTGAATCATAAAGACTATATGGAAATTAGCAATAGCACCTTTAGCATGGTCTAACCATTCGATACTGTCCTGTATGAAAAGATAGAGCGCACCATTAGCTTGCTCATGACGGGTAGCATATGAAAGCAGTTCTGACAAGAACATGGAAATGCCAAGTTTGTATGGAGAAAAAGGGATATCAGAGAATGGAATCTGAATCGAAACATCCCTAAGGCGCTGCAGATTTGACTTGGGACGATAATCAAATTCTAAATTCAAGACCATGAGCGGTTGGAAAAGCTGCCGTTTCATCTTCCCCTTAGATAACTTAGGCACACGTACCATAAAGGAGAGTCTTCCCAACTTTTCGGTGAAGAAATCCACGATAAGTTGAGAATCCCCATACTTGATGGTTTGCAATACGATAGCACTAGTTTTTATCTCCATTTTGCCTAATATTAGTGAAAAACAGGGCAAAAATACAAAAAAATGCGCATTTAGCGAAAATTTTCTATGAAAAATTTGCTAGATTCAAATAAAAGTAGTAACTTTGCACCCGCAAATAAGCAATGGTCCCTTCGTCTATCGGTTAGGACGAGAGATTTTCATTCTCTAAAGAGCAGTTCGACTCTGCTAGGGACTACAAACATTTAAGAAATAAAAAAAATAACATAAAGAAGATGGCAAATCACAAATCATCAATCAAGAGAATCCGTCAGGATAAGAAGAAGGCTTTGCACAATAAGTATTATGCAAAGACTATGCGCAATGCTGTCCGCAAGTTGCGCAACATGTCTGACAAGGAAGAGGCTGCAAAGCTCTATCCTACTGTTCAGAAGCTTTTAGACAAGTTGGCTAAGATCAACGTTATCCACGACAACAAGGCTGCAAACTTGAAGTCTGGTCTTACAAAGCACATCGCTAAGTTGGCCTAACTTATAAGTCAAAGCAAAGAAATAAATAAGGCTGCAATCCTATTATAGGGTCGCAGCCTTATTCTTTTCTATGAACCCGACTACCCATTTCCTGCATCATAAAATCTTCCCATCACAACCGGTTTATACTACAACATACCCTATAAAAATGCGCAAAACGATTATTAAATAGCTTTTTCAAGACACTTTTGCCGCTAAAGTTCACATTCTACGTTTTTTCTTCACTTTTTGGTGATTTTTCACAAACAAAAGTTCCTGTTTCTCAGCTTTTTTTAGTATCTTTGCACGGAAATAAGACAATACTAAAATGGCAGAAAATCAAAACAACGCAAATAATTACTCTGCGAGTAACATTCAGGTTCTGGAAGGCCTGGAAGCTGTTCGCAAACGTCCGGCGATGTATATTGGTGACATCTCCGAAAAGGGGCTTCATCACTTGGTAAACGAGACAGTAGACAACTCTATTGACGAAGCAATGGCGGGCTACTGTACCGACATCGAGGTTACCATCAACGAAGACAACTCTATCACCGTAGAAGATAATGGTCGTGGTATCCCTGTGGATATGCACGAGAAACTACATAAATCAGCCCTCGAAGTCGTTATGACCGTGCTTCACGCAGGTGGTAAGTTTGACAAGGGTTCTTACAAGGTATCTGGCGGTTTACATGGTGTGGGTGTAAGTTGTGTGAATGCACTTTCTACCCACATGTTGTCACAGGTGTTCCGTGGCGGCAAAATCTACCAGCAGGAATATGAGAAGGGTAAGCCTCTCTATCCGGTTAAGGTGGTAGGTGAAACCAACAAGCGCGGTACACGCCAGCAGTTCTGGCCAGATCCAACCATCTTTACTCACACTGTCTATAAGTGGGACATCATTGCCAACCGTATGCGCGAGTTGGCATTCCTCAATGCAGGTATCAAGATTACCTTGAGAGATTTGCGCCCTGACGAGGAAGGTAAGACCAAGGAGCAGGTTTTCCACGCTAAGGATGGTTTGAAGGAATTCGTCCGTTACGTAGACCGTCACCGCACTCATCTCTTCGATGATGTTATCTATCTGAAGACAGAAAAGCAGGGTATTCCTATCGAAATTGCTGTGATGTACAACACAGATTACTCTGAGAATATCCACTCATACGTCAATAACATCAACACCATTGAGGGTGGTACCCACCTGACTGGTTTCCGTATGGCGTTGACCCGCACCTTGAAGGCTTACGCAGAAGCTGACCCAACCATCTCTAAGCAGATTGAGAAGGCAAAGGTAGAGATAGCACCAGAAGACTTTCGCGAGGGTCTTACTGCCGTTATCTCCATCAAGGTAGCTGAACCTCAGTTTGAGGGACAGACCAAGACCAAGCTCGGTAACAGCGAGGTACAAGGTGCCGTTCAGCAGGCTGTAAACGAGGCTTTGTCTGATTATCTGGAAGAACATCCAGACGAGGCAAAGCGAATCTGCGAAAAGGTTGTCCTGGCTGCTACGGCCCGCATAGCTGCCCGCAAGGCACGTGAGAGTGTACAGCGCAAGAACTTCATGACAGGTGGTGGTCTTCCTGGTAAACTTGCCGATTGCTCAATGAAGGATCCTAAAGAATGCGAGATTTTCCTCGTCGAGGGTGATTCCGCCGGTGGTTCTGCCAAGCAGGGTCGCGACCGTTTCCGTCAGGCTATTCTCCCATTGCGTGGTAAGATTCTGAATGTAGAAAAGGTACAGTGGCACAAGGTATTCGAAGCTGAGTCTGTCATGAACATCATCCAAAGTATCGGAGTCCGCTTCGGTGTAGATGGCGAAGACAGCAAGGAGGCTAATACCGACAAGTTGCGTTACGACAAGATTATCATCATGACCGATGCCGACGTCGATGGTTCTCACATCGACACATTGATTATGACACTCTTCTATCGTTTCATGCCAAAGGTTATTGAAGAAGGCCATCTGTATATCGCTACCCCACCACTCTACAAGTGTACTTATCGCAGCAAGGTAAGCGAGTATTGCTATACAGAGCAGCAGCGCCAGGCATTCATCGACAAGTATGGAGATGGAGTAGAAGACAAGAATATCCACACCCAGCGATACAAAGGTTTGGGTGAGATGAACCCAGAGCAGCTTTGGGAAACTACTATGGACCCATCTACACGCTTGCTCAAGCAGGTTACTATCGAGAACGCAGCCCAGGCTGATGAAATCTTCTCTATGTTGATGGGTGATGATGTGGAACCACGCCGCGAATTTATCGAGCAGAATGCCACATACGCAAACATCGACGCTTAAGACAATTCAACTAATTTACATAAGGGGCTGTGCCATTTGCCAATAAATGACACAGCCTCTGCTTATATAAAACCCAACAAACCAACTTATGAAACATTTACTTATCTCTTGCCTATTACTCTCTGCAGCAGGCACACTCCAGGCTGTCCCAAAGAGTAATATTCCACCGCTGAAGCTTTGGTACAATAAGCCAGCTACAGCCTTTGAAGAATCATTACCTATCGGTAACGGTAAGTTAGGTGCATTGATCTATGGTGGAGCCAACAATGACTCTATCTATCTCAACGACATCACCTTGTGGACAGGAAAGCCTGTCAATCGCGAGGAAGGAGGGGATGCCTACAAATGGATACCAAAGATTCGCGAGGCTCTGTTCAAAGAAGATTACAAGGCAGCCGACTCTTTACAACTGCATGTACAAGGACACAATTCAGAATACTATCAGCCACTTGCCATCATCAATATCAAAGATGCAAATAAAGGACAATTCAGTAACTACAAGCGTGAATTGAGCCTTGACAACGCTACGGCAGCATTGAGTTATACAAGAGGGGGAATACAATACCAGCGAGAATATTTCGCATCACATCCGGACAAGATGATTGCCATTCACCTGACAGCTACACAGAAGAAAGCTATCAACTGCGACATCTCTCTCACCTCTCTGATTCCTCATCAGGTAAAAGCTTCCAATAAACAACTCACCATCACGGGCCATGCTATGGGAAAGCCTGAGAACAGTACCCACTTCTGCTCCATCCTCAGCATCAAAAACCAGGACGGAACCATTACTGCCTCTGATTCTATCCTCCATCTGCAGGGCGTAAGCGAAGCTGTTATCTATTTAGTGAATGAAACCAGCTACAACGGATTCGACAAGCATCCGGTAAAAGAAGGGGCTCCATATATTGAAAAGGTTAACGACAATGCCTGGCACTTGGTCAACTATACCTATCCAGAGTTAAAACAGCGTCATATAACCGATTATCAGAACATCTTCAACCGTGCCAAGTTTGCACTCAAGGGAGCAAAGTTCGACAACAAGCGAACCACCGACCAGCAACTCTTTGATTACACTGAGAAAGAAGAGCAAAACCCTTACCTGGAAATGCTCTATTTCCAATATGGAAGATATCTTCTTATCAGCTGTTCGAGAACTCCAGGCATTCCTGCCAATCTCCAGGGACTTTGGGCTCCGGCACGAAAATCTCCTTGGCGTGGAAACTACACCATCAACATCAACCTGGAAGAAAACTATTGGCCAGCAGAGGTAACCAACATGTCTGAGCTTGTAATGCCTGTAGACGGACTGGTGAAAGCCATGTCTGTAACAGGAAAATATACAGCAAAGCACTATTATGGAATTGAAAATGGCTGGTGCGGTGGACACAACACAGACGCATGGGCAATGACCAATCCTGTTGGAACCAAGAAAGAGAGTCCTAAGTGGAGCAACTGGAACATGGGAGGTGCCTGGCTTGTACAAACCTTATGGGATCACTACGATTACACCCGCGATAAGGAATATCTACGCCAGACAGCCTATCCATTGATGAAAGGTGCAGCAGACTTCATGCTTGACTGGATAATAGAGAACCCGAAGAAACCGGGCGAACTGATTACTGCCCCTTGCACTTCACCTGAGGCAGAATATATCACCGACAAGGGCTATCAAGGCTGCAGTTTCTATGGAGGTACTGCCGATCTTACCATATTGAGAGAATTGTTTAAAAACACACTCAAAGGTGCTCAGATTCTCGGTATAGATCAAGCATATCAGGCAAAGTTACAGGATGCTATCAATCGTCTGCACCCTTATCAGATAGGAAAGCGCGGTAATCTGCAGGAATGGTATTACGATTGGGATGACCAGGATTGGCATCATCGCCACCAGTCACACCTTCTCGGTTTACACCCATTCTATCAGATTTCATTAGATAAGACTCCAGATTTAGCAGCAGCTGCTGCCAAGACTCTTGAGATAAAAGGAGACTTCTCTACCGGTTGGAGCACAGGATGGCGTATCAGTTTATGGGCTCGCCTGCACAGAGCAGACAAGTCATATTCTATGATCAGGAAATTGCTTAACTATGTACATCCGGGCAATTACAACAATCCGAAGAACCGCCCTTCAGGAGGAACTTATCCAAATCTCTTCGATGCTCACCCACCTTTCCAGATAGATGGCAACTTCGGAGGCACAGCAGGCGTATGTGAGATGCTGATGCAATGCGATGGCGAGACTATGCATCTTCTTCCTGCTCTACCTAAAGAATGGCCTGCAGGCGAAATTAAGGGTATCAAAGCACGTGGAAACTACGAGATTAATCTCGTATGGAACAATGGAAAGGTCAGCAAAGCTTCCATCACCAGCAAGAATGCCGGAAACCTGACCGTCAAGTATAATGGTAAGCAGAAAGCATTAAATTTCAAGGCTGGCGAAACAAAACTAATAAAATAGACAAATAATCATCTATGAGATATTTTACAATTCTCATCTTTACAACTCTCTGGGTGCTGAATTCCTATGCACAGGAATTCGGTACCCATTGGGTATCATATCCATTCCCCAACGATTCTTCTGAGATATTATACAGGAAAATCTATCATCTTAATCAAAAGCCATTAAAGGCTGAGATAAACATGGCAAGTGGAGGAAATACCCGCCTATACATCAACGAAAGAAATGCTACGCCAAGCATTTTCAACGAAGGAGCCAGAGACAGCATCCTTCTGATGCAAACCATAGATATCTCCAGATATCTGAAAAAGGGCGAAAACATCATCGCGGTCTGGTATGCACCAGGAAGAATAAGAAATAAGAGCAAACAACTCTCGCTGGAACTTCATGGCTGGTATACAGACTCTGTTCCTTTTTATCATAAAGCAGACGAAACATGGTGGTGCAAACCCCTGAAGGGCTGCAGTTACAACGAAAAGGAACACTTTGACAATAGAATATACAATACTGAGTGGAAATCGGCAGAATACCAATCTGCAGGATGGGTTCATCCGACAGGTGCTTTCAAAGATTCAACAAACTATATCTTTGTTGACCAGCTGCCATACCTCACCCAGAACAAGCTTCAAATGGTATTAGAACCATACCAGGAGGAATTTGATCATCAGGGATGCCGTATAGACTTCGGACGTCCGTTCCGCGGAACCATCAGGCTCACGATACGCAATGCCAGCAAAGGAACAACACTTCATATTAACGGAAACCAATATGTATGCAGTGGCGAAATGGACGAGCAAGCCTATTACCGCATCCATGCTGAGCATCAAAAAGATTTCGTGATAACTTGGGATAAAGGTTTTAGAAGAAGTAATATTACAAATATAGAAGGATTAGAGATTTCGGAATAAGCTCAACAGCGTTTCGAAATCTCTTTTTTTATAAAACAAAAAAGACTTCGGAACTATTATCTTCCAAAGTCTCTAACTGAATTTAGTCTTCCAATTCGGCAAGTACTTGCTCTGCCACTTCGCAAAGCTCATCATACCATTCCTTGCCGAACTTCTCTACAAGCGGACCCTCCAGGAACTTATAAACCGGAAGCTTCAACTCCTCACCCTTCTTGATGGCATCCTTGCAGATGCGCCACTTGTTATAGTTGATGCCATACACCTCGTTGCCGAAATCCTTGGCACGGATTGGATACAAAGCACAGGAGATAGGCTTCTTGAACTTCGACTTTCCTTCGCGATAAGCACGCTCCAGAGCACAGAGACAACAGTTAGGAATCGTATGTCCATCGCCCAGGTCTTTCAAATCCTGGTAGCAGGTAAACACACAATCCTTACCATTCACGATGCTCGTTACCAAATCGCCTTCAATATCGGTATAAGCCACGCCCTGCTTATCAATGATAGCCTGGGCAGAAGCTGAGAGATCATCCCAAACTACATCCAGCGCATTCTCAATCTCCATAATCTCATCCAAGGTAACAGGAGCTCCCGCATCGCCTTCGATGCAGCACTCGCCCTTGCAGGCATCAAGGTCGCAACAGAATTTTTCGGTGATAATATCAGGTGAAACCAACACGTTGCCCACCTGCAGAATACGCAGTTCGTCTTTCTTCATAATGTTTTTGAGATGAATAAATTTCTTTGAGTGTATAATAAAAATAATGATAGCTACCCATGAGTGGATAGCTATATATTAATAGGTGTACCTACCATTGGATAGGCGTAATTCCGTTCTGCTGCAGATACGCATTGCAGCGGGAGAAATGATGATTGCCAAACCATCCGCCACGGTTGGCAGATAATGGCGATGGATGCACACTTTCCAATATCAGATGCTTGCTTGTATCGATGAGCTTCGCCTTGCTCCGGGCATAACCGCCCCAAAGGATAAACACCAGGTGCTCCTTATCCTTGCTGAGCGCCTTGATGGCAGCATCGGTAAACTCCTCCCAGCCTTTGCGCTGATGGCTCGCAGCCTGATGGGCACGAACGGTCAACGTGGCGTTGAGCAACAATACTCCCTGCTTTGCCCAGCGGGTTAAATCGCCCGTGGCTGGCATCGGAGTACCGAGATCCATCTGAATCTCCTTGAATATATTAATCAATGATGGTGGGAAAGTGATTCCGTCCGGCACAGAGAAACTCAGTCCCATCGCCTGACCCGGCTCATGGTATGGATCCTGTCCGATAATTACTACCTTCACATCATCAAAAGGACAGAGATTGAAGGCATTGAAAATCAAGCGGCCAGGAGGATAACAGGGCGTACGCAGGTATTCCTCTTTCACGAAGTTTGTGAGGTCAACAAAATACTGCTTGTCGAACTCTTCTCCTATATGCTGTCTCCAACTTTCTTCTATCTTTACGTTCATGCTTAATATAAATTCAAAAGTATCCTAAGATACTTACGCAAGTATCCTAAGATACTTGGACAAGTATCTTAGGATACTTTTTTGAGGTATATAAAATCGTTTTTACTTGTTGTCAGAAATCAAGTTCTCACCTGTCATATCTGCAGGCTTCTCCAAGCCCATGATATGGAGGATAGAAGGAGCTACGTCTGCCAAACGACCATCCTTAACGGTAGCTGAGTTATTGTCAGTTACGTAGATGAATGGAACAGGGTTCAAAGAGTGAGCAGTGTTTGGTGTACCGTCCTCGTTGATAGCGTGGTCTGCATTACCGTGGTCAGCGATGATGATAGCCTCATAATCGTTAGCCTTAGCAGCCTCGATAACGTCCTTTACGCAGTTGTCAACAGCGTGAACAGCCTTAGCGATAGCGTTGTAGATACCTGTGTGACCTACCATATCACCATTAGCGAAGTTTACAACGATGAAGTCGTACTCCTGAGTGTTGATTGCACCCACCAACTTATCCTTTACCTCGTAAGCGCTCATCTCTGGCTTCAAGTCGTAAGTAGCCACCTTTGGAGAAGGAACCAGGATACGGTCCTCGCCCTCGTATGGAGTCTCACGACCACCATTAAAGAAGAATGTTACGTGAGCATACTTCTCAGTCTCTGCAGTGTGGAGCTGCTTCTTGCCCTGTGCGCTCAAGTACTCACCGAGGGTATTCATTACGTTCTCCTTAGGGAAGAGGATGTGAACGCCCTGGAAGCTTGCATCGTATGGAGTCATGCAGTAGTACTGCAAGTCCTTGATGGTGTGCATGCCTTCCTCTGGCATATCCTGCTGAGTCAATACCTGTGTCAACTCCTTGGCACGGTCGTTACGGTAGTTGATGAAGATAACAACATCACCCTCCTGGATAGTACCGTCAACCTTTGAGTTATTGATTGGCTTGATGAACTCGTCTGTTACGTCCTCATCATAGCTCTCCTGCATTGCCTTCACCATATCGTCAGCCTGCTTACCCTTACCCTCAACGAGCAAGTCGTATGCTTCCTTCACACGGTTCCAGCGCTTGTCACGGTCCATAGCATAGAAACGACCTACGATGCTTGCGATGTGTGCACCATTCTTGTCGCAGCAAGCCTGAACCTCCTCGATGAAGCCCTTACCGCTCTTAGGGTCTGTATCACGGCCATCCATGAAGCAGTGAACGTATGTCTCCTTCAAACCATATTCCTTACCAATCTCAATCAACTTGAAGAGGTGATCTAAAGAAGAGTGAACACCACCGGTAGAAGTCAAGCCCATCAAGTGGAGTTTCTTACCAGTCTTCTGAGCATAGCTGTAAGCGTTGATGATCTCCTGATTCTTCAAGATGTCACCGCTCTCGCAAGCCTTGTTGATCTTAACGAGATCCTGATATACCACACGACCAGCACCGATGTTGAGGTGACCAACCTCAGAATTACCCATCTGACCGTTAGGAAGACCAACGTCCTCGCCACAAGTCTGGAGAGTAGAATGTGCTGAAACTGCTGTCAAATAATCGAGATAAGGAGTTGGAGTCTTGAAGATAACATCACCCTTATCATGCTTACCGATTCCCCATCCGTCGAGAATCATTAAAAGAGCTTTTTTTGCCATAATTACATAAAATAATTTAAATTCGAATTTCAGTGTGCAAAGTTACAACAAAATAGGTGAAGGACAAAATAAATTAAGATAAAAAAACTCCCACCTTTCTAAAAAGATGAGAGTTGATTATACTTTCTTTTCTCTATCCAGTCTTTTTGCTTTATTTACTTGACAATTACTCCTGACGAAATATCAAAATAGCAGAATACCGGCATCTTGCAAACCATCATTATTCTGTTTACCATTTCCCTATTTCTGCGTCTTATCCGTAAATAAGCATCAAAAAACAAATAGAGAACATGAAAAAGATTCTAATGATTCTTGCAGCCATCCTCGCCTTAGGCAGCCTGACCGCAAAAGCACAGATGAGATCGGGCGTGGACACGCTCACCCTCGACCAAGTGAAGTATCGCATCACCTACGATGCAAAACAGGTGAACGACACCACACAAATACCATATATTTATCGCAAGGCACAGATGCGACTCGACATCGGTAGCAACATCACTCACTTCTATAACCAGTCCAAGGAGCAATGGGAGCAGCAAGTCTTACAAATGATACTTTCAGGCGGTGTCATTGACCTAAGAAAAGCCGAGCCGGTAAAATGCATGGACTTTGAATTCCTCAAGAACTACCCAAAGAACGATCAGACCCTATTTCAAGAATCGTGGGCTTTGAGAACCTATCACTGCATCGAAAAGGCCGAGACTCCTGATTGGCAACTCATCCCAGACAGCACCACAACCATCATCGGCTATCCTTGCCAACTCGCCAAGACCAACTTCAAGGGAAGAACTTGGTTAGCTTGGTATGCTGAGGATATCCCTGTGTCAGAAGGTCCTTGGAAGCTCTGCGGTCTGCCTGGTCTCATACTCCGTGCCTACGATGCACAGCAACAATTCTATCTCAACGCCATCGGACTGGAAGACCTGAAAGGCAAGGAGGCTCTCAAATACGCCAAGCCCGAAGAGGCAGAGAAAGTTTCCCAGTCTGACCTCACCAAAATCAAGCTGAGAGACGATGGAAGCGAGATGCTAAGATATGAAAAGTGGACAGATGAGAATGGAAAGCCTATCAAACCAAAAGCAAGGGAACGTGTCTTCAATCCAATCGAGCGATAGGGACATCTCAAAGGCTTTCCATTTCAGATTTTTGCGAGTTTCTACAAAAATCTGAAATAGAAAGCTTATTTTCTTGTTCTTATCGACAATTTATTGTACTTTTGCAAAAAGATTTCTGAAACAACAAATGTAAAGTTGATAATTTGACGATAACAATATGATTTATACAAGCAAGAAAATCATCATATTTCTGTTCACTATCATGCAGCTAGCCATTCTCGCCAGTTGCATGGACTCAGGATATCGCCTATCCTTCCCTGAGATAGACGACCTTGCCGACGAATACCCAGCACAAGCCAAGGTATTCCTCTCTCGTGCTGACAGCAACGACAACAAAGGCTACTATAAGCTCTTAACAGCCAAGATAGAGTATCAACTCAAAGGTTACATTTATAAAGAAAACGACATAGACGATGCCATCAACATCTTCGTGAACGAAAAGGATGAACCCCTTCTTGCACGTTCCTTATATTATAAGGGAGCCTCGATACTCAACAACTATCGAGATACCACAAAAGCCATCAAATGGTTCTCACAGGCCATCGCCTACGATAGCAACATGAGAGAAAAGGAGAAGCTGGATATGTACGACATATTGTGTCGCATTACCCACCAAAACATTTACACCGTAGAGTTAGAAGACGAGGCTCGCCAAACCAACAATATCCGCTACCGTGCCTGGGCACTACTCTATCGTGGCATCAACAACCAAGATCAGGAACTTGCCAACCAAGCTTTCGAAATTGCCAATCAAATCAAAGAGAACAAGGACAGTACCTTGGGACCCATGTACTATCATTACTTCCAAGCCTTGATGGACAGGGGCGATGTGCCTGATTCCATCTTGATAAGCTATGCAAAGAAAGCGCAAGACAATCACGGGGTAAAATATGACAACAACATCGACTTCTATCGCTTGCTCACAAGAAACAGCGAGGAAACCCATGCCTTCGCCACACAGCATATCAAAGAAAACTATAGCATAGATCAAGGACGCCTAAACTCATGGGGTTCCTATTCCTTTGCTTTAGGATATAAGTATTATCTCCCCTTATATTTTCTCTCCCTACAAAAAGGAGATACGCTCATGGCAAACCGTGTTGCCCACGAATTACGACAAGAAGCTCCTTTGCTTGCCAAAGACGAAAACTTAGGAAAGGAAAATCAAGTAAAACTGATGTACGAGGGTGGTAACACCCGTTATCGCTATGAAAAGGTTAAGACCTATATATTTGTAGGAATCATCATCGTGCTCATCATTCTCCTGACGATGACTTACCTCTCCATTTCCAGAATCCGAAAGGCTCACCAAACTATTAAAAACTTGCATGAGTCACTGCACCAGTTAAAAGATGTGGAGAACTCTTCGTTATCGGAGCAATGCGAACGATTAAACCACGAAATCACCACCCAGCTTCGCAAACTTAAACGCCGTGACAAGGACATCGAGGAATACAAGGCTCAAATCACCGAACTCACCGACATCAGCCAAGGCTTGGTGTATTATTCGATGACGATACAAAATCAAAACATCAGCCAGATAGGTAAGCAAGGCATCCGACAACTTCTCGCCAGTTTCAAGGTGATAGACGAGAAGTATAGCGAACGATTGGAGAACTACGACTTGAATCCATCACAAAGCCTCTTCTGTATCCTCTACCATATCGGCAAGAGCGATGAGGAAGTGATGCAAATCCTGCAATACTCTCTCTCGAATATCAGGGTAAGAAAGTCGAGAATCAAGAGTGACACTGGAGCAGAGTCATTCGATGACATTATCAGATAAGCTCTCCCATAAGTTTTTCGCTATACTCCATTAACTTATCGAAGCATTACAAAAATGCTTGTATTTTAAGTTTTTCCTAATCGTAACTCGCTCGCTATCAATACATCTGTACTCACTGGCATGTAATTCCGATTTGGCTATCTCTATCATTTGTGTTACCTTTGCATCCGAAATTCTAAACATCAAACGACTATGAGAAGAATAACATTATTATTAGCAGCCATACTCACAGTATGCAGCTTGAATGCTCAGAAAGGCAACAAAAATGAGAAAGTGGTCAATATTGACAAGGTAAACTATCGCATCACCTACAATGGGAAAATGGTACCAGATACCACAACAGTTCCCTACAACTATTGGGAGAGCGAAATGCGACTGGACATCGGTAGCAAGACAACTCATTTCTATGATAGAACCAAGCAAATATCCGATTCTATCATGGATGAACAAGCTAAGACGGGGCAATATGACATGAGTAAAATTCCTAGAGGTGGCAGAATCCATTGGGAATTCTACAAGAACTATCCATCAAAGGGGCAAACCACTTTACTGGATAAAGTCCTTGGTAATTACCAATGTACAGAACAATTAGAGGTGCCAAACTGGCAGCTTATCCCAGATAGCACAACTACCATCATTGGCTATAGATGCCTGTTGGCAAAAGCACTCTTCAAAGGCAGGACCTGGTATGCCTGGTACTCAGAAGACATACCTATAAGCGAAGGACCTTGGAAAATTTCCGGACTGCCTGGTCTTGTTCTACTTGCTTACGACCAGAACAAACAATACATATTCAATGCTATCGGTATGAGCACATTGAATGGGACCGAAAGCATAACTTTCACGGAAAAGGCAAGAGAGAAAGTAACACAGAAAGAGTTAAGAGAGGCTAAGCATAAATTTGATGGCGCAGAAGCTCTCAAAGCAACAGCGAGAAAAACTGGATTTACGTTTAAGAAATTACCCGAAGGTGCCATCAAGGCTCTAAACCGAAGCAACAAGGGCAACCCTATCGAGCTGGAATAACTCCAGCTCGATTAACTGATCGTATCTACATCATAACAACAAACGAACAATATAAGCATGAAAAGATTTATATTCATCATCTGTTTGGTATTCCTTGGAATCATCGGAATATCAGCCAAGAAAGAACAGACTCCCATCCAACACTTGATACTGCAGGGCGACAGTTGCATGAACGAGCATGACTCGTACCATGCCATCACCTATTACCAGCAATATATCAATGAGCATCCACACGATTTGAATGTTCTCAGAAAGCTCGCTTCTTGCTATCGTCTTCGTGGCGACAACAAGAAGTGCATCTCTTGCATGGACAGCATTCCTAACGACAGTCTCAACCATGAAGACTTGCGCATGATGTTCTATTCCTATCTTAATCTTGGCGATAAAAAAAAGGTAGAATTATATGGTATGACTATCTATGGCAAATACCCATACGACGGGGAGGTATTTGCCACCCTACTTCAGCAATGGAACAACCATGGGGAGCCTGAAAGCGTTTCAGCATTCGCCTTGTCGTATGTTGAAAAACGTGACTCAACGAATATTCTCATCAACAAGGAGCTTGCCTATTCACTCTATTTACAGCTTAGATACGAGCAAGCCATCCCTAGATACAAGAAGCTTATAGCCGATGGATTCGACAATTTTGAGTCTAACCTCGTCATAGGATTGTGCTATTATAACTTGGAAAAGTACCGAGAAGCCTATACATATCTGAACAAGGCGGCAGAGATGAAGAAAGACAACCCAAATATGAACTGTCTCTTCTACTTGGGCATGACTTGCAAGAAGATTTCCGAACAGACTAAGAACATAGTGGAAAAGGAAACCCTGGCAAGACACGCCATCATCAACCTGGAACGGTCTATAACCGTGGCTTACCCTCGCAGTCGTGGACTATATGTAAACCAGCAACTTGCTGAGCTTTATTACTATAAATTGGAATACGAGAATGCAGGTCATGCCTTCGCCCAGTGCATCGAATATGATGACGAGGACGATCCTCACAACTATTATAATGCTGCGCAAATGTATATCGGAGCCAAGATGAAGCCACAGGCAAAACTCTATCTCCAGATGTTCTTGGCAAAAGCTGATAAGTTGAAGGATGAAAAGGAAAAAGCTAAACTTACAGCGAAAGTAAAGGAGCAACTAAAAGGAAAGTAAAATAAAACAGATAACATTTTAGTTTACTCTTCGCTAGTTTCAGCGTCTATTAAAAAGCTATAAATAGCTACATTTTTTTTGCAGAGTGCCATAAAAAGTATAACTTTGCAAGCAGATTAACAGATAAAGGCAGAATTATGAAGAAAATCATCTTAGCTTTAGCAACCTTGCTCTTTATGGGAAGTGCTGCAACAAAAGCACAAGTCACAAAAGTCACTGTGCGCTCTATCTCGGGAAACAGTAAGGAGGAAGTCGAGAACATCGACAACGCCAAGTATCGCATTACCTATGAGGGGAAATGGGTGAACAATCCTTCCATCAAGCCCTTCATCTACAAGGATAGCGAGATGCGCCTCGACATTGGTGAAAAGGCGACCAGCTTCTATGACAGAACGAAACAGGTAAAGGATTCACTCATGGACGAAAAAGCCAAGACTGGCAATTTCGACTTCTCCGATTTACCTAAAGGTGGAAGATTCCCGTTCTCCTACTACAAGAACTATCCATCTACTGGCAAATCCATCCAATTGGAATCTGTCGGCACTACAGATTACAAATGCACAGAGAACGTGGAGACACCCGACTGGCAACTCATCCCCGACAGCGCAACAACCATCATCGGCTATCATTGCCAACTAGCCAAGACCAACTTCAAGGGAAGAACTTGGTATGCATGGTACGCCGAAGACATTCCTTTGCCAGAAGGCCCTTGGAAGCTGATTGGACTGCCGGGCTTGACACTGAAAGCATACGATGAAAACAAAGAATATTCATTCACAGCCATCGGCATGAGTACGTTGACAGCACCAACACCTATCACGTTCCCCAAGGCTAAGAGAGAAGAGATCAGCCAAAAAGACCTCAGAGAATTCAAAAAGAAGTTTACGCCAGGAATGGTATTGGAAACATTAAACATCAAGAACATAAAAATACAGGACGAAAAGGGCAACCCAATTGACATGAAGAAATTCATGAATAAGAAGAATGTCTTCAATCCGATTGAACTTCAATAATAAATGAAAAGAATAATTATCAGTTTTATCGCTTTCTTTCTCTTGTTCTGCATCCCAATGGCGATGCAGAGCAAGAGAAACACTCCTATCTTACTCGATGACAATAACACTACTAGCGGGATTCATGGTTATGTAGAAGATTCATTGACCCATAACCGTCTAGCCAACGTCTCCATCACGCTGCTCCGCAATGGAAAGCCCTTTAAGTTTACAAGAACAAAGGAGGACGGAACCTTCGTGCTCCCTATCACCGAAAAGCAAGCCAACGACAAACTGCAGGCCACGTTTATGGGGTATAAAAAGACAAAAACATCGATTTCATCGGGAAAAGAAACCATCATCAGTATGGCTTCAACAGCTTTTGTTTTGAAGGAAGTACAGGTAAAAGGCTCTCGCATCACAGGTCGGGATACCATTTCTTTCGATCTCACCCGCTTTGCCAACGAACGGGACAACAGTCTGAAGGATGTATTGAAAAAGCTGCCAGGCGTGGATATAGAGAAGAATGGTCGTATCAACTACAATGGTAAACCTATCAATAGATTCACCGTGGAAGGACTCGACCTGACCGGTGGCAAATATAACCAGCTGGAAGAAAACATCAAGGCAAAAGACGTAAAAAAGGCCGAAGTCATCGAGCATGACCAACCTATCAAGGCACTCCAAAGCAAGACCTTTACGGATAATGTAGCGATGAACATCGCCCTGAAGGATAGTGCCCGCGACAAACTGATGCCCACCCTCAAGCTCTACATGCTCGCAGGGCATCCGTCCCACGTAGGCGGAAGCATCAATATCATGCAAATTGGCAAGAAGAAACAGATGATGTATGATGCAGAATACGACAGAACAGGTAAAAATCTCGGCTATGCACTTAACCAACTTGCATCTTACAGCAATCGTCTGGCTCCTGCCTCCCTTCCATCATGGGTTTCAGTGCCATCGCTTGACGCTCCTATCGACGAAGAACGCCTGCGCTTCAACACCTCGCAAAAATACTCCATCAACCATATCAAGAAGAACAAGGACGATGCAGAGACTCGCATAGAAGCCAACTATCTTCGTACGGTAACCAGACAAGAGCGAGAGAACATGAGTATCTACGACCTCGGCGGCGAAGCTCCCACAGTTACCACGGAGCACAACCAAAAGACGATGATCAGCGATGCCTTCAATCTGCAATGGGAGAACAAGGTAAACAAGGCTGAACATTATGGCAACGAGAGCATCAGTCTCAGCACGGCACAAAGCGACGGTTTGTCAAACATCAACGATACGCTTACCCAACGTGTCCGCATCCCAAAGCTCGACCTCTCGGCAAGTATCTACCGCCTCTTCGTCTTCAAGAAAAGTCAACTCTCTTGGCGTAGCACTGCCGACTATCACCATGGTGTGGCGGACCTCTACGTTAACGACGAGCGCAATCGCATCCGCACCAACCTTTGGCATACTGCCCACGCCTTACAGTGGATGAGGAATCGCTTCCACTGGACACAGGAATATAGAATGAGTATCGACCTCAACAACATCTATGCGAAATATCAGGAAAGAAGCGATGAAATCGGCAAAAACAGTCTTAACATCACAGGGAAGTTCACCCCTTACTGGCAATACAAGACCGAGACGTTCCGTATGTCGTTCTCTCCCGATTTCATCTGGGAACGCTTCACCTATCCACAGAAGACTCTACTTACCGTATCACCCTACCTTTACTTATATAAGAAATTGGATTTCCGTAGAGAGTTGACTATCTACACAGGATACAGCACTGGAACAGGCAATGCCACCAACTACGCCATGAAGCAATATCGTCAAAGTTATCGCTCTTGGTACGCTTCGAGCGACATCATTCCGATAACTCGCTCTCTTTATGGCAAGTTGAGTTACGACTACAAGCGCCCTATCAAGGAAATCTTCTTCAGCGCATCGGTCAATGCCAGCAAAAACTGGATGAACACGGCATCCGACCTACGCATCGAGGATGGCAAATACTATACCTCATTATATAAGCAGGACAGCAAGAGCAACAACCTAGGGGCATCACTCTACATATCGAAGGGCTTCTACGACCTTCATCTGAAGACCCGCCTGGAGGGCAGTTACAACTACAGCAAGGGTGAGCAATACAGCAGCGGCAAAGCCATCAGCTACACCGCAGACAACTATACTGTGAAGCCTAGCATCGACTTCTCGCCGTCCTGGTGTGCCTTTAGCTATGAGGGAGAATTCTCTTTTTACAACTCGAAACGTCAAAAAATGGCGAAATCATCGTTATTTAATTGGCACCAAAGCGTATCTGCCACCGCTACCATCAGCCATGTGGACCTCTCCTTCTCGCTCGTACATTATCGCAATGAACTGCAAGAGGGCAGCCACCTTAACACCCTCATTGGCGATGCCTCGGCAGTTTGGAGAATGAAAAAGCTCCGTCTTTCAGCAGAGCTTCGAAACCTATTCAATAAGAAGAACTATATGGAAACCATCTATAGCGGCATCAGTACATTGACCGACAGCTATCATCTTCGCCCTCGCGAACTGATGATTTCCGCCCAGTATTCCTTCTAAACAAGAACTCCCATCTCAGAAAAGAGACGGGAGTTCTTTGCTTTTGAGGATAGGAAAATAGGTGCCGCGAAATTTATAAAGAAAATAACTTTACAGACCAAATGTGGTGAAAAATATCTCTTAAGGAAAGATTTTATTTCCCTTAAGGGAAAATTTTCAATCTCTTCTTCCCCCATTTTCCGGGAGTTTCTTCTAGATTATCTCTTTCTAGAATATTATTTACATAGGCTACTTCTGCTTCAGATAGTTCAACTGAACCTTAGGAGCGCAGGCATTGCTAGTCTTCTCGGTATATTCTGCCACCTTCAATGTAGCAGTACCCTTGATGTTCTCTACATCACTACCTATCTTGAAGAGATAGTTACCTGCATCTACCTTCCACTGGCTGTTAGCCTCATCGAAGCTGGCAAGATCACGCTTCTCGAGTGTCATCTTCAATGTCTGACTCTCACCTGGTTTCAGTTCTCTTGTCTTGCCAAAGGTCTTGAGTTCCTTGGCTGGCTTCTCGTAAGCGCCCTTAGGAGCGGTGACATAAACCTCAGCAACTTCCTTGCCGGCAACCTTACCGGTATTCTTGATGGTTACGCTAACCTCGATATTGTTGCCTTTAGCCTTGACAGATGGCTTGCCAAACTCGAAGGTAGTATAGCTCAAACCATAACCGAAAGGATAAGCCACATTCTTCTTGAAGGTATCAAAGTAGCGATAACCTACGTAGATATCCTCCTCGTGGTTGCTATAATCGTAACCCTTGATGTTACCCTTGCTCCAATCCAGCAGATTCTTGTAGGTGTACATATCGTAATCCTTGGCAAAGTTGGCAGTAGATGGATGATCGGTAGCAGCGATAGGCCAGGTCATGGTCAACTTACCCGATGGATTCACCTTACCGGTCAGGATATCAGCTACAGAGTTGCCGCCCTCGATACCTGGCTGCCATGCAACGAGAATAGCATCCACACGGTCTCTCCAACTGGCTGTCTCCATCACAGAACCCGAGTTGATGATGACAATCACCTTCTTGCCCTTGGCATGGAAAGCATCAGATACACGGAAAATCATATCCTGCTCTATCTGACTGAGGTTGAACTCACCATTGATCTGGCGATCCATTCCCTCACCTGCCTGACGGCCGATGGTGATGATGGCTGCGTCTGCCTTTGGCTCCTCGCTTGCCACACAACGCTCGGTAATCTCGATTTCATCGAGCTTTGGCTGACCCTGATCCAGGAACCACATCATCGGATTCTTGTCTGCCTTCAACTTAGCTTTAGCATACTTCACATAATTCTGATAGATTTCTGTAAGCTGAGGAGTAGTTGCCACGCCGATGTTCTTCAAACCGGTAACCATATCTACAGAATAGCCTACATTAACGGCTCCACTACCGAGGCCACCCGACATGAAGTCGTAAGAGTTGACACCGAAGAGCGCCACGGTCTTCAAGCCATGGATAGGAAGAGCGGCATCATTCTTCAGGAGCACCATACCCTCGGTAGAACTCTGACGGGTGATAGCTGCATGAGCCTTCAAGTCTGGCTCACCACTATATTTATATCCCTTGAATCGAGGAGTCTTCACGATATATTCGAGCATGCGGCGAACATTGCGGTCCACATCCTTGATATCCAGCTTGCCATTCTTTACTGCATCAACAATATCCTGCACCTGAGCAGGATAACCCGGCATCATCAGGTCGTTGCCAGCCTCAACTTCCTGTTCCAGCGGAAGGTCGGCACGCTTACCAATCCAGTCAGTCTCCACGATTCCCTTATATCCCCAGTCATTGCGGAGAATATCGGTAAGGAGGCCCTTGTTGCCCTGGGCATAAACACCGTTAATCTTATTATAGGCAGACATAATAGTCCAAGGATTACTCTTGCGAACCATCATCTCGAAACCTTTCAGATACAGCTCACGGAGAGCACGCTGGCTCAATCGTTCATCCACCTTGGTACGGTCAGTTTCCTGAGAGTTCACGGCAAAGTGCTTGGCACTTACACCCACGCCCTGACTCTGTACACCCTGAACAAAGGCGGTTCCGATAAGACCCGTTACGATTGGATCTTCTGAATAATACTCAAAGTTACGGCCACAGAGCGGATTGCGATGCAGGTTCATACCCGGTCCGAGCACAACATCACAGCCATACTCCAGGGTTTCGTTACCGATAGCCTCACCCACCTTGCGCACCAGGTCGGTGTTCCAGGTAGAAGCCAGACAGGTTCCGATAGGGAAACCGGTGGCAAAGTAGCTACGGCTGTCACCTTCGCGATGAGCATCGATATGAACTCCGGCAGGACCATCACACTGTACGGTAGCAGGAATGCCGAGACGAGGGATGGCTACAGTAATACCCGCAGCACCCGGCACGAACTTCTTCTGATGTCCGAGCATAGCGCCACTGCCCACGAATCCATCGTTGCCACCGCCCACTAAGAGTTGGGCTTTTTCTTCCAAGGTCATCGCCTTGATTACTTCATCGATGTTGTTGGCATTCAGCTGAGGTGCCGATTGCGCCATCATTGTAGTTGCCATCGCTCCAGCTGCAACGGTAAGAGCCAATTTCTTGTAGTTCATCATTTTTTCGTTTATTTCGTTAGTTATTACTTTTCTGTTCTTTTAGTCGTTTCGTCAGTTCCATGCAGTCCCTGAGAATACTGCATTTCTTCAAAAACTTGCTGCAAATATAATAAAATAAGGTGGAAACACCAAGCATTTCCACCTTTTTTTCCTGAATTCAACAAGATTATTCCCGGATTTAACAAAAGGTATAGGAAGAACATAACATACTATACATATCCCTAACCTAAGACTAGTCCCGATATTTAATCTGAAAGTAATCAAAAACAAAACATTCCTTCCATTTCAATCTTTCGCAAATTTCATCAAAAAGAAGAAAAAATACTCGAAAACCTTGTAGGAATCATATAATAATCGTATCTTTGCCAAATTATCCAAAAGTTGGGTACTAGAATAAGAACTTTTAATAATGAAAGGTATGGAGCAGAGGAATTCATCCATCGAAATCTATCGTTCCCCTGAGGGAAACATAGAGCTGAATGTAAAATTAGAGAATGATACCGTTTGGCTTACACAAAGCCAAATGGCAGAGTTGTTTGGCCGTGACAGAACTGTGATTTCACGACATGTCAATAACTGTTTTAAAGAAGGTGAACTCGACCCAAATATCACATGTGCAAAATTTGCACATATGGGTATTGAAGGAGACCAAACCTACGAAACAACAATGTATAACCTGGACGTCATTATCTCCGTAGGCTATCGTGTAAAGTCAATCAATGGTACCAGATTCCGTCAATGGGCTAATTCCATCTTGAAGCAATACATTATCAAGGGTTACGCCATCAACCAGAAACGCCTAGACAATTACAACGAACTGAAAGAAGTGGTTCGTTTGATGTCACGTGCAATTACATTACAAGATCAGGTTTCAGAAGGCGAATACAACGGGTTGTTCAATGTCATCAGCGACTATGTTTATGCCCTGGATACTCTCGACAAATATGATTATCAGACATTACTCATAGACAAGACGACTCAAGCCGAGCCGTTCCATGCCACCTACGAAAATGCAATGGAAGCCATCAATGCTTTGAAAGAAAAGTTTGGAGGAAATGGTTTGCCAATGAGAAGGATGATTCATTCAAGAGCAGCATAGGTCAGATTTACCAAACCTTCGGTGGTGAAGAACTCTACGCTTCGGTAGAAGAAAAAGCAGCCATGCTGCTCTACCTTGTCGTAAAAAAACATTCATTCAGCGATGGCAACAAGAGAATTGCGGCCATGCTTTTTCTTTGGTTTATGGAGAAGAATGGCATTCTGTATGCTGAAAATGGACATAAGAGAATTGCCGACAACACACTCGTTGCCATGACTCTGATGATTGCAGAAAGCAGAACTGAGGAAAAAGATGTAATGGTAAAAGTAGTCGTCAACCTGATTAACAAAGACAATCAATAGAATTGCCATTAAAAAGCCGCACAACAGCTGTTCTACACATGCACAACAGCTGAAAGACAAGCGCACAACAGCTGATGTGCGACCGCATATCAACTGTTGTGCGCTTCGAGATACTTACTGTTCCAACAACTTCTATTGTATCTCCGAACAACTTCAGTTACTTTTTTCAGATACTTATGACGCATTCTTCAAACGCCAATAACACTTGAGGAAAGACATTCAAAGCATTGCGGAAGCTTATTCAAATCATTGTAGAAATCTACTTCGCTGTATCCTTTGAGCTTCGCTTATCACGGCGATAACTGCGATAATCATCCAGCGGAATCTCAATATCAGGTTCCACCAACTCACCCTCACGTGGCAAGGCGAACTTCTGATACTTGATGTTCAAGCCACGTTCTATCCACATACTCTCATAATAGGTTTGGATAGAGAGAATCTTACGGGTTTCCTCATCGATGCCCTCCTGATGATAGAGGTCCTCTGTGCGGAAGAGCACAGGCAGATGGTTGCCATCCACCATATAAGTAGTATAGGTGAAGAGGAAGTTGGAGTCCGTCTTCAGATGGATGATACCGCCATCCACGAGGAAGTGGCGATAACGGTTCATGAAGTAAGTAGATGTAAGACGCTTACGAGGATTCTTCATCTGCGGGTCAGAGAAGGTGAGCCAGATTTCCTGCACCTCATCCTCGGCAAAGAAGCGGTCGATAATCTCGATGTTGGTACGGAGAAAAGCCACGTTCTTCTGTCCTTCCTCTATCGCCTTCTTGGCACCGGTCCACATACGTGCCCCCTTGATATCCACACCGATGAAGTTCATCTCAGGATAGAGCTTGGCAAGTTCCACGGTATATTCACCCTTGCCGCATCCCAACTCCAGCACGATAGGGTTATCATTGTGGAAATACATCTCACGCCACTTGCCCTTCATATCGAAAGGCACGTCATCTACTACACTATATGGATACTGGAACACGTTCTCGAAACGCTCCATATCCGCAAACTTAGCTAATTTTCCTTTGCTCATTGATTCTTTTTTCTTCGTTTGAGTGCAAAGGTAAGCATTTAACGATAATTATACAAATCATATCATGGAATTTGTATAATATTAACGGAAAAAGTTTATTCCGCCTGAATACCGAAGTACTCGTTGAGTTCAGCGATGGCAGCACCATCGGCATTCGGAAGATCCTTCACCAGCTTGCCTTTCTCCAGCAGGAGGATGCGGGAGGAGATGTCGGCAACGAAGTTGAGGTTGTGGCTGGAGATGATGACCGTGGTGCCCTGCTCCTTGCAGATGCACTGAATCATGTGGGCGATAGTCATCTGGGAAGATGGGTCGAGATAGTTGAACGGCTCATCCAGGAGAAGAACCTTCGGATTGATGATCATCGCTCCGATGATACCAATCTTCTGGCGGTTACCCTGAGAAAAATCACGGAGATACTTCTTGGTTCCCATGATTTCATCGTGCATAAAGCCCTCAAACTGAGCCAATCGCTCCTGCAGGGTTTCATCGTCAATGTGATAAACATCAGCGATGAAATCGAAGTATTCCTCAGGGGTGAGGAAGTCGATGAGGAATCTACCGTCGATGTAACTGCCGGTATATTCCTTCCAGGTCTCACTCTCGTTCACCTTCTGTCCATTGCTTTCCACGAAACCGTCATCAGCCTGAATCAGGTCGAGAATCAGACGGAGCAAGGTGGTCTTGCCCGCACCATTATTACCTACGAGTCCTATCAGCTCGCCCTTTGCAACACCCAGATTATCAATATCGAGTACGGTATTGCCATTATATATCTTTTTGAGATTCTGAATCTTGATATCCATTATTCTAATGTTTAATGTGTAGTGTTTAATGTTTACTTAGCTTTCCATAAACTTCTCCATGCGCTTATACTTGTTCTTCTCGAAGATGGCAGCTATCTTGGCGATGAACCATTTATGGATGGCGATACTGAAGACTGCCAGCGTTATGCAGGTGACAAACCATGCCGTCTCACCGAAGAAATAATAGACAGCACAGACACCAGCCAGCGGGAAGAGAAAGGCGATGGCATAAAGATTAATCTTCAGATTAGCTCCCTGCATGCTGAACATGGAAGTCTGGAATATCTCCAGACGGGAAGAGAAGAGTGCCGTAGGCAGATTGAAGAGATTGATGAATACTGCCAGACAGAAACCGCTGATAAGCACCTGGATTCCGATTCCTACCTGCAGGAAAAGGAACGGAAGGGTAAGCAACAAAGCGACAGCACTCACCACCATATAATAATAGAAGCAATTCTGCAGCATCTGTTTAACCTTAACAGGCTTGGTCATCAAACCATGGAAGAAGTTTGCCTCAATGCCAAAGGTCCACTGCGACAACACCACCGATGGCAGCAGGATGGCACCCGCCACATAGAGGGTAGTCATAGCCACCTTGTCCCCCATTTCCTGTCCCGCTTCTGCCGGGAGCAAGGCAAAGAGATAGGCATCGAAAAGGAAGATGGCAGCAATCATAATCACCATCGTACGGACACGCTTTGCTCTCAATGTGCCGATATATTGCAGACTGAAGAGGTTGATATGGCTGAAACCACGGAACCTGGAAACCTTCTGCTTCTGCTCGTTATAAATCTTTTCGTGATAGAGATAGATGGTAAGTCCGGCGAATACCGCTCCGGCAAGGAAGAAGATACCCGCCCATCCCATCCATACCGGGAAAAAGGAACTCACAAACATATATCCTATCAGCACGGCAAACATTCCCATCCATCCCAATATCAAGGGCCATTTCAGAATCCACTCTGTTGCCTTGCGGTAGCAGGTGATGTAGATGCCGTCAATATAAGAGAACGCCAGAAACAGAAAGAAACTGGCAATAACCTGACCTACAGGCAGGAAATAGATAAATACAGGAAGCATAAGCACTGGAAGCACATAGTTCCAGAAGCTCACGAGATTGGTAGTAAGCAGGAACTTGTTCCAGATTTTCTCCGGCACAGGTCGCGACTTCACGTAATCATCCATCGCCGTAATATCCCGCTTCATCACCATCTTCATGATGATGTCTGGAATCAGCATACCGACAACGATACCGGCTCCCAACAGGGCAGGCATGTCTTCGCCCCCAAGTTCTCCCCCATTCTCGGTGAAGCTGAGAAAGAAGCTCACGCCCATCACCACATACAGGAAGATGATGTAGCACGCCACGAAGGCATCTCGCTTATGGAAGTTACGGCGCTGCTGCAACCACCAAAGCCTTAAAAGTAATCTCAACATAAATTATTCTTTTTATGGTTTACGGGCACAAAGGTAAACAAAAATATCCGAAATCTCCTACAAAATGATAGAAATAACTTAAAAATAACATTAGATGAAAAGAAAGAGAAAACAGGAAGAGAAGAAAAGAAAGAAAAGGCATATATGTGAAAACGGCATCTCCTCACGAAGATGCCGTTCCTTCTAAACTAACATTAACTTATATATCAACTATTCATCAAAACTATTATAAACCTAAAAGTCAACTCTAACGTATGTCATCTAAAACTTATAATACTCTTATTCAGGCTGAACCGGCAAGATGTTATCATCCTCATCATAGAAGAGAGGAGCCACCTTTACACTGCGAAGCCAGGTTGTATCATTTGATGGCACACAGTCGTGATGGAACAGATACCACTGTCCCTTGTACTCACAGATACTGTGATGGGTTGTCCAACCTACTACCGGTTCCAGGATGACGCCCTTGTAAGTGAACGGACCATAAGGATTATCACCTACAGCATAGCAGAGATAATGAGTATCACCGGTAGAGTAGCTGAAGTAATACTTGCCCTTATACTTATGCATCCAGCTGGCCTCGAAGAAGCGATGTGGATCATCAGCTGGCAATACATTACCCTTTTCGTCAACGATGACAACAGGCTTTGGCATTTCTGCAAACTGCTGCACATCATCAGTCATCATGGCTACACGAGATGGTAACGGATTCTCCTTGCCCTCTGGAAGATGCTCATCCTTCAGTGCCTTGTTGTCCTTGTACCACTGAAGCTGACCGCCCCAGATACCACCGAAGTAGCAGTAAATCTTGCCATCATCATCCTTGAACACGCAAGGGTCGATGCTGTATGACTTGCGGATTGGGTCGGCATTCGGAACGAAAGGACCTTCAGGCTTATCAGCCACAGCCACACCGAGATGGAACACACCATTATAATCCTTGGCAGAGAAGATGAGATAGTACTTGCCATCCTTCTCTACTACATCGTTGTCCCACATCTGCTTCTCAGCCCATGGCACATCCTTCACGTCGAGAATCACACCATGATCGGTTACCTCACCTTCCATCACGTCGTCCATAGAGAGAACATGATAGTCTTTCATCTGGAAGTGACCGCCATCATCGTCGAAACATTCGCCGCTATCCCAGTCATGAGATGGGTAAACATACAGGCGACCGTTAAACACATTGGCAGATGGGTCTGCCATATAATCCTTTGGGAACAAATATCTTGCTTTCATTGTTGTTTATTATTTTAAGAGATGTACAATATTATCTAAAGAAATTTTACTTAAAGAGATTGACGATTTCCTTCACCACTGGCTTCACCTCGTTGTTGCGGTCGATGAGCAGTGGATAGTTGGTTCTGCCAGGGATAGGCCAGCCATTCAACCAAGAGTGACCATCGTTGACACCCCAGAAGGTAACACGACTGATGACATCCTTGTGACGCTCTACAATCTTAAAGAGATCGAGATAACGCTGATTGAAGAGTTTCTGCGCCTTCTTGTCAAGTCCCTTCACGTATGGATTGTACTTCTTCTGAAGTTCAAACTTCTGACTGATTTCCGCCCCGCCGAATCCTTCCGGATTAGGAAGCATGTTCATATCCAACTCCGTCAGCATCACCTTCACGCCTTCACCAGCAAAAGCCTCGATGCTCTTCTCATACTCAGCATAGTCAGGATAATCAAAACCATTGTGGCTCTGCATACCTACTGCATCGATGCGGAGACCCTTCGCCTTCAAATCGCGAACCAGTTTGCAGATAGCCTCTCGCTTGGCTGGCTTCGAAGTAGAATAATCATTGTAGTAGAGTTCTACGTTAGGGTCAGCCTCATGCGCAAAGCGGAAAGCCAGTTCGATGAACTCCGGACCGATAATCTTATAATATAGAGACTTGCGGTAAGAGCCATCATCCTCGAAAGCCTCGTTCACAACGTCCCAACCCTTTACTCTACCTTTATAATGAGTAACCACATTCATAATATGGTTATACATTCTGCCGATAAGCACTTCACGGCTTACCAGATTACCCTTATCATCGGTAAACATCCACTTAGGTGGCTGAGAATGCCAAACCAGACAATGCCCGATCAAGGTCTTGCCGTTCTTCTCTGCCCAGTCGGCCAACTTATCGCCATCTGTGAAATCAAAGCGATTCACCTCCGGATGATTCTTCTCACCCTTCATACAGTTTTCGGCAACTACCTGGTTAAACTGTTTCTTCACTACTTCCTCACCTGCAGGGTCTTGTCCATCAGGCAAATCGGTATTAATGGCAGCACCTACCAGGAAGTACTTACCCATAGTTTCCTGGAATGTTGGGATTTGAGCTGCAGAGTTCGCTTTTTGAGCGAAAGCTGTTGAAGCAAGCATCAGCCCCAGTGCCAGAGTTGTGATCTTTTTCATATCTTATATCTATTTTTCTCGTTAATAATTATAGTCTCTAGTTTTCTTCCTTGTGTCGGGCCTCAATCTTCTTGTTGATGTCGTCGATAACCTCATCGGTCAACTCATATTTAGAGATGATGAACATCGCCAAACCCAGCAAGATGGCAGGAATCACGCATACCAGCCAGCGGATACCTTCCTGTGCCAGAGGAGTCTGCTGCTCCAGATCATTCATGAAGTAAGCACCGGCAGCATTACCTACCGACATCATGGCGAAGGCTGTAATGAAGAAGAGCGCCACGATACGGAGAGGACGGTTGTAGAAGAATTCTGTCCACAGGTCACTCACCTTAACATTCTTGGTTTCCTTCTCATCCATTACCACACGCTCCTTGGTTTGGGTAAAGCAGAATACCAGAAGGGCGAAACCTACCAGGGCAAAAATCAGCATGGCAACAAACCAAGCATTACTGTCGGTAGGAAGAGAGTTGCCCTCCTGAGCAGCTGCTGCCTGATAACCGGTCCATGCAAGAACTGCACCAGGAATAACACCACCCAAAGCCATACCTGCCTTATAGAAGATACCGGTCAGGGCATTGACGATGCCGGCAATACGCTTGCCGCTGGTATATTCTGCAAAAGAGATAACCTCTGGAATCAGAGCCCACATATATCCTGTAGCTACGATTACGCCTGTTGATTTGATGAACTGAGCGATATAAACCAGCGTGATATGATCCTTTACAGATCCCATCTTGCTGATGATATAAAGCATCGCCATACCCACGATAGCCACAGTAAGGAAGATGTAGAACATATTCTTCTTGCCCACCTTTTTCTTGATGGCAGGAACGAGTGGCATAAAGATGAAAGATGGCAAAGAGCCCAAACCCATGAAGAGTGCCATCTCGATAGGGAGATCCTTGGCTGCTGCGAGCATGGCTACCAGGATTGGAACACCTGCCGATACACAGAGTCCACCCACATTTGCCATGAACATACGTACAGAGGTAAGGATGGTTATCTCGTCTGTATCGCGAGTCAGCGAAGAGTTCAAGGCTCCGTAAGGCACATTGATCAATGTATAAAGCATAGACAAGCCTACGTATGTTACATAGGCATAGATGAGTTTGATGGTTTCTGTCTGTCCTTCCATACCATTCCAAAAACAGAGGATGGCAAGTACGGTGAGTGGCAAACCCGCCAGGACGAGATAAGAGCGATACTTACCCCAACGTGGATTATGCTTATCTACATAAGTTCCCACCAACGGGTCCCAGAGTACATCGACCAAGCGAACCACCAAGAACATGGTGGCAGCAACACCAGGATTAAGTCCATAGATGTCGGTGTAGAAGAACAACAGATACATGCAGATGGTCTGATAGATGAGGTTTTGCGCCAAGTCTCCAGATCCGAATCCGATGCGTTGTAGCCAATTCAGTTTGTAGAATCCCTTAGATTCCTGTGTTACAGTTGTCTGTTCCATTTTTATCCAATCATTAAGTTTACACCTTATTATATATAGGTGCATTTATAACATTTACTTCAATTTCTCTGCGGCAAACTTACCCATTGCCTCATATCCCTTAGGGTTGAGATGCAGCCAGTCGTCAGAATATTCTGCTTTCAGACGCTGAGGATCTTTCGGATCACGGGTCAGCTCATCGAAATCGATGACTCCATCAAAGGCACCGCTCTTTCTGATCCATTCGTTCACGGTCTGTCGCATCGCCTCATGCCAGAAAGAATACCATCCGTTGCCCTTGGTTGGGGTAATGGTTCCGCCATATACCTTGATGCCCTTTGCCTTGGCTTTTGCTATCAGCACCTTATAGCAGGCAATCAGGGTATCTGTTACATGTTCATAATTTCCTCCGCAGCAACCGATATCGTTGGTTCCCTCAAAGATGATGAGCTTATCCACACCTGCCTGTCCCAGGATATCACGGTCGAAACGCTTCATGGCTGGTTCGCTCAATCCGCCCTCCACTACGCAGTTGCCACCGATTCCGAGATTCAACACGCCGTATGGTTTCTCTGCATTCAGGGCATCCGAGAGGAAATCGGTCCAACGGTTCTGATGGTTGGTAGTACTTCCACGGCCATCGGTAATAGAGTTTCCGAGGATAGCCACCACTGGGGTAGCCTTATCGGTCTTCACATCAATGGCAGAAAGATTGTACCAGTGATCCACCTCCTCGCCATCATCAAAACTCTTATCCATCGGTTTAGGAGTACGATGCAAACCGTTTACTATATAAGATGTGGTACGTGAACCACGATGGGATGTTGCATTCACTGGAGTCTGCTTGCCATAGTCGATGGTAATCGTGAGGCGCTGTCCACTCTTCAAGGCATATTTCAAATCATCTGAGAAGATAGCCTTGCCTGGAGCGATGGTTACATTCTTCTTGCCATTAAACTTGAGATACTTCACGGTCTTACCATTCACAAACCAGTTGCTGTTCTTATCGGTATCTGCAATATACACCGATTTGATTTCTACCGGCTCCTTACTCTGCTCGTTGCTGAGCTTCACTCTGAGTTCCTCTCCGCCAAAAGATACATGAACCACCTGTCGACAAGAACGGTTGCTCAAGCTTTCCTTAGGCATATCTCCTTTACCAGTCCATTCCACTGCAGTAGCCCAAGTTCCTTTCCATACCTTCTGGGCAAAAGCTACAGAACTTGACGTAGCCAGTACGAGCGCCAGCGATAAGATTTTGATTGCTTGTCTATTCATTGTTATTATGATGCCTTTAATGTTTCTATTGTTGTTGACGATGCAAATTTACTAATAAGTAATGAAATAACAGGTATTTAATAGTTACCATTACTTTTCTATTTGTTTCATACCTGCAAAAAGGGCGCAAAAAGATAAAGAAACAAAAAGAAATGAAACATTTTGTTGCATTAGAATTTGTTTCTTTCATTGTTTTTTGTTACTTTTGCAGCCGTAACAACCTATTTTAAACAAGAAAACGGACAGAAAATATGAAGCATATCAGACATTGCCTCACGGCACTCTTCGCTATCACCATCTCGCTCATGGTATGGGCTGACAGTGGTGAACTTTTCACATCGGGCAAACTGTCAAGTTCGCTTATCAACTGCATTGTGCAGGATAAATACGGATATATCTGGGTGGGAACCGAATACGGACTCAGCAAGTTCGACGGCTACCGCTTTACCAACTATCTGCACAACGAAGAAGATACAACCTCCATTACTGACAACATTATCTCCGACCTGCTGGTAGATAAGAAAGGTAACCTGTGGATAGGTTGTGCCAAGGGACTGATGCGCTATAATTATGAGACGAACAATTTCACCCGTCTCCAGTTTCCTGATGGCAGAAAGCCACGTATCTATTCTATGGTAGAAAGTCACAATGGCGATATCCTGCTGGGTACTGCAGGATATGGTCTCTATTCTGTAAAAGACAGAAATACCCAGAAAGGAACAGACGACCTTTTCACTATCAGACAGGAAAGGCAATACGCTGAGCGCGATTCTGATGTATTCTTTACCCATATCTACGAAGATAAGCATCATTATCTCTGGCAGAGTAGCCACCTTTCTATCTTCACCCGTTTCATCAAGAAACAAGGCAAGGTGCAGCGCAAAGACTTCAAATCGCCATGCGGAGCACCTGTAGCTTTCATCCAACATCGTCCGCAGGCCATGCTCATCGTCTGCATGTATGGCATCGTCTATTATGATTACCGGACAGGCCGCATCGCTGATGCCGGCTACGACTTTGGCGGTTATCAGAATAATGTAACCATCAACAATGCTACCTTCGACCACGAAGGCAACCTCTATATCAGCACCTCTGAACATGGTGTTCTCATGATCAGAAAGGGAAGCAACAGGGTAGAACAGTTGGAGAACAGCAACAGCAGTTTCAATCTGGCTACCGCCTTCGTCAACGATATCATCGAAGATAAGGACAACAATCTCTGGATAGGCTGTTACAAGAAAGGTCTGTACCTGATCAACCAGCGCCATCAGGCTTTCAACAGCTGGAGTTTCTCTGCACAGAACTACATCATCGGCGGCAGCGTTTCATCTATAGCACAAGGCGAAAATGGTGAAACATGGTGTACGGTACAGAACTGTGGTGTGTTCTGTTTTGATGCTTCAGGCAAGATTATCGCCCATCCTCAGTCACCTGCCGGCACTGGTATTATCTATAAAGACCGACGTGGCGATTACTGGATCAGCAATGGCAGCGCACTCTACAGCTACAACCCTCATACAGGTACATACCAGCAGAAACTCACCTTTACCAGCGCCGGCATCTACTGTATGACTGACGATGCACAGGGCAACCTTTACATTTCTGTATACAGCAAAGGCCTATATATATATAATGTGGAAAGCGGCAAGGTTACTGTTCTGAATATGCAGCAAAGAGGCGATAAAGGATTTCTCTGCAACGACTGGGTGCGAAGCATGGCGCTCGATCATACAGGCCATTTATGGATAGGAACCTCTAATGGAGTTTCCTGTCTCAATACCAAAACGCTCAGTTTCAAGGATTTCGGATGGCTCAACATTCTGAAAGACAGACAGGCGAATGGTATCTGCGAAGGAAAGAACGGCGATATTATCATCGGTACCGAAGAAGGACTCTATCTGTTTGACAGAAAGAGCAATAAGATTTCAGACTTCCCTCATGCCGAAGCGTTGAAAGGCAAGCAGGTCTGCAGCATCATCAAAGACCAGAAGGGTGACTTGTGGGTAAGTACAACCATGGGCATCTGGCAGTACGAACAGAAGAACAGACAGTTTATCGGGCACATCAACGGCAACGGACTTACTACCCGTGAGTACGTGCTGGGCTCTTCCATGCATACCGCCAGCGATCTTATCGCCTTCGGAACCAGTGATGGTATCACAACCTTCTATCCTAACGTTGTCAGAGCCAAGAAGATGGAATTGGGAGATGTACATCTCACCAACTTCATCATCGACGGAAAGCCAATCAACTGTATGGTCAAAGACTTCAGCATTCCTTACTCCCAGAATTCATTCACTCTGGAGTTCTCGCTGCTCAACTACAGGAACACCGATAATATCAGTTTCCAATACCGCATCAACGACGGCAAATGGAACAGCACCAACGAGGGAGCCAATGCCGTAGCATTCAACAAGTTGAAACCGGGCGACTATACGCTGGAGGTGAGAGCTACCAGCAATGGCAGATATTCCAAGAATCCTACCATCATCAACATCAAGGTATGCGACCCTTGGTATGCATCACCCGAGGCATATCTCCTCTATATCCTGATCATAGCAAGCGTCATCCTGTATGTTATCTATACATACGAACGCCGCCGCAAGGCAGACCTGGAAGAGACCAAGATGCAGTTTCTCATCAATGCCACCCACGACATCCGCTCGCCGCTGACATTGATCATGGGACCGCTCAACAAGCTGAAAACAAGATTAACAGATGCCGAAAGCAAACAGGATATCGATACTATCGATCGCAATGCCCAGCGCCTCCTGCTTCTGGTAAACCAGATACTTGATGAGCGAAAGATAGACAAGAACCAGATGCATCTCCATTGCCAGGAGACTCCGCTCAAGGATTTCCTGCATGGCATCGTATCGCTCTACCGCTTCAATGCACAGGAGCGCAACATCACCCTTGAGCTCAAAGAAGACGAAAGCCTCAGCAGCGATAAAGGCAAGCTGAAGGTTTGGATAGACCGCATCAACTTTGACAAGGTTATCTCCAACCTGCTCTCCAATGCCATGAAGTATACCTTTGATGGCGGCGAGATTACTGTTATCATAGGTAAAGGCGAAAAGAATGCCACCATCAGGGTAGAAGATACAGGCATCGGACTGAAGGAAGAGAAGACCGACCGCCTCTTCGAACGTTTCTATCAGGGAAACAACAGCAGCGGTCTCCATATCGAAGGAACCGGTATCGGACTCAACCTCTGTAAGGCATTTGTAGAAATGCACGGAGGCAAGATCAAGGCCTACAACCGTACCGACGGCATCAAGGGTTCCTGCTTCGAAGTAAGCATTCCGCTAGGCAACAGCCATCTGCAGCCAGGCGAGATACTGGAAGAAGAAGACAAGAAGGAGCAGGAGATTACCAAAAAGAAAGTACAGGCCAACCGCAACTTCAATATCCTGATAGTTGACGATGACAGCGAGATTGCCCAATACATCAAGACAGAACTGAGCGACTGGTACCGCTTTGAGCGTGCCTGCAACGGCAAGGAGGGTTTGAAGATGCTGCTCACCGGCAAGTACGACCTCGTGATAAGCGATGTGATGATGCCGGAGATGGATGGAATCACCATGCTCAAGAACATCAAGAACAACAGTAACATTAGCGATATTCCTGTCATCCTGCTCACCTCAAAGAGCGAGGTGGAACACCGGTTGGAGGGACTTCGCAGAGGAGCCGATGCTTTCCTGGCAAAGCCTTTCGACATGGAAGAGCTGCATATCCTTATCGACAACCTGGTGGATAATGTGCGACGCATCCGCGGCAAATACAGCGGAGCACAGGGCCAGAAGGCGAAGATTGAGCAGATTCAGGTAAAGGGCAATAACGATGCCCTGATGGAACGCGTGATGAAATATATCAACGCCCACCTTGCCGATCCCGACCTCAATGTAGAGAAACTTACCGAGAAGGTAGGTATCAGCCGTGCACAGCTCCACCGTAAACTAAAGGAGATTGCTGGTGTTTCTGCCGGAGAATTTATCCGTAACCTCCGACTGGAACAGGCGGCACGACTCATCGAAGAGGGGCAGATTAATATCACGCAGGTAGCCTACTCTGTAGGTTTCAACAACCAGACCCACTTCTCTACCGTGTTCAAGAAACACTATGGCATGTCGCCTAGCGAATATGCTGAAACAAAAAGAAAAGAGAAATAAACAACAAATAAAAGAGAATAAGGTATTTTTTCGTATCTTTGCAGCAGAAACAACAATAATACAAATTAACAATCTGCAAAGATATGAAGAAATACCTTATTTTATTAATTACGGTACTTACATCACTCCATGTTTCTGCACAGAGTGATGGCTCACAGTTATGGCTAGGAAAGCAGTATGCTAACTCATGCCAAGTCATCTCACAGTTGCCTGATGATGCAACAGCCAAGATTGCCAAGCAGGAGTTAGAAAACAACTGGCGTGGCAAGAATGTTGAGCTCAAGATAGACAAGAGACTCAATCTGGGCGAGGGCTATAACATCTACGCCCGTCCTGCCCAGCAAGGCGACAACATTCAGTACGAAGCAACTATCACCGCCAGCAATCCTATCGGTTTGCTCTATGGTGCCTACGAGTTAATTCGACTTCAGAACACCGATGCCTACAACACAGGTAGCGGTAATCAGCAGAACTTCAGCAAAGCTATTGATGAGACCGAGAAGCCACAAGTGGGTCTCCGCATTCTTAACCATTGGGATAATCTCGATGGCAGCATCGAACGTGGCTACGCCGGAAAGAGCATCTTCAAATGGGAAGAAATCAAACTCGGCAAAAACGGTAAGGGCGGCAGCATCAGCAAGAGTCTGCACGACCGTCTCATCACCTATGCCCGTGCCAACGCCTCTTTGGGCATCAACGGCAGCGTACTGAACAATGTAAACGCATCGCCAAAGATGATGACTGCAGAATATATTAATAAGGTGAAGGTCATCGCCAACATCCTGCGTCCTTATGGCATCCGGGTATACCTCAGCATCAACTTCGCTTCGCCTATGGCTTTAGGCTACACCAAGACTGCCGACCCACTGGATAAGAAGGTTCAGCAGTGGTGGCAGAAGAAGGCAAAGGAGATATATGCTACCATCCCAGACTTTGGCGGTTTCCTCGTAAAAGCCAATTCTGAAGGACAGCCTGGTCCTGGCGACTACCACCGCACACATGCCGATGGAGCCAACATGCTTGCCGATGCCGTCAAACCATACGGAGGCATCATCATGTGGCGAAGCTTTGTATATGGTGCCAACCATAAAGGTGAAGACCGTGTGAAACAGGCTGTGAGCGAATTTAAGGGAATGGACGGAAAGTTCCGCGACAACGTCATCTTGCAGTCTAAGAATGGTCCGCTCGACTTCCAGCCACGTGAGCCATACGCTCCTATCTTCGACAACATCAAACAGACTCCACAGATAGCAGAACTTCAGATTACCCAGGAATATCTTGGTCAGTCGAAGCACCTCACCTATCTCGCTCCTATGTGGAAGGAATTCTTTGGCTTTGTTAATCCAGACAGACTGGTTGGAATCTCAGGTGTAGCCAATATCGGTGATGATGCCAACTGGTGCGGTCATCCGTTCTCACAGGCTAACTGGTATGCTTTCGGCAGATTGGCATGGAATCCTTCGCTTACAGCTGAAGAGATTGCTCACGAATGGCTCGTACAGACCTACGAAAACCAGGACGAGAAATTTACCAAGCCGGTAGAGATGATGATGATGACTTCGCGCGAAGCTTGCGTCAACTATATGATGCCTTTGGGTTTGCACCACATCTTCAAGTTCGACCACCACTACGGTCCGGAGCCAGATGGTTTCATCGCAAGTTATCCTTTGGAATGGTGTCCGGTCTACTATCACAAGGCTGATGCTCAGGGTATAGGTTTCGACCGTTCATCCAAGGGCACAGATGCTGTCGGTCAGTATCCAGAACCATATCGCAGTCTGTATGATAACATCGAGACCTGTCCTGAGGAATACCTTCTCTGGTTCCATCATGTGCCTTGGACTTACAAGATGAAATCAGGCAGCACCCTCTGGCAGGAACTCTGCATGAAGTACAACATGGGTGTGGCGATGGTAGAAGTATACCGCGACTTCTGGCATACCTCAGCCAAGCAGTATATGAAGGGGCATGAGCAGGAATGGCAACATACCGATTCATTGCTCAATGTGCAGTTGGAGAATGCAAAGGAATGGCGCAATACCTGTCTCAAGTATTTTCAAACCTTTTCTAAAATGAAGATTTATGAATAAGAACAATGTTTCTTCTACCGTAGACAAGTAATTAAAAAGAAAATTCATGAAAATCTGTCGTAATCTCACTTTTTTATCGAGATTACGACAGATTTCTCGATTTAAGCCCCTAAAAGTCCTTAGGAAAATGTGATGATTTAACAGAAAAGTCCTTAGGAAAATGTGATGAATAGGTTCTTCTCAAATTTTAGTACAAAGCCCCATATTTTATATGAAGGAGCAATATTTTTGAGAAAGTTTAATATAAAAAATTAGCGATTGTCTCCAAAAATATGTAAGTTTAAAGTGATCATAAAATATGACTTACAATGGATACAATCGCTAACAGATGCAAAATTATAAAAAAGATAAGAAACAACCAAATAAAATCCGATATAAATGCTTCTACGGTCGGAGAAAAACTTCTTATGGACATTTTTCCTGCCATAGATGGCTTTTTTATCGCAAGTTGTGACTTCTCTTCCACGGAACTCAAAATGGTTCTCGTGAGTACGGCTACCCATGCCTTCTGCGACCGTTGTGGCAAGAAAACCACTCATACCCGTGGCTGGCAAAAGAGAACGGTCACGATGTGTCCTTTAGGGTGTAAACGGTTTGTTCTCACCCTTTACATGCGCCGTTTTTACTGCCAGTCTGATAAACATATATTTGTAGAGCAACAGACGAAGTGGCTAAACAAATATGCAAGATTCAGTGTAAGATGCATAGAGTTGATGAACCTGCTTCATATACATATGTCATCTGTGTCGACCTCCAAGGTCATGAGAAAGATGGGAATCACTTGCTGTCCAAATACTTGCATAAATCATTTGAAAAAGATCCAAAGACTTCCAGACAGGACTGCCAGGAATATAGGCATAGATGACTTTGCCAAGAGAAAGAGACATACCTATGGCAGTGTTATCGTAGACCATGACACAGGCGAGATTTTGGAACTGATAGACTCTAGAGATTCTTCGATTGTGGCAAATGTCTTGAAACAATACAAGAAAGTCAATACTATCACTCGTGATAGGGGACGATGCTTCATTAAGGCTATCAAGCAAGGAGCCCCATCAGCACATGCTATCACAGACAAATTCCATGTCATTGAAGACTTGACGAGCGCAGTCTTTCCAAAGATTCTGCAGGAGTTTTGCATAAGAGAATGGAGTTGCTGACTCAAGGTCTAGTTGGTCCCATTAAGCCACAAATAAGTAGAGGTTGGCTTTATAACAGCATATATGCAGTCTTGGAATCGATGTGCAAGGATGCAAGAAGAATCAAGAAAATGACTGAATGGAACACTTTCATGGATCTTTATGCAAGGCAAGGACTGACTTTGAGTGAAATCCATGACAAAACAGGGTTTGATGGATTTAAGATGGGAAAGCTAAGGAACACCAAATATGAGGACTTGCTCAACCCAACGCAACTAAGGGCTTACAAAGCCATAGAATCTATTACAAATAGGATTCTCTGTAAAAAGTCATTGGATTACTCTGTGGTTACCAAGGGTTACATTCTACAGAGAAGAAAGAAATACTGAAAAGACTTCTTTTTCTACTGAGAGGAAAATGGAAGGAAGACTGGAAGGCATACGATGATGCCTACAAGGCATTTCTTGCAAAGGCAACTATCAGGAACGAAGAGTATGACCTTTGGAATTCAATAGTTCACTTCAACAGGAAAACCAAGACGGAGACTGTCAGATTGTTTCTGCAGGACTCGCATGTTACCGATTTAGCCTATTATATAACAACATTTCAAGGCATTTTGAGCGGAGAGGTCAAAATGAACTTGTACAAATGGATTAACATGGTCATAGGATGTGGTAATGAGAAAATGGAAAAGTTTGCCAAAGGACTGATTAAGGACTATTCCGCCATCAATAATTCTATTGCTAGCAAATTGAACAATGGAATCCTTGAAGGTTCGGTCAACAAGATAAAGACCGCAAAGCGAATTATGGGTGGAAGAGCATCGATTTCTCTTTTGCAGATAAAGGTCTCCTCAAACTTAGATACATAAATGTACCAAAATTTGAGAAGAACCGATGAATATACTTAAAAGTCCTTAGGAAAATGTGATTTTCCTTGCGTAATTCACTGTTTATTAGCACCTTTGCCAAAACATAATTTTTAGCGTATGGAAAGACTACTTATATCCCAATTGTTAAAATGGAAAGACAGTCACGGAAGGAAGCCACTCTTACTGGAAGGTGCAAGACAAGTTGGTTCGCACCAGTCTCTTGCCATACGAGAGAAACAACAGTTCAAAAACCACCAACATCCCCCTCTATATGCTCTTTGTTCTAGACAAAGAATTAAAGGCAGAAAGTTAGTATTTCAGCGAAAGCGGCAGTTTTTGACAAAACTGCCGCTTTCGCTTGTTTTTCATAAGCAAAAGTGTATAAAAACCGCATATTTATAACAAAATATCGAACAAAGTGCAACTTTTCTAGAAAAAAGTTTGGTGATTTCCTAAAAAATGCTTAATTTTGCAGCCGATTAAAAATATTATTAAAATTTAGTGAAGTTTGAGATACTTCCTTATATATAATAAGGTATGACAACATACCCACCCCCACCAGTTCGGGATAAGAGTTAGAGACAAGAAATGAGCCCCCACGCTCAATAAAAGTTGGGAGAATATGTAGTGAGAAAGAAATATAAAACATTATATATTTATTAATTAATTAATTAAACGAGAGAGATTTATGGAAAAAAGACTCATGACAGTAGTTGCAGGTCTTGCTCTTAGCACGAGCATGGCTTTTGCACAAAGTCAAATCTCTGGTCACGTAACCTCTTCTGAGGATGGCAGCCCTGTTATCGGTGCTTCTATCAAGGTTGCGGGCACTAACACAGGTACAGTTACCGATATTGACGGTAACTTCTCATTGAACGCTCCTGCCGGAGCCAAGTTGGAGATTACATACATCGGTATGCAGTCTAAGACAGCCAAGGCTTCTTCTGACATGAAGATTGTTTTGGATGCAGACAATCATTCTCTGGCTGATGTCGTTGTTGTGGCATATGGTACAGCTAAGCGCCAATCTATTACAGGTTCTGTAACTGCTGTTGATTCTAAGGAAATCGAGAACCGTATCACTACTTCTGTAACAGGTGCGCTCGAAGGTGCTGCTCCTGGTGTACAGGTTAATAGCTCATACGGTGAGCCAGGTAAGGCTCCAACTATCCACATCCGTGGTGTCGGAACCTTGGTAAAGGATGCTGACCAGCCTCTTTATGTAGTAGATGGCGCAGCTTTCGATGGTAACATCTCTGAGTTGAACCCTAATGATATCGAGAGCATGTCTGTATTGAAGGATGCAGCTTCTGCTGCCCTTTATGGTAACCGTGCTGCCAATGGTGTCATCCTGATTACTACCAAGCGTGCAAAGTATGGCATCAAGCCTACTATCAATCTCCAGATCAACAATGGTGTTTACACTCGTGGTATCGGTGAGTATGAGCGCCTGAATGCTGACCAGTGGATGGAGGCATCTTGGTTGGCAATGAAGAACTACGCCATGTCGGGAAAGATGAATCTGGATGCTGCTGCGGCTGCTCAATATGCTACAACTCACTTGATTAGCGACTATGTAAAGCGAAATATCTACAATGCAAAGAATGATGCTCTGTTTGATGCAAACGGCAAGCTGATTGCTTCTCGCCTCTCTGGTTATGACGACCTCGATTGGCAGGATGGTGTTGAGCGTACAGGTCATCGTCAGGAGTACAACGTCTCTGGTGCTATAAGTGGCGAGAAGTTCAATGTTTATGCTTCTGCCGGTTACTTGAACGAGAAGGGTTATACCAAGAACTCTGCTTTCGAGCGTTTCACTGGTCGTATCAACTCTAAGTTCACTCCAAGCAAGTGGTTCGAGGCTGGTATCAACTTGAGTGCCAATGTATCTAATCGTCAGTTTAATGACAACGCTTCTGGTAATGCTTATGCTAACCCATTCTATACCACCCGTTACATGGCGCCTGTGTATCCTATGTATATGCATAATGCAGATGGCAGCTATGCGCTTGATGAGAATGGAGAGAAGCAGTTTGATGTAACCTCTGAGTACCTCTCTAACCGTAACATCGCATACGAGATGGTTGCTGACAAGGATAAGACCCGTCGTGCAGTAATCGATGCACAGGTTTATGGTAAGATTAATCTGCCATACAACTTCTCTGTGATGGTAAAGGCTAATGGTAATAACAGTACATCTAACCGCCAGACCTATAATAACCCTAACATTGGTGATGGTGCAGCAAACAATGGTCGTTTGTCCAGCCATGCATACCAGTATGCTACCTATACAGCCCAGGAGTTGCTGACATGGAATCAGACCTACGGTAAGCACAACGTAGATGTTCTTGCAGGTCATGAGAACTATAGCTGGGAGAGAAAGCTGACCCGTGGTATGAATACCAATATGGCTGTATCAGGCAACTTGGTGATGGGTAACTTCCTGACAAACTCATACTTCGAGGGATTTAATGATGTAGATAAGACTGAGTCTTATTTGGGTCGTATCCGCTACAACTATGACGAGAAATACTTCGCAGACTTCTCATACCGCCGTGATGGTTCTTCCCGTTTTGCAAAGGATGCCCGCTGGGGTGATTTCTATTCATTCGGTTTGAACTGGAATGCCAAGAAAGAGAATTTCCTGCAGAATGTAGAATGGTTGAACGACTTGCGTGTACGTGCTTCTTATGGTGAGGTAGGTAACAATGCCGGTGTAAGCCTCTATGCTTATCAGGCTCTCTATGAGATTGACAAGAATGGTGGTAACACAGCCTTGATCAAGCAAACTTTGGCTGCTTCAAACATTAAGTGGGAGACAACTCAGACCGTTGATTTCGGTGTTGAGGGTAGATTGTTCAACCGTTTGAACTTCAGCATCGGTTACTTTGACAAGCGTTCTAAAGATCTTCTCTTCGAGGTTCGTTTGCCATATTCAGCAGGTTCATACCCTCATAATCCGGATATGTCTAATATGTCTCAGTATCAGAATATTGGTACCATTTCGAACCGTGGATTTGAAATCGCCTTGAGTGGTGAAATTATAAAGAACAAGGATTGGAACTGGACTGTTTCTGCAGATGCTACAACCTTGAAGAATAAGGTAATCAAGTTGCCTGGAGGTAAGGATATTCTTCATGGCGTACAGAAGTATTCTGAGGGACACTCTGCATACGAGTTCTTTACCTATCACTTCGCAGGTGTTGACCAGATGACAGGTAATTCTTTGTATGATATTGCCGATGACAAAGTTGAGGCAGCTAAGGCTGATGGTACACTTGTAACCATTAATGGCAAGAACTATACAACAGAGACAGCCAATGCTGAGCGTAAATGGGCTGGTACAGCTCTCCCATCTGTATATGGTTCATTCGGTACAAACCTCCGTTGGAAGGACTTGAGCCTCGGTGTATTGTTTACCTATAGCTTGGGTGGCAAGGTTTTCGATGCTTCTTACATGAGATTGATGAGCACAGCTTCTGCTTCATCAGCATCAGCTAACCATAAGGACATCCTGAAGTCTTGGAACGGTGTGCCTGAGGGAATGACAGAGACATCTCCAAACCGTCTCGATCCTAATGGAATTCCTGTCATCGACTTCAACCGCAGTACCTACAACAACGATACAAGTGACCGCTGGTTGACAAGCGCAGATTATCTCATCTTCAAGAATATCAACCTGAGTTACAACTTGCCAAAGGCATGGATCCAGAATATGGGTATCCAGGGCTTGCAGGTTAAGGCTGGTGCAGAGAACCTGTTCACACTTACAGCCCGTAAGGGTATGAACCCTCAGTACAGCTTCAGTGGTGGTTCTGATGATACATACGTAAGTGCACGCGTATTCAACTTCGGTTTGTCTGTAACATTCTAAGGGAATAATAAAATAAAGAGAAAATAAAATGAAAAATTATATAAATAAGATATTCGGTTGCGCTATTTTAGCTTCTGCAACAATGCTGGCATCTTGTGGCAGCGATTATCTCGAAACCAAACCGACAAGTTCTGTTGGTTCTGAGAATGCGGTAGCAACAACAGAGATGGCTTACATGGCCTTGAATGGTATCGCTCGTTGCCAGACTACTCAGCATTATGCTTTCACACAGGGCTTTGCTGGTGAGAATGCAATTATGCGTCTTTATGAGAACTTGCCAAGCCAGAATTATAATTATAATGCCTATGCATCTGGTTGGGCACCTATCCATAATCAGCAGTTCCATAATAGAACAAATACTATCTATGATGGATATGCTTGGTATTATTATTACCAGCTCATCGGTCAGGCTAACACTATCATTACCCGTATTGATGCAGCAGCAGGAAGCGAGTCTGACAAGAAGTTTATCAAGGCTTCAGCCTTGGCTTTCCGTGCTTACAGCTACGAGAAGTTGATTCACTACTACTGCTATCGTTGGCAGGACAGTAACAATGGTGCTTCACAGGGCGTGGTTCTTCGTCTTGATGAATCTACAGGCGATGCTCCATACGCAACATTGGCAGAAACCGTAGATCAGATTTACAAGGATTGCCAGGAAGCGATTACCTTGTTTGGCGAAAGTGGCATCGACCGTCCTGCTTCTGAGGTTTGGATTCCTAATGCAAACGTTGCTCATGCAGTTTATGCACGTGCAGCTTTGTTCCGCCAGGATTACCAGACAGCTCTTGATCAGGCTAAGCTTGCTAAGCAGGGTTATCCATTGATGAGCAATGCTGATTATAAGGCTGGTTTCTGTGAGCCAACATCAGAGTGGATTATGGGTAGCTATGGTGATGCTTCTGAAAATAACTGGTATTGGTCTTATGGTACACAGGGTGCTTGTAATGGTCACTATGCTACAGCAGAAGGTATGACTACAGGTGCTGGAACCATCGGCCATGAGTTGATTTCCCGTATTCCTAACAATGATGCCCGCAAGCAGAACTTCCTGACAGAGGATAAGTTCCCTAACTTTGATCCAGCCAAAGAATCTGCATTTTATTGGACTTTTGGATACGTGGGATTAGAGCCAGATAATCAAAGTAATCCTTCAATCAGTGAGAAAAATGACCATTATGCACAGGCAGATTCCATTGTAAAAGCTCATGCAGTAAAAGGATTAAATGCACCTTATCAGGCTGGTTTCTACTATCTGGATGCAAACTTGAAATTCTTTGTAACCGACCAGCCAGGTGTCAGCTACTTACCATTCATCCGCTCTAGTGAGATGGTATTGATTGAGGCTGAGGCAAATTATTTCTTGCATCATGAAGCAGAAGCTCAGGCTGCATTGGTTGAACTGAATGCTACTTCTGGTCGTAACCCAGAATATACCTGCACCAAGACTGGAGAGGAGCTTCTTTCAGAGATTCAGGACTATCGTTGTCTTGAGCTTTGGGGTGAGGGCTTCGAGTGGAGCGACTTCAAGCGTTGGAACAAGGCTGTAGTTCGAAAGACTTTTAAAGAAGGTGGTAATGCACATTCGACTGTTGCTATCACCATCAATCCTGAGGATGGTAACAAGTGGACATGGGGCGTTCCTCTGAACGAGACCGACTACAATGCTGATGCAACTGCTCCGGAGATTAACTAATCAAATCTTTCGGAATAGTATAATATAATAAGGTGTATCCTTATTGCTCAACACAATGGGCAAAGGGATACACCTTTTTCTTTTTATCTCTCTCAAACATTTTCGACCTGTATGGTTGAAATAGTTTTATATTTCCTCGCAAGCCACCATTTCCGCTCCGCGGTAGATAACCACCAGCTTGTGGAGCTTTGTAGTCTTTACTGCCTCTCTGACCATATCACTGTCCGCATAGCGAGAGATTTGAGCTGAAGCCTCCTCGAAGAGCTTTTTTACTTGCTCATCTGTGGTTTGGCTCTTGCAATATTTCAACTCGATGATATATGAATCTACCATGTCCTTGTAGATGTCACAGAGCGGAGAGAGGAAAATGTCGGCATAGCCGCCGTCATTGTCCAGCTCAGAGATAGGGCGATAGAACTTGTTCTGGCTTGTCATCGCCAAGGTGAAGCCATGAACGAAAGCCTCTCCCTTCTGCTTGTCTCGCTGGGAGGAGTACTTCTTCAGGCAGTCGGCGATATACTCAAAGTATGGCTTGAATTGTCCATCGTATGCCAGTTTGCTCTCCAGTTTACCCTTGCTATATCTATCATATACCAAGTCGTTCTCCTTGTAGGTGTCGAGCAGGTAGGTGTACATCTGGTCTCGCACCACCTCATTCGGGACGATGAACTTGGTCTCACCCTTGTATGTTCCGTCTATCGTCACCATGCCGAAATAGAACAGCAGGCTGAGGAAGTTGTCTGGGTCGGGGTCGTTGATTCGCTCGGCAGGGAAGTTCTCGTTGAGCGTGCCTATCACGAATCCCTGGGTTACCAACTGCTGGATGATGCTGGCATCGTGGGCGAACTCCTTGTCGTGGCGGATGAGCATTCGCAACTTGTCATAGTCGATACGGATGTTGGTCTCTACCATGGAGTCGGGGATGTCGTACTCATTATCTATATAGTTGCTAATGAAATTGAGTACCATCACGGAGTTGTACATCGTGGTCTTGCCATAGCTCTTGACGGCAAAGCAATAGTTGTCGTACCAAGGCTTCATCACCTTGATCAGCTCATCGGTGGTGTGATTGAACGGCAGGACGCTGCGGTAATAATCCAGCATCTCTCTCACTTCTTCTTCCGTGAAGCCCGTCATCTCATTGAATTTTGGGCTTAGCGAGTAGTTGGTTCCGATGTTGAATCCGCTGGTCAGGTCGTCCATGGTCACAGGGCTTACTCCCGTGACGAACACTCTGCCCAGAGTATTGCCAGCCGCACCCTTGATGGTGTTGAAGAACTGGCGCAAGTATCCCTCTCCGTGGGTCTGGTTGCGATACCTCACGAGATGCTCCTCATGGGCGAGAATCATGTTGGTGAAGTTGTCGTACTCATCGATGAAGAGATAAATCTTCTTCCCCACCTCCTGGCATTTCTGGCAAAGAAACCTCAACTTGGATACTGCATCAGGCTCCTGTTGCAATCCTTCCTTGGTACCAGCAGGAAGAATATGTGCATAGATGTCGCAGAAGAAATTGAATACAAGGCGACAATGGTTGTCCAGTCCATCCTTATAATCATCCAATCCTGCTGCCACTTCGGCAAAATTGAGGTGGATGATGAGATATGTATTATGCTCTGGTGTAGGATTCTGCCCGATGTATAGCTTGCCAAAGATTTCATCAAACTTGTCTTTCTTGTTGATGTCATAGTAATTCTCAAGCATGGAGAGGGTAAGTGTCTTGCCGAAACGGCGAGGGCGAATATAGAAGAAATACTTGTTGGATTCTTCTATTTGCTCTATGAAAGGAGTCTTGTCCACATAGTAACAATCCTCTTTTATGACATCCTCAAAATTCTGCATGCCGTATGGTATGCGCTTGCGATAAATGCGCTTTGGTCTTACTATCATAACTCAGTTTGATTATTCGTTTTTGAATCTGATGGCAAAGATAATACTTTATCTCCTAATCTCCAAAACTTTTCCCGAAAAACTTCTAACACGATGCAGCAAAAATTACGTCCCGACGTAGTATTTCCTACGTCCCAACGTAGCTACAGATACGTTCCGACGTAATTTTTCGAAAAGATCTTTGGTATATTCCATTTTAATTCTTCTATAAAAACTCCAGCAGTTATAGGTGCCGTTATAGATTTAGGTTATTGTTTCGATTTATGCCTCTACTTAAAATTTATGGCACATGTGCCACTTTTTTTAAGTGCAAAGATATGTGAAAGTAGAGTTCTAACCAAAAATTTTTAGATTTATTATACTAAAAAGGTGTGCCTACCAGCTGCGCGAATTCAACAAGGTGGCTGAGCAAGCATAATAATGCGGCTGAATAAGCGTAACGAGACGGCTCATCTGGCACAAGGATACGACTGCGCTGGGGCAAAGATATAGATTAGGAGGTTCAAGCAGTCGGTATCTGAGGTTCAGAGAGACTGTATCTGAGGTTCAAGCAGACTGCTTCTTGATGATTTCCACTAGGCTCGGCAGCTCTGCTGAGCCTAGTCAGCAGCTCTGCCGACTGCAGTCAGCAGGTCTGCCGAGCCTAGTGACAACACCTTTTTATCATACAACTACACACTCTTTAGTCGTACGACTGTATACCCTTTAGTTGTACAACCATAAGCCTACTGTTGTACAAGTATAAACTCATTGACAGTACAATAGTAGTTTTACAACTCAAACATTTTCCCAAAAATCCTTGCTTCTTTCAAAAGAAAAGCGTAACTTTGCAACCGAATATTAATTTTAGGAGGAAATCTATATGGAAGAGCTAAAAGATAAATACATTCGATTCGATTGGGCAATCAAACGATTGCTTCGTCAGAAGGCTAACTTTGGAGTACTTGAGGGATTCCTTACTGTGTTTATCGGTGAGCCTATCAAGATTATCGACATATTGGAAAGCGAGGGTAATCAACAGGAAGCCGACGACAAGTTTAACAGAGTTGACATCAAGGCGAAAAATAGCAAAGGGGACATCATCATCGTGGAGATACAGAACACAAGTGAGCTGTATTATCTGGAGCGCGTACTCTATGGGGTGGCAAAGGCTATTACCGAGCATATCAATCTCGGCAACACCTACAAAGAAGTAAAAAAGGTATATTCCATTAGTATACTTTATTTTGACCTTGGCAAAGGGTCGGACTATATCTATGTAGGACAAAACAATTTTATCGGCCTGCATACGCAAGACCAACTCATCATCAGTACCAAGGAGAAAGATACAATCGTGAGAAAGTCGCCTGCCGAAATATTCCCAACCTATATGCTAGTGCGCGTAAATGAGTTCAACAAGGTTGCCAAGTCTCCATTGGAGGAATGGGTTGATTACCTCAAAAACGGAGTCATCAATCCTGACACGAAAGCACCAGGATTGCAAGAAGCTCGCGAGAAGCTGAAATACTACTCTATGTCGAATGCCGAACGGCACGCCTACGATGAACATGTCAATGCCATCATGATTCAAAATGACGTTCTTGGAAACGCTAGATTAGAAGGGCATGCAGAAGGTAGAGCAGAAGGCAGAGCGGAAGGTAGAGCAGAAGGTAAAACTGAAGAAAAAAATGCCATCGCCCTAAAAATGCGTCAAGCTGGTCTGCCTATAGAGCAAATCATGCAATTCACAGGGCTATCGGAAGAAAATATCAAATCATTATAAACAGAATTGGTCGGTGCCTCTAATGGCATCGACCCTTTTTATGAGATAATGCATAACGAGACGGCTCATCGGGCGCAAGGATTATAATTAAAAAATACAACAAGGTGAAAAGATTTATAATGATACTATACTTCATCTGCACATACACACTACAGATGGCGGCACAAACATGGATTGGAACTTGGGCTACGGCACCGCAGACTGTGGTGAAAGCGTTTATGCCCTATAATAACAACATGACAAACCGTTCGGTTCGCCAGATAGTAAAGGTAAGCGTGGGAGGCGACGTGATAAGACTGAAACTGAGCAATATCTACTCGATGCAACCCGTAGTGATACGCTCCATCTATATCGCCCACGCCAAAGACTCCTTCAAGATTGATGCCAAATCGGCTCAATACTTCAAGTTCGGCAACAGCTACAAGGCTACTATCCCTGCCGGCAGACAGATAGTGAGCGATGCCCTGAAGTTCAATCTCAAGAATCTGGAGCGCGTAGCCATCACCATCAACTACACCTCGGCTCCCGATGTGCCTACCGTTCACATGGGATCACGTACCACCTCTTATATCATGAAGGGAGTAACCAATGCCCACTCCAACTTCGAAAAGGCTTTCCGCGAGAACCACTGGTACAACATCAGCGGTATCGATGTGTATACGATGAGCACCAACATGAGCGCCATCGCCATCATGGGCAACTCCATCACCGACGGCAAATGTTCTACGGATAATGCCCAGAACCGGTGGCCGGATGTTATGTCGGAGATGCTGCAGCTGAAACATAAGATAACCAACCAGGGTGTACTGAACCTGGGCATCGGCAACAACCGCGTAACCGTGCCGGGCGGTTTCGGGGCACTCGCCAAGGAACGCTTCGACCGAGACATTCTGATGCAGAGCGGCGTAAAGAAGGTAATTATCTTTGAAGGCATCAACGACATAGGTGCTGCCAAGAGCGGCAACAGCGAGACGGTAGCCCGCCAGATTATAGAGAGCATACAGGGAATGATGAGGAAAGCGAAGGCCCGGAAGATGAAAGTTTATCTGGGCACCATCACGCCTTTCAAGGGTGCCGGCTACTACAGCCATTTCCACGAAGCAGCCCGACTCTATGTAAACGACTGGATTCGAAGTCAGGCAAAGAAAGCAGATGGCATTCTAGACTTCGCCAAGCTGCTTCAAGACCCGAATGATGACAGAAGGATGAAGCGGGAATATGCCAGCAACGACTGGCTCCACCCGAATCCTGCAGGCTACAAGGCGATGGGAATCTATGCTGCCGACATTATCAAATAAAAAAGCCGCCCTATTACAGGCGGCTTTTAATATATATAATAAGATGTTTTACTTCAAGACAATCTTGCAATCGTCCAGGCTCTCTACGGTAGCGAGCGCCTCATAACGGATTCCCTCCTTGCGCAGGAAGTCACCACCATGCTGGAAAGCCTTCTCGATGATGAAACCCATCGCCTCAATCTTGGCACCAGCCTTCTCGCAAAGGTCCATCACGCCCTTAGACGCATTACCATTGGCAAGGAAGTCATCGATAAAGATAACATGGTCCTCAGGAGTAAGATAACTGTTGCTCACACAAACCGTATAATCGCGGTCCTTTGTAAAAGAGTGAACCACAGAGGTAATCATACCCTCCATAGTCTTAGGCTGCTTTTTCTTCACAAATACAACAGGAAGATTGGTCAGATAACCTACCATGATGGCAGGTGCGATGCCCGAAGCCTCAATAGTAACAATCTTGTTGTACTTGATATCCTTGAAAAGGCGCACGAATTCCTTAGCTAAGTCCATCATCAGAATAGGGTCCATCTGATGGTTTACAAAGCTGTCTACTTTTAAGATTCCACCAGGAAAGCATCTGCCCTCCTGCATAATTCTTTCTTTCAGTAAATCCATTATGACTTGAACTTTAATATGATTATTGGGTGCAAAATTACTACTTTTTTCGCAAACAAGGAAGTTTATCGCCCAATAATTTTGTTTTGTCTACAATTTAGCGTAATTTTGCAGCAGAAATGAATAAGATGTTCAGGGAGCATGATATGATACCCCCTATAAAACTATAAGAATATGAATCCATATATCAAACAATTCCCCGACCTCATGGCGGGCAAGAAAATCATGTATGTTCACGGTTTCCTCTCTTCTGCACAGAGCGGCACCGTAAAGATGTTGCAGGAACTGATGCCGAATGCCACCCTCCTGGCTGAAGACATCCCGGTACATCCGGAAGAGGGCATAGAGATGCTGCAGAAGATGGCGGAGACTGAGAAGCCCGACCTCATCATCGGTACCTCGATGGGAGGCATGTATACCGAACTACTGAAAGGATTCGACCGCATCCTCGTAAACCCTGCCTTCGAGATGGGCAATACGATGAGCAGCATGACCGGCAAGCAGGAATTCCAGAACCCGAGAAAGGACGGAGTGAACGAACTGATGGTTAACAAAGGCCTCATCAAGGAATACCGTGACTTTATCGAGCGTTGCTTCCAGGACATTACTCCCGAGGAGCAGCAACGTGTTTACGGTCTCTTCGGAGATGCTGATCCGCTGGTCCATACCTTCGACCTCTTCCATGAGCACTATCCGCTCGCCATCCCATTCCATGGCGAGCACCGACTTATCGACAAGGTAGCATTCCACTATCTCTGTCCGGTAATCCGCTGGATTGACGACAAGCAGAACGGCAAGGAGCGCCCTATCGTATACATCGACTTCGATGCCCTGCACGACAGTTACATGAAGGCAACCAGCTCGATGCACAAGGCTTACGAAATGCTGATAGAGCATTACAACGTATATATCGTAGCCCCAGCGCCAACCAACGACCATGAATACATGGCGAAGGTACAGACTTGGGTGGAGGAATACCTCTCTACCCCAGCCTACAACCACATCATCTTCTGCAACCAGAAGAACCTGCTCTACGGCGATTACTTCATCGACCCTAGCCCATGCGATGGTTTCATGGGTACGACGATAGAATACGGCAGCGATGAATTCAAGACCTTCGAAGAAATCATCACCTTCTTCGAAAGACTGGGAGGACAGTGATTTAGTTAATAGTTTATAGCAAAAAAGGTGCAACTCACTTTCTTACTTGTGAGTTGCACCTTTTTATCTATAAATATCTTTGATTCTTATGCCTTATCCAGATTCTTCGGCAACACGAGGTTCAGGATAACGGCGAGCAGGAAGACTACTGCCACACAGTTATCTGCAAAAACGGTGCGTACAATCTCTGGGAAGATGTTGAACATACCTGTTGCAGATGTGAATCCGAGACCTACGCTGAGCGAGAGGCTCACGATGACCATGTTGCGCTGAGAGAAGCCGGTACGCGCCATCATGCCGAAACCGGCAAAGAGGATGCTACCGAACATCATGATGGTACAGCCGCCCAATACTGCCTGAGGAATCGTAGTCAATACATAACCGATAGCTGGGAAGATACCACCGATAATCATGATAATGGCACCCATGGCAATAGTAAAGCGGTTCACCACTCCCGACATCGCTGCCAAACCCACATTCTGGCTGAAAGAAGTGATAGGAGTACAACCGAAAAGACCAGAAACCGAACTGACGAAACCATCGCAGCAGACTGCCGCGCCCATCTCCTTAGTCTTAGGATCACGCTTCAACGCACTGTTGCAGAGCGCAGAAGTATCACCAATCGTCTCTGTGGCAGAAACTAGATATACTGCTACCACCGAGAGAATAGCACCGATATTGAATTCAGGAGTGAATGGAAGAAGCTTTGGCAAAGCTACGATAGAGAGACCAGAAAGTCCGCTGAAATCTATCATTCCCATAAACAGCGCCAGAATGTAACCTACCAGCAGTCCTACCAATACAGAGAGTGAACGCAAGAAACCCTTGACGAAAATCTGACAAAGCAGACAAGCCAGCAAAGTGACAGAACCCACAACCCAGTTGTTCATGCTACCGAAATCAGCAGCACCCTGACCACCCGCAAAAGAGTTGGCACCAACAGGAAGGAGCGAGAAACCAATGGCTGTTACCACGGTAGCGGCTACTACAGGCGGAATGAGCTTGATCCAATACTTGGCGAAAAGTCCGAGTGTTCCTTCTACCAGACCACCAATGATGACAGCGCCTATCAAAGTACCCATACCATGAGCACCGGCAATGGCGATGGCGAGCGAAAGGAAGGTGAAGGAGATACCCATCACGATAGGAAGGCGAGAACCGATACGCCATACCGGATAAAGCTGCACCAAGGTACCGATACCGGCGATGACCATACAGTTCTGGATAAGCACGGCGCTCACCGAACTGTCCAGACCTATCGCACCAGCGAGAATCATGATTGGCGCAATATTGCTGACGAACATCGCCAGCACATGCTGAAGACCAAATGGGAGTGCTTTACCTACGGGCACTCTGCCGTCTAATTTGTAGAGATTTTCTATTGACTGTTCCATTGTCGTCATAATAATTAGAGAAATTCCATTATCCATCAATTCAGGGTCTTTTCTGAATTTGGCGACAAAATTACAAAGAAAATCTGAGAAATCGTTCCTTTTCTCCATTTTTCTCTATCCCACATGATAGAATACAAGAAGAATCTACGAAAAAAGGAAGGCTGCTGTTCATATTCCGTGCAACCTTCCCTTTTTATCTTATTAATTAATACTCCGTCTTTTCCGCATTTTCCTCCCACATGCGGAAAGCACCGAGCGCCTCATCGCGCATCAGGGCAACCATCGGCTTGTGGCGGTCTTCTATCTTGCGATCTATCTCCTCGTAGATAAACTCATCATCGAAACCTATCTTTGCCGCATCCTTCCGGTCGTTGGCATAATAGATACGGTCGAGATGTGCCCAATAGATGGCACCCAGGCACATCGGGCAAGGCTCGCAGGAGGTATAGATCTCGCAACCTTCCAGATTGAAGCTCTTCAATTTGCGGGTAGCCTGTCGGATACAGTTCACTTCGGCATGAGCCGTAGGGTCGAGGTCGATGGTTACACTGTTGGAAGCCTCAGCGATGATAATACCATCCTTGGCAATCACAGCACCAAAAGGTCCGCCACCCGTCTTCACGCTATTCTTTGAGAGCTCAATGGCTCTATGCATCAATTCTTCCTTTGTCATTGCTTAATATTTTTAGATTAATAATACCCCTTCTTTCAATTGGGGGCTACAAATATACAAAAAAGAAATGATACGGCAAGCATTTCATGCATTATTTTTTAGTACTTTTGCTGCAAAGATACACTTTTTCGCACGAATATCCGACACTTTACTACATTTTTTTGCACGAACGCCCTAAATTTCCTTAAATACGCATTCCTGTTCAACAGTTAATTATCAATAATTATAAATACCTTTATTATAAGAGTAGTTATAATTTTCGTAACTTTGTAGCCTATGAATCAAAACAATATCAGCGCCGCAGAACTCTTCCTTAGGGTAAGAGAACTTTTGATACTCCCCGAACTGGAGCCGAAGACACGCAACAAGATGATGCACGATACGCTCATCCTCTGCTGCCACGAAGGAGTAAAGGAAACGAAACAGGCTTTCGGTAACCTTTTCTCCCAGGTAGATTATCTCTGTAAGGCTCACGGCATCAAGGTGGCAGACAAGATTGCCATCCAGACCATGCGCCGGCACAGTAATTCGCAGGAACCGCTCTCAAGCGAAGATTTGAAATATGATGCACGTGCCCTAGCCATCTTCATCTCTGCCGTATTCGGAGTGGATGTTCCCCACGAGCTGAACGTGCTCATTCCCCATACCAACCGCCCTTATCAGAAAGGACTGGAAATCAACAACCACCGCATCCGCTGCATCGTGAAGAACTGGGACAGCGATTTCATCCGCGTGGATATTGACCAAGATGCTAACGAAGAGGAATATCTCGTTCAACTGAAAGATGAAGAGAACCATATCGACCATACCTATCTCTGGGATATCCTGAAGGAAGGTATGCAGCTCAACCTGCTCGACTGTCAGGTGAAACAGCCCGTCATCACTCCCCGACTCATCGTGGTAGAACCCGATTATCTGGTAGATATCAGTAGCATTGCCACCTGCTTCACGGCTTTCGGTCATCATCCCCTGCTCTATCTGCTGAACCAGATGAAGCCCCTCGCCAACACCCAGGCTACCCTGCTCGGTAACTTTGCCGGTGCTGCGCTGGATGACATCATCAATACAAACGGCAAATACCAGATGAACGAAACCATAAAGACGAATTTCAGGGAGAAAGCACTGGAGTTCTGCACCTGTCCCTGGTTTGATGCCAAGAAATTCTATACCGATGCCAACCAGCAGGCATTCAATCTGCAGCAGGTAGTGGATATTCTCTTTCCCCGCACCGCATCGCAGGCACAGATGTCAGCCTTCCGCGGCGAAAGTCTTTACGACAGGAAGAAAGCCATCCTCGAACCTTCGTTCGTCTGCGAAGCACTCGGCATACAGGGACGTGTGGACCTGATGACCACCGACTGCAAACTGCTGGTGGAGCAGAAATCGGGACGCAACATGAATATCGAAACCCATCAGGTTGATCCGGGGTATCACAGTTATCAGCTGGAGCCCCACTATGTGCAGCTACTGCTCTACTATGGCGTATTGCAGCACAACTTCAAGCTGAGCAACGACCGCGTGAATATCCGTCTGCTCTATTCCAAGTATCAGCCGCAAGACGGACTGATGGTGGTGGCGTATTACCACAAACTCTTCCAGGAAGCCATCACTTACCGCAACCAGCTGGTAGCCGCCTCTTTCGAGATAGCCAAGGAAGGTTTTGAACACGCACTCAACGAGTTTACACCCGATGTGCTCAATGTAGCAGGCACACAGGACTTCTTCTACAATAAGTATCTGAAGCCGCAGATAGAAGCCATCACCAGTCCGCTCCACAACCTCACCCCATTAGAGGAGGCTTACTTCTGCCGCATGATGACCTTCGTGTTGCGGGAACAGATGATCAGCAAGGTGGGCGCACAGGAAGGTACCAACACATCCAGTTCCGACCTCTGGACCATGCCACTCGCCGAAAAGAAAGATGCGGGCAACATCTATACCGACCTGCACATCATCCGAAAGGAACAGAGCAGCGCAGGAAGCGGATATGATACCATCACCCTGAGCGTGCCCGACCAGGGAAAAGACTTCCTGCCCAACTTCCGCATCGGCGACATGGTATATCTCTATACCTACAAGCTGAAGGAAGAACCCGATGTGAGAAAGGCTATATTATATAAAGGTGTACTGCAGGAGATTCACAGCGATGAGATTGTGGTGCATCTCACCGACGGACAGCAGAATGCCGATATCTTCGAGATGAATCTGCCTTACGCCATAGAACATGGAACGAGCGATGCATCGACAGGCGGAAGCATCCGCAACCTGCACCAGTTTATCTGTGCACCCAAGGAGAAGCGCGACCTGCTGCTGGGACAGCGTGCTCCGCAAAGAGATGCCTCGCTTACATTAACCAGACATTACGATGATGTACTGGACGACATCATTCTCCGTGCCAAGCAGGCACAGGATTACTTCCTGCTCGTGGGACCTCCGGGAACAGGAAAGACCAGTCGTGCCCTGAAGTTTATGGTAGAAGAAGCATTGAACGATGGAACGGGAATGCCGACAGCAGAAAGCATCGCCTCGGGAGGCAAGACGGCTCAGCAGCCTGCATCCTCCATCCTCCTGATGAGCTATACCAACCGAGCCGTAGATGAAATCTGCGAGATGCTGGTAGATTCCGGCATCCCATTCCTTCGCCTCGGCAGCGAGTACTCCTGCGACGAGCGGTTCCGCCCTTATCTGATAGAGAAAGCCATCAGCGACTGTCCGAAACTCGAAGCCATCAAACAATATATAATAGGAACGCGTGTAATCGTGGGCACCACTTCGATGATGACCTCCAAGCCGTTCATCTTCTCGCTGAAGCACTTCAAGCTTGCCATCATCGACGAGTCGAGCCAGATACTGGAGCCAAATCTCATCGGTCTCTTATCAGCAGTAGATAAGTTCATCCTCATTGGCGACTACAAGCAGTTGCCAGCCGTGGTGCAGCAGAACGAGCAGGATTCAGGCATTCCTACCATCAACGACAGTCAGAAAGGTGGCATCATCGACATGAGCATCCTACAGGACATTTGTCTTACCAACTGCCGCAACTCCCTCTTCGAACGTCTGATTCATTGGGAAGATTACGAAGAGCGCAGCGAATTCATCGGCATTCTGCGCCGCCAGGGAAGAATGCATCCCGAGATTGCAGAGTTTCCTAACCGGATATTCTACCGTCGGGAGAAACTGGAACCCGTGCCATGTCCACACCAGTTGGAGACAGAACTGTCATACACCCTTCCATCAGAAGATGCGCTCGACGACCTGCTGAAGGAGCACCGCATGATATTCCTCCCATCCAAATTCTGCAAGGAACCGAATGTATCCGATAAGATCAATGCCAACGAGGCAGCAATCGTGGTAGACCTGCTTCGCCGCATCCACCGCTTCTATGGAGAGCGTTTCGATGCCAAGAAGACGGTAGGCGTCATCGTTCCTTACCGCAACCAGATAGCCATGGTGCGCAAAGGCATCGAAAAGCTCGGCATTCCGGAACTGGAAAAAATCAGTATCGATACCGTAGAGCGGTACCAGGGCAGCCAGCGAGATGTCATCATCTACAGTTTCACCATCCAGAACATCTGGCAGCTCGACTTCCTTGCCGGCAACAGTTTCGTAGAAGACGGCGCCATCATCGACCGCAAGCTGAACGTAGCCATCACCCGTGCCCGAAAGCAGATGATTATGACAGGCAACCCGGAGATATTGCGCAATAATCAGATTTTTAGCGAATTAATGAACTATGTGAAGGAAAAAGGAGGATATTTTTAAAATTTCCCCCAAAAAGTTTGGTGATACGGAAATAAAGTCCTATCTTTGCATTCGAATTATACACAAAAGGATAAACAAGAGACATAGATACAGATATAGGATTCCGGTGCTTCACTGGCACTGGAATTCTTTATTTTTTATGCTACTTGCCAACCGATTATTAATAACATTAAAACAACAAGAAAATTATGGCTTACATGTCACAAGAAGGCTACGACAAACTCGTAGCTGAGCTGAAACAGCTCGTATCTGTAGAGCGCCCTAAGGCATCAGCCGCAATTGCTGAAGCCCGCGACAAGGGTGATTTAAGTGAGAATTCTGAGTATGATGCCGCTAAAGAGGCACAGGCTCATCTGGAAGATAAGATCAATCGCCTGAAGCTCACCATTGCCGAGGCCAAGATTATCGATACCAAGCAGCTCAGCACCGACAGCGTGCAGATTATGTCGAAGGTAGAGATGACCAACATGGCTAACAAGGCAAAGATGACTTATACCATCGTGAGCGAGAGCGAGGCAAACTTGAAGGAAGGAAAGATTTCCATCAAGACTCCTATCGCACAGGGATTGCTCAACAAGAAGGTAGGTGAGGTTGCAGAAATCAAGATTCCTCGCGGCACCATCAACCTTCGCATCGACAAGATTTCATTTGAATAAAACGGAATAAAAGGAACTATCATATCGGCAGCGATGCCCGTATGACGGTTCCTTTTTATGTTATATGTAAGCCAACCCGATATACTCTACAGAAAATGAAAGTAGCCGATGCAACGACATCAAAAAGAGAATAAGATAATATGTATTATAAATTATTAATTATAAATTGATTAGCGATTATGGCAAGCATTTTTTCAAAGATTGCAGCAGGAGAGATTCCTAGCTACAAGTGTGCAGAAAGCGACAAGTTCTATGCTTTCCTCGACATTAGCCCTATCGGCAAAGGTCATACTCTGGTAATTCCCCGTAAGGAAGTTGATTACATCTTCGATATGGAAGACAAAGACCTGGCTGAGTTTGAGGTTTTCGCCAAGAAGGTAGCCAAGGCTATCAAGGCAGCCTTCCCATGCAAGAAAGTGGCGCAGGTTGTTTTGGGTCTGGAGGTTCCTCATGCCCATATCCACCTCATCCCAATGAACAGCGAAGCTGATGTAAACTTCCGCAAGGAGCATCTCAAACTCACAGAGGAAGAGTTCAAGGAAATTGCTGATAAGATCTATACAGAATTCAAGAAACTTTAAATGCAAGAAGTTTCAAACAGAAAAAGAGCTGCGAAGCATATTCGCAGCTCTTTTTATATCTTTATTTCAGAGAGTGTAAACTAAACTGTGTCAAGCTACAATAAAAGTAGTTTAACACAGTTTTTATATTATGGACAACTTAGAAATTGATTACAAGAAAGCAGCTCAACAGTTGCGTAGTGGTGAAGCCTTATTTGGCAAGGACGGAGCATTAGCTCCATTGTTAGAGCGTATTCTCAACTCAGCTCTCGAAGGTGAGATGGACGCTCATTTAAGTGAAGAGGAACGCTCTTCCGGCAACCGTCGTAATGGTAAGATGAGTAAGAAGGTTCAAACAAAATATGGTGAGGTCACTATAGAGACTCCTCGTGACCGAGATGGAACTTTCCAACCTGAGACCGTAAAGAAGCGTGAGACTATTCTTGCCAATGGCATGGCTGACCAGATTATTGAGATGTACGCCATGGGCACCAGCACACGTGACATCAGCAGCTACTTTGAGCGTGAGTTCAACACAACTCTATCAGCCGATACTATCAGCTCTATAACAGACCGTGTATTACCCGAAATCACCGCCTGGAAGTCTCGCATGCTCGATCCTGTATATGCCATTTGCTGGCTTGATGCTATCCATTATAAGGTAAAGGATGAGAATGGCAGAGCTGTCACACGAGCCATTTACAACATTCTTGGTATCAACAAGGAAGGCCAAAAAGAACTGTTAGGTATGTATGTGTCTAAGAGTGAAGGAGCTAACTTCTGGCTAGAAGTTCTTACGGATCTTCAGAATCGTGGTGTTCGAGACATCTTGATTTGTTGTATTGATGGTCTCAAAGGCTTCCCAGATGCCATCCAAAGCGTATTTCCTGAGAGTTCTGTGCAGCTCTGTATTGTCCATCAGATACGCAATTCTATCAAGTATGTTGGCAGTAAGCATCAAAAGGAGTTTATCAAGGATTTAAGAACAGTATATGGTGCAGTAAACAAAGACTCCGCTGATGCTAATTTAGACCTGTTAGAGTCTAAGTGGGGAGAGATGTACCCAATTGTCATCAAGTCATGGCGTGACAATTGGGAACGTCTGACAGAGTATTTCCAATATACTCCAGCCATCCGTAAACTCATTTATACGACCAATACGGTTGAGGGGTATCACAGACAGGTAAGAAAGGTCACAAAGACTAAAGGGGTCTTTCCTACGGATAATTCTTTGGAGAAGCTTGTGTACTTAGCTTACCGCAACATCCGTAAGAAATGGACTATGCCACTGGCAAATTGGGGACAAATTTCTCAACAATTGGCAATAAAATTTGGAGATAGATTTAAAATTATGTAACTTTGCAGCCGAAAAGGCTTCCCTGCTGGGGGCATGCCCCCAGCAGGGAGTGGGAATGAAAGTTAAGAACAAGCCTTGACACAGTTTAAATTACACCCCCTTATTTCATAAGCCCTTGCTTAGACGAACTCATCGCCTTTCTTCATCTGCACCTCGTTTACATATTTACGCACCAGGGCAGAAGAATCTTCTTTCTTGCATATCAACAATACATTGTCATTCTCGGCTACTATGAAACCATCCAGTCCGTTCAATACAGCCAACTTTCCTTTAGGCAACTTGATTACATTGTTGTGACAATTCTCCATCATCACATCGCTATCAATAACCACGTTGTCATCGCTGCTCTTCTGCATCGCCTCGTAGATACTGTGCCAGGTACCCAGATCAGCCCAGCCGAAGTCACACTTCATCATATAGACATTGCTAGGTTTGTCAAGCACTCCGAAATCTACTGATATATTAGGATAAGAAGAGAAGCTCTCTTTCATGTATGCATTCTCTGTCTCCACACTGAATTCGGGATACTGTTTATCGTAATCACGGAGTACAGGGGGCAGAATTTTGCAGAAACACTCACGCAGATACTTCACATTAGAAAGGAATAAGCCCGTATTCCAATAGAACTCTCCACTCTCTACAAAAATCTTGGCAAACTCTCTTTCCGGCTTTTCTGTAAACGACTGTACCTTATACAATCCGTTGCCGATAGCTTCGCCCATCTGAATATATCCATATCCAGGTTCAGGACGGGTTGGTTTCACACCCATCGTCAGGAAACGGTCATGTTCTGCCACAAAAGCCAGACCTTCCAATACGTTTTCCCGGAAAGCATCTTCATTGAAGATAGCCTGATCCGAAGGAGTGGCGATGATGCAGGCATCAGGATTGAGCATCGAGATGCGATGATTGGCCCATGCCATGCTAGGTGCCGTATTGCGATGAATAGGTTCCGCCAATATCCGTTCTGCAGGAACCTCAGGCAACTGTTCCTTTACCAGTTGAACATATTCTTCATTTGTGTTGATAAATATATGGTCGGCAGGCACGATCTTTGCCATACGGTCAAAGGTTTGCTGAAGCTGGGTGCGCCCCACTCCAAAGAAGTCGACAAACTGCTTCGGATAGTTGCTGCGGCTGCAAGGCCAGAGTCTGCGGCCCTTACCTCCCGCCAATATCACACAATAATTATTTCCGTTACTCTTCATATCTTGAGTCTAATATTTTGTTGGTTTTCAAAATTCATCTGTAAAGTTAGTGATTATCCGTGAAAGTGCCAAAGATTTTCTTGAAATTTAATAAAGTGGACTATAAAAACAACAAAAATTTAATGTTTCTGCATTAAAAATGCATTTTTAGAAAAAAAAGTCACTAAAAAGTTTGTCAGTTCAAAAATTATTAGTACCTTTGCAACCGCAAATAAGCAAGGTGGTATTTGCCCAGATGGCGGAATCGGTAGACGCGCTGGTCTCAAACACCAGTGGAGCAATCCATCCCGGTTCGATCCCGGGTCTGGGTACCAAGATGGAGAGAAGTTTTACTTCTCTCCTTTTTTCGTTTATATACCTTAGTATATATACACATTTATCCCTGCATATCTACCCACTTACATCCTATCATATCCCCCATTCCACGAAAACGTTTACAGCGATTTATTTAGAATAAGCCTTACTATTTTTGGCTTTTCAAAAGATAATATTTATCTTTGCAGAAGAAATAGCTTATATATAATAACCCAACAAACCGAAAAAACAGATGAAGAAATTTTTTAGCATGGTATGTGCTTGCTTGTTGGCGCTAAGTGCCCAGGCAACCGACATCAAGAAGTATGATGCTCTTTACGAGAATCTACCATTTCAGATGGAGAAGGTGACCCGTCCGCAATTCCCGGCCAATGAGGTAAATCTCAAGGACTTTGGCGCTATTGGAGATGGCTCTTCTCTCTGTACCACAGCCTTTGCCAAGGCTATCGATGCGCTGACTCAGAAAGGCGGCGGCAAACTCATCGTTCCACAGGGCGTATGGTTCACAGGTCCTATCGTATTGAAGAGCAATATCAACCTGCATCTCGAAAAAGGTGCAGTCATCCTTTTCTCACCAGATGATGCCCTCTACCCTTTTATAGAAACATCGTTTGAGGGTTTGGATACACGCCGCTGCCAGTCGCCTATCTCTGGCCATCATCTTACCAACGTGGCAATTACCGGTCAGGGCTGCATCGACGGAAACGGAGAATACTGGCGTCCTTTGAAGAAGCAGAAGGTTACAGATGCACAGTGGAAGCAGATTACTTCACGTGGCGGTGCGTTCAAGAGAGCTGACTACTGGTTCCCAACAGAGGGTGCATTGAAGGCTGACAACAGTGCCAACATGAATGTGCCTAAGACTCCAGCTTCAGAAGAAGAGTGGAACGAGATTAAGCGTTTCCTCCGTCCGGTAATGATCAGTCTCGTAAGCTGCAAGAACGTTTGGCTCAATGGTGTCATCTTCCAGAACTCTCCTGCATGGAACATTCATCCGCTGATGTGCGAGAACGTTCTTATAGAAGATGTATTGGTTCGCAACCCTTCATACGCTCAGAATGGTGACGGTCTTGACCTGGAGAGCTGCAAGAATGCACTCATCGTCAACTCAACTTTCGATGTAGGCGATGACGGTATCTGTATCAAGAGCGGTAAGGATGCTGACGGAAGAAAGCGCGGCATTCCTTGCGAGAATGTCATCGTAAACGGCTGTACCGTATTCAAGGGTCATGGCGGTTTCGTTGTTGGTAGCGAGATGAGCGGGGGTGTAAAGAACATCAAGGTGAGCGACTGCCAGTTCCTCGGCACCGATGTAGGTCTCCGTTTCAAGAGTACCCGCGGTCGTGGTGGCGTAGTAGAGAATATCTACATCGACAACATGTCAATGTTTGATATCCAGACAGATGTCATCACCTTCGATCTCTATTACGGTGGCAAGTCTGCCGTAGAAGTTCTCAACGATGGCGATGAGGCTAAGAGCCAGAAGGTACAGAAGTTCAAGGTAGATGAGACAACACCTTGCTTCCGCAATATCGACATCAACCATGTCATCTGCCGTACAGCCCGTCGTGCTGCTTACTTCAACGGCCTTCCAGAAATGCCGGTAAGCAATATCCACATCAAGGATATGGAGGTAAACAATGCTGAGTACGGTATCGTCATCAACCGTACTGACGGCGTGAAGCTCGAAAACATCAAGGTTAGTGCAAAGAATCACACCTTCGATGCAAAGAACTCGAAGAATGTGACTGTCAACGACAAGACATACAAGAAGATTGATGAAAAGGGTATCACCCTCGATTTCTAATATCGCCTTGATGATAAAAGACAGATTAGACATTCTCCGTATCTGTCTGAAAAAACGAAAAGGAGGTAAATACCTATCGATGGCATTTACCTCCTTTTCGTTTATAATAATCGACAGAAAAAACAGACTTCGTTTTAAATTAAAGGACCAAATTTGTAGCCTCTAATCCTTGAAATCTATACTCAATTCGCCAGTTCCTAAAAGATTGTAACTCATGCGATGATATGGAGTGACTCCAAATTCCCTGATGGCAGCACGATGCTTCTTGGTAGGATAACCCTTGTTGCCTTTCCAGTCGTACTGCGGATATTCTTCTGCCAGCGCATCCATGTAATCATCACGATAGGTCTTGGCAAGGATGCTGGCAGCTGCAATAGACAGATACTTGCCGTCACCCTTTACGATGGTTGTATAAGGCAAATCCTTGTAGGGTTTGAAGCGGTTACCATCCACGATAACTGCCTCCGGACGAACCTTGAGCTGGTCCAGGGCACGGTGCATAGCCAGAAAACTGGCGTTGAGGATATTGATTTTATCGATTTCTTCGGGAGTAACAATGCCCACGGCCCAAGCTACAGCATCACGCTCTATCTGCTCGCGGAGCGCCTTGCGCTTCTTATCTGTGAGCTTCTTACTGTCGTTCAATTCGGCATTCTGATAACCGGGCGGAAGGATAACGGCTGCTGCATATACGCTGCCTGCCAGACATCCTCTGCCAGCCTCATCGCAGCCAGCCTCTACCATATCCTTATAATAATGACTTTCTAACATAATTATGATGAATTTTACGTGCGCTGTATGCGGCTAAAAAGTCTTTATCTTTAGAACATCATAGCCACGCGTTTTACGCCCGCTACAAGCGCATCTATTTCTTCCTTGGTGTTGTACAAGGCAAAGCTGGCACGAACGGTGCCGAGAATGCCGTAGCGCTCCATCAAAGGCTGAGCGCAATGATGACCGGTACGTACAGCGATACCCAGACGGTCGAGCAAGGTTCCCATATCCATGTGATGAATATCACCAACCAAGAAGCTGACAACGGCATCTTTGCCCTCCTGTTCACCAAAAAGTCTGATTCCATCGATGGTTCGCATCTGCTCCATACAGTAGTGAGTGAGTTCCTGCTCGTGCTTGGCAATGTTATCCATGCCGAGCGCAGAAACATAATCGATGGCTTTTGCCAGACCGTGGGTAGCTACATAATCAGGAGTACCAGCCTCGAACTTGAAAGGTAACTTCTCGAAAGTAGTCTTTTCGAAACTTACGCTCTCAATCATTTCGCCACCGCCCTGATAAGGAGGCAACTTGTCGAGCCATTCTTCCTTGCCGTAAAGCACACCGATACCGGTAGGACCATAAATCTTATGTCCGCTGAAAGCGAAGAAATCGCAATCCATATCCTGTACATCCACAGCAAAATGAGGAGTACTCTGAGCGCCATCCACCATGACAGGCACATCGTGCTCATGAGCAATCTTTATCATCTCTTTTACCGGATTCACCGTACCGAGCACGTTGCTCACCTGGGCGATGCTCACGATTTTAGTGCGTTCGGTAAATAAATTGGCGAATTCATCGAGGTTAATCTCACCTTTATCGTTGATAGGGATTACACGGATGGCGATTCCCTTCTTGGCAGCCTGCAACTGCCAAGGCACGATATTGGAGTGATGTTCCATGGTAGAGATAATCACCTCGTCGCCCTCGCTCATAAAGGCATCGCAGAACGATGAAACCACGAGATTCAGACTCTCTGTTGTGCCACGGGTAAAGATGACTTCCTCAACCTTAGGCGCATTGATAAACTTGCGCACGGTTTCGCGGGCTGCCTCATGAAGGTCGGTAGCCTGCTGAGAGAGATAGTGAACACCACGATGCACATTGGCATTTACATTGAGATACTCGTCGCGCATGGCATCGAGCACGCACAATGGCTTCTGTGTGGTTGCCGCATTATCCAGATACACCAATGGCTTATCATAGACCTTTCTCGATAAAATCGGGAAATCTGCTCTTACTTGATTGATATCATACATATTTTTAAGAACTTAACTCCTTTAAAAGGATATTATCTACTTGCAAAGCTTGCAGCCCTCACACTTATTGAGTTCACCACGGAATCGCTTCTCTACGAGATGATGCAGGCGATCACGCAATGGTTCCAGCTCCATCTTGTCGATGACTTCGTTGATAAATGCAAACTGAAGGAGCAACTTAGCCTCCTCACGGCTCACACCACGCTGCTGCATATAGAACAATGCGGCATCGTTGAGCTGACCTACAGTACTTCCATGCGCACACTTCACATCATCAGCATAGATCTCCAGCATCGGCTGGGTGAACATGCGGGCTGTCTTCGTAGCACAGAGGTTCTGGTTGGTTTCCTGCGAAGTGGTCTTCTGGGCACCATGACGAACCAGCACTCTGCCGGCAAAAGCACCACGTGCCTCACCATCGAGTACATACTTATAAAGCTCGTTGCTGGTACAATGACCCACCTGATGATCGATAAGCGTATTGTTATCAACCACCTGGTTCTTGTCGGCAATCACACAACCATTGCAGAAGCACTCAGCTCCCTCGCCCTTGAATACGAGGTCAAGACGGTTGCGGGTAATACCGTTATGAAGGGTGATGACGTTATGGTTTACACGGCTGTTAGCCTGCTGCTCGATATAAACGTTACTGACACGGCGATTCTTGTAATGAGTCTCCTCCAGACAATAGAGGTCGAGACTGGCATTCTCGCCAACATAAGCCTCGATAACCTGGGTAGCGAGGAAATTCTTGTCATCGGCTGCATGGTCGCAGAAGAGGAACTTAGCCTCAGCACCCTGTTCCATCACGATGAGTACACGGCGGTTTACCATCAAATCTACATCCGAACGGAGAATATTGATGACCTGAATAGTTCGCTCTACCTTTACATTCTTTGGAACATAAATCAGCAAGCCATCCTGTGCCAGGAATGTATTCAATGCGGTGATGCCATCTTCATCGGTTTTGGCAATCTTAGCGTAGTATTTCCCGATGAATTCAGGGTTTTCTGCAGCAATCTTGTTCAAAGAGTCCACGATTACGCCCTCCGGAAGCTCTACTTTAGGCAATGCTTTGTTATAAAAAGCATCGTTTACCACGAAGTAGAGCGAAGTGCTCAGGTTAGGCACATCGCAGCGGAAAGCCTCGTATGGATCTACCGGAATTTCCAGACGGTTCAAGTTCAAGCCATAGTCTGGCTCGAAGATGGCGCTCATATCTGTGTACTTGTATCTTTCTACCTTTCGGGAAGGGAAGCCCAGGCGACGGAAGTTCTCAAACGCAGCATCGCGCACCGCATTGAGCACCTCAGCACTGTTCTTCTTGATTATTCTCGAAGAAGACTGATACAAGTCTAAATATTGTTTTTCTGAATGCATAGCCATCCTCCCTATTATTTCTCATCTACTTCTGCCTTGATCCAGTCATAGCCACGAGCCTCAATCTCCTTGGCAAGTTCAGGACCGGCAGTCTTCACGATTCTACCCTTATAGAGTACGTGAACCACACTTGGCTTAATCATATCAAGCAGACGCTCGTAGTGAGTGATGACGATAGCAGATGTCTTGTCGGTATGCATCTTGTTCACACCATCTGCTACAATACGCATCGCATCCACATCGAGACCAGAGTCGGTTTCATCGAGAATAGAAAGCTTTGGCTCCAGCATAGCCATTTGGAAAATCTCGTTGCGCTTCTTCTCACCACCCGAGAAACCTTCGTTTACAGAACGGCGAGCCAACTTGCTGTCCAATTCCACCAACTCGCGCTTTTCACGCATCAGCTTCATGAATTCGCTTGTGTTCAATGGTTCCAAACCCTGATACTCACGCTTGGCATTGATAGCCGCACGCATGAAGTTGGTCATGGATACACCAGGAATCTCCACCGGATACTGGAAAGAGAGGAACAAGCCTTCACGGGCACGGTCCTCTGGCTTCATATCCAGGAGGTTCTTGCCGTTGAAGATAGCCTCGCCCTCGGTTACGGTATAGAGAGGGTTACCTGTAAGCACAGCGCTCAAGGTTGACTTACCGGAACCGTTAGGTCCCATGATAGCATGTATCTCACCATCGTTGATAGTCAGGTTGATACCTTTCAATATTTCTTTGCCTGCAATAGTAGCATGCAGATTCTTTACCTCTAACATATTATATTTATGTATCTATAATTATTCAAACAAGCCATCCCAAAAACTTCTTCTGTCATTAGCAGTAAAAGTAAATGGAAAATTAAACTTTAAGCCTACTGATACTGCATGGCGATGCAGTTGTCCATGATTATACGACGTATTCGAACTTCCCTTTTCCATGTAAGTAGCCCGATAGTGCGAGTCGAAACCAAGACGATAGCTGTATTCTACTTGTACTGCAATATTAGAAAACAAATAGAAATCCGCTCCAACCACAGGTCCTGCACTGAAACGTGGTAATCTTATCTTACCATATCCTTCGTATTCATACGTCTTCGTTCCCATTGAACCCGTCGTGATAGAAGCAGACGTAGAGAAAGCTGAATGCTCTGCATCAAAAGCACAAAGCATATCGAGCCCCACATAAGGTTGAACCCACCAATCCGTAGGAGCAACATACCATCTTCCGCCTAACATCAGTTGATTCATGTCATAAGCAGCCTCCCCCTTCAAAAAGGTAACTTCTTCATGCTCATAACCTGCCTTTAAACTAAAATTCGTATTCGGCAAATAATATTCCGCATGAAACTTAGTCAACATTCCTATATTCTGGGTAGAACCGAAATGGTACTTTGGTACTTCCGCACCCGTATGATGTGCATTCTGATAAAAGCCTCCACCAATATGAGCATCTATCGCCCATACTCTTTCGACATCATCATCCTTATACTTAGGTCGTTTATAGGTAGTCTGTCCTACAACAGACATACCTGCCATCAGTAAGCATAAAAGCATTATCTTTCTCATAAGACGTCACCTCAAAATTTGTTTCGTAATAGCCAATAGAAACTATCGCTTATCCTACGGTTCCTTCGAGTGAAACACTCAGGAGTTTCTGTGCCTCAACAGCAAACTCCATAGGCAACTTGTTGAGCACATCCTTGGCATAACCGTTTACGATCAAGCCGACAGCCTCCTCGGTAGGAATGCCTCGCTGATTGCAATAGAAGAGCTGGTCTTCTGAAATCTTCGAGGTGGTTGCCTCATGTTCGAACACGGCTGTGTCGTTATGGGCATCCATATATGGGAAGGTATGCGCTCCACAATCGCTGCCCAGCAACAAAGAGTCGCAGGAACTGTAGTTGCGTGCATTGTCGGCATTGGATGTGGCACGAACCAGACCACGATAGGAGTTCTGGCTATGACCTGCCGAGATACCCTTCGAGATGATAGTACTCTTGGTGTTCTTACCCATGTGAATCATCTTGGTACCGGTATCAGCCTCCTGATAGTTGTTGGTAACAGCTACGCTGTAGAACTCAGCTACAGAGTTGTCGCCACGCAAGATACAGGAAGGATACTTCCAGGTAATCGCAGAACCCGTCTCTACCTGAGTCCAGCTCAACTTAGAGTTCACACCGCGCAAGTCACCTCGCTTGGTTACCAGGTTCAGCACACCACCCTTACCATGCTCATCACCAGGATACCAGTTCTGAACGGTAGAGTATTTCACCTCAGCATTATCCTTGACGATAATCTCTACGATAGCCGCATGGAGCTGGTTCTCATCACGCATTGGCGCTGTACATCCCTCCAGGTAAGAAACGTAGGCTCCATCATCGGCGATGATCAATGTACGCTCAAACTGACCGGTGTTACGGGCATTGATGCGGAAGTAACTGCTCAACTCCATCGGGCAGCGGACGCCCTTAGGAATATAAACGAATGAGCCATCACTGAATACGCAACTGTTCAAGGCTGCATAAAAGTTATCACGATAAGGAACCACGGTTCCCAGATACTCTCTTACCAGATCAGGATGCTCCTTCACAGCCTCACCAATACTGCAGAAGATGACGCCCTTCTCACGGAGTTTCTCCTTGAAGGTAGTCTTCACCGACACAGAGTCCATGATGGCATCTACAGCGGTACCGCTCAAAGCCAGACGCTCCTCCAGAGGAATACCGAGTTTGTCGAATGTTTTCTCCAACTCAGGATCAATCTCCTGGTTTTTTGGCTTCTTTGCCAAAGGGTCGGCATAGTATGAAATCTCCTGGTAGTCAATAGGTGGCACGTGAACGTGTCCCCACTTTGGCTCCTTGAGCGTCTTCCAGTAATTGTAGGCTTTCAGACGAAATTCGAGCATCCAGTCTGGCTCTCCCTTCTTCTGCGAGATCAGGCGCACAACATCCTCGTTGAGACCCTTTTCTATGATTTCAGTATGTACATCGGTGGTAAAACCATACTCGTATTTCTGGTCTATCACATCCTTGACAACCTGATTCTGTTCTTTCTCTATTTCTGCCATTGTTATTTAGAATAACCGTTCGTTATTTTAACCCTAAATAGGGATAAGCCGCTGAGGACTCATCCCTACCTTATTATATATATGATAGAGCGAAAAACAAATGAATTCTTCGCTTTTCGTTCTTCACTCTTCACTTTATTAAAGCTTCTGCTCTACCTCAATCTCAGTGAAGGTCTCGATAACGTCTCCCTCCTGGATATCGTTGTAGTTGACGAGGCTCAAACCACATTCCATACCGGTAACCACCTCCTTAACATCGTCCTTGTAACGCTTCAAGGCATCGATTTCTGCAGTACGTATCACGATACCGTCACGGATGACGCGAGCCTTATCCTTAGCGTGTACCTTACCCTCGGTAACGAGACAACCGGCAATAGTACCCACCTTAGAAATCTTGAAGGTCTGCTTAACCTCAACCTGACCGGTAACGATTTCCTTCTTCACCTTGTCGAGCATACCAACCATCGCACTCTTGATATCATCGATAGCATCGTAGATGATAGAGTATGTGTTGATCTCAACACCCTCACGGTCGGCAGCCTTACGAGCATCGGCAGATGGACGAACCTGGAAACCAACGATGACTGCATCTGAAGCAGATGCCAGCATCACGTCGTTCTCTGAAATCTGACCCACAGCCTTGTTCACCACGTTCACCTGAACCTTCTCGGTAGAAAGCTTGATGAATGAGTCGCTCAAAGCCTCAACAGAACCATCGGTATCACCCTTCACGATGACGTTCAACTCATGGAACTCACCACGTGCGATACGGTGAGAGATATCACCCAGGGTCAAGCGCTTCTGAGTACGCAAGCCCTGCTCACGCTGCAGCTGCTCACGCTTGTTGGCGATTTCGCGAGCCTCCTGCTCTGTCTCGATTACGTGGAACTGGTCACCTGCAGTAGGCGCACCATTCAAACCGAGGATGATAGCTGGCTCAGCAGGAGCTGCTGACTTGATGTTGGCATTACGCTCATTGAACATCGCCTTGACACGCCCCCAAGAAGTACCGGCGAGTACGATGTCGCCTACCTTCAGGGTACCGTTGGCAACCAATACGGTAGAAACATATCCACGACCCTTGTCGAGAGAAGACTCGATGATGGTTCCTGTAGCACGACGGTTAGGGTTAGCCTTCAAGTCGAGCATGTCAGCCTCGAGGAGCACCTTGTCGAGCAAATCGTGAACACCGATACCCTTCTTGGCACTGATTTCCTGGCACTGATACTTACCACCCCACTCCTCAACGAGCAGGTTCATGTTAGCCAAGTCCTCACGGATACGGTCTGGGTTAGCACCTGGCTTATCAATCTTGTTGATTGCGAATACCATAGGCACACCGGCAGCCTGGGCATGAGCGATAGCCTCTTTGGTGGTAGGCATCACAGAGTCATCGGCTGCGATGATGATGATGGCGATATCGGTAGCCTGGGCACCACGGGCACGCATGGCGGTAAACGCCTCGTGACCTGGAGTATCAAGGAAGGTAACCTTGCGGCCACTGTTCAGCGTAACACTGTATGCACCGATATGCTGGGTAATACCACCTGCCTCACCGGCAATCACATTGGTATTGCGGATATAGTCGAGCAAAGAGGTCTTACCATGGTCTACGTGACCCATGACGGTTACGATTGGAGCACGTGGAACCAAGTCGTTCTCATCATCCTCTTCCTCGCTCACGGCCTCCTGAACCTCGGCACTCACGTATTCGGTCTTGAAACCGAACTCCTCAGCTACCATATTGATGGTCTCTGCATCCAGGCGCTGGTTGATAGATACCATGATACCTACGCCCATCAGCGTAGAGATAACCTGAGTAACGCTGATATCCATCATCGTAGCCAACTCGCTAACGGTAACGAACTCAGTAAGTTTCAGAATCTTGCTTTCCTTCTGCTCCTGACGAGCCTGATCCTGCAACTTCTCCTGAACAGCCTCACGCTTCTCCTTACGGTACTTAGCACCCTTCTTGTTCTGACTCTTGCTGGTCAAACGTGCAAGAGTCTCCTTAACCTGGCGTGCTACAGCCTCGTCATCAACCTCGATCTGGCGCTGGTTGCTGCGGTTGTTGTTATTGCCGCGATTATTATTGTTATTATTTCTGTTGCGGTTCTTGTTCTTCTTGTTATTACCGCCGTTGTTGCCATTACCTCCGCCATTATTCTTAGCTTCGGCAATGATGTCAACACGTTCTTTGTTGATACGAACACGCTTTTTGCGCTCATTGTGCTGTTGAGCCATTTTCTCCTCACGTTCCTTGCGGCGCTCCTCCTTGGTTTTCTTCTTAGGACGAGTGCTCTGGTTGAGGGAAGACAAATCTATCTTGCCCAACACCTTAGGCTCATTAGCAGTAAACTTCTTCTCACTCTTGAGAGTAAACACGCTGTTATCTGCTGCGCCAGCAGAATGCTGTGCAGTTTCATTCTTAGCATGATGATGCTCTTTCTTTCCCTGAGGAACATTCTGCTTATTCATCTGAGCGTTTGACTGCTGTGATTTCTGATGATTTTCCTGTTTCATTTGCTGTTTATGCTGAGAAGCCTGTTGTGGCTTCTGTTCCTTCTTTTGCTCAGCCTTAGGAGCGTCTTTCTTCTGCTCAGGACTGACGGCAGCAGTCTCAGGCTTTTCCACAACAGACTCTGCAGCAGGCTTCTTACCGATATTGTCCAAGTCAATCTTTCCCAGCGGCTTATACTGCTGCCGTCCATTAGACTCCAACAAGCTTTCAGCGCGATTGTCCTTCTGCTCTGGCGCACGCTTCTTATCTTTTGCTTTTTTGGTAAAGAGTTTCTCAGCCTGATCACGAACCTCTCTGTCCTGACTGAAGGCATCATTCAATGCCTTGTATTGCTGGTCGGTGAGTTTGAAGCTCGGTTCTGCCTTGACATCTCCCAGGTCTTTTCTTTTCTCTAGGAATTCAACTGCCGTCTGAAGTCCTATATTTAATTCACGTAGTGCTTTATTTAATCTGATGCTCATAAATTATTTATTCTCCTATTTTTAAAGTTAGATTCCCTGCAAGCACTCGCTGGCAAGGGAATTATTGTTCGAATTCGGCGCGCAACACGCTGAGTACATGATCAACGGTCTCCTCTTCGAGGTCGGCCTTCTCAATCAGCAAGTTGCGAGGTGCATTGAGTACCTGCTTGGCAGTATCAAGACCGATGCCCTTGATAGCATCGATAACCCACTGGTCAATCTCATCAGAGAACTCATCCAAGTAGATATCCTCATCGGCCTCATTCTCGTCTACCTCACGGAATACATCGATGGTATATTCTGTAAGCATAGAAGCCAGTTTGATGTTCATACCGCCACGGCCGATAGCCAAACTAACTTCCTCAGGCTGCAAGTAAACCTCTGCTTTCTTGTTCTCATCATCAACATTGATTGAAGAAACCTTGGCTGGAGCCAACGCACGCTGAATGAAGAGTTTGGTATTGCTTGAGTAGTTGATGACATCGAGATTCTCGTTGCAAAGTTCGCGAACGATACCGTGAACGCGGCTACCCTTAACACCTACACATGCACCAACCGGGTCGATACGCTCATCGAATGTTTCAACAGCAATCTTAGCACGCTCTCCCGGAAGACGGGCGATACGGCGGATTGCAATCAGACCGTCTGCAATCTCAGGAACCTCAGCCTCCAACAGGCGTTGCAGGAAGATTGGAGCAGTACGGCTCAAGATAATCTTTGGATTATTGTTCTCGTTGTCTACACGAAGGATGACCGCACGAACAGTCTCACCCTTGCGGTAAGTATCACCAGGAATCTGCTCAGTCTTAGGCAACATGAGCTCGTTGTTCTCATCATCTACAATCAGAACCTCGCGCTTCCAAACCTGATAAACCTCACCAGAGATAACCTGACCTACGCGATCCTTGTATTTGTTGTAGAGTGAATCATGCTCCAACTCAAGAATTTTGGAAGCCAAAGTCTGACGAAGAGTCAAGATGGCACGACGACCAAACTTATTGAAGTCAACCGTCTCACTTACATCCTCACCAACCTCGTAATCCGGCTCAATCTTACGAGCCTCAGAAAGTGTAATTTCCTTATTTTCATCTTCAACTTCGCCATCAGCAACAACAATACGGTTGCGATAAATTTCGAAGTCACCCTTGTCAGGGTTCACGATGACATCAAAGTTTTCGTCACTACCAAAAATCTTGGCAAGTACATTACGGAAGCTCTCCTCCAATACACTTACCAATGTAGTACGGTCGATATTCTTTGTTTCTTTAAACTCGCGGAATGTATCAATCATACTCGCTGTCAATTCTTGCTCTTTTTTAGCCATAACTTAATTGAAACTAATTATGTATTTTGTATATTTTACTTTATCCATCTGGTAAACGTGATCAACCTCCTGCTTAACCGGACGTTTTTTACCTTCAACCTTTACCTTTTCTTCAACGCCAACTGTGAAGTCATTTCCTTCAACAGCTTTCAAGATACCCTTCACCTTCTTGCCGTCGGCATCAAGCACCTCTACCTCCTTGCCAATGAAATTGATATACTGCTGCGGAACTTTGAACGGTTGACCCAAGCCTGCAGAGCCAACTTCGAGCTCATAGTCTTCCTCGTCACGGTTCAAATGATCCTCAATATACTTACTCAAGGCAACACAATCCTCAATCCATACTCCATCGGCATGGTCAATCTCAACAACGATTCTATCGTCGGGACTGATTTCAATGCTTACCAAGAAATATTCCTTATCTTGGAGCCATTCTTCAACTAATTTTTTTACGACGTTTTTATCAATCATATATACCTTATTAAAATAAAATGAGGAACTCTTGTGAGCCCCTCATTCCACTGAACGTTGCAAAATTACAAATATTTTTGTGATTAGCCAAAAAAAATGCAACTTTTTATTCGCAACGTGCACATTTTTAATCGATTGTGCACGTTTTTGTACTTATTTCTTCACAGGATGCAGTATTTTTTCGTATTCTGATGGAGAATTCAGCAATTTTACTGCTTCCTTAATCTGCTTGTCGTAACGCATGGAATTCTGGATGGCACCGCGCTGGAAATAATAGGCAGAAACGATGTCATTTTCCAACAGATGCTTGATGTAATCCTTGTTATAATCCAGATCCTTTGCCACATTATGGCTCAGCTTTTTCTTCAAAGCCTCAAACTCTGCCTTGGCATCATCGTAGTAGCCTTCAAACTTAGCGAGTTTTTCCAAGTCCTTGAGATACTTTTCTGTTTCACGGTCGTACTGGAAGTTAGCCTTCAACACGCGTGTCTTGAATTCATCATAGTCGGCATCGGTCAGCGAGAATTCCTTCGCAGGAGCAATAGCAGGATGCTTGGCGATATAATCAACCTCATAATTAAGCATCACCTCATTACTGTCGCGGGCACCAGCCAGATAGAAGGCGATGTTTGGCAAAGAATCAGGCTTTACTTCTACATCCGGCTTCACACCACCTCCATCTCTCACTTCTCTGCCACCTGCGGTATAGAACACCTTGGTAAGAGAGTCGGGAACATGCTCCACATAACCGCCCTTATCGTGCTTATAGTTGAGTGCCTGAACGCATCGACCGCTAGGAATGAAATATTTAGCAGTAGTGAGTTTCACCTGTCCGTTATAAGGCAAATCCATGGTAGTCTGCACCAATCCCTTTCCATACGTGCGCGTACCTAATATTACAGCACGGTCATAATCCTGCAGACTGCCGCTCATGATTTCACTGGCACTGGCAGAATTCTCGTTCACCAATACCACCATCGGCATAACGGAATCTATCGGTTCAACCGTGGTCTTATAAACATGATTAGAACGCTGCAACTTTCCCTTCATCTCCAAGACAGTCTTACCTTTAGGCAAGAACATATTGATGATACTGACCGCTTCGGTAACAGAACCACCACCATTATTACGCAGATCGAAGACAAGGCTATTGGCTCCTTGCTTTCTCAAATCGATGAAAGCACGACGCACTTCCTTGGCAGACTGCTCGGTAAAGGAATTGAAGTTGATGTAACCGATGTTACCCTCCAACATGCCATAATAAGGCAAGAACGGCAACTGGATGGTACGGCGTGTTACCTTCACCTTCATCGTCTTGCCTGTACTTGGACGCTTAACTTTCAGCATGAAAGAAGAACCCGGTTCACCACGAAGATGATCGCTGACATAGCTCACCTCCTTATTGGTCATATCCTCATCATCAATACTCAGGATGATGTCACCCTTCTTCAGTCCCACTTCTGCAGCAGGCATATTCTCGTAAGGCTCGCTGACACAGACGCGCTGCAACTGGAAATTGTAGCGTATCACCGCACCTACACCCGCATACTTGCCGGTGAGCAGGTTCTTGAGTTCCTTCATCTTCTGCTCAGGATAATAGGTAGTATAAGGGTCGAGACTACGCAACATGGCATTGATACCATTTCCGACCACAACTTCAGCATCGAGCGTATCAACATACATCAAATCGAGATTCTTGTAGATGGCATTGAATATTTCCATATTCTTTGCGGCTTTGAAGTCATGATCTTTGTCAACCTGGGCAAAAGTAGGAACCGCCAGGAGCACCATAAGCAAGGAGAACAGTATTCTTTTCATTGTTACCTTATTTAATTGTATATGATTCAACTTATTGGTTATTTCCTCCCCCTCTTCACGGCATTCGCCCTCGGGAGAAGTTTTCGACCACAAAAGTACTCATTTCTTTGCGAAAAACACCATAAAATAGGCAAAAAGTGGCACAAAGATAAGAAAAAATACACTTTTTTAGGGAAAAAGCGAAAAAAGTCAGCAAAAAATTTGGCAGAATGAAGAAAAGTTAGTACTTTTGCACACGCAAATAAGGAACGTCATGTTCTTTACAGAATAAACGCTTCAATAGCTCAGTTGGTTAGAGCACCTGACTGTTAATCAGGGGGTCGTTGGTTCAAGCCCATCTTGAAGCGCAAGAGAGTTTCAGGTTAGCCTCGCAACTCATCTTCTTTCATAGCAAATTGCTTCAATAGCTCAGTTGGTTAGAGCACCTGACTGTTAATCAGGGGGTCGTTGGTTCAAGCCCATCTTGAAGCGCAGAAAAGAGTCGCAAGTTTTACTTGTGACTCTTTTTGTTTATCCACATTTTATCCCACTTTGCATTCTCCATTCCCATTTACAAATACTATATCCGGCAATAACCAGAGAAAGCAAATCGGGTAGGAGGTAAATGTTACTCATAAGAGGCATTTACCTCCTACTTTCGCATTCACCGACCTCCCACACCACCGTACGTGCGGTTCCGCATACGGCGGTTCCTACTTTGGGTGCCATTCGAGATACGAACCCATCAGCGTGACATACCCTGTCTTACGAAGACTATCATTGCTGATAGCCATTTTCAAAATAGGACTGTCTGCTACACGCCAATACCCAAGACGGCTGTTTCCCCACATATAGGCTTGGTATTTATCTATACCACACCTTACGAGGTTGGCAATCCTCGTCTTGACTCTCTTCCAAGACTTCCATATACACATGCGTATTCGTCTGCGCAGCCATTTGTCCGTTTCAAGGAGCAGTTGCTTCATATTTGCAAGATGATAGTACCCCACCCATCCTCGTATGTATTCCTCTAGCTTTTGCTTCCATTTTTCATATCCCCATCCATTGCTCCGATTCGTAAGTTCCTTTAGTTTGGCTTTCATCTTTGCTTTGGATTTGGGATGCACAGTCAGTTGGCATTTGCCTTTGGATACATAGAAGGAGTAGCCGAGGTATTTCACACCACGCACATACGAGACGACCGTCTTCTCCTTGTTCACCTTGAGGTATAGTTTACCTTCTATGAACTTGGTGATGGACTCCTTGACTCGCATTGCCGCTCGCTTGGACTTACAAAATATCATTGAGTCATCGGCATAACGAACAAAGGGGAGACCTCTGCGTTCGAGTTCCTTGTCCAACTCGTTGAGCATGATGTTGCTCAGCAGTGGACTCAACGGTCCTCCTTGGGGAGTTCCCTCCTCACTTGCCTCGAAGAAGCCCTTGTTTATCACACCGCTGCGAAGATATTTGTGTATAAGGCTGACAACCCTCCCATCCTTGATGGTTCGGCTTAGGATTTCTATGAGTTTGCTATGACTCACCGTGTCGAAGAAGCGTTCCAAGTCTAAATCGACAACGTATATATAGCCATTGTCGATTATCTTCTGCGCTCCCCTAAGTGCATCGTGGCATCCTCGCCTTGGGCGGAAGCCGTAACTTCGTGACGAGAACTGTCGCTCATAGATGGGTGTCAAGGTTTGGTTGATGGCTTGTTGCACCAATCGGTCAACCACGGTGGGGATGCCCAACAGGCGCTTCTTGCCATTGTCCTTCGGTATCTCTACTCGACGGACTGGGTTCGGACGGTATGAACCGTCCTGCAAGGAACGTATCAGAGAATCCTTGTTAGCCAAGAGCCAAGGGAGAAGTTCCTCACAAGACATCTTGTCGATACCGCCGCATCCCTTGTTGCGAACCACCGCTTTGTAGGCTTGGTTCAGGTTATCGGGACTAAGGATTCGCTCCAACAAGTGCTCCTTGTCGAATGGTACTTCCACGATGTTGTCTTCACACATCCACATGAAAGTCTGCGCTCCCCCATACCATTCGGATTCCGTCCTAGCTCTTTGGGGGCAGCCATTAACTTTTGCCAATGTTTTCTGCGTTCTTACTTTCATAAGGTATGTTTCATTTACTATCGTTTAATATAGGTTCTGTCCTTCATGCGCTATATCGAAAAGCACACTACTATGACATCTGCTGACTTCTCACGGCTAGCTTTACTCCTTGCCTTTCGCAACATAGCTATTCGACAAGTCCGTGAGACCTCCTCGGATAAGGGCATTGTCTTTCCATCTTATACCCACTTCATTTACACCAACCGTTCCGAATAGCTATAGGGCTTTGGTTTGTATAGCAACCTTACCCACGGTCATATGCCTTGTATGAAGTTTCTGTCCGTTAGGTCAGATGTTTGCCGCCGGCTTCTTTCAGATTTCACCTCACGATGAACACCCTTGCCTTTGGCTATGTAATTCCCGCTATTAGGGCTTACTCGGGACTTGCACCCGTTAGACAATGCTCGTGCCGAGCATACTATCAAAAAAGGCACATTCCGATCGGAATGTGCCTTTATATATAATAATGTGTCTAATACGCAGATTATTCTACATCATTGTTGTGATCCAAAGAGTCGTTGAACCCCTTAGGAGCCTGCTCATCATTACGATGCTCGTAACGACGTGGCTGACGAGCTGGACGCTCACCGCGACCTTCATGACGCTCATCACGACGACCGCGACGCTCACCGCGCTCAGGACGTGGACGACGCTCACGCTCTACATAGCCCTCTGGCTTCTCCATCAATACACGATGAGAAAGTTTGTACTTGCCAGTCTTAGGATCAATCTCCATCAACTTCACCTTGATCTTGTCGCCTTCCTTGATGCCAGCCTCTTCAACTGTCTCAAGACGCTTCCAATCAATCTCAGAGATGTGGAGCAAACCATCCTTACCAGGGAGAATCTCTACGAAGCAACCGTAAGGCATAATAGAGCGAACAGTACCCTCGTAAACCTCACCAACCTCAGGAACAGCTACGATAGCCTTGATCTTAGCCAAAGCTGCATCGATAGAATCCTTGTTAGGAGCAGATACCTGGACGTGACCCTTACCATCAGTCTCCTCGATAGTGATTGTCGCACCAGTATCCTCCTGCATCTGCTGGATAATCTTACCACCAGGGCCGATGACAGCACCGATGAACTCCTTAGGGATATCGAATGCTACGATACGTGGAACCTGTGGCTTCATCTCAGCACGTGGCTCAGAGATAGTCTCCATCATGCAGTTGAGGATGTGCTCACGACCAGCCTTAGCCTGCATCAAAGCCTCCTCAAGAATCTCGAAGCTCAAACCATCACACTTGATATCCATCTGTGTAGCAGTCAAGCCATCGCGGGTACCAGTGGTCTTGAAGTCCATATCACCCAAGTGGTCCTCATCACCGAGGATATCACTGAGGATAGCGTACTTGTCCTCACCTGGGTTCTTGATAAGACCCATAGCGATACCAGAAACTGGCTTCTTCATAGGAACACCTGCATCCATCAGGGCGAGAGTACCGGCACAAACAGTAGCCATAGAAGAAGAACCGTTAGACTCCAAGATCTGGCTTACCAAACGTACTGTGTAAGGGAAGTCTGTAGGAATCTGGCCCTTCAAACCACGCCATGCCAAGTGGCCGTGACCAATCTCACGACGGCCTACACCGCGCTGAGCCTTAGCCTCACCTGTTGAGAATGGAGGGAAGTTATAGTGAAGGAGGAAGCGCTGGTAGCTCTTCTCGAGCACACCGTCGATAAGCTTCTCATCCATCTTTGTACCAAGAGTACATGTAGAGAGAGACATAGTCTCACCACGCTGGAAGATAGCGCTTCCGTGAGGCATTGGGAGTGGAGATACCTCGCACCAGATAGGGCGGATTTCTGTAGTAGCACGGCCATCAAGACGCAAGCCCTCATCGAGGATGCAACGGCGCATAGCATCGCGCATTACGTCATCATAGTAACGGGTAGCCTCAGCGTGCTTCTCCTCCAAGTCTTCCTCAGAAAGATCGGTATGAGCAGCGTCATACTTCTCGAGGAAATCAGCCAAAACCTTGTCGAAAGCATCCTGACGTGCATGCTTCTCCAAAGCCTGGTGGTTGATATCATAAGCTGGCTTGTAAAGCTCAGACTTAATCTGCTCACGGAGTTCCTCATCGTTGATCTCGTGGTCATACTCACGCTTCACGTCAGTACCCTTCTCCTTAGCCAACTCATACTGGAGTTCGCACATAGGCTTGATAGCCTCGGCAGCCACCTTGAGGGCACCAATGAGATCCTGCTCAGAAACTTCCTTCATCTCACCTTCTACCATCATGATATTGTCCTTGGTAGCACCAACCATGATATCCATGTCTGCCTCTTCCATCTGCTGGAATGTAGGGTTTACAACATACTCACCATTGATACGAGCTACACGAACCTCAGAGATATAGTACTCGAAAGGAATATCTGAACAAGCCATGGCAGCTGAAGCAGCGAAACCTGCGAGGGCATCTGGCTGGTCAACACCATCGGCTGAGAGCAACATTACCTGTACGTAAACTTCTGCATGGTAGTTAGAAGGGAAAAGTGGACGCAAAGCACGGTCCACAAGACGAGAGGTAAGGATTTCCTCATCGCTGGCTTTGCCTTCGCGCTTGGTGAAACCACCAGGGAAACGACCTGCAGCACTGTACTGCTCACGATAATCTACTTGCAAAGGCATAAAATCTGTACCCGGAACTGCATCCTTTGCTGCACAAACAGTTGCGAGAAGCACTGTGTTACCCATGCGGAGAACCGCAGCACCATCAGCCTGTTTTGCAACTTTTCCGGTCTCAATTGTGATGGTTCTTCCATCAGGCAACTGAACACTTTTTGTAATTACGTTCATCTAAATTAAAAAACTTATTGTTTTGTCTAACATCTAAAATATCTAAAACGCTGCAAAGATACCTCTTTAATTATTAATAAACAAATAAATCAGCAATTATTTTCCACTTTTTTTAATAATTTATCTATAGAAGGTGCATTATTCGCAATTTTATTACTATCTTTGCACTCGATAATTTTGCAAAATAATAAAATTCATGAAGATAACTAGACTCTTTTCAGTGGCAGCGATTATGGTAGCTGCACTGGCTTTGACTTCTTGTAACAACAAGAAATTCCACATCAACGGCAATATCACAGAGGCTCAGGACTCTATGCTCTATCTGGAGAACATCAGCCTGAACGGTCCTGTGAAAATCGACTCTGTGAAACTGGGCGAGGATGGCGCCTTTGCCTTCGACGAGGCTGCCATGGACTCTGTTACCCCAGAGTTCTACCGCTTACGCATCGCCAACCAAACCATCAATCTTTCCATCGATTCTACAGAAACTGTCAAGGTAAAGGCGGCTTATCCGCAGATGAGCTTCAAATACGAAGTGGAAGGTTCTGAAAACTGCAACAAGATCAAGGAGTTGTCTCTTAAGCAGATGACTCTCCAGAGCAATATCAACGGGCTCGTGAAAGATCCTAACATCGGCAACGATTCTATCGAATCCATCGTAGGCCGCATGCTCCAGGCTTACAAACAGGACATCAAGACCAACTACATCTTCAAGGAGCCAATGAAGGCATACGCTTACTATGCGCTCTTCCAAACTGTACAGTTGGGCAATGTGAATACGCTTATCTTCAACCCTCGCAACAACAAAGACGACGTGAAGGTATTTGCTGCCGTAGCAACCAGTTGGGACACCTACTATCCTGGCGCTGAGCGTGGCAAGAACCTCCACAATATCGCCATCGAGGGAATGAAAGACATCCGCATCATCGAGAACCAGATGGCACAGCAGCAGATTGAGGCCAGCAAGGTGAGCGTAAACGGATGCATCGAACTTGCACTTCAGGACAACAAGGGACAGGTACGCCGTCTCTCCGACCTCAAGGGCAAGGTGGTACTGCTCGACTTCCATCTCTTCGCCAGCAAAGAGAGCACCAAGCGCATCATGATGTTGCGTGAACTCTACAACAAGTATCATGCTGCCGGACTGGAGATTTATCAGGTATCAGTAGACCCTGACGAGCACTTCTGGAAGACCTCTACCGCTGCCATCCCTTGGATTTGCGTACGCGATGAAGATGGCATTCAGGGCAAGAGTCTGGCTCTCTACAATGTCCAGAGCATTCCTACCTTCTTCCTGATCGACCGCACCAACACCCTGCAGGCACGTGATGCACAGATTAAGGACATAGAGGCAGCCATCAAGAACCTTCTTTAAGATAACCAGGAGTTAGAAGTTTGGAGAAAACAGTTTCGGCTTTTCATCTTCCAGCTTCTAACTCTTATTCTTTAACGTCAGTTCTGTATCTGCTTTCATGATAACATAGATGGCAATATCAGAATACGAACTATACAAGGAACTTAAGAACAAAAAACGATAAACTTTTAAACCCTAAAAAATGAATAAGAAATTTTTAGCAATGGCAGCCTTGGGGCTTATCACAATAGGAGCGCAGGCTAAAGTAAAGTTGCCACACATCTTGGGTGACAACATGATTTTACAGCAAAACACAGAGGCTAGCCTCTGGGGATGGGACAAACCAGGAACCACCGTAGAGGTAACCACCTCATGGTCTGGGCAGAAATATTCTGCCAAGACCGGAAAGGATGGCAAATGGGCTATCAAAGTACAAACCCCGAAGGCGAGCTACACCCCACTCTCCATCACTTTCGATGATGGCGAAAAGACCACTCTCAACAATGTGCTGGCAGGAGAAGTATGGGTTTGTGCAGGTCAGAGCAACATGGAGATGCCTGTAAAAGGATTTGGCAACTGCCCTGTAGAAGGTTACAACAAGGCGGTGCTAGAAGCAAACCAGTACAAAGGCATACATTACGTAAAGATTCCTAGCGTAATGAGCAGTAAGCCGTTAGATGATGCCAACTGCGAATGGAAGGAGGTTAACCCGGAAACCGTAGGCGATGCATCTGCTACAGGATACTTCTTTGCACAGGTAGTAAACAAGACTCTTGATATTCCGGTAGGTCTGGTCATGGCAAACAAGGGTGGAAGCCGTGTAGAAAGCTGGCTCGACCGCGACTACCTGAAGAAGAACACCAAGGAAGAGCTCGACTCTGTAAAGATGACCAAGAACCCTAAGTTTAAGTGGGATTTCCTCTACCCTCTTCTCTGGGGTAACGGAACTTTCCACCCTATCCTCAACTATAGCGTAAAGGGTATTCTCTTCTATCAGGGATGTTCTAACGTGGGCGACCCGGACGGCCAGTATACCAAACGTCTTGCCGACCTCGTTGCCCAGTGGCGCAGAGACTTCAAGCAGGGCGAACTGCCATTCTATTTCGTACAGATTGCACCTTATCATAATGGCGACGTAAATGGCGATTGGGGACCTAAGCTCCGTGAACAGCAGTTCAATGCAGCCAAGGTGATTCCAAACAGCGGCATCGTCTGTACCGAAGACCTGGTTTACCCATACGAGGTTGAGCAGATTCATCCATGTCAGAAACAGCCTGTAGGCGAACGTCTTGCACTCCAGGCACTCAGCAAGACCTATGGCATGAAGGGACTCTTCAGCGAGAGCATGACCTTCAAGGAGATGAAGATTGTAGGTGATACAGTAAAGGTGCATTTCGACAACACCTACGGAGCCTACAACCGCTTTGAAGGTATCGAAGGTTTCGAAGTTGCAGGCGAAGATAAGGTATTCCATAAGGCTACAGCCAAGCACTTCTGGCAGGAAGGCAACGATCCTTGGAATGAGTGCGTCATCGTAACCAGTCCTGAGGTAAAGAAACCAGTAGCCCTTCGCTACTGTTTCCGCAACTTCCAGCTCGGCAATATGGCAAATGCAGGCAACCTGCCTCTCTTCCCATTCCGTACAGATAATTGGTAAATATCAGATAACTAGCGGCCGATCTTTGTTCAGCAGTCAAAGACCGGTCGCTTTTCGATTATAACATGATGATAAATTCTTTTCCATTATACATTAATCATAATATGAGTCACGTATTAGATAAGTTTCAGTTTTGCCCGGTTTGCGGCTCTAATCATTTCGAAATCAACAACATCAAGAGCAAGAAGTGTAAGGACTGCGGATTCTCTTATTACCTCAATCCAAGCAGTGCTACGGTAGCTCTCATACTCAACAGTAAGGAAGAGCTCCTGGCAGTAAGGCGCAAGAAAGACCCAGCCAAGGGAGCACTCGATTTGCCAGGCGGTTTCGTCGACATGGATGAAACAGGTGAAGAAGGTATAGCAAGAGAGGTAAAAGAGGAAACCGGACTGGATGCAACTGACGTTAAGTATCAGTTCAGCTACCCAAATCTCTACCTTTACTCAGGTTTCATGGTTCATACCCTCGATATGTTCTATGAAGTGAAGGTGAAAGACGACACTCATATAGAAGCAATGGACGATGCTGAAGAATCATTCTGGATACCATTGAGCAGACTCAATCCTGATGAGTTTGCATTCGATTCCATACGCAAGGGGCTCCATCGTTATTTGGAAACAAAATTGGGGTAAAAAGGGTTCAATACAGCCAAATATGGCTCCCAAACATTAAAAAAACCAAAAAAAACACCATATAATAAGGTATAAGCAAAAAGTTTACTTACTTTTGCCAACCGAAAAAATTGTGTATAAGCTTATGCAAGAGAATTTAGTAATCGTCGAGAGCCCTGCGAAGGCTAAAAAGATCGAAGAGTTTTTAGGTAAGGACTATAAGGTTATGTCTTCTTACGGTCATATCCGTGACCTGAAGAAGAAGGAACTTAGTATAAACGAGAAAACCATGGAACCTGATTATGAGATTCCAGAGGAAAAGAAAAAACTCGTTACAGAATTGAAAACGAATGCGAAGAAAGCCAAGAAAATCTGGTTAGCATCCGATGAGGACCGCGAGGGAGAAGCCATCAGCTGGCACCTTTGCGAAGTACTGGGATTGGATGAGGAGAAGACAAACCGTATTGTCTTCCACGAGATTACCAAACAGGCTATTCTTGACGCAATCAAGAACCCACGCCATCTGGACATGAACCTGGTGAATGCCCAGCAGGCACGTCGTGTACTCGACCGACTGGTAGGTTTCAAGCTTTCTCCTATCTTGTGGAGAAAGGTTAAGCCAGCCCTTTCTGCAGGTCGTGTACAGAGTGTTGCTGTCCGTCTGATAGTAGAACGTGAGCGTGAAATCCAGAAGTTCCAGAGTGTTCCATACTATCGCGTTACCGCTATTTTCGCCCTGATCAGCGACAGCGGCAATGCAACAGAGGTAAAGGCAGAACTGGACCAGCGTTTCAATACCCACGAAGAGGTTGAAGCTTTCCTTGAGAAGTGTAAAGACGCTAAGTTTATGGTTGAATCTGTAACCAAAAAGCCTTTAAAGCGTTCTCCTGCACCACCTTTTACTACTTCTACTCTGCAACAGGAGGCAGCACGCAAGCTTGGTTTCACCGTTGTACAGACCATGATGATAGCCCAGAAACTTTACGAAAGCGGACGCATCACTTACATGCGAACCGATAGCGTAAACCTCTCTACGCTCTGTTCCAACGCCAGCAAAGATGAGATTATCAGAGAATATGGCAAGGAATACAGCCAGACTCGTGCCTACCACACCAGTTCAAAGGGTGCACAGGAAGCGCACGAGGCTATCCGTCCTACATATATGAATGAACCAACCATCGAAGGAACCGCTCAGGAGAAGCGCCTTTACGAACTCATCTGGAAGCGTACCATCGCATCTCAGATGGCTGACGCACAACTCGAAAAGACAACTATCAACATCAATATCGGCAACACAAGCGAAAAGTTTGTTGCTACCGGCGAGGTTGTTTCATTCGATGGTTTCCTCAAGGTTTATCTCGAGTCAACCGACGATGAAGAGCATGCTGAGGATTCTTCCCACATTCTTCCAGCCCTGAAAGAAGGCGATGAATTGCAGCGCAGAGAAATCCTTGCTACAGAGAAGTATTCTCTGGCTCCTGCAAGATACACAGAGGCCAGTCTGGTGAAGAAACTGGAAGATCTCGGCATCGGCCGTCCATCTACCTATGCTCCAACTATCAGTACCATCCAGCAGCGTCAATACGTAGTAAAGGGTGACAAGACGGGTGAAGAGCGCACATTTACCATAGATTCTCTGAAGGGCATCAAGATAACCCAGAAGTTGAAGAAAGAGATGGCAGGCTCTGAAAAGGGCAAGCTTCTGCCTACTGATATCGGCATCGTAGTAAACGATTTCCTGATGGAGAACTTCCCGAACATCATGAACTACAACTTTACAGCAGACGTAGAGAAGAAGTTTGATGATATTGCAGAAGGAAAGACCGAATGGACCAACTGGATGAAGGATTTCGACAAGGGCTTTGAGCCTGAAGTGAAGGAAGTCCTGGAAGCCCGCAACCAGCACAAAGCCGGCGAGCGCAATCTCGGAAATGATCCAAAGACCGGAAAGCCAGTATTCGTCAAGATTGGCCGTTTTGGACCAGTGGTACAGATTGGTTCTGCAGAAGACAAAGACAAGCCTCAGTTTGCCCAATTGCCATCAGACAAGAGCATCGAAACCATCACCCTGGAAGAGGCTTTGGAACTCTTCAAGCTACCAAGAGAACTCGGTGATTATGAAGGCATTACTGTAACAGTTGGCTCTGGCCGATACGGCCCTTACATCCTCCATAACCGCAAGTATGTTTCTATTCCAAAGGAGGATGATCCGCTGACCATCACACTGGATAGAGCCATCGAACTGATCAAGGAAAAGCGCGAAGCCGAAGAGAAGCGCCATCTCAAAGTTTTCGATGAGGACGATAAGATGGAAATTCTCAATGGCAAGTATGGTCCATACATTGCTTACGACGGCAAGAATTACCGCATTCCAAAGGCAAAACATGAGAGTGCAGAGGAGCTTACATACGAGGAGTGTATGGAAATTATCAAAGCTGCTCCAGAACCAAAGGCTAGAGGCAGAAAGAAATCATAAACATGCCTCATTGACATAGAAACAGAAGAAAATGAAGTCAATCATCATCATAGGATACATGGGCGCCGGCAAGACAACGGTCGGCAAAGCCCTCGCCAAAGACCTTGGCGTTATGTTCTACGATCTCGACTGGTATATCGAGAGCCGAATGCGCAAAACCGTTAAACAAATCTTCGATGAAGTTGGAGAAGAGGGATTTCGCAAGATAGAGCACAATATGCTACACGAAGTGGCAGAGTTTGAAAATGTAGTGGTAAGTTGCGGAGGAGGAACACCATGTTTCTTCGACAATATGGACTACATGAACCAACTTGGCGAAACGTTTTACCTGAAGGCATCTCCAGAGACCCTTCACGCTCATCTGAAGATGGGCAAAGGCGTGCGCCCTCTGCTGCTCAACAAAACACCGGAAGAGGTAGACGAGTTTATCCATGAGCAGCTGAAACTTCGAGAGCCTTACTACGAGAAGGCAAAACACATCATCGATATCAACGTGATGGACAATTATGATAAAATCAACGCTATTGTTCAGCAGATCAGAGACCTGCTGAACATATAGCCGTATCTAATAAAGTAATATATAATAAAGGTAACAAACAAAACTGATTTCCAGCAAGCAAGATTAGAAAATGAAGAAATGGACTATTGAAGACTCGAAGGAGCTCTACAACATCTGTGGTTGGGGTACTTCTTACTTTGGCATCAACGACAAGGGTGATGTCTATGTAACTCCATGCAAGGACAACACACAGATAGACCTGCGCGACATCATGGACGAGTTGGCATTACGCGACATCAACGCTCCCGTACTGCTCCGTTTCCCAGACATCCTCGACAACCGCATCGAGAAGACAGCCAGCTGTTTTCAAAAGGCAAAGGAAGAGTATGGATACAAGGGAGAAAACTTTGTCATCTATCCTATTAAGGTGAACCAGATGCAGCCGGTCGTTGAGGAGATTATCTCTCACGGCAAGAAGTTCAACCTCGGACTGGAGGCTGGCTCTAAGCCTGAACTCCACGCCGTCATCGCCGTACAGGCACAGAGCGACTCGCTCATCATCTGTAACGGCTACAAGGACGAGAGCTACATCGAACTTGCCTTGCTGGCTCAGAAGATGGGCAAGCGCATCTTTATCGTAGTAGAAAAGCTCAATGAGCTGGATATCATCGAAAAGGTAGCCAAAAAGCTCAACGTAAAGCCAAACATCGGTATCCGCATCAAACTGGCTTCTTCAGGTTCAGGCAAATGGGCTGAAAGCGGCGGCGATGCATCTAAGTTCGGCTTGACCAGCGCAGAACTGCTCACAGCCCTCAAGAAGATAGACGAGATGGGGTTCCACGACTATCTGCGCCTTATCCACTTCCATATCGGAAGTCAGATTACCAAGATTCGCCGCATTCAGACTGCTCTCCGTGAGGCAGCCCAATTCTATATTAGCCTCCACAAGATGGGCTACAATGTAGATTTCGTAGATTGCGGTGGCGGACTCGGTGTAGATTACGACGGCACCCGCTCTTCAAGCAGCGAGAGTTCCGTAAACTACTCTATCCAGGAGTATGTGAACGACTGTGTCTATACATTCGTAGATGCAGCCAATAAGAACAATATCGAGCACCCTAACCTCATCACCGAGAGCGGCCGTTCGCTCTCTGCCCATCACTCAGTCTTGGTTATCGATGTCTTGGAGACAGCTTCCCTGCCAGAAATGCCAGAGGAGTTTGAGGCGAAGGAGACTGACCACCAGCTGGTGAAGGATCTTTATGAAATATGGGACAACCTGAATCCTCGCAACATGCTGGAAGACTGGCATGATGCCGAGCAGATTCGCGAAGAGGCATTGCAGCTTTTCTCTCACGGCATCGTAGATCTGAAGACCCGTGCAGAGATTGAGGCAATGTACTGGAGCGTGTGCCACGAGATCAACAATCTTGCCAAGCACATGAAGCATGTACCAGAAGAACTCAGAGGATTGGATAAGATTCTTGCCGACAAGTATTTCTGCAACTTCTCTCTGTTCCAGAGCCTGCCAGACAGTTGGGCTATCGACCAGCTCTTCCCTATCATGCCTATCCAGCGTCTGAACGAGCGTCCTACCCGCAACGCTACCTTGCAGGACATCACCTGCGACAGCGATGGAAAGATTGCCAACTTCGTTACCGACGGACATATCGGCAACGTTCTTCCTCTTCATCCATTGAAGAAGAACGAACCATATTATCTCGGTGTATTCCTCGTTGGTGCCTATCAGGAGATTCTGGGCGACATGCACAATCTCTTCGGCGACACCAATGCTGCCCACATCTCTGTAAAGGACGGCAAATATAGCATCGACCAGATATTCGATGGCGAGACCGTAGAGGAGGTATTGGATTACGTACAGTACAATCCGAAGAAACTCGTCCGCCAGTTGGAGCAGTGGGTAACCAAGAGTGTGAAGGAAGGTAAGATTTCGCTCGATGAGGGCAAGGAATTCCTGGGCACCTATAGAAATGGTCTCTTCGGATACACATATCTTCAGTAAGAATTAACAGTTGATAGTTAATAGTTTACAGCAAGATTGCCCTATAAACTATTAACTATAAACTATAAACTAAACTTAAAGATGGAAAAAGTAACAGTAGTAAAGGTAGGCGGTGCCATCGTTGAAGACAGCGAGCAGCTGGCACAGCTCTTGAAGGATTTCGCAGCCATTCCTGGCAAGAAAGTATTGGTACATGGCGGTGGCCGCCGTGCCACTAAGGTAGCCGCAGCCCTCGGCATCGAGAGCAAGATGGTGAACGGCCGCCGCATCACTGATGCAGACATGCTGGAAGTGGTAACAATGGTTTATGGCGGTCTGGTCAACAAGAACCTGGTTGCCAAGCTCCAGGCTAACGGTGTGAATGCTCTCGGTCTGACCGGTGCTGATATGGACGTAATCCACAGTCACAAGCGTCCGTTGAAGGACGGTATCGACTTCGGATTCGTGGGCGATGTAGAGCGTGCCAACGGCAAGATGCTCCAGACCCTTATTAATGAAGGTATTACTCCAGTGATGGCTCCATTGACCCATGACGGCAAGGGCAACATCCTCAACACCAATGCCGACACCATAGCCAGCGAGACTGCCAAGGCTCTGGCTCCTTACTACGATGTGACATTGATATATAGTTTTGAAAAGAAAGGCGTGCTCAGTAATCCTGAGGATGACGACAGCGTGATTCCAGTGATTACCCATGCCGATTTTGAGAGATATAAAGCAGATGGTACCGTGGCAGGCGGCATGATTCCTAAGTTGGAGAATGCGCTTGCAGCCATCGATGCTGGTGTGAAAGAGGTGATTATCACCCTTGCTACCGCCATCGACGGAAAGCACGGAACGGTGATTAAGTGAAGAACGAAGAGTGAAGAATTCATCACCTTTTTTCTTAACAAGAGTTAAAAATAGAAATAAATTAAGATTGGTTGTAACTTTCTTATAGCATAGTCGTCATTAATTATAGAGGGATGAAAGAAATCAGTTTCCAGAACGATGTTTTGCCGCTGAAGAACAAACTCTTCAGGCTGGCCCTTCGCATTACTCTCAACCGGGAGGAAGCGGAAGACGTTGTGCAGGATACGCTGATTAAAGTCTGGAACGCCCGCGACAGATGGCTGGAGCTTGACTCCATCGAGGCATACAGCCTCACCATCGCTCGCAACCTCTCGCTCGACCGCATCAAGAAGATGGAAAATCAGAATGATTCGCTGGAAGAGCAGAATACAGAAAGGTTAGACGAAAACACTTCTACCCCCTCAGAAAGGATGATTCAGAAAGACAAACTGGACATCGTAAGGAATATCATCGACGAGTTGCCTGAAAAGCAGCGCAGCTGTCTGCAGCTTCGAGACATCGAAGGAAAGTCCTACAAGGAAATAGCAGACATCCTCTGCATCACGGAAGACCAAGTAAAGGTGAACATCTTCAGGGCTCGTCAAACAGTCAAACAAAGATTTCAACAATTCGACAGATATGGATTATAAGTACATCAACCAACTTTTGGATCGCTACTGGAAGGGCGAGACTTCTCTCGAAGAAGAGGAGATTCTCCGTGCATTCTTCAGCCAGGACGAGTTGCCTGCCGAGCTGAAGCCATACCAAGCGCTCTTCTCTTACGAGATGGGCGAGGCTAAGCAAGAGGCGCTGGGTGATGACTTCGACCAGAAGATGATGGCGATGATTGAAGATGAATATACCAAGAAGCCTAACAAGGCAAAGGTGATTTCTTTGACAGAGCGCCTGAAGCCTCTCTTCAAGGCTGCTGCCGTGGTAGCTATCATCCTGACATTGGGCAATGCTGCTCAGGTACCTTTCCAGAGCAATGACATTGATTCTGTTGAAAACGTAGGATACATCAAGAGTGGCAAGGGCGTGTCCGTAGCCATGGGAGATTCTGCTTCGGTTGATTCTATGCAACGCACAGGCATCGATCAGGTAAGCACTCCAACAACGTCTCCAACGTTATTAAAGTAGATTATTTCTATGCTTTCTCTATAAAAAATCATGTTTAGTAAAACAATTCTGAAGCTGTGAAGTTTCAATTCTCTCAAATTTTTCATAACATACTAACGTAATAGGGCTGCCAGGATGTACTGGCAGCCCTTACTTATTTTATATATTTTGCACGCAAGCGTATGATAAAGGATACACAAGTGGCTCAATTTATTGCTACTGCGAAGCTTCATTTAAGTCTCCTTCCGGTCATCATTGATGACTCTTACTTACCTCAATATAAGACACTTAACCTGTTTAAGAAGGAGCGTTTGAGAGGTTATTTTTCCAGATGGGGGTTAACAGAGTTAACAGTTAACAGCCCAGAATGTATACTTCCCCCCACTCACATATAATAATAAGTATATATATTTATATATAATATAAGGTATGGGAGAGGGGGAGGATGCAAAAAACAGCTGTTAACTGTTAACCTGTTAACCCTTTGCCCCTTTTGTTAACATAGTTTTCTTCTCCAGAACTCACCGTTTCTCGGTGCAGAAGTCATCGTTTTCTTTTTGGGAATACATCGCTTGCCGGATAGAAATCCTTGCCATTACTTGTTATTTTTTTCTGGCGAAATCAGCCATTTTTGTTTATTGCCAATAAATAAATCTGCGGTTTTTTATTTACCCTCAAATCCGCAACCTATAGGGTTTAGTGGGATTTTGCTTGCAAAACGACGAAATTCATTTTATTGTACATATTTCTTGCACAACAGAAATGTCGCAGACACAAAATCCCCTTACCCCATAAAGCGACTTGAGGTAATACGCTGGTTTAACCAGAAAAGCATGGTCTTTAACCAAAGTCTGTCTTGAACAGGTTGGCATAAGCATTGTTGTCTGAGTAAATGTTCAATACATGCCTACGTGATGTCTTAATCCATTTCGCAGGAACAGATATGAACTTGAAAACAAAGGTCTTGATTCTGCTGGTGGCACACAATCCAAATTCATGGGTTTTCAATCTCTGCATAATAGCTTTGTAGAAGTTTCTGATGAGAGCTGTCATAAGCAGGAATACAGTATTCTGTGCCATGAACGATTTTGGCAATCGATTCCAGCCAAAGCCATTGTTCATGTCATCGAAGATGCGTTCCTTGCCACCACGAAGATTGTAGAATTCCACGATGTCTCTTGCACTCGACTTGTAATCGTTAGTCAGTATACATCTGTAGGTATATTCGCCTTCCCAAATGTCAAGGTCTCCCTCTATTCGCCTTTGTCTCTGTATGACAAGACGATACGGTTTTCCTTTCCATTTCTCAACAAGGATAGAATTCAACTCAAACTCAATACCGTTGATTTCAACAGTTTTCCATCCAGTTAAGGCAAACATGGAATCGTAGAAAGAAGAGCATCTGTTGGCACGAATATAAAAATGCCTGCAATGAGCCTCTACCATATCTACGATTTCCTCCGAACATGAGCCGCAATCCATGCGGGCACGAGAAATATATATTTCCGAAGCCTCCAATCGCTTGAAGATTCTTTCCAAAGTTTCTTTTGGTTGAAGCGCACGTTTGTGTTGCCGTCTCTATTTTCAATACCAACAATCATGTCGTTAATGACAGCTACACCTGGACTATAGCCCAAGAACTTCTTGTAGGTTGGTTTTGCATCATACTTCTCTGTTTCAATGAACTGATGGTCAAAGTCAAAATCATACTCTTGACCGGATTTCAATTGACCAGTAGCAAGCAGGGCATTGACCAGTAAGCAGTTCATCTTGTCTGCAGTATTGAAATCATAGGATTTGCCAGAAGCAGACTTATAGGTGATGCTCTTAAAAGTCAGTTCTTCGATAGCACGTAATATGGTGTCTGCGCTGCAAGTGCGAAGAGTTGGATGAAGAGACAAATGTTTCATCAGGTGAGTTGTAACATCCTCAATACATGAGCCACCACAAAGATATACGCACATCAGAGAGCGTAGAATCTCGCTATATTGATAACCAAACATAGTGCATCTCAATCCCAAGGTGGAATCTATGGTTTGAGCTAAAAGAGCATCAAATTGCTCCATAATCGAAAAAATTCCCCCAAAAGGAGTGAGTTTCTCAGATTTTATTTGTACTTTTGCCATGTCATTCAGAATTTTGTTTGTTTTTATTTTACAACACTAAGATAAGTGAAATTTCTGACATGGCAAAATCCTGAGCAACTTTTTGTTGCTCAGGTGCTTATAAAAAATATTAAATTATAGTGTTGCGGAAATTAGGTTTACTGGCAATAAACAAATCGAATATAAGTTCTATCATCAAAGCTCTTATTGCCCTCTACGATGCCCTTGGTGGCGATAAAGGAACGGATGTTCTGAGGGTCGTTGGCTATCTGCTCTGCCAATGCCGCCTCGCTCGCTGCCAAGGTTGGCTTCAGGAACGGATATCCATCGCTCGCCAATACAATCTCGGAGGAAGAAGATGGAATTGTACCTGATGCAGAAGCGGAGTCAGAGCAAGGGACAGAATCTGATGCTGGAACAGAATCCTGAACAGAACTAGAAGCTGAAACAGAGACAACCTTCACTCCCTCCCGATAGATAGGAAATCCATCAATAACCGTATAGGTCTGGTTCTGCCCCGAAAGCATCGCCTTGATAAGCAATGGCTCTATCTGCTTTCTAGCCTCAGCAGGCGAAAGGCCCTGCTCTATCAGTTCTACCCTCTTTCTGGCAATCTCCTGCTCATAAGGCTTGCCGTTCTCATAAAGCTTGCCATCGATGATTGCCTGGCAATCGCCCACCATCCAGACTTCATTCCTTGTCCGGCTATAAAGGATAGCCGAAGCTGTTAGGCGCTCTTCGGGATGCTCCTTCAACCACTCTTCCACCCCAAGCTTTTCATACACCTTATTATATATATACGCCGTTACGCCCTGGCAGAATTCATCTACCGAGGCATCCGCCTTCAGTTCCTCCCGGATATACTCCGAGATAAGCATCATGGCGTATCTTCCGTTCTTCATATCAGGATTGAGATGCTTCGGCGTCTTGCTCGTACTGCCATCTATCACAGCGATGAAATCATCGGTAACTACCATTCCATCCTCACAAGCCTCCTGGCTCTTCTTTCCTATGATACTGCTTTCTATTATCTTCATAAAATCTACTTATCTATCCGGTTATATATCTGAAAAAAGGCTACCCATCCAGGTAACCTTTTTACTCGTTTATTTATCTCTTAAGCCTTCACCTTCTTTAATCTGATAACCAGCTGTATGAAACTTGGAATCATGATGCAGAGAGAGAAACCTACGGCATAATACATGGTTTTCTCATCGCCATGGAAGAGGTCGATGAGTTTGCCATCGCTCTGAGGCATGATATTGGACAGGACATACGCCATCGTATTATTCACCCAGTGGAGCAGGATGCCCGGAACAAGACTCTTGGTGCGATAATACATCCAACCCAGGAGTAAGCCCAGCAGGAGGGCATTGACAAACTGCGCTACGTTGGCGTGAACCAGACCGAAGATGGCAGCCGAAATCATGATGGCTACCCAATGGTTCTTCTTGCTCATAAGACCCAGCAGAGTGCGGAGAACGGCTCCACGGAACACAACCTCCTCAGCAAAAGGCGCCAGAACGCCGATAGCCACATAGCCCCAAGGCTCCTTCATGAGCGATGCGAATATCTGCTCGGTATTTTCGTCCATCTCGATGCCTATCTGCTCATATATGACCCCCAGAGGAATGATGGTTCCCAGGGTGAACAATGCCACCCAGAGAAGCGTTGCCCAAGGCTTGGAAAGCAGATAATCGCGGGTCAGCGGTGTCCACTTCGTCTTCAGGAAGATGGCGAGGGTGATAACGTTGCTGAACGCTGAGGTAAGCGCCGTCAGGATAGGATTGCTGCCCGAACTGATAGCCAGGAGCGTTGCCTGGTAACCTTCGCCCTTAATGCCCGCCCAGATTCCTACGCCAGCATACATCACGATAATCTGTACTACTATAAATATAATCAGGTAGAGGACGATATCCGTCAAACCTCTCTTTAAATTAATCTTTGCCATTGCTTTTACTGTTTATAATTAATCGTTTATAGTTAATAGCATTCTCGCTATCATTCCGCTTTCTTTTCAAAGAGATCCAGCACGGTCTGCTCATCCTCTTTCAGCTGCGCCGCCAACTCCTCGGGACTGTCAAACTTCTGTTCGCCCCTTATTCGCTTCACGAAGCTTACGAGCAAGAGCTGGTCATAAATATCCCCGTCGAAATTGAAGATGTGCGTCTCTAGCGTCAGTTGTCTGCCATTGAAGGTTGGGCGATTGCCCACATTCATCATTCCCCGTTTCCATACCACCGTATTCTCCAGTCTTACCCTTACGGCATAGACACCAGGGGCAGGAATCAGCTGTCCGAAGTGAGAGATGTCGAGATTGGCTGTAGGGAAACCGAGCTTTCTGCCTTCATGGAATCCATTCACCACCTTTCCGATGAGGGTGTAAGGGAATCCGAGGCACTGGGCAGCCATCTCCACTTCTCCCTCTTTCAGGAAAGAGCGGATGACGGAAGAAGAGATATTGATGCCGTCTATCTGGAAAGCTTCGTTCCTGATTACCTCGATGCCCATCTCCCTGGCGTAGCGCACGTAATCTTCGAAAGTCTCCTCGCGGTTGTGACCGAAGCGATGGTCGTAGCCGATGAAGAGTTTCCTTACGTTGAGATGGTCGTGGAGCACCTGCTGCATAAACTCTCTTGCCGACATGGCAGCCATCGCCTTGTCGAAATGCAGCACCACAGCATTATCCACTTCCGTCTTCGAAAGCAGCAGCAGCTTGGAGTCGAGTGTGCTCAGCATCTCTGGCTGATAATCTGCCTGCAATACCTTGCGGGGATGCGCATCGAAGGTGATGACGGTGGATTGCAAGCCTTCCTTTCGTGCCGTCTCTACGAGATGATGAATCAGGAACTGATGTCCCCGATGCACCCCATCGAAGAAACCGATGGTTGCCACACAAGGCGGCAACTGCACGATATCATTATAATGTATTGTATTCATAAGGACTGTCTTTAACATTCATATCAGAAGAATAACTCCGATGGATTATCTTCTCTTTGCTATCATTCTCTTAAAAGTTCTCCACAGCTCGCCCGCCCAAAGTACAACGGAGGTTGAGCCGATGATGAGCAGCCACTCGTGGAGCGACAATGGTGTGGTGCGGAACATTTCACCACCAAAGGTTACGATAATCCACTGACCCACCAATACCAGTACAAGCACCAGAATCATTCCCTTATCCTTCAGGAAATGGCGGAAAGCAGTATGATGGCTCATCAGCGCCTTGGCATTGAAGAGGTTCCAGAACTGAATCATCACGAAGGTGGTGAAGAACATGGTCAGCTCATGCACATCTACTCCACCCTTGCCTCTGCGCTCACAGTAAACCAGCAGGGCAAACATAACGAGGAAGAAGACGATGCCGCAGAACAGAATGCCGAAACCGATGCTCTTGTTGATGATGAAATCGGATGCCTTGCGTGGTTTATCCTTCATCACCTCGTGAGATGGAGGCAATGAGGCAAGTGCCAAGGCTGCGAAGGTATCCATGATAAGGTTCACCCAGAGAATCTGAGTAACCGTCAGAGGCATCTCGGTTCCGATGACTGAGCCGCCAAGCACCAGCAGGAGGGCTACCACGTTTACTACCAACTGGAAGAAGAGGAAGCGCTGCAGGTTGCGATAGAGCGAGCGTCCCCACATCACGGCGTTGGCGATAGACTTGAAGGAATCATCGAGCAGGGTCATATCCGAAGCCTCCTTAGCTACGGAAGTTCCCGAACCCAGCGACAAGCCCACGTGAGCATAGTGAAGCGCCGGAGCGTCGTTGGTACCGTCGCCTGTTACTGCAACCACCTCGCCACGCTTCTGGAGCATGGCCACCAGTCGCTGTTTATCGGTAGGACGGGCACGGCTCATCACACGGATATCCTTTGCCCGTTCGTAAGCCTCTTCATCAGAAAGAGCCTCCCACTGTTCGCCCGTAATCATCTGCTGGTCGAGCGAGGTCAGAGAGCCATCTGCTCCGATATTCTCAGGTTCATCTTCGAAGACACCTATCTGCTTGCCTATCTCCAAGGCGGTGGCAGCCGTATCACCCGTAACCACCTTCACCTCGATACCCGCATGGCGGCACTCCTGCACAGCAGCAGGAACATCCGGACGGATAGGATCGGCAATGGCTGCAATGGCCTGCAACTGAAGGTCGTTGGCATCGAGAAGTGCTACCACTTCGGCAGTAGAGGTTCTGGAAGTTCTCATGATAGAAGCTTCTATCTTCTTATAGGCGAACGCCAGGGTTCTCATAGCCTTATGCTGCCACTCATCGAGTTCTTCGACTGACTGTCTCTGCATTCTATCTTCGATGATGCATTTCTTCATCACGATTTCAGGCGCACCCTTTACGAAGAGATAGGTCTCGCCATCAACTTCTGCCAAGGTTGCCATCATCTTTCTTTCGGTAGAGAAAGGCAACTGCTTGAGCACATTCACCTGCTTGCGGAGTTCTTCATAATCCTTGCCCTGGGCATCGAGCCAGAGCAAGAGAGCCGACTCGGTAGGGTTTCCGATAGGTTTGCCGTCATTCAACTCGGCTGTAGAGTTGAGGGCAATGGCAGTATCGAGCAGCGCCTCATCGCCCTGCTTGAGTTCCAGGGCACTCACCTGCATCTTGTTCTGGGTAAGCGTACCGGTTTTATCGGTACAGATCACGGTAACGGCACCCATGGTTTCGCAGGCATGGAGCTTGCGCACCAGATTGTTCGACTTCAGCATTCTTCGCATGTTGAGCGCCAGAGAAAGGGTAATCGCCATCGGCAATCCCTCCGGCACCGCCATCACAATCAGGGTAACAGCCATCATGAAGTATTTCAGCACGATTTCTGCCATATAGAAATAATCCTTGCCACCCCATGCCGGGTTGGTGAGGATATCGTGAATCAGGAAGATGAAGAAGGCTGCCACAGATACTACAGAGCCTACCTTGGAAATCATCTTAGCCAACTTGTCGAGCTGCATGTGAAGCGGTGTCTCCACCGAAGTCTGTTCGGTAGATTTTTTCGCCACCTTACCAATCTCGGTAGCATCGCCCACGGCAGTAACCACGAACTCGCCCCTGCCATTCATCACCATGGTAGAACGGAGGATGACGTTGCGAGGATAGGCTCCATCGCCACCGCCTTCCAGCGATTTCTCGGCAACAGGTTCACCCGTAAGGGCAGATTCATTAATCTGCAGATCGTTGCAGACGATGAGTTCGCCATCGGCAGGCACCTCGTCGCCCACTTCCACAAGCACCACATCTCCCACCACTACATCGTGGCGCGGAATCTCCATCACCTTTCCATTGCGACGCACCTTAACCGGCTGCTCTTCGCTGAGCGCCGTAAGCAGATTAAACTTCTTGGCTGCATCGCGCTCAAAGTAGAAGCCAACGGTAGTAGCAAGGAAAACTGCCACGAAGATACCGATGGTCTCCATGAAATTCTTTTCGATAAAAGCAAGGATGAGAGATACGAAAGCCGCCACAAGAAGTATCTGGATAATCGGGTCGCGATATTTATCCAAATACAGTTTCCATAATGAAGTACGTTGAGGAGGGGTGAGCACGTTTTTGCCATGCTGTTCCCTACTCTGTTTTACTTGTTCGTCGGTAAGACCGATTCTTTTGTTTTTGTCTATGTCCATTTCAGAATAGATATACTTTTCTTTTTTGTGTACGATTAATAAGTACATACGCACGTGTGCGCACATAATTTGGTGCAAAGATACGCTATTTTTCTGATTCTAAGAAAATTTTTAAGATTTTATTTGGTTATTTGCCCAAAATCTAGTATCTTTGCACTCGAATTTGATAAAAATTCAACGGACTTGTAGCTCAGTTGGTTAGAGCAACAGACTCATAATCTGGAGGTCCTAGGTTCAAGCCCTAGCTGGTCCACAAGGTTAAGCATCTGAATATTAGATACTTAACCTATTTTTATTTCTAGACTTTTCTGGATTAAGAAATACAATCACCAGAGCTTTTCCTCTTCATTTGCTACATTGTTGACTGATTGTTGACTAATTAAATTAAACGTAACATGCTGACAATCAAAGCAGAAATTAAAAAAGGAGAGCTTAAAGCAAATGGTACTTACAATGTAAAGATACGCTTTACGCTCAATCGTAAGGTGAAGAGACTATCATCTAGTCTTTTCGTTTCTCCAAAGGACTTAACTAAATCTGGAGATTTCAAGAAAACAACCAAGATTTACAAGGAGATTGAGAACTTAGTACAAGGGTACAAGAACAAGTGTAATGAAATGCAGGTTGATTTAAACAGCTATTCCCTTGATGATATTTTCAAGCACCTAAAGTTTGAGGATATGAAAGACAAGGAGATTGACTTTATTGACTTTTCCAGAAAGTGGATAGCTAAGGCTACCATAAAAGGAGCAAACAATTACAAAACCGTTCTCAACTCACTCACTTCATTTATTGGACGTGACAGCCTCAACATTTCAGAAATCAATTTATCCTTTATCACAGGATATGCTGATTATATAAAGAAATGTAGAGAAGCTAAAATAGAGAAGTTGGAGAAAGCAGGGAAGCGTGTTCCATCTAACAGAATGATGTCTTTATATTTAGGCAGTTTACGACACCTATTTAAGGAGGCACAGAAGGAATACAACAACTACGACAATGGTTTGATACTTATTCCATCATCCCCTTTCGACAATTTCAAGATTCCGAAACAGGAGGCAACCCGAAAGAGAGCACTTGATAAAACCACTATCAAGAAGATTTATGCTCTTCCATATAGGAATACAAGCAAAGGCATCAAGGGGACGTGCAGATACGACCTAGCTAAAGATTGCTTTATCTTATCCTTTGGGCTAATCGGCATGAACTCTGTTGACCTTTATAACGTGACAGATTACAAAGATGGTAAGCTGACATACTACAGAACCAAGACCAAAGCACGTAGAAATGACAAGGCGAAAATGGTGGTTAATGTTCCTCCTATGCTGAAGCCTTTGATTGAGAAGTACAGAGACAAATCTGGCAAACGAGTCTTCAACTTCTATCAATATTACGCAAACGACAAAGGTTTCAATAAGGCGATAAATCGAGGCTTGAAAGAAATTGGTTCAGAATTAGCTATAGATGATTTGGAGTTTTACGCTGCAAGACATTCATGGGCTACCCTAGCCATCAACAAGGTTGGCATAGACAAATTCACTGTCCATGCAGCACTCAACCACGTTGATGAGTCTATGAGAGTGACCGACATTTATATCGAGCGAGACTTTCAGAACGAAAACAAAGCCAATGCTAAGGTCGTAAAATACGTTTTTGGGACTAAATAACAAAGATTTCCTCACTTACATTTGCGTAAGTGGGGATTTTTTTTTAAATTTGTGGCAAAAAAGATACATTTTTATATGGAACAAGAAAATAATAAGCTTAACAGCATACCTATGCTATCAGAAATTATAGATATGACAAATGAAGAAATCTGTAATCTGACACAATTTGAGTACATCAATGAAATTGTAAGTTCATTTAGCATAGGGGAAAAATCCCCTATGCATCCTACAGTTATATTTGCATTAAGATACAATTATGCCATTACAACAAAAGAGGAAGCACTAAGACAGTCTGAGCCTAACTATTATTCCTCACATAAAGAAAACATTGAGACTGCAAAAAGCTATATCGATTGCTATATAAATGGATTAGGAGATAGTTTCACAATTAGAACAATATGGAAAAGGTACATAGATAATACATATTTATTAAAAACCTTGGAAACTTATAGTTTTGAAACTATTAAATTCTGGTTTTTGCTAATATTCATATATGACTACTTAGAGAATGCTAAAATAGACATGGGGCATAGCATCCTTAACTCTATAGCTAATTCAAAAAAGATTACAATAGAAATGAAGAACAAAGAAAAGAAGACCATTGACGGTACTTCAACTTTATCAAATTTGAAATTTCTCTTCAACAAATTAGATAGTCTTTCAACATTGGCTATAGAAAATAATTTAATCTCACAAGAAGACACTATACGATTAAAAGTAGCATTAAACGAAATAATGACATATAAAGAAGAACTCAGAATAGGAAATAAAATTTTGCTCTTTGACGATATGTTCAACAGCATTTTCTATCTGACAAAATCTATAAAGTTCCTCAAATTCAAACTAAGGATATGGCTACAGGAAAAGAAATCCTTTCTTCCAGAGTTTGGTACACCCTAGGCTATGGAGATACAATATAATGAAGAAAACCATTTTGGCAAACACTCAAGACCATATGACAGCTTATTAAGAAAGCAACGTAAAACACGTAAAGGATTCCATTTATGGAAATTTTTGAATTTTCTATACGACTAATTATTATGTGTACTTTTCGTCAAGATTAGTACACATTTTTTACTTTTCAATATAAAGGAATGCAAGCCATGTTTTCATTTTATTGCGCATGAAATTTCTTCTGTACTTTTGCAACCGCAATGAAAGAGGCAAGTGTACATAGCCTTGAAGTTGCAATAACAAAATTAATAAATTTAAATAAAAATAATATGCAAGAAAAAACAATAAATTTACAAAATCAACAAGTCAAGAAATTGAGTTAAATCTTGACGGAAGATTGAGCAAACATTCACGAATTTAAAATATGGCTTCAACGAAGTTAAGTTCAACAACGTAAACCAATACAACAACGAAGAGGCGCATGCTGAGTTAAAGAGCATGATGGAACGAGGTGAAAGATCTTTATTTCCCATTGACAGCTATGGCATGGAAGATTCGTAGAAAGCAGAACTACAAGCCGATTCAACTATCAGTTAAATTCCAAAAGTTTTACTTGGATAGTGAATTACCTCACAATATAAGGACAGGTGAACCCTACTATAAAGAAAAATTGGTTTTGATACTTTTTAAATGAATGATGGGTCAAAATCAAACCGGATTCAATTGCTAACAGCAATTTAAGCAGATTTTTCTTTATTGAAGATCATAGAATTTCAGAAGCAGACTTATAGGTTTCTTAGAGTGCTAGCCTCTTCCCTACCAAAATCGAAGAATAAACAAAGGACAATATTTGTCCGATATTTATAGCATCCTCAATACTCAAAGATTTACGCACATCAGAGAGCGTAAGCTATATTGATATGTGCATCTCAACAAGGTGGAATCTAAGAAGCATCAAATTGCTTAATCAAAAAAATTCCCCAAAGGAGTGAGTTCTCAGGTGCCTCATAAGACAACACTAAGGCTGACATGGCAAAAGATGTACTTAAAATAATATTATATATGAATTAAGTTTTGAAACTATTAAATTCTGGTTTTTGCTAATATTCATATATGACTACTTAGAGAATGCTAAAATAGACATGGGGCATAGCATCCTTAACTCTATAGCTAATTCAAAAAAGATTACAATAGAAATGAAGAACAAAGAAAAGAAGACCATTGACGGTACTTCAACTTTATCAAATTTGAAATTTCTCTTCAACAAATTAGATAGTCTTTCAACATTGGCTATAGAAAATAATTTAATCTCACAAGAAGACACTATACGATTAAAAGTAGCATTAAACGAAATAATGACATATAAAGAAGAACTCAGAATAGGAAATAAAATTTTGCTCTTTGACGATATGTTCAACAGACATTTTCTATCTGACAAAATCTATAAAGTTCCTCAAATTCAAACTAAGGATATGGCTACAGGAAAAGAAATCCTTTCTTCCAGAGTTTGGTACACCCTAGGCTATGGAGATGACAAATATAATGAAGAAAACCATTTTGGCAAACACTCAAGACCATATGACAGCTTATTAAGAAAGCAACGTAAAACACGTAAAGGATTCCATTTATGGAAATTTTGGAATTTTCTATACGACTAATTATTATGTGTACTTTTCGTCAAGATTAGTACACATTTTTTTTTGCGTACTTTTTCAATATAAAGGAACGCAAGCCATGTTTTCATTTTATTTGCTTGCATGAAATTTCTTCTGTACTTTTGCAACCGCAATCAAAGAGGCAAGTGTACATAGCCTTGAAGTTGCAATAACAAAATTAATAAATTTAAATAAAAATAATATGCAAGAAAAAAACAATAAATTTACAAAATCAACAAGTCAAGAAATTGAGTTAAATCTTGACGGAAGCATTGAGCAAACATTCACCTCTTTAAAATATGGCTTCAACGAAGTTAAGTTTAACAACGTAAACCAATACAACAACGAAGAGGCGCATGCTGAGTTAAAGAGCATGATGGAACGAGGTGAAAGACTTTCTCTTTATTTCACCATTGACAGCTATGGCATGGAGGCAATAAGCGTAGAAAGCAGAACTACAAGCCGATTCAACTATCAGTTAAATTCCAAAAGTTTTACTTGGATAGTGAATTACCTCACAAATAAGGAAACAGAGGACTTTGAGGTGAACCCTACTAATATAAAAAAGTCGGAAATTGAAGATGCAAATCAATTTAGAGAAGAGATGCTGATACTTTTTATAAATGGAGAAATCGGGCGAATCCAATTCACCCCAGAGTTCCGTGACCGAACAGGGAAATTATCTGCAACAGCAAGTTTCCCTTATGGGCAAATATTTTTCTTTATGGAAAGAGACAAAGAATTAGTAGAATATCTAAGAGCCAAGAACCTCATTAGATGAATTATTAACTAAGGTTTGGGGAGAGTGCTAGCCTCTTCCCTACCTTATCAAAATTAACAGGCAATGAACAATAAAGAATTAATAATAAACAAAGGACAATATTTGTCCGATATTTATAGCATCGAGCCAAACACGATTCTGTGCAAGACCCTTACAGGTTTAGGTGCTACATACACAGAGATTAAGGCGAAGCGTAACTCTATCATCGTAGAGCCTAATGTACCACCTATAATAGGTAAATGTAACGACAAGAAACATAAGAAAGACAACTTGTTTGCAGTCAAAAAAGATGTCAACATTTCAAGTGTTGCAGAATACTTATCTCAAACTATCAAGCAAAAGAAGTACATCAAGATTATCTGCACACCAGAGAGCTTCAATTATAAGGTAAAACAAGCTTTTGAAGAAGCTGAATTGGACATGTACACAAACTGTTTCATGCTTATGGACGAGTGTCACAAACTAGTTAAAGATATTGATTATCGTGAGGATATTGCACTCCCCATGAAAGACTTCTTTATGTTCAAGGACAAAGCTATGGTTTCAGCGACCCCTATTGTTCCATCTGACCCTAGGTTTGAAGAGCAACACTTTACCCGCATAGAAGTCAAGCCTAACTATGACTATTTAAAGCCTATCACACTTGTCCACACCAACAATGTCTTAGAAGCCATGAAAGTAACTATAGAGAAGAGAAAGAAAGAGCTAGAATCACCAAGAAGTCTGTGCCTTTTCATTAACAGGACTGATATGATTCTTCAAGTTATCGAAAAACTTGGAATCAAAAAGGACAGTGTAGTGTTCTGCTCTAGTAACAGCACCACCAAACTGAACGAAGCAGGAATAAAAGCTGTCGAGAATTGGAACATCAAGGAGCAAAAGCCTTTTATGTTCTTTACTAGTCGTTTCTATGCAGCATTAGATATTGAGCTAAAAGTACAGCCAGACATCATGTTTGTGACTGAGCCATATCTATATGAATACACGATAATAGACCCATGCACCGATGCCGTTCAAGCTATCGGAAGATTCCGTAATGGAGTTTCATCTACAACTCATATAGTCAGCACCAACAAGGATTTTCCTATCAGAGACGAAAAAGGCATAAACGAGTACATCAAAGCTAGTGAAGAAGCATACAACACCATCTTACGCTTATACGATTGTGCTCCAAGTCTAGAATTTAGGAATGCTTACAAGGCAGCTTTAGACCAACTCCCATTTAAAAACAAATTTATGAGATATGGAGATATTGACTATTTCGCCCAAGATAACTACAGAGACGAAGCCTTAGTCAAATCCGCCTATAACAACTTTGACGATTTGGTGAAAAGATACGAACGTGCCAAACAATTTTATATAGTTAAAGGGATGCCTCTCTATTGGAAGTTTGGGGATAAAGAGCGACTAAAATTGGAAAAAAGTTCCAAATACATAAAGCAGTTCCGAAAAGAAGCTGTTGACATATTGGAATCGCTTAAAGAAGACATGGATTTGCCTATGGTCAGATACAACATTGAAGAATTGCGCAGCAAAGATGCTTTTATCGTTAATGCTTATGAAACATTAGGAAAAGAAATTATCGAAAAATGCAACTATAGCGAGAAGCGCATGAAGGAAGCTATCATAATGAAAGACTTCGAGAAGAAAAGAAATGGGCAAGAATGCGTCCAATTACTAAAAAATTCTTTCAAAGTGAACAATAAGTACGAACGTTCTTTCATAAAGAAAGAACTTCTCAGAATCTTTGATATGGTAAGAATATCACCAAAAGAGAAAGTAACAGGAACCTATATCAAAAAATTCTTCGATGTGAAAGAATGTAAGGTGAAAGGGAAAAGAGCATATCTCATTGTTGAAAGTCTGATATAAGGTAGAACATTTTTTCTTGTTTTTCTTCTATAAAGGGGGAAATTGAAAAATGTACTCTTGAAAAAGGAATATAGATTATCCTAATATGATGTCGCTATTGAGAGTGTAAACTAAACTGTGTCAAGCTACAATAAAAGTAGTTTAACACAGTTTTTATATTATGGACAACTTAGAAATTGATTACAAGAAAGCAGCTCAGCAGTTGCGTAGTGGTGAAGCCTTATTTGGCAAGGACGGAGCATTAGCTCCATTGTTAGAGCGTATTCTCAACTCAGCTCTCGAAGGTGAGATGGACGCTCATTTAAGTGAAGAGGAACGCTCTTCCGGCAACCGTCGTAATGGTAAGATGAGTAAGAAGGTTCAAACAAAATATGGTGAGGTCACTATAGAGACTCCTCGTGACCGAGACGGAACTTTCCAACCTGAGACCGTAAAGAAGCGTGAGACTATTCTTGCCAATGGCATGGCAGACCAGATTATTGAGATGTACGCCATGGGCACCAGCACACGTGACATCAGCAGCTACTTTGAGCGTGAGTTCAACACAACTCTATCAGCCGATACTATCAGCTCTATAACAGACCGTGTATTACCCGAAATCACCGCCTGGAAGTCTCGCATGCTCGATCCTGCATATGCCATTTGCTGGCTTGATGCTATCCATTATAAGGTAAAGGATGAGAATGGCAGAGCTGTCACACGAGCCATTTACAACATTCTTGGTATCAACAAGGAAGGCCAAAAAGAACTGTTAGGTATGTATGTGTCTAAGAGTGAAGGAGCTAACTTCTGGCTAGAAGTTCTTACGGATCTTCAGAACCGTGGTGTTCGAGACATCTTGATTTGTTGTATTGATGGTCTCAAAGGCTTCCCAGATGCCATCCAAAGCGTATTTCCTGAGAGTTCTGTGCAGCTCTGTATTGTCCATCAGATACGCAATTCTATCAAGTATGTTGGCAGTAAGCATCAAAAGGAGTTTATCAAGGATTTAAGAACAGTATATGGTGCAGTAAACAAAGACTCCGCTGCTGCTAATTTAGACCTGTTAGAGTCTAAGTGGGGAGAGATGTACCCAATTGTCATCAAGTCATGGCGTGACAATTGGGAACGTCTGACAGAGTATTTCCAATATACTCCAGCCATCCGTAAACTCATTTATACGACCAATACGGTTGAGGGGTATCACAGACAGGTAAGAAAGGTCACAAAGACTAAAGGGGTCTTTCCTACGGATAATTCTTTGGAGAAGCTTGTGTACTTAGCTTACCGCAACATCCGTAAGAAATGGACTATGCCACTGGCAAATTGGGGACAAATTTCTCAACAATTGGCAATAAAATTTGGAGATAGATTTAAAATTATGTAACTTTGCAGCCGAAAAGGCTTCCCTGCTGGGGGCATGCCCCCAGCAGGGAGTGGGAATGAAAGTTAAGAACAAGCCTTGACACAGTTTAAATTACACCCCCTCGCTATTTGGAGGATGCCAATAATGGTGTCCTCCATTTTAGCCCAAAAGTCGTTTCTATTTTTCAAGAATCAAGTTCCAAGTACAGCATCAATAAAAAATAAGTCTAAAATCTTGCTTAAAAAATATCAGAAATCACTTGGATTTTTCAAGAATATACATATCATCGTCTAAGAAGATGGAACTAGTTTTCACTTTTTGGTCATAAATTTTAATAATTATCTGATTAATCAAACTAAGCCGTGAGCCTCAACGCTTGCGGCTTTTTTCTTTTTTATACCATCCTTTAACAAGGAGAGCATAAGACAAGATTATCCAATTTTTCTATTTCACCTGCCCGTTCCAAAACTACCCTACAGCACCAATATACAGCCTCAACTTTTTCAACCTAGCTAATTAGTTAGGAAACATCATATCTCAAAAAATCAAAAGCCCGAAGAAGAAAGAGGAAGACTAAAAATAAGGACTTTACACATTACTATATATTATATGCCTCTACTTTATATCTCCCCATGTGTTCTACAAAAGACGGTGGACATATATACTTTAGTCCCCTCCTCACTCTTAGATAGAAAAAAAATATATATAAATAGCCCATGTACTAACGCCAATATTTATATAGAGATTATAAACAACATTATTCACTTCTAATTTATTGAGATTATGAACAATATTATTTTATTGCCACAGGCACAGAGAGTAAACAACATCGAGGATGCAGTTATCTTGGACGATTTCAAGGCTGAGAATCACTTTATTGAGGCTAATACCCAAGAGGTAACCTTCGAGCACTTGAAGAACGATTGCATCACTCCTGTTTTTGCTAAAGACAACGAGTTGACCATCAACCACGCTGACTTTATTGAGACCATCGAGGATGCAACCAGAACTTTCTTCCATGGTCAAAAGGTTGGAACTCCAAACATTCGAGTTTCCCACGTAATCAAAGGCAGAATACCGGAAGCTGTGAGAAAGCCTGCTAGTCAACTTTTGGATTCAGACAAGACCATCTACTATGAGCGTGCAGCATTCAGCATCGACATACCTACTGTTTTCGAGACTGTAATGGGTAACAAGTTGAATCTTTCCATCGTAGGAGTTAGAGCATACAATCAGATGAACTTATATTCAAAGAAATCTCCAGAGCTATTCCGTCTAGCAATAGGGTTCAAGAACCAAGTTTGCTGCAACATGTGCATCTTTACAGATGGTTACAAGGAGGATTTGAGAGTGACATCTACTAATGGACTCTATCGTGCAGCCTTGGAGCTATTCAACAATTTCAATCCTGCTAGACAACTTCAACTACTCCACTCGTTAGGGAGCACCACCATGAACGAACATCAGTTTTGCCAGATACTTGGCAAGATGAGACTCTATCAGTGCTTACCTAATTACTATCAGAGAAACATTCCTAAGATGTTGCTAACTGATACACAGATTAACAGCGTAGCCAAAGCATACATCAATGATGAGAACTTTAGTAGTTTTGGAGAGGACATCAACATGTGGAAGTTCTACAACCTGTTAACAGGAGCTAACAAGTCTAGCTATATAGACTCATTCTTGGATAGGAGTCTCAACACCACCCGTCTTGCACTTGGCATCAATGCAGCCTTGCATGGTGACGAGCGATATAAATGGTTTATCGACTAACCACAGACAGGACATCTATCAGAAATGGTAGGTGTCCTTTAGTTACTAACTAATAAGCAAAAGATGCTTCATTGATATATGTAGCTATGAGAGAAACTAAGCTGAAATGTTAAATCTCAACATATATTAGAAGAAAGACAGACAAATCCTTGGTCAATCAAACAATTATTGCTAAATTTGCACCAATTCTACAAGGAGTAGAAGTACATATTTAGAATGAGCGTTTGAAGTTATCTTAACATAGAATCTGGACAATTCTAACGACATAGGTAACAGGTCAAGGTGCTCATGCTTTCATGTTGCATATATATACTCATATATATAACACATGGAGCATGGGCTATTGTCTGTTTATATGTCGCAAGCAGTCCAGAGTTTTATGTTAGTAAACATCAATAGTCCCCATGCTCCTTTCTTTATGTGCCTCAAATCCGCAACCTATAGGGTTTAGTGGGATTTTGCTTGCAAAACGACGAAATTCATTTTATTGTACATATTTCTTGCACAACAGAAATGTCGCAGACACAAAATCCCCTTACCCCATAAAGCGACTTGAGGTAATACGCTGGTTTAACCAGAAAAGCATGGTCTTTAACCAAAGTCTGTCTTGAACAGGTTGGCATAAGCATTGTTGTCTGAGTAAATGTTCAATACATGCCTACGTGATGTCTTAATCCATTTCGCAGGAACAGATATGAACTTGAAAACAAAGGTCTTGATTCTGCTGGTGGCACACAATCCAAATTCATGGGTTTTCAATCTCTGCATAATAGCTTTGTAGAAGTTTCTGATGAGAGCTGTCATAAGCAGGAATACAGTATTCTGTGCCATGAACGATTTTGGCAATCGATTCCAGCCAAAGCCATTGTTCATGTCATCGAAGATGCGTTCCTTGCCACCACGAAGATTGTAGAATTCCACGATGTCTCTTGCACTCGACTTGTAATCGTTAGTCAGTATACATCTGTAGGTATATTCGCCTTCCCAAATGTCAAGGTCTCCCTCTATTCGCCTTTGTCTCTGTATGACAAGACGATACGGTTTTCCTTTCCATTTCTCAACAAGGATAGAATTCAACTCAAACTCAATACCGTTGATTTCAACAGTTTTCCATCCAGTTAAGGCAAACATGGAATCGTAGAAAGAAGAGCATCTGTTGGCACGAATATAAAAATGCCTGCAATGAGCCTCTACCATATCTACGATTTCCTCCGAACATGAGCCGCAATCCATGCGGGCACGAGAAATATATATTTCCGAAGCCTCCAATCGCTTGAAGATTCTTTCCAAAGTTTCTTTTGGTTGAAGCGCACGTTTGTGTTGCCGTCTCTATTTTCAATACCAACAATCATGTCGTTAATGACAGCTACACCTGGACTATAGCCCAAGAACTTCTTGTAGGTTGGTTTTGCATCATACTTCTCTGTTTCAATGAACTGATGGTCAAAGTCAAAATCATACTCTTGACCGGATTTCAATTGACCAGTAGCAAGCAGGGCATTGACCAGTAAGCAGTTCATCTTGTCTGCAGTATTGAAATCATAGGATTTGCCAGAAGCAGACTTATAGGTGATGCTCTTAAAAGTCAGTTCTTCGATAGCACGTAATATGGTGTCTGCGCTGCAAGTGCGAAGAGTTGGATGAAGAGACAAATGTTTCATCAGGTGAGTTGTAACATCCTCAATACATGAGCCACCACAAAGATATACGCACATCAGAGAGCGTAGAATCTCGCTATATTGATAACCAAACATAGTGCATCTCAATCCCAAGGTGGAATCTATGGTTTGAGCTAAAAGAGCATCAAATTGCTCCATAATCGAAAAAATTCCCCCAAAAGGAGTGAGTTTCTCAGATTTTATTTGTACTTTTGCCATGTCATTCAGAATTTTGTTTGTTTTTATTTTACAACACTAAGATAAGTGAAATTTCTGACATGGCAAAATCCTGAGCAACTTTTTGTTGCTCAGGTGCTTATAAAAAATATTAAATTATAGTGTTGCGGAAATTAGGATGTGTAGAAAGCAACTATCAATAAAAGCCTATCTAGTGGGGATATAAAGGCAACTTTATTATATTTATGTGGATTTGGGTTATCATAATTGCTATTGCCATCGGAGCTTTCATTGGTTATGCTAATTCTGGAAAATCAGAAGATGCCGTGGGTGGAGCTATGGCAGGTGGGTGCATGGCAGCAGGGTGCATTGGAAGAATTGCTATAGCAGCATTAGGAATCATATTGATTCTCTGGTTGTTTAATCTTTTATTTTCATAAAGAACATGAAAACGTTTTTTATCTCATTAGTAGTATCCATTCTAATATATATATTAGGTGGAATGATTGTGTGGAACTTAGTTTGCTCATTTGCTATTGATGTACCCAACTTGCCCATAACAACATTAGAAAAATATAGATTATTCACTTACTCTGGTTTAACAGGAGTAGTTATGTTAATTACACAAATAATCGAGGATGATTGCACGAAAAATCGTGAAGAAGCTATGACCTATTTCTATGTTGCATTAGGAATAAATCTAGCGATTGCGATTGGAGTGAATTATTGGAACACTGTATGGGATGCTGTACTTTTTATCCTAGGTTTAATTTATAATTTGGGAAATATTGGAATTATGACCATGACATTTTTCGCTTATAATGACAATGATATTGATTAAAATTTAAATAAGATGAAACGTTTGATATTTTTTATTACCCTATTATGGGGAGCAACTTCATTATTTGCACAAGATGACAATCTTATCTATAAGTTCAAAGGAGTTTCCTTTGAGCCTAGTAAAGATATGTTTATAACCCTAGCTCTTCAATCAAATGATTCAATAAAAGATGTCGCTTTCCTTTCTGACATTTTTGACAACAATCAAAAATATATAAGAGCAGGCTATGATGAAATGCTGTTTGAAAAGATTTTAGGGGCTTTAGCTGAAAGAGTTCAATTTCAACAAAAATCACTAGCTATGGGAACTAAATTAGTTACCCAAGCAATAAATCAAGGTGTAGCAACATATCAAAAAGCTAGAGTTGAAGAAAAAGCTATTGAAGCACAAAAGCAGGCTGAGCGAAAGGCTTTTATGGAAAAAGCTAAAGCTGAAAACCATCAAAAAGCAATAGAGTTTGAAAACATGACAAAAAATGGGTCTGTTAAAAGTACTTCTACACCAGATATATATAATCATAAGCCTATAAACATTTCGGATTTATATACAGCAGACGGCGATTATAATGCAGCCTTACAGATGGAAGCACAAATCCATGGCGAAGCTTATGCTAGACAAAAGGTAAAAGAACGAAGAAACAATGCTATCGCACAAAGTAAAAATAGTACTGACATAAATAAACCGATAGAATACGAAAAAGTTATCACTGCTGTCACAGAAAGCCGAACCCAACTATATATTAAAATTAAAGTTGGTTATATTATAGGTTACAGTAGAGGCTTAAACCAACTTGGCAAGCACGATTGGACTTTTGTTCCTAATGTCAGCTATACAAAAACATTCCAAAACCGAGAGTTCGCCTATACTGCAAACGTAGGTGGCACACGAATTTACTTTAATCTGTAACAATTATGAAGATACTTCTTATTCTCATCACAACTATTGTTTTTTCTTTGCCATCATTCGCAAAGGGAGAAATTGACTATGTTAAATCAGCCAATAATGTAACACTAATTGGAAGCAATACAAACATAGGCAGCATTATAAACGCAGGTGCTATGAAAAGAGGCATGATAATCGCTATTGCCAATTCCAAGAAAGCTCCTTTAATCTATAGTTTAGAGCAATACACATCAAATAACAAACAGCAATATGCTTTAAAAGTTTGGGTAAGTCCAAATAAGAAAATGCCCTCTATACTTAATTCAAATGGTAAACTGCTATTGAAAACTGCAAAAGGCAACAATATTGAACTTACTTCATGCTTTACAGAAGCAACCATTAATGAAGCATGGAATCTTTCATACACATCATCTATTTTTCCCATAAGTAAAAAACAACTTGAAGAACTTACAACAGGAGTTACAAAAGCACGAATAGAACTTCTCTGTTTAAATACAGAAAAGAATACTACAGAATACAGCTATAAGGATTATGAATATTCAAAAGATGAAATTGGCAAGAATCTAAAGAAATGGTCAGAAGCAATCGAAAAGGAATCAATATCCCCTACGATTACTCCAGAAGACAACTCGCCAAAAGATATACATGAGAATTTCTGATTCCATGTAACACTCCTATATATTGTTACAAGCCAACTTCTTCTTTTATGTGGAGGTTGGCTTTTTTGCTAATAATGCATAAATAGAAAAGATTTGGTTACCCAAACTGTTGTTAAACCAAAGAAAAGCATTATCTTTGCAGCCATACACCAACATATATCAATATGACAGAATACAAGAGACAAGACATCACAACAGTACTTTGTGGAGCACTTCAAGAAGTGAAAGACCATATCGAGGGAAAGAAGCGACTGCAATCCTTAGATAGTCTTCTTGAAGAATTATAAGAGAGATGGGGGTTCTCTCTATAAAATGAATCCCAATATTATTTGCAAAGTACATAACCATTGTACCCAAGCAAAAAGGATGATTGTTGACTCATTGTTGACTAATTTCATTCTATCAGTGTTCATTAACAGGTTGACAAATAGCATAAAAAGACTTGTAGCTCAGTTGGTTACACCTTGCTAAGTCCGCAGGAGTTAGTAAGGCTCGGCACAGACTCATAATCTGGAGGTCCTAGGTTCAAGCCCTAGCTGGTCCACGCTTCTATTACAGCGACTTACGAGCAATCGTGGGCCGCTGTTTTTCTTTTTGCACAGAACTTATCCGGCAAGAAAAAGAGGGCAACTGGAGCTTTTGCAACCAAGTTGCAGAAACCTTTTCGTAATTTTGCAACCGAAATAGAAAAAGGAACTGAATATTCCTGGTTATATAGAACTAAAAGTATTGCAAAATTATGGAAGAAATGAAACATTCTCACGAACATCATCATGAACATCATCATGACTGCTCATGCGGCACAGAAGGACATGAGCACCAGGGGTGCGGTTGCCACCACCATCATCACCATAAAGAAGGCGGTTTGAAATCTAAACTCTTTCTGATAGGAGCAACCATCATCCTCCTGATTATCGCTGTTTTCATCGAAAAGGAATACAGTCTGGCTACCTGGCAGTTACTCCTCGTCTATCTCATTCCTTATTTATTGATAGGACATGAGACGCTGGGCGAAGCTGCAGAAGGTATTGCCAAGGGCGATATGTTTAACGAAAACTTTCTGATGGCTATTGCAACCATCGGAGCACTTTGCATCGGATTCTTCCCAGGATCAGATACAGAATTCCCGGAGGCAGTCTTTGTGATGCTCTTCTTTCAGGTGGGCGAACTCTTCGAAGGATATGCGGAAGGAAAGAGCCGCGACAGTATTTCGCATCTGATGAATATCCGACCGGATGTAGCGAATGTTGAAAGAAACGGAAAAGTAGAGTCGGTTTCGCCGGAAGACGTCAAGATAGGAGAAACTATCGTAATCCGTCCGGGAGAGAAAGTTCCATTGGATGGTATTGTTGTTGAGGGAAGCTCAGCCTTGAATACCATTGCCCTGACAGGTGAGAGTATGCCACGGGATTTGAATGAAGGCGATACTATCATGTCCGGTTGCATCAACCTTTCAGGAGTAGTTCGTGTACGCACCACCAAGAGTTTTGGCGAAAGTACCGTATCCAAGATTATCTCTCTGGTAGAGAGTGCAGACAAGAACAAGTCGAAGAGCGAGGCTTTCATCACCCGTTTCGCCCGAGTCTATACTCCTATCGTTGTTTTCGCAGCCATTGCCCTGGCGGTTATTCCTCCATTCCTGGCAGCTACAGGAATCGTAGGTGCAGGAACCTTTGGCGAGAACTTCCCATTATGGCTCAACCGCGCCTTGATATTCCTGGTAGTTTCCTGTCCTTGCGCCCTGGTCATCAGCGTGCCCCTCACCTTCTTTGGCGGCATCGGCGGAGCATCCCGGAACGGTATTCTCATCAAGGGCAGCAACTATATGGATGCTTTAGCCAAGGTGGGAACCGTTGTGTTCGACAAAACCGGAACTCTGACCCACGGAGAGTTTGCCGTGGCAGCTGTTCATGCTGATGATTTCTGCCCAGACCATTCATCCCACGATGCAGATAATGTGCATATTGGCGAATATTCTGACAAGGAGAAGATTCTGCTGCATTTGGCGGCTCATGCCGAGCATTTCACCACTCATCCTATCGGCGCAGCCCTGCGTACTGCCTTTCCGCAAGAAGCAACAGATGGCTGCGAGGTGACCGATGTAGAGGAGATTGCAGGACAGGGTATCCGTGCAAAAGTGAACGGCAAGGTGGTTTGCGTGGGCAACAAGAAGATGATGGAAAGCATCGGTGCCCAATGGCACGACTGCAACCAGGTGGGAACCATCATCCACGTCGCCATTGATGGCAAGTATGCGGGACATATTGTGATCAACGACACCCTTAAGGGAGGAAGCGCCCATGCCATCAGAGAGCTGAAAGAACTTGGAATAGAGAAAACGGTAATGCTGACGGGTGACCGCAGAGAAGTGGGAGAAGATGTTGCCCACAAACTGGGACTGGACGAGTGCCGCGCAGAACTGCTGCCAACCGACAAGGTTTCGCATGTAGAGCAACTGCTGAAGACAAAACCGGCAGGTAAGACGCTCGCTTATGTAGGCGATGGCATCAACGATGCCCCTGTATTGAAGCGTGCCGATGTGGGCATTGCCATGGGTGGACTGGGTAGCGATGCAGCCATCGAAGCTGCCGATGTAGTACTGATGGATGATGACCCTAGAAAGATTGCTCTTGCCGTGAAGATAGCCAGGAGAACCATTCATATCGCTCACGAGAACGTGGTATTTGCCATCGGAGTGAAGGTTGCCGTACTGATTCTCGCCACCATTGGTCTCGGCACCATGTGGATGGCTATCTTTGCCGATGTAGGTGTTACGGTACTGGCTGTATTGAACGCCATGAGAAGTTTGGGTAAAAATCGTCTTTTTTATCGTTAAATACCAAAATAAGTTGTATCTTTGCAACCGAATTTTAATATACAATACTGAATGGTTATGTATAAAAAAGACATTTTGACTATGAATAAGATTATCAAACTCATCTTCGTGCTCTGCTGCTTCTGCGGCATTGCACAGGCTCAGCCTCAACGTCCTAAGCTCGTTGTAGGCATAGTTATCGACCAGATGCGATGGGATTATCTCTATCGCTACTACGCCCGCTACGGCGAAGGCGGATTCAAGAGAATGCTCGGAGAAGGATTCAGCGTAGAAAACTGCAAGATTCCTTACATCCCTTCGGTTACAGCCATCGGCCACTCTTCTATCTGGACCGGTTCCGTTCCTTCCATCCACGGAATTGCAGGAAATAACTTCGTGAAGGATGGAAAGGTAGTGAATTGTACTGCCGACGATACCGTCAACCCTGTAGGTTCTGACAGCAAGGCTGGCAAGATGTCGCCTCGCAATCTGTGGGTAACCACCATCGGCGATGAACTCCGTCTGGCTACCAACAACCGCTCTAAGGTGATTGGTGTAGCCTTGAAAGACAGAGCATCCATCCTCCCTGCAGGCCATCACGCCAATGGCGCTTTCTGGTTTGATGACAAGTCGGGCAAGTTTATCACCAGTACTTTCTATATGGATAAGTTGCCTGAGTGGGTGAACAAGTTCAACAAGCAGAAACTCCCAAACAAGTATCTTTCCAAGAAATGGGAGACGCTCTACCCTATCGATTCCTACAAGGAGAGCACCAGCGATGACAACAACTACGAGAATGGAATTGTTGAAGGCGAAAAGGCTGTATTGCCACTCGACCTGCCTACCTTATATAAAAAGCATGGTTATAAGATTCTCCGCAACACCCCATTCGGCTGCAATCTGACTTTCGATATTGCCAAGGCTGCCATCGAGGGCGAGAACCTGGGTAGAAACACAGATACTGACCTGCTGACCATCAGCTGCTCCAGCACCGATTACATCGGACATCAGGTGGGCGTGAACGCCATCGAAACAGAAGATTGCTATCTCAGATTAGATAAGGCATTGGCAGATTTCTTCGCTTATCTCGACCAGACCGTGGGCAAGGGAAATTATCTCACCTTCCTCACCGCCGACCATGGAGGCGTGAACAACGCTACCTTCCTGCAGGATCAACGAATCCCTGCCGGCATCTGGAACAAGAAGGGACTGGTAGATGAATTGAACAAGAGTCTGAAGACAAAGTTCAACACCAACAAGGACCTAGTAAAGACCATTATGAACTATCAGGTATTCTTCAACACAGATATCATCGAAGAACTCGGTTTGGATTACGCAGCCATCAAGCAGGCAGTGGTAGATAGATTGAAGAAAGACAAGGATGTGCACTATGCCTTCGACATGGAGAAGACCTCTATCGAGAGCATCCCTGAAGAGCTGAAGTTCCGCGCCATTAACGGTTATAACCGCGAGCGCAGCGGAGGTGTTCAGATTGTACTGAAACCAGGTCACTACGATTATTACAGCAGCAAGGGAACTACCCACGGAGCATGGAATCCATACGATATCCATATTCCTTGCCTGTTTATGGGTTGGGGCATCCAGCACGGCGAGAGTGCCCAGCCTCACTATATGACAGATATTGCCGCTACCGTTTGTGCTATGCTGCATATTCAGGCACCTAACGGCTGCATCGGCACACCGATATTCTAATAAAAAGCAAAAAGCCAGATAATAACAAAGGCTAGGTTCACGATTCTGGGAACCTAGCCTTTATTTTTTATTCAAAAGAAGATGTTCTTCTATTCCGAGAAGAACATCTCTTATTCTTCGTTCATAATCTTCATATATTCCTCGTAAGAAATATATCTGCCACCCATCGATTTGAGATGAGGAGTCTCCAACTGACAATCTATCATCTTGCCACCGTGCTCCTGCAAGTATCTGGCAAGGAAGATGAGGGCAATCTTAGAAGCTGACGGAACCCTGGAGAACATGCTTTCTCCTATAAAAACCTTGCCGATGGTGACACCATAAAGTCCACCCACCAGTTCATCGGTTTCATTATCCCATACCTCTACGCTCGCCGCAAAGCCCTGCTTATGGAGGGCAGTAAATGCCTGGATGATGTTCTCGCCCAGCCATGCGCCATCTTCCCAATACCGTCCGTTGGTCTTGCTGCATCCCCGTATCACACCATCGAAATCTTCGTTGATTCCTACGCTGTATCGGTTCTTTCTCATCAGGGTACGCATGGAATGACTGATGTGGATTTCATCAGGAAAGATGACGAAACGCTTCATCGGACAGAACCAGAGTATTTCAGGCTGGTCACGGAAACTATACCAGGGAAAAATGCCATTGCTATAAGCCAGCAACAGGCGGTCGATACTCAAATCGCCACCAATCGCAAAGCATCCATCCTCATCGCCATAATGCGGATCGGGAAAGTAAATCTCGTCCGCAGTATCATCTATCTGTAATATCATACGCTTATCTTTTATCAAGAATTTCTTGACTAGACTTTCATTCTAATAATTAATCACCAGTTCCCTTCCGTCAAAATCGACATGCGCCTTGCCACTCTTCTTGAGTTTGCCGAAGAGCAGCGCCTTCATCAGGATCGGTTTCAGGCGGTTACCGATGACACGGTCCATCTCGCGGGCACCATATTCCTTGGTAAAGCCCCATTTCAGCAACTGTTCACGCGCAGCATCGGTTAACGTTACGGTAACTCCCTTTGCTGCCAGTTTCGCATCGAGTTGACGAAGTTTCTTGGCAAGAATCAGCTCTGCCATGTGCTTATCCATATCGTTGAACACCACCATGTCGGAAAGTCGGTTGATAAACTCAGGCTTGAAAGTCTTCTTCACCTGTGCCAGCATCGCTTCGCCACGGCTTACGTTTCCATTGAAACCAACGCTAGCCCGTGAAGCATATTGTGCTCCGGCATTTGAGGTCATGATGAGAATCACGTTACGGAAATCAGCCTTCTGACCCTTGTTATCAGTCAGACGGGCATAGTCCATTACCTGGAGCAGGATGTTGTAGATATCGCTATGCGCCTTCTCTATCTCATCGAGCAGGAGTACACAGTTTGGCGTCTTGCGGATGGCATCGGTCAGAAGTCCTCCATCCTCATAACCCACGTATCCGGCTGGCGAACCGATGAGTTTTGCCACGGTATGCTTCTCGGTATATTCACTCATATCGAAGCGTACCAGTTCGATGCCGAGTTCCTTGGCCAACTGCCGTGCCACCTCGGTTTTTCCTACTCCGGTAGGTCCCACGAAGAGGAGCGAAGCCAATGGTTTGTCATCATCTGTCAATCCCGCCTTTGCCATCATCACAGCCTCAACCACCTTGTCTACAGCCTTGTCCTGACCGTAAATCTTGTCGAGTATGCGCTGGCGGAGCGTAGCCAAAGCATCGTTATTCTCATCTTTCATCGCAGCCGCATCAATCTTGCAGACTTTAATCAGAATCTGCTGGATGATAGCCTTGGTAACATAAGAGCGCTGGCGAGATTCTACCGGATGCACTTCCAGATAAGCACCCGCCTCATCCATCAGGTCGATGGCCTTGTCTGGCAGACAGCGGTTGCTGATATATTTGGCGCTGGCACGGACGGCATATTCCAGGGCGTCCTTGCGATAGGTTACATTGTGGAACTTGTTGTATTTATACTGCAAGCCCTCCAATATCTTGATAGCCTCCTCCTCGGTAGGTTCCTTGATGTCAATCTGCTGGAACCGGCGCACGATGCCCTTGCTCTGAGCCATGTAACGGTTATATTCCTCGTAGGTGGTAGAACCGATGAAACGGATATCACCTGCCTCCAGATATTGCTTCAGCATATTGGATGCATCAGGTCCGCCATCTGAGCCACGACCGGCACCTATCATATTATGAATCTCATCGATGTAGATAATGGTGTTGCCTTCCTTCACGGCTCCCTCCATCACCATCTTGATGCGTTTCTCGAAGTCGCCACGATATTGGGCACCGGCAAGCATCTGTCCCATATCCATGCCGTAGATGCGAGCCCCCTTGAGGCGTTCAGGAACCTGGTTTTCGTTGATGAGTTTGGCGAGACCATAGACCAGAGCTGTTTTGCCGACTCCGGCTTCTCCGATGTGGAGCGGATTGTTCTTCTCGGCACGGCAGAGCACCTGGATGGTTCTGTCCAGTTCCTGTTCTCTTCCGATAAGCGGATTGTGCTCTTCTACCTTGTCAGAAATACAGGTAACCAGCTGATGCCAATCCTGTACAACCTGTCTTCTGCCTTCTTCCTCGTCGTCGTCATACTCGTTGGCATAATCGTCATCATCAAAGTCTGCTCCCATGCCCATGCCAGCCTCTCCAGTATCTTCTCCAATAGGATAATAACTGTCAACGCTCGCCAGGAACTCGCCCTGCCGGTCGCCCACATTCTTACACAGCAGGAAGGCGGCTTCTGAATTCTGCAAGCCAAACATCGCCTGCACAAAATGGGGTACATTCACCAGCTGTCTGTCGGCAGCAGCAGCCAGGGCGCACGCCGTTCCAAACATAGTTTTGAAGAGCGATGACGGCTCTGGCAGATACTTGATGGTTTCAGGCACACGCTCCTGCTTGGCGAGCCATCCCACCAAGTCTTCGTGCATCTTGAGGCTGTCTACGCCTTCTTCCTGCAGCGCCTGACAGAATGCATACTGCCTGAGCAACGCCAGCAGCATGTGCTCGGGCATCACGAACTCGTGGTCGAAGAACCGGGCTTGCTTCATGGCATCGTCCATCAGAACACTCATATATCGGGTCAATCCCATACTGTCCATTCTATTTTTTCCTTTCTTTTTCTTAGCATATATTGGGGATATTTCCCCGAAATCAACGCCTATTCCGGCATATAAGTGAGTTTAAGCGGAAACTTCTGCGTACGGGCTTTCTCCATCGCTTTCTCCACTTTACTCTTGGCGATGTCATAGCTGTAGGTGCCCACCACGGCTTTCTCTTCGTGATGAACCTTGAGCATGATTGCTTCAGCCTCAGCCTGCGACTTGAAGAAGATGGATTCGAGGATTTCTACCACGAAGTCCATCGGTGTGAAGTCGTCGTTGAACATCATTACCACGTAACGCCCCGGCTCCTTGAGCCTGGTTTTCTGGCGTTCACGAATTGCTGTTTGTTCTTGAGCCATATTTTAATTCTTACTTTTTATAAGCATTGGTAATCTCCACAACATAAACATCGTGGAATCCACCCTTGGCACCATACCACTGGAGCAGGTCCTTGTCAAGGAACTTCTCGGCGGTCATACTGTCCTTATAAAGTTTGCGGCATTCCAGGGTGAGTCGTGACTGATCGAAGGCGATGCTGCCGTTATCAGTTTCTACAGGAACCAGTCCTGTTTCCTTCACCTTATCCAAATCGCGTCCGCTCTTAGAGCCGCAGAAGTTATAAATCTTCCGAGCCTCCTCGCTGTTGCCGAGGAAAGAGAGAGTCATGAACTCATTCTCCTCGATGATGCCGTGGGTGAAACGCTCCGGACGGATAAAGACCACAGCCACCGGCTTGTTCCAAAGCCATCCCAAACAGCCCCAAGAGGCGGTCATCATATTGAAATGATCCTTGTTGCCGGCACATACCAGCATCCACTCCTTACCAATAGTCTCGAAGACGTTGTCATTCAGTTCTTTTACGTTGATCTTTTCCATCTTATCTGTTCCTTTCTTTTTAAGTTCTAATTACCATAAAATTGCGACAGCAGTATTCTGATTGCTGAATGCTGCCCATATCAACTGCAAAGATACAAGAATAATCTGAAAAAGCGAATGTTTCTTTAAGAAAATCGCATCACCCTATTGAGGATTATGCCTAATTAATACTTTTTTATGCCACAAGAAGGCTGAATTGAATACGATTTGTGAGGTAGGAAACCGACCTTGATTTACATTAACTTTGCATCAGCTGTTGAAAAAATTATTCACATTTTATTTTGTCAGTTGCCTAAAAGGCAGTACCTTTGCACCCCGAATGCCGAAAGCCGGGAAGGCGGAAGGCTTCCATTTTTTATTCATTTATAAACATTTAATTTAATGTACAAAACAATTTTCAACAAGCGCAACAGCTTGAAGTTCAACCGATTCTCTAACAAGAGCTACTCACTCTTCGCAGTTTTGGGACGAGAGGTACTTGTTGGTGCACTCAGCGTTGCTACCCTGAGCCATGCTAAGGCAGCAGGCGTAAGCACAGAGGGAGCCAAGGTTGATTCTACCCTCTACAAGGGCGGAAAGGCTTACGAGCTGGATGCGGTGAGCGTTACCGGATCTCGTGCGCCGATGACTGTAGAGCAGTCACCTAAGATTGTGTCTGTCATTACCCGCGACGATATTCATCGTGCGGCTGCGCAGACTATCAACGATGTATTGAAATTAGCTACCGGCGTGGATGTCCGTCAGCGTGGTGGCTTTGGTGTTCAGACGGATATCTCCATCAATGGTGGAACCTTCGACCAGATTACCATTCTCCTGAATGGTGTCAACATTTCCAATCCTCAGACTGGTCACAATGCTTCTGATTTTCCTGTAGCTCTTGCTGACATCGACCACATCGAAGTACTCGAGGGGGCAGCATCGCGCTTATTCGGAACTTCAGCCTTCAATGGTGCCATTAACATCGTAACCAAGAAGGCTAAGAGTGAGTGGGTATCTGCAAGTGTAGAAGGCGGAAGCTTTGGAAGTTTCGGAGCACAGGGACGTGTGCAGACGGCTTTTGAAACGGGCAAGTGGACCCAGGCTTATTCCGTAAGCGGAGGTTACAAGCGCTCGGATGGCGGCACGGAGAACAGCGACTTCGAGAAGGGACAGGGCTACGGCAATCTCTCTTTCTCTTACGACCAGCGTTTCGACATCAACGCCCAGTTGGGTATTGCTAGCCAGAGCTATGGTGCCAATACTTTCTACAGCGCCAAATACAACAACCAATATGAGAAGACAGACCACGGTCTGGCTTCGCTCAACCTGAGTCTGCATAACCAGGAGAAGACCTGGGAGATTGCACCTCAATTCTATTATAACAAATTCAAGGATCACTATCAGCTGATTCGTGGAAAGGCTGGAGCTGCAGCAGGCGAGAACTATCACGACCTAGATGTTTATGGTGGTGGACTGAATGCCAACGTGGCTTGGGCTTTGGGTAAGACCGCAGTGGGCTTCGACATCAGCAAGGAGTGCATCTACTCTACTGCATTGGGCGAGGAACTCGCAGAGAAAGACTATAAGGATATTTCGGGTTCCGATCGTCAATATACCCGAAAGGGTGAGCGCACCAATACCAACATCATGCTGGAGCACAACTTCATCTTCGGCGGCTTCACCTTGTCGGCTGGTGTCTTGGCTAACAAGAACACCGGTTTGGACAACGACTTCCGCTTCTACCCTGGTGTGGATATGAGTTATCGTCCTAACGACAACTGGAAGTTCTACGCTTCCTGGAACAAGGCATTGAGAATGCCTACCTACACCGACTTATACATAAATAATGTGGTGCAGCAGGGCGACATCAACCTAAACCCGGAGAAGAACTCAACCTTCAAGGTGGGAACTCAATATCGCCAGACTGGTTTTGCAGCAACCGTTAGCGGATTCTACGCACACGGCACCAACATGATTGACTGGGTTCAGACATCCGTGACCGAGCAGAAAGACAGCAAGTATCACGTGATGAACATCGGAAAGCTCAACAACATGGGCTACAACGTAGATGCTACTATCTACATGAGAGAATTGGTACCAAACAGTTTCATCACCCGCATCAAGTTGGGTTATGCTTACATCTATCAGGATCATAAGACCGAGACAAACATTCTGAAATCACTCTATGCATTGGAGTATCTCAAGCACAAGGCTGTATTCGGTCTGGATCATCAGATCTGGAGCAAGCTTTCAGCTTCGTGGAGCGTAAGATGGCAGCAGAGAATGAATGGCTATCATCCATACACCAAGGTAGATTGCAAACTGATGTGGGACGAGAAGAAATACAATATCTTCGTGAAAGCCGACAACATCACTTGCCACCGCTACTACGACCTCACAGCTGTTAAGCAGCCAGGTTTGTGGATTATGGCAGGAGCCAGCGTAAATCTCGGCCGATAATATAATCAGATAATAATCATCCCAAAAGATGATAAATATCCGAAACACGATTCGGATATCAAATAAAAAAACGAGCTTTGATGGAGGTTTCTTCCTTCCGTCAAGGCTCGTTTCCTTTTATTCCGGATATTTCCTTTTATTTCAGTTATTCCGGTTTCTGATATTTTCCGTTCACTTTTATCGGTTCGAGATGGATTCCCACATGGGTATCTGCACCGAAGTGCTGCTTCAGTTTTGTTTCTATATGAGTAGCATGCTCATGCGCCTCATAAAGCGAAAGAGAACCCGGCATACGGACGTGCATTTCTATCGCAATCTTGTTTCCGATGCGACGGGTACGCAGGTTATGAATCTCTCCTACTCCCTGCTCTTCGTTCGCAACCTTCAGAATTTCATCTTCCTCCGTTTCCGGAAGACTGGCATCCGTCAGTTCTTTCACAGACTGCATCACCAGTCCCCAGGCGGCCTTGATGATGAAGACACTCACGATGATGGCAGCCAGCGGATCGAGCACCGCCCACTTTTCTCCCAGGATGATGGCGCCACCAATACCGAACATCGTTCCGATACTCGATAAAGCATCGCTGCGATGATGCCAGGCATTCGCCACTACAGCCTCGGAATGATATTTCTTTCCGGCTTTAACCGTAAACTGATAAGCCCACTCCTTCATCACGATACTTACAATAGCAGCAATCAAGGCTACAACGCCCGGCTGCTGCAATGTCTCGCCGCAGATGGCACGATAAGTCTTGGTTACGCCAGAATAACAGATCATCACACCCACCACGAAGAGCGAAATACCGATGATGGCAGTGGCAAGCGTCTCGTATTTGCCATGACCATAATCATGGTCCTTATCCATCGGCTTATTGCCCAGTTTTACGAATACCAGTACCACCACATCGGTGGCGAAATCGGTAAGCGAATGGATGGCATCCGCTATCATGGCTGCCGAATGTCCGAGGATACCTGCAGCAAACTTCAGCACGAGCAGCACCACATTGATGATGCTTCCCGCTATCGTCACCTTATATACTTCCTTTACTCTATCCGCATCAGCGGAATGATTCTTTTTCGTTTCTGTGGGCATCTCTTGCTCGTTATATATTCTCTCATTCTTGTCCATACTATAAAATATAACAGAAGTCCTTTGCTTCCTTAATAATGTTTTTGTATAACCAAATTCCTGTCTTTCATGAATTGAGCGGCAAAAGTACATCTTTTTTCTGAAATCGGATAAAAAGAGAGATTAAAAAAGTATAACGAATAGGGAATAATGTGATAGCGAAGAGAGAAAAGCATGGAATTTTGTGATAAAACGCCTTAAAACAATAGGAATTTTGTGATTTTCAGTCCGAATTCCTTTGGAATTTTGTGATAAAGTTGTATCTTTGCACTCGAATAAGAACTATAAACATATTGATTATGAAGCTTTTGCGCAGAAAGATTGATAATTATCTCAAGGAATGGAAAAGCGATAAGGAGAGAATGCCCCTCATCGTGAAGGGAGCCCGACAAGTAGGAAAGACCGCTTCCATCCTACAATTCGCCCATGACAACTATCAAAATGTGGTTGCCATCAACTTCGTATTGCAACAAAAATACAAGGCAATCTTCGAAGAAGGTTACGAGGTAGACAGCATTATCCGGAACCTCACCCTCATCAATCCTTCTCTCAAGATAGAAGCAGGTAACACACTCATCTTCTTCGACGAGATGCAGGATTGTCCTGCCTGCGCCACCAGTCTGAAAGCCTTCAAGATAGATGGCAGGTACGATGTTATCTGCTCTGGTTCGCTTATGGGTATCAATTATCGCGAGATAGAATCGAACAGCGTGGGATATAAGGAAGACTACACGATGCACTCAATGGATTTCGAGGAATTCCTATGGGCAAAAGGTTATGATTCTGCCTTTATAGAACGCCTTTACGAAAAGATGGTCTCCATCACACCACTTTCTAATATGGAAATGGATATTTTAGAGAGGCTATTCCGTGAATACATGACCATCGGAGGAATGCCTGCCGTAGTCAATATGTTCGTGAGCAACGGAAACTTCAGCGGCACGCTCAAGATACAGCGCCAGCTTCTTCTTGACTATGAGGAAGACATTACGAAATATGCGCAAGGACTCGACAAAGGAAAAATCAAGAACGTGTACGACCATATTTCTGTCTTCCTGGGACAAGACAACAAGAAATTTCAGATAAGCAAGATTGCCCATGGAGCAAGAAACAGAGAATACGTTGGCACCATCGAATGGCTTCGTGATGCAGGTATCATCAACGTTTGCTATTGTCTCGCCCAAGTATCCTTACCTCTGAAAGGCAACTACGACCCGAAATCGTACAAACTCTATTATAAGGACACGGGCTTGCTGGTTGCCTCGCTAGATGAGGAATCGCAAGAAGACATCAGAGTGAACAAGAACTATGGTACCTACAAGGGCGCCATCTACGAAAACATCGTTGGAGACATACTGGTAAAGCAAGGCTATAATCTTTACTTCTATCGCAACGAGAAATCTACCCTAGAGATGGATTTCTTCATTCGTGATGCCCAGTCGCTCATCCCCGTTGAAGTAAAAGCCACGGATAATGCCACCAAGTCGCTCGCCAAGCTAACAGCACAAGATGGTAAATATCCCGACATCAGATACGGCATCAAGTTCTGCAATAAGAACATCGGTTTCAATGGTAAGTTTTACACCTTCCCCTACTTCCTCACCTTCCTACTCAAACGATTTGTGAGAAGAGAAAGATAGAAATGCAGAAAAATCCCTCAGAGAGGGATGATTCTGTATTTACCATTATAAGTTAACGAACTTAAAATATCAATCCGTAACCGTTAATTCTACGAAAGAAAACTGCGGAAATCCGCAAAAATCTTTCCTGTTATGATTGTAAATATAGAGACTAATATCTACCTTTGCTACGTATAGACGATAGTTTTATAAAGTATGTGATAACAGGCGACCTCATCAAGAAATACCAAAACGATGACGGCATCGTATTTATGGACGTATTTGATTTCTTGTTGGATAAAGATTCTATATGAAAACTTAAATAAAATAAAAAGGAAGGTGTGTCATAAGGGGGGGGTGTAATTTAAACTGTGTCAAGGCTTGTTCTTAACTTTCATTCCCACTCCCTGCTGGGGGCATGCCCCCAGCAGGGAAGCCTTTTCGGCTGCAAAGTTACATAATTTTAAATCTATCTCCAAATTTTATTGCCAATTGTTGAGAAATTTGTCCCCAATTTGCCAGTGGCATAGTCCATTTCTTACGGATGTTGCGGTAAGCTAAGTACACAAGCTTCTCCAAAGAATTATCCGTAGGAAAGACCCCTTTAGTCTTTGTGACCTTTCTTACCTGTCTGTGATACCCCTCAACCGTATTGGTCGTATAAATGAGTTTACGGATGGCTGGAGTATATTGGAAATACTCTGTCAGACGTTCCCAATTGTCACGCCATGACTTGATGACAATTGGGTACATCTCTCCCCACTTAGACTCTAACAGGTCTAAATTAGCAGCAGCGGAGTCTTTGTTTACTGCACCATATACTGTTCTTAAATCCTTGATAAACTCCTTTTGATGCTTACTGCCAACATACTTGATAGAATTGCGTATCTGATGGACAATACAGAGCTGCACAGAACTCTCAGGAAATACGCTTTGGATGGCATCTGGGAAGCCTTTGAGACCATCAATACAACAAATCAAGAGGTCTCGAACACCACGGTTCTGAAGATCCGTAAGAACTTCTAGCCAGAAGTTAGCTCCTTCACTCTTAGACACATACATACCTAACAGTTCTTTTTGGCCTTCCTTGTTGATACCAAGAATGTTGTAAATGGCTCGTGTGACAGCTCTGCCATTCTCATCCTTTACCTTATAATGGATAGCATCAAGCCAGCAAATGGCATATACAGGATCGAGCATGCGAGACTTCCAGGCGGTGATTTCGGGTAATACACGGTCTGTTATAGAGCTGATAGTATCGGCTGATAGAGTTGTGTTGAACTCACGCTCAAAGTAGCTGCTGATGTCACGTGTGCTGGTGCCCATGGCGTACATCTCAATAATCTGGTCAGCCATGCCATTGGCAAGAATAGTCTCACGCTTCTTTACGGTCTCAGGTTGGAAAGTTCCGTCTCGGTCACGAGGAGTCTCTATAGTGACCTCACCATATTTTGTTTGAACCTTCTTACTCATCTTACCATTACGACGGTTGCCGGAAGAGCGTTCCTCTTCACTTAAATGAGCGTCCATCTCACCTTCGAGAGCTGAGTTGAGAATACGCTCTAACAATGGAGCTAATGCTCCGTCCTTGCCAAATAAGGCTTCACCACTACGCAACTGCTGAGCTGCTTTCTTGTAATCAATTTCTAAGTTGTCCATAATATAAAAACTGTGTTAAACTACTTTTATTGTAGCTTGACACAGTTTAGTTTACACTCTCGTCATAAGTTAATGACACACCCTCTTTTCTAAATATCAGTCTAATTGCTTAAACTCAAAATCTGCTTTGCTGCAACAACTCTTCTTATAGTCGAATTGGTACATACGCATATACTGCTCTTGAATCTCTTTCGCTCCATTATAAAATGGATCGCAAGTATATGATTTAGTTGTCACTGTTATCTCCATTTCAGGAGTCAACACTTGTCCATTTGTTCTCTTGATACGCTTAGGGCGTACAGCAAAAACTCTTCCCATAATCTTAACTTTTTAAATTGTTCAACTTATTGTTTTTTAGAAATCTTACCTATCCATTCGTTTAATTCCTTACCAACCATTTCTGGCTCTAAAGAATTTATTGTTGCCAATGTCACATAGCAATCCGCTTTATCAATCTTATCGATTTTCTCAGGACATCCGATACGTTCCAATGTTTTCTTGAGCATTTCTACATTGTTGGCTCTATTACCTAACTGTACAATGACCTTAGATTTATCATTCTCATCAGGCATGGTATCCATATATACCTTGCCCTCTTCGTCATTTTGGTACTCACAAGCTAAGGTTGACCAATACCACGTAAAGAGATTCCAATCCTTACGCTCGTCAACAGCATTCATCCATTGTATAGTACGATGCTCCTTTTGGAGAACTCCCATCAGATAATCTACTCTCTTGATAATATATTGCTGAAGTTCAGGAGAAGATTTGAATCTACTGATAAAGCTACCTTTTGGCACATCCATTGCCAAAGGAGGATACTCCCACCAAAATTCACGTTGTCTTCTTCCACCATTATCCCATTTCAAGCACTTTGAGAAGTTCCAATCCCCTTCATAACGAGCCTGAATATAATAATGATTATCATAGAATCCCATGTCTATCATTCCTGGATTTCCATCATTACGAGTAATCTGTAATGGGCAATCCTCGCTTTCCATCGATTTAACTATCCAGCCAGCATCCTGCCACTTTTTAACCGCTTGTTCCCATGTTTCAAGAGGCTCCACTTCATCAGAATCAGCCGTTTCTTTATATGCTTCCTTGAAGTTCTTTATTGTCTTGTCCTTGATTTCTGAGCTAAACAACATCTTGTTTAAATCATCATCGTTCTTCTCTGCATCTTTTTCTTTATCTACGCCGTAAAGGTCTATTCTCAAAGCTTCCACTACACTCAACAAACTTTCCAAGAGTGGGATGTTTCCTTGGCTTTTCTGCTTTTCCTTTTCGTTAGACGGACAGAAAGAGGATATTACATTTCGAACAGCTGCGCTTACCAAGTTCAAGCTCTTGGGTTTACAATGCATTGCGACCAAAGATGTCTGGAACTCAAGCTGGAGTTTTTCCTCTTCTGTCAATTTTCTGTCTTTAACAACATCATAAAGAGTAGAGAGAAAGTTTTGATAAATCTTCAGCTTTTCCTCAAAAACCTTGGAATTACGCTTTGCTGTCTGCTCCTTCTTGGATTGTCCATCGAGCAAGACAACTGTGATGGTTGCAGTGATTACCACACCAAGTATTGCTGCCATCAGACGTGCAGGAAAATCTTGATAGGTAAATACGATGATGGCACATATCATGACAAACACCATACATCCTACAATCTTCAATACATATTGATTTGACTTTTTCATATTTCGTTCTTGTTATTGTAATTGATTCCAAACATGATTAGCACCTTCACGACAAGCTCCCATTTGAGGAGCCTCATCCGTCTGAAGCTGAATGCCACATTTTTGGCATTGATAAATATAAGCTGTTCCTACTTTACACAAACGTACCCAACGACTTCCAACAAAGAAATTTGGGTAACATTTTCCTGCGTCTGGCTTGCTGTCAGACTTGAGTACCCTATAGCAATATTGACATTGCCAGTAATAGGTTGGATGCAATTCTTCTATGACTTTTTGGTAGTAGGAGTCAATTTCCGGTGTACCAAAGGCTGTTACAGGAATCTCTACTCCAGAGACGTTTACAAAATTTGATTTGCTGGTGATTTTTCCATGAAAATCCATTCTTGCATTATACGAACAGTTTTCAAAAACCAAATCGGGAGGCAAACCTCCCGGCATACCGCTCAAATAATCACGGCATTGCCCAACATAAGACAACATAAATCCTCGCTCATCTTCTTGAACATCTGCAGGGCTACCTGTATAAACTTCCATTTTTTTGTTCAAAAAAACAATGATATTCTGCTGTTCTGTAGGAATAAGCACATAGTCTCTTTTGTGAGCTTTCAATTCTGAGAATTTTACAATTTTCCCTTTAGGATAAAAAGTGTCATCGCTAACCATTATTTGTTTTTTTGCAGTATCTGCTTTTAAAGTAAAATCTGTACTATTATAACGTTCCATACTGAACTTACCATCATTAAAATCCACATTAGGAAAATACTGATATGTTTCCACTTTGCCCAATGGATACACCTGCAACGAGTCACCTAAAGTGTCAACAACGATTTTGTCTGCATCAATATAAACGATATAGTGTTCTTTACCCACAGAATCATTGTACTGATTAAGGATGTACTTACCTTCCTTATTCAATTCAGCAACACGCTCATTAAACAAAACGTTATAATCCTTTGCACATGATATGGTCAGTATCATGGAAAGGAACATTAGAAATGTTAGCCATTTATTTTTCATAACTTCGCAATTTTTATATTTAACGTCTATAGTTTAGAATACTTTTTCCCAATACTTTCATTAAATTTACCTGCGGTTTCTTTCTCTGATTCGTAGTAGGAGTTTCCTTTTTATTCATAATACTCATCGAGATTGTTACATAAGACCGTACTTTTGCATTATTTTTCATGCCTGGGCACCATCCTTTCATCTCTTTCAGCACTCGTATTACTTCTTCGTCCAATATAGGCTCATCAGAATCCAGTATTTCAATATTGGATAAAGTTCCATCTCTTTCAACAACACATTTTAGAGAAATATCTCCTATTGCTTTACTCATGCTTTCAGGTATAACAATATGCTGTTGTACATAAGCCTCTACATTTTCTTCATATTTTGGATCTACATCACAGTTTCTTATTATCACGTCACACTTTTCATAATATTCTGTAGGAACACCAGAATTAAAAGCATTCAATTCTGTTTCAGTATACTCTTTCCGCACATCATCAGGTTTAAGCAATGTCCCCTGCCAAGGCTTGTCACTTCCATGATTTATCCACCATTCCATTACGCATGGCGTATCCATTACTATATCAATAATAGCAGATGGTATTCCCCAAGTTTGATCTTTAGCACATTCTATCTTATCCCCTGTAGTATCATCAATATAATAACTTTCCTTTAAAACACCATGTTCCCATTTGTCATAAAATACTTGTGTAGAACCATCCCCACATTTCATTGTCAGCTTCCATGAGCCATCAGCAAGCCCTTCTTCATCAGTTTGCCCACAGAATAAGCCCTGTCCCATTACACTACGCTCCGATGCACCACCATATTCATATATATGATAGTCATAATAGTTGGTACGTCCAGAAACAGGGCCAATCATAACACCATCTTTCATGGTAGCCTTTAAAGATTCTTTTACCGTACCCCTTGTAGTATAAGTATATTCATAAATACCATTCCTATAGCCTTCCTTGAAATTAATCTTCAAAGTCTTTGTTTCGCTTGTGGACTTATCTATATATGTCCACAAGCCTTCCTTACAATCGTCATGAAAACGTCCTGTTACCTTCAGATAAAGCTTAGGGTTGGTAATGCAAGAATATGTAAAGTTGCCTTCATAAATGCGAGTGCCATCTTCAGCATTCTTATAGGTATAAGTTGCTTTTTGTGTGCCGAGCAAGAAATGAGCATTTGCCCGATATGGTCCCGAATACGTTTTCAGTCCCTGAGCACTCATAGCCATGCACATACTGAAGAACATGACTATACAAAATAAAAATCTTTTCATATCATTCACTTTTTAGTTCTTAAACAAATCTTGATATACCTTACCCCATTCTCCCCAAGAATAAGATCGAGATGGATGATGTTGACGAATCATTAGAGCCTTGTCTTCACCACCGGTAGAAAACCAACGGGTATAAACCTTATCACCATTGGTAAGAGACATTTCTTCTCCATCCGTTTCCCCAAGACCATAAAGTCTATCGAAGAGACCATAGCCCCAAACAATGATAACATCAGGCTTCAACTCTTCAAGAACCTCCTTGAAGGCAGGAATAGAATCGTTAAATTGTTCATCGGTCTCTTTCACACCAGGAGCCTCAAGATTGAACTGAATGAAATTATAGAATGCTACTTGATTCCATACATATTCTCTATCATCAACTGAAATCTCTCGATTCAACAAAGCTTTGGTTTGGCTTGTGAAGCCTTTATAAAAAGCTCCATCTTCTCCACTCAAGAATCCGTCCATCATATCTATAGTAAAACTATGATGGCAAGGACAACCTGTACTATCAGCATCATAGTGGCTATGCCCTAATATCAAGACTTTCTTACCACTATTCAAGAATCCTTTCTCGTAATCCTTACCAACAAAAGGATAAGCATTTACATGTTTCATACGCTATTCTATTTTAAAGTTATTAAATGTCGGGGACAAAGATAGTTATTCTATTTGAAACCATCAAGTCCATAATGGTTCATAAGCGAAATTTCTTGATTTCGGCTTAACAAAAGTAGTAAAAATCGTTCTGTTTCATTGGTATATTATCATTTTGCCAGGTGTTCCCGAGACTTGGCGGGTTAAGATTTCGGTTTCGGCAAAATAAAAAAGCGTGGGAACTTACCTGTCACTCGTCCCACGGATTGAGGCCTTCGCATTGCCCTGCATTGTTGAACGAGCAACGTCGAAGCCCACGCCGATATGTATACACTTATCCCTATACGGATATAAGACCTACCGCCTTGACGCAATAAGCCATACCAGTAAAGGGATGTGAATTAACACATCCCGAGAGCACCTACCGTTGCTATGTTCTGACAATGCATGAAGTTTGCGAAGTTTCAATCCGTCAAGAACAAAGCGCTAAGTATGCGCCTTTTCCATTATGTCGTGATTCTTACTCAGAATCATCGGCAAATATACGAATAATGTTTGAAAGAACAAAAGTTTTTAGCAAAAAATCCTCATTGAGGGATAAAATTCATCAAAATCCTCCCTCTCTGAGGGATTTTTCTGTATTTAACCACGCTATGCGAAATTTTTATTGTACTTTTGCACCCGTGCTTGGAAAAGCAACAAATAAAACAGAAGAGTAAACGATATGGCAGAAAAGAATAGCATACCCCAATTCGTGAATAGTGAATCTATTATGTCGGATAGCAACTATGTGAAGTGGCTCTCCGATTTGAAAAGTCGTATTCGCATCGCCCAACTCAAAGCGGCTATCAAAGTCAATGAAGAGTTGCACAAGCTTTATTGGAGCTTGGGAGAAGACATTTGTAACAAGCAAAAGCTATATAAGTGGGGCACTAATTTTATAAAACAGCTTAGTTTGGACTTGCGTTCTGCATTTCCAAATGTAGAAGGTTTTTCTTGGTCAAATCTTTATAAAATACGCAAGTGGTATCTCTTCTATTCTTCGCAAAATGAATTTTTGTACCAAGCTGGTACAAAATTAGAAACCTTAGAAAGTACTAGCGTTCCTATGCCTGCGATTTTGCTTCGTGTACCCTGGAGGCATCAGACTGTCATTGTCTCAAAATGCAAGACCATATTGGAGGCAATGTTCTATCTCAACCAAGTGATTGAAGGCAATTTGAGTCGTAATGAGTTAGAACATATTATCGAAGCCCATCTTTATGAGCAAAAGGGAAAAGCCTTGAATAACTTTGAGTCCACACTCCCTGCGCCACAGAAAGCCTTGGCTAACGAGATGCTCAAAGACCCTTATAAATTAGATTTCTTATCCATGGCTGGCGACTTCTCGGAAAAGGACCTAGAGGATAAGCTGGCTCAAAACATTACTCGTTTTTTACTCGAACTGGGCAAAGGTTTTGCTTATGTTGGGCGACAAATGGAACTTACCACACCAAGTGGAAAATCATACTTCCCCGACATGGTATTCTATCATACCAAACTCAAATGTTATGTTGTGATTGAGCTAAAAGTGGTTGATTTCATGCCAGAGTTTGTTGGCAAACTTAACTTTTATGTTGCAGCAGCCGACGAACTTTTAAAAGACGAAGGAGATAACCCTAGCATTGGTATTCTGCTATGCAAAGACAAAGATTCATCTGTTGTTGAGTGGGCTTTAAGAGGCATTACCACTCCATTAGGTGTTGCAAGTTACCAGCTACAAGAGGTATATGAACGAACTTTACTCGAAATGAAAGAGCAATCCGCAAAGAATTCCACTAGCAATAACAACGATTAAGAAAGCATAAACAGAATATGGTTTTAAATTACATTTGGATAGCATTTTTCGTGATTGCGTTCATCTTCGCACTCATCGGATTGGCAATGGGAGATACGACTATCTTCCAGAAGATTGTAGATTCCACCTTCGATTCTTCCAAGAATGCCTTCGAGATTTCTCTCGGACTTACGGGCGTGCTCGCCCTCTGGCTTGGCATCATGAAGATTGGAGAGAAGGCGGGAGTTGTGAATGTGTTGGCAAGAGCGCTCAGCCCGGTCTTCACCCGTCTCTTCCCCGATATTCCGAAGAACCATCCGGTGATGGGAAGCATCTTCATGAATATCGCTTCGAATATGCTGGGACTCGATAATGCGGCGACGCCTACAGGATTGAAGGCGATGCAGCAGATGCAGGAGCTCAATACGAAGAAGGATACGGCGACGAACCCGATGATTATGTTCCTGGTTCTGAACACCTCAGGACTCACCATCATCCCTACCACCATCCTCGCCTTCCGTGCCTCCTATGGAGCAGCCCAGCCTACGGATGTCTTCATCCCTATTCTGATGGCTACGCTCGTGGCTACGCTTGCCGGAATCATCATCACTTCGCTCTGGCAGCGCATCAACATCCTGCAGCCGGTATTGCTCGCTACTCTGTTGGGAATGTGCGCCTTCGTAGGCATCATCATCTGGGGATTCGGACAGATGGACAAGGATACGATGAACACGGTTACCACCTTGGCTTCTAACATGATTCTCCTGGGCATCATCCTCTGCTTTATCCTGGCTGGTTTCTGGAAGAAAGTGAATGTTTATGATGCATTTATCGAGGGAGCGAAGGAAGGTTTTACTACGGCGGTGAAGATTATCCCTTATCTCGTAGCTATTCTTGTGGGCATCGGCGTGTTCCGTGCTTCGGGAGCGATGGATATGGTGATTCAAGGCGTTTCGTGGTCGGTAGAACAATGCGGCTTGAATGCCGATTTCGTAGGCGCCCTACCTACCGCCATCATGAAACCGCTGTCGGGAAGTGGTGCACGAGGCATGATGCTGGAGGCGATGAAGAACTATGGTCCTGATTCGTTTGTGGGCAGATTGAGCTGCATCTTCCAGGGTTCCACCGATACCACCTTCTATATATTGGCAGTATATTTCGGAAGCGTAAGCATCAGGAATACCCGCCACGCCGTGGCTTGCGGCTTGCTTGCCGATTTGGCAGGAGTCATCGCAGCTATCGCTATAGCATATTTATTCTTCGGATAAGAGTCTCCCACAGATTTCACAGATTTACACAGATAATCTTTGAATGACAGCGCAAGCCCAATTTAACATTTAACACTTAACATTCAACATTAAGAAAGATAATGGCAAGTTTAAAATCACTCGCAAAGGATACCGCCATCTATGGTTTGAGCAGTATCATCGGCAGATTCCTCAACTATCTGCTTGTACCACTCTATACGGCAAAGATCAGCGCCGCAAGTGGTGGTTATGGTGTCATCACCAACATGTACGCCTATACGGCGTTACTCCTCGTTATCCTGACCTACGGAATGGAGACCACCTTCTTCCGTTTTGTCAACAAGGAAGGAGAAAACTCAGAAAAGGTTTATCACACGGTATTGAGCATGGTGGGCTTCACTTCCCTACTCTTCATCGCCCTGGTATTCCTCTTCATCACGCCTTTGAGCGATGCGATGGGCTACGCCGACCATCCGGCTTATGTATGGACCATGTTCGTAACCGTGGCTATTGATGCCTTCCAGTGCATTCCGTTCGCTTACCTCAGATACAAGAAGCGCCCGCTGAAGTTTGCTGCCTTCAAGTTGCTCTTCATCGGTCTGAACATTGCACTCAACCTGGTTTACTACGTCATCATGGATGGTCACGATGTGGGTTATGCTTTCTACATCAACCTGGTTTGTACCGCCTCCATCACCTTCTGTTTCTACAAGGAACTGAAGGAAGGATTCATGGGCGAGAAATGCTCCTGGAGCGAGTGCAAGGTGCTCGTCAGGAAGATGCTGGGCTACAGCTGGCCAATCCTCGTGCTCGGTATTGCCGGTATTCTGAACCAGACAGCCGACAAGATTCTCTTCCCTTACATCTATGAGAAGGGCGATGCGCATGCGCAGCTCGGAATCTACGGAGCAGCCAGCAAGATTGCGATGATTATGGCGATGATTACCCAGGCTTTCCGCTATGCTTACGAGCCGTTCGTTTTCGGCAAGGCGAAGGATAAGGACAACCGACAGACTTACGCTTCGGCGATGAAATATTTCGTCATCTTCACCCTGCTCGCCTTCCTGGTGGTAGTAGGTTATCTGGATGTATTGCGCCATATCATCGGTCGCGACTACTGGGATGGTTTGAAGGTAGTGCCTATCGTAATGGCTGCCGAAATCATGATGGGAGTATATTTCAACCTCAGTTTCTGGTACAAGCTCATCGACAAGACCATCTGGGGTGCTTACTTTTCAGGCATCGGTTGTGCGGTATTGATTGCCATCAACGTTATCTTCGTACCTATCTATGGTTACATTGCCTGTGCCTGGGCTGGTTTCGCTGGATATGGAACAGCCATGCTTCTCTCCTACTTTGTGGGTCAGAAGAAGTATCCTATCAACTATCCGGTGAAGGAGATTATGATTTATGTGGTTCTCGCCCTCATCCTCTTCGCAGGAATGACCGAGGCTAACAGATACTTCTCCAGTGGAATTGCCTGCCTCATCAACACGGTGCTCATCCTCATCTTCGCCGCTTATCTCGTGAAGAAGGATTTCCCATTGAAGAGTCTGCCAGTAGTGGGAAAATACTTTAGAAAGTAAGAGATTCCAATCATTGAGATTATATTCCAAGAAGTCCGTGGACAATGTGTAAGTCCACGGACTTCTTTTGTTTATATTATACAGAACCTTCGCATGCGGTTCAAGAATAGACAAAAGGACCCAATGTTCCTGGTCCCGAGCAATACCCAGAATATAATAGCAGCCAGCAAGGCGCCCTGTAAGAGCTAAAGCAAACGGCTGAGTGAACGAAACGAGACGACTGAATGAGCTGAAGAATATGACTGAGCAAGCTGAAGGATACGGCTCCGTAAGTGAAAGAAGACGTCTGATCAGGTTCAAAGAGATAGAATATGGAGTTCAAGGAGACTGCTTCTAGAAAGTTGCCACTAGGCTCAGCAGCTCTGCTGAGCCTAGTCAGCAGGTCTGCTCACTGCAGTCAGCAGGTCTGCCGAGCCTAGTGACAACACCTTTTAATCGTACAACAATACCCCCTATAGTTGTACGACTACACACCCTTCAGTTGTACAACTATAAACCTTTAGACGTACAACAATGAATCCATCGATTGTTCAACTTGACTTTTTCTCCCATTCTATACCTCAAAAACAAGAAATAGTCCGAGAATTCTCAAAAAAGTAATCTTCCTTTTCGTTATTCCCTCATAAAAGTATATCTTTGCAACGATTATTCCCTCATAAAAAATAAAGAGCATGAGAAAGATACTACAGGACAAAATCAATATGAACGATATCAACAAGATATGCATCATGACACAAGGTAAGGAGAACGACCACCGGAAGGAAGAGCTTTACCAACTCACCTTCGATGAAAACGACCGCGTATCGTTCAATGCGCTTTGGGCTTTAACCCATTTCGATGAAACCAACAACCCTTGGCTCTTTCAGAAGCACGATGACCTGATTGATAGGGTTCTCGTAGAGAAGAATGAGACCAGGCGCCGCCTGATGCTTCAACTCCTTCTCCGTCAGCCTTTCGAGGAAGAATCACTCCGTTCTGATTTCATCGATTTCTGCATCGCCAAGATTACAGCCTGTTCCCAGCCCTACGCCATCCGCTGCTACTGCATGAAACTCGCCTACGAGCAGATGAAATACTATCCCGAACTCCTCGAAGAGTTAAGAATGGCCCTGGATATACTGGAGCAGGAGGTTCTATCCCCAGGATTATTATCAGCAAAAAGGCAAATTATAAAGAAAATCAAGCGAAGCCTTGGAAAATTCGGGAAATAGTCGTAACTTTGCAAACGTAATATTCTAATAATATAATACATAAATGGATGGAGATACAACTGAACGATTATCACAAGAAAGTCAATGCCCAGATGCAAAAGAGCATGGCTTATTGGCGAGAGCATCCGCTTTCGCTGGAGGAGTGCTTAGCTCAATTCAAGCGCTTGCGGGAACAACGAAATGTTTGCCAAGCATTCCTGGTATTTCCGCAATGCCCTGGTTCGTGCCAACTATCGAAACATTCAGAAAGGCTTAGATTATTCTCCTATCTACCTGGTTCGTTTCTTCAGGAACTTACTCCTAAAAGATAGTTGGGTTCTCAAGAACAGGTATTTGCATATCCGGCCGACTGATGATAGGAAAGAGCAGCCGAACTTAAATTCTCAAACAGGAAATGGACAGAAAAACAACTTCATAAATAAAGAAGGAGAAGAAAATGTCCCAAGTTTGTCCCAAGCTTGTCCCAAGTTCGTCCCAAGTAGAAGAACTCATAATACGTATAAATAAAGATTATCTATCCATCGACGATATAATGAACCTGTTTGGATTAAAGAACAGAACCAGATTTAGAAAGGAATACATTACCCCAGCCCTAGCCGAAGGAGCCTTGGAGATGAAATATCCAAACACCCCAAGACATCCACGCCAGCAATATCGGATGACAGAGCTGGCAAAGACTTGGAAAGAATGGTATGAGAAAAAGAATAAATAACATCATAATATAAATAGAAAACAAAAACAAGTAATGAAGAAAAAAGCAACGGTCCTTATCGCCTCTATCATGGCGTTCTGCGGAATCAACACCGCTCACGCTGACGAGGGAATGTGGACAATTTACAACTTGCCTAACGCTGTGTATGAGATGATGCAGCGCGAAGGCTTCAGTATGACTTACGACCAGCTCTACAACGGCGAGAACGCCTTGAAGAATGCTGTGGTTAACTTCTCGGGCTATTGCTCAGGCGTAGTCGTTTCTCCAGACGGTTTGGTATTTACCAACCACCATTGCGGTTTCGAGGCTATCAGAAGCCACTCTACCGTGGAGCACGACTATATGCTCAACGGTTTCTTTGCTAAATCTTACGCAGAGGAATTGCCTAACGAGAATATGTTCGTCAGCTTTATGGTTGAACAGAAGGATGTAACCGATAAGGTGATGAGCCTCGGATACGAGAAACTCGACAACAAGAAGCGCGATGAACTCATCGATTCTCTGGAGAACGAGATGACTAAAGAGGCGAAGAAGAACGATTCTACCCTCCATATCACCGTTCAGCCTTTCTACGAGGGCAACAAGTGGTACGCTACTACTTACCGCGACTTCACCGACCTGCGTCTGGTTTTCACCGTACCAAAGTCTATGGGTAAGTTTGGTGGCGATACAGACAACTGGATGTGGCCTCGCCAGACCTGCGACTTCTCTGTATTCCGCATCTATGCCGACCCTAAGACCAATGGTCCTGCTGCCTACAGCAAGGATAATGTGCCTTACAAGCCAAAGCGTTGGGCTCAGGTTTCTCTCCAGGGTTATAAGGATGGCGACTATGCGATGACCATGGGTTACCCAGGCAGCACAGAGCGCTATCTTTCAAGCTACGGAATCCAGACCATGCGCGATGCTGAGAATGCGCCTCGTGCCCAGGTTCGTGGCGTAAAGCAGGAGGTGATGCAGAAGCACATGCGTGCCGACGAGGCTGTCCGCATCAAGTACGACAGCAAGTACGCCAGCTCTTCCAACTACTGGAAGAATGCCATCGGTATGAACAAGTGTATCGACTCTATCGGCATCGTGAATCTGAAGCGTGAGTACGAAACCCGTCTCCGTGCTTGGCAGGATACAGCCAAGGCTGCCAACGACCTCGCCCACAAGGTAGATTTCGACAAGCTCGCCAAGCTCTACAAGGAGAGCGCTAACGTGAAATACGCCTGGACCAACTTCGCTGAATCTTTCACAAGAAGAAGCAACATCGAGTTCTCTACCCGTGCCATCAAGCTCCAGACCGACATGGAGGTGAAGGGGCCTGAGAAGAACAAGAAGAAGCAGTATCATGAGTTTGAAGATAACTCTGCCGAATGGGATATGGCGCTCGATAAGGAAGTGCTCGCTACCCTTCTGAAGAACTACAAGGAGCACGTAGATGCCAAGTGGTTGCCTAAGTTCTACAAGACCATCGACACTGAGTTTGGCGGCAACTACGCCAAGTATGTGGATTATCTCTGGGAGAAGTCGCTCATCATGAAGAAGGGCGCCAAGCTCTATTTCAACAAGAAGGGATATGAGAAGGATCCAGGCGTAAGCTTCGGTATGGATCTGAACGATGTATTTGCAGATTTCGCTGCTCAGATGGGCAGCATCAACGACAGCATCGCTGAGCAGGAGAAGTATCTCTGTGCTGCCAAGCTCCGTATGGAAGAAGACATGCCTCACTACAGCGACGCCAACTTCACCATGCGATTGAGCTACGGTCAGGTAGGCGGTTTCGACCTCGGTGGCAAGCCATCAGGCTATTATACCACAGCCGAGAGCCTCGTTGAGAAGATGAAGCAGGGCGATAAGGTAATCGATTACTACGCTGAGCCTATCATGCACGAGCTTCTCTCTGAGAAGGATTTCGGCAAGTATCAGGATAAGACGACTGGCAAGATGCAGCTCTGCTTCCTTACCAACAACGATATTACCGGCGGTAACTCTGGTAGCCCTATGTTCAACGGCAAGGGCGAGTTGATTGGTCTTGCCTTCGATGGCAACTGGGACAGCCTCAGCTCTGACATCAACTTCGACAAGCGCCTGGCTCGCTGCATCGGTGTGGATATTCGCTACGTGCTCTACCTGATGGATAAGTGGGGACACGCAGACCGCCTCTTGAAGGAGATCAATGCAAAGTAAATTCTATCTCTGAATCAACAGAGATGATATAAAGGTTTATCCTGGAATAAAGATTAGTCTCAGGATGATATAAAAAGAGCGGAAAATCAGCTGTTAACTGTTAACCTGTTAACTTCTGGCTTTCCGCTCTTGTTTTTTCTTATAGGTTCTCAACTAATACTGCGAGATATTATTCAGTTCCTTCAATGAAACCTGACGAGGCTTCTCGGCGAGTTTCTTCTTCAATTCATCCATCGTTATTTCTGCAGCTGGATTGAACTCATCTGATTGCATATAACCCAACACGCTCTCGTAGAAAGCCCTACCCTCTGGATATTTGGCAGCCTTCTCCAAATCGCTCATGCAGATGAGGAGCTTTCCGGCTCCCACCTTCCATTCCATCACCAAACCCAACTTATGATTCCGCTCGATATTGTCTATCACCTGAACTACCGGGCGATAATCCTTGGCGAAGTTGTCAAGCACCAGCGGATGCGATTCCTTGATTATCGGGAACCATTGCCAGTTGGTGTGCATTTCCGTAGGGAATCCCTTGAATATCGGATGTTCCGGATTCGTAAGAATGCCCAGGGTTCCTGGAGAAACCTTCTTCTTGTTGTTCTCGCAGATGGTCTTGAACATGCGATAGTTCCAGTAATCGGTCTGGAAGAGTCCACCCACGGTATAAGGTGTGGCATTATCTGACTGAGAAAGCGTATCATCTGCAGCCACGAAATGGCTGGAAGTCGTAGGAAGCCAAAGCACCTTTGCTCCCTTTTCTAGTTTCTTGACGACATCGGAAGTCAAATCCTTGGCAATAACGACTTGCTTTTTCAGATAGTCGATATTCTTTGGGGTCGTATAAACCCAAAGGTCGTAAGTATTGGAATATCTTGTCGCATCAAGTTCACCTTCATATATATACAAGGAGAGGGTCAGTTTGCGAGAACCCACATACACGTCCAAGCACTTACCATCCCCATCGTCAATTCCGTTGGCTTTCACTTTCATCTTATGAACGATCTCGCCAACATCTATCCATCCCTCCTCGTCGGTATGGATAGTTATCTCGCCTTGTGCCAAAGGAGAAGGCTGATTCAAATGAGTAAGAGTTTCGGCTACACTGGACTCGTTTGGATAACGTTCGTCTTTGGCATAATCCAACTTCCATTCCACTTTCTTGCCCTTCAAAGACTCTCCCCCATAATTGGCGATTTGAATCTTCGCCTTCATCGTGTCATTCTCCTCATAGCAGAATCTGTCTGTCACCAACAAAGGCACCACTGGCGAGCACCACTGGCGCCATTCCTCGGGCGTAGTGATTCCCTTACTCTCCATAAACGCATCGAGGATGCCTACGAAAGCACTTCCCTGACCGGGATAATCCTGAATATCAAGCAGCTGGAAGCCCGCCATATTCCGGGTTCTCAAATCCATCTCTATATCGGCTTTATAGAGTTTCACGCTCCATAAGCCCGAAGCCTTGTGGAAATCATCAGCCTGCGAGAGCATTCCGGCAGCAGCCAGACGACGGCGGAAGACTTCGAAGTTATAAGGATGAAGCACTCCGGTGTATTTCTTTATTTCCCGATAGTCAGGATAGGTCTGAAACTGGCCTGTTTCGTGAGAGATGATAGGGATTCCTGCCTTATCGCAAGCCTCATCAAAATTCATCGTAGAATTAGGATGGAAATGATTGATCATTCCTCCATCGTAGGCATCGGCAAACGAGAAGGAACCACGGGTATGAGTATTGTATTTGCCCCATCCCTCGCCTCCGATGCGGCAAGTGGTGAAGTAATCCATTCCTTCTTTTATTCCCTGATAACCGAGATAGTAATTGCTTCCAAAAGTATAGTATTTATCGGGCGCTATCTTGCGGAAATCATCCACAAACTCCTTCATCTTGTCGATATCTCCCCAGAGTTCATTCCCCAGCGCCATCATTCTGAAAGATGGATGATGACCGTATTCTCTGAGGATGTTCTCGCCTTCCTGATGCAGGAACGCCATCAGCCTTTCATCCTTCTTATCAAAAGACCCCCAGAAAGGAAGTTCCGGCTGGAGATAGATTCCCAGACTGTCAGCAGCCACGAAAGCCGCCTCCGGTGGGCACCAGGAATGAAAGCGCACATGATTGATTCCATACTCCTTGCAGGTTCCGAGATACTTCATCCAGCCTTCCACGCCCATTTCCACATGTCCCGTCAGCGGCCATACAGCCGCATCGTGCTTGCCACGGAGGAATATCCTATGACCATTGGCGTAGAAGTGGGCGCCCTTGATATGAAAATCCTTGGCGAAATCAGGCATCTGAAGGGCTGTAGAAGAAGCTACAGAACGGCTAGGGATTGCTCCTGCTTGCATTTCTATAGAAGAGGCTAGCTGGAGTTCTATCCTTCCGATAATTCCATTCCAGTTGGTCTGCGTATCTTCCGTATAAGCATGGCTGGAGCCGTAAACCTGATCAGGCACACCTCTTCCATTATCCACTACGATTTCCAAGAAATGCTTGCCCGGCTTCACCTTCTTTGGCAGAAGATAGCGCTGAGGAGTAGAGATGAAGTTACAGGAATCCACCAGTTCTCCATCCACATACACCCATGTCGGTCGGGTACGCTCCAGGAAGAGTTCTACCGGCTTCTTCTTCCAGTCCTTCGGGATATTGATTGTTCTGGAATATCTTGCAGCTCCTTTATAGGCATAGAGCCTCGTAAGATGCGTTGTTTCCATCGTATCTTTCGGAGCGAATCCCAGATGGTTCGTATCGATGGTACCGGGAAGAATGGCACGCTTCACCTCACCCTGCGAGGCACGCTTACTCTTGGCGAAAGCGCTACCGCTCTTTCCCAACTCCACATTCCATTCACCAGCGAGCGAAATGCTCTGTGCTTGCAAGCCCAGACTTACCAGTCCCAGACAAGCGATAAGAATAGATTTCTTCATTAACTTATTACAGAATATCTTTTAGGGTTAAAATTGCGTATAAAGATATAATAAATTTGATGTTTACGGCTGCAAATATACAAAAATTGCGGTAAAAACACCGCAATTTACCAAAGAAATTGCTGTGTTTTTACCGCAAAATATGGATATTGCATCAAAACATCCCTTTGATGCAGACTTTCATCTTATTATAAATCGCTGCCTAAATTACTTCTTCTTAGGTCTGCGACGAGCCCAGCCTTCTTCCTCGAAGTTTGGCTCCTCACCCTTGAACTTCACGTTGTCGTTGTTCTGGAAGAACTGGCGCCAATCGCCTGTATCCTCCTGAGGGCGAGACTTTCTGCCGCCACGGCTTCCACGTCCTCCCTTTCCACGAGCATCTCGAGAGTCTCTAGCATCATCAGAAGAACCTCTGCGGCTGCGACCGCCTCTGCCCTCAGAACTGCGTCCTCCGCGGGCTGCTCTGCCATGACCTTCCTCATCAGCATCGTTACATCTCACGGTTCTGCCCTTATACTCAGTACCGTTCAAAGCCTTCATCACGCGCTTCGCATCCTCCTCAGGCACCTCGATGTAGGCAAACTTACTCAGCAGGTCGATGTGACCCACCTCCTGGCGACCCTTCACGTGCTTGTTCAGATACTGCATGATTTCGCCCGGATAGAAACCATCTGCCTTACCCAGGTTGATGAACAGTCTCTTAAAACCAGCTTCAGTCTCATGCTTTCTGCGACCATTGGAAACCTTGCCACGGCCTTCGCCACGGCTTCCACGGCCCTCACCGCCACGGGAACCCTTGCCGGTCTCAGGCTTGATAATCTCAGGAGCGTTCTTATAGTAATCGAGGAACTTACCGAAGGTGATGGTCACCATCTTCTTGATGATGTCCTCCTTGTCGATGTACTCAAACTGGCGGTTGATTTCGGCCATGTATGGTTCAATCTGATCCTCGTCCACATCGGTCTTCATGATGTCGTCCATCGTCTTGAAGAGCTGCTTCTTGCAGATTTCCTCTGGAGTTGGCAATACGCCGTCCACGAACTCCTTGCCAATCTGCTTCTCAATCTGGCGAACCTTGAACTTCTCTCTGGTATGGATGATAGAGATGGATGTTCCCTTCTTTCCGGCACGACCGGTACGACCGCTTCGGTGGGTGTAACTTGCCACATCATCAGGCAAACCATAGTTGATAACGTGAGTCAGATCATCTACGTCTAGACCACGGGCAGCCACATCGGTAGCCACCAGGAACTGAACGGTATGATTGCGGAACTTCTGCATGGTGAGGTCACGCTGCTGCTGACTCAAGTCGCCGTGCAGCGCCTCTGCATTATAACCATCCTTAATCAGCTTATCTGCAATATCCTGAGTCTCCAGCTTGGTGCGGCAGAAGATAATTGCAAAGATGCGTGGATAGAAATCCACCACGCGCTTCAGGGCGAGATACTTGTCCTTGGCATTTACCAGATAGTAGATGTGGTTTACATGCTCAGCACCCTCGTTGCGCGAACCCACTACGATTTCCTTGTGGTCGTGCAGGTAGTTGAGGGCTATCTTCTCGATGTCCTTGCTCATGGTAGCCGAGAAGAGCAGAGTGTTTCTATCTTCCGGAACGTTCTCAAAGATAGCATTGATGCTCTCTGAGAAGCCCATGTTCAGCATCTCGTCAGCCTCATCAAGCACCACGTTGTTCACGTGCTCCAACTGAGCCACGCCACGATTAATCAAATCGAGCAGACGGCCAGGGGTAGCCACGATAATCTGCACACCATGCTTCAGGGTGCGAATCTGGCTTCCGATGTCGGTACCGCCATAAACTGCGGCAATATGCAAACCGTCGATGTACTTGGCAAAGCTGTTCAAATCGTCTGCTATCTGAAGGCAGAGCTCACGTGTAGGACTGAGGATGATAGCCTGTGTCTGCTTGCTGCTGGCATCAGTTTTCTGGATAACCGGAATACCGTAAGATGCAGTCTTACCCGTACCGGTCTGCGCCAACGCAATCACGTCGTTCTTATTACCAAGCAAATATGGGATTACTTCTTCCTGAACTGGCATTGGATTCTCAAATCCAAGCTCTTCAATGGCACGGCGAATCTCCTCGCTCACGCCTAATTCTTCAAATGTCTTCAAATCTTTTTAACCTTAATTCATTATAATCAAAATGGAAGGCCGAATTCACCCTCCCAGCCATGAATTAGGGTGCAAAATCCTTCCGAAACGCTTGCGGCAATCCCACGCATTTATTAAGATTGCCTAAATTCGGGTGCAAAGATACGAAAAAAATGTGAGTTTCTTGCAGATTTCTGCAATATTTTATTACCTTTGCATGAAAGTTACAACAAACAGATAACCAAGAAAACTTGAAATATATGAAAAAAGTTATTTTCACCCAAGAATGGATTGCTTTGCATCCATACGAAAAAGCAGACGAAACAGATCTGTATTATACAGAACTCGCCAACGAAATATACCACGCTCTTGACGAGGCGTGCTACACCCATAACTTCAAGAATATGGATGAAGCCAAGCAGCTGGCACTCAGCATTGCCGGTTATTTCGAAGATGTGATTTCGGGCACAGGCATTTGGAAGACTTTCACGGAAGAATGCAAGCAGCGCTACGGCACCTACATTCCTTTCTATGAGAAAGAAAGCGAATTCATCAAGAGTACACTCAACGAAGATGACCCGGCTTACGACCCTGAGGAAATCAACATCGCTGATGTCAAGTTCCTGCTCTGGCACCATTACCAGCAGAGCAGTTTCGTACAGGAAGCCGTTCCTTTCCTCTTCGGAACCCTGGAACTGGCTGCCAAACTTGCCTACAACATTCTCGACAGAGAGTATGAAACGGCTCCGGAAAACGAGCGTCTTCTGACTTATCTCAGCGAAATGCCTGAGATAGAGGGTAACGCTGAAACGACCGAAGAGGAAATCGAGAAGAACAAGGAGTTGGATGAGATTCACCGTCGCGACACCCTGGCGTGGTTCCATTATGGCTGCTATTTCAACGTGGGCAACCAGAAGCGCCTGCAGTTTACCCTCCAGCAGATGGCAAACTCGCCTCAGGGTCTCACCGAACCGCTCGCTTATTCTGTGCAGATGGAAATGACCATCGTCGGCAGAAACAATCTTCTGGCGCTCACTTCTTACGAATGGCTCTGCAAGATTTGCAGGAACATGCCTACCCACAAGCTTTGGGAGGATGAGGAGTTCAGAAAGAAGGCTACTGAGCAATATGAAAAGGTGGATCATGAGAAGGCGATTCACGACTACAATCTGCTCAAGGCGAAGGGATATGAAGACAAGTTCATCTTCCTGGAAGATGTGAAGACGCTGAAGGAATTCCTCAAGGAGATTGAATTCGAGTTGCCAAAGGACATCCGATTCCCTCAGAAATACGAGAAAGGCATCATCTTAAGCGGAAGTCCATACACAGGCATCAACATCAGTTTCGGTCTGGCTCATTGCATCGCATCGCCTGAGAATCCATACTATGTACAGGAGCGTGCAGAGACCGACAGCTTTGGCATTATCAGCGGCAATGGTCTCCCATTCCCTTACGAAATTGTCTGCAAACTGAAAGAAAACAACCTGATTCCTGACGCAAACATCTTTACGAGCCAGTATGTAAAGGAAGAAGGCTTGAAGATTACGCAGGCAAACCTCCAGTTCCTTGCCGATTACTACTTGATGGGCAGAAAGGACAAAGACCTGTCGCCTAAGGAGTTGTGGTAAAGATGCATTCAGCATACTCAAAAAGTTCACTACGCTAACGCCATTTTTTAAGGGGTTAGCGTAGTAGACTTTTACAGATTTATAGAAGAAAGAGCGGAAAATCAGCTGTTAACTGTTAACTCTGTTAACCCCAGCTGTTCTTCCGCTCTTTATTTATTTCTTATTTCAAATTCTTATCCAGAAACTCCAGCATTTTCTCCTGCGCCTTCAGTCCGCAGGAATGAGGAATTTCCCAAAGCTCCGTATCCAGCAGATTATCAGCACCCTGACTCTTCCAAACCTTGTGCATTTCACTGAAAGCATCCTTTACACCGAGTACAGGGAAGAGCTTATCTTTTGTGCCATTGATGAAAAGCATCGGTTTCGGACAGGCGAGGGAGGCGATGTGAGGATAGTCGAGATATTGGCGAAGACCGGGGATACAATTCGCAAAACCGCCATTCTCCTTTCTTCCGAATCTCCGGGTAAGCTGCGCATCGGTGGTAATCATCCAGCAGATGGAAGCACCCGCCTTGATTCTATCCGATAAGGCAGAGAGCATCCACGAACGATAGGCTCCCATCGAACACCCCACGCATCCGATACGCTTCGCATCCACCATCGGCAGCGAAGCCAGGAACTCGGTACTGGAAATATCATCGTAAGTCATGAAGGCAGAGAGGTCTCTACCAAGCATCATCATGTTGCCGGCTATCAGGTCGTATTTGTTTCTATCCACGCCCTCCTTTCGGCCTCGTTCTCCCCACATCGGAGCATCTGCCGAAAAGACTACGTAGCCATGTTTCGCCAGATAATCGCCCACGTACTGATTATCATAAAGCTGCCTTGCCCACGCATCCGCATCATCCAGAATCTCCTGACAGAGCGCCTGCTTCGTAGGGGAATCTTTTTCTTCCGGAGTAAAGAAAGGGCGAATCATCTTCTCCTTTCCGATAAAGAGATGAGCACCATGATCATGAAGCGCATTGACTGTTGGGAATGGTCCCTTGCCATCCGGAATCAGGAGATAAGCCGTAATTCGGGAATAGGCGTTGATATTAAAGGCGATTTTCTGCGCCTTATATCCGTCTCTCTGTTCCTCGCCCAATACTTCCATATTCCAAGCCGCAGCCGCTTTCGGAGGCGTCATCATGCATTCGAGAACCTTCGCCCTTGCCGCCTTCTTCCACTTCTTGAAGTTCTTAATCGGACTGTTTCCCCAAGCCATCGGATAGGTCAGTTCCTTCTTCAGCGTTTCTACATAGGTAGGAATCTCTCCCTGCCATTCATACTTCTCCCGCTTCTGAAACTTCGGCTTCGGAGAGGTTTTTGCAAACGGCACAGAGGTCTGTGCAAGCGCCACCGATGCCTGCAACAAAGCGATGATACTATATGTGATAATCCTTTTCATTCTCTTGTCTTGTTTTGTTAGAAATCTATCTTCCTGTTTATAAGATTAGTTATTGTTTGCAAAATTAAGAAATTATCCGCAAAAAGAGCCCAATAATCTCGATATTTTTGCGTACCTTTGCCTAAAACATTTATAAATAACGGATAAAACATTCATAAACAACAGATAAAACATCATCAAATAGAAAATAAAGACATGAAAATAGCAGTTTTTTGTTCAGCAAATAAGAATATCGACCCCGACTTCTTCACATTGACTGAAGAGATGGGAAAGTGGATGGCTGAGAACGGCCACGACCTGGTTTTCGGCGGCTGCAACTCCGGTCTGATGGATTGCATCGGCAAGGCAGTGAAGGCGAATGGCGGCAGAACCATCGGTGTGGTTCCTACGCTTGTAGAGCGAGGAGGCAGAACCTTCCCTGACCTCGACATCGAGATTCCGTGTGATAATCTCAGCGACCGCAAGGACCTGATGCTTGCCCAGAGCGACATCTTCGTAGCCCTTCCTGGCGGCGTCGGCACCCTGGATGAAATCTTCACCATCGCCGCCGCCCACACCATCGGCTACCACCACAAGATGGTGATTCTCTACAACATGAAAGGCTTCTGGAACTCCACCATCGCCCTATTGGATGACATGGCAGAGAAAAGCATGATTCGTGGCGATTGGCGAGATGTGATAGAAGTAGCGGATAACCTGGAAGAGTTAAAGGCGATAGTTGAAAATTCCCATTAATATGATTTTTCGGCAAACTTGCACATTTCTCATATCAAAAAGTGGCAAACTTGCACATTTTTGATATAAAGGAAGGAATAGAAACCTATAAACGAAATACTCAGAAACAAAAGAAAGAGCGGAAAAACAACTGTTAACTGTTAACTCTGTTAACCCCAGTTGTTCTTCCGCCCTTAAACTTTATTCTGCCAGCAGCTTCTCTGCCATAGCCTTACCCAGAGCCTCGCACTGCGCCTTTACCTCTGGAGTAATCGCCTGCTTCATATCTACAGGCTCGCCCACTGGCTCGTAGTGGAGCTTGGTTTCGTTCCACTCCTGAATCTTTGCTACTGCCTTGCTTGCCCAGCAATGAGAACCGTACCAACCGAGGAGGTGGTTCTTGACGTCCTTGTTGGCAAGCTCGGAGAGGAGAACCTCCATTTCGTGATAAAGACCGGCATTGTAGGTTGGAGCACCTACGATAAGGCCCCTGTAGCGGAAGATGTCGCGCAGGATGTAGCTGTGGTGAGTCTTCGAGATGTTGTACATTACGATGTTCTTCACGCCAGCCTTGCTTGCCGCACGGGCGATGATTTCAGCCATGCGCTCAGTATTGCCGTACATGGTGCCGTAGCAGATAACGAGGCCCGGCTCCGTCTCGTACTTCGACATCTTATCATACATGCCGATTACCTTTTCAATATGCTCGTGCCAAACCGGACCATGGGTTGAGCAGATGTAATCCAGCTCCACGCCAGCCAACTTCTTCAAGGCATTCTGAACAGGGATTCCATACTTACCCACAATGTTTGAGTAGTAGCGAACCATCTCCAGCCAGAAAGTCTCGCAGTTGATTTCCGTATCGATGATTCCGCCGTTCAGCGCACCGAAGCAACCGAACGCATCACCTGAGAAGAGCACCTTGTTCTTCGCATCGAGGGTTACCATGGTCTCTGGCCAGTGAACCATAGGGATGAGAACGAAGCTCAGCTCGTGGTTGCCCAGAGAGAGGGTTTCGCCATTCTTCACCTCTACCACGTCATCTGTTACGCCGTAGAAGCCTTCCAGCATTCCCAGCGTCTTCTTGTTGCCCACAATCTTGATGTTAGGGTAATATTTCTTGATGAGGGCGATAGACCCGCTGTGGTCAGGTTCCATGTGGTTGATGATAAGATAATCGATTTCTCGGTCGCCAATCACCTCGTGAATGTTCTCGAGGAACTGGGTGAAGAAATCAACCTCTACAGTATCTACCAGCGCTACCTTCTCATCGTCAATGATATAAGAGTTGTAGCTCACTCCGTTAGGCAAAGGCCAGAGGCCCTCAAAACGATGCTTATTGCGGTCGTTTACGCCTACGTAATAAATTTTGTTTGTAATTTCTGTCATATCTTTTATATTTTTATAATTCCTTCTTCTTTTCTTCTCCGAATTCCTTGGAAACATAATTGTAGATGTCCTTGCAGCATTCGGTGGAGAATTCTTGAGCCGAAACAAGGAGACTGTCCCATTGCGCCTCAGATAAGCCGCGGTCAATGTCCTCGCGGGTGATTCCATCCTTGATCAGTCCGAAAACGAAACCGGCATTGAAATTATCGCCGGCTCCGATAGTGCTCACCGGTTTCATCTTCTCCGAAGGATAACTCTTGGCAAAGCCGTTCTCGGCACGAACCTCTACAGGCTCAGCGCCCTGGGTGCAGATAAACTTCTTGCAGTAGAAACTGATTTCGGCATTATAAACCTTATCCGCCTCCGGTTTCTTGTAGAGGATTCCAAAGTCCTCGTGGCTTCCGCGTACGAAATCAGCCATCTCCAGGTTCTCTATCAGATTAGGCGTAATCTTCATGATTTCGTTCTGATGAGAAGCACGGAAGTTGATGTCGTAATAAAGAATGGCGCCGTGCTCCTTCGCATACTCCAGGAAGCCGGCAACCTGAGGACGGACCACAGGATTCAGAGCGAAGAACGAACCGAAGAGCACGATGTCGCCAGGATTGATTTCCGGTGTGGCAAACTCCAGCTGGTCGTGAGGATGATCCTTGTAGAAGATGTAGTCAGCATTGTTGTTCTCGTCGAGGAAAGCCAGCGAGAGCGGCGACTTGGATTCCGGGAAGATGCTCACATTGTCAGCATTCACCCCATTATCTCTCAAAAACTGAATCACATACTCTCCTATGCGGTCGTTGCCCGCCTCGCTGATAAACGAAGCATTTACGCCCGCACGGCCCAACGAGATGACTGCATTGAATGATGAGCCACCCGGTACTGCCTCTATCGGCTTGCCGCCCTTGAAGATGATGTCAAGCACGGTTTCTCCTATTCCTATTACTTTGCGCATTGTTTTTGTTGTCTATATTTTATTTTTGGTGGCAAAGATAAGTCTTTTTGGCGATAATGCAAAATAAATGACTTTTTTTTGGGATAAATTACATTTTCAGTGTAACTTTGCACCTTGAAATGAAATACAATACTTATACACTCGATAATGGCCTCCGCATCATCCACCTGCCTTCAGACAGCAAGGTGGTGTATTGCGGTTACCAGATTAACGCCGGCACCCGAAACGAGGAGCCGGGCGAAGAAGGACTTGCCCACTTCTGCGAGCACGTTACTTTCAAGGGCACAGAGCGCCGCAAGGCGTGGCACATTCTCAACTGTCTGGAGAGCGTGGGAGGCGACCTGAATGCCTACACCAACAAGGAGGGCACGGTTTATTACTCCGCCATCCTCAAGGAGCACATCGCAAGAGCCGTAAATCTGCTCACCGACATCGTTTTCCATTCGGTTTATCCGCAAGCGGAAATCGACAAGGAGGTAGAGGTAATCTGCGATGAGATAGAGAGTTACAACGATTCTCCTGCCGAACTGATTTATGATGAATTCGAAAATATCATCTTCAAGGGTTCGCCGCTGGGCCACAATATTCTGGGCACAGCTGAGCAGGTTCGCTCGTTCAAGACAGAAGATGCGCTGCGCTTTACAAGAAAGCTTTACCGGCCGGATAATGCGATATTCTTCGCTTACGGAGACATTGATTTCAAGAAGCTGGTGAAGCTTATCAGGAAGGCGCTCGCAGATGATGATTCGGGCAAGGTTGCTGAAAATGCAGCGAATTCAGTGGGCAAGCTTGCTGAGGAAAAGCTCCCACAGATTTCACAGATTACACAGATTTCAGGGGATGAGAATTCTATTACTACAGAAAAATCTGTGTCATCTGTGAAATCTGTGGGACCTGAAAATTATCCATCTGTGGGAAAAGAGATTGCCGGGCAGACAATTGTGATGCAGAAGAATACGCATCAGGCTCATGTGATGATTGGAACCCGCGCCTACGATGTGAACGACAGCCGCAGAATGCCGCTCTATCTGCTCAACAATATGCTGGGCGGACCGGGAATGAACGCCAAGCTGAATCTCGCCCTGCGCGAGCACAACGGACTGGTTTACACCGTAGAGAGCACGATGGTGGCTTATGGCGATACGGGCATTTGGAGCATTTATTTCGGCTGCGATGAGCACGACGTGAAGCGCTGCCTCAGACTGGTTCGCAAGGAACTGGATAAGTTCATGCAGAAACCGCTGAGCGAGGCGCAGCTCAAGGCCGCCAAGAAGCAGATTAAGGGACAGGTAGGCGTGGCTTGCGACAACCGCGAGAACTTTGCCCTCGACTTCGGCAAGAGCTTCCTTCACTATGGCTGGGAGAAGAATGTAGACCGACTCTACGAGCAGGTGGATGAGATTACTGCCGAACAGATACAGGCCGTGGCTCAAGAATTGTTTGATAAAGACAGGCTCACCACGCTGATTTTCAGATAATGTTGATTTTCAGACAAATAGCTCAAGTAATAAGAAAATAAAGAAGGCAACAACTTGGGGCGTCATGCGACTTCCCTCGTTGTTGCCTTCGTAATTTAATGAATTAAAAACTGCTTTTTTCTTAAAAACAACTAACAATTAACCTAAAAACTTAAACCTAAAAACCTAAAATGAAAATCTATAAAACCTAAAACGAATTCTTAACAATCTATATATGAAATCCCCAATCAGAATTTATCACGAAAACTCTCAGGGGACAGTATGAATTTCAAATGAAAAGGAGTTTTTACTCTCCTCTCTGATTTCGGAAGCCCTTTTGGCTCCCTACTGTTTTTTACTCAGCTGTGCATTGCTGCCAGCCATTTTTAATCTCGGCTCTTTTGGAGCCCTTCGCATGGCTAATCTCCGATTAAGCCAACTTGTTGCTAATAGCACCAACTTCAGCTACACATGCAACAACTACTGCGAAAATCATTCCTAATACTAACATAATCTTTTCCTTTCTTAAATTTGTTATCTTAAATATACAATCTTGTAGTTTTACCTAACAAAATCTTAACTCTCTTTATTTCTTACCTCCCGGAGGAGGATTTCTATGCTCTCTTAGCTTCGTAGCTTATTTACCGCAGTTCATTCCGAGGTTCATACCTGCGCAAGCAACTACTGCGAATGCTACTACTGCTACTGTCATTATCCCGAACATTACCATAATCTTTTTCCTTTCTTTTAACCTCTTAATCAATCTCTTCGAGATTTTCCAGAAGTCTTCAACCGAATCTCAGAACCAGGTTCCGAACCGGTCTCAAACTTGTCTCGAATCGATTTCGTAAGTTATCCTTACTGAATCAATCTTTTATCCTTTTTTTCTTTTTCTGGTGCAAAGGTACAACTTTTTGTGTGCGCACACAAACATTTTAGGAGAAAAGTTTCAAAAAGCCCTTTTTTCTTGATTAAGGTCAAGAACATTTACATTCTCATTACAAATCAGGCACGGATTACTCGGATTACACGGATTTAAGTCTCTCACATCAATTAAAACACATTCATAATCTCATAGAACATCCGTGTAATCCGCATAATCCGTGCCTAATCTATTCTACGCAGCCACTCCTGGCGTTCCGTAGTGCCCGTACTTGGCGATGAAACGGGCGGTCTTGGTAAAGGTGCCGTCCTCGTTCTTCATGATGAAGCCACGCTTCTTCCAGTTGCACAGCAGGATGGCAAGCTTCGTCTTGGTGCCATGAACCTGACAGATGTTCTGAATCTCAGTCTTGTCAAAGGTGTCATGAACGTAGAGAAGAAGATTGCTCACACCGGGAGTATGACACACAGAGCGGCTGTCTGCATCTATCGCCTCCTGCATCTGATTGCCGAAGAAACGCATCTTGCACCACAGATCATACTTCACGCTCCATACGATAAAATCCTCTATCGCCTTCTCCCACTTCTCGCCATTCGCCAGATAAAGCACCATCGCGCGGCGGAAACCATTCGCCAGACCACGCTTGGCAAACTCGGCGTAAGGCTTGTTGTAAGCCAGCTGAGCCATCTCCATAATCTCATTCTCCAGGCGCTCGATAAGCTGGCGAGCCTTACGGCACTCCTTGAAACCGCTGGCTGCGTTCAGCTGCTGGATGTAAGGAGAAAGCTGCGACTTGAACTGCGCATCATAACTGCCCACCTCCGGACGCGGAGCGAAATCGGGACGGATGATGGTGGCGAGCGTCAGGCGGCTCACGGCTCCATCAGCCACCTCACGAACCGAAAAGAACTTCTGCGTAACGGCAATGGTGCTCGAAGCATTCCAGTTGAAGCGGGTCTTTACGCGGGCTGTAACGCTCTTGGTTCCTACTCGCTCCTGGCCGTCCTCTGAATTGTCCCAGCAGAGGCGAATCAGCTGGCTAGGGTCGTTAAACTTCCTGAGCATGTCTACCTCGTCCATCTTGCAGTAGAGATAAGCATCGCCAGCCTTCTGCACATCGTCGAGACGCTGGATGTAGGCAGCGCGGGTAAGGTCGGGCGAAACGATGCGGATGCAGATGTCTTCCGGGCGCACAGGCTTCTTCTTGTTGTCGCCCATGGTGTTCACCTCGTCCTTCCAGTCCTGCTCCTTCTGGCGGTTCACCTTATCCATCTGAACCAGGTCTTCGATGATGCAGTCGATGGGTCCGTTGACGAGCGATTTGCCTGACGACATGGCTGCAATGAGCAAATTCATCATCGCCGCCTCGTGCACCTGATTATCCGTGTAGCGGAAGGTTACGCCCTTAAGATGAGCGGCAAGCGCAGGGAAGACCGCCATTGCCACAGCCGCCTTGAAATCGGCAGGCACCTTGCTGGTGAGCAGCTTGATGAGCTTAGGCAGCTTGGCTGGCAACTGAGGAGGCACATCGGCATAGATTCCCGCCTTCTCGGTGGCCTGCTTGGCAAGATGATTCTTGCGGGCAGTCTCTACAGCCTGCTTTACCAAATCAGGAATCGCGGTAGATTGCGCCACCTTGCAGGCATTCTCTACGGTGGCGAACGCCTTCGCCTCGTCTTCGCCAAAGGTTTCTATTACCTGCTTGATCCAAGCCGCCTCACTATTACAGATGTATCTCAGCAGACAGGCTTCACGATAAATGAAGTTGTTGCGGTTGCCGTGGACAGGAGCGCCGCCCATCAGCTCTACCAGCGCCTTCACAATCTCCTCGTAAGGAACGCCGTCGTAAGTCTGCTCATACTGCACGGCATTGGCAGCCCGTCTCGCCTTCTCCTCCTCGCTCTCGATGGGTTCGAAATCTACGGTTGGAGCAGAAGATGCATTCTGAAATGCCTGGCTCTGAGAAGATGCATTCTGAGAGGCTGAGCTCTGAGAGGCTCCTGACCGGGCTGAATCTACATCCAGCGGACGGCCATCAATATCCAGTCCTCTCTTGCGGTAAGCCTCACGGTATTCAGCCACGGCTTCCTTATCCAGACGCTTGTACCAGTCGTCGGCAGTATAGATCTGACTTGCCGCATCGGTGATGAAGATGATGCGCTCCGGGGTTACGCAGCTAGGGTCTTCGGTGGCGTGGATGAGTTTGCAGAAGGCGCTCTGAGCCTCAGCGATGGTCATTCCTACCGGGATGCGGATGTCGATGTGGGCCTTGTTGCGGGCTGAGCGCTCGATGTGGAGCACCTTTCCCTTCCAGAGTTCAATGTCTTCGGCTGAGAAGATTTTCTCTCTGAAGAGCTTCTCTGTAGGCTCATCAAACATTCCGTTCAGCAGAAGGGCGTTCTTCACCGCTGGCTCAACCTCCTCAGGATTATCAATGTCTACGGTTGTCTGGAAGGTGAAAGCCTCTGGGTCGATGAATTTCTGGGCGCGATGGTCTTCGAGGAAGTGGAAGTAGTGAGGTGAGCGGAAAGGCAGCTGCTTCTTGAGGTCAGTAATCTTGCGGTCGAGCTGCTGGTAAGTCTCTCCCGCCTTCATCTCCTCCTGCATCATCTGGTTCTGCTGGGCGGTGAGGTCACGGATCTGACCAACAAGCTGTGCGAGCCAAGGCTGCTTGGTGAGTTCGGTGTAGTAATCGAGGAGATGGGATGAAATCTGTCCCATGTTCGCTCTGCGGTTAGGGTTCATTGCGATGATGCGGCTGCTGAGCTGCTTGCATTCATCAAAGGTTAATGATTTTTGTGTCATAAATCTATATTTTTTTTAGTTGTAAAAGACAGGCTCTTTGCAGAAACCTGCCGCCTTCCATTCTGAAAAGCGGTGCAAAGATAAGGAAAAAGAAAGTAACTCCATTATTATACCTCTGCCGGTAAAAGCTGTATAAAAATATCGGGCAAGAGGGGTAAAAGTTTTTAGATTCAGGTATAAAGAGAGGTATAAAACAAGGGAGAAGAAAAGAAACAGGCTACAAGAAAAAAGCGTTGGCAACAGATTACAAATCCGCTGCCAACGCCCATTATTCTTTTAGCCAATCATCTAACATAATACCCTTCTTAAAAGCTTCTTCTCCCAGGATTTTCATAAAAATATCAACAATCTCACAATAACGGTTGAATTTTGCCTCTTGTGTATTAATCAATTCTTCCTGCTCCAGATCTTTCCATTTCAAAGCTTCATGGTTGGAAAAGGGAGCGATTCCTGCTTGCCTCAAATCATCCCTACCGCAGAGACGAGCTTTCGGACCGGATATTTTTTTGCCTTCAAATAGCTCTTCCAAGAATGTACAGAACGATTGAGGAGATTTGGATGGGAGTAATTCCCAATCGCCCATCAGGCGGAAAATAGGATACCAATAGGCCTGTTTTGAAAGAAACACGCCATAATATCCCCTCTTCTGATAAACAGCAATCTTCAAGACTGCCTTTTTCACCAGTGCCATGAGTTCCTTCTTATGCTCTCCAATCGCAGGTTTCTTCCCCACAGTCTTCATCGCTATCAGTGACTCCCCATCGCCGTGCTTGCCCCATTGCTTCACATCGTTCACCCTGCCGTTCATAATCATCAGCACGATGCCCGAGAGCAGCTGGAGCATCTTCTTTCTTGGCACACGCTTATAGAACACCTGACGGAGGAAATCTACAGGGTCGGCCTTGAATGTTGGGTAGAGATTGTGGGGGAAGGCGTGCAGCTGCTGTTCTATGGCGTCCAGCTGGTCTTTATAATCGTAGGTGCCCGTCTGCTTCTTCTTGATGGCATTCGGGGCTTCTACGAAGAAAGAATAGGCCGCACGCTCGCGGTAAGCCGAACTGGTGATGAATCCCATCTCGGTAAGCAGAACGGCCCGGAGGCGCTGCAGTTCCTCATCGTCTATCTGCTCCAGCTTATGAAGAATGCGGCTTCTGGCCTGCGTCATTTCGCGGGAATAATCGCTGCGCTGGATTTCGAGGAAACTGCTGAGCCGCTCTCTTGCCTCAGAAAGGCAATCAGAAAGTTCCTCGCGCAGCATCGCTTCAGTTTCCGCATCAAGAGAACGGTTCTCTGCCTCAGAAGAGGTTTTATCGGATGCAAAAGAGGAGTTATTGGATGCAGAAGAACCTTTATCCGAAGCGCCTTCAGAGAGCGTATTCCTGAGGCGGATGATGCTGTTGATGACGCCTTCGAGCATCATGGTGCAGTCGCTGAAGCGGGTGAGCTGTTCGATGGGCAGCACAGGACCGGAGTATTGCCAGTCATCATAAATCTTATCATCATATATTTCGCGGCGCGCCTGCTCCATCTCCTCATCAGAAACATCAGAGAGCGCCCTCACCATGAGCTGCAATCCAGCCTTATCGCCCTCGTTCTTGCTGTTGCAGCCTATGCAGCGGGTGCGCAGGTTCCGCTCCTTACGGGCGATGATGAGGGCGCGTACGTCCTCGCCTTCCAGGGCTGAAACATAGCCTATGAGCTGCTGTTTGTCATAAGCTTTCACCGCCAGCATGTCGAAGGTGTTGGCGTCATCGGGCACGAGGCAGATGGTTCTCCCCTCTGCTTCTTTAGCATACTCTACCTCATGGTCTTTCACGTCATTATGGGTGAGTCCTACGATATGGAATGTGAGATTCTTCATTTTATGTTGTTATTATTGTTTTTACGTTTGTTTGCAGTCAGGTTACAAAAGTAAGGTTTTTCGATGAAACCACCAAGCATTCTTGTTTAAATTTCCTAAAAGAGGGGACAGAGAAGCCGAGGGGGTTAACAGGGTTAACAGTTAACAGCCGTTTTTTGCATGGCCCCCTCGCGTACCTTATTATATAATAATATATATATACTTATTTTTATATAAGTGTGTGGATGGAAGTATGCATTTTGGGGGTGTTAACTGTTAACCTGTTAACCTTTTGCTCTCAGAGCGCCCCTCTCCCATCAGAAAATGCGCTCTCTCCCGATGCCTGTTAAAGATGGCTGGCTGAGCCTTAACGCGCTGCTACAGCCCGTTTTACGGGCTTATATGATGGCTAGAGAGAGGCATAAATAATGGTTGGCGAGAGGCATAAATGATGGCTGAAAAGGGGCATAAATGACGACTCACGAGGGGGGATGGATCATGCGTCGCGACGGAAGAAATGTTGCGTCGCGACGGAACGGGGAATGCATCGCGATGCAGAAAAAAGGGCTTTTTAGAGCGGAAAACTATGAGTTGCGGGACAGAAAACTATGAGTAAGTTTTGTTAACGGGAGGGAAAACAACAAGGCGATACTCTTCTCTTATAGGAAGAATATCGCCTCGTTACCTTCATTAAAAAGGAGGTCAAGGATGCTCATATTGGGCTGAAAACCGTATTTCTGCTCGTAAACCTGGTAATAGCGCTTCGACTCGAATTCGGGGTCAGGAAGAGGTTTCTTGGGACGAATCGCATCGCGGAAATCCTTGATTTCATTCTCTGCTCCCATTTCTTCACGCTGAATGTACTCTTCGGTAACCGAAATCCTGGGACGGATGTCGAGGAGTTCTATCATCTTCTCTGTAGTCTCCATGTTGAAATCGAAGAGGAACTCGTATTTCTTCTCGTAGAAAGGGCGGATGTCGTCCTGATAATACTCGAAGAAAGGGCTCTCGCCATAGGCGGAAAGGAGCGCATTCCAGTGCACGTGGCGCCAGTTGGCGTGGTCGGAGATGCGGATGTCCTTCATCGACAGAGAGATGTCGTGATTGGTGGGGATGGTGAGCGAGAGGGGGCCGTTGGTGGTAGGGATGATCATACGGTTACGATAGGTTTGCTTGATAAAGCTCTCGTGGCGCTCTATCAGGCATTCATCGTAGCGGTTCAGCTTCTGGTACCACTGGATGGGGCCGAAATATGTGGAAGAAAGAAGGGCTTTCAATTTCTGCTTTGTTATGAAGGGTTAATGATGAAGAGGGGGACGAGCGATGGAATCGCTCGGAACGGGGGGCAGACGGGGGACAAGCTTCCGGCAGCGCGAGGGAGCTAGAACAGCTTAAAGGCTTTACCTATCATCTGATGCTTATGAACGAGCTGCTGGCCGGTTGGCGTCTTCAAGAGATAGAAGCGGCAATCCTTGCAGCCGCAGCGCTTGCAGCAGATGGTTGGAATGACGAACTGCATGGTGTCGATGCGCAGCGTATCACCCGGAAGCTTCTCTATCCTGCCTATGAAATGAGACTCGAAGACGCGCTTGCGGCGCTGGTTCTTGGGCTGGTAAACCACCGTATCGGTGAAAACAACCACATCGCCACGCCCGAAATTTTCGTAGTCAATCCTGTTCACTATCACCCGGTTGCCTGCCTTCAGCTGGGGCGGAAGCCCGCCCTGAGGCACCGAGAAGATAGTAAAGACATAGGTGCGCACTGCCCAAGCCAGGAGCAGCGACAACACCAATGCTATTAGGAATTTGACGGCAGTCTTCAATTCTTATTTCTTTTTTCTTACTTAATATTGTCTACAAAAGTGAAGAGGCGGTTCCAACGGATGCCTGAGAAGCCCGGATGATCTGGGCTGTGGCTCCACCAGATGAAGATAGGCTTGCCCACGATATGGTCCTCAGGCACGAAACCCCAGTAGCGGCTGTCGGCTGAGTTGTGGCGGTTGTCGCCCATCATCCAGTAGTAGTCGAGCTTGAAGGTGTAGCTCTTCGCCTGCTTGCCGTTGATGAAGATGCGGCCAGCGTTGTCTACCTTCAGGTCGTTGCGCTCGTAAACCTTGATGCAGCGCTCGTATACAGGCAGATTCTTCAGCGTCAGAGCGATGCTCTCGCCCTTCTTCGGAATCCATACCGGACCGTAATTATCTCTTGTCCAGCCGGTATAGGCGTTGAGCGGATAGAGGTCGCCATAGGTTGCATCCGTATTGATAGAGATGCTCTCTACGAGGTTTCTGTTCGCCTTCAGCGCCATATAAGCCTTCTTGGTGAGCGGAATCACGCCACTCTGATTATACATCAGCAGGTCTTCGTTGGTGATTCCCAGTTCATCGGCAAGGTCGATAGGGAACTCGCCCTTGAGCTTCATCTTATAAGTATACTGCACGTTATCAGGCTCCTTGTTTGCCTTTCCGTTCAGATAAACGATGTGGTTCTTGATCTGCAGGGTCTGACCAGGCAAGCCCACACATCGCTTTACATAGTTCTCGCGGCGGTCGGTAGGACGGCTGATGATGTCGCCATATTCGCCCGGCATGCTGCTGATGTAGTTGCGGCCTGTAGCATAAACCTGCTCAAAATAGTGGCGCTGCTGCAATGGGCTCATCGCGCGCACATCCTTTTCCTGTCCGTTCTGCTGCATCAGCTGGTCGCCGATGCTGTAAACCATCTGGTAGTAATCATTCGCCTGATAGCGCTCCTCATTGACGAGCGTATCGCCTGCAGGATAATTGAACACCACGATGTCATTGAGTTTCACGTTGCCCAAACCCTTTACGCGGCGGTAATCCCAGTGAGGCCACTCTATGTAGCTCTTCACGTTGACCAGCGGCATGGTGTGCTGGGTGAGCGGCATGGTGAGCGGAGTTTCAGGGATGCGAGGGCCGTAGCTTACCTTGCTCACGAAGAGATAATCGCCCGTGAGGAGACTCTTCTCGAGAGAGGAAGACGGAATGACGTAGTTCTGGAAGAAGAAGAGGTTGATGAAATAAACCGCTACGAGAGCAAACACCAGCGCATCCACCCAGCTCATGATGAAGCGCACAGGGCCTTCTTCATCCTTCCACCACTGCCAGTGAATCTTCTTGGTGATGTAAACATCGAAGATGAACGGAACCACGATGAGTCCCAACCAGCTTTCTACCCAAACCAGAAAGAGGAGATAGAGGGCGAGAACCACTGCGAACTTCGCCCACTGTACCTTCATATTGAGTTTTTGTTTCTGCTTGTCTATCATAACTTCTGCTTAGAACTTAAATAAATCTGATGTGGTGAGCAAGCCGGAATGGTTGGCTGTGAACTCAGCTGCGAGAACGGCTCCCAGGGCGAAACCCTTGCGAGAATGGGCACTGTGCTCGATGGTAATCATATCAGCATCGCTGTCATACATCACGGCGTGGATTCCCGGAACCTCGCCATCGCGTACGCAGTTGATGACCAGGTCTTCATCAGTAATGTTTGCATCGCCCTCATCGTGATGACCATCCTCAGTCCAATAAGTAACGCCACGCTTCCAGTCCTTCTTTCTGTCGATGTTGTCGATGATTTCCTCGGCAAGGGTGATGGCTGTTCCAGATGGCGCATCGAGCTTATGAACGTGGTGGGTTTCCTGCATGCATACAGAGTACTGTGGGAAACCATTCATGATTTTAGCCAGATAGCGGTTTACGGCAGAGAAAATGGCCACACCGATGCTGAAGTTAGAGGCCCAGAAGAGGGTCTGCTTACCATCGGCGCAGAGTTTCTCCACGTCTTCCTTATGGTCTTTCATCCAACCTGTAGAACCTGAAACCACCTTCACGTTGTGAGAGAAAGCCTTCAGATAGTTGCCGTAGGCGGCAGTAGGGTTGGTAAACTCAATGGCAACATCGGCAGAGCAGAACTCCGGGCTGTCGATGTCTTGAGGGTTATTCACGTCAATCTTACAAACGATTTCGTGGCCACGCTGCAGGGCGATCTCCTCGATCATGTGTCCCATCTTTCCGTAGCCGATCAAAGCAATTTTCATCTTTATCTATTTTTTATTTGTTCTTACTTTTTGTTCTATTCGGCAAAAATACACATTTTTCTTCGAAAAACCTTGAAAAATCCTTGTTATTATAATAATAAATAGAAAATTTTGGTTATTTTTGCAGTGATTTAAGGCTTTTAGCCTCATTTAGTAACTAAAAAAGAGAAAATTATGAGCAGATATATTTTTGAGACGAAGATGGAAGTAAGAGATTATGAGTGCGATATTGAGGGCATCGTGAACAATGCCAACTATCTGCACTACATGGAACATACCCGCCATCTCTTTCTGAAGGAATGCGGCCTCAGCTTTGCCGAAATGCACAACAAGGGCGTGGATGCTGTGGTGGCGAGAATGAACCTGCAGTACAAGGTTCCGCTGCAATGCGATGATGAATTCTTCTCGCGTCTGTGGCTGGAGAAGCAGGGCGTAAGATATGTTTTCCATCAGGACATCTTCCGTGCCAAGGACGAGAAACTCTGCCTCAAGGCAACCGTAGAACTCGTCTGCCTCATCAACGGAAAACTGGGCAACAGCGAGGACTACGACAAGGCATTCGAGAAATACTTCTCTCCTCAGAGTTAACAGGTTAACAGTTAACAGCTGATTTTTCAATACCCCTTCCGCACACGAGCGAAGAACTTGCGTTCCGAAAGAGGCAATCCTATAAACCATAAAAGCCGAAACATTATGGAGCAACTCCTTCATTATGTGTGGAAGCACAAGCTCTTCCCACTCTCTCCACTCACCACCACCTGGCACCAGGCTGTGGAAGTAATTGACCCCGGACTGCACAACCGCAATGCAGGACCCGATTTCTTCAATGCCAAAATCAAACTCAACGGAACCCTATGGGTGGGAAACGTGGAGATTCACGACAAGGCAAGCGACTGGTATGTGCACGGACATGATAAGGATGAACGCTACGACAACGTTATCCTGCACGTTTGCGGAACCATCGATGTAGAGGCAAAGAACTCGAAAGGCGAGCCCCTCGTGCAGTTGCAGCTCGACATCCCCGAAAACGTATCGAAGCATTATCAGGAGCTGCTGAACATCGACCAGTATCCTCCCTGCTACCAGATTATCCCATCGCTCACCCGCCTCACCGTGCACAGTTGGATGAGCGCCCTGCAAACCGAGCGCTTATCGCAGAAAACCGATGCGATAGAGGCGCGCGTAAAGCAATGTAACGGCGATTGGGAAAACGCCTACTTCGTGACCCTGGCGCGCAACTACGGGTTCGGAATCAACGGCGACGCCTTCGAGCAGTGGGCTTACCATCTGCCGCTGAGGGCCGTAGACCATCACCGCGACGACCTCTTCCAGATAGAAGCCATCTTCCTGGGGCAAGCCGGACTGCTGGAGCTGAACACTATTCCCGAAAGATATCAGAAAGACGCACTGAACGACGGGTATTTCTCCCGGTTGAGGAACGAATATCTCTATCTCTCGCATAAATTCTCGCTGCAGCCGATGGATTACAAGCAGTGGCGCTTCCTGCGCCTGCGTCCGCAGAACTTCCCTCACATCCGCATCTCGCAGTTAGCCAATCTTTATTATAACCGCCGTGCGGGGCTGAGCCAGCTGCTCGAGGCAAGCACGGTGAAGGAGGCGAAGCAGGTGCTCTCAACCAGCGTTACGGAGTATTGGGAAACCCATTATACCTTCGGCAGCACGAGCATCCGGAACGAGAAGCACCTCTCCCCTTTCTCGCTCAATCTGCTCATCATCAACACCGTGGTTCCCATCCTCTTTGCCTATGGAAGGCACCGGGGCGAGGAGAAATACTGCGACCGCGCCTTCGACTTCCTGGAGGAGCTGAAGGCCGAGAATAACCACATAGTAAGGATGTGGAAGGAATGCGGCCTGCCGGTAGAGAACGCCGGGGATAGCCAGGCGCTCATACAGCTGAAGAAGGAATACTGCGACAGGAAGGAATGCCTGAGGTGCAGGATAGGTTACGAATACTTGAAAAGATAAAGATTATGGCTGATCAACAGGAAATACTGAACACCATCCTCCTGACAAGGCTCAATTACTTCAGCCTGGCAGGAATGCTGGAGCTATACAGAAAGGTAGGCTCCGCTACGCTCATCCTGGAGCATAAGAACAACCTCAGAGACATCCTCCCCGATGCCTCGGATAAACTCGTGAGCGCTATCCAGAACTGCGAAGAAGCCCGAAAACGCGCTGAGGAAGAACTGGAGTACGACATACGCTACGGAATAGAACCCATTCCGATGAACGACGACCGCTATCCGCAACGCCTCAAAGACTGCGATGACGCACCTCTCATCCTCTTCTATAAAGGCAACGCCAACCTCAACCAGCAGCGCGTCATCAACATCGTAGGAACCCGCCACTGCACTCCTTACGGCGAAGACCTCATCCGCCGCTTCATCACCGACCTGAAGCAGCTCTCACCCAACGTGCTCATCATGAGCGGACTTGCCTACGGAGTGGACATCGTGGCGCACCGCCAGGCACTCGCCAACGGCTACGAAACCATAGGCGTGCTGGCTCACGGTCTGGATGACCTCTATCCCCGTCAGCACCGGGAAACGGCGGCAAGAATGATAGAACAGGGCGGACTGCTCACCGAATTCCTTACCCGTACAAACGCTGATAAGATAAACTTCGTGCGCCGCAACCGCATCGTAGCGGGAATGTCGGATGCCTGCATCCTGATAGAGAGCGCAGCTCACGGCGGCGGTCTCATCACCTGCGATATTTCGCAATCCTACGGCAGAGACGTCTTCGCCTTCCCGGGCAGAATAGGTGATTACTACAGCGAGGGCTGCAACAACCTGATACGCAACAACGGCGCCACGCTCATCACCAGTGCCGAGGACTTTGTGAAGGACATGCGCTGGCAGGATGACGCCACCCTGATGCGAGCCAAGCAGCAAGGCATCGAGCGCAGCCTCTTCCCCGAGTTATCAACAGAAGAAGAGCTCATCGTCAGCATCCTCTCAAAGACAAACGACCTGCAGATCAACATCATCAGCGTGAAGTCGAACATCGACATCTCCCGCCTCACCTCCCTCCTCTTCCAGATGGAAATGAAAGGAATCATCCGCACCCTGGCAGGGGGAATGTATCATCTTTTAAAGTGAATCAAAGGAGGAGTTAAGGAGTTAAAGGGAGTTAAGGAGTTAAGACAACAGTTATGAGATACTCATGTTTTTTTGTATATCATGGCAAATTCTCATAAAAAAAGTGTAACTTTGCAACCGAAATTTTGGAGAAGGAATATCAAGGATTATCATTTTCGAAGCATTTGTCTTAACTCCTTTAACTCCTTAACTCCTTTAACTCCTCATAAAACGATGAAAATAGGTAATATAGAATTTGGGCCTCAGCCCCTCTTCCTCGCTCCGATGGAAGACGTAACAGATATTGGCTTTCGCATGCTCTGCAAGCGATTCGGAGCCGCCATGGTTTATACTGAGTTCGTATCGGCGGAAGCCTTGGTGCGAAGCATCAAGAGCACCGTCAGCAAGCTTACGATAAGCGATGAAGAGCGCCCTGTGGGCATTCAGATTTACGGCAGAACCACAGAGGACATGGTGGAAGCTGCCAAGATCGTGGAACAGGCGAAGCCGGATGTGATTGATATTAACTTCGGTTGCCCGGTGAAGAAAGTTGCAGGAAAGGGTGCAGGAGCCGGAATGCTCCGCAATATTCCGCTGATGCTGGATATTACAAGAGAGGTGGTAAAGGCGGTAAACGTGCCCGTAACCGTGAAAACCCGATTGGGATGGGATTGCGAGAACCTCATCATCACCGACCTTGCCGAGCAGCTACAGGATTGCGGAATCCAGGCGCTCACCATCCACGGCAGAACCCGTAGCCAGATGTACACCGGAGAAGCCGACTGGAGCCTCATCGGAGAGGTGAAGAACAATCCCCGCATCCATATTCCTATCATCGGCAACGGCGACATTACGACCCCAGAAGAAGCCAAGCTTGCCTTCGAAAGATACGGCGTAGATGCGGTAATGATTGGCCGCGCCACCTTCGGCAGGCCTTGGATTTTCAAGGAAATTCGTGATTATCTGGATAATACGGGCGCTGCTCCATTAACCGTAGATGAGAAAATCGACCTCTTGGAAGAGCAGCTCCGCATCAACGTGGAGCGCATCGACGAGTACAGAGGCATTCTCCACACCCGTCGCCACCTTGCCGCCTCCCCTATCTTCAAGGGCATTCCCGATTTTCGCCAGACGAGAATCGCCATGCTGAGAGCCACGACCGTGGAGGAACTGAAAGAGATATTGAAAGAATGCCGCGAGAGAATCAAGGCGATAGAATAAAGCAAACCGCCCTGTAGGAGCAAAAGCCTCGTATATGAAAGCTTTTGCCCTTACAGGGCGAATCCTTTATATCTTCCTTATACCCAGGGTATTGCCCTGGGCTAAGAGCTTGCTGGGCTTTCAGCCCGCTACATTAACCACATTAAGGAGTTAACTGTTCATCTTAACTGCCAAGAGTTAACAGGTTAACAGTTAACAGCTGTTTTTCTATACTTCGACCGAGAAATTCGAAGGAAATGCTTCTCTTAATATCGAAAACTTAATTCCAATATCGAAGAATTTACTTCTTCAATATCGAAGCACCTTCGAGCAGGGCGAGTGCCTTATTCTCGTTCTCCTCCATGATTTCACGCTCTCCCGGACCCTTGTCGTTGATTCCGCAGAGGTGCAGGATGCCATGGATGATGACGCGATGGAGCTCATCATCGTAGGTCTTGCCAAACTGCTCGGCATTGGTGCGGACCGTATCCAGCGAAATCACGATGTCGCCGTTAATCACATCATCCTCATCGTAATCGAAGGTGATGACATCGGTATAGTAATCATGACCCAGATACTCGTTGTTCACTTCGAGAATCTTCTCGTCATCCACAAACATATAGCCAATCTCACCCACCTTGCGGCCATGAGAGGCAGCTACCTTACGAATCCAGGCACTCGTATCACGCTTCTTGATCTTTGGCATTTTCACGCCGTCTACATTGTATGTTATCATACGCTTCTTCCTCCTATTTTTATTTTATTTTTGGTAAAAATTCATCTACTTCTCTTCCGAAGAATCTCAGCTCCCTAACCAGCGTTGAGCTGATGCTGCTGTATCTTGGGTCAGAAAACAGCAGGATGGTTTCTACGCCGCCCAACTGCTTATTGATGTCAGCCTGCTCTCTTTCGTACTCGAAATCCTTGGCAGAACGGACGCCACGAACCAGAAACCTGGCTCCCATACGATGCGCCAAATCGATGGTGAGATCATCGTAAGAAACCACCTCCAGGCGATAACCCTTAGATGCATCTTCCGCATCCACCAACTCCGAACATTCCTTCGGGAAAACAGCCTTGATATCCTCCACACGCTTCGAGATTTCCTCGCTGGCGTGCTTCAGTTTGCTCACCGCCACTGCAATCACGAGCTTGTCGAACATCGGCAAGGCACGCTCGGCAATGTTCTGATGTCCTATCGTAAATGGGTCGAATGTACCCGTAAATATTCCTATCTTCATAAATGTTTATCCTTTAACGGCGCTAGCCCTAATTCAACATTTAACATTCAACATTACTCAAACAGGTCGCCCTGCATAATATTGCTTGTATACGGATTTCTGCCGAGATGCTCGTAGGCAAGCGGCGTTGCCATTCTGCCTCGCGGCGTGCGCTTGATGAAACCCTCCATGATGAGGAACGGCTCGTAAACCTCCTCTACGGTGCCGCCATCCTCGCCTATTGCCGTGGCAATGGTGCTTACGCCTACCGGACCGCCACGGAACTTGTCGATGATGGTGGTGAGAATCTTGTTGTCAATCTCGTCCAAGCCATACTGGTCGATGTTGAGCGCCTTGAGCGCCATCTGGGCAATATCGTAAGTGATGGTTCCGTTGCCCTTTACCTGGGCGAAATCACGCACTCTTCGCAGCAGGGAATTGGCGATACGAGGGGTTCCGCGCGAACGGCGGGAGATTTCCACAGCCGCCTCATCCTCTATCGGCACCTTCAGGAGCATCGCACTTCGCTTGATAATCTTCTGAAGCGTAGCCGGGTCGTAATATTCCAGATGCAGATTGATTCCGAAACGGGCACGCAGAGGAGCTGTAAGCAGACCGCTTCTCGTTGTTGCTCCTACGAGGGTAAACGGATTCAAGTCTATCTGGATGCTGCGAGCCGAAGGACCCTTGTCTATCATGATATCGATGCGGTAATCCTCCATCGCCGAATAGAGATACTCCTCTACCACAGGCGAAAGTCGGTGGATTTCATCGATAAAGAGCACATCGTTGGGCTCCAGCGAGGTAAGGATTCCCGCCAGATCGCCCGGCTTATCAAGCACAGGACCCGATGTAATCTTGAATCCTACGCCCAGTTCGTTGGCGATGATGTTGCTCAGCGTGGTCTTACCCAATCCCGGCGGACCATGGAGGAGCGTATGGTCGAGTGGTTCGCCACGATATTTGGCAGCCTCAACAAAGACCTCGAGATTTTCCACCACGCCATTCTGTCCGCTGAAATCAGAAAACTTCAGCGGGCGCAGCGCCTTCTCGAATTCCTTTTCGGCAGGCGAAACTATTTCTTGTCTTATATCAAAATCTTCGTTCATTCTATGACTATTATCGATAATATGGGTGCAAAGTTACACATTTGTTGCGGAATTAAAGAAGAAAAGCCGAATTATTTTGCCCATGATTTTGCACAATCCCAAAAGATTCGTGCAGATTTGCAAGCGTTACCCTACAAAAATGTTATAATTTATCATTTTCTTGCAGAATAATTTGTTTATCCGATAGAAAAGACGTACTTTTGCACTCGATATTGAAAGCGAGGAAAGAAATAAATAAGAGAGAAATATCAGGATTTTAAAAGAAATAGAATTATGCTTAAGTTATTTCAAGGGCTCAGCAAGCTGCTGGCCAATTACACATCTATCTTCGTGATAGGTGTTGCAGTGTTCACATTCTTCTTCCCACATACCTTCGACTGGGTGCGCGGAACTACTCAAACCGTCATTCTCGGCATCATCATGCTCACAATGGGGCTGACCTTGACCACCAACGACTTCAAGATTCTGGCTCAGCGCCCGCTGGATGTCTTCATCGGAGCCTGTGCCCAGTTTATCATCATGCCGGGTGTGGCTTACACCCTGGTTCATGTGTGGCATCTTGACCCAGCCCTGGCACTCGGAATTCTGCTGGTAGGTTGCTGTCCGGGCGGCGTTTCGAGCAACATCATGAGTTATCTGTGTCATGGCGACGTAGCTTTCTCCGTAGGAATGACCTGCGCCTCTACCATTCTTGCACCGGTGATGACTCCGCTGCTGATGAAGATTACGGCAGGCGAGATTATCCATGTAGATGCTGTGGGAATGTTCATCAACATCCTCATCGTAACGATTATTCCTGTGGCCATCGGCTGCGCCCTCAACTATATTTACGGCAAGAAAGACTGCTTCCCTACCATCCAGAGTCTGATGCCGGGCATCAGCGTTACGTGTCTGGCAATCATCGTAGGCGGTGTGATTTCTACGGTTCATGATGACCTCGTAGCCCGCGGCTTATCGCTTTTCCTCTGGACTTTCGCCGTGGTTTTCTGTCACAACACGCTGGGCTATCTTCTCGGTTGGCTTGCCGGCAAATGTGCCGGATTCAATACCGCCAAGAAGCGTACCATCAGTATTGAGGTCGGCATGCAGAACGCCGGTCTTGCCACGGTACTTGCGGGCAACTTCTTCGCAGCTCAGCCCCTCGCCGTATTGCCTTGCGCCATCAGCTGCGCCTGGCACAGTATTTCCGGCACCATCCTTGCCGGAATCTATCTGAAATGGGACCATCTGCATGAGAAGAAGTAAATGACTTCTGAAAAAGATAAAAAAGGTCGTGAGATTTCTGATTGAACCTCACGACCTTTTCTTATATCATTACCTCACGGGGTTAACAGGTTAACAGTTAACAGCCGTTTTTTCTATAGTTACTTCCCCGTAGTCAGCAGCTGCACGGCTCGCTGAACTATCTCGTTGGTCTCGTTCCAGACCTGGAAGTATTGGCTCATATCCCAGATATCTCTTGCAACAAGGGCTTTCAGCTGCAGGGCGAGGTATTTCTTCGTCTGAATTAATTCAGCCTCATCCTTTGGCTCTATCTTCTCCTTCTTGCCCTCGGCGATAATGCCTTCTATCAGCGAAGAAGGAACCTCGTAGGTGGCGAGGAACTTATCGAAATCCTTATACTGGCTCTTCAGCTCCTTACGATGCGCATCGATGAACTTCAGACTGTGGTTGATGACGATACTCTTGGCTGCCAACTGACGGTGCATCTTGGTGTACTTGGTTGTATCCAGCGGAACGAAATAATCTGGCATGATTCCACCACCACCATAAACTACACGATGCTTGCGCAAGGTATAATACTTCAGACTGTCTGAAAGATGGATGCTGTCCTGATTGGTGAACTCGCCATGCTTGTAACGCTTGTCCAGATCCATCGCATAATCCAATCTGTCACCTTTCTTATATGGCTTCTGGATGCATCTGCCGCTAGGCGTATAGTAATGGGCGATGGTGAGACGAATCTCGCTGCCATCATCGAAGGTCAGCGGACGCTGCACCAATCCCTTGCCGAAGGTTCTGCGACCAACCACTACGCCACGGTCCTGATCCTGGATGGCTCCGGAAACAATCTCGGCGGCAGAAGCGGTAAACTCATTGGTGAGCACCACCACCTTGCCATTGCGCCATCTGCCGTTAGCCTGCGCCTTGTATTCCTGGCGAGGCGCTGCACGACCGCTGGTATAAACGATGAGATCGCCCTTCTGCAGGAACTCGTTGGCAATCTGAGCCGCAGCCTGAAGATAGCCTCCACCATTATCCTCAAGGTCGAAGATAAGGTCCTTCATTCCCTTCTTTTTCAGCGAATCCATCGCTATTGTTACCTCTTTATGACTGGTAAGACCGAAGCTTCCCAATCGGATGTATCCGATGCCCGGACGAATCATATAAGCCGCATCCATCGTAGTTACCGGAATTTTATCGCGCTTTACCTTGAAGATGAGTTTATCCTTGATGCCACGGCGCACGATGGTAAGGTTCACCGTTGTTCCCTTAGGACCACGAAGGCGCTTCATGATTTCCTCCTTGCTCATCTTGACGCCCGAAATGGCAGTATCGTTTACAGCCACAATGCGGTCGCCGGCAATGATTCCCACCTTCTCAGAAGGTCCGTTCGTAACCGGCTGGATAACGAGCAGCGTATCATCTACCATGTTAAACTGCACGCCAATGCCATCAAAACTGCCGTTCAGCGGCTCGTTCATCGCCTTGGTTTCCTTGGCTGTAGCGTAAGAAGAATGAGGGTCGAGCTTTTCGAGCATACCACGGATGGCGTCCTCTACGAGCTTATTCTCATCCACACTATCCACATAGAGGTTGGTAATGGCGATTTCAGCCCTTCCCAACTTCTCTATCGGGCTGTTCTTGCCCATCTTGATACGCAACTGGGCACTGGCAGAAGTTACTGCCAGGAATGCTACCAGTGCTATGAATAGATATTTCTTCATTTCTTAAAACTTAAAGTTATGAAAGAGAGAAATCCTTCAAGAGTTAACAGGTTAACAGTTAACAGCGCTTTTTTCAATGGTTACCCCCCCCGAAAGCACTTGAATTCTTCACTCTTCGTTCTTCACTCTTCACTTCATTTAATCCAGCGGTGCTGAGTCTTCCTCCGGAATATCCTCTTCTATTACCAGATTTTCGATGATGAAGTTCTGGCGCTCCATCGTGTTCTTACCCATATAATATTCCAGCAGCTTCTGCACCTGGTCGGTTTTATGCAGCGTAACCTGCTCCAACCGCATGTCGGGACCGATGAAATGGGCGAATTCATCAGGCGAAATCTCTCCCAATCCTTTGAATCGGGTGATTTCAGGGTCAGGGCCCAAATCGCGAATCGCCTGCTGGCGCTCCTCATCGCTGTAACAGTAATGCGTGATGAAATCGCTCTTTTTCTCCTTGCTTCCCAGTTTCGCATCCGCATCAGCCACCGCCTGCTTGTTCTTGATCTTGGTTCGCTTGTTGCGCACTCGGAACAATGGGGTCTGAAGCACGTAGACATGGCCCTTCTTGATGAGATCTGGGAAGAACTGAAGGAAGAAGGTGATGATGAGCAGGCGGATGTGCATTCCGTCGACATCCGCATCGGTTGCCACAATTACCTTGTTGTAACGCAATGAATCCAAGCCGTCCTCTATATCGAGAGCCGCCTGAAGCAGATTGAACTCCTCGTTCTCATAAACCACCTTCTTGGTAAGACCGAAGCTGTTGAGCGGTTTACCACGCAGAGAGAACACCGCCTGGGTATTCACATCGCGGCTCTTGGTGATGCTTCCGCTGGCAGAATCGCCCTCGGTGATGAAGATGGAACTCTCCTCCTTGCGCTCGTTCTTGGCGTCGCTGAAATGGATGCGGCAGTCGCGGAGCTTGCGATTGTGGAGATTCGCCTTCTTGGCACGCTCACGGGCGAGTTTGGTAACGCCCGCCATCGCCTTGCGCTCGCGTTCGCTCTCCTTAATCTTATTCTCCAGAACCTCAGCTACATCCTTGTGGATATGGAGATAGTTGTCTACTTCCTTCTTCAGGAAATCGCCCACATACTTATTGATGGTTTCACCACCATTCGGCGTCATCGTAGTACTTCCGAGCTTAATCTTGGTCTGACTCTCGAAAACCGGTTCTTCTACGTTGATGGCAATGGCAGCCACCAGTCCGTTTCGGATGTCAGCATACTCATACTTGCCGTAGAACTCCTTGATAGTCTTGGCAATATGCTCCTTGAAGGCACTCTGATGCGTACCTCCCTGGGTGGTGTGCTGACCGTTGACGAAGGAATAATACTCCTCGCCATACTGGTTGGTATGGGTGAAGGCAATCTCGATGTCCTCGCCCTTCATGTGGACGATGTCGTAGAGACCTTCGTTGGTCATATTATCGCTCAGCAAATCCTGCAGACCATGGCGACTCAAGATGCGGCGGCCATTGTGCATGATGGTGAGTCCGGTGTTCAGATAAGTATAGTTGCGGAGCATCGTTTCCACGAAATCATCGTGGAAGGAATAGTTCTTGAAGAGTGTATTATCCGGCTCGAAGAAGATAAAGGTACCGTTCTCGTCCTCAGTATCTTCCGTCATATCGCTCTTCAGAATACCTTTCTCAAACTTCAGATGGCGCACCTTTCCATCGCGGTACGACTTTACTTCGAAATGGGAACTGAGGGCATTGACCGCCTTCACACCCACACCATTCAGACCGACGCTCTTCTTGAACGCCTTGCTGTCGTACTTACCGCCGGTATTCAGCACACTTACAGCCTCAACGAGCTTGCCCTGAGGAATACCACGACCATAGTCGCGCACGCTGACACGCAGATTGTCCTCGATATCGATTTCCAGACGGGCACCTGCACCCATCTTGAATTCATCGATAGAGTTGTCTACCACCTCCTTCAAGAGCACATAAATACCATCTTCCGGCAGATTTCCATCTCCCAGACGGCCGATGTACATACCCGGACGGGTGCGTACATGCTCCATATCGCTCAAGTGGCGGATGTTATCGTCGGTATACTCTACCGGCTGCTGCTCCTGAGGGGCATTGGCAAACTCATCTGCAGCATTCAATTCGCTGTTACTTAAGTTTTTTTCTTCAGACATGTTTTCCTCCTTAGTATTTCTTATTTATTTTCTTATAATATAGCAAATGATGTTGCAATATTCTGTTTATCAGATCATTGCCAACACAATAATTGCTATTTACTTGATACTCTTAATATAGCAGTTGCGGCGCTTGTGAAGGATTGGATCCAAGACGCCCCATTGTCCCTGCACGGCAGCATTTTCTTCCATTTCTACCTGCGTTTCTCCCCACTCGATTCCATACTTCTGATAGATAGGAATCAGGTCGGCAAAGAGCAGCGCATTGGCACCCTTAGCACGGTATTCCGGCTGGATACCGATGAGCAGAAGGTCGACAATCTTGGTTTTATGGAACTTGATGGCGCGCAGCAGATGCCACCAGCCAAAAGGAAGCAGCCTGCCCCTATGACACTTCTGCAGAGCTCTGGAAAGGGAAGGCATCGTAATACCGATACCTATCATCTTATGATCCTCGGTAGTCCAGTCTTCTATGGCTGTTACAAAGTTCAGGTCGAGCAAAGACAGATACATCTTGATGTACTGGTCTATCTGCTTCTGTGAAAGTTCGGAATAACCATAGAGATGCTTGTATGTATCATTGATGAGGTCGAAAATCTTCTGTCCGTATCCGCCCTGATAAATATCCTTACGGGTAAGTTTGCGGACATGGAGATTGTATCTTTTCTCTATCATCGCTGCTATCTTGGCATATTTCTCCGGGATGGTATCTGGCACCATCAGTTTATACTCTACATACTTATTATCTACGGTAAAACCCTCCAGAGCCTCAATGTGCTCCGGATAATATGAATAATTATAAATGGTAGGCATGGTGCCTAGCTGGTCAAAGCCCCAGGTAAGCATGCCTTCTGGATCCATATCGGTAAAACCCAGCGGACCTACAATATCTTCCATTCCCTTCTCCTTACCGTATTTCTCTACAGCATCGAGAAGAGCCTTGGAAACCTCGCGGTCGTCAATGAAATCAATCCAGCCGAAACGGACCGACTTCCTGCCCCATTTATTGTTTGCCTTATGATTGATAATGGCAGCGACGCGACCTGCCAGCTTGCCGTCCTTATAGGCAAGAAAATACTCTGCCTCGCAGAACTCGAACGCTGCGTTCTTGTCCTTGCTCAGAGTATTCATGTCGTCGCTGAAAAGATTAGGCACATCATATTCGTTGCCTTCGTAGAGGTCGTAATGGAAGTCGATGAACGTCTTCAAGTCCTTCTTTGTTTCGACCTTTTTAATTTCTATTAATGACATGATTTTCAAACTAGTTTGCAATATTATAAATGCAAAAGTAGCAATATTTTGGCAAATTACCAAATATTGCTACTTTTTTTGCAGTTTTTTAGGGGTTAATTTTTAATTACAGCTCCCAAACTAGCCTATATCACCCATTTACTGGTGGTTTTGGCGGAATCAGTTTTACTTAACGAGATGCTCTTTTATCCAAACCATCTGCTGATAATTTGTATCGGGTGTAGTCCAATGCTCATTGATTGGAGTGAGCAAAGCTTCCTTCTTACATTTCAACGTATTCCAAACAGCATAGCTGGTAGTTGGCGGACAGGTATTATCGTTATATCCCCATGTAAGATAAGTTGGGGCCTTTACCTTGCGGGCAAAATTCACCACATCATAATAAGCCATCGTGTTGAGACAATCCTTGTTCTTCAATATCTCATGATATTTATTGAAGTGAGGATAACCGCCCGTTCTTCCCTTCTCGGCATAAGCAGCCATATCGCTGAGCGCCGGATGATTGGCAACACACTGGGTTACGCGCTTATCTAAACCGGCTGCAATAATAGCCAAGGCTCCACCCTGACTTCCGCCCTGCACAGCCACATTCTTTCCGTCCCATTCTGGGAGAGAGGTTAGGAAATCTATGCAGCGCACCAGTCCCTGATAAACATGCCTCATATAATAACGGTTCTTATCTTCCAATCCATTGGCAAGATAACCACCATTTGCATCGTTGAATCCCTTGCTTATCTCCTGGAATGTTTCGACTGGGAGACGTGGGTCGAGACCATGAATCTCTATCTCGAAGCGGATGAATCCGTTCTCGGCGTAATATTTATTGCGCATAGGCTCCTTGATGGTCTTGATGCCGGCTCCAGGAGGTGTGAGAACCACAGGATGGCTACCCTGCTTGGCATTCTTGGGATAGAAGAGGTAGCCGTACATCGCATGACCTTTCTTATCTATCTGAAGCTTTACAAGATAGCAATCTATCTTATCTGTACAATATTCCTTGGCGAGTTCCTTGGTATAGCTCATCGGCACGTTCTTCAGTTCGTCCTTTGCCTGCTGCCAGAAAGCATCGAAATCCTTAGGCTCCTGGGTATAAGGCTGAATCTTATCTACCGAGAATCCTACTTTGATATGATGCTGATAGGTCTTACCATCGAGTTTATAGAATAATCTCAAATCGCGGAAGCCCGGTGTCTTTCGGGTTCCCATGTTCACGATGGCGCGCCCATTCTTCAGCTTGAAGCTTCCTTTCTTGTCAGCCTTCAGCATGTCATCGCCTATTTCATAATTCACCTCGCCGTCACGGGGAATTCCATACTTATAGAAACTTACTTCCACCTTAGCCTGTTCGCCCGTCTTATAGAGCCAGTCGGCATGGTCAGGCACGGTTAGCCAGAGATAATCACTGCGATAGGGATAGTTCTCCGCCTTCACACTTAACACACTCGTCATGTTCATCGCCAGGATAAACAGAAGCGATAAATAGATTGTCCTTAATCTGTTCATAATTTTATAGTTTGTTTTTAAATTATAATATTCAACTATCATATATGAGCGCAAAAGTACAACATTCCATTGAGATAACAAAATGATTTCAAGGATATTTTTGTTCAAGATACCCTCAATAGGCATCTTGAACAAACAAATATCCTTCCCGATAGTTTTAAGCACTGGCGGAAAACTAACATTCTCCAAGAAATCACAATAAGAAAAAGCTCGATCATCTATTCTCTCCAACACTGGCGAGAAGTGCGAAGTGTCGGATGAAGCGAGAGATGGTTCATCAAATGAGTAGTGAAATTATGAGGGTGGAGTCGATTACAGAAGACAATATGGTGTCAAATTGCTCCATGACCCGAAAATATTCCTCCAAAAGGAGTGAGTTTCTCAGATTTAATTTGTATCTTTGCCATGTCATATCAGAGTTTTGCTTGTTTTCTTTTCGCAACACTAAGATAAGTGAAAATTCTGATATAGCAAAATCCGGAGTAACTTTTTGTTGCTCAGGCGCCTAAAATGTTTAATTGATAATAGTGTTGCGGAATTAATGGAATAACCAGAAATGAAATTGAAAAGACATCTACTGACAGCCGCCCTGACACTCTTTTGCCTATCGGCAGCTAACGCCCAACTGCTAAGAACAACAGTGGAGCAAGGAGAAATTGAAGGTGTGGAACATGAAGGATTCGCCCTATACAAGGGAATCCCATACGCTGAAGCACCAGTGGGCAACCTCAGATGGAAAGCCCCAGTAAGCAAGAAGCCTTGGAAGGGAGTATTCAAAGCAGATAAATGGGGAGACCGTCCACCACAGCCCATCGACCCTAACCAAAATGGTGGAGAGCAGGGCATGAGCGAGGACTGCCTATACCTCAGTGTGGAAACACCAGCCAAGAGTAAGAATGACAAACTCCCTGTATTTGTGATGATTCATGGAGGAGCCTTTCTTACTGGCTCCTACAGTGGAACTCAGGAAAGCTTTGTCAAGGAAGGCATCATCTATTGCAGCATAGAATACCGCTTGGGAGCCTTGGGATTCATGGCACATCCAGAGCTGAGTAAGGAATCAGGCAAGAACATATCTGGTAACTATGGCATCCTTGATCAAGTGATGGCCTTAAAATGGATTCACGACAATATCGCTGCCTTCGGTGGAGACCCAGACAAGATTACCATTGCTGGAGAATCTGCCGGTGGTATCTCGGTAAGTATACTATGCGCCTCTCCACTTGCCAAGGGACTCTTCCGAGGAGCCATCAGCGAAAGTGGTAGCTCCTTCTGGCCTGTGGGTGAAAGCAGAAATGGTAACACAGCCATGCTCACCTCCAAAGCGGCAGAAGCAGGTGGACTTCTCCTTCAAAAGAGACTCAAGGCTAAGAACTTGAAGCAGCTAAGAAAAGTTCCGGCTATGGACATCGTGAAGAATACCGCCTTTGAGTCCTTTTGGCCAAACGTTGACGGCTACTCCATCACCGATGACCAGTATAAGCTCTATGAAAAGGGAAGCTACAATGATGTAAATGTCATCATAGGAACCAACAGCGACGAAGGAAGTATGTTTAGCCGCCCTGTCAGTGTAAGTGACTATGAGAAAAGAATCCATGAGATATATGGAAGTTGGGCAGACCAGGTTCTCAGTCTCTATCCTGCCAAGACAGAGGAAGAAACCTACTTCGCTCAATCCGACATTTTCCGTGATGGCTCCTTTGCATGGGGAACGTATGCCTGGGCTAACCTGCAGAGCAAGACCGGCAAGGGCAAGGTGTATATGTATTACTTTGACCAAGACTCTGAGAACACCATCGTGAAAAGCCGCAAGGGAGGAGCCAGTCATGTGGCAGAGATGCCATTCATCTATGGCTATAAGTTTGGCTCTGGAAAGATGACCGAGACGGAGCAGCACATGGAACAAATCATGTCACGCTACTGGATCAACTTTACCAAGACTGGCAATCCAAATGGGGATAGCCTTCCTTTCTGGACTAGCTACCAGGAAGGTAAACCAACGGTGATGATTATGAAGGAAGGACTGCATTTGGGTCCTGTTCAAAATCAAAAGCAAATGGACTTCTTCGAGAAGTTCTTCAAGGAAAAAAGAAAATAATACGTCAAGTTCCAAGTGGCATTTCTCCCACTTGGAACTTTTTCATTAAAGAGATAAAACGCCACTGTGGCAGCACACCTCACCTATTTTTTTCTCTATCAAGCTGTTGCTGATATATTTTTCTTTTCAGACCTTTACATTTTACACATTTTCGAGGTTTTCTAAGCTTTCTCCGTTATCATCAGCACATGACTTTCGTCGCTCAATGTGGTGGCGAAGATATAGGTTTCGCCACCATCCTTCAGCTTCAATCGCTTGCGTAATTCTGCTACGGAAAGGGGGAAGTTGCGGGTAGCGATGTTTGCCTTGGTGATTCCTGACAGATGACGCTTCAACTCCTTTTTATTAAAGGAGGATACGACGATGATGCGGAAACTTCTGCCGGGGAAGACAGCGATAGGCTCACGGCTCACGAAAAGATGACTGTTCTTGGAAAGCATTCTGGCTCCATATCGCTCAGATAAGACGCTGAAACAGCCGGCTTTCATCAACGAGGCATTCGGCTCGTAAAGATACAGCATCTCTTCAAGGGTGGATGGGGCTATCTTCACCGAAGAAGACTCCATATCCAACTCATCGCAGACGAAGGATTGCGCATCGTTGATGCAATAAATACGGAGATTCCCGGCATGTTTTACTTCTCCATCTGTTCCTTCTGCTCCATCTATTTCATCTTCTCCACTTTCTCCATCTGCCGATGAAGCCCTCATATCGTCCATATTTCGCGCTGAGAGCACTAAAAGGAGTTCCTTACACTCATTATTCACGGAGATGATATGAACCTCTTGTACGCAGTTTAATTCGCTTACCGCACGGTGCCAGTCGAGCATCGGAGAGAGTTTGATGATGACGTAATCTGCCTTCGAAAGCATTTCTTCCTGCAAAAGGGTTACATCGGGCGTACAATCTTTCAAGGATACTACCTTGTTGCCCGCATCGTCTCTACGAGCAGGATCGATGAAGATCAGCTTAAGACCAAGGTTGGTCTTAAGTAATGACTGAGACTGATCTTCAGTTATGCCTAAAGAATCTGATGCAGCAGCCTCTTTCTTTGAAGCAAAAGAATGCAGAACCTCTATTCCGTCTCCATTCTTCACGATGGCATTCTTCAAACCCAACCGCCCAAAGTTTTCCTTCGCTGCTTCACAGAGATGAGCCTGACGCTCCACATACATCGACTTCACGTCCAATCGGGAAGCGATGTAAGAGAAGTCTACTCCGAAACCGCCGGTCAGGTCAACAAACCCGATTTCTTCAGAAAAATCTCCTTCATAAGGTTCTTCTTTTATTTCATTAACATTCTCTTCTGATTCTGTTAATATCTGTTGCTTTTTGCAAGTAGCTTCATTTTTGGCGAATTCTGAATCAACTGCCCCTTTGCCGGCAAATTCGCAAATTTCAGAAAGATGAAGATTTGAGGCGTTTTCGCTCTCCTTCTCCTTTTCTTCTCCGTTTTCGGATGATGAAGGAGACAAACCGAGCAGTCGGGCAGCGAGTTCAGCCTTATAAAGTGCCGTTTGCTCTGACGAACATTGCTCCATCGAAATATGAGGGGGATAGATGATGCCATCGATGCTTGCCCAACGGGGCAGTTTCACACGAGCCATCTTTCGCCCGCGAATCTGGTCGAGAGCGAAAGGCATATCTACCTCGGGATACTTGCTGCCGAGGAAAGCCAACTGGCGAACATCATCGTCCTGATGCTGGCGGATAAAATCGAGCGTTGCTTGGTTCATTATTTCTGTTGAGTGATTCGTCATTACATTACTTATTCTTAATAACCGCAAAATTACGATATTCTGATGAGATTACAAAATATTTCTCAGAATATCTGATATTTTATATTGGGATGCACCGAAAACAGGATGCTCTCGGCTATAATCTACCCTTTTTCCTGGCTATATGATTCTAACAGCAGGTATAAATAAATACATAACTATCGGAGATAGAACAACTGACTAGGAAAAACAGAAGGCTGGCAGAAGAAAAACAGCATACTGGCAAAAGGCAAACAGCCGACTAGCGCAACAGAGGCTAGTCGGCTGTTCCTGTATAACAGTTTGCCAGACATCCTTTCTCTTATTTCAAGAGAAGCATGGTTGGCAGGAATATCGCAATCAGCTCTTCACTCTTCATCTTTTCAACATAAAGAGATGAATCACAACACATTACATAGGTGAAGAGATTTTCGGCACTCTTCACCCACTCTTCACCTTTTACGATTTTGGGAAAGGTATAAACGCAGAGCCGCTTAGCTGTCAACAGCCTAAAAAGGTGAAGGGCGGGTGAAGAGTAAAAAACCACTCTTCACCCGCCCAACTTTCTATCCTTCAACCACTTACACCCAAAAGGTGAAGAGTGAAGAGTTGTTGGGAAAATTCTCTCGCATCCGTAAAGATGCAGAGAGAAAATTCCGGTGTCTCAAAAGAAACGATGGATTAGTCAGCCAACTTAGCCTTTAAGAACTCACGGTTCAAGCGGGCGATGTTAGCGATAGACTCGTTCTTAGGACAAACAGCCTCGCAAGCACGAGTGTTTGTACAGTTACCGAATCCGAGCTCATCCATGCGTGCAATCATCTTCTTAGCACGGGCAGCAGCCTCTACACGACCCTGTGGGAGAAGTGCCAGCTGGCTAACCTTTGAGCTGACGAAGAGCATAGCAGAACCATTCTTACATGCAGCAACACAAGCACCGCAACCGATACATGTAGCGCAATCCATTGCCTCGTCTGCATTCTCCTTAGGAATCAGGATAGCGTTGGCATCCTGAGCCTGACCAGTACGGATGCTGGTGTAACCACCTGCCTGGATGATCTTGTCGAATGCTGAACGGTCTACCATACAGTCCTTGATGATAGGGAAACCAGCAGAACGCCAAGGCTCAACGGTGATAACATCGCCATCGTTGAAACGACGCATGTAGAGCTGACATGTTGTAGCACCACGCTCAGTCTTACCGTGAGGTGTACCATTAATATAGAGAGAGCACATACCGCAGATACCCTCGCGGCAGTCGTGGTCGAAGACGAAAGGCTCCTGACCTGACTCGATGAGCTCCTCGTTCAAGATGTCGAGCATCTCGAGGAATGAAGTATCATCTGGGATGTTCTTCATCTCATGTGTATCGAAGTGACCCTGTGCTGTAGGACCGTCCTGCTTCCAATACTTAACTGTGAAACTTATATTTCTTGCCATTGTCTTGTTCGCTTTTTAATTCTTGTAATTTCTTGTCTGTACCTTAATTGCCTCATACTCGAGAGGTTCCTTGTTGAGCACTGGAGCAGTTGTATCATTTCCCTGATACTCCCAGCAACCTACGTAGAAGAAGTTCTCATCATCACGCTTAGCCTCGCCTTCCTCTGTCTGGTACTCCTCACGGAAGTGACCACCACAGCTCTCATTGCGGTGCAATGCATCGTAAGCGATCAACTCGCCCATCAAGATGAAGTCACGCAAGTGGATAGCCTTATCCAACTCTACGTTCAAGCCTTCCTTCTTGCCAGGGATGAAGAGGTTCTTGTTGAATTCCTCGCGCAGAGCCTTCATCTTCTTCAAGCCTTCCTCAAGACCTTCCTTGGTACGACCCATACCTACGTGCTCCCAAAGGATGTGACCCAACTCCTTGTGGATAGAATCTACAGAGCGCTTGCCCTGGATACCCATCAGGCGGTCGATTTCCTTCTGAACACCTGCCTCTGCCTCTGCGAACTCTGGGAGATCGGTAGAGAGCTTTGGCCACAATGCCTGGTCGGCCAAGTAGTTCTGGATAGTGTATGGCAATACGAAGTAACCGTCAGCCAAACCCTGCATCAAAGCAGATGCACCAAGACGGTTAGCACCGTGGTCAGAGAAGTTACACTCACCAATAGCGAAGAGACCTGGGATAGTAGTCATCAACTCGTAGTCAACCCAGATACCACCCATTGTATAGTGGATAGCAGGGAAGATCATCATTGGGTTGTAGTACTTCACGCCGTTAATCTCGTTAGCCAACTCACCTGGGTTAACGTCGGTAATCTCCTCATACATATCAAAGAGGTTGCCATAACGCTGCAGGATAACGTCGATACCGAGACGGTTGATAGACTCAGAGAAGTCGAGGAATACGGCAAGACCTGTGTTGTTGACACCGAAGCCCTTGTCGCAACGCTCCTTAGCTGCACGAGAAGCCACGTCACGAGGAACCAGGTTACCGAATGCTGGGTAACGGCGCTCCAAGTAGTAGTCGCGGTCTTCCTCAGGAATATCAGAACCCTTCTTTGTACCAGCCTGCAATGCCTTAGCATCCTCAATCTTCTTAGGAACCCAGATACGACCATCGTTACGGAGTGACTCTGACATCAAAGTCAACTTACTCTGGTTTGTACCGTGAACAGGGATACATGTAGGGTGAATCTGAACGTAAGATGGGTTAGCGAAGTCAGCACCCTTGCGGTAGCACTGGATAGCTGCTGTACAGTTACAACCCATAGCGTTTGTAGAAAGGAAGTAAGCGTTACCATAACCACCGGTAGCGATAACTACGGCGTTGGCAGAGAAACGCTCCAACTTACCTGTGATCAAATTCTTGGCGATGATACCACGAGCGTGACCGTCAACGATCACAATATCCTCCATCTCGTAACGGGTGAAGAGCTTAACCTTACCTGCCTCAACCATGCGGCTCAAAGAAGAGTAAGCACCGAGGAGAAGCTGCTGACCTGTCTGACCCTTAGCATAGAATGTACGAGAAACCTGAGCACCACCGAAAGAACGGTTAGCCAGCATACCACCGTACTCACGAGCGAAAGGAACGCCCTGAGCTACGCACTGGTCGATGATATCGTTGCTCACCTCAGCCAAACGGTAAACGTTAGCCTCACGAGCACGGTAGTCACCACCCTTTACAGTATCGTAGAACAGACGGTAAACAGAGTCACCATCATTCTGATAATTCTTAGCTGCATTGATACCACCCTGTGCTGCGATAGAGTGAGCACGACGTGGAGAGTCCTGGATGCAGAAGTTCAAGATATTGAAGCCCATCTCGCCGAGAGAAGCAGCAGCAGAAGCACCTGCCAAACCTGTACCTACAACGATAACGTCGAGCTTTAACTTATTCTTTGGGTTAACCAAACGCTGGTGAGCCTTATAGTTGGTCCACTTCTCAGCAACTGGTCCTTCAGGTATTCTAGAATTTAATGTTTTTGCCATAATCTTTTTTAATACTTAAATGATTACACGAATTATGCGCAGCACAAAGATGGAGCGCAACCGAAAGCGAATGCCAATACAACTACGATGAAGAGGAGAAGCAGGATGGTAGAGTAAATCATACCGATCATCTTCCAACGGCAGAACCAAGTCTTACCGCTCCAACCGAGAGTCTGAATAGCACTCCAGAAACCGTGAGTGAGGTGGAACCAAAGAGCTACCAACCAGATAAGGTAGAGAACTACGAATACTGGGTTAGCGAAGGTGTCCTGAATGAATGCGAAGCCATCTGATGGGCTGTGGCCGAAGCTTGTACCCAAGAATTCAGCAAACATCATGTTGTACCAGAAATTGAAGAGGTGAAGCAACAAACCGAGAACGATGATGATACCGAGCACCAACATGTTCTGGCTAGCCCACTCTACCTTCTCTGGCTTTGCTGTTACCTCGTAACGCTGGTTACCGCGAGCACGACGGTTCTGTGCTGTCAGGATGAAAGCGTAAACGATGTGACAAACTGCCAAAGCTGCCAAACCCAAAGTTGCAACTACGGCGTACCAGTTAGCACCCAACAATTCGCAGATTGTGTTGTAAGCTTCTCCAGAGAAAAGCGCAACAACATTCATGCAACCGTGGAATGTCAAGAATAGAATAAGAGCGATACCAGTTACTGACATCACTACTTTTCTACCAATAGATGAATTGATTAACCACATAAATGATTGAAATTTAATTATTTAACTGTTTGAAACTAATTTATATTCCACACTTTTCGTCCCTGCAATACCTATTTTTTGGCATTCTGCAATCCTCATTTCTAGGTATATTTTCGCAAGTCTGCTGCAAAATTACTATATTTTAATGATTTATCAAAGTATTTTTGCTAAAATTTCGATTTTATTTCTTACTTTTGCCGAAAATTAGAAAAAATATAGATTAAACGAAGTATGAAATTCAATTATGACGTGCTCGTTATCGGTGGAGGACATGCCGGATGCGAGGCTGCTGCAGCCTCTGCAAACATGGGTGCCAAAACCTGTTTGATAACGATGGATATGAACAAGATTGGACAGATGAGTTGCAACCCCGCCATCGGAGGTATTGCCAAGGGACAGATTGTGCGCGAAATCGATGCATTGGGCGGACAGATGGGTATCGTAACGGATAAAACCGCCATCCAGTTCCGAATGCTCAACATCGGCAAGGGGCCTGCCGTATGGAGCCCCCGTGCCCAATGCGACAGAGGAAAGTTTATCTGGGAATGGAGAACCACCCTCGACCATACTGACAACCTCGACATCTGGCAAGACCAGGCTGACGAACTGCTCGTAGCTAACGGAGAAGCCATCGGCGTAAAAACCATCTGGGGAGCCGAATTCTATGCCAAGAGCATCATCATCACCGCTGGAACATTCCTCAACGGACTGATGCATGTAGGAAGAAAGATGGTTGAAGGCGGAAGATGCGCCGAACCTGCCGTACACAACTTTACGGAGAGCATCACCCGATGGGGCATCACCACAGCCAGAATGAAAACCGGGACTCCGGTCAGAATTGACAAGAGAAGTGTTCATTTCGAAGATATAGAAGAACAGCCGGGCGACAGCGATTTCCACCAGTTCTCTTACATGGGAGAACATCGGGTTCTGAAACAATTGCCTTGCTGGACTTGCTACACCAACAAGAAGGTACACGAAACTTTAAAAAGCGGTCTCGCTGACTCACCTTTATATAATGGTCAGATTCAGAGTACCGGTCCACGTTACTGTCCGAGTATAGAAACAAAGCTCGTCACCTTCCCCGACAAAGATCAGCATCCGCTCTTCCTGGAACCGGAAGGCGAAGATACGAACGAGATGTATCTGAACGGTTTTTCTTCGAGCATGCCGATGGATATCCAGCTGAATGCACTTCACGAGATTCCTGCTTTGAGAGATGCCAAGATTTACAGACCGGGATACGCCATCGAATACGATTACTTCGACCCTACCCAACTCAAACACTCACTGGAGTCGAAAATCATCAAAGGTCTCTTCTTTGCCGGACAGGTGAACGGAACCACCGGTTATGAGGAAGCAGGAGGACAGGGAACCGTGGCCGGAATCAACGCAGCCTTGCATTGTGTTGGCGACAAAACATTCGAGATGAACCGCGATGAGAGTTATATCGGGGTACTCATCGATGATCTCACCACAAAGGGAGTTGACGAACCATACCGTATGTTTACCTCCAGAGCCGAATACCGCATTCTGCTCCGCCAGGACGATGCCGATGCCCGACTCACCGAAAAAGCATACGAACTCGGAATTGCCAAGCGCGACCGTTACGACTGGTGGATAGAGAAAAAAGAAGCCATCGGAAGAATCATCGAATTCTGCGCCAACTATCCTATCAAGAAGGATGAGATAAATCCAAAACTGGAGGCACTCGGCACTACTCCACTTCGCGCCGGCTGCAAGCTCATCGACCTCATCGCTCGTCCGCATCTGAATCTCACGAATCTTTCGGAGATTATTCCGGACCTGAAGGCTGCATTGGAAACACCAGCTAACCGAAAGGAAGAGATAACGGAAGCTGCAGAAATCAAGATGAAGTACAAAGGTTACATCGAACGAGAGCGTCTCATTGCCGATAAGATGCACCGTTTGGAGGACATCAAAATCAAGGGCCGTTTCAACTATTCCGAGCTCCACGAAATCTCCACAGAAGCACGCCAGAAACTCGAGCGAATCGACCCGGAAACTTTGGCACAGGCAAGCCGAATTCCGGGCGTATCACCAAGCGATATCAACGTGATGCTTGTATTACTCGGAAGATAAGCCGTTTCACAGCGAAGCACAAGGGAATCCCCAATGTTTCACGTGAAACAGACTATCAACAAAACATTTGATGCTCAACCGCTTAAGAAAGGTTGCATCAAGTGTTTTGCGGTTAAAGTAAAACTTCAGCAATTCGTGAAACAAAAGCGGATAAAATCGAGTAAAAGGCAAAAATAAACGGGCAAAAAGCCCATAAAAAGGAACAAGAAAAAAGAACAAAATAAGTATCAATTTAAAGCATAAAAAGTAATGAACAATCAGCTATTATTAGACAATCTGCGTTGCATTCCAGATTGGCCAATCAAGGGTGTGAACTTCCGCGACGTTTCAACCCTTTTCAAGAATCCTGCATCTTTAAAAGAGATCAGCGATGAGATGTATGAACTCTACAAAGACAAAGGAATCACCAAGATTGTAGGCATCGAATCACGCGGTTTCGTAATGTCTTCAGCCCTCGCAATACGTCTCGGAGCCGGTGTAGTTTTATGCCGAAAACCAGGCAAACTTCCATGCAAAACCGTACAGGAAAGTTATGCTAAGGAATATGGTATCGACACCATCGAAATCCACGAAGATGCCATCAACGAGAACGACATCGTACTCCTCCACGATGACCTCCTCGCTACTGGCGGAACCATGAAAGCAGCATGCGACCTGGTAAAGAAATTCCATCCGAAAAAGGTATATGCCAACTTCATCATTGAACTCGTAAACGAGAATTTCGAAGGCAGAAACTCCTTTGATCCAGACGTTGAAGTAACTACTTTATTACAGTTATAAGCTGCAAAAAGACTGCAAGAAATACTGCGAGAATGCAGCAAGGAAGCAGTAAAAGACACTAGAGCGTTGCCGTTTCACGTGAAACAGTAGCGCTCGTTTTCCCTTTAAAAACAAGTAAAATATGACGAAACAAGAGAATGAGGAGCGCTTGGCAAGGCTTAAAAACATCGTTTTAAGTATGCCGGAAAAGCCAGGAAGCTACCAATATTACGACGAAAATCATACGATTATATATGTGGGAAAGGCGAAAAATCTGAAGAGAAGAGTATCTTCCTACTTCCATAAAGAGGTAGACAGATACAAGACAAAGGTGCTTGTTTCTAAGATTCACGACATATCTTATACGGTCGTAAACACAGAAGAAGACGCACTTTTGCTCGAAAACAGCCTGATCAAAAAGTATAATCCAAGATACAATGTCCTGCTGAAAGACGGCAAGACATACCCCTCTATATGCGTAACAAACGAGTATTTTCCACGCATTTTCAAGACTCGTCATATCAATAAAAAAGTGGGAACCTTCTTCGGTCCTTACCCTCATATCGGCAGCATGTATGCCGTTTTAGAGGTCATCAAGAAGCTTTATAAGCCCCGCACCTGCAGAATGCCTATCACCAGAGAAGGCGTTGCAGAAGGCAGATACAAGCCGTGTCTGGAGTATCATATCCACAACTGCGGAGCACCCTGCATCAACAAGCAGAGCTATGAGGAATATCAGGAAAACATGCGCCAGGCACGTGAAATTCTGAAGGGAAACACGCGGGAAGTAAGCAAATATCTCTACGATTTGATGATGAAAAATGCCGAACTTCTTCGCTTTGAAATAGCCGAAGAATATAAGAAAAAGTATCAATTACTGGATGAATTTGAGGCAAAAAGCGAGGTGGTAAGCCATACAATTACGGATGTAGATGTCTTCACCATCGTAAATGATGATGCCAACAAAAACGCCTTCATCAACTATATTCACGTAAAAAACGGCACCATCAACCAGAGCTTCACATACGAATACAAACGCAAGTTAGAAGAGAGAGACGAGGAACTTCTGATTACAGCCATTCCGGAAATCAGAGAGCGGTTCCATTCCACATCGAAGGAGATAATCGTGCCCTTCGAAATGGAATGGAAGCTGAAAGATGCAACCTTCTTCGTACCCCAGAGAGGAGACAAAAAGCACCTTCTGGAGCTGTCGGAAATGAACTGCAAGCAGTATAAATTCGACCGTCTGAAGCAGGCAGAAAAACTCAATCCGGAGCAGAAACAGACCCGATTGATGAAGGAATTACAAGCAAAACTGAAGCTTCAAAAGCTGCCTTATCAGATAGAATGTTTCGATAATTCCAACATATCCGGTACTGATGCCGTGGCAGGTTGCATCGTATATAAAGGTATGAAACCATCCAGAAAAGACTATAGGAAATACAACATCAAAACGGTGGAAGGGCCGGATGATTACGCATCCATGCAAGAGGTGGTAAGACGCCGGTACAGTCGCATGATAGAGGAAGGAACTGCACTTCCAGACCTCATTATTACCGATGGCGGAAAGGGTCAGATGGACGTAGTCAGAGAGGTTATTGTTGACGAATTACATCTGGATATTCCTATCGCAGGACTTGCCAAAGACGACCGTCACCGCACCAACGAACTTCTCTTCGGATTCCCTCCTCAAACCATCGCCCTACCACCCGAAAGCGAGCTGTTCAAGGTACTGACGCAGATACAGGATGAGGTGCACAGATACGCCATCACCTTCCATCGCAACAAGCGCAGCAAACATGCTCTTCACTCAGAATTAGACGATATCAAAGGCATCGGTCCAAAGGCTAAAGAAGCCCTTCTAAGCAAGTTTAAGAGCGTGAAAAAGATGAAAGAAGCATCCTTTGAACAACTTTCAGAAGTATTAGGCCCTCATAAGGCAGAAATTCTTTCAAAATATTTCGAAGAAAAAGGCGAGAATATGAAATAAAAGTTGTATATTTGCAGTTCAAACTATACTATATATATTAATAATAATAAGAAGAACAGAACCGAAGCAAGCATTCCACAAATGCTATTCACAAAGTTCTATGTTCAACATTCAAAGTTCAAAGTAGTAATATGAGAATAGTAATACAGCGTGTCTCTCACGCCTCAGTTACCATCGAAGGAGAGGTTAAATCTGCCATCAGACAAGGCTATCTGATCCTTCTGGGAATAGAGGAAAGCGACACTTCAGAAGATGTAGACTGGCTGGTCAGAAAGGTAATCGGACTCCGTGTTTTCGACGACGAAAACCACGTTATGAACCGCTCTATCATGGATATAAATGGTGAGATTCTGGTCATCAGCCAGTTCACCCTATTCGCCAGCTACAAGAAAGGAAACCGTCCAAGCTGGCTCAGAGCAGCCAAGCACGAAATCAGCATTCCACTCTATGAGGAGTTCTGCAAAAAGCTATCCGATGCACTCGGAAAGCCAGTAGGAACAGGCGAATTTGGTGCCGATATGAAGGTAGATTTACTGAACGATGGACCGGTAACCATCATGATGGATACTCACAACAAGGAATAATGCCCTACCCTGAAAGAAAGGCATCTTTCCCCATAAAAGAATTAGGAAGATGACAATAAAAGAAGCACAAGAAGCTGTAGATCAGTGGATTAAAGAATATGGCGTACGCTATTTCAGCGAACTGACCAATATGGCTTGCCTCACAGAAGAAGTGGGCGAACTGGCACGTGTCATTGCCCGAACATACGGCGAACAGAGTTTTAAGAAAGGCGAGAAACCTAACTTAGGCGAAGAAATGGCCGATGTTCTTTGGGTGCTTATCTGCCTGGCAAATCAGACAGGGGTTGACTTGACAGGAGAACTCCAGAAGAGTTTTGACAAGAAGACCAAAAGGGATTCTGAAAGACATAAAAACAACCCAAAACTATCTGAGCATCAGAAAGATAAAGAATAAGAAAACAAGAATTAAAATTGCTATTCATATAAAAACTTAACTTTAATAATTATATAAATAACATTAAGTATGAGCAGTATTAAAGAACAGGTTCTTGCACAGCAGGGACAGTATAAAGAGTCAGACGACAAGTATTTATCAGTTTTGAAGCAGTACAACTGCAACCTCAACGATGAGGAAGTAGCTGCTGCAGTAAAGAAGATTCTCGATGAAAAGGTAGCAGAGAATGAGACCATGGAGGTCAAGAAGTTCCTCTTCGGTAGCATCGAGTTGACTTCTCTCCATACAGAAGATACAGAAGAAAGCATCCTGAAGATGATTGAAAAGGTGAACCAGTTTGCCAAGGATTATCCTCAGCTTCCTCACGTAGCAACCGTATGTACCTACCCTAACTTTGCCGGCCTTATCAGCCAGAGTCTGGAGGTTGACGGCGTAGAAATCGCTGTAGTAAGTGGCAATTTCCCATCCTCTCAGACCTTTATCGAGGTAAAGATTGCAGAAACCGCTATGGCTATCAAGGATGGTGCTACAGAGGTGGATATCGTAATGCCTGTTGGCAAGTTCTTCAGCGAAGATTACGAGGGTCTCTGCGATGATATTCAGGAACTCAAGGAGACATGCGGAGAGCATAAGATGAAGTGCATTCTGGAGACAGGCGATCTGAAGAATTGCAGCAACATCATGAAGGCTTCTATCCTCGCAATGTACTCAGGTTCTGACTATATCAAAACCTCAACAGGCAAGGAGAAGGTCTCAGCTACCCCTGAGGCAGCATACGTTATGTGCCAGGCTATCAAGGCATATTACGAAAAGACTGGTATTCAGATTGGTTTCAAGCCTGCAGGTGGTATCAATACCGTTCATGATGCCGTAGTTTACTACACCATCGTGAAGGAAGTTTTGGGCGAGAAATGGCTGACCAACCAGTGGTTGCGCCTCGGCACATCACGCCTGACTAACCTCCTTTTGAGCGAAATTCTGGGCAAGGAAATCAAGTACTTCTAAAGATAATTTCAAAGTACCATTAAACATACTTAGAAGGATAGTTTTAAAGTACCATTTAAGATACTTCTAAAAAGAATTCTAGAGTATTGCTTAAAAGAAAAATCTAAAGAAAAGTAACTGAATATCAATAGAATACAAAAAAACAAAGGGTTGATTCTCTCTGAGAACCAACCCTTTTTATATTAAGCTTTTCTTTCAATCACAAAATCCAAGTAAGCCTTCAAGGCATTGTAAATATCCTTATCCTCCACATAAGTATCGAGGAAATTCATGGCTTCGGCATGGAAATCCCACATGCGCTTATCCGCATATTCTATACCTCCGTTTTCCTTTGTAAATGCCACTAACTGAGCTATTTCATCAGCCGTCACAGTATGAGCCTTTACCTTTCTGGCAAGCTTCATCATCTCCTCATCACCGGTAGACTTCAAAGCATATATTACAGGCAAAGTCAGTTTTCCTTCAACCATATCATTACCAGTAGGTTTACCTATCTCCTTGGAATCATAATAATCAAAGATATCATCACGGATCTGGAAGATGATGCCCAAGTTCTGTCCGAAACGCTTCGCCTCTTCAATCTGCAGTTCTGAAGCATTGGCAGAGATTGCTCCGATACCGGCGCAAGCCTCAAAGAGAGCAGCCGTTTTCTGCTTAATCACCTGATAATAAATATCTTCCGATATCTCTTCATTACTGATACTGTTGAGCTGAAGAATCTCACCATTAGACAGGATGCGGCCCAACTCAGCAAGATAACGCACGATTTCCTCTGAATGCGAATAAGATACATGAAGCAAGGCGGTGGAAAGAATGAAATCGCCCACAAGCACAGCCACCTTATTATTATAAGTAGCATTCACGCTAGCCTGTCCGCGGCGCTCCTCACTCTCATCAACCACATCATCATGTACCAGCGAAGCGGTATGAAGAAGCTCCAGACCTACCGCAGAATGCTGGGTAACACTGGAAACCTTTCCAAAATTACGTGCCATCAACAAGATGAGTATAGGGCGCATACGTTTTCCTGCGCGCTGACGGATGTGGTCAAGCACCTGGGAAAGGAGGCCATCGCTATGCATAAGAGACTTGTTGAACAAATCTATAAAATTTGCTAATTCTGCCTCTATAGGCAGCTTGATAAGTGATAAATAGTCCATTATATGTGAGTAAATCTACTTAATTTCTGAAATTTGTTACAAAATTAATCAATTCTTCTTGAAATATCGCATTTTTTTAGTAATTTTACACCACAAAAATGAATATTATGGATAAATTGTTCCTTTTAGACGCGTATGCGCTCATTTATAGGTCGTATTACGCCTTTATGAAAGCCCCTCGAATCAATTCGAAGGGACTCAATACTTCGTGTGTAATGGGGTTCTGCAATACCCTCAACGAGATACTTACCAAGGAGAAACCTACCCATATTGCGGTGGCTTTCGACCATGGCAAGACTTTCCGTCATGAGGCTTTCCCTGCATATAAAGCTCAACGAGAAGAGACACCGGAAGACATCAAACTCTCTGTGCCTATCATCAAAAATATCCTGGAGGCATATCATATCCCTATCCTTCAGGTAGATGGTTTCGAGGCGGATGATATCATTGGAACAGTTGCCTTGAAGGCAAGTGAAAAGGGGATGGAAACCTACATGCTCACACCCGATAAGGATTACGCACAACTGGTTCGTAACAATGTTTTCATGTTCCGTCCTCGTCATGGCGGTGGATACGAAAAGTTGGGCGTACAGGAAATTGAAGAGAAATACAGCATCACTTCCCCACTCCAGGTTATCGACCTCCTTGCTCTGATGGGCGACTCAGCTGATAACTTCCCAGGCTGTCCGGGCGTGGGAGAAAAGACAGCCATCAAACTTATCAACGAGTTCGGTAGTGTAGAAGGTCTTATCGAGAACTCTTCTCAAGTGAAAGGCAAGCTCCGCGAAAAAGTGGAGGGTGCAATAGAAGATATCAGGATGTCAAAGTTCCTGGCAACCATACGAACCGATGTTCCGGTAGAGATCAAGATGGAAGATTTGAAACGGGTAGAGCCAGACAATACAAAATTGGATGAAATCTTCACCGAGTTGGAGTTTAAGTCGTTTGCCAACCGAGTTCTTAACAAACCTAAAAAGGTGCAAACAAAACCTACTGGAGAGCTCGATTTATTTGGCGCACAGCAAGCCGACGGGCAGGAAGAGTCAAAAAACGCGAGTTTTGAGACCATTAAAACGACCACTCATTCATATAAACTCATTGATACAGAAGAAGATGTAAGGAAACTTTATGACTATTTATTGACATTCAATATTCTCAGTCTAGACACAGAGACCACATCTACCGCTGCCATTGATGCAGAATTGGTGGGTTTGAGCTTTGCCGTGAAGGAAAAAGAGGCTTTCTACGTAGCAATTCCAGCAAATCGTGAAGAAGCCTTAAAAATCGTAAACATCTTCAAACCTCTCTACGAGAACCCGGAAATCTTGAAAGTGGGGCAGAACATCAAATACGATTACGAGGTGTTGATGAACTACGGCATAGAGATTCAGGGCAAGATGTTCGATACGATGCTCGCCCACTATCTCATCCAGCCAGAACTTTACCACAACATGGATTACTTGGCAGAAGTATTCCTCAATTATCAGACCATCCACATCGAAGAACTGATTGGTCCGAAGGGAAAGAACCAGAAGTCGATGCGCGATCTCGCCCCATCAGACATTTACGAATATGCTGCCGAAGATGCCGACATCACCTTGAGATTGAAAAATGTGCTCGAACCAAAACTCAAAGAGATAGATTGTGAAGATCTGTTCTGGAATGTAGAAATGCCGCTTGTACCTGTTTTAGCCCACATGGAGATGACGGGAGTATGCATCGACACCGATACCCTGAAGGAAACATCCGAGAAACTCACCAACCGCCTCAATGAGATAGAACATCATATCTATGAGTTGGCAGGCGAATCGTTCAATATCGCTTCCCCACGCCAGGTTGGAGAAATACTCTTCGGAAAGATGAAGATTGTGGAGAAGCCTAAGAAGACGAAGACGGGCCAGTACGTAACAAGCGAAGAAGTCCTTCAGCAGCTGCGCAGCAAGAGTCCAATCATCGATGAGATACTGAACTACAGAGGTTTAAAGAAACTTTTGGGAACCTATATAGATGCCCTTCCAAAGCTTATCAACTCTCGCACCGGTCACATTCATGCCTCTTTCAACCAAGCCATCACAGCCACAGGACGTCTTTCTTCAAGTGATCCAAACCTGCAGAATATTCCTGTACGCGATGACGATGGCAAGGAGATACGCAGATGCTTCATCCCAGAACCAGGCTGCCTGTTCTTCTCTGCCGACTATTCACAGATAGAACTACGCATCATGGCACACCTGAGCCAGGATCCAAACATGGTAGAAGCATTCCGTGAAGGCTCTGATATTCATGCAGCTACAGCTGCCAAGATTTGGCACGAAGACATCAAAGAAGTAACAGATGCACAGCGCAAGAAGGCAAAAACTGCCAACTTCGGCATCATCTACGGCATCACGACCTTCGGTCTTGCCCAACGCATGAACATCGAAAACCGAGAGGCAAAGCAGATCATAGAAGACTACTTCCGCACCTTCCCTGGTGTTCAGGCTTACATGGAGAAGGCAAAGGAAATGGCAAGAGAGAAAGGCTATGCCGAAACCCTCTTCCACCGCCGTCGCTACCTGCCAGACATCAACAGCAAGAATGGTACTGTAAGAGGATTTGCCGAGCGCAATGCCATCAATGCCCCTATCCAGGGCTCTGAGGCAGACATCATCAAAGTGGCTATGATCCGCATCTTCAACCGATTCAGAGCAGAAGGCATCAGGAGCAAGATGATTATCCAGGTGCATGACGAACTCAATTTCTCCGTATATCCGGAAGAGAAGGAAAAGGTAGAGAAGATTGTGGTAGAAGAGATGCAGAACGCCTACCAGCTCAGTGTGCCTCTGGTTGCTGATGCCGGATGGGGAAACAACTGGCTAGAAGCACATTAGAAAAACCAGAAAGCGGCCGCAAAAACCGCAAGGCAACTTAAATACAAAGAAGCTCGCAAGATACCAAACGTTCATCTTGCGAGCTTTTCTTTTTCGAGATGTTTCACATGAAACAATCAAACATTCTATCAAAACACCACTAAAAAGACAAATAACTCCTTTATTCACAAGTACATTTAGAAATCTTTGTTTATTTAGATTAAAAAGGATAATAAAATTATAATATTTTCATATTTATTTGGTTCTTACAGAAATAAAGTATATATTTGCATAGTAAATCAGAAAGATATGCAAACGCACCTGTCTGATTAAAAGTGAATAGATAACAGTAATCAATCAAATTAAGAAAGAAAGGAACATTATGAAGAAATATGTTTGCGACGTGTGTGGTTGGATTTATGATCCAGAAGTAGGTGATCCAGAGGGCGGCATCGCTCCAGGTACAGCATTCGAAGACATCCCAGATGATTGGGTTTGCCCTCTTTGCGGAGTAGGCAAGGAAGATTTCAGCCCTGTAGAGGAATAAGTCTCTTTTGGGGGAATCACCCGAAGGATATCCTCACAAAGGAATCATCTGAATGAAATGCCTGATATTAAGGCAACACATTCATAAAATAATAGGAGGAACCATTATGACAAAAGTTAGAGAAATCTACCGCTGCCAGATTTGTGGCAATGTAGTAGAAGTTGTAAACCCAGGAGCCGTGCTCAGTTGCTGTGGCGAGCCGATGAAGCTGATGAAGGAAAACACCAGCGATGGCGCCAAAGAGAAGCACGTGCCTGTGATAGAACCTATCGAGGGCGGCTATCGCGTAACAGTAGGAAGTGTGGAGCATCCGATGCTACCAGAGCATTACATCCAATGGATAGAATTGCTCACCCCTACCGATGTACTTCGTCACGAGTTGAAGCCAGGCGAAAAGCCTGAAGCAATCTTCCTGACCAACGCAGAAGCCAAGGATGTTACGGCTCGAGAATACTGCAACCTTCACGGGTTGTGGAAGGGGGTAATCTAAAAGACTATGGAAAGGTAAAATCTAAAGGAACACTATAATTCAGGAGGACGTGTCTCTATATCGTAGACACATTCTCCTGATTTTTCATCTATAAATCAAAGTTTTCTCCAAAAAATTTTGGAACTTATTGAAATTATTCGTATATTTGCACCAAATAACTATTATACACGCATTTTTAACAATAATACGATATCATGTAACTACTCAGCACCCCTATGGGCATGAGTAATCGTCTTACTGTTGTACTACAGCAAGAATTGCATTGAATTTAGAATTTCCGTTCTTCATAGCAGTTTCAGCAATGGAGTGCAACTTGGCAAAATCATCGGCACCGCTGTCTGTTCGGAAGCAACCGCTGACTTTCTGCTTTATCTTGATTTTCCTAACTCCCCGCTCACTGGCATTGTTCTCGTAAGGCACACTTGGATTGGAGAGAAAGGTAAATAGGTAGTCTTTGACTTTAAGGATACCCCTCTTGAATTTCTCAAACTCGTTATCTAAATGCGTGAGGCTTTCACCCAAGAGGTTCTTCATCTTTGTCTTCAGTACCTTTATCTTTCTAGAGGTAATGTTGTCCTCTCTTCTGAGATTTATAGAGTGTTCTATCAGATGGATGAATCTCCGTGACCAGTTCTGGTTTGGATCCAGTTCGTTCAGATACTTTGCATTCCTAAGAAGATGAGCCAGGCAGACCTGATGGTCCTTAACATTCATCTTGAAGTAGCTCTGATGTCTGTCAGTCACAAGTGTCGAATAGGGAAGTCCCTTTGGAAACTTGGAATCTATGGCCTTCTGACCTCGCGATTCTGACTGGAACACGTATGTAAGCAGGTCGTTCTGGAATATCCAGTTCCAATGCAGATGCTTTCCTACCGTAGCACCAGTTTCATCGGCTCCTACGACAGACGCTGTTTCCAGCCTCTTGCGTATTTCCTCATATGCACAGTCTGCCTTGCCGCTATTCTCTTTGAGTATGTTCTGCACTGTACCCTCACTTATATTCTGGCCGGACAGGTCGGATATAAGTTCTGCAATCCTTTTGAACGGAATACACTGCACTACATTAAGGTATGTCACCAGTGCACGGAGGTTGTCACCATACTTGATACGACAGTTGGGAGCTTCGCAGTTGTTTACGCAACCGCATTCACAGACCTTCTCGTAATACTGTTCCTCGCAGGTCTCTACGACCACCTTGATATCAACAATTTGTGTCTTACGGATCTTCTGGCATGGTATATCAATCAAGAGCCGACCACAGCATTTACAATAGACGGGGTCGTGCTTTACAATTACGTCTGGTTCTGCTATAGTCTGCAGTGTGTGCCCCTTGTGGCCAGGCTGTCCACCGCTCGGCTTTCCGCTTGGCTTGCGAAGAGACTTTGTCCTGCGCAGCTCACGGGAAGCGATACTTTCTTGGGATGGAGGGATACTGCTGTTACTGCTGTTTTCTCGGGCTTTCCTGGTGTACTTGATGTATCGTCATCAGCTCCCTCGAGTTCCTTGATGCGCTCTTTAGCAACGGCAAGTTCTGCCTTTGTGGAAGCAAGTTCTGTCTTTAGATTATGTATCTCCACGTCCTTCTGGTTAATGACACGGTTGAGGCGTCCGATCTCCTCAGTCTTCTCGGAGTCGGACTTCTCAAGTTTGCGCAGACGCTGGTTTATCTGGCGCAAAACAACATCTATGTCAGTACAGTCGCTTGCCATTTTTTGGTGCAAAGATAAGCATTTTTCTCCACATGGCAAAATCACGATTTACATCCCTTAACGCAGACTTTTGACTTACGGGGAATGCAAAAACGCATCTCCTGGCAGATAATCTGTTGAAAGGCGATAATAGACAAAGGAGACATGTTGGAGGCATCATCGGAAAAGAACTCGTTAAATGAACTGTTTTAAACAGCCTACGTCCTCATCGACTCAATCATTAAAAAGTTTGTAATGATGAAGAAAATAAGCAAAATCAAGTTTATGCTTTATTAACGAGAAGTTTTCTATAGGGGTGCTGAGTAGTTACGATATCATTTAATCATCATTTAATTATAAACATTTAAATCACAACAATTATGAGAAGAACTATTTTTACTTTTATCATGCTTTGTTTCATAACACTAACTCTGCAGGCACAAGATGTCTGAACAGCAGCAGGTTCTAGCACAATCTTCGGTTCTCATTGGAATGAAACGGATACCAGCAATGACCTGACCGATAAAGGGAACGGCATCTGGGAACTCACAAAAACCGGTTGCATTCTTGAGCAGAATGTGAAAAACGAATTAAAAGTCCTGAAGAATCACGATTGGTATACCGAAGTGCATCCTGAAAAAGAAAACTATGTCTTTAAGGTAGAAGAGACTGGCATCTATGACGTGACTATCCAGTTTAACGCAAACAATTTTGAAATCAATGTCAAAACCACAAAGACTGGTGATGCAGTTATCGGCGAAAAGACATGGACTGTAGTAGGATTTAAAGCAATTCTTGGAAAAAATTGGGACCAAACAGCGATAGAAAACGACATGATCAAACAGGAAGATAACGTCACATACATTCTGACCAAGACCAATCTGACCCTCGCTCTAGGTACTTATAAATATAAGATCTGTGCAAACCATGGATGGGCAGAAAACTATGGTGACAATAATGATTCTGAAGGTAATGCCTCCGTTTTTATTACAAGAGACGGAATCTACGACCTCACTTTCACCTTCAATCAGGCAACCAAGGAGGTATCAGCTACAGCTGTACCAAGCGTAACCGACGGCATTAGCCAGATTGCCAGTGACATCAAGACCAAGAAAGTAATCTTCAATCTTCAGGGACAGCGCATTTCTGCTCCAAAACAGGGAGTTTACATCATCAACGGCAAAAAAGTAGTCTTGAAATAACAAATACTTATCATAGTAATCATCAGAAAGGCATTCACCAGCATCGTGAATGCCTTTTTTTAGATAATTTCCCACGATTTTTTCGTATCTTTCATTTATAATGTGTAACTTTGTATCCAATATATTTAAAGCAAAAGAACAATGGCAAAGAACAATAAGCAGACAGCTGGTCAAGATGGTGTCAGCAAAATGATCACCATAATTCTAAGAAATTCATCGCACAACAACTGAACTACGCTCGCACATCAGCTGTTATGCATGCGCACAACAGGTGATGTGCAATCGCACAACAGCTGTTGTGCGATTGCAGAAGGTATCTCTTCCAGCAACTTATCCTATCTTTCCCAACAACTTATCCTATATATCCCAAGGACTTATGTAATATTTTTCAGGTACCTCTCCCGTATATTCCAACGTCTTCACCTATATCGTTGCGCTTCCTCAAGCGTTTCTGTCGGTTTACCATCGTTGATTCTTCCGTCATCTATGATTTTTAGTTAATTTTCCACGATTTCTTTGTATCTTTCATCCATAATGTGTATCTTTGCATATAAATATATTTAAACGTTTAAAATAAGGCAACATAACAATGGCAAAGAATAATAAGCAGGCAGCTAACCAAGACGGTAACAGCACCAAGAAGGCTACAAAGAAAAAGAAGAAAGTCAAGGTTTCGCATATCGTGAAACCAGAAAACATGACTTTAGAGGAATGGCAAATCAAACTGCGCAAGCAGGTGACCGATATCGAGCACTTCGATATCAGTTGTGTTGATGACGTCCTTTGCCCTGGAGAGTATATCGTTCACAACCCTGAAAAGAACAACGAGTACAAGGTGGTGTATCGTGGAGCCAACAGCGAATGGAATTATTGTTCCTGCATGGATTTCAAGACTTCGAGACTCGGCACTTGCAAACATATCGAAGCCGTCAAAAAATGGTTTGGCGGAAAGAGGGGCGTACATGTACATCGGGAATTACCACCTTATACTTCTGTCTATCTCTCCTATCGGGATGAGCGATGCGTAAAGATTCGTATCGGCTCAGACAACAAGGAGGCATACGAACAGTTAGCCAAAGATTACTTTGACAAGAACCATGTCTTGAAGAAATCAGCCTATGCCCGCATTGGCTCTTTCTTGAAACAAGCTCGCCAAATCAGCGATACATTCAGATGCTATAAAGATGCCATTGACTTTATCATCGATATTCGCGAAAAAGCGAAAAGAATGAAGATTGTGAAGACATACGATGACGAGAAACTCAACAATCTTCTGAAAGTAAACCTCTATCCTTACCAGAAAGAGGGCATCCGCTTTGCTGCAAAGGCAGGAAAGGCTATCATTGCCGACGAGATGGGTCTCGGAAAGACAATCCAAGCTATAGGTACTGCCGAACTGCTACGCAAGGAAAGTCTTATTGGCTCTGTACTCATCCTCTGCCCTACCTCGCTCAAATATCAATGGCGAAGTGAAATCAAGAAGTTTACTGATGCCGAAGTCTTCGTCATAGAGGGAAGTCATCTCAAGAGAAAGGAAGCGTACAATCGCCCGGAACCTTATAAGATTATTTCCTATAATAGTGCCGCCAATGACATCAAGATACTCGGCTGTTTGCAAACCGATATGCTCATCATGGACGAGGTGCAGCGCCTGAAGAACTGGAACACGCAGATTTCCCGTGCGGCAAGAAAGATAGAATCAGATTACTCCGTAATTCTATCCGGTACCCCATTGGAGAACAAGCTCGATGAACTCTACTCTATCGTGGAGTTTGTTGATAATTTCCGCCTTGCCCCTTACTACCTCTTCAAAGACAAGCATATCATTACTGATGAAACAGGAAAAGTTCTGGGTTATAAGAACTTAAACGACATAGGCAAGAAGCTGGGCGATATTCTCATCCGTCGCCGCAAGAAGGATGTGAAACTCCAGATGCCTGAGCGTTCTGACAAGAACCTTTTCATTCCGATGACCAACGAGCAGATGGAGATGCATCAGGAGTGGCAGAACCAGGTACGTCTCCTGGTTCAGAAATGGCGCAGGATGCATTTTCTATCCGATAAAGACCGCAAGCGTCTCCTGCTCTTCCTCTCACAGATGCGCATGGTATGTGACAGCAGTTATCTCCTCGACCAAAAGACGAGATACGACACCAAGGTGGATGAATGCGTGAACATCATCAGCGACATTATCAGCGAGGAAGGTGAAAAGGTTGTGGTATTCAGTCAATGGGAACGCATGACCCGCCTCATCGCCAAGGAACTGGAGAAAAAAGAAATAGGCTTTGAATATCTGCATGGTGGCGTGCCATCCGAAAAGCGCAAAAACCTGGTAGATAATTTCATGAACGAACCATCGAGCAGGGTTTTCCTCTCTACTGATGCCGGAAGCACAGGCTTGAACCTGCAGTCAGCCGCTACCATCATCAACATCGACTTGCCTTGGAATCCTGCCGTTCTCGAACAGCGTATCGGGCGCATCTATCGCCTTGGTCAGCAGAACAACATCCAGGTTATCAATCTCGTAACACCTGATTCCATCGAGCAGGAAATGCTCGGTAAGTTGCGTTTCAAGACCTCCATGTTTGAAGGCGTTCTTGATGACGGCGAAGATTCTGTATTCATCACAGATGATAAGTTCAGCAAGATGATGGAAACAGTGAGCGGTATGGTGGAAGAGGACGAAGAAACAGAGAAGGCTCGCAACAAACATAAATCTAACGAGAATAAAGAAGAGGTTTCCATCCAGCAGCAAACGAACTCATCTTCGAACGGAGAATCCGTCTCTAATCGCTCAAGTCAGCCAAAGGATTTGGTAGCCCAAGGAATATCTTTCCTCTCAGGCTTAGCCGAAACCTTAAAGTCGCCAGAAGCCACAGCCCAGCTGGTTGATTCCATCGTTGAGAAAAACGAGCAGACAGGCGAAACCTCCATCAAGATACCTGTGGAGAGCAAAGAGACTGTCTCTAATCTCTTGAATCTCATAGGAAAGTTGTTTGCAAAATAAGTCATGGGTAAAAAGAAACATAAGCATCAAGGACATTATTGCAAGATGTGTGGAGAGTATAAATCCAACGAGTCGTTCTGTGGTAAAGGACACAGACTGCACATCTGCAAGAAATGTATATCAATAAGAAATAAGGCTAAAAAAGAAAAGAAACGTTTAGAACATGATAGAATTAACGAAGTCTCAGAAGAAAACAGCTCGCAAGCTCATTAATTTGGGCTTGCAGCGAGAGTGCGCCAAGTTCATGCAATCTACCAAAGATTTCATGAACAAGAACGCATCAGCAGAGGATGCACACGATGCATACCTCAAACTATATGATAAGGTATAGCAATTCGACAAGCATATCGCTCGCCGATACGATGGGATGTCAGGAGGTAGATATTACATCACCGTATGTTACCTATACTATGACGGAGTATTGACTGACGAAGACATCCGAAAGTTTGACGATGAGCTATATAACAGTTTGAAAGAAGCCAAGAAGTCTTTTCAAAATTAAACGATATGAGTTACACAGAATATTCTTGTAGCAGACTAACTTTTAAAATATGTTTGTTCTACCAAAAGAAATTGGAGATTTAGGAGAGATACAAGTATTTATTGATGAGCAAAGAAGGAAATAAATAACCTTTTCCTTGCTACAACCAAATAAAAAGCGTAACTTTGCCGAAATATCATAAAAATAAGCAATTATGAAGGAAGAAGAAATCAAAGAATTGTTCGAGCAATTCGAAGCTATTGCCAACGAATACGAAGGCGTAGAATGTTGGAGTGCAAGAGAACTTGCACAAGTGTTGGGTTATTCCAAATGGGAAAGATTTGAAGGAGTCATCGAGCGAGCTAAAGACGCTTGTATCAACGCTGGCGAAATGGTAGAATATCATTTTCCCGGCGTTGGGAAAATGATACCTCTTGCTAAAGGTGCTCAGCGTGAAGTCAAAGACTACATGCTGACTCGTTATGCTTGCTATCTCATTGCCCAAAACGGTGATCCACGCAAGCCACAAATCTCTTTTGCCCAAAACTACTTTGCCGTACAAACTCGCCGAGCAGAATTGGTGCAAAAGCGTTTGCTGGAATACGAACGTGTACAAGCACGTGCAAAACTTGCAGAAACAGAGAAGCGTCTCTCTGGTGTGCTGTATGAAAGAGGGGTGGACAGCAAAGGCTTTGCCATCATTCGCTCACTAGGTGACAAGGCGTTGTTTAATCTCGACACGGCTCTTCTCAAACGTAAATTGGGTGCTCCTAACAGCCGATCTCTCGCCGATTTCCTTCCAACACTAAATATTAAAGCTAAAGATTTTGCTGCAGAAATGACTTCTGTCAACGTTCAGCAAAAGGATTTGCATGGTCAGCAAACTATCTGTCAAGAACATGTCGATAATAATAAGGCTGTTCGTAATATGATGCTCCAACGTGGCATTGTGCCAGAAGATCTTCCAGCAGGTGAAGATGTCAAGAAAGTAGAACACAGATTGAAATCTGACGAAAAGACATTAACCAAAAAGAATAGCAAAAAGAAATAATATCCATCACTATTTTATAACTAGAGAAGATGTAAGGATTTCACTCGTCATCAATGATTTTTAGTTAATTTTCCACGATTTCTTCGTATCTTTCATTTATAATGTGTAACTTTGCACCGGAAATTTAAACGTTTAAAGATAAAATGGCATTAAAATGTGGTATTGTAGGCCTCCCAAACGTGGGTAAGTCTACACTGTTCAACTGTCTGTCTAGTGCAAAGGCACAGGCAGCTAACTTCCCTTTCTGTACTATCGAACCAAACTTGGGCGTCATCACCGTACCAGATGAGCGACTCAACAAGTTGGCAGAGATTGTTCACCCAGGACGCATTGTCCCAGCTACTTGCGAAATCGTAGATATCGCAGGTCTCGTAAAGGGTGCCAGCAAGGGCGAAGGTCTTGGTAATAAATTCTTGGGAAATATCCGTGAGTGCGATGCTATCATCCACGTAATCCGCTGCTTCGACGATGACAACATCGTGCGCGAGGGTGGCGCTAAGGTTGATCCTTTGGAGGATAAGAGCGTCATCGATACAGAGTTGCAGCTCAAGGACCTGGAAACTATCGAATCTCAGCTCACCAAGCAGAAGAAGACTGCTGCAGCAGGCAACAAGGATGCTAAGACGATGGTTACCGTTTTGGAGGCTTACAAGGCCGAACTGGAGCAGGGAAGGAACGCCCGTGGCGTAACTTTCGAAAGCAAGGAAGAGCAAAAGGTGGCTCACGACCTCTTCCTCCTCACTACCAAGCCTGTGCTCTACGTAGCCAATGTTGACGAGGCTTCTGCCAAGACCGGCAACGAGTATAGCAAGAAGGTAGAGGAAATCGCCAAGGAAGAAGGTGCTGAGTGCATGGTCATCGCTGCAAAGACAGAGGAAGACATCGCATCGCTCGAAACCTACGAGGACAAACTGATGTTCCTCGAAGAACTCGGACTGGAAGAGAGCGGCGTAAACCGACTCATCAAGAAGGCATACGCCCTGCTGAACCTCGAAACATTCATCACCGCTGGTGAGATGGAGGTCAAGGCATGGACCTATCACAAGGGCTGGAAGGCTCCTCAGTGTGCCGGCGTCATCCATACCGACTTCGAGAAGGGATTCATCCGTGCAGAAGTCATCAAGTATGATGACTATATCAAGTATGGCTCTGAGGCTGCAGTACGCGAGGCTGGTAAGCTCGGCATCGAGGGCAAGGAGTACGTCGTACAGGATGGTGACATCATGCACTTCCGGTTCAATGTATAATCCTATTCTTCTACGGTTATGATAGCAAATCTGCTTAACTATATCGTATGGGACCCAGACCCAATTCTGGCTCATCTGGGGCCTATGACCATCCGCTACTACTCCACCTGCTGGATGATTGGTCTGCTGCTGGGCTATCTGCTCATGAGCAAGCTTTACAAGCAGCAGGGGCTCTCAGATGAGAAGTTCTCCCCACTGTTTCTCTACATCTTCTTAGGTGTACTGATAGGTGGCCGTTTGGGACATTGCATCTTCTATCAGCCGGAATATTTCCTCACCCAGTGGGATCACTTCATCGAGATGCTGATACCTATCCATCACATGCCAGACGGCAGTTGGAAGTTTACGGGTTATGAGGGACTGGCGAGCCACGGAGGCGTATTCGGCATGTTCGTCGGCATCTGGCTCTATTGCCGCAACATGAAGGTGAGCGGCTGGGTAGTGCTCGATAATATGGGTATCTGCTCAGGCATTACAGCCACCTTTATCCGTTTGGGCAATCTGATGAATTCAGAGATTATCGGCAAGGTAACCGATGTGCCTTGGGCATTTATCTTCGTTCGCGAAGACCAGTATCCACGCCATCCGGGTCAGCTCTACGAGGCTTTGGCATACTTCTGCTTTTTCCTCCTCATCCTATTCATCTACAAGAAGAGAGGACCTAAGAGCGTAGGCACCGGTTTCTATTTCGGTCTTTGCCTTACTCTCATCTTCACCTTCCGCTTCTTCATCGAATATACGAAGGAGATTCAGGTGGCATTCGAGGCAGGTCTGCCTATGGATATGGGACAGATATTGAGCATTCCGCTCATCATCGCCGGTGTATGGAGCATCGTTTCCAGCACAAAGAGAGCGAAAGAAAAGAACGTAGAGGCAAAATAATATTAGACGACTTATTTTCAGATTATAAAAATCCCTCCTCGTGCAACAGCATCTGCTGCCACGGGGAGGGATTTATATTTTTATCTTCCCAGCAGAATCTTCTTGATGTCATTGAGCTTGTTCAATGCCTCTACCGGAGTGAGATTGTTCACATCCAGCCCGAGTATTTCATCACGTATCTGCGTCAGTACAGGATCATCGAGCTGGAAGAAACTGAGCTGCACACCATCCTTAGGTTCATCGATGTGCTGTACGTTCGGTTTACCGGCACCACCTACCCCGGCATTGTCATCCTCCAACTGTTTGAGAATCACATTGGCACGGTTCACGATGCTGCGAGGCATACCGGCAATCTCTGCCACATGGATACCGAAAGAGTGCTCACTGCCTCCCGGTTCCAGTTTACGCAGGAAGATTACCTTTCCGTCCACCTCTCTCACACTCACATTGAAGTTCTTGATGCGAGGGAAGTTCTTCTCCATTTCGTTGAGCTCATGATAGTGGGTAGCAAAGAGCGTACGCGCCTGCGCCTTCTTATGTTCGTGCAGATATTCCACGATAGCCCAGGCAATGGAAATACCATCGTAGGTAGAAGTACCTCTTCCCAGCTCATCAAAGAGCACCAGCGAGCGCGGAGAAACGTTGTTCAGGATGTTTGCTGCCTCGGTCATCTCTACCATGAAGGTCGATTCGCCGAGCGATATATTGTCGCTTGCACCTACACGTGTAAAGATTTTATCCACCAATCCAACTCGGGCGCTCTCTGCGGGCACAAAACAGCCTACCTGTGCCAGCAGCACGATAAGGGCGGTCTGGCGCAGCAGAGCCGATTTACCAGCCATGTTAGGACCGGTAATCATCATGATCTGCTGTTTCTCGGTATCGAGCAGCACATCGTTAGGTACATAGCGTTCGCCCAGCGGCAGTTGGGTTTCAATCACCGGATGCCTGCCCTGCTTGATGTCAAGCACCTCAGAATCATCGACGATAGGGCGCACGTAGCGGTTCTCGTCAGATATCTTTGCAAATGACAAAAGACAGTCCATACGGGCGATGAGGTTGGCATTGATCTGTATCTGCGGAATATACTCCTGCATGGCAGCTATCAGTTCGTTGAAGAGTTGTGCTTCCAATACAAGAATCTTCTCATCAGCACCGAGAATTTTTTCCTCATATTCCTTCAGTTCCTGGGTGATATAACGCTCTGCCTGAGCTAGCGTCTGCTTGCGTATCCACTCCTCAGGCACCTTATCCTTAAAGGTATTTCTCACCTCCAGATAGTATCCGAAAACATTATTGTAACCTACCTTCAGACTCGAAATTCCTGTCTTTTCTATCTCCCTTTCCTGTATCTTGAGCAGATAATCCTTGCCGTGGCGGCTGATGGCACGAAGGTCATCAAGTTCAGCATTGAATCCGTCGGCTATCACATCACCCTTATTGACCAGCTGTGGCGGATCGGGCTGTATTTCCCTGGCGATGCGGTCTTTCAGGGTCTCGCATACGTTCAGCTGCTCGCCTACCCGCTTCAGAGCCTCGTTCGTAGCATGCTGGCATGCCACCTTGATAGGTTTGATGGCTTCAAGTGCATTCTTCAGCTGAACCACTTCGCGAGGCGAAACTCTACCCACGGCTACTTTGGAAATGATACGCTCCAGGTCGCTGATGCGATGCAGCTGGTCATCGAGAAGCTGACGGAATTCCGGTTCCTTGAAGAAATATTCCACGATGTCGAGGCGCTCGTTGATAGGTTTCACATCTTTCAACGGGAAGACCAGCCAGCGTCTGAGCATACGTCCGCCCATCGCCGTTACCGTACGGTCGATGACATTCAGAAGAGAAGAACCGTCTTCCTGCATAGGGGCAACCAGCTCCAGACTGCGGATGGTAAACCTGTCCATACGTACGAACTTATCTTCTTCGATACGTGAAAGGGCGGTGATATGATTAATCTGTGTATGCTGGGTAATCTCGAGATACTGCATGATGGCACCACTGGCTATCACGCCGTTCTTGAGATGCTCTACACCGAAACCTTTCAGAGATTTTGTCTTAAAATGTCCCAGGAGTTTCTGCAGGGCTGTCTGTTCGGTGAAAACCCAGTCATCCAGTTCGAAGGTACAGTATTTGCTGCCGAAATATTTCTCGAAGTCATTCTTTCGGGCGCGGTCGTAGAGCACCTCTTTCGGCATGAAGTTGCCCATCAGTTTTTCTACATAGTCGTAGGTTCCCTCGCCGGTAAGAAACTCTCCGGTCGAGATATCCAGAAAGCTCACACCGCAGGCGGTCTTGCCGAAGTGTACGGCTGCCAGGAAGTTGTTCTCCTTGTAGTTCAGTACGTTATCTCCCATCGCCACACCCGGTGTAACGAGTTCAGTAATACCTCGCTTCACCATCTTGTCCATCTGGCTCAGTCCCTTCTTACCTTTTATTTCGAGTCGTTTCTTCTTCGGGTCTTCCAGCTGGTCGCATACCGCTACGCGCTTACCCGCCCTGATGAGTTTAGGCAGATAGGTATCCAGAGCATGATGAGGGAATCCTGCCATCTCGGTCGTGCCCGTAGAACCGCCATTATTGCGTCGTGTCAGCGTAATGCCGAGTATACGGGATGCCTCCACCGCATCTTCGCAGTAAGTTTCGTAGAAGTCACCGCAACGGAAGAGCAGCAGCGCTTCGGGATGTTTCGATTTCATCTCGAAAAACTGTCTCATCATCGGTGTAAGACCTTTATTATCGTTTGCCATTATCTTTTTTCTCCTTATATTATTTCTTTTAATTTACATAGTTTCTATCTACAATACTCCTCCTTAAACCACAGCCGGTATATCGGGTCAACAAAGACAAAAGCATCGTTTTGCTTTTCGATAATATCTTTGTTCTGGAGCGTTTTCCTGTTCTTGACAATCGTATTCGGATTACCAAGATTATAGATTTGTTTCACGGCTTGCGAGGAGAAATGCTGTTCGCCATTGGCTATAGCCTTAAGCATCTCTATCTGAGTAGAACTGAGATTCTCCGTATCATTCTGAAACATCGGGGTATTGATGTTGAGTACCTGTTTCAATCCCAGATGATATATATCTTCCGTCACTTCCGAAACCGTGAAACTCCAGATAAAATAGCACAACTGCTGGAGATACCAGGAATGGCAGGCCACGGCATCACAGATCCGCTCTGCCATCTCTGCAGAGATTGACTTTCCTGTCTTCTCGAAAGATGACAGAATGAATGGAATCCAATGCTCCTTAGCTATCTTCTGCATGAAAATCACTTGTCCGAAGCGATAAAAAGGACTATTGGAATTGTTGAAGATATTGAGCATCATGTTTCGCTTGCTGCCGTAGAGGCAGTAAGAGGTAAGCTGCTGTTGCTGCCATACCGAGCGCATCTTTCCCTCCATATCCTTATACTCAGGAAGGTTAGCCAACTGCTGGAACTCGTCTATGCAGACGATAATCCTGATGCCCTTTTCCTTTGCCAGCAACTCAGGCAGTTGGAGAATCGTCATCTTATCACGCTCTTGTGGCACAAACTTCAGGTCAAAAGCCATGAAGTCGGTCACCTGGTCGCTTACTACAACCTGCGGTATCACGCCTGTCAGGAATTTCTTTGCATCCTCTATCCACCGTTCCATTTTAGAGGAAGCACAAGCTATAACCTGACTGGCAAAAGTGCGATAAAATTCAGATTCAGAGCCGATGCTGAAGGCATCGATATAACAGATTCTTACGTTATTATCCTCACCAGCCAATTCGCTCATCGCCCTTTTCACTAGCGATGATTTACCCCATCGGCGTGGTGAAATCAGCATCACGTTGATATGGGAGGACAGTAATTGCTTGAGCAAAGCCCTGTCTTCCTGTCTGTCGATAAAATTCTCATTGGTGGCTAATGTACCAAATTGAAATGGTGATAGATATTTTGCCATATTCCTAGTAATTTGGTACAAAGTTACGAAATATTACCCTAAGGTAAGTTACCCTAAGGTAATATTTAGAGTTTTTTAAATGAATATATGCTGCATTACCATAATAAAGCCGTACTTTTGTACTCATGAAAAAGAAACAATTATACATAGGGGTTCTGTCGGTTGCTTGCTGCGCGCTCGTAGCAATAGGCATCACCTTGCACCTGCTCTACCCCAAGAAACAGATACAGAACCTGGTGAAAAACCCACCGGTTCTCCATCTCAAGCCACAGCCTGCTGATACGCTGAAGAAGAAACCTGTGAAGAAGATGGATTTCAATATCTCCGGAACTTTAAGAGATAAGGAAGGAAAGGGAGTGGCTGGCGTCATCGTGAGCGATGGATTCAACTGTGTAAAAACCGATGCACAGGGCAGATATAAGATGAAGCGAGACAGCCTGGCAAAATTCATATACTATTCTGTTCCAGCCGATTGCGAGGTTCCTACCCATTCTAAGACCGATCGCACGGCTTTCTTCTACCAAAAGGTATCCAAGGGGAAGAAGACCTATAACTTCACCCTCACCCGACTGCCGGGCGGCAAGGAGATTCACTATAAGATGATTGTCATCGGCGACCCGCAGGTTACCAATGCCTACAGCCCTTATTATACTTCTCCGGATGATAATCCCATCAAGAAGAGTGATGTAGAAAGATTCACCACCCAAACCATGGCAGATATCAAACAGACCATCAGTTCGCTGCCTGCCGGAACACCGGTCTACGGGCTCAGCATGGGTGATGACGTGCAGTATTATGGTGGCTACAACGCCAAACTGGAGCGTCAGATACGCCAGGCATTGGGCTCTTCAGAGATGCGCCTCTTCTCCGTCATCGGCAATCACGACCAGGATGGCAAGGCGCTCTACCGCAGGAAATGGGAGGAGAATTTCGGTCCTACCGATTTTTCCTTCAATCGTGGCGATGTGCATTATGTCTGCATCAATAACTGCTTCTTCCATCGCGGCATGTCCTATTATTCGCCGGGCGAACTGCGTGAACGGCAGGTGCGCTGGCTGAAGCAGGATCTCGCCCTCACGCCAAAGGATATGAAGGTGATACTCTGTTATCATATTCCTTTTACCTTTGGTAATGCGCCTTTCAGCAAGGCGAAGCCGCTGACCAATGCCCATGAGGAGGGACATTATTCTTCTTCCCGTCTCTCGCTCCTGCTTTCTTTGCTGAAACAGTTTAAGGGCGGCTACGAACTCTTCTGCGGACATACTCATTTTGCCTGCAACCACGAGATCAATTATCAGGGCGAGGATGTAATGGAGCATTGTCATGCTGCCGCCTGTGGTAATATATGGCAGTCGAATATCAACATCTGCGGAACTCCAAATGGATATTATGTATACAGTTTTGTGGGTACCAGCATCAGCAACTGCTATTACAAGGGAACTTTCTGGGATAAGAGCAAGCAGATGACCTTGTTCCGTGCGCAGACCGATTTCAACGGCGAGAAATACTCTAGGGATTGGCAGTTGGCAAACAACAGGAATATCCTGGTAGCCAATGTCTTCAATGCTACCAGTCATTGGCGTGTTGTAGCCGTAGAGGATGGCAAAGAATATATGATGGGGCGCCTCAGCGGAAAGGGGCAGGATGCCTTTGCCGCCGGCTATCATCATAAATACAGCGAGAGTGTATCTTACCGGTTCGTGAGCAAGGGGAATGGTTATCTCATCATGAACCACCTTTATTATTATACTCCTAGGAATCCGAATGCCAGAATCATCATCAAGGCATCCGATCCATACGGAAATACCTATACGGCATCGAGCGATGAGGTAACGACAGAGCCTTTCGCCAACTTTGCCCATTATTACGAAAAAGAGTATAAGGAATATAAGAGTAAGAAAGATAAGATGTTGCGGGATTCTATATCTGGCAGACAGAAAGATTCACTTGCTGCAAGGAAGAAAGATTCTGCAGCAGTACAAAAATAAAAAGAGAGGGTGCGTCATAAGTTGATGATGCACCCTCTTTTTAAATATTACTTGTTCAATTTCCAGGTAACACCATCCTTGGTGTCCTTTACCTCGAAACCAGCTTCAGCCAGGGCATCGCGAATCTGGTCGCTGGTAGCCCAGTCCTTATCAGCCTTAGCCTTGGCACGCAGGTTGAGAACCATATCCACTACCTTGCCATAAGCCTCTTCACGAGCATCATTGTTGGCTCCCTTCTCACTCTTCAGACCGAGCAGGTCGAAGGTGAAGAGATGCATGGTGTCTGAAAGCTCCTTCAGGTCTTCAGCAGAGATGTTTGCCTTGTGGTCGAGGGCTGTGTTGATTACGTGGCAAGCCTCGAAGAGATAGCTGATAACGAGTTGAGTCTGGAAGTCATCGTTCATCGCATCGTAGCAGCGCTGGCGCAACTCGCTTACAAACTTCTTCACCTGATCATCGCTCTGCTTAGCCACAGGCACACGCTCCAGGTCGTTCAAACCATTCATCAGGCGCTCCAATCCCTTCTGGCTAGCCTTCAATGCATCGTTAGAGAAATCTACGGTGCTGCGGTAGTGAGCAGAGAGGATGAAGAAACGGATGGTCATTGGCGAATAAGCCTGCTCCAGACTGTCGTGATTGCCTGTGAAGAACTGCTCCAGGGTAATGAAGTTACCCAAGCTCTTACCCATCTTCTGACCGTTAATGGTAATCATATTGTTGTGCATCCAGTAATGAACCATCTGGTCGCCCTGAGAAGCCACAGCCTGAGCAATCTCGCACTCGTGGTGAGGGAAAATCAAATCCATGCCGCCACCGTGAATATCGAAGTGGCTGCCCAAGTACTTGCGTCCCATCGCAGTACACTCGCAGTGCCAGCCAGGGAAACCATCACTCCAAGGACTAGGCCAGCGCATGATGTGCTCTGGTGAAGCCTTCTTCCAGAGGGCGAAGTCAGCCTGGTTCTTCTTCTCGCCGATACCAGCCAGCTCGCGGCTCTCGTTGATTACGTTCTCCAGGTTACGTCCGGAGAGGATACCGTACTTATGATCCTTGTTATACTTCTCGATGTCGAAGTAGATAGAGCCGTTGCTCTCGTAGGCATAGCCATTGTCCAGGATTTCCTGAACCAGTTTCTCCTGTTCGATGATATGGCCTGTGGCATGAGGCTCAATGCTAGGAGGGAGTACGTTCAGCGCCTCCATGGCATCGTGGTAGCGGTTGGTGTAGTACTGCGCAATTTCCATTGGCTCCAACTGCTCCAGGCGAGCCTTCTTCTCAATCTTGTCATCGCCTTCATCTGCATCGTGCTCCAGGTGGCCAACGTCGGTAATGTTTCTAACGTAGCGAACCTTATAGCCCAGGTGCTTGAGATAACGGAAGAGTATATCGAATGTGATGGCTGGTCGTGCATGACCGAGATGCGGATCGCCATACACGGTAGGGCCACAAACATACATGCCCACGTTAGGAGCGTGGAGCGGAGTGAATCTCTCTTTCGTACGTGTGAGAGTGTTGTAAATCAGTAATTTCTGTTCCATCTTGTATGAACCTTTCTTTTATATTATTTATATTTTGAGTGCAAAGTTAACTCATTTTTCTGATATATCCGACAAATCATTCGCAAAATGTTATTAAATTCCTCGAAAATATCAATGGAACTGATTTTCCATGGTAAATTCTCTCTGTATGATGCTGCTATATTTTTGCATAAAGTAAGTAGTTTTTGTATATCTATTCACTATTTGTAAGTTTTTTGCCAATTATATGCATAAAATTATCAAATTATTAGCATATATCGAAAATAATGTGTAACTTTGCAGCCGCAAACAGTTATCAATTATCAAGAAGGCGGCTATAAGTTCCGCTAATGAGTATTAAGTTAGAAGAAAATGGCATATACAAGATTGAGTGCTGCCGAAGCGGCAGCGATGATTAACGATCAAGATACAATCGGATTGAGTGGTTTCACACCAAACGGCGTGCCTAAGGCAACCTTCCGCGAACTCTCCAAGAGAGCCGTGGCTGAGCACGAGGCGGGCAGACCTTTCCAGGTGGGCATCCTCACGGGTGCTTCTACCTCGCAGAGTATCGAAGGTGACATGGCAGCAGCCCATGCCATCAAGTTCCGTGCGCCATTTTCTACCAACAAGGACTTTAGAACTCATACCAACCTGGGCGAGATTGATTATGAGGATATGCACCTCGGTCACATGGCTGAGCGCCTGCGCCGTGGTTTCTATGGCGAAATAGACCTTGCCATCATCGAAGTTTCTGATTTGGAAGAAGGCGAAACTACCTGCAAGGCATTCCTTACCTCTGCCGGCGGCATCGTTCCTACCATCGTTAGATTGGCAAAGAAGGTGCTCATCGAGAAGAATACCTTCCACAGTCCAGCTTCCCGTTATCTTCACGATGTATATGAGATAGCAGAATGCCCATTCCGCACACCTATCCCAATCTTGAATGTGGGCGATAGAATAGGTAAAGAGTATGTGGAGATTGATGCCCGCAAGATTGTGGGTGTGGTAGAATGCAACATTCCGGAGGAGGCGCGTGCCTTCAAACCGCTCGACCCTGTGACCGAACAGATGGGACATAATGTGGCTGATTTTCTGGTCAGTGACCTGAAGAAGGGACATATTCCTCCTCAGTTCCTGCCTTTGCAGAGCGGAGTGGGCGTAACTTCCAATGCTGTATTGGAGGCATTGGGACAGAACCCTAACGTGCCGGTATTCAGCGTTTATACCGAGGTGGTTCAGGATGCCGTGGTAAAATACATGCGCGAGGGAAGAATCAAGGATGCTTCCTGCTCTTCGCTCACCGTAACAAACGATACATTGAAAGAGGTGTATGATGATATTGATTACTTCAAGAAGCATCTCACCATCCGCCAGAGCGAGATTTCAAACTCTCCTGAGGTCATCCGCCGTCTAGGTGTCATCGCCATGAACACCGCCATCGAGTGCGATATCTACGGCAATGAGAACTCCAGCCATATCTGCGGCAGCAAGCTGATGAATGGTATTGGCGGTTCCTGCGATTACGAGCGCAATGGTTACATTTCTATCTTCACCACACAGAGTACCACCAAGAACGGTTGCATCTCTGCCATTGTTCCGATGTGCAGTCACGTGGACAGTACCGAGCACGATGTGGATGTCATCGTTACCGAACAGGGAGTAGCCGATCTCCGTGGCAAAGGCCCATTGCGCCGTGCCAAAGAGATTATCGAAAACTGTGCCCATCCGGATTACCGCCCTATGCTCCGCGAATACTTGAAGTTTGCCGAGAAGGGCCACGAGCCACAGAGCATGCGTGCTGCTCTCGCCATGCACGATACCTTCCTGAAGAAGGGTGACATGAGATTGACTGATTTCGGAGAATATCTGAAATAATAAGAAACAATACACATTTTCTAGGCGTAAGGCATACGCCTAGAAAGGTTTTTTCTCTTTTTATCCATCACGTTTTCCATTTTCGATTGACGAAATGTTTACAATATCCATCACACTATTTAAACGCCTGTATATTAGCACATTAAGAGGTTTAGAGATACAAATCGTGATGGATGATAGATGATTACATAAAACTTATTCACGAATACGGCTGCATCGGGTTACGAATATGACTGCAGGCTAACGGAGACGTATCTGTAAGCTTATCGAGACGTCTGTATCAGCTAACAGAGACGTCTGAACTCGCTGATTGAACTACTTGAGTTGCTTGATTGAACCACTTGAGTATTCTTCTTCATGTGCTTGCATGCAACCATAAAACTTTTTCAGCAACTTTTCCCGGAAGTATGGAAGAAGGCAGAGTTGAAGGCAAATATGAGGCCAACACAGAAACAGCACAACGCTTGCTGGCGATGTGACTTTCTGCCGAACAGGTAGCCAAAGCTACCCAGCTACCTTTGGAAATCATTAAGAATCTGAGCAATTCAAAAAACACAAGTTTGGCATGAACTCAACTTATAGTTTCAGGAGTTTGGCAAATTCCCAGACTACAATACCGGCGGTTACACTGACATTCAGGGAATGCTTGGTGCCGAACTGAGGAATCTCCAGACAGCCATCGCTCATATCCACGATGTTTTGCTTGACTCCCTTCACCTCATTACCGAAGATGACGGCGTAGCCTTTGGGAAGTGAAGAGTGAAGAGTGAAGAGTGAAGAATTCTCTTGCTTTACAGATTCGATTTCCTGATTGAAAAGCTTGTCATGAGCCTCAGGCAGGTTCTGGAGCTTGGTTGAGCCTTCTACCTGCTCGATGCTATATACAAAGTAGCCTTTCTGCTTCAACTTCTCTACCGCCTCTTCGGTAGTCTTGAAGTATTCCCAATCCACGCTGTCTTCGCCACCCAATGCCGTTTTATGAATCTCGGCATTGGGAGGGGTGGCGGTGATTCCGCAGAGATACACCGCCTCTACACGGAAGGCATCGCAGGAACGGAAAACACTTCCTACATTATATAATGAACGCACATCATCCAGGACCACTATCAGGGGCAGTTTCTCGGCTTCCTTGAATTCCTCCAGGGTGAGGCGGTTCATCTCTATCGTTCTTAATTTGCGCATTATAATATACCTTTTATATATAATATAATCAGAGGCGGTTAAGCCTCTGCCTCTTTGGTCTTGTAGGCAAGGGCGTACATGCGAATCTGCTTGATCATCGCCAGAAGACCATTGCTGCGGGTTGGACTCAAATGGTCTTTCAGACCAATTTTCTCTACGAAATAGAGGTCGGCATCCATAATCTCGGTTGGGGTATGACCGCTCAACACACGGATGAGGAGGGCGATGATACCCTTTACGATGAGCGCATCGCTATCGGCAGTGAATACGAGCTTGCCATCTACATAATCGCATTGCAACCATACGCGGCTCTGACAGCCGTCGATAAGGTTCTGCTCGTTCTTGTATTTCTCATCGAGAGGAGCCAACTCGTTGCCCAAGTCAATGAGCATCTGATACTTATCCATCCAGTCGGTAAAATCCTGGAACTCCTCTACTACTTCATCCTGCAATTCATTAATTGTTGCCATTATTTTATTTCTTTAATTTCGTTTACTGTAATCAACTTATAGAGCTTGTCGTTAGGGCGTACCTTATCTGGTACAGGGATGGAAACTCTCCAGCCCTGCTGCGCTGTTTCTACCGGTTTCAGGTCGTAGCGGATTTCATCGGCATGGAGATACATCACACCGGTGGTGTTACCCGTAATCAGCAGTTTCTCGCCCTTGTCGAAGGTAGATGCCTCTACGGCTACTTCTGCCACACCCAACTTAGAGAAATATTTCATCACCTTGCCCACGAGCACCTTCTTCTCAGTAGCTACGGAACCGTAATGCTTGTTCCATTCACCGAGAGTCTGCCCCTGGTAATAACCATCCCAGAAACCACGGTTGAAGACGGTGGCGAGTTTCTCATCCCACTCATCCTTCTTCTCCTCGGTAAAGGTTCCGTCGAGCACGGCAGCTATCGCCTCCTTATAACATTTCACTACGGTATATACGTATTCAGGACCACGGGCACGGCCTTCAATCTTGAAGACGCGCACACCGGCATCCATCATGCGGTCGATGAAGCGGATGGTCTTCAGGTCCTTCGGACTCATCACATACTTGTTGTCGATTTCAAGCTGGTTGCCAGTTTCGTTATCTGTAACAGTATAGCTGCGGCGGCAGATCTGCACACACTCGCCACGGTTGGCAGAGCGGTTGGCATTAGCGAGACTCATGTAGCACTTGCCCGATACAGCCATGCACAGAGCACCATGACAGAACATTTCGATGCGGATCTGCTTGCCCATAGGTCCACAGATGTTCTGCTGTTCTATCTGCCCATGGATGTGCTTCACCTGGTCCATGTTCAATTCACGTGCCAGTACGGAAACATCAGCAAAGCGTGCATAAAATTTCAAAGCCTCTGTGTTTGAGATATTTAACTGTGTAGATAAGTGAACCTCCTCGCCCACTTCATTGCAATAGCTCATTACAGCCACATCGCTGGCGATGACAGCAGAGATGCCTGCCTCCTTGGCAGCATCGATGATTTCCTTCATCGTTGGGATGTCGTTATCGTAGATGACAGTATTGACGGTGAGATAGGTCTTGATACCATGCTCGTTGCAGGTAGCAGCAATCTCACGCAAATCATCGATAGTAAAATGGTTGGCTGAATGGGAGCGCATGTTCAACTTGCCGATACCAAAGTATACGGAGTCGGCGCCAGCCTGTATGGCAGCAGCCAGTGACTCGCGTGAGCCCACTGGTGCCATCACTTCAAATTCGTTTATCTTTGTATTCATGAATGCAATTTTCTAATTTCAGGTGCAAAGTTACACCAAAATGAAGACAAAACACAGAAAAATGGAGAAAAAATGACAGAAATTCGATTATATTGACAAATCAATCACGATTATTTGTCTATATTTGCCTATAAATAAGAATATATCCCTAGGATATACTTCTTTTTATATGAATCCAATCCAGTTTTACGGCTGGTATTATTAATTAAAATTAAAATGAAAGCGTATGAAGAAAGCTTTTACCTCAGGAATGATTCTGTTCCTGGCAATGACCACAATGGTTAGTTGCACACAAGAAAACGTGATGCTTGAAACAACACCACAAGTCAAGAACCAAGAAGTAAGATTCTGCTTCTTCGAAAGCTCCATTGTGCCTATCGGGCAGGATGAAGAAAGCAATCTTGCCAGAACGAGAGCCGATGGGAGCAAGCAATCGCTCAAGGATGCAAAACTCTACACAGATCTGCAAGTATGTCTCATTCCGAAAGGAGATGAAACTACTGCCGGCTATACCGTAAGACAGGAAAACTGGGATGACGAATTCGGAAACGTTAGCCTGCAGGTGCCGGCAGGAGAATACACGCTCATTGCCGTAGCAGCAAAAACTGATTTGCAGCAGGAAGAACGAATCGAAGTAAAATCAAGGTATGAAATGACCTTTGCCAACAATATTGTACGCGATATGGCGTATACCCTGCAGGATATCAAGGTGGAATCGGGCAGCAAAGCCGTAACACAGAATGTTTCGCTGAAACGTGCCGTCAGCTGTTTTAAACTGCAAGCTACCGACCCGATGCCTCTTACTACCAATACGCAGGATATCACGATAAGCGGAAGCTGCGGTACGGTGTTCAATCCTTCTACCGGATTCTGCAAAGAAAAGGCTACCATCACCCGAAGTTGGACTTTCGACCCCAAAAAATACCAGAAACAATACATCAAATTCACACTCTACACTCTTCTGACCGACAATGATGTAACCGACATTCATATAACAACTACTGGAAAGGACAAGGAAGGAAAAGCAGTAAAGACCGTCAACTTTGACAACGTACACCTGGTCATCGGAAAGAAGACTACCTATACCGGTCCGCTCTACACCTACCCTGCCAACAATATGTCGTTCACAATCAACCAGGCGGAGATTCCAGCATCAGGCTATGACAAGAATTTTTAATAACCCATGGCGTTTTAAGAAAGATTAATGCCACAGATTAAAATCTTTTTTGTATTTTTGCGGCATGGAAAGAAAGAACATTATAACCATAGGACTCGCTCTGCTTGTATTCGCCGGTTGCGGATACAGGCAGCAGCGAGCCGGTATCTCAGAGACAGGTGGAGGCGAGGATTATCTTCCGAAGTACATCCACCTGATCAGTACTACACCCGTCAAGGACCAGGGCAACAGCGAACTCTGCTGGGCATACGGCATGCTTACCACCATCGAAAGCGAGCACATCATGAAGGGGGATTCCGTGAATCTCTCCATCGCCTACATAGCCCGCATGATGCTGGAAGAACAGGCACTGGAATATTACTTTGCACAAGGAAAGAAGAACATCAGCCTGCGCGGTACTGCCCCGATGCTGATACATTATATAGATAAGTATGGTGCACAACCTTACGACAGCTATGAAGATCCGAAGCACGTGAACTACAAGGTGCTCTGCCGCAAGGTGCAGAAACTGTGCGATGGCGCCATCTTGAAGAAAGCGGGCATCAGCCAGCTCAAGGAGGAACTGAACGACCTGTTTGACGCAGAAATAGGCTACATGCCTGCCAAGGCCGTACACATGCTGGGTGCCGAATATACCCCTCAAGAGTTTGCCCACAGCGTATGCTATCCCGAGGAGTATGTATCGCTCACCAGTTTCTCGCATCATCCTTACAGAGAATACTTTGCGCTCGAGATTCCCGATAACCGGATGCACGATGCCTATCTGAACCTTCCGCTCGACGAGCTGATGCTCCACATCAGGAAGGCGGTAGAAAAAGGACACCCGGTATGCTGGGAAGGTGACATCAGCGAACCTGGCTTCAAGGAACCAAGGAAGAACTGTGTAGACATACAGCCGATGGAACGCCCCGTGACCCAGGCATCGCGACAGAAGGAGTTTGAACAGCTTCGCACCACCGATGATCATGTGATGGAAATCATAGGTATCTTCATGAAAGGCAAGCAGAGATTCTACGTCTGCCGCAATTCATGGGGCAAGAACTGGGGCAACAAAGGACTCATCTACCTATCGGAAGACTATCTGCGCCTCAAGACCATCGCCGTGTTCATGAGCGAAGAGGCATATATAATAAGGTATAAGCTCCCAAACAGGCTTCAGACATAAGAAATGTGTTAAAATGGTTAACATACATCAAATAGCTGTTAAATAGCACGTGTGTGCGCACACACATAGTTGATTTATATCAAAAAAGAGGCTTTTTTATGTGATTTTCTCTTAAAACATTTGGTGGGTTCGGAAAATCGTCGTACCTTTGCATCGTCAATAAGACAAAAAGGTTATTAGGTTTTTAGGTTAAGATTGTTAGTTGTTTTAGGTTATTAGTTAGTTTAAAGGTAAATTTAAGATTGTTTATTCAGAGAAACGGTATTAGTTAAGGTAAAGAAAAGATTGTTTATTCAAGGACGACAAAAAGTTTAGGTTATTAGGTTTTTAGGTTTAAGATTGTTAGTTGTTTTTTTATTAGGTTTTAGTTTAAAGGTAAATTTAAAGATTGTTTATTCAAGGACAACAGGATAATTCAACAGGTGAGTTGAAGGTAAAAAGATCAAATGTATGGGATAACCAAAGATGACGCCTGAGCAGAATTGCTGCTTCGGGCTTCGTAATGGAAAGGGTAACAAAAAACCCTTGAGTTATGAGAAATTTGGGAATATCGTATTAGAAGAGCGCAATTTCGAAATCATTCGAAGTTGCGCTCTTTATTTTATCCCCTAGGTAAAGAAGCTAGGACATATGTATTACTACATAAAAACTTTGCCAAAGACTATAGCCATAACTCCTTAAAGTACTTAACTCATTTACTCCTAGACTGGAGAAAGTTCAGTTTGAGAAAAAATAACCGCCAAATTATTTTGTTTTACCAACGAAAAGTCGTAATTTTGCAGAAGATATATAAAGATAAGAAATTATGGCAAGACATCCTCTCTGGAACGAAGAATACTGGCTCCTGCTGTTGCAGCTGTACCAGAAGAAGCCCATGGGCGTGAAACCTCTCTATTCGAAAGGGATGGTCGACTTGAGCCTGGAACTGCATATTCCACCTGAGTTTCTGCACGAACAGATGTTCAAACTCAGAATGGTGACTCCGAGAATCAAGCGACTATGGGAAAAGTATGCCGATAAGCCACAGAAACTGAAGCGCGATATACAGCGCATCAGACAGATGAACGGCTGCGGAAACGCCATACAGTTCTTCGAGGGAGTGGAAGTGAAGGAAACATTCGAGAAAAACTGGGAACCACTGGAAAGTGAACCATCGCTCACCCGCGTGAAACTCATCATCATCCTCGATCTCTACTTCCAGCTTACACCAATCACCATGGTGCCGGAAACACCGGAAATCATCGACCTGGGAAAACTCATCAGGACATCACCGAAGGTCATTGCCGAGGCGATGGGCGTATTCATGTACTGCGACCCCTATCTCAACCGCGAAGATATGCTGATACACCCGCTGCTAGAAGCATGCAGCGACATCTGGCACCAATACGGAAACGGAAATCCAGACAAGCTTTACCAGCTTGCCAACGAACTAAAAGAATACTTTAAGTAATTATGGCTCAAAAACTCATACAGACACAGGCACAGAAGTTACAGCAACTTCAAAGACTTTCAGCCCAGCAAATGCTGCAGGTGAAACTGTTGGAAATGCCGCTCACGGAACTGGAAGACAGTATCAATGCAGAACTGGACGATAATCCCGCTCTGGAAAGCGAGAACCCAGACGACATGCTCAACGAGAATGTCGCCAATGATGATTCGCCCGCAGATGATGAGTACGACAACAGCAGCGATGAGGATGCCTACGAGGCTGAATCTGAAAAAGAAGAAAGAAAAGACGAACTGGACCAGGCACTGGAAAGCATCGGAAAAGACGACCAGATGCCTGACTACAATACAGACAGATACAACAACCAGGACAGCGCTGACTACGAAGAAATGGTTTACGGCGACACCACCTCTTTCTATGATAAGCTGAAGGAACAGATGGACATGCAGCCGCTCAGCGACAAGGAGAAGGAAGTAATGGAATATCTCATAGGTTCACTGGATGACGACGGACTGCTCCGCAAGGACCTGGACAGCATCTGCGATGAACTCGCTATCTATCACAACATCGATGTTACGGAAAAAGACATCGAGCACGTGCTCCACATTCTACAGACCTTCGACCCAGCCGGTGTAGGAGGAAGAAGTCTGCAGGAATGCCTCCTGCTGCAGGTTAAGAGACTGCCAAGAGGTGTGCTCCGCAAGACAATGGAAGAGGTGTTTACCGACTATTTTGACGAGTTTACCAAGAAACATTGGGACAAGATCAAGGCAGGACTGGAACTGAACGATACACAGGTAGAAACCCTGCAGGCAGAAATCAGAAAGCTGAACCCGAAACCGGGCGCATCGATGGGCGAAACAGAGGGAAGAAACATGCAGCAGATTACCCCCGACTTCATCATCGACACCAATGATGACGGAACGATTACATTCTCGCTGAACCGTGGCAACATTCCGCAACTGACGGTTTCGCCATCATTCACCGACATGATTGACACCTACAGGAAGCATAAAGACAAGATGAGCCGGAGCGACAAGGAAGCCCTGCTCTACGCCAAGGAAAAGGTGGACAAGGCACAGGGATTCATCGAAGCCATCAAGCAGAGAAGACATACCCTCATCGTCACCATGAAGGCAATTATCGACATACAGCGGCAGTTCTTCCTGGATGGAGACGAGGCTGACCTGAAACCGATGATCCTGAAGGATGTAGCAGAACGCACGGGACTGGACATCAGTACCATCTCGAGAGTGAGCAACGTGAAGTATGCCCAGACTAAATGGGGCACCTTCCCGCTGAAGTTCTTCTTCACAGACAGCTACACCACTGAAGACGGCGAAGAGATGTCTACCCGCAAAATCAAGATTGCCCTGCACGACATCATCGAGAAAGAAGACAAGAAAAAGCCGATCAGTGATGATGCACTCGCCAAACTGCTGAAGGAGAAGGGATTCCCTATCGCACGACGTACGGTGGCAAAATATAGGGAGCAACTAGGCATACCGGTGGCACGACTCAGGAAATAAGATAGTGGTATGAATCAGGAAGAAACCGAGGCCCACCACAAAATATTTGAGAGATAAAAAGAATATATACGTTATTAGTGTTATGAAAGAGAAGAATATCATATTGACAGCACGCATCATGAGCATGATCTTCACGCCCTTCTATCTGCCGATGGTAGGACTGATTGCTCTGTTCATCTTCAGTTATATGTCGCTGTTACCGATAGGATACAAACTGGTGATGCTGGGCATGGTCTACCTCCTGACCGTCGTAGCTCCATCGCTACTCATCCACCTCTACCGCATGGTTCAAGGCTGGACCTCGCGTGAGTTGGGCAAGAAGGAGCGTCGTATTGTGCCTTACATCCTCTCTATCGTATGTTACTTCGGCTGTTTTTTCTGGATGGAATACCGCAATACGCCTCGCGTCATCAGTATCATCGTAGTGGTAGCGCTGGCGATACAGATGATTTGCGCCTTCATCAATGTATGGTGGAAGATCAGCACCCATACGGCAGCCATCGGAGGTGTGGCAGGAGCTCTGGTGTCTTATTCTGTAGCCTTCAATTTCAATCCGCTGTGGTGGCTCTGCCTTGTGCTGATGATGGCAGGCGCAGTAGGAAGTGCCCGCATGATACTCCGACAACATACGCTGTCACAGGTAGTTACAGGATTTCTGATAGGAACCACCTGTGCTATATTGGTAATATAAAGTTTATAATAAAATATAAGAAGAAATGAAACCATTAGTAAGCATTATTATGGGCAGTACAAGCGATCTGCCTGTTATGGAAAAAGCATGTAAGTGGCTGAACGACAACCAGATTCCTTTCGAGGTTAATGCCCTTTCTGCTCACCGCACTCCAGATGCAGTAGAGTCATTCGCCAAGGGAGCCAAGGAGCGTGGCGTGAAGGTTATCATCGCCGCTGCCGGTATGGCTGCCGCCCTTCCTGGTGTTATCGCAGCATCTACTCCTCTGCCAGTAATCGGCGTGCCTATCAAGGGTATGCTCGATGGTCTTGATGCCATGCTCAGCATCATCCAGATGCCTCCTGGCATTCCTGTAGCTACTGTTGGTGTGAATGCGGCTCAGAACGCTGCCATCCTCGCTGCTGAAATGATTGCCCTTGCCGATGAGGAAGTGGCTCAGAAGGTAGAGGCTTGGAAGGCGGGGCTCGGTGCCAAGATCGAGAAGGCCAACAAGGACCTGGCTGAGGTGAAATACGACTTCAAGTGTAATTAATCTAATATTGTGATATGCCCCATTCTTTTGGGGCATATCTTATCTTATATATTATGGTAGATTTATTCAATTATACCCGCCGTGCCTCTTCTGTGGCACATATCGGAGCCCTCGGCCTGGGTGGCGATAATCCTATCCGCATCCAGTCGATGACCACCACCAACACCAATGATACCGAGGCTTGCGTACAACAGGCTGAGGAGATTATCAAGGCTGGTGGCGAACTGGTGCGCTTCACCACTCAGGGTTCCCGCGAGGCAGAGAACATGAAAAACATCAATGCCGGCATCCGTGCCGACGGCTATCGGACTCCGCTCGTAGCTGATGTTCACTTCAATCCTAACGTTGCCGACGTGGCTGCTCTCTATTGTGAGAAAGTGCGCGTCAATCCTGGCAACTACGTGGATCCTGCCCGCAAGTTCATCAAGCAGGAATATACCGACGAGGAGTATGCTCACGAACTTCAGAAGATTGAGGTTCGCTTCGTACCTTTCCTCAACATCTGCAAGGAGCATCATACTGCCATCCGCATCGGTGTGAATCATGGTTCACTCTCCGACCGCATCCGTAACCGCTACGGCGATACGCCAGAGGGCATCGTAGAGAGCTGTCTCGAGTTTCTGCGCATCTGCAAGAAGGAGAATTTCCACGATGTGGTTATCAGCATCAAGTCATCCAATACCGTTGTGATGGTTCGCTCCATGCGCCTCCTAGTTGAAGAAATGGAGAAGGAAGGCATGAACTACCCACTCCACCTCGGCGTAACCGAAGCTGGCGAAGGCGAAGATGGCAGAATCAAGAGTGCCGTAGGTATCGGTGCTCTCCTGGCTGATGGCATCGGCGATACCGTTCGTGTAAGCCTGAGCGAGGAACCGGCTGCAGAGATTCCTGTGGCACGCCATCTGGTAGATTACATCGGCAAGAAGAAGGGGCATCTGATGATTCCTGCCACAGCTTGTCCTTCATTCGACTGGCTGCGCCCTACCCGCCGCGAAACCGTGGCTGTAGGCAATATCGGCGGCAGCAACGTTCCGGTGGTTATCAGCAACCGAATCAACGGCGAGAGCACCGCTTGTGAGAACAAGGATGCTACTCCAGACTATATCTACATCGGTGGCAAGATGCCTAAGCAGTTTGTGGCTGGCCAGAGCTACATCGTAGATTACAATGTTTACGAGACGCTGAACAGCAAGCCAGAGACTACTGGTGCCAAGCTCTACCCTATCTTCCCTGCCATGGCAATGCCGCTCATCGCCAGCATCAAGGCAGACGTCAAGTTCCTCACCCTGCAGTTTGGAACTCCTGCCGATGAGTATATCGCTTGCCTGAAGGCTCATCCTGAGGTGGTGGTTATCTGCGTAAGCAATCATCAGAACCGTCTGGGCGACCAGCGTGCATTGGTTCACGAGATGATGAATGCCGGCTTAAGCTTGAAGAACCCTGTGATCTTTGCCGAGATGTACCAGCACAGCAAGGAGGAGAAGAGCGCCTTCCAGCTGGAGGCTGCTGCTGATATGGGAGCCTTGATGATTGATGGTCTTACCGATGGTATCTGGCTGATGAACAATGGAGACATCCCTGCCCTGACAATAGATGAAACCGCTTTCGGAATACTTCAGGCAGCCCGTCTGCGCACCAGCAAGACCGAGTATATCAGTTGTCCGGGATGCGGCAGAACCCTCTACAATCTTCGTGAAACCATCGCCAAGATCAAGGAGGCAACCAAGCATCTCAAGGGTCTGAAGATAGGTATCATGGGCTGTATCGTGAATGGTCCAGGCGAAATGGCGGATGCCGATTACGGCTATGTAGGTGCCGGTCCTAACCGAGTAAGCCTCTACCGCAAGCAGGTTTGCGTAGAAAAGAATATTCCGCAGGAGGTGGCAGTAGAGCATCTACTCGCCCTCATCGACTCGGACAAGCAATAATTCGGCTCTTCTGAATAAGAGCAATACCCCAGATAAAAGAGGAAATGCCGTTCCTGCATTTCCTCTTTTTTTAAAATAAATGACTCAGTGACTCAGTTTATTTCAAGCCCCTATTTGGTCTATTTTCTGCTTACAGATTGTAAGCATATATAATATATCTACTATAAAGAGGGTAGAACATACGGTCGGAAATAAACTGAGTCACTGAGTCACTTTTTGCTGCTGATGGATATTCTACTTAACTATCTTACAGGAAGAACTTTAAGACAAAAAACTATATTTCCGGAAACACAACTCAACGCTTTTTTCTTCTAAAAACATAGAACAGTTAATTGGATACTCTTATCCTTTGCACTGATGAGTACCTATACTCTTTTCATTAGAGTAAAGACTTTTACAACTATAAAAGAAATAATGATTCCATCCCTTGCAATCTGTGGATTATCATTTATAATTATGTGGTGTTCCTGTTGTCTTAAAAAGATTTTAACCTAATTTCCGCAACACTATAATTTAATATTTTTTATAAGCACCTGAGCAACAAAAAGTTGCTCAGGATTTTGCCATGTCAGAAATTTCACTTATCTTAGTGTTGTAAAATAAAAACAAACAAAATTCTGAATGACATGGCAAAAGTACAAATAAAATCTGAGAAACTCACTCCTTTTGGGGGAATTTTTTCGATTATGGAGCAATTTGATGCTCTTTTAGCTCAAACCATAGATTCCACCTTGGGATTGAGATGCACTATGTTTGGTTATCAATATAGCGAGATTCTACGCTCTCTGATGTGCGTATATCTTTGTGGTGGCTCATGTATTGAGGATGTTACAACTCACCTGATGAAACATTTGTCTCTTCATCCAACTCTTCGCACTTGCAGCGCAGACACCATATTACGTGCTATCGAAGAACTGACTTTTAAGAGCATCACCTATAAGTCTGCTTCTGGCAAATCCTATGATTTCAATACTGCAGACAAGATGAACTGCTTACTGGTCAATGCCCTGCTTGCTACTGGTCAATTGAAATCCGGTCAAGAGTATGATTTTGACTTTGACCATCAGTTCATTGAAACAGAGAAGTATGATGCAAAACCAACCTACAAGAAGTTCTTGGGCTATAGTCCAGGCGTAGCTGTCATTAACGACATGATTGTTGGTATTGAAAATAGAGACGGCAACACAAACGTGCGCTTCAACCAAAAGAAACTTTGGAAAGAATCTTCAAGCGATTGGAGGCTTCGGAAATATATATTTCTCGTGCCCGCATGGATTGCGGCTCATGTTCGGAGGAAATCGTAGATATGGTAGAGGCTCATTGCAGGCATTTTTATATTCGTGCCAACAGATGCTCTTCTTTCTACGATTCCATGTTTGCCTTAACTGGATGGAAAACTGTTGAAATCAACGGTATTGAGTTTGAGTTGAATTCTATCCTTGTTGAGAAATGGAAAGGAAAACCGTATCGTCTTGTCATACAGAGACAAAGGCGAATAGATGGATACCTTGACATTTGGGAAGGCGAATATACCTACAGATGTATACTGACTAACGATTACAAGTCGAGTGCAAGAGACATCGTGGAATTCTACAATCTTCGTGGTGGCAAGGAACGCATCTTCGATGACATGAACAATGACTTTGGCTGGAATCGATTGCCAAAATCGTTCATGGCACAGAATACTGTATTCCTGCTTATGACAGCTCTCATCAGAAACTTCTACAAAGCTATTATGCAGAGATTGAAAACCCATGAATTTGGATTGTGTGCCACCAGCAGAATCAAGACCTTTGTTTTCAAGTTCATATCTGTTCCTGCGAAATGGATTAAGACATCACGTAGGCATGTATTGAACATTTACTCAGACAACAATGCTTATGCCAACCTGTTCAAGACAGACTTTGGTTAAAGACCATGCTTTTCTGGTTAAACCAGCGTATTACCTCAAGTCGCTTTATGGGGTAAGGGGATTTTGTGTCTGCGACATTTCTGTTGTGCAAGAAATATGTACAATAAAATGAATTTCGTCGTTTTGCAAGCAAAATCCCACTAAACCCTATAGGTTGCGGATTTGAGGTTTAAGAAAGAGACAACATTGAAAATGTAGTTTTGATAAGTTTTCGTTTGCGTTACTGTAACAATTGCAAACGAAAACTTTCATTATATAGTGAGCATAATATCCTCCTTCCAACATTAGAACTAGATGAAAAATCGCATGGTAGTCTTTCCTGCACGCTGGAAAGACATTTATTTGGTGTCCATACAAAAAAATCTAAGAATAAATGATCATAATTAAAAATAATTATGTATCTTTGTGCTAAGAATAAAATAGCAAACAACTATGGCAGATATAAAATTACTCCTGGTGGAAGATGATAAGAATCTTGCCTTTATGGAGAAAAACACGTTAGAAGATATTGTTGGCAGTTATGAAATCGTAACAGCAAGCAATGGTAAAGATGGTATCAAGGCATGGGAATCATTCAAGCCAGATGTTATCATTTCAGATATTGACATGCCTATCATGAACGGCATTGATATGGTAAAGTATATTCGCGAACTGGATGGTGAAACCATCATTATGTTTACGACTAACTTTACAGCACCATCCAAACTGAAAGAGGGGTACGAAGCCGGGGTAGATGAATATATCAAGAAACCATTTGTTCCAGAGGAACTTGATTGTCACATCAAGGCTCTACTGAAACTCAAAGGAGGTCTAATGAGGCGTAATGTTTCAAATTGCATTAAGATTGGCAAGCATACCTTAGACCCAGAACATTCTTGCCTAAAAGACGAAGATGGAATCATCTGTTTAAAACTGAACAAACAAGAAGCCAAGACCTTGAAACTGCTTGCCAAGAATAAAAATATGATCATCAAACGAGAGATTATACAAAACACGCTTTGGGGAAGTATTGAGAAAGATTTCTATCTTGCCCGGCGTCTAGATGTTATCATAACGAGCCTTCGCAAATACCTGCAAATAGACCCTTTCGTCCAGATAGAAACTACACGTGGGGTTGGCTTTTCATTGATAGAATCTATCTAATTCTTCTTTTCCCCCCCCCATAACTATCATTCTGATCTGGTAAGAATATTGTGAACTCGGTATATTTACCGAGTTCGCTATCTACTGAAACCATACCACCATGAGCTTCTATAACATGAAGTACATAGTTTAAACCTAATCCAAATCCTGGAGCTCCTCCTTTAGAGAATGTGCGTTTAGAGGCGGAAGCTCGCTCAAATTTATCAAAGATAATCTGTTGGTCTTCTTTGGAAATACCTATACCATTATCCTTCACACGAATATTTACTCCTTTTTCTACTCTGTAAGAAAATATTTCAATATGGACTGAATTACTTGAATATTTTATAGAGTTATCTATTAGATTATAAAAAACTTCACCTAAATATTCTTTATCAGCAAACACCAGCAATTCATTTATAAAATTTTTGAATGTAACTTCTTTTTTTGTGTGTACTTCAAAATTACCTTCTATATTTTTTAAGAGCTGTTCTAAGTCAAAAATCGTCTTATTTAGCATAAGTTTACCAGATTCGAACTTAGAAATAGTAAGGATTCTGTTTATTAATTGATATAAATGTTTATTCTCATTTCTTATAACTGTTAGATATTTTGTTCTCAACTGTTTACTTTCTCCAACAGTAGGAATGGAAAGTGCATTAATACCCATACTAATAGTTGCCAATGGAGTTTTCATATCATGTATCATTGCATAACTAAAATCCTTTTGTATTCTTGCATTTTCTTCTTGGGTTCGAATAATTGCTACTTGTTTCATAACGCATACAAATGCTAAAAAACAAAGAATGAAACTGATTAAAACTAGAAGTCCTAGTTCATGAAAATACAAAGCAAAAGGATTTACAAATTCTATTTGAACGCCTTGTGCACCATTTATCCTTGTTGGGATAATTTCAGATTTTATGGCCCCAATCAAATTGGCATGAAAACTTTTATCTTTATAGACTATCATCTTTCTCTTGTCAGTTACTTTATATAGTACATAGGTATTAGGCATCTTACTTTGCTTGATATTTTTATTAAGTATCTTTGCTAATTGTTGAAAATCAACATCCTTATGACATAAATTATATATGCCATTATTAATATATTCATAATTATCGTATTTGGGATTCGATTTATTAGAACCTTGAATTTGAGTATCCGGTGGTATATTCGCAAATCTGCTATTTAACTCCTCAAAGAGACTTTGAATAAAGAAATCATTTACTTCTGTTGTCAACTTATTTACAGCCAAACTAAAAGAATTATACAACCATATGGTTTGCAATAAAAATACTGCAAATATAGTAGCAATCGTAAGATTTTTATATCCATTTACTTTCATATTGTGCAAAAGTACAAATAAAATCTAACATAAACCTAACAAACAACTAACATTTAACATTTTTAAAACTTTGTACCTTTGCAATCGAAAATAATAAATAACAAAAATAATGAGAACAGATATTAGAAATTTGACCATGGAAGAGTATTTATCTTCGTTTGGTGGTGAGATAAGAGTATACTATAAGTATATAAACGGAAAACTTGTTCCGTTTTATTACAATGCCTAAAAGTATACTATTTATGTTGTAATAAAAAAAATAAAATTATGAAGTTAGAAGAAGTGGGACTTGTCCCTTTAAACAAGAAAGAGTGTGTAGAGTATGATGGAGGCAATGACAAGCCTGTCATCAAGAGTTTTAGCGCAGACGATTTCATCGTATGTTGCATCAACATTCCTCCAGTAAAATTTCCTGGGGATGGTAAATTTGGTGTATAAATAGATTCTCTAGATGGAAAAGTTGGAAACAAAAGACTACAAGCTGGTCAAAGTCTATGATAAAAAATACGTATTCTTAACAGGAAGTCAAGACGTGTTGGAAATCCAAAATCCTTTATTGGAAGAATACTTTGATTCAACTTGTAGTTTGAATGTGAATGCTACATATGAGGAGAAGTTCGATAAGCTTACCTCAGCTCTCATTGCAAAGAGAGAAAGTGTACACATCCGAGAAGAGCCCGAAGCAATTCCACAACAGGTGATGTTGACACTCAATACTACCCATGCTTGTAACATGGCTTGTCGATATTGCTTCGCTTTTTCAAAAAGCAAGCAAGTTCAGCCAATGTCTACTCATATTGCAGAAAAGGCAATTAAAAACTTGTTGATGGATTTTCCAGAAGCCAAACGGTACCTATTCTATTTCTTTGGTGGAGAGCCCTTATTATGTAAGGATTTCATAAGAGAAACTGCAAGAATTGTAGAGAGCACTTTTAAGGAGTATCCTGGCAAAGAATTTATCTTCTTGCTTAACACAAATGGATTACTTCTCAATGACAAAGACTTGTTAGCGTTTTTCAAACAAAAAGACTTTGCCATAACAGTAAGTATCGATGGACCTCAAGAAGTGAATGACCAAAATCGTCTTTTGCAATCAGGACAAGGTTCGTTCAAACATATTCTTGCAAATATAGAAGTGTTGAAACAAGCAGGTATAAAACTCAATTTGAGGGCTACCATAAGTCCAAGAAACCAAAACTTGCTTAATACGTTTCGGTTCTTTGAAAACCTCGCAATTCCTTATGCCTATGCCTTTACCATAAGTGCTAGTGAAAAGGATGAGAAAGAAACGAAGATGAATCAAGGAACTTGGGTTAGGACACAACAGGAGTATCAACAAGTATTTGATTTTTTAACGGACAAACTTCTCCGTAAAGAGGAGGTGTTCAACATGGACTTCAAGCAGAAGCTATCTATTCTAAATCAAAAGACCATAAGGACGCATGGTTGTGAAGCAGGAAGAGCCAGTTTTCTGGTTGATGAGCTAGGTCGATATTTTGCGTGTCAGAATATGCTACCATATCAAGCATGTATTGGTGAACTAGAAAACGGAATAGTTTCTTCAATAAGAGATAGATACAAGTCTCAGTTTGTCTCTGAGTTGAAAGACTGTCAACAGTGTTGGGCTCGTTATCTTTGTGGTGGAGGATGCCAGACCGAACGTATTTTCAATGCATCGTCGCAATCTATGTATTGTGATATATCCCGTTTTGAATGGGAACAAATTTTGCTGGCTCATATAAAATCGAAAGCAAATAAGAACTAAAAAGAGAAAGCAAAAGAGAAGTCATAGAAATGGGATTGAAAGGATTATGCATAGGTTTAGTACTTGGCATTATCATAGGCATCGTAAATTTTTTACTTAAAAATTATAGTTATGAAAAAGTTAGAAGAAGTGGGACTTGTCCCTTTAAGCAAGAAAGAGTGTGTTGAGCAATTTGGAGGTTTAGACAATATGTGGGAGGTATTAGGATACATATGGGGTAAGGAATATGCTTCCTTTAAAAGAAACAATTTTGCTCCTTCAGTATTACCATATAAATAATAAAATTATGAATACAATAAATTTAAAGAGTTTGTCAAAAGCAGAGATGACGAATAATAATGGTGGTTTTGCCATAGGTCCTTTTTTGTTAGGTGCACTAGCTGGTGGTATCGTTTACGATTGTATCTGGCATTGGGGAGAAACCTCAGCCTCAGTAAAAAAAGGCTTTAGAGAAGGTATGGCTGATTATTAATATTGCAGTCCTTATATTTGGACTGCAAAAATAACTAACATAATGAAAAAGTATAACTTTTTAATCGGCCTGACATTATTGATTGTTTCTATCATTTTATCAAACATATATAATGAAAATACAATCACAAATAGAGCCATAGAATCTTTTTTCTATTTGCCTATTGCCTATAGTTTTGTCAAGGCTTTTTATAGTAAAGGGAATTGGTTGAACTTATTATTAGTATCAGCACTAATTTGTAGCATCATCATTTTCACTCCCAAGTGGAGTGCATGGGCTTGCCTAGTGATAAACATTGCATGTTGTCTATTCTCATACATAATACTTTTGCTTGCTATAAAAATAGCAAATTACTTTAAATCAAAAATAGAATAAGACTATCTAAAGAATGCGATTTGCTACAAGGTAGACTTTGTACTTATCATTAAAAAATTATAGTCATGAAAAAACTTGAAGAAATAGGGCTTATCCCTTTAAGCAAGAAAGAGAGTGTTGAACACGATGGTGGCACTAATCCACCTATCAAACTTCCAGATATTTTTAATGACGGAACTATCTGGTGTTGTGTAGATATTCCTCCTATGGAGAGACCAAATTAGAGTCTCTCATTGCAATAACAAAAGGGAACATATGAAAAATCGCCAGAGTTCCCTTTTGTGTGTTTTAAAAATATATTTTCATAATAGAATATTCTATATTTCTCACATAAACTAAACATTAGTAAAGATAGTAAAAGAATTATAGATATGCTCACTATGGATATAAAACCGTGCATATGATTTTACCTCCAGATTGGATAGAGAATAGCATTGAGACCTATATCTATCAACACACAACAAAGTCTCAAGCCATTTATTGGGTGGTTTTAGCAACCATAGTCTTGGCATTCATTCTGTTGCCATTCGTCTATGTTGATATTTCCATCCAAAGCAATGGTGTCATAAGACCAGCCATCGAGAAAACGGAAATCAAGGCGACAATCTCGGGAATAGTAAATGAAGTATATGTTTATGAAGGGCAGAAGGTGAAGAAAGGAGACATTCTTCTTCGCTTTCGTGCCTCTTCTTCTCATGAAAAAATTACCTATCAAGACAATCGGTTAAGAGATTACGAAGAACATATTGCCGACTTGAAGACTTTGTCTCTTGGCGGTAAGCCTTCTGTTTTTCGTTCACCTGCTCGCCTACAGGAATACCAACTGTTTGTAAGCAAAAAACAAGAATTACAGGTTGCCGTCGAACAAGCCAAAAGAGAATATAACAGAGAAAAAATACTATTCGACAAGTCGCTTGTCTCTGAGGAAGAATATGAGAAGTATCTTTTTACTTATCAAAGCAAAAAGGAGGAATTTGCATCTCTAGTAGAGTCTCAGCTAAGTACTTGGCAAACAGAACTGAACAATTATCAAAACCAATTTAAGGAAATGCTATCTGCCCAAAATCAAGAAAAGGCTGAGGTTAAAGATATGTATGAACTACGTAGCCCGGTAGATGGCACCATAGAGCAATTTTCTGGAATCTACGGTGGGAGCAGCGTACAGATAGGTCAATCTATCTGTAGCGTCAGCCCTAATTCCACCATATATGTAGAGGCATACGTCTCGCCCAACGATATTGGCTATATCTCTGTAGGCATGCCTATTAAGGCTCAAATCACCTCATTCAATTATAACGAGTGGGGCACCGTCATGGGCTCTGTCATCTATATATCGTCCGATTATATGTCGGGAGAGAAAGGAAACACTTACTTTAAGGTAAAATGCCAATTGCAACAAAATTTTCTCGTCATGAAGAAAACAGGCATGGAAGGATACCTAAAGAAAGGAATGGTGGCGAACGTGAGATTTATGATAACCAAACGCTCTCTGTTTGACATACTATACCAAAACATAGACGAATGGATTAATCCTACCCAATATATTACAGAATAGATAGTTATGATGATGAAAAGAAGCATTAAGATAAAACAATATGATACTACAGACTGTGGGGCAGCCTGCCTAGCATCGGTGTGTGCCTATTATGGTCTGAAAGTACCTGTAGCAAGAATACGCCAATATGCCTATACAGATCAGAAAGGCACAAATATCCTCGGTATGGTTGAGGCTGCACAAAAGCTAGGATTCTCAGCTAAGGGGGTACGAGGTGTGTATGATGTTATCGGCATGATACCTGTTCCTGCCATCGCCCATATCGTTGTCAAAAGGGTACTTCATCATTTTATCGTGCTCTATAAAATAAGTAAGAAAGGTGTTACCTATATGGATCCTGCAGATGGCAAGATACATAAGGCTACCCGTGAAGAATTCGAGAAAATATGGACAGGTATCCTAGTCTTATTAGAGCCTAATGAGACTTTCGAGAAAGGGAACAAAAAGACAAGTTTAACCATAAAATTCTTGAAATTATTATCTCCACACAAGAGCATGATGCTGCAAGCTTTGTTTGGCGCATTGGTTTATAGTATATTGGGGCTTTCTGTCTCTATATATGTGGGTAAAATAACCGACTACGTATTGGTTGACGAGAATCTTAATTTGCTCAACTTGATGAGTATTATCATGATTCTTTTGCTAATATTACGCACCTTCATCGGCTCAATGAAGAGCATCATTGCTCTCAAAACAGGTCAGCGTATTGACGCTGCTCTCATCTTGGGTTACTACAAACATTTGCTACATCTTCCTCAACATTTTTTCGACACTATGCGAGTAGGAGAGATTATCTCTCGTGTTAACGATGCTGTAAAGATAAGAAACTTTATCAATAATGTTTCCATCGACCTTACAGTAAATATAATGATACTGGTTTTCTCTGTATTCCTTATGTTTGTTTACTCGTGGGAATTAGCATTGATAACACTTACGTCCGCCCCATTATTCTTACTGATATTCTGGGGGTTCAACTGTCTCAATCGTAAGTATCAACGAAAAATAATGGAGAGTAGCGCCGATTTAGAGTCTCAACTTGTTGAGTCACTCAACTCTATAGCAACCATCAAGCGATTTGGTGTAGAAAACTTTGCCAATCTCAAGACAGAAAACCGTTTTGTCGTGTTATTGAAGAATACTTTCTGTAGCATATATGGTTCTATCTTGGCGAATAATGGTGTACAATTCGTATCTTCGGGTATCACCATCGTGGTATTATGGGTGGGCAGTTCCTTGGTTATAGGCAAGACGATTACACCTGGAACTTTAATGCTTTTCTATACTTTGGTGGGATATGTCGTCTCTCCTATAAGTTCACTCATTACCTCAAATCAGACCATACAAGATGCGCTGATAGCCGCAGACCGACTGTTCCAAATTATGGATTTAGAAGTTGAAGAAGAGAGTATCTTGAGTTTCGATCTTGAGCCAGACATGATACGAGACATTGTTTTCGAGAATGTATACTTCCGATATGGCTCTAGAAAACAGGTCTTTGAAAAACTAAATTTGCGAATAGAGGCAGGCAAGACTACAGCTATAGTTGGGGAAAGTGGTTCTGGGAAAACTACATTGGTTTCTCTTTTACAACATATTTATTCTGTGCAAGAGGGAGAGATACACATTGGCAGTTATATGGTTCAACGCCTAACCAATAAAAGTTTGCGCCGTTATATAGGCTCTGTGCCACAACAGATAGAACTATTCGCCGGTACTATTATAGAGAATATTGCATTGGGAGATTTCAATCCTGATATGAAAAAGATAACCAATATCATAGACCAATTAGGCTTAAAAGACTTTGTCGACAGTTTACCGAATGGCTACAACACTCCTATAGGTGAACATGGCGCAAGCCTTTCTGGTGGAGAACGTCAGCGAATAGCTATCGCTCGAATCTTATACAAAGATCCTATGATTCTTATCTTTGACGAAGCAACATCTTCACTTGATTCCATTTCTGAACGATATGTTAAGAAAGCACTTGATTCCTTAGCCAAACAAGGCAAGACAATCATAGTTATTGCTCATCGTCTAAGCACAATAAAAACTGCAAATAATATTATTGTTCTAAATCAAGGTAAAGTCGCGGAATCAGGTAATCACCAGACGCTTTTAGCATTAAATGGTATCTATAGTCGGTTGTGGCACGAACAATTTGATGAAATATAATCATGTTTAATAAATAAAAATTAAAAACAATGGAAAAATTAAGAATTGAAAATCTTTCTACGAAAGAAATGACTTCTGTATTCGCAGGTGGTATCTTTAACAAGTTTTTCGGACCTATTGGAATTATTTACACTATTTGTGGAATTGTTGATGATTTTCAAAAAGGTTGGCAGAGTGTGGATAATCAAACAAAGTATCATTAAATCAAAAAGGGAGAAGCATCAAAGCTTCTCCCTTTTTGATTTAATGATTACCGCTACAAAGTAGAATAAAGAAACGATATTTACGAAGAAAAAAGCAATGTCGTATCCTAAAGTTCTATTTTTAGCAATAAATTTAACGTTATCTAAAAATAAAGAAATGATGAATTTTGGTAGAAAAATACCCCCTTGCCATAGACCAGCCCAAAATCCATAAACCTCAGCATCACTTATTTCATGAGTAAGAAGATAAACATAACACAACAGTATTACTCCCCCACAAACAAAGTGTTTCTTTATATTCGCTTTCATTTTTAATCCGTTAATTGCCAAGCTGTGCCTGCCTCCATTTCTTTTTCAATTTGTCGCATATAGCGATCTACTCCAAGGTGATACTGCGCTCCTAACCACTGCACAAATTGACTCGCCCAGTTGGCACCTGCAAAATTCATCACCATTTCTTTCTCACTTAAGTTTTTAATTTTTACTTTTGTATTCATGATAAACAATATTATATTATAAAACATAACTCAAAATATTTTCTGTGTACAAAATTAATCTAATTTTTGAAAATATCATGTTAATAAATTGTTAGTTTTAGGTTAGAAAATTATCCTTCAATACACATTCTTATTCCATATCCTTTTTGTTATCTTTAGGTTAAAGCCCAACCAAAAGTTTGGCTTTATTAAAATTTATATGTACCTTTGCAGCTGTAATCATCAAAAACGGATAAGATTATGGCTGATACTAAGTTACTCCTGGTAGAGGATGATGAAAACCTCGCCTATATGGAGAAAAGTTGCTTCGAAGATATCATCGGAGGATATGAGGTGAAAACTGCCGTAAACGGCAAGGAAGGACTGAAAGTGTGGCAAGACTTTCAGCCCGATGTTATCGTATCTGATATCGACATGCCCATCATGGACGGAATAGAAATGGTGAAGAAAATACGCGAGGTTGACGGAAAAACCATAATTCTGTTTACCACCGGACTCACCTCGCCGAAAGACCTGAAGGCAGGTTATGCCGCCGGGGCCAACAACTATGTGAAGAAGCCGTTTATTCCGGAAGAGCTTGATGCTCATATACATAGCCTGCTTCAGCTGAAAGCCGGAGCCCGCAGCGAAAACGCCAGCAACCAGATAAAACTGGGTAAATACATTCTAGATGCCGACCATGCTACTCTGAAAGATACGCAGGATGGTAAACAGAAAATGCTCACCGCACGAGAGGCAAAGATTCTGGAACTGCTGGCAGTAAACAAAAACGAGGTGGTGCGCCGCGAAGCCGTGTTGAGCCGCTTCTGGGGCGTGGAAGACAAAGACTATTTTGCTTCCAGAAGTTTGGATGTATTCATCAAGAAAATCCGCACAGCGCTGGAAGACGAACCGGGCGTAGAACTGAAAACCATCAGAGGTGTGGGATTCAAACTCATCGCAGAATAGACATCCCCCCTCATAACATCATACGAGAATCAAATTAGAATAAAGAAAAAAGACAGAAAAGACATCATTATGCTGAAAGCGATATTATACTACATCCTGTTTCTGGCAGAATATCTCATCACCATCTTCCTGGGAGGATTCCTGGTGGGACTCTACATGGCAATGAACATGGATTCGGGCTCCCACAGCCAGCAGATAGGAGCCCTGAAGGAATCCGTCTATCCGTTTATAATAGTCATCGGATTTCTGGGCATACTCATCGTATGGTTCACCTTCGGACATTACAAATTCTCCAGGTTCTCGCTTGGAAAGGTGATTCCTGCAGCCAAATGGAAGGCGATGACCATTTGCACCATGCCGATTCTAGGCTTCACCATGGTCTTCTATTCCATCATGAATCTCTTCCATCTCGACTTCCTTCCCAAGCAGATGATGGATATTAGCTATCTCGGCTTCCTGCCTTTTAATATCAACGGATCGTTTATATCTGCCTACATATTCTTCGGCGCCATTCAGGAGGAACTGATCCGCTGCGGCAAGAAGAGTTGGGTGCAGCTGCTCACACTCTCGATCATGATGCTGCCAGCCAGCATGATGTCGGTAACACCCAGTGGTGATATCAATGTAGATCTGACCGTGCTCGGTTTTATCACCCTCTGCTATTGCAGCTGGATATACGGCAAGACACGCAGCACCATCATTCTCTTCGTGCTTTGTTTCGTATCCAATCTGGTTCCCTTCCATTTTGAATCGAAAGTGCTCGGCATATTGCTCCTGATAGCCGGTACGGCATTAACCATAGGCGGATTCGCTGCCCTGAGCAGGAAACTGCCTGAAATGCTTGTGAAAGATGAAAACGAATAGAACCAAAATACTCAGCACCACGGCGCTGATAGCCGTGCTCTGCATGCAGCTGTTCTGGATGTGGAACTCCTTCGAGATGACCGTTCACCAGATGGGGTTTGAAACACCCTGGAACCTGGCACCGGATGTCAGGGCACAGGCCCTGCTCGCAGCCTTTTACGAAAGCAAGTTCACCGTTCTCACCTCTCTCCTCACCACGGTGGTCATCATCCTGAGTCTCATCGACCAGATTAATTATATTGATGAGCAGGAAAGGGTGCGACTGCTGCGCGAGGACTTCTCCTATGCGATGGTTCACGATATGAAATCGCCCCTTACATCCATCATCATGGGAACCAAGTATCTGCACAGCGGCGTACTGGAAAAGAAACCGGAAATGAAGGAGAAATACTTCTGCATCGTAGAAGACGAGGCACAGCATCTGCTTGCTCTCATCAACCGCCTGCTCACCATCTCGAAACTGGAGCACGGCAAGCTGCATATTCAAAAGGCGGAAGTAAATTTGGAAACGATGATAGAGGATGTGGTGGATAAATACAAGGCGAAATCGGCGAAACCGATTCATATCACCACCCACATAGGAGCCACCACCGCCCTGGCCGACGAGGAATATCTGAAGGAAGCCATCAGCAACCTGGTGGATAACGCCACCAAATACTCTAAGGAAGAAATCAATATCCAGATTTCCACCCTAGAAAATGATAAGAACGTATATATCAAAGTATTCGATGAAGGTATCGGCATTGCCAAAAGCGAGCTGAAAACCATCTTCAACCGCTTTGAGCGTGCTGCAGAGCACGAAAAGGATGCCAGGAAAACCCGTGGCGGCTTCGGTATCGGCCTGAACTACGTGCTGCAGGTAATCAACACCCATGGCGGCAGGATAAGCGTAAAAAGCGAGAAAGGCAAATGGTCGGAGTTCACCATATCGCTGCCGAAATAATCTGCTTGCACAGCCATATTAATAACAAAGCTCCCGATGCATCATGCACCGAGAGCTTTGTTTTATCTTATTTCACGATTGAAGAAACCGGATTTCTCACACCCTTCATTCCTACGAGGAATGCCTTGGCAGCACCAAACTTGAGGAACATATCCAAACGGATAGGAATATGATTCTCATCATCGGTTACATAGAAATCTACGATTCTCTTATACTTGCGATTCTCATACTCCATATAGGCGAGGCGCAGGCAACGGTATTTCACACCATTATCTGCCTTGATGGTAACCTTACCATCAAACTTTATCTGAGCTGGAGTGCGGTTCTTTCCATCAGCAATAGGGAATTTTACGGTATAACCCTTCTTCCAGTTGGCAGGATTGAAACTGCGGGCACGCAGGAAGATGTTCATCATGTCAAAAACACAATCATCGTAGGTGGCATTCTTCCATACATGCTTGCCATCATGCTGCTGACGGTGCTGCTTGAGATGACACCTACCGCCAGAATAGCTGTAGAATACCTCATCTACCGTATAGCGCTTGCCCTCGTGAGCTCCCTTACGGAAATACATAGGCGCCAGATCGGTGCCGCTGTAGCAGAGCAGAGTGTCGCGAAGCACAAAGATATCATCTACACGCTTATTGCCTCTTGTAACAAGAGAACCGCGATAAGCAGGCTTACCATGACGGGTGGTTTGGACGATAGACATACTGGCATTACCAGCTTTTACCCAAACAAACTTCCAATTGTAATACAGATTGTAAGTAAGGAACTCACCCGACTTGAAGGCTGTATTACGGAAGGTACACTGGGCAGACACCGTAGTGCTGACCAGAAGTAGCAATAATGCAATCCCGAATGATTTGATCGTTTTCATAACTCTTTATAATTTAGGAATGTACTCGATGCCAAGTTTCTTGGCACGTTGCGCATTCTGGTTCTTAACTTTCTTTTCTTTATCAGGCTTCTGCTTGGTAATGGCACCAGGCTTCTGACGGGAAAGTTCACGGGCCGTAGGATCCCAACTCTCGGTTAAATCCCATTTAGCCTTGCATTCTATCACGTCTGGATAGTAATACACCTCTTCTGCCTGTTCATCCTTATCATAGCAGCCTGCATCCCACTTGCCGTTGCCGTTGCGGTCTACTATCAGACGCATGTAATACTTCTCCGGCTTGAGATAATAGAATTCGGCTACTCCGTTCACTGCCTTCACTTCTTTCACCACCTGATCCTGCGCATTGAGTAGCTGAACGAGGAGCGGATGATTTTCGAAATCGTGCGTTAAATTAATTAGCAGCGTGCCGTAAGTATCCAGGGAATTGACCTTGAAACCCTGTTTCACAGGTTTAGATACAAGTCCGTAAATGTCCTGGAACGCGGCAGAATCAACCTCCAGACTATATTCTATGTCCGGACGCCACTCGCCTCTCAGAATATACTTGCGGTTGCCCAGCGGCTTAAACTCCATCGGCGCCCTATACCATAGCGTATCATGCTTGGCATAGAGATGAATGCCTGCCGTATCGGCCTTGGCAAGCGGCGTATTGAAGGTGAAGATAACATTCTTGTCAGGATCGAGCTGAGAAGAGACACTCATCTGAACATCAAGCGGTTTTACAGCCATCACGCTATCATAAGGTTCACCCTTCTTCTTCAGTTTTTCCTGCTTCTTGGTCCATTTCTCCAGTTCCTTAGCCTGCGCCTTCATACGCTTTTCGTAAGGTTCCTTCGAAAGAATTTCGAGCGTATCAGTCTGGTTGCGGAGTACGCCCGTACTGTCTGTTATACGGTAAGTAAGCTCTATATTCAGCGTATCCTGGTTGACCAGCGCCGTATCCTTGAGCCAATAGGTAAGCGTATCGTTCTTCTCCGATTTTTCCAGAATAAAGGCATCTTTCTCATTAAAATTCAAGCCCTTGATCTGTGGCAGGATAGAATCACCATAACTGTAATAGAGCGAGAAGCAGTTGGCCTTCTGACGCTCTGCCTTGAGGAAGAAGCGGTCGGAAACCTGTTCGGTAAAGGCACGGAGCACTACATTATCCGGTAGAAAATGAGTATAATTAACCTGATCTATCGACTTGATATGCAAGGAATCAATCCATGTAGTATCCTGTCGCACATCCGGCTTGCTTGACGGCACGATAATATCATGAGAAAAAGCGAGTTTTTCGCTTTTCTGGCTGAATATATAGTTGCCATCCATATCCTGCAGGGCATAGATGCGGTAAGAGCCCGGAGCCACACCTTTTATGACGAAGCGACCACGGCTGTCGGTACGGCTTACACGCAGCATAGGCTTGGTCTTGAAGGCTGAATCGGCATGATCAGCGTAAAGACCTACCAGAATACCCTTGATAGGCTCCAGATTCTCTGATTCGAGCACATATCCCGACACCTCCATCGTATCGATGACCTCGCCGGTAGAGAAACTGTAGGTATAGTTTCCCATCGGATTGCCCTCGTTATTATCGCTGATGGCATCGGAAAAGTCGATGGTATAGGTAGTATTCGGCTTAAGCGAATCTACCAGAGAAATCTGAATATGCTTGCCCGAAGCCTTGATTTCAGGCACTTCGAGCTGCGGAGGCGAAACAACCACTTTCTCGGTAGGATTATCTACCTTGATATATTCGTCGAAATAGATATTCACCTTCTTCTGCTTCACATTTACGCCCTTATCGGCTGGCGAAGCTCCAATCACCTTAGGAGGAGTTTCGTCGAACCAACCACCATCCGGCTGTCCCATCTTGGCACAGGATACCAACATGAGGAAAGCTAAGACGTAGAAAGGCAGAAACAGTGAATTTGCCTTCAACTTGCTCTTTATGTCGTTCAATTGAATCATTCTTTATATCTTCTTAATATCGCAGCATCACTTCAACTTCAGGCGGAAGAAGCATACAGCTTGTTTTATTTGTTCATCATGAGCATCTCATCAATGTTCTTGCGGCTGTTGCTCAAGCGTGGAATCTTATGCTGTCCACCTAACTTGCCCTTGCTCTTCAGCCATTCATTGAAGAGTCCCGGCTTGGCCTTCACTATCTCCAGATGCTGGAGGGTAACGTCGTGAAAGCGCTTGGCCTCATAATCGCTGTTGATTTCCTGCAGCTTCTGGTCTAACAGACTGGCAAATTCATCGAGGCTGGCTGGCTCCTGAGAGAACTCTATGAGCCACTGGTGACGGCACTTGGCATTACTGTCCATATAAACCGGCGCAGCGGTATAATCAGAAACCTGAGCACCCGTCTTCTCGCAGGCATAAGCCAATCCCTTCTCAGCATTATCCATAATCAGTTCCTCGCCAAATGCATTAATAAAGTACTTGGTACGGCCGGTAATGACAAACTTATAAGGATTCTTGCTGGTAAACTGAACCGTATCGCCGATGAGATAGCGCCACAAGCCACAGGAGGTGGTGATGATCATAGCGTAGTTCTTGCCTACCTCAACACCCCAGAGAGGCACAACGGTAGGATTCTCGCTGCCGAATTCGTCCATAGGGATAAACTCGTAGAATACATCATAATCTATCATAAGCGACATGGCTGGGTCTGCCGGATCATCCTGCAGTCCGAAGAATCCCTCGCTGGCATTATAAGTCTCCATATAATGCATGTTCGGCGAAGTGATGAGCTGTTCATACTGCTTGCGGTAAGGAGTAAAGGCAATACCGCCATGGAAGAATACCTCCAGATTAGGCCATACCTCTTCCAGATGCTTCTTGCCGGAAAGTTCCATGACACGCACCAGCACACTAAGCATCCAGCTAGGAACACCCGAAATATTGGTTACGTTCTTATTCATCGTTTCGCAGGCAATAAGGTCGCGTTTCACTTCGAAATCGCTCAGGAGAGCAGTTGACTTCTTAGGAACACGCACCAGATTGGCAAGCGGATTGATATTTTCGATGAGGATAGCGCTCAGGTCACCCACCAGACTATCCGACACATTATAGTTAGGCGAATGGCTTCCACCTAAGATAAGGCTCTTGCCATCAAAGAGTCTGCTCTTCGGATTATTGCGCAGATAATAGGCTACGGCATCAAAACCTCCGGCATAATGAATGCCATGCAAGCCATCATGAGAAACCGGGATAAACTTACTCTTATCGTTGGTGGTGCCAGATGACTTGGCGTACCATTTTACCAGTCCCGGCCATAGAATATCCTTTTCGCCATGACGCATACGGTCGATATCCCCCTTCAACTCCTCGTAGGTATTGACAGGAATATTCTGTGCAAATTTATCATAACTGTTGGTGGTATTTAATAAATGCTTGACACCATATTCAGTATTTTTTCCTTTATTTATAAGGTGCATAAGCACTTTATGCTGCAAATGTTCTGCATCATAGACATACTTCTCCAACTCCTTCTGCCGAGGTTTGAAGACGTTACTTACTATCGTTGTTAAACTCATATCTAGATATATATCATTTAAGTAGATGCAAAAGTAAATCAAACTTTTGATATAGAGAAAGTTTTTACTATTTTTTAATACAAAAGGGTAAGATAAAGTATACAAAAAGGAAATATACAACACAAAAGACTCTCATAAGTGGCGATATTTACCATCTTATGGGAGTCTTCTGTTAAATCGTATTTTCTATCCGGAAAGAGATACAGTTTACTCATCGTTACCGAAAGCTGCCGCTTCGGCAGCGGCAATAATCTCTTCTCTTGATAATTCCTTAGGCTGAGCCGTGATGTCGCTCAAATCGAACTCATCACTCTCCTTCTTTTCATCCTTCATCTCGACCTGCACTTCAGTTTCCTGGGCAGTTTCGGCAGATTTCTCTGTGAAAACCTCCTCTTTGAAAACATTGATGTGCTTCTCCTCTACCGGTGCGTTTTGTGCATCAGCATCCTGCGAGATGATGAAATCGTCTTTCACTTCTGTGTTAGGCACGTTTTCAACAGGTTCCTCTTCCATCTTGGTGCGGTTAGCCTTAGCTGTGAACACAGCATCAATATACTGTGGTTCTTTGCGCAGTTTTTCCAAGCTAGTCTTAGAAGCCACCTGCTGGCTTTCCTTCTTGGAATAGCCCTTTCCTACTCCACCTTCAACACCTTCGAGTACAACCTGATAGGTGAAAATCGGGCTACCATTCTTGTCTTTTTGCTGGTCTAGCATAACAAAATCCAGCTTCACGCGGTTTTTCTGGCTCCATTCGATGAGTTTGCTCTTGAAGTTAACCTCCTTATAAGCCACCTTATCGATGTTTATCATTTGTGCCAGAATACGTTTCTGCATAAAATACATGCAGGCATCGTAACCACGGTCCAGATAAATGGCACCTACCAAAGCTTCGAACGCATTTCCTCCCATATAACTGTTATGAGAAGAACTGTGTCCATTAGAAAGAATCAGCTGGTTGATGCCCATTTCCTGTGCCAGTTTATTCAGCGTATCACGCTGCACTAACTTGCTTCGGGTATTGGTAAGGAATCCCTCACGCTTGCCAGGGAAATGCTGGTACACGATATCTCCTACTACAGCATCCAAAACCGCATCACCCAAGAACTCCAACCGCTCATTGTTCACTGGTTTTCCCTTAGAATTGCGGTGCATGATGCTCTTGTGCAACAGCGCCATCTTGTAGTAGCTGATGTCGTGAGGATAAAAACCGAGGATTTCATATAAAGACAAATAAAGCTCTTTATCCTTGCGGAAAGAGAGCTTTATCCTATCTATAAAATTATTCAGCATACTTCTTGAATACTACACAGCAGTTGTGACCGCCGAATCCGAAAGTATTACTCAATGCAGCACGAACCTCACGCTTCTGAGCTTTGTTGAAGGTAAAGTTCAAGTTGTAATCGAGCTCTGGATCATCATCACCCTCTTCGTGGTTGATAGTAGGAGGAACGATATCGTTCTTCACACTAAGAACACAAGCCATAGCCTCTACTGCACCAGCAGCACCAAGGAGGTGACCAGTCATTGACTTGGTAGAACTGATGTTGAGCTTGTAAGCTGCATCACCGAAGACAGCCTTGATAGCCTTAGCCTCTGAGATATCACCTACGTGGGTAGATGTACCGTGAACATTGATATAGTCAATGTCCTCTGGCTTCAGATTGGCATCAGCAAGTGCACGCTCCATAACGAGCTTAGCACCAAGACCCTCAGGATGAGATGCTGTGATGTGATAAGCATCGGCACTCTCGCCCTCACCTACCATCTCAGCATAAATCTTCGCACCACGAGCCTTAGCGTGCTCAAGTTCCTCGAGAATCAAGCAACCTGCACCCTCGCCCATAATAAATCCATCACGGCTTGCGCTGAACGGACGTGAAGCATGCTCTGGGTCATCATTACGTGTTGACAACGCATGCATAGCATTGAAACCACCTACGCCACAAGCGCAGATAGCAGCCTCTGCACCACCGCTAACGATGATGTTTGCCTTACCCAAACGAATCAGGTTGAAGGCATCAGCCAATGCATTGCTTGAAGAAGCACATGCAGATGTAGTAGTATAGTTTGGTCCGTGGAATCCAAAGTGGATGGAAATCTGACCAGAAGCGATATCTGCAATCATCTTAGGGATGAAGAATGGGTTAAACTTAGGACCATTCTCCTCGTGAGTACCATAGTACTTCACCTCATCCTCGAAAGTCTTGATACCACCGATACCTACACCGAATACAACGCCAACGTTGTTCAAGTCTTCCTTCTCAAGATCGATATTAGCATCCTTTACACCCTGCATGGCAGCAATCATAGCCAACTGGGTATAACGGTCAAGCTTGCGAGCTTCCTTACGATCAATCCAATCATTGATGTTCAGGCCTTTAACCTCGCAAGCGAACTTGGTCTTGAAAAGGGTTGTATCGAAATGAGTAATAGGCGCAGCACCGCTCTTACCAGCAAGGAGGCTCTCCCAAGTTTCCTCAGGAGTATTACCAACTGGAGTCACAGCACCGAGACCTGTTACAACAACTCTCTTTAATTCCATTTAGTATAATTTAGCTGCTAAATTACTTAGCGTTCTCCTCAATGTAAGAGATAGCGTCACCTACAGTAGCAATCTTCTCAGCCTTATCGTCTGGGATAGAGATAGAGAACTCCTTCTCAAACTCCATGATCAACTCTACAGTATCCAAAGAATCTGCACCAAGATCATTTGTGAAGCTTGCCTCTGGCTTAACTTCAGCCTCATCAACACCGAGTTTATCAACGATAATTGCCTTTACTTTGCTTTCAATTTCTGACATAATTGTAACTTTTAAAATGTTTATAAATCAATTTCTAATTAAAAATCTGAGTGCAAAGGAACACTTTTTTTTTGAGATAAACAAATATTTTGGCGAAAAAAGTGCATTATTGTGCACAAACACCCCCTAATTGTGCATATTTTTGGCATTTTTTTCCTTTTTTGTTGGTCGTTTCAGATTATTTTGTTACTTTTGTACGGTATTAATTAAACATTTAAATCCATTATGACATTTACAGAAAAAGCCAATAAGATATTTAATCAGGCGATAGCCGATTATCATATCAAAGACAACATTGATACACCAATCAATAATCCATACCAGGAAGGTAGCATCGAGAACTGCCTTTATCTGAAGTGCTGGATTGACACTGTACAGTGGCATTTCGAGGATATTATCCGTGATCCTCAGATAGACCCGGCTGAAGCACTCGTATTAAAGCGCAGAATCGACAAGAGCAACCAGGACAGAACTGACCTCGTTGAGCAAATCGATACTTACTTCCGCGAAACATACAAAGACGTGAAGGTTCTGGATGATGCACGCATCAACACAGAGAGTCCTGCATGGGCTGTTGACCGCTTGAGTATTCTTGCCCTCAAGATTTATCACATGAAGGAGCAGGTGGAACGCCCGGAAGCTTCGGCTGAGCACAAAGCGAAATGCCAAGCCAAACTGGATGTACTCCTGGAACAGCAGGTAGACCTTTCTACAGCTATCGACCAACTCTTGGAAGATATCGAGGCTGGACGCAAATACATGAAGGTTTACCGACAGATGAAGATGTACAACGATCCTTCAACAAATCCTGTACTCTACAAGAAATAAAAAAAAACAGATAGGAGAGCGCATATACCTTATTATATAATAAGAGGTATGGCTCTCTTTTTTCACCTTATATTATATATAGAAGAAAAAAACGATGAAAACTGAGCATATCCTGGTAATTAGATTTTCAGCCATGGGCGATGTAGCCATGACCGTACCTGTAATTCAATCTTTGGCCAAACAATACCCGAAAGTTAGAATTACTGTGCTCAGTCGTCCCTTTGCCCGTCCTTTCTTTGAAGACTTGGCTCCTAACGTTGGCTTTATGGAAGCTGATATAAAGGAGGAGTACAAAGGGGTGAAAGGACTCAACGCACTCTATCGCCGATTGATAGCCAAACAGTTTACCGCAATTGCCGATTTACATAGCGTGCTGCGTTCCGATTATCTGCGTATGCGCTTCAACCTGGATAACTTCAAGGTTGCACATATTGACAAACATCGCAAGGGAAAACGCAAGCTGGTAGCTTCTAATGGTAAAAAACTTGTGCAGCAACCTACATCGTTCCAAAACTATGCTGATGTTTTTGCACAACTTGGATATCCTATCCACATGGATTTCACATCTATCTATGGGGATGGAAAACAAGGAGATTTAAGTATCTTACCACAGGAGGTGTTCGGAGTAGGAGAGAACGCTATCTCACTAGAAGACAAGCACATAACAGAGCCGTGGATTGGTATTGCTCCCTTCGCTGCACACGAGGGAAAAATATATCCGATACAACTGATGGAAAAAGTTATCCAGCGACTTATCCACAATCATCCACACGCTCATATCTTCCTTTTCGGTGGAGGTAAAGACGAAACACCAGTGATGAACGACTGGGCTGAGAAGTATCCACAGCTCATTAACGCTTCTTCTCATCTTAACGGATTGAAACAGGAACTCATCCTGATTAGTCATCTGCACGTTATGGTGAGCATGGATAGTGCCAATATGCACTTGGCATCGCTTGTAAACACTCCTGTAGTAAGCATCTGGGGAGCTACCCATCCATACGCAGGTTTCATGGGCTGGCATCAGGATCCTGCCAATGCCGTACAGCTTGACTTACCTTGCCGCCCTTGCAGTATCTATGGTAACAAGCCTTGCGCTAGGGGAGACTTCGCATGTATGAAGAATATCTCTCCTGAACTGGTAACAGAAAAAATTGATTCTGTTTTGAACAAAAGATAGGGAATCAGAACTTCTATATATAATAATATATCAGAAACCTATATATAAAATAGGTATTGAATAGAAAGAAACAGATGAAAATCCTATAACCAAAACCAACCATATAAATAACTCAATCGAGTAGGAGGAAAACGAAGTAGTTTTTCTCCTACTTTCGTTTTCCGACCTCTCACACCACCGTACATGCGGTTCCGCATACGGCGGTTCCTATTTTGGGTGCCATTCGATGTATGAACCCATCAATGTAGCATAGCCTGCCATGCTCAACTTTTCGTTGGTTATCGCACGACATAGTATGTAACTGCCAGCTATGCGCCAATCCCCCAAACGACTATTGCCCCACATGTAAGCTTGGTACTTATCTATACCACACTTTATCAAGTTGGCAATTCTCGTTTTCACCCTCTTCCACGACTTCCATATACACATACGTAGCCGTCGCCTTAGCCACTCGTCAGTTTCCATGAGGAAACGTTTCATGTTGGCGAGGTGATAGTAACCTACCCACCCCCCTTATGTACTCTTCAAGTTTTTGCTTCCTCTTGGCATATCCCCAACCATTGCTTCGGGAAGTCAACTCCTTGAGTTTGGCTTTCATCTTGGATTTGGCTCTTGGGTGTACCGTGAGTTGGCATTTGCCTTTCATTACATAAAAAGAGTAACCAAGGTATTTCACACCTTGCACATAGGACACAACTGTCTTGTCCCTGTTCACCTTCAGATGAAGTTTTCCTTCGATGAATCGGGTTACAGATTCCTTCACGCGTTTGGCTGCACGCTTGGACTTACAAAATATCATCGAGTCATCGGCATAGCGGACAAAAGGGAGACCTCGGCTTGTGAGTTCCTTGTCCAACTCGTTGAGCATGATGTTGCTCAAAAGCGGACTTAACGGTCCTCCTTGGGGAGTGCCTTCCTCACTTGCCTCGAACATACCTTTGTTCATCACACCACTGCGGAGATATTTGTGAATAAGGCTTATCACCCTACCGTCCTTTATCGTGCGGCTGAGGATTTCTATGAGTTTACTATGGCTCACTGTGTCGAAGAAACGCTCCAAGTCGAGGTCAACCACATAAATGTAGCCATCATCGATTATTTTCTGAGCACCTCTTAGGGCATCATGGCAGCCTCTTCTCGGACGGAAGCCGTAGCTTCCTGGAGAGAATTGACGCTCATAGATGGGAGTTAGGGTCTGGTTGATAGCTTGTTGAACCAGACGGCCTATAACCGTGGGGATGCCCAACAGGCGCATCTTTCCATTGTCTTTGGGTATCTCTACCCTTTTTACGGTATGAACCGTCAAGCAAGGAACGGATTAGGGCATCCTTATTAGCCAAGAGCCAGGGGGGCATTTGCTCACAAGACATCTTGTCGATACCGCTACAGCCCCTGTTACGCTGCACTGCCTTGTAGGCTTGGAGTAGGTTATCAGGACTGATGATGCGCTCCAATAAGTGTTCCTTGTCGAATGGTACTTCCACGATGTTGTCTTCACATATCCACATGAAGGTCTGCGCTCCCACATATCCTTCGGATTCCGTCCTATCTTTCTGTGGGCAGCCCTTGACTTCTGCCAATGTTTTCTGCATTCTTTCCTTCATAAGGTACGTTTCAATTACTATCGTTTAATTTATAGGTTCTGCCCTTCATGGAGCGTTATCGAGAACTCCACTACTATGGCATCTGCTGACTTCTCACAGCAAGCTTTACTCCATGACTTTCGTAAAGGCAACTAATCGCCATGTCCGTGAGACCTCCTCGGATAAGGGCTTATTCTTTCCATCTTATACCCACTTCATTTACACCAACCATTCCGAATAGCTATAGGACTTTGATTTGTGTAGCAATCTCATCCATGGTCAAATGCCTTATATGAAGTTTCTCTACGTTAGGTCAGATGTTTGCCGCCAGCTTCTTTCAGATTCCACCTCGCAGTGGACACCCTTGCTATTGGCTATACAATTCCCGCTATTAGGGCTTGTTAGGGACTTGCACCCATTAGAATAAGCTCATGCCGAGCATACGACCAGAGAGCAGAATATCCTGATGGATTTCTGCTCTTTTTTGTTTTCCACAAAAGCGTGGATAAGTGTACGGAAAACCCCAATAATAACTTTTTAATAAGTTTGTAAATATCCACACATACCTATCTCAAACCAACAAAAAGAGGATATCCACATAGATATTATTAAGTTTTTAGAAACTTTTTCGCAGTTTTTGACCGAAAAAAGATATAAACTTATTAACTTTGCACCGAATTGGGGAAATGTTGATAAACCGGTTAATGCATTAAGAGACAAGAAAAAGATTTCAAAGGCCTCTGCGGATAAACTGGAATAAGACTTGGATAACGAAATACGCAAGTTTTTATGCAGAATGTTATCCACTTATCCACGGCATATCATCATCTCTATATTCTCTTTTTAAAAAATAAGAAATATAATATGAATGTTATGGTGAAAAAAGAATGGATTGAGAAAGGATACGTTGACGAACCTGTTGACGAAGCCTTGGACTTGAAAGCTGAAATCAGAAAGCTTTGCAAGGAGAAAGATGCTATTATCCTCGCCCACTACTATACGGTAGGTGAGATTCAGGACATCGCCGACTTTGTTGGCGACTCTCTGGCTTTGGCTCGTAAAGCTGCAGAAACCGATGCCCAGCTAATGGTTATGTGTGGCGTGCACTTCATGGCTGAGACATGCAAACTCTTGAGTCCTGACAAAATTGTGATCTGTCCTGACTTGAATGCTGGTTGCTCGCTTGCTGACAGCTGTAAGGCTGAGGATTTGAAAAAGTACAAGGAAGAGCATCCAGGATATAAGGTTGTGAGTTATGTAAACACCACGGCTGCAGTGAAGGCGCTAACTGATTGTGTAGTGACAAGCGGTAATGCCAAGAAGGTGATTGACAGTTTCCCACAGGACGAAAAAATCATCTTTGGTCCAGACTATAATCTCGGTAACTATATAAACAGCATTACAGGCCGCAATATGTTGCTTTGGAACGGTGGCTGCCATGTACATGAGAAATTCTCTGTAGAGGCTATAGTTAAACTGAAGCAGAAGCATCCTGAGGCTGTTGTGATGGCTCACCTGGAGTGTAAGGCACCAGTACTTGCTGTAGCTGATGTAAAGGGCTCTACAGCCACCATGTTGCATTATGCCCAAGAGCATCCTGAAATCAAGGAGTATATTATCGCTACAGAGGCTGGTATCCTGCATGAGCTGGAGCGTAATTGTCCTAACGTAATTTTCTATCCCGTACCTCCAGAGGTAAGCGAGGGTGGAGTAGGTTGCAGCTGCAATGAGTGTGAGTATATGAAGATGAATACGCTCAAGAAGATATATAATGCATTGAAATTTGGTTGGCCAACAGTTGAAGTGGCTCCTGAAATAGCGAAAAAAGCGGTCAAACCAATAGAAAAGATGTTATCACTATCGTAGAATGAGGTGGTGAAAATTATAAGATTAGTGGTAAAATTTGTTTTTTATGGGTGAAAAAATCATATTTCGCTACCATAAAATGTATAATTTACGACTTTATAGACAAAAATCGTCGTATCTTTGCATCAGTTAAAACAAACGGACGTTGTGAAACGTCATTTCATCATCTTTTACTTATACAAATAATATTAGAAAATTTAATCTAATTATAAAGATAGAGCGTTCAAGTGATTTGAATGCTCTATTTTTGTTTATATAGGATTTTCTCTTATTCCTCTGTATGCTTATCCGGATGGGAGAAATCTTTATGCCTTCATTCATTTATTTCTTGATAAGAAAGAGAAGTGCAATTCGTCCTACGTATGTACTTATCATCTTTCTGAACATCATATATTTCTTGGTATATTCTTTGTTCGGAAGAGGATATAATCCGTGTTTCCTTAATTCTCTGATCGCATGATTCAAGGATATCAATGAATGCTTCAAACGGATATTGTTAACCAGATAATCCATCGAGAGCTGGGCTATACGGCGGTTGAGTGCCTGGCGCTCTGCTACAGGAACCGTATCGAGCAACTTCTGAAGATGTAGAATCACCTCCAGTTTATTGTCCATGTGGATATCTATCTTATCCTTATTTTCTAATTCGCCAGGCGCGTATTTATCCACTCTATTATAATAAGGTGAGGTCTGAGTCTTGAATATTCGTTCTGCCCGTAAGAAGAGTTGTGGTGTAAATTCCTCGTCCTCGCCAAAACTGATGTTTGGTGAGAACAGCAAGCTACCCACAATGGCGCGGCGGAATATATAGGAACAGGCTGAGCCTAAAAGGGTATTGTTGTTGAGGTATTTTGTGCCGCTGATTGGGGTAGGGAGTTCGTAAGACGGTTCTCCTGTATCATCCTTGCTGAAACAGAATGTAACGATATCTGGATTATGGAATCTCACGATGTCAAGGCAATGTTCATAGGTTGGCTGAAGAAGATAATCATCTCCTTCTATAAACTGGATGTATTGCCCTTTGGCTAAGTACATGCCATAGTTGCGTGCCATACTGCTGCCTAAGCCGGGTATTCTTAAATAGAGCAGGTTATCCAGCAACTCTTTTATCTGGCTGGCTACCAGTTCATCGCTACCATCATCAACGAGAATTATTTCCCTCTCTTTGGCATTGAGCGAAAGCTGAAGGATACTATTGATGCATTCTACAAGATATTCCTTCTGATGGTTGCTTGTAGTAATGATGAAACTCACCAATGGTGAAGATATCTCTGATATTAATTCTTTCTGCATAAGTTATTCTTTTTTATGACTGCAAAGATAATAAAAAGATTTAATTTACGTATTAATAGTAGTACAAAAAACATAAAAATGGAAATAGTTTGTTCTACAGATAGTAAATATATCATGCCGACCGGTATCATGTTGCTCTCTTTGTTTGAGAGCAACAGAGGAGAAGTTGTCAATGTACATCTCCTGCATGATCATGATTCTGCTGCATTATTGGATCCTATCAGAGCCATAGCTGCCAGTTATCAGCAAAATATCCATTTCTATCTAATTAATGATGATATCTTCGAACATTTTCCTATAGGTTTGGATTTCCAACTAGATCATGTAGGAACTTCGTTTGCTACTTATTATCGTTTGTATCTTACGGAAATTCTGCCTGCTGATATTGATAAGGTTATCTATCTAGATGGCGATATTCTGGTTGTGGATAAACTTGTTAAATTGTGGAATACTTCTGTTGAAAACTATGCAATTGCCGCTGTTCCAGATAGTTATAATAATAAGATAGAACACTATAATCGCTTGCGTTATCCCCAAACTTTGGGATATTTTAATGCAGGTATGTTAGTTGTCAATCTGAAATATTGGCGTGAAAAGCAGGTCCTTCTCAAATTCTTTGATTATGTGAAATCTAATACGGAAAGGTTGAGATGTCATGATCAGGATGTACTGAACTATCTGTTCAAGGATTCTAAGTTGGTATTACCTATCAGATATAATGTACTGAATGAGTATTGGTTTGATTTGCGTTATTCTCTTATCTCCTGGGAATTTGATGAACAGATATTGGAAGCTCAGGCTCATCCGGCCATCATCCATTTTACGGGTATTCCTAAACCATGGTATAAGAACTGCAAGCATCCATGGAAAAAAGAATTCGATAAGTATAAAGCGATGAGTCCTTGGCGTGATGAAAAAGAAAAGCGCTGGATGCCATTGAAGTTCTGTCTGGAGAAAATGGCCATAAAACTGGTGGTAAGCATGGGACTGCGCAAATCTGATTATATTGTAGAAAATAGGTATATTGAATTGTCTTAAGATTTCTGATATTCAAGTATCTTTTAAATAAGTATCATATAAAGTTATGAAGATTCTGTTGGTAGGTGAGTCTAGTTTGCTACATAATACTCTCAAAAAGGGATTAGTAGAACTTGGACATCAGGTAACGCTGATGTCCGACGGCAATGATTGGCACAACTCTCCTCGTGACATCGACTTGCGCCGTAATATGGAGCGTTATGGAAGATGGAGCGGGCTTATGGTGTTGTGGAAAATTGTTTGCAATCTTCATAAGATATGTGGAAATGATATTGTTCAGGTGCATAACTATCAGTTTGTGCCTTTGATGGGTTGGTGGAACATGCTGATATTCTGGTTTCTCAAGCTTACCAATAAGCGAATCATTAAAGGCTGTTTTGCCGATGACCCACATCTGTTCAGACAACAGGCCAAGGGTATTCCTGCTTATTCTGATACTTTTTGGAATGGTAAATTACAGAATATCGAGGAAAATAAAGAGCGTATGGCTTTTCATTTCATGCCTCAGTTTGATAAGTGCTGGCATACTGTATCTTATCATTCAGATGCTTTAATAGCCTGTCTTTATGAATATTACCTCTGTTATGATGTTTCTGAATTTCATAAAAAACTCTACTATATTCCTCTTCCGATGATAATTCCTGCTATAGATGAAAACAGGCAGAAAGGGAATGGTGAGGTTATCAAAGTGCTTGTAGGTTTACAACCTAAGCGCGAGTATCTGAAAGGTGCTTTAAAGATAGCTCATTTTGTAGAAATTCTGGCAAAGAAATATCCTGGTAAGATAGAACTCAAATATGTAGAAGGAGTAGCTTATGATGAATATTGCCGGATGCTGGATGAAGCAGATGTTCTGGTAGATCAGTTTTATAGTTATACTCCATCCATGAATTCGTTGGCAGCCATGGCACGTGGTACTGTGGTTATCGGTGGAGGAGAGGAAGAATATTATGAGTTCATTGGCGAACCAGAATTACGCCCTATTATCAATGTGAGTCCTGAGTATTCAGAATCTCAGAATGTGGCAATCATTGAGCAGGCTTTCTTCGTCAAGGATAATCTTGCTAAGCTATCTTCTCAAAGTGTAGATTTTGTAAAGAAATATTACAGTTATACTTCTGTGGCTAGCACTTATGTGAAACTTTATGAAAAGCTTTTGGCCAGTTCTAACTAAGTTACTCTCTTTTGTCCCGTGATAAATGGTAAATATCTATATATAAACCATGTAACGAGTGTAGTACATAAATATACAATCAAGAATACGCCTATTACTGATAAGTAGTTTCCTGAATAAGAAAGGTGTAGGTGATTGCATATTTTTCCAATACAGAAAGGAATGCCTCCACATAGGAAATAGTATACGATACAATGTCTTCCAGTCCACTCTAACCATTTACAAGATGGAATCTTTTTAAAGAGAGTTGTAGTGACAAGAGTACCTATCAAAATATTTAAGATAAATAGGGGATAATTAGTTATGTTAATACGCCATATAGTCATCATAACATATGTTCTATCCACATATATCTTAATCGTTATCCACAGTATTAATAACAGAATAATTTGTGATGTCTTTATTTTTTTATAAATGCTTTGCTCATGTTTGTGGATTATATATCCTATACAACAGAAAAACATGGCTTGCAATGAGTTATCTAATTGCCAAAAGTAACAGTCTGTAGTTTGCGGTAACCATCCAGATATGCCAAAAGCGATAGTGCAGATAGGTAGAATATACCTATCTTTCTCATGAGTTATCCATAGTGATATTGAAAAAAGAATTTCAGCTACTATAAGTGCTGCAACAAACCAAGAAGCTTTCCCCATGATAATGGATTGAAATATATTCAAAATATCTATACTCGCTCCATGAACAATTGCTTTTGGAAGTGCTAGAAGTGATGTAAAAATAAAGTATGGCATTAGCAAACTTCTCCCTATAGATTTCATTTTATGAGCTATACAGAATTGCTGTTGTGGCTTATACATTAAATAACCCGATAAAATGAAAAAAAAGACCAATGCATCCGTCAAATACAGATTTTGGTTAATGATATGATAATCCAGATAATAAGATTCTGTATGGTCTAGCAAAATAGCTAACATACAGAATCCTCGCAAATTATCTATCCATCCTATTCTTTTTAAAGAATTAATTGATGTTGTATTGTTGTTAATATATCTTCCCATTTCTTTAAAATGTTTGATTTGTCATATTTATCTCCTGTTTCTAAGGCATGTATCCCTAACTCTTTTCTAAGATGAGAGTTGCTAATCAGTTTGGTGATAGCCTCAGTGAAAGCATTCTGATTATCTTGAGTTACGATAAGTCCGTTATATTCGTTTTGAATAATATCACTTGCTCCATATTTGAAGTTAAAGGTTACAGATGGTAGTCCGCATGATTGAGCTTCTAACATTACAATACCTTGACCTTCATAATGTGAAGACATTATGTGTAGACTATAGTTGGGATATATTTCCATCATATTTTCTCCTCTGCCACACAATTTTACCTGTTTTTCCAATCCTAAATTTGTAATTTGCTCTTGTAATATATGGTAAAGTGAGCCGGTTCCATAAATATCAAGTTGCCAGTCGGGATATAGTTTGGCTACGTCTTTCCAACAGGTAATCAATCTGTCAAAACCTTTCTGTTGTTCTAATCTTCCTACAGCAATAGCTTTTTTGCAACTGTAGTCTTTTACCTTTTGATGAGGTATGTTGATAAAGTTGGGGATAACGTATACATTCTTTGCTAATTGAAATTCTTTAGTATCGTCATGAGTCAGACAAACTACGGCATCAGCTTTTCTTTCCATTAATCCGAATAGTGCGTGAAAAGGATTGAATGAACGTGCCAAATGTGATTCGTATATTCGTTTTGCCTTTGTATGACAAAGAGGTAATAACAACGCTCCCAATGTAGTTGTAAAGAAAACTACGTCGGGATTAATCTGTTTTATTGTTTTATTTAATCTGTAAGCTGCTAATAATAGTGTAATTATTCTGCTTAATAGCTTATATACTTTATTTCTTGTCTTCTTGGCAAAAGGAACATGAAGATGAATCAGCCGGATACCTTCATTTAAGATATACTGTTGTTTCCGTTTATCTTCATATATAGAAATAACAGTAACCTGATGATGATATTCTTGATAGAATGTATTAGCCTTCATGGAAACGATTTTTTCTACGCCTCCATTCTCAGAATAATCTTCTATAACATAAACTATGTTCATTTTCTTTTCCATAGAAATGAGTTTTTTCCTATTTTATTTTTTAAAATGTTTTTAATGATGTTCCATCTAAACCTAATCTGCTGCCATTTGCTGAATTTGCTCCCTTTTCCATTGCAGGAATTGGTAGCTGGATGGCGACGGAACGAGATAAGTCTGTCATCTATGAATTTTACAGAATATGTAAATGCTGCCACATTTCCTATCCAAATATCGTACATGGGAATATCTTTAGGAAAAGGTAATGCAGCATCTTTTACACATCTTGTAAATGCCATACAACAACCTGTATATCCGTTTTTCCAAAATGCGTTATATATTTTGTTTTTACTTACATGCAGGAGCTTGAACAGCGACGGAAATAGAATATTCAGATGTTCATCTGTTACTTCTGCATTGCTGATTACACAATCATATTTCTGTAGCCATTTCATACAAGTAGCTACTTTATTAGTCTTCCATACGTCATCTTGGTCTGAAAGAAATATGTAGTCTCCTTGTGCATGATGCAGTACATTTTCAAAATTTAGGGTAGGAGAATGCTTTTGTGGACCAGGTATGACCCTTATTCTTGGATCTTGGAATGTCTTGATAATGGATAGGGTTGCATCGGTGGAGCCATCATCAGAGATAATAACTTCATCGTTGGCATTTAGTTGCTTCAATATAGAAGCAATCTGTTCGCCAATATACTTTTCACCATTATATGTAGCAATACACACAGAAATCATTTTCTTGTTATAGTTAATATCTATTTAATGAAAATATCATATTTTTTATCAATATAAGGAGTCGTGATGTCTCCTGCGTCTAAGATGGAGTGGAATAGAAATGCAGAATTATATTTTTTATTCTTGTTATTTTGCAGAGCTTTCCATTTGTTAGGATAGTTAGCTTTGTATTTGTTTGACATCCATATCCAACAGCCAGGATAATGCAATGCTTCTGCTTCTTCTCCGTGTCCGAAGATTCCTTTTTCTCCCAAACTTTCTGCATGATCAGAAAGATAGATAATAATGGCATTCCGATTTCGGAACCTGTTTCTCACTTCATTCCAAAAGAAGTCGGAATAGAGTACGGAATTGTCATAGGAGTTAAAGAATTCTTCTTTAGTGTTGGCAGATAGTACTCTGCTTTTAAGTTCTGGTTTCCAACGGGCATATTGGTGTGTATAATGTATGTTATACCACCAGTGGGAACCTATTGTATGTAAAATAAATAAGTTTCTTCTACCGAAGTTCTTATTCTGAATTTGCTTGTCTAGTAATGGTAGGATATCTTCGTCCAGCCATTGGTCGAAGATATAAACCGATTTTCCGTTATTTACGTAAATAAGCGAATCTGTTTCTTTCATGAAATAAACGTAAGTATCAATACTTTCTTGGTTGGCAATCCATGTAGTATGGAAGCCTGCTTTTTTGAAAATATCAATAAAAGATCTTTCTTTATAGGCTGCATCCAGATTCTTTGGGCATGCTCTGGTAAGCAAATATGGTACACTGGTATGCGTAAATCCATATTCTGAATAAATATGAGGCATGGATACAATGTTGCTGTCTGTCATCAGAAAAGGAGTTGTTGCTCTGTGATAGCCGTTGATTTGCATGTTTTTAGAGCGTAGGGTTTCACCTATGATGAAGACAACATCTATAGAGTCACTTTTACAGATTCCTTTCTGCTTGAAAGCCGGTCTGTTTTCTTCTATGATATTTCTGTTATCTAAATAATCATTGATGGAGAAATAGATAACGAAAGGAATGCGGCTCTTGATAGGTAAGGATATTCTTGGAATACTGATGTATAGCGTAAGCCCAATGAAGGCTAGTATAAACTGGAGCCAAGAATGGGAAAATCTGATGTATTTAATACGAATATAAATGATACCTATACATATCAATTCTGTCACAATAACAAACTGTATCAACGGAATGGTAACAACGTCCATGGTTGTTCTGAAATCGTTGGTTATAGATAAATCTATAGTTGCTGCTGTAAGTGAGATTTGAGCAGTATATCTAAAGTATGTAGCTACAGAGCAAGCTAGGGTATATATAGGATAAAGTATGGCAAAGACGTATTTATTGCTAGCTATACACCACATAAATAGGAATATTGCTATTTCTATTACCAGAAATTGTGCGATAAGGATAAATAAATCTTTCATGCCTCTGAAAGGCATATTGTAGAAGTCACCCATGGTGTATAATACTCCTGAAAGAAGAGTCAGCCCTATGAGGAATAGGACTGACTTATAAAGTTGTTTCTGTTTCATTTTCTTGTTATTTGATAATGGCTATTTTACAAACCACTCCTCTTTCTCCTTCGGAAGTAGCAGTTTCTACCATATATATGCCACTAGATACTTTTCTGCCTTTTAAGTCGCACAGGTTCCATGTGTAAGTACCTCCGATGCTTCTACCTTGGTTTACCAGAACTCCATTGCTTGTTACAATCTTTACATCAGCGTCAAATGTTAATCCTACGATTTTCACGAGTCCAGTATAATCTAGTTTTACAGGATTTGGATAGGCATAAACATCATTTTTGTTCATTTCATTGCTTGGTAGAGTAACATCACTCATATATGAACAAAGTCCTTTAGGAGTTGCAAAATATACTTTTCCGGAAGGCTCTATCAGAATGTCAAGTATTGTATTGGATAGCAGCGGAGAATTCTCAGATGTAAAGTGCTGTATCTGCGTATTGCAATCAGAACTGATGAGATATACACCATTTGATTTGGTTCCAAGCCATTTTCTGTTTCCTCCATCTATGGCTATACTTCTTGTATCTATTCCGTCTAGCAGATAATCGGCATAATTGGTACCATCGTTTCTTGGTACCTTATGCTGGGTTACTTCTTGTGCTCCCAAACGTATGTTGTCTGCCGACAAGTAAAGGGGGCCACTGCTAGTGCACATCCATATATTTCCTTCTCTATCTTCTTTTATCTTGTAAAAAAAGTTTGGAGTAATTTGAACACCATCTTCATTTATGTAGGTAGGGCCGTAAGTATGCAACGTATTTTTTATATAGTCGTATGCATATAATTGGCTTGTTTGCCAATAGTTGGATAAAAACCACATTTTATTGTTTGTTCTACTGAAGAATAGACATCTTAAATCATCATTGTATTTAATCTGTGAACAGACATCTAGGGACTTCCATTGTTGATTTTTATCAAGGGTCCAAAAACAGTTTTCTACAGAAGAATTGAATACCCATAGTGTACCTTCTTTATCATACATGAGATCTGAGACCAGAATATAGTTATCATCGTTGACACATGATAGGAATGGACTATTGTTTCTATTGTAACATTTTATGAATTCTCCATCTTGAAATTCATAAAGTCCACTCTTGGCAGCTACCATCACGTGTCCTTCTTTTGTTGGATCAAAATCCATGCTTAGCCAGTCTACGTTGCGATGACCAAGAACATCATTAGATGGTTGTTCAAATTCAGACCAGTTTTCTCCATCCCATACATGAACTTCTCCTGGGTAATTTCCATCATTCTCTTGTGCATAGAAACCACCAGTAGCATAGAGTTTTCCGTTGTGAAAGAAAAGATTGTAGAAATTGTTAGAAGCAGGTCCTTTAGGAAGTATTCCTTCTGTCTTATAAACAGGTTCATTATCCGAATCTACTGTATAATAAGTAAGTTTTCCTTCTTTGGTAGTTGTCCACCAAAAGCCTGTTCCTTTATCATATACAAGTTTCTTGTTTTCAGAAAGCTGTTTGTAACTTCCAATTTTTGTCCATTCTTTAGAATTCAGTAAATTACCAGTTAGTTTTCCTTTATATAGGCCAGCTTCTTTCGAAGCAGCATAAAGGCAGTTGTCTTCTATATAACTATAGTTAACATTAAAGCCCAACTTGTATGCATCGAGTATTTTTCCTTCTTTTGTATCTAGTTTAATAATTCCAAAAGAGAGAGATAAATAAACATTTGCCCCACTTATATTTATATGGTTTATCTGTTTATTATCTGTCATACTTTTCAGATACAAATCAGGCACATTAACTACATTTCCATTGGCATCCAACAGGTCAATATTGCCATTGGTATATGTAATTACCAATTTTTTGGTAGTCTTATTCCAAGCTATATGATTAATATCAAAGTCGGAAAGAGTGTTTGCTTTATCGTATGTCGTAACTGAACCATCTTTTATATGATAAGAAAAAAGTCCGTTAGATGCTAAGGCAAACACTAGGTTTCCTGCTGGCTCGATTTCTGTTATATCATTATAACTGGTGTATATTTCCCAACTTTCCTTATCTGTGGCCGATAAGGGAAGTACCATGAATAGTATTGTAATTAATAATGTTATTGTCTTCATTGTCTGTTATTTTAAAGCCTAATACTATATTAACTGCAAATATAACTATTTATTGTTTTTATAAACAGATACTTATAGATATTTTTGAAGTTGATGCTGGATGGGTAAAACGATGGCTTTCTTTGCTATCCATGCTGTGAGGATAATAAAAGCGAGGGATAGGATGAATTGGAATTCTTGATGTGGATTTCCTTCTCCATATCGTTTAAGAAATATACTCTGTATGATGCGAAAGCAGAGATTATGACAGAGAAATATTTCAAAACTGATGCTGCCTAGCCATAGCAAGAGTTTATTATGGAATATCCTAATAAAATAACCTTTACCTTGATCTCTTGCTGTAAAATAGAACACGGTTATGGCTGATGGTATTCAATAAATAATGGCACAGCGAATGTTCGGATTGCAATGGATTGATAGGAAATACATTGCGATAAACAGCAATACCACTCCCAAGAATGGCGAGAATCAGAATATGAAGAGGATAGAGTTTGATGATACGGGAAAGGAAAAAATTTCTGTTTCCCAATACTTCTTTCTGTAGTTTTTCTCCTTTGCTTAAAGAGAGTACAAAACCACTGATAACAAAGAAAATGGCAACAGGAAACTCGCCCAAGTAATTGATTAAATCTTGGGATATGGGTAGGGTGGAATGCGAAATCACAATCATTAGGATAAGAATGAATCGCAGGGAATTGAGTGTCCTGATCATGATGCCTTTTCTTTGTTATAATGTTATTCTATTCTGTATTGAACAAGAATAAATCTTATTTCTTTTTCAAATACTCTACCAATTTAGCCACGGCTCTGGCTCTGTGGCTGATGCCGTTCTTGATTTCCTCACCCAGCTCAGCAAAACTCTGGTCATATTCTTCCGGAACGAAGATTGGGTCGTAGCCGAAGCCTTCGGTACCATGCTTCTCGGTGGCGATATAGCCGTTTACGATACCTTCGAACTGGTGAATTTTCTTGATGCTGGTGCAGCCGCAAGGACATACATCCTGCTTCTCGATGTAGCAGATAACGGTGCGGAAACGGGCCTGACGGTTTTCCTTACCATCCAGTTCTCTCAACAGCTTAGCCATGTTAGCCTCACTGTCGTGGTCGGTACCCTCGGCATAGCGGGCACTGTGAACGCCAGGGGCACCATCAAGTGCCTCTACCTCTAGACCGGTATCATCGGCAAAGCAACTTACGTGGTAATGGTCATAAACATACTGCGCCTTCTGCAAGGCATTCTCTTCCAATGTGTTGCCTGTTTCAGGAATATCCACATCGCATCCTATCTCCTTCAGCGATACTACCTCGCAGTCGCTGCCCAGGATGTCGCGAATCTCCTGGAGTTTATGCTGGTTATTTGTTGCAAAAACTATCCTTTTCATAAGTTTATAATTTATAGTTTATAGGGCATTCTTGCAATAGTGCTTCTTGCTATATGGCGAAGCCGCTATAAACTTTTAACTTTTAATTGTTTTAATGTCTTTATCTTTGATTTTTACCTTCATCTCATCAAATCCCTCGCCATACACACCGATTACGGAACTCTGACTTACAAAGGCATTCGGGTCGATGATCTTGACGATACGGAAGATGGTGACGCTCTCGTTCTTCTTTGCTAGGATACAGAGCACCTTCATCTCGTTGCCCGTGTACCAGCCATGGCCATCGAGAATGGTTACGCCATGATCCATCTGCATACCGATGGCATTGGCTATCTCCTGATATTTCTTGCTGAATATCATAAACTGCACACTCTCTCGCTTGGCATTCATCACATAGTCGAGTACCAGGTTTTCTATCACCATCGTACAGAGACCGAATACTACCTTTCTAACGGCGTCTATCGTGGTAAACTCTGGTTTTGCATTGAAGACGAAGAATGAACTGCCCACGATAAGGAGATCCACGAAGATGAGCACACGGCCCAGCGAGATGTTGTGATATTTGTTGACGATGGCAGCAATGATATCCGTTCCACCTGTACTTCCATTATGCAGAAAGACGATGGCGAGTGATAAACCCGTAAACAGACAGCCGATGATGAGCGACATGAAGTCTTGTCCCTCTCCCAATATCTGCACCATCTTGCCATCTTCACCTATCATCCAGTCTTGCGCCAGAGCCAGGAATAGGGAGAGCATGATGATGGCATAGATGGTCTTCACCATGAATTTGAATCCCAGTATCTTCAGCGCTGCAAGCAGCAAGGCGGCATTGATGAGAAAATAAGACAAATAGATAGGTATCCCCGTGCCGTAGTAAATCACGGCTGCGATACCCGTTACGCCACCCGTTACTATCTGGTATGGAAGCAGAAAAATGGTCCATCCAAATGTGTAAAGCAAGAGTCCAAGAGTAATGTAGAAATAATCCTTGCACTCATTCTTAATTGTTTGACTGATTGCTATTTGCATAATATTTTCCTCGTATTTTTAAAGCACAGAAGGTCGCCCATTTTTAGATGAGACGACCTTCTGTATATTATCTATAAATTACTTTTTCAACACAACGTTGACAATCTTCTTTGGTACGATGATCACCTTCAACACGTTGAATCCTTCCAAGTACTTCTGGCTCTTCTCGTCTGCCAATACCTGCTTCTGAATTTCCTCGTTAGGAGTATCCACAGGGAAAGTCATCTGGAAACGAGCTTTACCATTGAAGGAAATAGTGAGCTGCATATCGTTCTCCTTCAGATACTGCTCATCATACTTTGGCCATGCTGCATCGCAAACGCTGCCCTGCTCGCCAAGTGCTGCCCACAACTCTTCTGCGATGTGTGGAGCGAATGGAGCGATGAGGATGACGAGATCTGTCAGGAGTTCCTTGTTGCGGCACTTCTGCTGACCGAGTTCGTTCACGGCAATCATGAAGGCTGAGATAGATGTGTTGTAAGAGAACTTCTCGATATCCTCGCTTACCTTCTTGATGAGCTTGTGAACGCTCTTCAGGCTCTCTGGCTTAGCTGCCTCGTCGCATGGCAGGAAGTTGTCGGTACGGTTCTCGTAGAACAGACCCCAGAACTTCTTCAGGAAGCGGTGGCAACCGTCGATACCGTTGGTATCCCAAGGCTTGCTGGCTTCTACAGGACCCAGGAACATTTCGTAGAGTCGCAGGGTATCAGCACCATACTTCTCGACAATCATATCTGGATTTACCACGTTGAACATACTTTTAGACATCTTCTCGATAGCCCATCCGCAGATGTACTTGCCATCTTCCAGGATGAACTCAGCGTTCTGATACTCAGGGCGCCAAGCCTTGAATGCCTCAATATCCAAAACATCGTTGCTTACGATGTTTACATCTACGTGGATAGGAGTTACGTCGTAATCCTTCTTCAGATTCAAACTTACGAATACAGGAGCCTTGTCGTGGTCATCGCTGTTGATGCGGTAAACGAAGTTAGAGCGGCCCTGAATCATACCCTGGTTCACCAGCTTCTGGAATGGCTCTTCCTTGCAGCTTACGCCGAGATCGAACAGGAACTTGTTCCAGAAACGGGAGTAAATCAAGTGACCGGTAGCATGTTCGCAACCACCTACGTAGAGGTCTACATTCTGCCAGTACTCATCAGCCTCCTTGCTTACGAGTGCCTCATCGTTGTGAGGATCCATATAGCGCAGGTAGTAAGCAGATGAACCTGCGAAACCTGGCATGGTGTTGAGTTCCAGTGGGAATACGGTCTTGTTATCTACGAGGCTCTTGTCAACCACCTCTTTCTTCTCGGCATCCCAAGCCCACTTCTTGGCTCTGCCCAATGGTGGCTCGCCAGTTTCTGTTGGCTTATAGGTCTCAATCTCAGGCAATTCGAGTGGCAGGCACTCCTCTGGAACCATCTGTGGCATTCCGTCCTTGTAATATACAGGGAATGGCTCGCCCCAGTAGCGCTGACGAGAGAAGATGGCGTCGCGGAGACGATAGTTTACCTTTACTCGGCCGATGCCCTTCTCGGTAACAAATTTCTTGGTAGCTGCGATAGCCTCCTTCACGGTGAGTCCGTTCAGAGAGAAACCATCCATGCTGCTCTTGTCTGCTACAGGTGAGTTGGTTACGATGCCTTCCTTGGCATCGAAGCTCTCCTCTGAAACATCAGCACCCTCGATAAGAGGAATGATAGGCAGGTTGAAGTGCTTGGCGAAGGCGTAGTCACGGCTATCGTGAGCTGGCACAGCCATGATGGCACCTGTACCATATCCTGCCAATACATATTCTGAAATCCATACTGGGATTGCCTCGCCAGTGAATGGATTGATGGCATAACTTCCTGAGAATACACCAGTTACACTATGGTTAGCCATACGGTCAAGCTCGGTACGCTTCTTCACGTAGTCGAGATATTTATCCACCTCTTCCTTCTGCTCGGCAGTAGTTACCTGCTGAACATATTCGCTCTCTGGAGCCAGAACCATGAAGGTTACACCAAACATTGTATCGGCACGGGTGGTGAAGATGGTGAACTTCACGTCGCTGTCCTTTACAGAGAATTCAACCTCTGTACCCTCAGAACGGCCAATCCAGTTCTTCTGGGTTTCCTTGATACTATCGCTCCACTGGATGGTCTCCAATCCGTCGAGCAATCGCTGAGAGTAAGCAGATGTTCTCAGGCACCACTGCTGCATCTTCTTCTGGATGACAGGATAACCGCCACGCTCACTTACGCCGTTTACTACCTCGTCGTTGGCAAGCACAGTACCCAGACCTGGGCACCAGTTAACCATGGTTTCGCCGAGGTAAGCGATGCGGTAGTTCATCAGGATCTGCTGCTTCTTCACGTCGTCGTAGCTGTTCCACTCCTCGGCAGTGAAGTCAATCTGCTCGTTCTGAGCCACGTTCAAGTCAGCAGAACCCTTCTCCTCGAAGCGCTTGATGAGCTTTTCGATAGGCTGAGCCTTCTGGCAGCCGTTGCAGAAGAATGAGTTGAACATCTTCTGGAAAGCCCACTGAGTCCAATGGTAATACTTAGGGTCGCAGGTACGAACCTCGCGGTCCCAGTCGAAAGAGAAGCCGATTTTGTCGAGCTGCTCACGATAGCGGTTGATGTTGGCTACGGTAGTAACCTCTGGGTGCTGACCAGTCTGGATAGCATACTGCTCTGCAGGCAATCCGTAAGCATCGTAACCCATAGGGTTCAGTACGTTAAATCCGTTCAAACGCTTGTAGCGTGCATAGATATCGCTAGCGATATAACCAAGTGGGTGACCTACGTGCAAACCAGCTCCTGATGGATAAGGGAACATGTTGAGCACATAGAATTTCTTCTTGTTTTCATCCTCAGTCACCTTATAGGTCTTGTTCTCGACCCATTTCTGGTGCCATTTCTTCTCGATTTCTCTGAAGTTGTATTCCATTGTTTTATCTAATAATTATGTTTCTTTTCTTAAATATAATAAGGTATAACCCTATTCAAGGTGCAAAATTACATTTATTTTGGCACATAACAAAATAAAATGCAAGTTTTTTATGAATTTAATGTCTTAGCATGCACACACTTCATGTTCTTTTCCAGCTGGGCGGTAGAGCTGGCTCCTACCAATACGCTGGTTACACCTTTCTGCTGCAATATCCAGGCAAGTGCCATTTCGGCGAGTGTTTCGTCTCTTTCTCCTGCTTCTGCGTTCCATTTCTTGAGCTGTTCCAGCAGTTCTGGAGTTAAAGCAGAGTGTTTCAGAAAATGCTCTTTTGCCATACGGCTGTCTGCCGGTATTCCGTTGAGATATCGGTCGGTGAGAAGTCCCTGTGCCAGAGGTGAGAATGAGATGAAACCGATGCCGTTTTCTGCACAATAATCTAAGGTTCCATTCTCTTGTGGCGCATGGTCGAGCATGTTGAGTCTGTCCTGAAAAATGAGCAGCGGACAGTCGCGCTCCTTCAGATATTGGTCGGCAAACTTCAGGGCTTCCAGTGGCCAGCGGCTGATGCCGAGATAAAGAGCTTTTCCTTGCTTTACGATGTCTACCATGGCTTGAAGAGTTTCTTCGAGCGGTGTGTTCGGATCGTAGCGGTGGCTGTAAAAGAGGTCAACATACTCGAGATTCATTCTCTTGAGACTCTGATTCAGGCTGGCCATCAGATACTTACGGGAACCCCAGTTGCCGTAAGGACCTTCCCACATATCATAACCTGCTTTGGTTGAGATAAAGAGTTCATCGCGATAGGGTTTGAAATCATCTTTCATCAGTCTGCCCATCGTTTCCTCTGCACTTCCGTATGGAGGTCCATAGTTGTTAGCCAGGTCGAAGTGGGTGATACCATGGTCGAAGGCATAGTGAGTGATGGCACGACTTCTTTCGTAAGGATCTACCTCTCCGAAGTTGTGCCAGAATCCCAAACTTATTTTAGGCAGCAAGATACCACTCTTGCCGCATCTCTTGTAGAGCGCTTCTGCATCGCTATAGCGATTGGCGTCAGCATGATAAATACCTTTAATGTCCATTATTCCTTATATCTTTTATTACGGCGAAGAGCCAGAAACTCTTCACTCTTCACCTTTCCTTTGTAAATTCCTATAAACAAGGCATTTGGCGTGGTGAAGAGTTTTTGTTCACTCTTCACCCACTCTTCACCACTCTTCACCGGTATGTGGTTAGGAGCCTGTCGGCTCTTCCTTTTCAACATCGCAAAGGTAATAAAAATATTCAATATAATCGTTGTATTGAATAAAAATTATATTTTTTTCGATATGAAAGAGTAAGTGGGGATGTAGTAAAGGTCGATTGGTTATGGAAAAAACATTCTGTTATATGTTTGATATACTTTATCAAAATACACTTTTAAGGACGACTTTTTGTGACTTTCTACACTTTTAAGGACGACTTTTTGTAGTTTTATACATTTTTAAGGACGACTTTTTGTACTCTTTGAAATAAAAAATGTATCTTTGCATTCAGAAATATCAAATAATCAGATAGTTATGAAGAGAAATTCCATCAAATACCTATATCAATGGAAAGCAAGCAACGACCGAAAGCCGTTGATTATGCTTGGAGCCCGCCAGGTTGGCAAAACCTGGCTGATGCAGGAATTTGCCAAAGAGGCCTATACCCGTAGTGCGTATGTAAACTTCGAAGACAATGAAATGCTCCGGGAAGTTTTTGCACATGACTTTGATATTCCCCGTATTATCAATAGCATACAATGGAGTACAGGAGTTTCTATTGATGAAAATACGCTTATTATCCTTGATGAGATACAAGAAGCACCCAGGGGTATCACCGCATTAAAGTATTTTGCAGAAAAAGCACCTCAATATCATGTCGTAGCTGCAGGTTCATTGCTCGGAATTGCGATGCATCAGAATGACTCTTTTCCTGTAGGTAAGGTAGATTTCATGCATTTATATCCCCTCACATTCTTTGAATTTCTAGATGCAATCGGTGAAAGCCGTATGGTAGAACTGCTGATGTCAAAGGATTGGAATATGATAACCATGTTCCGGAATAAATTTGAGGAATGCCTGCGACAGTATTATCTGGTCGGGGGAATGCCGGCTGTAGTACAGTCTTTTGCCAGCGAGGGAAATCTGTCTGAAGTCAGAAGTATTCAAAAAGGAATCCTTGAAGCGTATGAGCGTGATTTTTCCAAACATGCTCCGGCCATAGAAGTTCCACGTATCCGAATGGTATGGAAATCCATCCCATCCCAGCTTGCCAAGGAAAACAAGAAATTCATCTATGGTGCCGTAAAGGAAGGAGCTAGAGCAAAGGATTTTGAGCTCGCTATCGAATGGCTGAAAGATGCAGGGTTGATCTATAAGGTAAACCGTTGTAAGAAAGCCCTGTTGCCATTGGCTGCATATGAGGATTTTTCTGCTTTCAAGTTATTCCTGTCTGATGTGGGACTGATGGGAGCCATGAGCAATATTCCTGCCCAAAGCTTGCTGGAAGGAAATGTGCTGTTTTCAGATTTTAAGGGGGCGCTGACAGAGCAGTATGTCCTGCAGCAGCTTAAGGAGAAATCTTCCTTGTCTATCTATTATTGGTCGGCAGAAAATTCACGTGGTGAAATAGATTTTCTAGTGCAGGATGAAGAAAAAATCATTCCGATAGAAGTAAAGGCTGAGGAGAATTTGCAGGCTAAGAGTTTGAGGGTGTTTGTAGAGCGCAATCAGGGATTGAAAGGTATGCGCCTATCCATGTCACCTTATAGAGAGCAGGATTGGCTTGCCAATTATCCATTATATTCCGTGTCTGCAATATTTGGATAATTATATAGGTATAGTATGCAGATAATCAGCGCTAACGTGCTTTTTTCATACCATTAGCGCAAATTATCCGCGGATAATTTGCGCTAATGATATTTTAAATGTTTCTTCGATTTACCAAGTTGGTAAAACCTGATTCTGCGTCTTTGATTCTTCTACACGGTAAGAAAAATTGGCAGCAGGATGCTTCCCGTCACGATGAATGGATTATATTGATAGTCATATCTTCTTCTTCAGTTATAATTATTTAGGTGCAAGGATAAGGCTAATATTTGGATAATGCGTTATATCGTGGACTGGGTTGACAAAGGTTATCAATGGTTCACTTCCGTTTACTCCATCGGTAGAATACTCAAAGTATGTAGAACATAGCAATATCAAAGAGTATGAGACCGACAAGAAAATGCGAATTTTGTGGCAAGACATTCGTGCCAAGGACATATATGACTTTTGTTGTCGGGAGTTTGGTGAAGAAAATGTCGTTTCGTTCATCTAGACGAACTAAATCCTCATGCACATGCGGTCATTGTCCCCATCACAAAGGACGGCAGACTGAGCGCAAAAGATATGTTTGGTGGAAACGACATGAATCAAGCAAGAACAAGGATGCGTGAACTTCATAGCCGACTTGCAGAGGTTAATGAAAAGTATGGACTGGAACGTGGCGATGACATCACCATAACTGGAGCTAAGCACAAGTCAACAGAAACTTATCGCAGGGAGTTGGCTGATGAATGCCGCACTTTGTCAAATGAAGTAGGCATGAAGAAGACGCTTCTTTCAGGTCTTAATCGTTGCTTCACAAAAGCAGAGACCAAAATCAAGTCTCTGCAGACTATGGTCAGCGATCTGGAGAAAGCGGAAGCAGAGAAACAAGCGACCATAGCCGAACTTGAAGATTACATGAAGAATCATCTTGGTGATGCTGTTGAGATAAAGGCGAAGATTACCGCCACCAGAAAGGAACTCTGGGATGTTCGTGACAAATTGAACGACAAGAAGATGAAAATTGCGCAGGCTAAGTTGCAACTTGATGAGTTGCTGAAGAATACCTCCACATCGAAGCAAAAACAGGAGATTAAAGCCGATTTTGAAAAACAGCTGTTTCATACCAGCAACAGATGATCAATAAGATTTGGGTGCAGGCTGGCATGAAGGCGTTGGCAGAGATAGCAGACATCTATCTACGTATGACGAGCATTCACGACAGCAGCCTATTTGACGGTAGCTTTGCAATGGATTTTATCAATCATGGCGATAAAATTATCTATTGTGCAATGTACCTGTATGTTGGCTACATCAACGAGGCTACTAACTTTGCCGAAAGTCAAGGTGGTGGCGGTAGCGACACCAAAAATTGGGGCGTGATAAGGATGAAGATGAAATAGAATGGATAAGACGATGCTTGCGACAAGCTACGAAGATGGTAAAATCAAGAAAGGGCAAAGGGTTAGGTCGATAACAGAACCAGCCATTCTCTCATATAATGAAGGAGAATGGCTGGAGCGGACACATCAGGGGTGTAATTTAAACTGTGTCAAGGCTTGTTCTTAACTTTCATTCCCACTCCTGCTGGGGCATGCCCCAGCAGGAAGCCTTTCGGCTGCAAAGTTACATAATTTTAAATCTATCTCCAAATTTTATTGCCAATTGTTGAGAAATTTGTCCCCAATTTGCCAGTGGCATAGTCCATTTCTTACGGATGTTGCGGTAAGCTAAGTACACAAGCTTCTCCAAAGAATTATCCGTAGGAAAGACCCTTTAGTCTTTGTGACCTTTCTTACCTGTCTGTGATACCCCTCAACCGTATTGGTCGTATAAATGAGTTTACGGATGGCTGGAGTATATTGGAAATACTCTGTCAGACGTTCCCAATTGTCACGCCATGACTTGATGACAATTGGGTACATCTCTCCCACTTAGACTCTAACAGGTCTAAATTAGCAGCAGCGGAGTCTTTGTTTACTGCACCATATACTGTTCTTAAATCCTTGATAAACTCCTTTTGATGCTTACTGCCAACATACTTGATAGAATTGCGTATCTGATGGACAATACAGAGCTGCACAGAACTCTCAGGAAATACGCTTTGGATGGCATCTGGGAAGCCTTTGAGACCATCAATACAACAAATCAAGATGTCTCGAACACCACGGTTCTGAAGATCCGTAAGAACTTCTAGCCAGAAGTTAGCTCCTTCACTCTTAGACACATACATACCTAACAGTTCTTTTTGGCCTTCCTTGTTGATACCAAGAATGTTGTAAATGGCTCGTGTGACAGCTCTGCCATTCTCATCCTTTACCTTATAATGGATAGCATCAAGCCAGCAAATGGCATATGCAGGATCGAGCATGCGAGACTTCCAGGCGGTGATTTCGGGTAATACACGGTCTGTTATAGAGCTGATAGTATCGGCTGATAGAGTTGTGTTGAACTCACGCTCAAAGTAGCTGCTGATGTCACGTGTGCTGGTGCCCATGGCGTACATCTCAATAATCTGGTCTGCCATGCCATTGGCAAGAATAGTCTCACGCTTCTTTACGGTCTCAGGTTGGAAAGTTCCGTCTCGGTCACGAGGAGTCTCTATAGTGACCTCACCATATTTTGTTTGAACCTTCTTACTCATCTTACCATTACGACGGTTGCCGGAAGAGCGTTCCTCTTCACTTAAATGAGCGTCCATCTCACCTTCGAGAGCTGAGTTGAGAATACGCTCTAACAATGGAGCTAATGCTCCGTCCTTGCCAAATAAGGCTTCACCACTACGCAACTGCTGAGCTGCTTTCTTGTAATCAATTTCTAAGTTGTCCATAATATAAAAACTGTGTTAAACTACTTTTATTGTAGCTTGACACAGTTTAGTTTACTCTCACACATCATATTTTCTTTGTGTCTTATTGCAACCGGAATACGAAAGGATGGCTACATTCCACTTTTACGGCTTTTCCATTTATTTGTCCAGGAATCCATTTCGGCATGGCTTTGACTACTCGCATTGCCTCATTGTCCAAAACCGGATTAACAGATCGGTCTACCTCAACGTTACTTATACTGCCGTCTTTTCCACGATAAACTTTACAACAACCCTTCCTTGAATGCCTTTTTCTTGTGCCCATACAGGATACTTAAGATTAGATAAGATAAATGTATTTAATGCATTGGTGCCACCAGGAAAGAAGGCTGTTGGTCAACATCGTCACCATTAAATATCTTATTGCTCTCACTTTCATTTTGTTCCTCCTTGCTCTTACTCTCTTTTCATTCTGTTCCTTTTTGAATAAATATCATTATCTCCTTTTTGAACACATAAACATAGTTGGCAAGATACTTATTGTCTAAGCCTAAATCATTGAATCTTACAGCTACAGGTTTTGCTTTGCTTGTGAAAGTAACTTTTATGCTATCCGCATTATGAAAGAAGTCTCCCCTTACAGTCCCTATATCTCTGTTGTCCCATCTATAAGGAGTCAGGCTAAACAAGATTGTTGAAGGACATAAGTCATTATCGTCAGGTCTATCTGGTACCGTGACATAGACAAAATTGTCACATCGGCGCAGAGCTTCCCACATTTGCCCTTTACCATAAAGTTCGTCATGATTAAAGTTCTCCTTAAACTCTTTAGCCATGTCGATAGGAACCTTATAGCGTATTCTCGCAATTACATCGTCAAACGTACATATTATAGGAAATTCTTCCTTGTCTGCATCATAAGTGTCCAATCTCATCTTCCAATTGTTATACATAATTTCGGAACTAATAACACTGTAGCAAATAGAGTCAAACACCGCTTTTGAGTACTCTTGCAAACGTTTGTCGTAATCAGCGGATTTTTCGAATTCACGTCTATCATTCCATTTTTCAAAATCTCCTTTTATCTCCTCGTTGTATCTATATTCTGCTGAGAATATAGACAATTCGGTTTCTTCCTCTTTCTCAGTATCATTCCATGTACCTCTTCTGGATGTCGAATAATTACTATGAACCTTTCTTTTATCAGCCTGTCTGCTTCTTATGGGCACAGTTTTTCCCTTGATTACCTGCGCAGGATTCCCCGACTTTCTTATTCGAGGTGTAACCTTTCTTGTCTGAGCATTGACTGCGATAAGAACAAATAGCGCAGCCACTAACATTAAAATCGTTTTCTTCATTGCTTTATATTTTAATTGTTTTCAATCATAGAAATACATTAGATGTTCCAACCCAACTTCCACCTTGACTCCATTGTTTTCACCTCTTGAAAACCTTATGTATCTTTTTCCTTCTTCATATTCCGACTTTGCTATATAATAAGTTTGATATCCGTAACCTTTCTTTTCAGTTCCACCTGGAATGGATTAAAATCGTAATACTCTTTATTGACAATATCCGTAACATTCAGCCCCTCACATACAAGTTTTTCAGAAACAGGTAATGTCATTATTGACTTCGCCAATTTGTTGAAATCTTCTGCATTGTTCAGTTCTAAATACAATTTTCTTGAAGCTATTGCAGGCAAAACAAAATCCTCGTATGATGCTTCGTCATCATATTCATAAACATTACCTTGTCCATCAGTCAAATACATATCGTAATTTTCGCCATCACCAATGTATTGGAAGATATAAGTGGCTTCATCGGAATCAGTAGTAGTCTCTGCCGACTCACTTATTGATGAATGCTCTTTGGCTGCTTCTTTAACGGCATTCTTTCCGAATTTATTTAACCCAAACTTACCCACACAGAGCAATATGATGACAAGTACAGGCAATAGAACTTTCCATGTTCTTCGAATAAAGGAAGGCTTCTCATCCATCTCTTCTTCACTATAATCTTCTGGTTCTTCGCTTTCTGTCTGTTGAGGGTTGCCAGACATATCGTTTGTGTCAAGCCATTCTCCGCAGTATCTGCACTTTTGCCACAGCGAGTATTTTCTCTCCGCAATATGGGCAACGTTTGTATTTTGAATTCATAATTCTATTGTTTTAGTTGATTTCGTATTATATTTCTGATGAGTTGTTCTATGGCTTCTGCATTTTACAACAATAAAGATTATAATTTTCTATAGTGTCATTATGCTCTCCATGTAGAGCTGAAATTTGGATAACTTTGTACTGGTTGTTACTTGCCAACTCATACACCGTGTTCACGGTATCTTTAGAAGTACGTGAGGCGCACACGATAATTTCACAACCAGCATCAATAAGTTTTTCTATTGGTTCACGATTTCCCCAAGAATCTCCCACAGATGATATGCCTATACCATGCTCGACATTTTTATCTTGTACAATGGACAAGAAATCTCCTTTACTTTCAGGGTAATGTCCTGTTAGGCGGAAAAACAACTCTCTGATCGATGTCGTTTTTCCAGAATTAGCTCGTGCGCTAAGACAGATAATTGTTTTGTCAATCATGCCGTTCCGTTTTTGCCAACGGCTACCATGTTGACATGATTAATAAATGGTTGGTATATATACATGAAAGCGTGGAGCCAGTCCTGTCACTCGTTCCACTTGTTAAGGCCTTCGCATTGCCCTGTTCGTCCGAAACGAGCAACGCCGAAAGCCCCACGCCAGTGTAAGTATATAGAAAGCACCCTTGACAACGAACAATAGAATCGTCCGAAGCCAATGAGAACTGTATATAATACACCCCATGAGGCGTTCCCGTTGCTTTGTCTTTGACGAACAGTTGAGAGTTTGCGAAGTTCTAACAAGTCAAAACCAAAGCGTACAATTACGCCTTATATGTATATATGTCTGCCCAACCTCTGCCCATCGGGACTTTCGGTATGGGTATAGACGTTACAAAGATAACACTTTTATCTTGGAAACCACTTTATTTGACTGGTAAAGTATGATTTTAAACCCCAATTTAACATTATTAAATATAAATATGTCAAAGAATTCCACTTTGGCATAATTTTTCTTGCTGAAAAGTTTGTATTATCAATGATTACTCGTATCTTTGCATCGTCAGTCCTCGCCAAGCCTCTTAACAATGCTCAAATCGTGCGAGGCGTTTTTGTTTATACACTTTTGAATATGGCGAATCTTATTCCCTTTACAAAACGGTTTGAATATTCTGAAAATCTCGTTAATTTGCTTGAATCTCGAGGTTTACAGATTTGTGACAGAAACAAAGCCATACAATACCTTGACAACATTGGTTATTACAGATTGTCTGCTTATATGTATCCTTTGTTGAAGATGCCCAAAACAGCACATTTGTATAAGGAAGGTTCAACATTCAAAAGGTGATGATGCTTTATCGCTTTGACAAGAAACTGAGACTGCTCATGTTCAATGAAATAGAAAAGATTGAAATTGCTATCAGACGTGCGGTGATGCAAATAACTGCAGATATGACAGGCAATCCTTTCTGGCTTACTGACTCTTCTTACTTCTTGGATAGTTCCAGGTTTAACGAAACAATGCGAGCTATATCCAAGGAATACAGCAAATCAAGGAGGAGTTCATTCTCCATTTCAAACGAACCTACTCAGAGCCTTACCCACCATCGCAGAGAGCACTTTCGATGGTTATAGTAAACTACAGGAAGTAAGAGTTCCTAGCACATTGGAGCGTATCGGTGACATGGCTTTCAACAATTGCAACAATTTGAACAACGTATATACTTATACCGTTCTCCCTATCAACATCGACCAGAATACGTTTACCAATTTCAAGGCTACTACCCTTTGGGTGCCATTTGGGATTATATTCTGTACTATTTTACATCATTTCCTTCTTAAACCAAAGCTCGAACACACAGTCGGCGATGAAAACTCCATCCTTCTCCAAGGTGATCAATTCCTTGTCGATGAGGGCTTTCTTGATGCGGTCGATGTTGGATTTGCTGCCCAGCGGATAGGTTTCTGTTACAGCCTGGGCGGTGAAACCTGAGTGGATGCCACTGCAGAGGAGGCGCAGAAAATTGAGCTGATAGGTGGTTAAGCCCTCGGTTTGCTGTACGAAAAGACCATGACATTGTTGCAGCAAGGCGCTGATGCCACTTTGTAAGGTTTCTTCGTTTACTTCTTTCTCGGTTTCTGCCATCACGTTCCAAGCTAGTTGCTGCACGTAGGAAGAATAGTTCTTTACGGTTTTACAGATTCTTGTAGCATATTCCTCAGATATTTTCTTTCCGTATTTCTCGAATCGGGAGCAGATGAAAGGCACCCAATATTCTGTAGGGATGCAATCCAAGTGAAGCATCTCGCCAAACATATAGAAAGGCATGCGTCGGTTTTGGAAAATGTTTTCCATCAGATGCTTCTTGCTTCCAAAGAAACAGTATGATACATTCTGATGATGCTGCCAGGCGCCACGCAAGCGTTTCTGTACGGTTAAGGAATCAGGAAACTCTCAATTTGCTGGAATTCGTCGATGCAGACCACCATGCGGATTCCCTTTTCCTGAGCTATTCTTTCCGGAAGATTCAGAATCTCTTCTGGGGAATAGTTCTTAGGGGTAATTCCTAGGGATAAAGAATATTCGGATGTAGAATCTGGACTAAAGGAGATTTTGGTGAAACTCTTACCAGGAACTGCTTGATGTTTTCTACTACTTGTTCCAGCTTATTACTCATAGATTTCATAATGGTTTCTGCAAAGCGATTGTAGAAATCATATTCGCTTCGGCAGTCATAGATGTCCATATACACCACTTTTATCTCAGGATTATCAATTTCGGATATTACCTTTTGACGAGCGAAGTCTTGCCCATGCGTCGGGGAGAGATGAGAATGACGTTGATGCCATGCTCAAAGTCTGCCTTGATGCGCTTGGTTTCTTCTATTCGGTCGGTGAAGTTGTTTCCGGCAACCGACATACCATATACGAATGCCTTTTCCATTGTTATTTTTGCTTGATTACGGATGCAAAGATAAACAAAAAATGAAAGTTCACAAGGTTGTGGACCACAAACTTGTGAACTTTTAATATTATTTTGTAAATCAGGTATTTAAAAGCTGTTTTTATGCATAAAATAAGCCTGAATCAGAGGCTTTTCTTATCAAACACACCATTCATCGTGATGCAGAGATGCTGGAACTTGCTGAGGAGCTTGTCTGACCATTTCGTCATGTTGTAAAGGTCCTTGATTTCCTTAAACTTCTTTTCATCCCATTGCGGATAATCTATCTCTGAGAAATAACGGCGGTAGTCGCGGAGATTGTCACCCGAGAAATGGAGATAATCGTCGATGTCGCCAAACCATTCGGGAGTCATCATCTGGGTGGCAAAGGCTTCGAAGTTCTGGTTGTCCTGAAGCATGCAGTTGTGATTCAATACACACCATACGCAGAACCAATGGTTCTTGCGGGTAACAAATTTCAACATCTTGGCTATCTGAGCCTTCAGATTCTGCATGTCGATGTATTTGCCGTCTTTTACTTTGTAGAAAACCTCGTTGGGAAGGGTTTCCGGAATGCCTTCGGGATGTTCCAAATCGTAGATTTCCTGCTCGATGATGTGCCATTTTACGGTGGCTGATACCAGCTTGAGATATTCTTGTGCTGTAAAATTGACGTGGGCAAGCTGGGCGCCCAGCAGTTGGGTATCTCTTATATATTTCATAAAGTCGAGGCGCAGATTTTCCGGTACCTCGTCTTTTAGCGTTTTTCTTACTTCCAGCAATTGGCTGACGGAGAGCTGCTTTCCGTTGTTGTCATATTCCAGGGTTGTGAAGTATCGGTCTATGTCGCTGATGCCCTTTGGTTCTTCCTGATATTCCTGTAGCGACATTTCGAAGAGGCGGGTGGTCTGCTCTTCGCTCATGGCGAGGTTGGTGAAATGGCTCAGCTGGCGGAAGTGGAGCATCAGATAACATGCCATGCTGTATAGCTGGAAGAGATTCCAGAGGCGCTCTACGGGTTTTACGCCGGGGATATGAGTGGGTTTTACCTGGCGTAACAGTTCTTTCTGGAGTTTGGTTACTTCGTTTACATCGATAGTACTTCCTTTGCCCAGTTCATCGGTTTCGAAAAATTCGTTGAGTTTCGGCAGGATGCGGGTCATATCCAGCGGTGCCACTTTTATCCGTTTTCCTTCTATCTGTTTTCCCTTTTCATGTCTTCCATGATATGCGCCATCAGGGTGTAAACTTCTGCATTACGATGATGCTGATGCTTACTTCATGGGTTTCGTTCTGCTCCTTTCGCTGCTTGGCTATGTCGTTGTGCTGCAGCACCATATCTTTCTCTGCCATATAGCAGAGCCGGGTGGCTTTGGTGCAGAGCGAACGGATATCGAAGGTAAGTTCCTGCGGACTGTAATCTTCCCATGCATCTACCAGAATGCTGAGCATTCGGCAGAAGTTGTCGAGCTGTCGGTCGAAGACTTCGTAGCTGAATTTTATTTCATCTTTATCTTCATTCATTGTCAGTCTGTTTTAAGAAAATAAGTTTTGCCACAAAGGTAAGATTTATTTTCGGATTATGCAAGGATATGCGCTTGTTTTTCCTCTTTTTTCCCCATACTTTTCCCCGTAACCCCTTGTTTCTTCCCTGATTTCAGAAAAGTAGCGGGAAGGTGGCGGGAAAATTTGGAATCGGTGAAGGGAAGTATTAACTTTGCAATCGAAAACGAAAGAGCGGCGAAATGCTGAGCCATGAATGAGCTGAAACTCTTCACTCTTCACCTGAAGCCCGGAAATGCCCATAAACAGAGGGGCGAGGGGTGAAGAGATAGAGACAACTCTTCACCCACTCTTCACCACTCTTCACCTTATTATATATAAGGGCAAAAGATGATTATTATTAACTAAAAATTAATTATGAAGGAAAATTTAAAACCTTATCGTCATCAGATAAGATGACAAACGAAATTTCAGCACTCTCTCTTGTTGAGAGTTTTCTCGATGAGTATTATCTCTTCCGTAGAAATGTGCTAAGTGGTAAAACCGAGTATTTCACTCTCTCAAAGAATGAGGACGAAACTGAGGAGCCCGTAGAAGAGGAACCGGAAACCGGTGGGGAAGAGGAGGAATCTTCTGACTCAACCTGGAAGGTGCTGACTCCGGAGGCTTTCAATTCTATCGTCCGTCACGCCAAGCGGTTGGGTGTAGGAGGCAAGAAGTCGCCCCGACAGGATATTGAGGAGTTCGTACGTTCTGAAGAGGTTCCGGAGTTTGACCCTATCAGGGAATATCTCGAAAACCTGCCGGAATGGGATGGTAAGAACCATGTGGCTGAACTCTTTGGCAGGATTCCGGGGCTTACAAGTGAACAGTTGGGATGGTGCGCCACCTGGCTCCGTTCTGCTGTCGCTCACTGGTTGCAGATGGATATGTTTCATGGCAACGAAACCACTCCTGTGCTTATCGGCAAGCAGGGTTGCGGCAAGAGTACCTTTGCCTATCGTCTGCTGCCGGATCATCTGCGCCAGTATTTCCTCGACCACATTAACTTTGCCAATAAGTTTGACTCGAGATGGCGCTCACTCATAATCTCTTTGTCAACATAGATGAGTTTGCGAATATGGGACCATCGCAGCAGGGCAAGCTGAAGCAGATGCTTTCGAAGGTGAAGGTGAACGGGCGCCCTATCTTCGGCAAGTGTCAGGATGACCGTCCGCGTTACGCTTCCTTCCTGGCAACTACCAATGATGAGCATCCACTCTGCGACCCTACGGGTAGCCGCCGATTCGTCTGTCTGCACATTCCGGCAGGTGAATATATCGACAACGGTTCACCCATCATTTATGACCAGCTCTATGCACAAGTTATGTATGAGCTTTGCCATAAGAAGGCGCCTTACTGGTTTACCAATGCCGAGGTGGATCGTATCCAGAAGTGCAATCTTCCTTTCTTCAAGGTAGATGATTTTGAATCGATGCTGAAGAGCTGCTTCCGTGTTCCTGAAGATAATGAAACGGGCGAATGGCTCATCTGTTCGGATGTTTTCGAGGTTCTGCACGAAAGATTTCCGATGCTGATCAGTAATCTGAGTACCAAGATTCGCATCGGCCAGTCGCTCAAACTCCTGGGTTGCAAGATGAAGCATACCAAGAAGGGTCAGGCCTATCTGCTTGTAAGAATCTGATAATATAGCTAAGCGGCAGATGGGTGAAGAGTGGGTGAAGAGTGAGAAACAACTCTTCACCCCTCGAATCCCTCTGTTTATCGGCATTTCCGGGGTTAGGTGAAGAGTGAAGAGTTTTTCGCAGTTCCTCTCTTAAAATTCTTTCTCAGGCTTTTCCGATAGCTGTCTGACTAGAACAGCCCACTGTTCTCATAGCGGCTAGTTGGCTGTCTGTGGTTCGCCAGTTGGCTGTTTGCCGATAACAGCCTCTCAATCTTTCGTAGAAAAATTATTTATCCAACTAAAAAGTAATTAGTATGAACAATATTTCAATCCATTCCATTGATACGGTATGTCTCAAGGAGGCGTGCCCGGTACATCACCTTTGTGCTCGTTTTGAGCGTTATCAGAAGTTGCGTAAGTCGGAGAAGGTGTTCAGTATTCTGAACCCTGACCATATAGCCTGCAACGAGCAGGGCTGCGCCTATCGGCTTCAGAAGAAGATCATACGCATGGCACGCGGATTCCGCCGCATGTTCGGTACGATACCTTCTGCCAATACGCCTCATTTCTGGCACTTTTCGCCCTATATCAGCGAAAGCACCTATTGCAAGGCGAAGCGCGGCGCCATCCTCATTGCGCCCGATGTGCAGCAGAAATTACTGCGTCTCTTCGAGCAGAATGGCGCCGATATCAGCATCGGTTTCGATGAATATGTAGAGCAGGAGGGCTATGAAGAAGTTGATACCGCAAGCTGTAAAAATATAATTTTGCCATCTTTTAGCGGTAATGAAACAGTTTTTATTACTTTTGTTTTCTGAATTTTACAACTAAACAATAAGAAATAGATTATGCGTGTTATTATCGAAAAGATTATGAGAAGCTGTCAAAGTGGGCAGCTGATCATGTAATTGAAACAATTAACAGATTTCAACCAACTGTTGAACGTCCTTTTGTTCTGGGTTTGCCAACCGGTTCTTCACCTCAGGGCATGTATGCCAATCTGGTAAAGGCGGTAAAAGAAGGCAAGGTTTCGTTCAAGCATGTCATCACCTTCAATATGGATGAATATGTAGGTTTGCCGGAATCTCATCCTGAGAGCTATCATTCTTTCATGGCGACCAATCTCTTCAATCATATCGACTGTCCTAAGGAGAATATTCATATCCTGAACGGTAATGCCGAGAACCTGGAAGAGGAGTGCCGTCATTATGAGCAGATGATAGAAGAAGCGGGTGGCATCGACCTCTTTATCGGTGGTATCGGTCCTGATGGGCATATCGCTTTCAACGAGCCATTCTCTTCTCTTACCTCTCGCACCCGAGTAAAGACGCTCACTACAGACACCAAGATTGCCAACTCCGTTTCTTCGATAATGATCCTGAGAAGGTACCTAGTCTGGCTCTGACCGTAGGTGTGGGTACCGTGATGGCTGCCCGGGAGGTAATGATTCTCTGCAACGGTCATAACAAGGCCCGCGCCCTGCAGGCTGCCATCGAAGGTCCTGTTACCCAGGCTTGGACCATCAGCGCTCTGCAGCAGCACCAGCATGGCATCATCGTTTGTGATGAGATTGCCTGCGATGAACTGAAGGTGGGTACTTACCGCTACTTCAAGGATATCGAAAAGGATAACATCTAAGTTATCTGATGCCTATAAAGAATAAGGATGATGACTATTCGTCATCATCCTTATTTTCTGCTATTACCTGAGGACCGCGAACCTTGTCCTTGAGTCCCAGACCTTTCTTGATTTCTATATTTACTCCATCGCTCAAACCGGTGGTTACCTGTTTGCGCTCATAAGTCTTCTTCTTGTCGCTACCTTTTATGATATATACAAAGGTAGAATCACCGCTAAACTCGATGGCACTCTCCGGAACGGTGAGTACATGGGTAGCCTTGGCCAGTACAATCTCGGCATTGGCGCTGTAACCAGAACGGATCTTGCCGCCCTTGGTAGAACGGATGGCTGCCTTTACCTCAAACTGGTTGGCACCATTGTTTTCTACAGCCTTAGGTGAGATATATTCCAGGTTAGCCTCGAAGTTGAGGTTCTGCAAGGCTCCGATGGTAATCTTCATCGGCATTCCTGTAACGAGACTTCCCACTTCGGTTTCATCGATATTGCCACGGAAGATGAGGTCGTTCATGTTGGCCACACTGGCGATGGTAGTACCATCGTTGAAAGTGTTGGCAAGAATCACCGAGTTACCCACCTTGACCGGAATATCGAGGATAATGCCCGAGATGGTAGAACGGATGAGGGTGGAAGAAGCGCTGGCATTGCTCTTGCTTACACCATCGCGCACCACCTGGAGAGCATCTTCGGCAGCGGTAACCTCCTCGCGTGCCTGTTTCATCGCCTGCTTTACCTTATCAAACTCATCGGCGCTGACCAGTTGCTTCTTGTAGAGTTGTTCCTCGCGTCCATAGTTTACCTGTGCCTGCTTCAGGTTAATCTCGGCAAGGCGCACACGAGCCTGAGCCGAACTGAGCTGTCCCATATCCGGAATCACCTTTACCTTGGCGATAACCTCGCCCGCCTGAACATAATCACCTGCTTCTTTGCAAATCTCGGTGATGATACCGCTAATCTGAGGCTTTACGCTCACCTCGTTGCGAGGCTCAATCTTGCCCGTGATGACGGTAGTTTTCAAAACATCAGCCATCTTAGGAGTAAACTCAGTATACTCCACAGGCTTAGGCTGCGATTTCTCATAAAGGAACACGAAGGTTCCGATGAAGATCAAGGCGACAATCGCCGCAACAATCAACTTTGAATACTTTTCATATCTTTTATATCTTATATTTTCTTTTATTCGTCTCTCATCGCATCTGGTTTGATGCTCATGGCTCGCCATGCAGGGCGAGTCCGGCTAGGCCGCCGAGAATGCAGATGAGGATGGCAGAAGAGATGGCCGTCCAGAAATCTACCTGGAAGTGGGCGGTAAGAATGCCATCCGTGGTGTTCGCCATCTCTAGCATCTGCAGGATGGCAACACCGAAGAGAATGCCGCTCATGCTACCAGGGTGAGGAGAATACTCTCGGAGATGATTTGCGAGAGAATCATCTTAGGCGTGGCTCCGATGGCTCGGCGGATGCCTATCTCGGTGGTTCGCTCCTTTACCGTTACCATCATGATATTGGAAACTCCGATGGCGCCAAGAAGGGTGCCGATACCTACCAGCCAGATGAGGAAGTTGACGCCCTTGAACAGGTTGTCGAGCATCTGGAAGAGAACTTCGGTATTGAACACCATAATGCCCTTTTCGTCCGTAGGGTCTATGCTGTGGGCTCTTGCCACGGTTTCTCTCATCCGTTGGGCAATGCTGCTCATTACTACGCCCGGTTTGCCTGGTGGCTATGATGTCAACCGCCTTACCCCGGTTATAAGCGCTGCGCAAAACCGATTGGGGCAGAGTGATGGTTTCATCGGCACGACCGCCGAAATTGATGCCGTTGCCTGAACGGTAATCTACGCCTATCACCATATAATAGGTAGAGTCAACTCTTACGCTCTTGCCGCACGGATCACCGCCGCCAGGAAAGAGATTCTTGTAAATCTGCTTGCCGATGACGCAAACCTTGCGCTGCTGGCGCACATCCATCTCGTTGATGTATCTGCCGTAAAACATCTGTGGCGCAGAAACCAGGGCGTAATCGGGATTTACGCCCTGGGTGCTGCCGCTGAATTTCTTGTCGCCAAACACAACCGACTTGTTGCCGCCGAAGAGCAGCGGGGTAATGACATCGAGTTCGGGCACCTGGTGGCGCAATCTGTCCAGGTCTTTCTCTTCCATCTGCCAGGAGCGCCCTTGTTGAATCCCTTGTAGGGTTTGGTGGTGTTCTGCGCCCAGATGATGGCGGTGTTGGTGGCAAAGCCTGTGAAGTTGTTTTGCAGCATCTCCTTCAGTCCCTGTCCGCCACCCATCAGGGCGATGAGCATAAACACGCCCCAGAACACGCCGAAGCCCGTAAGCAGACTGCGGCTCTTGTTCCTCGTGATGGTGTCGAGAATCTCTTTATATGTATCTAAATCTAATCGCATAATAATAATTTATAGTTTACTCCGCTCTCAGCGCCTCTATCGGTCGGATTCTTGCAGCCTTGATGGCTGGGATGAGTCCGGCGATGGTGCCTGCGATGACGATGGTGATGGTGGCGCCGATACAGGTGCCGATGCCCACCGTAGGGTTCACAAACATGGCGGCTTTAAACAGTCCGGTATCTATGGTGGTGTGGCCGATGGTTGCATCCATGATTTCGTTTGCCGCCACGCCACATACCATTCCGATGTAGCCGAAGAACGAGGTGATGATGATGCTCTCGGTAATGATGAGCTTCAGTATCGACCAAGGCTTGGCGCCGATGGCTTTTCTTACACCAAACTCTCGGGTTCGTTCCTTCACGGTGATGAGCATGATGTTGCTAACACCCACGATGCCGCTCAGCAGGGTGAACAGACCCACTATCCAGAGTGCCGTCTGCATGATGGCGATTCCCTGGTTCATCTGGATATTGTCCATGTATCGGTTCCAGAGCCAGATGGTTCGCTCGTCATCAGGTGCTGCCTGATGGTTGTTGTTGATGCTGGCACGATAGTTCTTCTCAAACTGCTCGTTATCTTCCTTGGTCTTCAGGTTCTTGATGGTAAACTCCAGACTTCCCGCATCATCGCCCTTGGCGTAAATGGTCTTTATGGTGGAGTAGGCGATGAAGGCTTCGGTATTGTTGCGCGATTCATCATCCTTATAGATTCCCACCACCTGGAAGTTGAGGTTGCTGATCTTTACGTTCTTGCCCACCAGCGAACGGTAGTCTTTGCTGAGTTCCTTGGCCTGGCTTCGGCTCAGCACCACATTCTTGCGCTGGTCCTTCATATCGATTTCGTTGATGAATCGTCCGGCTATCAGCTCCGTCTTGTCGATTTTGGGATGCGTAGGAGCCACACCCACCAATGACTGGCTTGCCACATAATTATCGCCATAGTTGATGTTCACGTTATACTGTTCCAGTCTTCCGCCCACATCATCTACATACTGGCCGTAGGTCTTGTTGCTGATGAGGATATCCTTGTCGTTGAGCGTGATGCTTCTGCCCTCCTTCAGTCCCTTGTAAGCCTTGGAGGTTTCGCCCGGGAATACTCGCATGGAGTTGGCAAGGAATCGGGTGCTTTGCTGCAACTGGGCATTAATCAGTCCGTTGCCGGCGCCCAGCAGGAATATCAGCATGAAGATTCCCCAGGCAACGGCAAATCCGTGAGCGAAGTGCGGAGCTTGTTGCGCTTCGACGTGCTCCATATTTCTTTGATTAATTCTCTCATGTTCCAAGTTCAAAGTTATTTCACGTAGTCTTTCGATACGAGATGATGGTCTCTGTTGTCTTCGATGCTTCCGATGAGTCCGTCCTTGATATGGATAACCTTATCGGTCTCGTTGGCAACACCGCTTTCGTGGGTTACCACCACGATGGTCATTCCCTCTTTCTGGTGCAGTTCCTTCAACAGGTCCATCACTTCCACGCTCGTTTTGGAGTCGAGAGCTCCGGTAGGCTCATCGGCAAGGATGATTTCGGGTTTGGTGATGAGGGCACGGGCGATGGCTACACGCTGCTTCTGTCCTCCCGACATCTCGTTAGGATAATGGTTGGCCCATTGCTTCAAGCCCAGTTTTCGAGATATTCCATCGCCAGTTCGTGGCGCTTCTTGCGGCTCACGCCCTGGTAGAAGAGTGGAAGTTCCACGTTTTCCACCGCTGTCTTGAACGAGATGAGGTTGAACGACTGGAAGATGAAGCCAATCATCTTGTTGCGGTATTCGGCAGCACGGGTTTCCGAGAGGTCTTTGATGAGCACATCATTGAGTCGGTATTCGCCCGTATCGTAGTTGTCGAGAATACCCAATATATTTAATAAGGTGGATTTTCCCGAGCCGGAAGCACCCATGATGCTGACGAACTCGCCACGTTCGATGTCGAGGTCGATGCCCTTCAGCACATGGAGTGGCTGAGCACCCTGGTAGGTCTTATTGACGTCTTTTAGATGAATTAATGACATATTACTTTCGTTTTATGGATATCAATTTAAACCATTAGACGCTTGCAACTTTCAGAAAGTTGCAAGCGTAACTCTTTTAAAACGTTATTACATACACCTTATTATATATAAGGCAAAGACAGAAGCTATAAATATATATTTGAGGATGAATAGTGTCATCATATCTTTATCTTTTGAGATTCTTCTCCAACTCTTCCTTCACTTCATCGATGGAGATGTCGAGAAGCTGCATTTGTCGGGCGAGTTCCGGGAGTCTTTCTTTCATAAACTCCTTTTGCGGGTTTTCTTAATCTGCTTCTTGGCTCCAGCGGAAATAAAGTAACCCAGGCCTCGCTTGTTGTAGATGATCTCATCGGTGGCAAGCAGGTCGTATGCCTTCACGGCTGTATTGGCATTCACCTCCAGCAGCACGGCGTATTCCCTGACGCTCGGTATTCGCTCGTCTTCCTTGTACTTGCCCGCCAGAATCTCATCGCTCAATCGCTCGGCTATCTGTACGTATATTGCTTTATCGTTACTGAAAATCATAATCTTCAATTTTAATTTCTTACATGTTGATCCACTTGTTACAGATTACCTGCATGCGAGTGAAGATCTTGTAGGATGCCCAGAGGCTGGAGGCTGCCAAAGCAAGGAATATGACAGACCAGAAGATTGCCATGCAGAGAGAAGTGCCCAGATTATCATAGTTAAGATGCTTGAAGAAATCGAAAGCTCCCCATTCTTCAAGTTCGCTGCCACAATAACCTATAATCATGAAAATGATAATGCCAGATACGGCTGTCAGGATGATTGGCTGTTTGCGGAAGAATGTGCCGCCTAGCAGAGTGAAGGAGTAAATCATGATGAGAAAGCTCCATCCAACCAGGGCTGCATCTATTTTACATTGCCACGCTAAGATACTGATAGGGTTGTTACAGGTGGCATCGGTTGCGGCTTTGTATATTTGACTTAGAGAACTTCCGATGATGCTTGCATGGTAACCGGGAGTCATGAAGAAGCTCAATACAAACTGCACGAAGTCGGCTATAAGTGTAGCAATGAGCATCATGATGATACTACCTATACTCATCATCAGGAAACGTGCAGCATATTTTTCCAGATTGTTGGCTGGTAACATCATAAAACTCTCACGTTGCAGCTTGGTCTTCATATTGCTAAAGATGTTGCAGGCAGATATGAAGATAAACAATATGAAAATAGCGGCAAGGAATCCGGTCATTCTACATTCGTAGTAATAATTCAAATCTCTTTCTACAATGAAATAGCTATGAGGGAAAGAATAAAGCATGGAAATGGAAAGCATGATGATGCCGATAGCCAATCCTGCTATACTGTAGAAATAGCTTTTCCAGTTGGTAAGCAAATCCCAACGCAGCACCATTCCAAATCTATGTAAATCAAAAGTCTTGTTCATAATCGTCGTTATTTAAAATGATTTTATATTTTTCTAATTCTTGATGAACTTGATGGATAATTCTTACTCTGTAAGTTTTCCACTTATCACAGCATTGAAGAGCAACTCCAGATTCATTTGTGTTTCCTGTTCACCCTCCTGTCGCTTGCAGATGGCGGCATTGCCCTGCAGGGTTGGCTCGGCGTAGAGTACGGTGTCGTCCATTTCCTGTGGGTTGCGGTATTCGAAGGTGTATTTCTCGCAGATGTCTGAAACCGAAGTGTCGAGCAGAAGCTGGCTCTGGTTCATGATGATGATGTGGTCGAGCAACGACTCTACATCGTGCACCTGATGAGTAGAGATGACGAGGGTGCGGTCTTCCGTCATGTTGTTGGCGATGACCTTACGGAACTGGCTCTTCGATGGGATGTCGAGACCATTGGTTGGCTCGTCCATCAGAAGAAAGCGGGTACCCGTGGCGAGTGCGAAACTCATGAATACCTTCTTCTTCTGTCCCATCGAGAGTTCGTTCAACTTGAGAGAGAGTGGTAAATCAAAATCCTTGAGGCAACGGTCCAGCACTTCCTGCGAGAAGTTTGGATAGAATCCCTGGTTCATCTTCACGTAGGTGGCGAGGGAAACGTTGGGCAGTTCAAACTCTTCGGGCACCATGAAGATGTCCTTCAGCATCTCGGCTCTGCGATCTTGTGCCGAAATGCCATCCACGAGAATGGTACCTTGTTGCTGGCGGAGCAATCCGCTGATGAGGTAGAGCAGGGTGCTCTTGCCTGTACCATTCTTACCGAGCAAGCCATAAATGTTGTTCTCCTTGAGTTCCAAAGAGAAATCTCTAAATACAAGGTGCTTGCTACCTGGGTATCTGAAATCAATGTCTTTAATCTGTATCATAATCTTTAATGTTTTAGTGTACTACTTCAATAGAACACTGCAAAGGTATGCTTTTCTGCGATAACTTCCAAACTTTTGGGCAATTATTTTTATACTTTAACGTATTGTTAACAATTCCACCTTATTATATTATAAGAAGAGTATGATATGAATGTCTTGTAATATAGAACTTTATAAAAACAAAGGCATCGGAAAGCAAAACTTCCCGATGCCTTGATGCTTTTATTAAGTCGTTTAGATATATTTCATGAGAATATCCCAAACTGCAATGATGTGGCAGATACTACCAGCTAAAACGAAAAATGGAACACGGAATGCATGTATTTCTTCTTGTTGATACTGTAGAATACGGCGCCCGTAATGTAGCAGACGCCTTCGGCAATAATCCACCAGACTGTGGCGGTGGATACGGAGTCTATCAAAGGTTTAAAGGCAACCAGTACCGACAATCCCATGCCTACAAAGCAGATGGTCTCCAGGTTGCTGTGATCCTTGAGTCTGGCAAAACTCATGATGGTTCCGGCAATGGCGCAAGCCCAGATAAAGATAAAAGACTCCATCCCCAATATCCCTGGTCTCGCATCGCAATGAGCGTGATTGGCGAGTAAGAAGCAATATGCCAGTAGATGGCGGCATGGTCCCATTTGCGCAGTCGCTCCTTCCATTTGCTCCAGGCAGAAACAGCATGGTAAACCGTTGAGGCGATGTAAGACATCAGCATACCGAACAGATAGAGGATAACTCCCGCCGTAGCCCATCCGTTATGCATCGTAAAGCACCAATATAAGAAGATGGCTCCCACGACAAAGCCCATCAGGATACCTCCTGCATGCGACCATGAGTTCCAAAGTTCTTCTTTATGGCTGAAATGTATCTTTAGTTTCATATCTCTATATATCTTTTCGTTACACATTCTGCTGATTTTGAGAAATAGGACATTCAATCCACTATACCTAAATCGTTATCAGCTATAACATTGCAAAGATACTAAGAATTTCTTAAAGTGGACTATCTTTTAGGAATTCTTTCGATTTCGGGAGTGTTTTCTTTGCTTTATTTGCTGATTGTTTGTCCTTTTCTGCTTTCTTCGAAAAATAAATCAAAAAATATTGGAGTGTATTGGATTTTTTTATTTTGCGATGTGAAAATGAGAAATCATCTCTCACAAAATAGAAACTATAAACGCAACTAATAACTTAGAAAGGTAATATGAAGTTAAAATCAATTGCACTTATATTGATGACTGTCGCACTTCCGGCGATGGCAGAAAAGTATCTGTAAATACAAAGGGTATGTCGCTCATTCTCGATGTTGAGAATGGAAAGCCTGCCCAGTATCTCTATTTCGGTACTAAGTTGAATCCTAACGATTTGCAGAATCTGAAGGTCGCTACTGATGGCCGTATGGATGCTTATCCGGCTTACGGACTGAATACTCCAGCTGAAGCGGCGCTTGCTATGCGTCATAGTGATGGCAATCTTTCAACTGCACTCGTGGCTACGGGCTGTGATGTGAAGAGCGAAGGAAAAGCTTCTGTTACGACCGTTCATCTGAAAGATCCTGTATATAATATAAAGGTAGATTTGAAGTATCGTGCATACAATGATGTTGATATGATTGAGGCATGGACCGAGATTCTGAATGGTGAAAAGGGTACTGTTACCCTGACTACCTTTGCATCGGCTATGCTTCCTATCCGTCGTGGAGATGTCTGGATGAGTCATCTTTCCGGTACTTGGGCAGCAGAGGGACAGTTGAGTCATGAAAAACTGCAGCCAGGAGAATTTGTAATCCGAAACAATGATGGTACCCGCAATTCGCATACCGATCATGCTGAAGTCATGTTCTCGCTCGATGGTAAAGGACAGGAAAATGCGGGTAATGTTATTGGTGCAGCCTTGGTTTATAGCGGAAACTATAAGCTGAAGACGGTTACCGATGATACCGAATATCATTATTTTTTTTATTAACGAACAGAACTCTGAATATCATCTTAAGAAAGGTGAGACTTTCAAAACTCCAGTACTCGCTTTGACCTATTCAACACAGGGCTTGAGCGGTGCAAGTAGAAACTTCCATAAATGGGGACGCAAATATATCTTGGCACATGGAGATAAGGAGCGTGATATCTTGCTCAACTCTTGGGAAGGTGTTTATTTCGACATCAACCAAAGGGAATGGACCAGATGATGGCTGATATCCATAGTATGGGTGGTGAACTCTTCGTGATGGATGATGGATGGTTCGGAACCAAATATCCTCGTGTTACTGATAACTGTGCGCTCGGCGACTGGGTGGTTGATACCAAGAAACTTCCTAATGGCATTGAAGGCTTGCTGAACGATGCCAGGAAAACCAGGTAAAGTTTGGTATCTGGATCGAACCGGAAATGACCAATACTACCAGTATGCTCTATGAGAAGCATCCTGATTGGGTTATCAAGGCTCCTAAGCGAGATGCTGTTTTGGGCCGTGGCGGTACCCAGCTGGTGCTCGATCTCTCAAATCCAAAAGTACAAGACTTTGTTTTCGGTGTAGTAGACAATTTACTTACTAAATATCCAGATATAGCCTACATTAAGTGGGATGCCAATATGCCTATTATGAATCATGGCAGCCAATACTTGTCTGCAGCCGATCAGAGTCATCTCTACATTGCTTATCATCAGGGATTTGCGAAGGTTATCGACCGTATTCGTGCTAAGTATAAGGATGTGGTGATTCAATGTTGCGCAAGTGGCGGTGGCCGTGCCAATTGGGGCATGCTCCGTGGTTTTGATGAGTTTTGGGTAAGTGATAATACGGATGCCATGCAGCGTATTTATATGCAGTATGGAACCAGCTATTTCTTCCCAGCCATCGCCATGGCAAGTCATATCTCTGCTGTGCCAAACCATACCGTATTCCGCACTACTTCTTTGAAGTATCGTATTGATGTAGCTATGAGCGGACGTCTTGGAATGGAAATCCAACCAAAGAATATGACGGATGAGGAGAAGGCTCTCTGTCGAAAGGCTATCTCTGAATACAAGGAGATTCGTCCTGTTGTTCAGTTTGGCGACCTTTATCGTTTGGTTTCTCCGTACGATAATCAGGGCTTGTCTTCTATTATGTATGTTAGTGAATCAAAAAACAAGGCTGTCTTCTATTGGTGGAAATTGGCAAACTTCTATAATGTTCATTTGCCAAGAGTTAAGATGGCTGGTTTGGATGAGAATAAGATGTATAAGGTAAAAGAACTTGATGTAATTGATAACAGGCCTCTTGATTGTGAGGGAAAATCTTACTCTGGTAAGTATCTTATGGAACATGGCTTGGAAATGCCGTATGTTCATGAGGTAGACTGGGGTAAGAAGAACGACTGGTCGTCTCGTATTCTCTATTTGGAGGCAGAATAGTTTTCTGGTACCATTATGTATATGCGCATGCATGTGTGCCCACACGCAGATATGAGCGCGTGTATGTATATAATAAAGTGTTTGGTATCAAAATAAGTGCAAAATAAGATGAAAGTGTTAAAATACTGTTAATTCCGAAACTTTTTCTTGGAAATATTTGGTGGTTTCGGAAAATGTTTGTACTTTTGCACTCGCTTTTGAGAAATACAACTTCTCTTAGCAACTAAAGAAAGAGTTCTTTGAAAGATTTTACATAAACAGACAAGTAGTACAAGAAGCGGTTTTGAATTACACCTTATTATATATAGGGATATGAAGAAACTGGGTAAAAGAAACGAACCGTCAAGCAATTGACAAGTCAGGTTTACTAAGCTTCAATAAACGAAAAGGATATTCGTCCTAAGTACAGACAACAAACAAACCAAGCCGCAAGGCTAGGTAAAAATGATATTTTACAATGGAGAGTTTGATCCTGGCTCAGGATGAACGCTAGCTACAGGCTTAACACATGCAAGTCGAGGGGAAACGACATCGAAAGCTTGCTTTTGATGGGCGTCGACCGGCGCACGGGTGAGTAACGCGTATCCAACCTGCCCACCACTTGGGGATAACCTTGCGAAAGTAAGACTAATACCCAATGATATCTCTAGAAGACATCTGAAAGAGATTAAAGATTTATCGGTGATGGATGGGGATGCGTCTGATTAGCTTGTTGGCGGGGTAACGGCCCACCAAGGCAACGATCAGTAGGGGTTCTGAGAGGAAGGTCCCCCACATTGGAACTGAGACACGGTCCAAACTCCTACGGGAGGCAGCAGTGAGGAATATTGGTCAATGGACGAGAGTCTGAACCAGCCAAGTAGCGTGCCGGAAGACGGCCCTATGGGTTGTAAACTGCTTTATAAGGGAATAAAGTGAGTCTCGTGAGACTTTTTGCATGTACCTTATGAATAAGGACCGGCTAATTCCGTGCCAGCAGCCGCGGTAATACGGAAGGTCCGGGCGTTATCCGGATTTATTGGGTTTAAAGGGCGTAGGCCGGAGATTAAGCGTGTTGTGAAATGTAGACGCTCAACGTCTGCACTGCAGCGCGAACTGGTTTCCTTGAGTACGCACAAAGTGGGCGGAATTCGTGGTGTAGCGGTGAAATGCTTAGATATCACGAAGAACTCCGATTGCGAAGGCAGCTCACTGGAGCGCAACTGACGCTGAAGCTCGAAAGTGCGGGTATCGAACAGGATTAGATACCCTGGTAGTCCGCACGGTAAACGATGGATGCCCGCTGTTGGTCTGAATAGGTCAGCGGCCAAGCGAAAGCATTAAGCATCCCACCTGGGGAGTACGCCGGCAACGGTGAAACTCAAAGGAATTGACGGGGGCCCGCACAAGCGGGGGAACATGTGGTTTAATTCGATGATACGCGAGGAACCTTACCCGGGCTTGAATTGCAGAGGAAGGATTTGGAGACAATGACGCCCTTCGGGGTCTCTGTGAAGGTGCTGCATGGTTGTCGTCAGCTCGTGCCGTGAGGTGTCGGCTTAAGTGCCATAACGAGCGCAACCCTCTCCTTAGTTGCCATCAGGTTAAGCTGGGCACTCTGGGGACACTGCCACCGTAAGGTGTGAGGAAGGTGGGGATGACGTCAAATCAGCACGGCCCTTACGTCCGGGGCTACACACGTGTTACAATGGCAGGTACAGAGAGACGGTCCCTTGCAAAATGGATCAAATCCTTAAAGCCTGTCTCAGTTCGGACTGGGGTCTGCAACCCGACCCCACGAAGCTGGATTCGCTAGTAATCGCGCATCAGCCATGGCGCGGTGAATACGTTCCCGGGCCTTGTACACACCGCCCGTCAAGCCATGAAAGCCGGGGGCGCCTAAAGTCCGTGACCGTAAGGAGCGGCCTAGGGCGAAACTGGTAATTGGGGCTAAGTCGTAACAAGGTAGCCGTACCGGAAGGTGCGGCTGGAACACCTCCTTTCTGGAGAGACGGATTTCCTATAGAAGATTTAGGAACATGACTTAAAAAGTTCGCTTCTCTTCTTGTACGCACCATCTGTTTAATTAAATAAGAGATAGAGAATGTTCGGCAGAGATGCTACTCTTTACCAACACAGTCCTATAGCTCAGTTGGTTAGAGCGCCACACTGATAATGTGGAGGTCGGCAGTTCAAATCTGCCTGGGACTACACATCGGCGCAGCCAATGTGTAATCAAAGTTCAACTTTGA